>ENA-OUPZ01000002-OUPZ01000002.1-human-gut-metagenome-genome-assembly--contig:-NODE-2-length-418353-cov-57.264496_pt1 | contig 418353 bp, 374 predicted proteins | sample MGYA00237941_ERZ548813 | MGnify/ENA primary metagenome ERZ548813 (study PRJEB26490, sample SAMN05194712) | human gut metagenome | biome: terrestrial biome; feature: human-associated habitat...
TTGTCGAAAACAGATACAGCTCATACACCAAGGGCATCGGCAAAAAAATTGCTGACAGGCAAACCTCTCTTGCGGAGCTTGAACAGTATACGCTGAACAACGGAGAGCCGACAGCTGAAAGCGGAAAACAGGAATATCTTGAAGCACTTGTTAATCGGTATATTATTTTAGCAGGTAAGGAATTATGAGTTATTTTATCGGAATTGATGTGGGAACATCTGCAACAAAATCCGTACTGTTTGACGAAACGGGAAAAATTGTTTTTTCAAACAGCAGTGAGTATGAGCTTATTCAGCCTCGCAACGGTTGGGCACAGCAACGACCTAATGATTGGAAAAATGCCGTTATTAATACTTTGAAAAAAACAGCCGAGAATGTTAATTCCGATGAAATCAAGGGCATTGGTGTTTCGGGTCAAATGCACGGTCTTGTTGTGCTTGATGAAAATAATGATGTTTTATATGACAGCATTATTTGGTGCGACCAAAGAACAGAAAAAGAGGTAATTCAAATTATTGATACTATCGGCAAGGAAAGATATATTGACCTGACCTTAAACGCTCCAAACACCTCTTTTACATTGAGTAAGCTGTTGTGGTTAAAGAATAATGAGCCTGATATTTTTTCGAAAATACGAAAGGTGCTTTTGCCGAAGGACTACATCAATTTTTGCTTAACCGGTAATTTTTCAACCGATGTTTCGGACGCAAGCGGAACAGGATATTTTGATGTTAAAAACAGAAAATGGAGTAAAGAAATTCTTGCCGCATTCAATATTGACAAAGAATTGTTGCCGCAGGTTTATGAAAGCTCACAGGTTGTTGGAAATATAACCGAAGATATTGCAAAACAAACTGGTTTATCAACAAATACGATTGTTGTCGCAGGAGCAGGAGATCAAGCGGCTGCCGCAGTGGGAAACGGTGTTATTAAACCGAGTTGCACAAGTATTTCGCTGGGAACAAGCGGTGTTGTGTTCACAGCAGTCGACAAGCCTGTATATGATAAATTCGGAAGAACTCACACCTTTTGCCATGCTGTTGAGGATATGTGGCACATTATGGGCGTAACGCAGGGCTGTGGTTTGTCGGTAAATTGGTTTAGAAAGAACTTTGCACAGGAGTATAGCTATGCCGAGCTTGATGAAAATGCAAAAAAAATCACAAGTGACGGAATAATCTATTTGCCTTATTTAATGGGTGAAAGAACGCCTCATCTTGATCCTAATTGCAGAGGCTCTTTTACGGGCATTTCAGTCAATCATAACTGTTTCAACTTTTACAGAGCCGTACTTGAAGGCGTTTGCTTCAGCCTCAAAGATTGCTGTGAGGTCATTTGTGAATCGGGCATTGATTTGAATACGGTTAAGGTCGGTGGAGGAGGCGCAAAAAGCCGATTGTGGCTGCAAATTCTTGCCGACATTATAACGAATAATCTATATTCATCTCAATGTGTAGAAAGCGGAGCGTTAGGCGTTGCTATTCTTGCAAGTGTAGGAAGCGGTTATTATAATTCGATTAACAAAGCAAGCGGTAAAATGACTGCCTGTGATTTGACAGTAACAGAGTTTAATGCTGAAAAAATTGATTATTATAATTCAATCTATAAAATATATAAAAGCCTTTATTGTGCAATTAAACAAGTCCGGTAAAAATGGATAATTTAAAAAAAGAACCTCTTATGGTAGAATAAAAAATACGGTTGAAAGATATATTTAGTGGGTGGCGATATGAAAAAGAAAATAATTACCGTAACAGCTATAATTGCGTTGTTATTGTGCGTTGTAACGGCAAGGGTGCTTTTTGCACCGAGCAAACAGCATTTTGTGGGCACCGTAACGGAGATTGACACAGGAAAGCCTCTTTCAAATGTTTGTGTAACCGACGGCAGAAATGTTGTTAAAACCGATGAAAACGGCAGGTTTGAGCTTAACGGTTGGCGGAAAAGTCATTTTGTGACCGTAACCGTTCCGTCGGGGTATCAAACGGATAATTTCTATATTCCTGTTGATAAGGATAAAAGCAGCTATGATTTTGCACTTGCAAAATCGGATTTAACTGCACTCGATGAGCATTGCTTTGTTCAAATCTCCGATACAGAAATCGGAAAGTCCGGCACGGGCGAATGGCTTGATAATGTTAAACAAATTGTCAAGCAAAATAATCCTGCATTTTTGATACACACGGGCGACATTTGCTATGAGGCGGGTCTTAAAAAGCATATTGAGGATATGAACACCGAAACTATGGGATGCACCGTTAGGTATGTAATCGGCAATCACGACTATGTAAAAGGAAAGTATGGCGAGGAACTTTACGAAAGCCTTTACGGACCTGTTTGGTATTCCTTTGATGTCGGCAACATTCATTATGTTGTTACTTCGTTCCAAAGGGGTAGCGATTACAAATCCTGTTATGCAGATAGTGACAGGTGGAAATGGCTTGCAAACGACCTTGAAAATGTTGATGACGACAAAAAAGTTGTTATGTTCAACCATACAAAATCACCGAGTGATGATTACGTTTTGTCGTTTGGCAGAAATGAGCTTGACCTAAAGGAGCACAACCTTATCGCTTGGATATTCGGTCATTATCATTACAATTATGTATATGAAAAAAGCGGTGTAGTAAACATCAGTACCGCCCGTCCCGATTGCGGAGGCATTGACTCATCTCCTGCCGGAACAAGAATAATACATATCGGTGCCGACGGTGAAATCAGAACTAATACAGATTATTACGATTTGAATTTGTCATCAAAGCCGGAAAATACGATATGGACTGCCGAGCTTAACGGCAACGCTCTTTACTGTGATACCGTATATGACGGCGGATATATCTATACCGCAACGGTTGATGATGATTATCCACACAACTGTGGAATATACTGCATAAATGCAGATGACGGCAAAATCAAATGGTTTTATGAAACGGTTAATTCTGTAAAGAATAACATCTGTATCGACGGCGAAAGACTGCTTGCTACGGATGTTGACGGCAATGTATATTGTCTTGACAAAGCAAACGGCAACAGTATATGGCAAACAAAAATAAATCTTGGGAACAACATAGGAACAAGCAGCGGAATTTGTATAGAAAACGGTGTTCTGTTTACAGGAAATTCACGGATTGTTACCGCACTTAATATTGCTGACGGCAGTATTAAGTGGTCGAAAAATAGGGATAAGGGCGAAAACTCCCCTGCCGAATTTATTGTTGCGGGAAATAAGCTGATTGTAAACTCTCATTGGGACTCTTTATCTGCACTTGATGTTGAAAGCGGCAAGGAGCTTTGGAGCAATGATGATGAGGATATACGCTTTAGAAGCTCAACACCTGCCATTGTTGATGACAAAACTCTGCTTGTTGCAGACAGCGACGCAGTAATGCTCGTCAACCTTGATGACGGCAGTATAACCGACAAAACAACATTTGAAGATTACAGCTTTTCATCAAGCGGACAGCCTGCCATTCTTGACGGCATTGCATACATTCCAACTTCAAATAAAGGTTTGATTGCGTTTGATATTAAAAGCAAAAGCATTTTGTGGAATTTCGAAACACAGGACAATATATTGTTCACGGCACCGTATAGGGGCAAAGGCTCAAAAACTGTTGAAAGTTCTCCGATTATTGAATATAATAAAATCATCTTTGGTGCAAATGACGGATATATTTATTGTGTAGATGCAAAAAACAGAAAAGTAACAGAAAAATTCAATGCAGGCTCTGCTGTTTTGGGGAAAGCTTTTGTAAAAGACAACAAACTTTATGCAGGCTCTTTTGACGGTAATGTGGTTTGTTATACGCTTTTGCCATAGCGTTAATTAGCAACAGAAACGGAGTAAATGAAAAAATGAAAAAGCGAGTCAGGTTGTGATGCAAATTCTTTGATTGCAGACCCGATGTTTACAGAGTGCGAAAGTAATGATTTCTCTTTCAAAGAAAATTCGCCTGCCTATAAGTCGGGAATAAGCGAGATTGATACGAACAGCATCGGAGTTCAGAGTAACCGGTATTATTAAGGAGACATATTATGGAAGTCGCATACAGAAAACAGCTTGATGAATATTTAGAAAAAATTGATTCCGTTATAGAAAACGGCAGGTACAAGGATAATTGGGAAAGCCTTTCGGCATACCCTGTACCTACTTGGTACAAAAACGCTAAATTCGGTGTGTTTCTTCACTGGGGCGTTTACAGTGTTCCGGCATATTACAGCGAGTGGTATCCAAGGCTTATGTATTACAAGGGCAACCCTGTTTATTGGCATCATAAAAAGAAATACGGCAAGGATTTTAATTACCGTGATTTTGTGCCTATGTTTAAGGCAGAAAACTTTGATGCAGAAAAATGGGTTGGCATTTTGAAAAGTGCAGGAGCAAAATACATTATGCCTGTGGGCGAACACCATGACGGATATAAAATGTATGACAGTGATTTATCTCAATGGACCTCCGTTAAACAAGCACCTCATTGCGATTTCTTAGGAGAATTAAGAAAAGAATGTGACAAGCAGGGTGTTACATTTGCTACATCAAGTCACCGTGCAGAGCATTTTTGGTTTTTGAACGGCGGTAGGACCGTGGGCTATGATAACGAAGTGCTCGATGAAAAATATCGTGATTTTTACGGTCCTGCCCATAATATTCATAAAATCAACAACCTGCATAATCTTCTCAAGCAGGAGCACGGAATAACTCCTACAAAGGAATGGCTTGAGGATTGGCTTGTTAATTCCTGCGAATTGATTGATAAGTATCATCCCGAAACACTTTTCTTTGATTGGTGGGTAATGAACTATGCTTTCAGACCTTATATGAAAAAATTTCTTGCCTATTACTACAATCGGTCGGTAGAATGGGGCAAAGAAGTCTGCGTTCAGTATAAGTCTGACGCTATTATGTATAATGTGGGTATTTTTGACCGTGAAAGAGGTCAACTTGCTGCAACTTCACCGTATATCTGGCAAAGCGAAACATCTACTGCCTATAATTCGTGGAGCTACTGTACGACAAACAAATTCAAAACAGCAGGTAAAATTGCAGGAACATTTGTTGATGTTATCAGTAAAAACGGTAACTTTGTTTTGAATTTAGGTCCAAAGGCAGACGGAACTTTTTGTGAAGAAGAAATGCAAATATTGGAAAAGTTAAGTGATTGGACTGCCAAAAACAAGGAAGCAATATGGGGAACTCAACCGTATAAGATTTTTGGAGAAGGAAAAAAACACGGCAACGGCTCATTTAACGAAAAATATAATTACTCCCGTAAGGATTACCGCTTCACATACAAAACGGGTAGCATTTACATATTTGCATTAAAGCCCGACAGAACAACATTTAAGATTAAATCGTTAAAATACAGCGGAGATATGTTTGCTGCCGATATTAAAAATGTTGAGGTTTTAGGATATAATCAAAATCTGCATTATGAAAGAAATAACAGATGCTTAAAGATAGAACTTGACAGTCCTATTGAAACAGATATGCCTCTATGTTTTAAGGTTTCAATTGATTGATGAGGTATAAAATAAAAAGCGAATAAGTAAAGCGATTAGTTGTGTGATGTTGGGTTTGAAGTTGATTGCAGTGGGTATTTTGAAAGACGGTGTGATTTATTTACCGTCATATATGACATTTTGTCTATAAAAAACTGTGGATTTGCTATTTATTCTTTGACCATTTATTGACCACTTACGAACGGAAAGCAAGACAAAACCACAGCGCTAAATTAAAAAACAGTCATTTCAATGAATAAAAGAAATGACTGTTTTTGTTGTTTTAGCCTTTTATATTATTTGTCATCAGTTCTTACAGTGGGTACACTATATTTGATGAACTGTGTAGATATTAATTTGATGTGCATTTTTAAAAAAATCTTTGAGTAATATCTATGTAACCTTTCGGTTGCATCATTTCGAGAATTATGCCGTCCGGATCCCTAAAATAAAAAGCTCTGCTTTCGCCAAAACCGTTTTCCCTAAAATCAAAATACTGTGGTTCAGATAGACACTCCACATTATTTTCAAGCAGTTTTTTATAGGCTGAATCAATATCATTTATGTAGAAACACACTTCTGAAATAGATGTTGTAAATAAATCCGATTGTACTTTGTTTATTTTGCTGTCCACAAATTGAATCAATTCAATCGGCGGAGCTTCAACAGCTTTAGAGCCGTTCAAATAAGCAACCCTTGCTTTACAATTTGCTTTGCGGAACATTTTATCGGTTTCTTTGCCTTCCATAAAAATCTCCCCTTGAAAATCAAGCCCAAGAATATCTCTGTAGAAAGCAATTGAACGCTCTAAATCAGAAACGGTTAAGCCCACGTGATAAATTCGTCCTAACATATTTATAACCTCCTGAGAAAATTTGATTTATCAGTTTGAAAAAACTACAAGCAGGTCTTTCAATTTCCAACATCGTTTATTATACAATGTGAAAATTTCAACTCGTCTGTTGACTTATTCAAAGGGAGAAGCAGGCGATTTTTTTCAAAAAATTGAAAAACTTTTGTCAGAGGGGGTACAAAACGCCCCTCCCGATTAAAATAAGTTAAGAATTTATTTTTGCCGTTCTGTTTTTCTCCTTAAATGAAAAACAGACAATGGGTTCATGACAAAAAAACCTCCATTGAAAGATTAAATCAATCTTTCGGGAAAGCTATTTTATAGAGGAATTGAATCTGCTATCTAATTTATATATTTAGTATTTGTTTTTTCGGCAAAACGAAATTTAAATATTGTGTCATTATTTAATAGCAGTTTTTGAATTGTTTATTCTGAATTTATACGGCGATGTGTTAAATTTACTTTTGAATTGCTTAATAAAATTATTTGTATCTCTAAAGCCAACCATAGCACCGATTTCATTAACATGCATATCAGAATAAATCAAAAGCCGGCTTGCGTGATAAAGTCTTGTATTTTTGAGATATTCCATTGGAGAATATCCGGAGTAAGCCTTAAAAGTTCTTGAAAGATGAGGAACTGATAAACAAAATTTTTGAGCGATTTGCGAAACACTTTCTATTTTAGAATAATTCTCGTCAATATAAGTTTGTACCTTTATCATATTTGAAGATATATTTGAAATGTTACTTTGCGCTCTGTACATCAATATAAGCAGATTGTAAATGCAATTAAGCACATATCTCTCGCCAAACACATTGTCGCTGTTTGTTTCTTCAAAAACACTGTTAAGTATTGTACAAATGCGCATAAAATCAATTTCGCTTGGTTTAATTGTGTGCGAAAAATCCTGCGGTCTGCATTTTATCATCGCTATCAAACGAGGAGAAACATTTTGCTCGAGAATGTCTGAGTTTAATACAAGAATTATTCTTTCATAGTCGTCGCTTTTATCTGTGATTTTATGTTGCTCAAATGGGTTAAGCAATACAATCGCAGGTGATTTTACATTATGAGTTATATTATCAATTTCAATCAAAACGCTTCCGTTCGTTACAAAAATAAATTCATATCCATTGTGAAAGTGAAGTGATGATAAATCGGATTTGGCGGTTCTCGTTTTCTTTTCAAAAGTGTTAATTAAAGTATTCATAATTAAAATATATCATATACATTTGTCTAAATCAATTCAAATATCAAAAAATGAATATAAATCAGCATAAAATGAAGTTGAATATATCAAAGAAATACTCTATTATAAGAGCATGAGTATTCTTTGAGGTGTGATTATATGATTCTAAATGATAATTTGACTGTAAATAATAAAGTAATTCAAAACCGTGTAGTATTTCAACCAATGGAGGGCTGCGACGGAACGTCTGACGGAAATATCGGCGAGTTGACTGAAAGACGGTATATGCGTTTTGCCGAAAGCGGAGCAGGTATTATATGGTTTGAGGCGACTGCCGTTTGCCAAGAAGGCAGAGCAAATCCAAGACAGTTGTACCTAACAGAAGGAAATGTTGATACCTACAAATCTCTTTTGGATAACATTCGCAAGGTGTCTATTGAAAAATTCGGCTACACACCTTTAATTATTTTACAGGCAACTCACAGCGGAAGATACAGTAAGCCAAACGGTACGCCTGAACCAATTATTGCATACAGAAACGATGTTTATGAAAAAGACAAGGAGAATTTGCCTTATCACATTATTACCGATGAAGAGTGTGACGCTTTGCCGCAAAAATTTGCGCATACTGCTTTGCTTGCTCAAAAAGCAGGCTTTGACGGCGTGGATATCAAATGCTGTCACGGATATTTGCTTGATGAGTTTTTGAGTGCGTACAGCAGAAGCGGAAAATACGGTGGCTCATTTGAAAACAGGACAAGGCTGTATTATAATTGTATTGATGCAGTGAAAAATGCCGTTGATGAGGATATGATTGTTACAACAAGACTAAGTGCATACGATGGATTTAATTATCCTTATGGCTTTGGTTCAAGCGAAACGAAAAATATTGATTTGACCGAAACCAAAAAAATACTTTCAGAATTGAAAAAAAGAAATATTGAACTTGTAAATATTACAATAGGCAACCCGTATTTAATTCCGCACATCAACCGTCCGTATATCAATTCTCCCGAAGACGGTGAAATCGGAGTTCAAAGAGTTACTAAAATAACGAAAGAATTACAAAAAGAATTTCCAAAGTTAAAACTTATTTTATCCGCTTTATCATACAAAGGCGAAAGGGCAGTTGATTTTGCTGAAAAATGCCTTGAAAACGGCTGTTGTTCATTAGTCGGCTTTGGCAGAATGACCTTTGCTTATCCGAATTTTTACCGTGACTATATCGAAAACGGAAAGCTTGATAAAAATAAACTGTGCATTAAATGCGGAAATTGCAGTAAGATGATGAGAGCAGGCGGAGTAGCGGGCTGTCCTGTTCGTGACAAAGAGGTATATTTACCTTTATTCAAAAAATATACGGAGAATTGATATGAGTAAAACAGCAATTATTACAGGCTCGGCAAGAGGTATGGGATTTGAAACGGCAAAGATTCTTAATAAAAACGGATATAATGTTGTACTTTGTGCAAGACACAGTAATGATGATGTTGAGAATTTTGTTAAAAACCATTCGGATACAGCTTTGTTCATCCCTACCGATATAAGTATCTCAAAAGACCGTGAAAATGTCATTTCAAAAGCGTTTGAAAAATTTGGTTCGGTTGATGCATTGATAAATAATGCAGGCGTTGCCCCGAAAAAAAGAAAAAATATACTTGAAATAACCGAAGAAGATTTTGACTATGTTATGAATATCAACCTTAAAGGTACATATTTTATGACGCAGGCAGTAGCAAAAGTTATGCAAAATCAAAACGGAGGATATATAATAAACACCGGTTCAATAAGTGCCGAAACAGTATCACTTAATCGAGGGGAATATTGCATATCAAAAGCCGGTATAGGTATGATTACAAAATTATTTGCCGTTGATTTAGCAACAGACAATATAAAAGTGTTTGAAATAAGACCCGGAGTGATTGATACAGATATGATTTCTTCTGTCAAGGAAAAGTACAATGCTTTAGCAGAGGAAGGCAAAATCCCGACTGGCAGAATAGGTAATGTTGAAGATTATGCCAAAGTGGCACTTGCAATTTTATCGGGTAATCTTGATTATGCGACCGGAACGGTTATTGAATGTGGCGGCGGTATGCACATTCCTGTTTTATAGGAGAGCGAAATATGCAAAAATATAATGCTGTAATAATAGGCAGTGGTGCGGCAGGCTATGCCACGGCTGACAGATTGCTTTTGAACGGTGTAAAAAACATTGCTCTTATCACATATGACAAAAATGCCGGCACATCACGCAATGCAGGCAGCGACAAGCAAACCTATTACAAACTATCCTGTACAGATGAAGACAGCCCTACTAAAATGGCGCAGGCGCTCTCATTTGGCGGTGGTATGCACGGTGATATTGCATTTGTTGAAGCGGTAAACAGTATGCGCTGTTTTAATCACCTTGTTGAATACGGCGTTCCTTTCCCTACCGATAAATACGGAAGATTTGTCGGATATAAAACCGACCACGACAATGCTTGCAGAGGCACAAGCGCAGGTCCTTTAACATCAAAGTATATGACCGAATGCCTTGAAAAACGAGTTCTCGGAAACAAAGAATTAACCCTGCTTGACGAAACTGTGGTGATTAAAATTGTTACAGAAAAAGGCAAAGCGGTTGGCGTGATTGCTTTACAAAAAGACGGAGATTCTTATAAGCTTTTGCCTATACAATCAAAATATGTTATAACGGCTACAGGCGGAGCTGCCACTGTTTATAGAAATACGGTTTATCCCGATTCTCAGGCAGGCGCTTTCGGACTGCTTGCCGATGCAGGCTGTAAATTTTGTAATTTGACAGAATGGCAGTACGGTATAGCATCTGTCGGTGTAAAGTGGAATTTATCCGGCAGCTATCAGCAGGTTATACCCACATATTATTCTGTTGATGAGTACGGTAACAAATGTGAATTTTTATGTGATGCTTTTAACGATGTAACCGACGCTTGCAATAATATATTTCTAAAAGGATATCAATGGCCGTTTGACAGCAAAAAGATAAACGGCAGTTCAAAGATTGATATTGCAGTCAGCCGAGAAAAGGCAATGGGTAAAAAAGTTTATATTGATTATCGCAAAAATCCGAATGGATATGATTTTGATAAATTGAGTACGGAGACTAAAGAATATCTTTTGTCGGCAAAGGCATATGGCAAAACTCCGTTTGAAAGGCTTAAAAAGCTTAATCCTCAGGCTATTGAATTTTTCAAAAGCAAAGGGGTTGATTTGTCAAAAGAACCTTTGGAAATTGCTGTTTGCGCACAACATATAAACGGCGGAGCGGATGTTGATATAAACTGGCAAACAAGCGTTGAAAATCTCTTTGCCGTAGGAGAAACAGCAGGTACATTCGGCATTTACAGACCGGGCGGTTCTGCGCTCAACAGTACGCAGGTTGGTGCTTTGCGTGTTTCCGAGTACATAACGCAAAATGACTGCTATTTTGCTAATGAAAATACTGTTAAAACGGCTTTGCAAGAAGAAAAATTCTATATTGAAAATTGCTTGAAAAGCAAAAACGAGAAAACGGATTTTTCAACTGATATGAGTCTTTATAGCGCAGAAAACAGAGATATTGATAAAATCTTAAGTTTAAAAGAAAAAATAGATGCACAGTTAATGCTGAAACATTATAATTTGAAAGATATTAATTTCAAGTCTGTTTTAGAACTATACAGATATAAAGATACATTAAAAACACAATTTATGATTTGCTGTACTTTTTGCGAAATATTGCCTAAAATCGGAAGCAGAGGCGGCGCAATATGTACGCAAAGCGGTAAAGAAATTGCCGAAGATGAGTATTATCGTAATTTTGCCGTAGTTACGGATAAAGACAAAAGCGAATTTGTACCTCTTCGGGAAATACCCGATTTGAATTACAGCTTTGAAGCTGAATGGAACAGGTACAATGCAGAAAGAGGGATTAGCCTTGGCTGAAAAGAAAAAAGCAATTTTGCTTACTAACGAAAAGCATAATGCAGAGCGTGTATATGCCGGTAGAGTTATGTCAAAATTAAATGACCGCTATGATTTGTACGACGCTGTAATTTGCAAAAAGAACATAAATAATCATATAGATGCTTGCAAAAATGCCGAATATATATTTTCTACCTGGGGAATGGAACATTTCAGCAAAGAAGAAATCAAAGAGTATTTTCCGAATGCAAAATGTCTTTTCTATTCTGCAGGCTCGGTTCAGCATTTTGCGAAAGAATTTTTGGACTGCAATATCCGTGTTTTCAGCGCTTGGAAAGCAAATGCCATACCTGTTGCGGAATATACCTACGCACAAATTTTACTTGCGCTTAAAGGTTTTTATCAAGCCTCGCTTCACACTAAAAATCATTATTACAAAATGGCAAAATATGCAGGTAACTGCGGCGGAATATATGATGCAAAAGTCGGTATAATCGGCGTGGGCAGTATAGGAAGTATGGTTGCTGAAAAGCTGAGAGCAAACGATATTGAGGTTTATTATTATGACCCTTACTTGCCCAAAGATATTGCAAATCGTTTGAATATAAAGTCGCATACGCTTGAGGAAATTTTTAAGCAGTGCGATGTAATTACAAATCACCTTGCGAACAAAGAAGAACTGACAGGTATTTTAAGCGAAAAGCTTTTTAATATGATGAAGCCGTACGCAACATTCATAAATACCGGAAGAGGCAGACAGGTTGACGAAAAAGGATTAGTCAAGGCAATGAAAAGGGTTAAGACAAGGACTGCTCTTCTTGATGTGCTTACCCACGAACCGCTGAATTCTTTTTCAGCGGTTGCAAGGTGCAAAAATATTATTGTCACTCCTCATATTGCCGGCAGCTTAGGAAATGAGATTATCAGAATGGCTGAATATATGCTTGGCGATGCTCAAAGAATTGACAGTGGCGAAGTTCCTCTTTATGAAGTGACATCGGATATGCTTAAAACAATGGCTTAAGGTGATTTTATGGAAAAAATAGGATTTACTACTGTAACATTTCGCAAAAAAAGCAGACGAGAAATCTGTGAAATTGCAAAGGAAAATCACATTGAATACATTGAGTGGGGCGGAGATGTTCATCTGCCTCCTAATGACAGTAACGCTTTGCGTGAGGTTTTGTCTTTGCAAGAAGAATTCGGCTTAACTGCAATTTCTTACGGTACATACTATCATTTGGGCGAAGAAAATTACTCTTTGTGGCAAAGTGTTATTGAAACAGCAAACGCAATCGGCGCAAAAATAATCAGAATTTGGCAGGGCACCAAAGCTTCGGCCGATGTGAACGAATCTGAATTTTTATCTATGGTAAACGAAACGAAAAAACTCGCAGATGCTGCGTCGCAAAAAGGTCTTACCGTGGCTTTTGAATTCCACAATGGCACTAACAACGATAACGGCAAAAGCTCTGTTGAATTTCTAAAAGCGATAAACAAGCAAAATGTGAAATCATATTGGCAGCCGTTTTCAACAGATGATGATATTAGTAATCTAAAAGCAGTTATCCCTTATCTTGCCTGCGTTCACATTTTTGAATGGAACGAAAACGGTAAGCGTTATTCACTCAAGCACGGCAGTAAAAAGTGGCAAGAAATTTTCAAGATAATTGACGAAAGCAAAACAAATCCGTATTTGATTATGGAATTTGTAAAGCACGACAGTAAAAGGCAGTTTGCAAAGGACTTAAAACATTTGCGTGTGCTAACGAGGAATTGATTATGGCAAATAAAGAATTACAAAGTATTGCAGAATTTTGCAGGGATAATTGGAGCGATTATTGCGATTTCACCATTAAAACCGCAGACCGAGTTTGTGAAAATCGTTTTCTTTTTGATTCTCCAAGAGATATGGAGAGAACGGAAAGTACGGTTGATTTCGGCAAAAAAATCGATTGGTACTATAAGCTCAACGGTGATGAGGAATTTATGTTTCAACTTAACCGTCATGGCTATCTGATTCAGTTAGGTCAGGCTTATTATCTGACCTGTGATGAAAAGTATTTGAAGAAGTTCTGTACAATTCTGAATGACTGGCTGGATACAGTCCCTTGCGATTATAAAAATAACAGTCCCTGGCGTTCTTTAGAAACCGGAATGAGATCTGACAAATGGCTGAAGGCATTAAAATACATCGAGGGTACAAAATTCTTTTCAAGCGAATTGAAAGAGAAAATTGATAAATCCCTTTTAACTCATATTGAGGTTTTGAAAAAGGCACATTCAGGCTTTCAAAAAGGCAGTAATTGGGGAATAATTCAAGACAGCGGTCTATTTCATATAGGTGTATATTTCAATGATAATGACATTATTTCTTTTGCACTTAAACGCTTAGAACAGGAAACGGATTTGCAAATTATGTTCGACGGCTTTCAATGGGAACAGTCAAACAATTATCATAACGAAGTTTTATTGGTGCTGCTTGATGTTATAATTGATGCAGACAAAAATAACATTGCACTGCCTGAAAAATTAAAAAATAAAATTGAAAAGATGGCAGAAGCGGCATTAAAAACCGTTAAGCCAAACGGTCACAATCCACTTTTCGGCGATAGTGACGATACGGATATGAGAGATATTATGAGTAGATGCGCTCTTGTGTTTGGCAGATCTGATTTTAAGTATTACGGCTTTGACCGTTTGGACTTCAATACCGTGTGGCAGACAGGATACAAAAGTATTGAAAAATACAATAATATTGGCAAAATACCTCCGTCTTTTAATAATGCTTTTCTTGCCGACAGCGGAAATTACATATTGAGAGAGAATCAGACAAAAGCATCAAATTATCTGCTCTTTCATAACGGCTATACAGGTGCAGGTCACGCTCATGCAGACAAACTGCATTTTGATTTGATGATTAAGGGTAGAGATGTTCTCGTTGACGCAGGCAGATATACTTATCTTAATAATGCTCAAAGAAGATACATAAAAAGTCCCAAGGCACACAATGTTTGCTTGATTGACAATAAGCAGTATCTGAATGTGAGCAGCCAGTGGGAAACAAAAAATCCTGCTCCGGCTGTGCAGTATCCCTGTTTTGACAATGAATATTGCACGCTGATAGGTGGTGCGCATTTGGGCTATTTGAAATCAAGAAATGCGTTTGTTGAGAGAAAAATTTTTTATATCAAGCCTGATATTTATGTGATTGTTGATGTGTTCAAGGCAAAAGGCTTCCATACATATCAACAGTATTTTCACTTTGCACCGACAGGGAAAATAACTATTTCAGCTAACAATGCACAGTTTGACGACGGCATTGTGAAAGCAAATATGCACTTTGTTACTCCAAATGCAAAAATAAAAAAGGAGAACTCGATTTATTCCTCCAATTACAATGCGATTTGCAAAAATGATTGTATAAAATCAAGCTTCTTTGCACTTGGTAACACTTCTGCAATAACTGTAATTTACGGAAATACGGCAAAAAACTTTGTGCCTTATGATGTTTCCTTTGAGCAAATTAAAACAGCAAGAAGCGAAAAAATGCTTAACGCTTCAAAAGCGGCAGGTGTAGTAATAAAAACGCCGAAAAAAGAATACACGATTTGTCTTGCATTTAAGGAACTTAAAGAGCCGTTCGGCTGCAATAATAAAATCGGTTCGGGCACAATCAGCGTATTTGAAAACGATAAATTGATTTTTACTAAATGGTGAGGGAAAACAATGAAAAAAATTATAAAATATATAGCTGTAACATTATGTGTTATTATAATTTTAGGGATTTCCGGTACTGCAATAGGCGCTTATATTCAAGGCGGAATAGACAAATATTCACTACCTGATAATTTTGACAGCGCAATGCAACAAATAGATAACACAAAGCAAAATGATGAAGTCAGAATTATGACATCAAATCTTCTTGTTCATTACAAAAGCTGGGGTGGCTCCGATGCACGCCCGAGAGCAAAAATGTTTTTTGAAACAGTAAGTACATATCAGCCGGATGTAATTGGCGTTCAGGAGGTCAGCGGTCAGTGGTTTAACTGCCTTATGCGTAATAAGGGTAATTATGAAATGCTTTATTCTTTTTCAACAGGTGCGTTGATGAGAATGACTGCACTTATGTATAACAGCGAAACCTTAACCCTTATTGACAAAGGGCAAATAGCATATGAGCAAGGCAACGATTCAAGACTTCGCCGTGCTGTTTGGGGAATTTTTGAAAGCAAGAATACGGGAGAACGCTTTGCGGTCATTTCAACTCATTTTGACTGTATTCGTGAAAACGAAGAAGAACTTATGCACTCTTATATGGAATATCAAACAAAAAAGATTGCAGAAATTTCGGCAGAGCTTAAAGAAAAATATAATGTTCCTGTATTTTCAATAGGTGATTTTAATACAAAAAATCAGGGCGAAGGCGTTGACCCTATAATGGATGCACCTGAAATTTATGACAATCTGTGCAAAGAATTTACCGACACTCGACTTGTTTCTAAAGAAAAAGTCAGCGGTAACGCACTTGACAGTGCCGATACACCGACTTGGGACCATATTTTCCTTGACGGCGAGGCACAGATAGACAGATACGCAATCGTATCACCCGAAGCGTTGTCAACTATGTCTGACCACTATCCGATATTTGCGGATGTATCTATTAAATAATAATGTAAACCTTTTATATTGGAGAAATAAGATGATTGATTTTTCGTTACGCACAGATATTGTGAAAGGTATTGACCACAGCTATTACTATGAAGTTTACACAACTCCCAAAGCAGAAGAATTATAAATCGTTACCGAAAGGGTTTACTATTATTTGTCACTGCCTCTTATAGTGGGGTGCATTATATTTGAGTTATGATACTTCTCAATTTCCAAGAGCATCAAAAAAGCATCAATTTTCACCAAAAACTATAAAGACAAAAACGAACAGCACTTTCAAATCCTGAAAGTGCTGTTTTTATGCGGATATTGAGGGGGACTGCATTTTAACACGCGGCTTAACTGAAAGCGTGCTTTATTTCGCTCCAAAACCGCGTGCCGAGGGTTCAAGTCCTTCTGCCCCTGCCAAAACAAAAACGGTTGCCGAAAGGTGACCGTTTTTGTTTTGGCATTGAGTAAAATGATTTAGACTCCGAGGCACGCGGAGCGTGTTGAGGGGTGCGGGTCTCCGGTGGAGACCTCTGCACGAAGTGCAGAAGCACCGACCGAGCCGGCAGGCGAGACCAAGTCCTTCTGCCCCTGCCAAAAAGAAACAGTCACCGTTGCGGTGACTGTTTCTTTTAGATATTGTGAATTTCCTGATCCAAAGCATTTTTCGGCCAAGATTTTCTCAGTGCCGCATAGGAAATTACAAAGTTGGCGAGCCAGCCTGCCGGAACCGCAAGCCATACAAATGCAATGCCAAAATGCGGTGCGAAAATCAATGCCACCGATAAACGAATTGCAAGGTTGACCATATTTGCAGTCAAAAACGGGCGCATATTTCCAAGTCCGCGAAGAACACCGTCTGTTGCCATTTTGATACCCATAAATATGAAAAAGTATCCAATCCATTTCATATAATCACCGGACACTTGATATGCTAAAGCCGTTCCGTCTTTTCCTAAGAAAAGTGAAGAAATTTGTGTGTGCATTGTTTCAATAATTACAAATGCAAGTACGGCAAAGCATACATCTAACAGCAAAGCGGCGCGGTAGCCTTTTTTTATACGGTCAATTTTTCCGGCACCGAAATTTTGCGAAACAAATGGTGACACGGCATTCCCGATTGATACAAATATCAGTGAAAAAACATTCTCTACTCTCATCGTTGCCGCGTAGCCTGCGAGTGCTTGCGTGCCGAAAGGATTTACAACCGCCTGCACAATCATCATACCGATTGATACCGTGGATTGTTGAAGAATAGACGGAACGGCGATTTTAAGCATTAAACGCAGTTCGCTTTTGTCAAATCGATGAAACGGACTTGCGTATTTTCGCATTCGATAAAGAAAAATCAAAAGGGAAAGTACGGCAGAAATGCCCTGTGCAATAAGGGTGGCAAGAGCCGCACCGAATACTCCGAGTTTAAGACCGCCCACCATCCAAAGGTCCATGATGATGTTCGATACAGATGAAAATATTAAAAGCCATAACGGAATTTTCGATTCGCCGATTGAAGTGAACATGGTTGAAAGAATGTTGTACATAAATAAAAACGGAAAGCCCGCAAAATAGATGCGCAAGTACAGTACCGCATCCTCCATTATATCCGTAGGCGTTTGCAGTATGCTCATCATCCAATTAGAACCGAAAAATCCAAAGATACCGAGAAATATGCTTAAAAGCAAAAAGCTTATTAACGATGTGGAAACGATTGTTTTCATCTTGCCGTAATTTTGAGCACCGAAATAACGGCTTACAAGCACGCCTGCACCCACGCCTGCACCGAGTGCAATGCAAATAAAAACATTTGTAAGTGCGGCACAAGCCCCGACGGCCGCAAGGGCAGAGGAGCCGACAAATTGACCGACGATAATTGAATCAGCCATATTGTATACTTGTTGAAAGAAGCTGCCTAAAATCATAGGCATCGCAAAAACAGTCAAAGCCTTGAGCGGCGGATCGGTTATTAAATATTCGTCCTTTGTCATTTTAATATTCTCCTGAAAAACACTTGCGTTATCCTTTTAATTTATGTATCCGTTTTCTTAGAATTGTAGCACAAAAGCAATGTTATATTTAAAAAGCCAAACAAGATACAGCTTTCTCAGTCTGCACCCTGTTCGGCTTACGTCTTTACTGAACAATCGCTCCCTGAGCGAACATTAGAAGTATATCATCGGCATAAATAAATGTCAATGAGTTATAGTCCTGAATAGCCTGACCGTTGATATTTAATAAGCAGTAAAAAGTGTCATTTTAAATATAAATCAGAACAGAAAACAGCACACAACCAATATCCGGTGTGTGCTGTTTCAGTCGGCATTTAGCCGCATATTATTTTATGACGCCGTTTGTTACCTTGAATGCGATGTTTTGTAAAAAGAATATAAAGCGGCGGAAATGAGTTTGTGTGATAAATCAGCACAAATTCCGAAAAAAGCCGAAAAAGGTGATACAATCAAGCTCATAAAAGGGGCGGAGGAATGAAATGACAGCTGTTTGTAATAAAATAAAGTCAATAGTTGCATTTGCGGTTATTTGCGTTATATTGTCGCTGCCTCTCGATACTTTTGCCTCGGGTGACAGCGACTTTGTGTATTATATTAAGAACGGAAAGGTTTGCGTAAGCGGCTACCGCGGAGTGAGCGACACGATTTTGGTACCCGAAAAAATTAAGGGCAAAACGGTGGCGGCGATTGACGATTACGCATTTTCGTCAAACGGAACCGTGGAATTTATCGGCTTACCCGATTCCGTCACCGCAGTCGGCAAAAACGCTTTTTCCGACTGCACGGCTCTGTCATATGTCAGCTTCGGCGCGAATTTAAACGAGATAGGCGACAATGCCTTTTCGGGCTGTTATTCCTTAAAAAAAGCAGAGCTTAAAAAAGGAGTTACATATATAGGCAAGGGAGCCTTTAAAGGGTGTTCGTCGCTTTCTTTCGCCGCAATTCCCGACGGAGTGGCATTTATCGGTGAGAAAGCCTTTTTCGGTTGCTCTGCGTTAGAAAAAGTTACATTGCCCGAGAGCGTTACGGAACTTCATACAAGCGCGTTTGAAAATTGTTCGTCTCTTTTAAAAGCTGAGCTTCGCGGCGTAAAAACAATAGGGGATCGAGCGTTCTATAATTGTGCTACACTTTCAGAGATAAGCTTTTCACCGTCTCTTAAAGAGATAGGGGCTTTTGCCTTTTCGGTAAATACTTCTTTGGAAAAAGTTACTTTGCCCCCAAATACCGAGCTTGTTTCAGACGAAGCTTTTTCGCGCTGTACGTCTTTAAAAACCGTTACCGTTTTCAGCGAAGCTCTGAAGATGTCGGCTACGGCATTAGACGGATGTACCTCACTTTATGCAATATACGGAAGCTCCGCGTTTTCATCCGAAGCGGCAAGCGGCATAAGAAATGCAACAGTGTCTTTCGATTGTGTGTCCGAGGAGAAAGAAACCGGTGTTGTAAACACGGCAGTCGGTGTTACGGTACAAACGCTAAAGGAGATATTGGTATTCAAAGGAGTTATCGATGCTACGGATGAATTGACCGTGTTTGATGAAAACGGCAATATTTTGCCTGATTTCGCCGTTGTCGAGGACGGTGCAGGTATTCGCATACGCAAAGGCAAAACGGATTATTATTACGTTGCGCGAGTGAATTTCGGCGATGTGAATTCAGACGGTAAAACGAATAGTGCGGACGCTGTTATAATGCTTAAATATTCGGCGGGCTTAACAGGCTTGTCTCCGATAAAACTCAAAGAGGCCGATTTAAACCGAGACGGAGCCGTAGATGAGAGTGACGCGGTTTTACTGCTTCGCAGGTCATGCGGTCTTATGGCATAATAAAAAAGCATCGCTGATTCTTTTTGCCAAAATCGCGGTGCTTTTAATTATTTTGTATTTTCTTTCAGATATTCCAACAATTCGTCTTTTCTGTTTTGGCACTTACCCTCTATAACGCCGTTAAGTAAAAAATCAAGCGAGCTTTTAATCTCTTTTCCCTCGGCAATGCCGAAGGCCTTAATATCATCGCCGTTTACTGCGAGAGATTTTAAATTATAGCACTCGTTGTTTATCTTTATCTCCTCATAGAACGAACGCATATTTTTAAGCTTTTCGTCTATTGCGTGCGGATCGGCCTTTGCCATGTTATCGGCACGCTTGATTTTTATAAGGTTAAGGTATGCTTCGTCTCCGAGACTGCACATCATTTTTTTTGCCTGAATTTTGTCGCGCGGGGATTTCATATCGTGTATCAAAACGAGCTTTGATACCTCGTTTATTGTATTATTGTCAAATTTCAGTCTTTTAAGAATGTCTCGCGTCTTTTTTTCACTTATCACGGCATGACCTTTGAAGTGCGAAGTGCCGTTTTCGTCAGTGGTTTTGGCGTCGGGCTTTCCGAAATCATGGAAAAACATTGTAAGACGCAAAATTCTGTCATTAAAATCTATTGCGTCTACGGCGTGAAGCGTATGCTCGAACACATCGTATTTGTGATATTTTGTGTGCTGTTCGCATTCTATAAGTGGGGCAAGCTCGGGAATAAATACCTCTATAACCGCGTGATATTTCCGTATAACGTCGGTTGCGTATTTTCCCGTGATAAGCTTTGTGAATTCAACCTGTAATCTTTCTTTTGACACATCCGACAGCAGCTGCCTGTTTTTCAGTATGCTGTCCGATGTGCTTTTTTCTATTGTGAATCCGAGTTCCGCCGAAAAACGGACGGCACGCATTATTCTGAGCGCGTCCTCCGAAAAACGTGTGTCCGGGTCGCCGACGCACCGTATTATTTTGTTGTTCAAATCGTCTTTGCCGCCGAAAGCATCAATTATTTTGTCGTCGCAATTACAGCAAAGCGTGTTTATTGTGAAATCCCGCCTTGAGAGATCATCTCTGAGGTTATCCGAAAATGATACCGTTTGCGGATGACGGTGGTCTGTATAGTCGCCGTCTATGCGATAAGTGGTTATTTCGAGCGGCATATCGTCAATTATAACAGTTACCGTCCCGTGCTTTATACCTGTCTCTATTATCCGTTCGCCGCAAAACACCTTTTCGGTTTCTTCGGGGCGTGCGCTTGTTGTGATGTCCCAGTCAAACGGGACTTTGCCGAGCAGACAATCACGAACCGCGCCGCCGACGGCATAGGCTTCAAAACCGCTGTTTTTCAGCAGGCATATTGCCTTATTCACTTGTTTGGGGAGCTTTATCATAATAATTCCTCAAAGTATGCTTTTGATTTCTGAGAGACTGTCGATTCTTATATCCGCACCCACATTATCATACCCCGTGCCGTTGTGGTCATACCAACAGGTGGTGATTCCGAAGCTCTTCCCTCCGGATATATCGGCGGTAAGCGAATCGCCTATAAGTATAAATTTTGATTTGTCGGTTTCGTGCAGCTCATTGAGGCACCGCTCAAAAAATTCCCGTTGGGGCTTTTGTATGCCTATTCTCTCCGAAACAAAAAGGTGAGAAAAACCGTCTATCATTCCGGCAAGTGTCAGTCGGTGCTTTTGCTGCTCAAACGGCCCGTTGCTTGCGGCACAGAGTATGTATTTTTTTGACAGATATTTAACCGTATCCACAGCTCCGTTTACAGGCTCGTGGCTGTCATATATCCCTTTTACGAATTCTTTTTCAAATTCGCGTCCGTCAAAAGTGATACCCATAACCGAAAAAACCATATTCCACCGTTTTTCGTGTATTTGATCCCTTGTGATTTCTCCCGTTTCGAGTCTTTGCCAGAGAGAGTCGTTGATTTTATGAAAAACCGACGGCATTTCTTCTTTGAAACCTACTCCGCAAGCTTTGCAAGCGTTTGTCATAGCTTTTTCGGCACATTTATTGAAATCCAAAAGCGTATTGTCAATGTCTATCAGAACATATTTAAACATATCGTAATCCTTCCTTCATCATAATAAAATTATATGATATTCACTTAATATTTTCAAGTGTTGAGCCGCTCCTTTACTTTATTTAAAAAATATTATAAAATAATAAAAAATAACCTTTACGTGGTGATGATTATGGAGCAAAGTAAAATTGAGCGTATAAACTTCCTTGCCAAAAAGCAAAAAGGGGAGGGGCTTACTCCCGAAGAAAAGGAGGAGCAGGCAATTTTGCGCCGCGAGTATATCGACTCTTTTAAAAGAAATCTTGTCGCAAATCTTGAAAATACGTATATCGTTGATGAAAACGGAAATAAACATAAGGTTAAAAAGCATACCGATGACGATAAAAGCTGACTTGAGCTGTCGGCTTTGGGCGTATGAGCCCTAAATATCCGTTTGAAAAGGCAAATAACTTGACTTGACCGCTATATATAGTGTAAAATATATGGCGGTATTTTTCGGCAGGATTTTCCTGCGTGCATTTTTTCCGCCGCTCGGAATTTAAAAGGTGGTTTATTTAAATGGCAAAAAAAGCGGTATACAATGAAGAAAGTATTTCGCAGCTAAAGGGTGCTGACAGGGTTAGGCTTCGCCCTGCCGTTATTTTCGGCTCGGACGGTATTGAGGGTTGTGAGCACGCTGTATTTGAGATACTTTCAAATTCCATAGACGAGGCAAGGGAGGGCTACGGTAAAGAGATAACCGTGACCCGTTTCCTCGACGGCTCCGTTGAGGTTGTCGATCACGGCAGAGGTATGCCTATGGACTACAACGAAAAGGAAAAGCGCTGGAACTGGGAGCTGCTCTTCTGTGAGATGTATGCCGGCAGTAAATATAATACAAACAACGGCGGAACATACGAGTATTCACTCGGACTTAACGGACTCGGACTTTGTGCCACACAGTATGCTTCGGAGTACATGGATGCCGAGGTGCACAAAAACGGTTTTCGCTATGAGATACATTTTAAGGCGGGCGAGCCCGTCAGCGAGCTTCAAAAGGAACCGTACAATAAAAAAGATACCGGGACAAGAATACGCTGGAAACCGGATATCAAGGTGTTCACCGATATTGATATTCCTCTTGAATACTATCAGGAGACTATATTAAGGCAGTCGGTTGTAAATGCGGGAATAAAATTCGTTTTTCGCAATCAAACCGGCGAAAAGAGCTTTGATAAATACGAATACTGCTACGAAAACGGTATAGTCGATTATATAAAGGAATTTGTCGGCGACGATGCGTTTTCTTCCGTGCAGTTTTGGCAGGGTGAGAGAAAGGGCAGAGACAGAGCCGATTTGCCCGAATACAAGGTTAAGCTCAATGTTGCGCTGTGTTTTTCCAATAAAAAACAGCTTAAGGAGTATTACCATAATTCCAGCTTTCTTGAACACGGCGGTGCTCCCGAAAAAGCTGTAAAAAGTGCGTTCGTTTCGCAGATTGACAGCTATTTAAAAGCAAACAGCAAGTATTTAAAGAGCGACAGCAAGATAAATTTCCAGGATGTGGAGGATTGTCTTGTGCTTGTTTCGTCATCCTTTTCAACTCAGACGTCATACGAAAATCAGACCAAAAAAGCTATAACCAATAAATTCATTCAGGAGGCTATGACGGATTTTCTCCGCCATCAGCTTGAAGTGTATTTTATAGAAAACAGAATAGACGCCGAAAAAATTGCCGAGCAGGTGCTCATAAATATGCGTTCGCGCGTCAAGGCCGAATCCACAAGGCTCAACATTAAAAAGACGCTTCAAAGCGGCAACAGTATGACTGACAGAATCGAAAAATTCGTTGACTGCCGCTCAAAGGACGTTTCGGAGCGTGAAATATTCATAGTGGAGGGCGACTCGGCTCTCGGTGCCTGCAAGCAGGCGAGAGACAGTGCCTTTCAGGCAGTTATGCCGGTACGAGGGAAAATACTCAACTGTCTTAAGGCCGAATACCCCAAAATATTTAAAAACGACATTATAACAGACCTTATCAAAGTGCTCGGCTGCGGCGTTGAGGTAAGCTCCAAGGCAAATAAAAATCTGTCGCTTTTCAATATGGATAATCTGCGTTGGAGCAAGGTCATAATTTGTACCGATGCCGACGTTGACGGTTATCAGATACGGACGCTGATATTAACGATGATTTATCGTCTTATGCCCACGCTTATAAAAGAGGGTAAGGTGTTTATAGCCGAATCTCCGCTTTACGAAATAACTTGCAAGGACGAGACCTGGTTTTGCTACACCGAAAAGGAAAAGCAGGATGCCCTTCTTGAAATCGGAGACAGAAAATATACCATACAGCGTTCGAAGGGTCTCGGTGAAAACGAACCCGAGATGATGTGGCTTACCACAATGAATCCAAAAACCCGTCGTCTTATAAAGGTCGAGCCGGATTATTCACCCGAGGCTGTCGCCGATAAATTTGACCTTTTACTCGGCGACAATTTACAGGGCAGAAAAGATTATATTGCCGAAAACGGTGCTCAGTACATTGATATGACTGACCTTTCTTAACGTTACACGGCAAATCAGGAGAGTCGGAAAATGGCTAAAAGAACCAAGAAAAACGAAACAGACCGAAATTCGGAGGAACTTAACATAAACGCTCATATTCTCGGTGCAGGCGAGGTGGTAGAGCAGCATATAACCGATACGCTTGAAGTTAACTATATGCCATACGCCATGAGTGTTATTATGTCGCGTGCCATTCCCGAAATAGACGGTTTTAAACCGTCACACAGAAAGCTGCTTTATACTATGTATAAAATGGGGCTGCTTCAGGGAGGCACTATAAAATCAGCCAATATAGTCGGCCGAACCATGCAGCTGAACCCTCACGGCGACGCGGCAATTTACGAGACGATGATTCGTTTGGCGCGCGGCAATGAGTCGCTTCTTCATCCTTATGTTGAGTCAAAGGGTAACTTCGGTAAATCGTATTCAAAAAATATGCAGTATGCGGCTTCGCGTTATACCGAGGCAAAATTAGCCCCGATTTCAGCCGAGCTTTTCCGCGATATAGATAAGGACACGGTCGATTTTGTACCGAACTACGACAATACCATGACCGAGCCCACGCTTTTGCCCGTTACATTTCCGTCGGTGCTCGTAAATGCCAATATGGGCATAGCCGTCGGTATGGCTTCAAATATTTGTTCGTTCAACTTGAAAGAAATCTGCGATACTACCGTGGCACTTATAAAGGACCCCGACGCCGATATAACCGAAACGCTCAAGGCCCCTGATTTTATAGGCGGCGGTCAAATACTCTACGATGAAGATAAAATGAACGAGATATTCCGCACGGGTCGCGGAAGCTTCAAAATTCGCGCAAAGTACAGCTATGATAAAAAGAATAACTGTATTGATATATACGAAATTCCGGCGACCACCACTACGGAGGCGATAATCGATAAGATAGTCGAACTCGCAAAGGGCGGCAAGGCTAAGGAAATTTCCGATATCCGCGACGAGACCGATAAAAAGGGTCTTAAAATAACAATCGACTTAAAGCGCGGCACAGATGCAGACAAGCTTATGAAAAAGCTCTATAAAATGACTCCGCTCGAAGATTCATTCGGCTGTAACTTTAATGTCCTTATAGCAGGAACGCCGAGAGTCCTCGGAGTGCGAGAGCTGCTTTTGGAATGGATAGCTTTCCGTACCGAATGTGTAAATCGCCGCGTCTTTTTTGACCTTTCCAAAGCAAAAGACAGGCTGCATCTTTTAGAGGGACTTCAAAAAATTCTTCTCGATATTGATAAGGCAATAAGAATAATACGCTCAACGGACGAGGAGTCTGAGGTTGTTCCGAACTTGATGATAGGCTTCGGAATAGATAAGATACAGGCGGATTATGTGGCTGAAATCAAATTGCGCCACTTAAACCGTGAGTATATTTTAAAGAAAACGGAAGATATAGAAAAGCTGAGAGCCGAAATCGAGGATATGGAGGATATTCTCGCAAGTCGCTCAAGAGTTAAAAAAATTATCGTAAACGAGCTTTCTGATGTCGTTAAAAATTACGATAAGCCGCGTCGTTCGGAAATAATCTACACAAGTGATATAGATGATGAATCGGAGCCCGATGAGGAGATACCGAATTATCCCGTCACGCTATTCTTTACCAAGGAGGGTTATTTCAAAAAGATAACTCCGCAGTCACTGCGTATGAGCGGTGAGCAAAAGCTAAAGGAAAACGATGAAATAATCGAGACCATTGAGGCTGCAAACAATACCGAGCTTTTGTTCTTTACAGATAAGTGCCGTGTTTATAAAGCCAAAGCTGCCGATTTTGATGACAGCAAGGCGAGCGTTCTCGGTGATTATGTGGCTTCAAAGCTTGAGATGGAGCCCGATGAAAATGCCGTTTATATGGCGGTTACAACAGACTATAAGGGATTTATGCTGTTTTTCTTTGAAAACGGCAAGCTTGCCAAAATAGACCTCTCCGCCTATGAGACTAAAACGAACCGCAAGAAGCTGATTAAGGCGTATTGTGAGAAATTCCCGGTAGTCAATATGTTCTGTGTGACTGAGGATAAGGAGTATGTTATGAAGTCCACCTCCGGCAGAATTCTTCTTCTCAATACCGGTGCAATAGCCGTCAAAACGACCAAGGATTCTATGGGCGTATCGGTTATGACTCTTAAAAAAGGGCATAGGGTATCTTCCGTAAAAGAGTATACCGACGGTGAGTTTGTAAAGCCTGCGAGATACAGGACGAGAACTTTGCCTGCCGCCGGTGCGACTTTGTCAGCTGACGATATCGGCGAGCAGCTTACACTTTAACTTAGAAAATATACCGTGTTTCGAAATTCGTTTTTCGGAATTAGGTATATTTTTTGTTTTTCGGGTGTCAACCGATAATGCATGAGTGTTGACTATGCATTTCGGATGTTGTATAATTCCGATATAAGTAAATGTCTGTTTCGGGGCTTAACGGAGGTTAATATGAAAAGACGAACTAAAATAATTTCGGCTGTTATGGCTCTCGCAATACTTGTATGCGTGTTCGCTGTACTTGCGACGTCGTTTGCCGTTGACACTTCTTCCGAAAGCGCATCCTTCAGAGTTGACGCTCAGATTATGGGCTATAACAGGGTAGAGGTAAAAATATATGCTCCGGCAGGGGCCGCGGGTGGCAGCTATACACTTAAATACGATTCCTCATATTTGAGGCTCGCAAAGCCAGATGCGGATAAAAACGGCGAGCAGACATCGGTTACTTCGTACGAAAACGGCGGTACGGCAATAACAAATTATAATTTTTCACAGGATTCTTTAAGATGCTCGGCAGCCGCGCCGAAATCCTCTTCGACGGAGCAACTGTACGGAAGTTATACTTTTTATTTTGACGGCAACTTTAAAGAAGGCAGCATATCTGTAACTGCATTTGATATTTACAGCGGAGACGAAACTCCAAAGCTTCTCGGCTCCGATAAAACCGCAAAATGTGACTTTGACGTAAAGGAAGCTCCCGCGAACACAATATCGCTGAAATATATAGGAGATAAATATTACTATATGGTTAGCGGCAAAAATGATACTTCATACAGCGGGCTTGTAAATTATTACGGCACTTATTATTATGTCGAAAACGGTGTGCTGAATTGGGATTACTCAGGTCTTACTAAGTATTATGATACTTGGTATTATGTCGAAAACAGTGTTCTTAATTGGAATTATACGGGTCTTACAAAGTACTACGGTACATGGTATTACGTCGAAAACAGTGTTCTTAATTGGAACTATACGGGGCTCACGAGCTACTACGGCACATGGTATTACGTCGAAAACAGCGTCTTAAATTGGAACTATACGGGTCTCACAAACTATTACGGCACCTGGTATTATTGCGAGGGCAGTGTACTTAATTGGGATTACACCGGTCTTACAAAATATTACGGCACTTGGTATTACGTCAAAAAGGGCGTGCTTGACTGGAATTATACGGGATACACCTATTATTACGGCACGCGTTACTATGTCAGAAACGGAATTCTTGCGTAATACGCATTGTATTTGATTGTTTCTCGCTTGCTTAAAGACTGCTGCATACAAAATATTGCAAAACCGTTCAATAATTTGAACGGTTTTGTGTTTTTTAGAGAAATGTGTCAATACAACACTTTTGCATAAAAACTATTGCAATTATATACTGATTGTTGTATAATTCGAATAAGCGGCAGGGCTTTATGCCGTAAAAATCAGGGAGGATATTAAATTTATGAAAAAATTCAAAAAGTTGATTGCGGTTGTACTGACTGTTATTCTATCGCTGTCTGTAATGTCGGTCGTCGCTTTTGCGTCTACTACCGATTCACTTAAGCGAACGGATGACGGTACTTGGCTCTATATGGAAAACGGTGAACATAATGCCGACTACACAGGCCTTGTTAAGTATTATGACACTTGGTATTATGTGGAAAACGGCGAGCTTAATTGGAACTATACAGGCCCTACCGAGTATTACGGCACAACATATTATGTCATAAAAGGTGTACTTGAATGGGATTATTCAAGCCTTGTTTGTGTTGATGATGTTTGGCATTATGTAGAAAATGGTGTTTATTCGAATGATTACACCGGTCTTACAAAATATTACGGCACTTGGTATTATGTTGAGGACGGCGTTCTTAATTGGGATTATACCGGACTTACTAAGTATTACGATACTTGGTATTATGTTGAGGATAGTGTCCTTAATTGGAATTATACCGGACTTACTCAGTATTACGATACTTGGTATTATGTTGAGGACGGTGTTCTTAAATGGAATAAAAACGGTCTTTATAATTACTACGGCAATGAATGGTGCTATCTTACAAACGGTCAGATCGACACTTCCTATACAGGACTTGTAAATTATTATGGCACATGGTATTACGTAGAGGAGGGCTTCCTCAATTGGGACTATTGTAGCCTTACAAATTACTACGGAACATATTACGGCGTGGTAAACGGGGTTCTTGACTGGAATTTCTCTGGTGTTTTAAGATACGGCACTACCCTTTATTATGTAAGAAACGGCGTTCTTGATTGGAACTATAAAGGCAAGGCGATGTATTGTACGGGCAAAACATACACCTTCAGAAACGGTGCCGCCGTAGATTATGATGGCTATGTTGCCGACGCCGCACAGGCTCTTGCCCTCATAAAATATTATGAGGCTAAGGAGGGCAACACAGTTACATTGGTAGAAGCCGAGGGAATGCCGGATGATGTATACAACGGTGTGGCTGTTACAGTAAAAATAAGAAGTAACGACGGCTCGGAGGAATACTATACCGCTATTACCTGTAAGAACTTCCAACAGTACACAAACCTTATAGGAATTATGGAAAACGAGGGAGACGGTTATCTGTATGTGATTATTGTAGCCGGCAACCATAACGAGGAAAACTCGGTGGTACTGTCAAATGACGCGGTATTAGCTTATCTTGACGGAATGGATTCTTTTGCCCTGTTAAATCCAATTAGTGTATAATAATGTTTTATGATATCGGATATAAAGCCGTATCCGTCCGCTGAAATATTTAATAACAAACACAGAAGAAGGTCTGTCGGTTTAACCGGCAGACCTTCATTTTGTCCGAAATTTATTGAAGAATCAGGGTATTATACTTCTTATTTCATGCCGTCTTCATAAGCCTTGATCATCTTCTTGACCATCTGTCCGCCGATAGAGCCGGCCTGCTTAGAAGTAAGGTCGCCGTTATAACCCTGCTTGAGATTTACGCCAACCTCATTAGCAGCTTCCATTTTGAATCTGTTAAGAGCTTCCTTAGCTTCCGGAACAACGTTCTTGGAACTTGACATTTGAAAACACTCCTTTTCATTACAATTTGCGTTTGCATTACTATTTTTTACATTGAGCGTTTTTATATTAAATAAAATAAATGCTAAAAATGTTATTTTTTGTAACTTAATAAGCGGATGTTTCAAATGCGTTGTTTGATTCTATATAAAACTCTTTTAAAGACGAGTTTATTACTTATTATATGTGAATTGATTTTTCGTATTTTTACTCGTTTCGGTGTGATTCTCATAAAATCGACGGCTTGAAATTTGCTCAAAAACCCACTCAAAAGCCATCAATTTTCGTTTCAAAAATCATAAAATTTCAAAATCAAAGCCTTTCATATTCTTTGTCGATAAACCCTAAAGCACGGTGCATTAAATCTTGTTGACCGTGTATAGATTGCTCTTTTGCTCGCCGCCAATAAACCGCTTCGAGATCGTTATGTACTCACCGTTTTCCGGCGAACGCAAAACTTTTCTGCAAGTGGATGCACACATCGAACAGCTTTTCGCAATCATCGGCACCGACCAAAAACTTTGCCCCGCCGAGTCCTTTGCCCGAACGAGAAAGGAATAAACGATGAACTCGTTGGGCGATAACCGTTTATCAAAAATTTTGTTCGGCAAAAGAAAAAACTGACCGTTGCAATTTTTACGCATACGAAACCCTCCTTTAAAATTATTCGAGAGAATATTTTTATAAAGTGAAAACCAAAAAGAAAAACACTGTTCAAAAAAACTCCCTCTGCTATACGGAGAAAAATCCCCGTTTTGTTCGGGTGTTTTCAGAAAAAATTTACAAATTATTTTCACGCAAAAGAAAAATCCTCACCATACAGGCAAGGATTATTAATATCATTTTACAATTTAGATATTTAATTTTTTAGTATATTCAACAGTTCGGGAATGTCGTTTTACGAGAACTTTCTCAATTCTCAAGTTTTTTAGAACATTCATAATTGCACATCTGATTGAAAAATAATGCAGTAATTGCACATTGTCAACCGTAAATATGCAAATATTGCATTCTTATAGAAATATTATATGCAAAATACGATAGCGCATTCAAATTAAAATTATATTTTTTTAACTTGTAAAAGTAGGTTTGCCCAAAATGTAGGCAAGTAACAGAGGTGCACATGAATGGAAAAGTTACCAGAATAATATTGTTTGAAAAAGGATACCGCTGCTTAATAATTGGGCTGTAAGATGATTTATGACTTATTAAACTGTCTATCAAATGCAGGCGATAAATGCGCCGAATTTTAATTATTTTATAGTTTTAAATGTTGACTTTTTATTTGTCATTTGATAGAATAGCTGAGGTTAGCTTATGCTAACTAAAAATTTTAATGTCAAGTTAGCAGTGGCTAATAAAATACGGAGGACAAATATGTTTAAAAAATTATCGATTTCATTGACTGCATTAGTTTTTGTACTTGTACTTATTTGCACTTCGTTCGGTGCTTTTGCAATGGGCCCGAGCGAGGACGGTGTTTACGAGGTTCCGGTTGAGATGTGGCACGCAGAAAAAGAAAGAACATCTATGGGTGACAGATATATTGTTCACACCGCACTTCTTACAGTTGACGGTGATGAAAAAACGCTTACAATAGCTCCTGCCGAAACAACAAGCGATATGCATTTTTGGTATTACAAGGACGGTTCTGTTGAGGGCGACACAGTAGAAGTTGAGCAAAAGAATAATGTTGAAATTGACGGCACTGAATATGAAACGGCTTTTGAATTTCCGATTAAGAGCGACAATGAATTTGTCGGCGTAAAATTTGCCGCTTCGGCTATGCCTTTATCACCTTCTGCAAGAATTAAAATAGATTATGACAGTGCAAAAAAAATCAGAGATGTAAAAAAAGAAACAACCACCAAAAAAGCCACTACCACTACAACGACAACAACTACTACAACGCCAACAACAACAACTACTACAACGCCAATAACAACAACTATTACAACTACAACTACAACAGCACTAACCGTTACCGAGCCTAAAGAGGAAACGGTTAAAAATAAAAAAGTTCCGATCGCCATTGCCTGCGGCGCAGTGGGTGCGGTTGCATTTGTGCTTGTAATGACTGCTGTTATCAAGAAAAATAAACATGACTGATTAGGGTGAAGTATGAAAAAAATATTTAAGAAATTTCAAGTTAAGGATTTTGTGTTTTTGGCTGTCTTATCCGCAGCGATGACATTGTGCGGCGGAATAACGATGCCGCTTGTTATGCACACCACCGTTTTCGGACTGCGTAACATGGCAGCCGCACCGATTTATTCGATTTTCGTTGCAATCGGACTTATGAAAGTAAGAAAGCCGGGTGCTCTCACAATTATCGGACTTTTTTCGGGCGCACCGCTGATTTTCTTTTCGACGGTTATGTTTTTTAACAATTTTGTTTCCGCAATCATAGCGGAATTGATTATGCTTTTGATTTTCAGAGGCTATCAAAAGAAAGTTTCCGTTTTCGTTACAACGGGAATATATATGCCGTTTTCACTGCCGATTTCTGTTCTGTTCAGCCTTTGGCTCAATGGGCAAAGTTACGATCAGCTTATAGCAAATCCGAAAATTTCTGTTTTAACATCAATCGGCACAATTGCATTGGCATTTTTGGGTGCGGCAATCGGAATGAAAATCGCCGCAGAACTTCAAAAGGCAGGCAAATTAAAACCGTACGGAGAAGATGATAATGCTTGAAACATTTGAGGTTAAAAAGCCTTTTTATCCGCTGATTTCATTTTCAGTTTCCGTAATAGTGCTGATATTCGGAATGCTTTTTTCCAAAAATCTTTTGGCTTTTGCTTTTGCCACGGCAATTTTTGTGCTTTACTCGGCATTCGGTCTTTTTAAAAGCACATGGAAAATGACCGTTGCAATGGCGTTTTGCGGACTTATTATAGGCGGTCTGTCATTTTTGTCAAACAGAAGTTTGGACGCATTTTGGCAAACACTTTTAAGAATGATTCTCTTGGGATTGTGTGCCGTGCCGATGGTAAGCACATCGCCCTGCGATCTAACACGCTGTCTTGCAAAGCTGAAATGCCCGAGAGTTATAACGCTCGGCATGCTTGTAACACTTAAATTTATTCCGGTTTTAGTGGGTGAAATAAAGCAGATCTGGGAGGCGATGAAGGTCAGAGGTGCAAATATGAATTGGTACCGACCGAGTTGCATTTACCGTGCGTTTATTATTCCGCTCGTTATGCGAATCATCGGAATATCGGACACTCTTTCCCTTTCGCTTGAAACAAGGGCATTTACACTTGATGACAGTACAAGCTCGGTATATAAAGTAATAAAAATAAAAGCAAGGGATTTCGTATTTCTTGCCTGTGCTATCGTGCTTTGCGCAGGCGGAGGTGTTATGATATGGGCATAGCGATAAGACTGAAAGAAGTTTCTTTTAAATATGACGGTGCTAAAGAAAATGTGCTTGAAAATATAAATCTCACCGTGGAATACGGCGAAACCGTGCTTTTGTCGGGCGTTTCCGGCGAGGGAAAAAGCACCCTGCTTTCGATAATAAACGGTGTTATTCCGTTCGTTAATTCGGGCGAATTTTCGGGCAGTGTGGAAATAGACGGCAAGGATGTTACAAAGCTAAAAATCAGCGAGCGTTCAAAGCTAATCGGCACTGTGCTTCAAAATGCGGACGAACAAATTATTTATGATTTAGTAAACGAAGAAATCGCTTTCGGCTGCGAAAATCTGAATATTGCGTCCGAAGAAATCGACAGACGCATTGAACGATTCACAGCGCTTATGCAAATAGAAAAAAACGCAAAAACAAAAACACTTTCCGGTGGTCAAAAGCAACGCCTGATAACCGCTTCTACCCTTGCGATGGAGCAAAAAATCATTATTCTTGACGAACCGCTTGCAAATTTGGACACTCACACAGCACACATTTTGCTGAAAGCACTTCGTAATTTGGCAAACAGCGGATATGCCGTTTTAATAGTTGAGCACAGGCTTGATGTTGTGAAAAACTACATAGATAAAGTTATGCGAATCGAAAACAAACAGCTTTTTACAAGCACGGACATAAACGACTTGAATAGCGGAATAAAAACAATTCCTCATGCCGACGGCTCTTTGCCCGGCGAAGTACTTATAAAAGGCGAAAAACTTTTCTTTGCCGCAGGCGACAGAAATATTATAGATGGGCTTGATATTGAAATTCGGGCAGGCGAACGAATAGTTTTGCTCGGTGAAAACGGATGCGGAAAAACCACCCTTATGCGCATGCTTGCAAGACTGAATAAGCCGAATGACGGTGCGCTGAGCCAAACAATAACAAAAAGCAAAAAAGCAAACAGCAAATGGTTTTCAAAGGTGGGATATGTTTACCAAAATCCGGTCTATCAGCTTTTTATGCCAACACTTTTAAGCGAGATTTCTTTTAAGGCAAAAAGCGAGGAAATGGCAAGGGAAATGATAAATGCCTTTGGACTTTCGGGACTTGAGCAGAGGCATCCGCAATCACTTTCCGAAGGGCAAAAACGGCGTGCCTCCATTGCTGCCGTCTGTGCAAGCGAGCCGACCGTACTGTTTCTTGACGAGCCGACGGTGGGTCAGGATTACAAAAACCTTTGTAAAACGGTTGAAACCGTAAATAAAATAAACAAGAACCTCGGCACGGCAATTGTTACCGTAACACACGATAAACGATGTGCCGGTGCTCTTGCAGACAGAGTGCTGATTATGGAAAACGGTAAAATATCACGGCAAGGCGATTACCGCCTCGCAGATGAATTTTTGGATAAATAACTTAATTGAGGGAGAAAAGAAATGATTAAAACAAGACTTATAGAGCAAGTGCCTTCTTCAAAGAAGTACATTGCCCTAACAGTTCTTGCGCAGTGGTTGAAAACGGTTGCAAACATCGTTATGATTTTCATTCTTTCAAATCTACTTGCGCAAATTCTCGACGGTAAAGCGTTTGATTTTAAAGGACTTTTGCCTTATTTGGGCGCAATTGCGGCGGTTATGCTTGTGCGCTATCTTTGCGGATACGCAAGTTCTCAGACTGCGTTTTTCGCTTCAAGCGAAGTAAAAAAAGTGCTTAGACAAAAAATGTATAAAAAGCTTACACGAATGGGAGCATCTTACAGCGAAAAGGTATCAACATCAGAGGTGATTCAGGTTTTTGTTGAGGGTGTGGACCAGCTTGAACTTTATTTCGGCAAATATCTGCCGCAGTTTTTCTTTGCTATGCTTGCACCGATAACGCTTTTTGCCGTGCTTGTGTTCGTAAGCTGGAAAGCGTCGGTGGTGCTTCTTATTTGTGTGCCCCTTATTCCGCTTTCTATTGTTGCAGTTCAAAAAATCGCAAAAAGACTTCTCAGCAAATATTGGGGAGTATACACAAACCTCGGCGATACTTTCCTTGAAAATATCCAAGGCTTAACAACACTCAAAGTTTATCAGGCGGATGAACGCAAGAATGTTGAGATGAATGAAAAAGCCGAAGAGTTCAGAAGAATTACTATGAAAGTTCTTACAATGCAACTCAATTCCGTAAGCGTTATGGATATTGTTGCATATGCAGGAAGTGCAGTAGGTGTAGTAATTGCAATCATTCAGGTAAAAAACGGCACAATCACTTTACCTCAGGCATTTTTAATCATTATGCTTGCGGCTGATTTCTTTTTACCGCTCAGGCTTCTCGGTTCATTTTTCCATGTGGCTATGAACGGTATGGCGGCAAGCGACAAACTCTTTAAGTTGCTTGATACAAAAGAGGACGAACACGGAACGGAGATTCCTGAAAATCTTGACGGGGATATCGAAATTAAAGACCTTTCCTTTTCTTATGACAACGAAAAAACCGTACTTAACGATATTTCGGCAACCTTTAAAAAGCACGAACTTATAAGCATAGTAGGCGAATCGGGTTGCGGCAAAAGCACGCTTGCTTCCCTGCTTTGCGGAACAACTAAAGGCTACATCGGCAGTATAACAATCGGCGGTGTTGAAATAAAAGATATTGATGAAAAAACACTTATGAACAACATCACTGCCGTAAACTTTAATTCCTACATTTTTGCAGGAACGGTTAGGGAAAATATGTTCATAGCCGACAAAAGTGCAAGTGACGAAAAGATGATTGAGGCATTGAAAATGGTAAACCTTTGGTCATTTTTAAGTGAGCAAGACGGACTTGATACTAAACTTAATCAACAAGGCAGCAATTTTTCGGGCGGACAAAGGCAAAGGCTTGCCATTGCAAGAGCCTTGCTTCACAACACACCGATATATGTTTTTGACGAAGTAACTTCAAACATAGACGCCGAAAGCGAAAACGACATTATGACCGTTATTCATAATATGGCTAAAATCAAAACCGTTATTCTTATCTCCCACAGGCTTGAAAATGTGGTAGGCAGTGACAAAATTCTTCTGCTTGATAAAGGCAAAATTGAGGAAAGCGGTACTCATTCTGAACTTATGTCTCTTAATAAAAAATACAAGCTGATGTATTCCACTCAAGCAGAACTTGAAAAATATGCAAAGGAGGAAGCGTAATGAAAAGAAAACAATCAGGTTTCAAAATTATGATGCGGTTGATAAAACTTGTTAAGCCGCTTGCTTTTTTCATGGTACTTGCAGTTATACTCGGCGTTACGGGCTTTCTTTGCGCCATTCAAATTACTGTGCTTGGCAGTATGACGCTGCTTACAGCCGCAGGTATAAACGGTGGACTTGCAATAAAAACGGGATGTATTTGCATTATTATTTTTGCGGTTTTGCGTGGCTTTCTTCACTACGGCGAGCAAGCGTGCAACCACTATATTGCATTCAAGTTGCTTGCCATTATTCGTGATAAAGTATTCAAATCGCTTCGCAGGTTAACTCCGGCTAAACTTGAAGGTAAAGATAAAGGCAATCTGATATCGCTCATAACAAGTGATATTGAGCTTTTAGAAGTTTTTTACGCTCACACAATTTCTCCGATTTGTATTGCGTTTTTAACAAGCCTTGTTATGCTGATATTTATCGGAAGATACAGTAGTTGGCTTATGCTTGTTGCACTTGCGGCTTACATTACAGTCGGCATTATTATTCCGCTTGCATCATCCAAATTTAACAAAAATATCGGTATGACCTACCGTGAAAATTCGGGTGCACTTTCCGGCTATGTGCTTGACAGTATGAGGGGACTTTTGGAATCAATCAGATATAATTCAACCGATACCCGCCTTAATGAAATGAACGAAAAAACCGATGAACTTAATTCACTTCAAAAGAAGTTAAAGAAAATTGAGGGGCATAATATTTCAATTACGGATATTTCGATTATCTTCTTTTCAATCACAATGCTTTTAGTTGCAATTTGCCTTTACCAAAAGGGCACAATCGGATTTGACGGACTTATTGTTTCAACCGTTGCAATGATGAGTTCATTTGGTCCGGTTGCCGCACTTTCAAACCTTGCAGGCAATTTGACTCACACCCTTGCAAGCGGCGAAAGAGTGCTGTCAATTCTTGATGAAAGCCCTGTTGTTGAAGAAAACATCAGCGGCAAAGAAGTTGAATTTGACGGTATGGAATGTAAAAATGTAGGCTTTGCATATGACAAAGAGCAAATTCTTGAAAATTTCAATATGGAAATTCCAAAAAACAAAATCATTGCTATAAACGGACCGAGTGGTTCGGGCAAATCGACTGCGCTTAAACTTATGATGCGTTTTTGGGATGTAAACAGCGGCGAAATTGATATGTCGGGTGAAAACATTAAAAATATTAAAACATCATCACTTCGTAACAATCAGAGCCTTGTAAGCCAAGAAACTCAATTGTTTAACGATACGATTGAAAATAACATTAAAATTGCAGATTACAACGCAACAAGAGAAGAAGTTGAAATTGCCGCAAAAAAAGCCTCAATTCACGATTTTATAATAACTTTGCCTAAGGGATACGACACAAATGTAGGCGAACTCGGTGATTTGCTTTCGGACGGTGAAAAACAGCGTATAGGTCTTGCAAGAGCGTTCCTTTGCAACTCTCCTATGATTATGCTTGACGAACCCACAAGCAATTTGGACAGCTTAAACGAGGGCAATATCTTAAAATCCATAAACGAAGCAAAGCACGGCAAAAGCATTGTTTTGGTTTCTCACAGAAAGTCAACGGCAAAAATCGCTGACGAAGCATACACCGTTTACAGAGGCAGATTATCATGAAAAAAGACAGAATCACACGAGAAAAAGAAATGTTACCCGAAATGGTAAAAATTTATTGCCACGGTGTGCATAAATCAAAAAAAAGAACTCTTTGCAAGGACTGCCAAGAACTTACTGATTATGCGCTTTTCAGGCTTGACCATTGTCGCTGGGGAAACGATAAAAACTTCTGCTCGCAATGTCCATGCCATTGCTACAAACCCGATATGCGTTCGAAAATAAAAGAGGTTATGCGCTATTCCGGGCCGAGAATTATGCTTTATCATCCGCTTGTGGGCACCATTCACGGTATTGAAACGATAAAGGGCGTTATCAAGGCAAAAAAGAAAAGCAAATAACACCAAAAAATATTGACTCTCATACAAACAAAGTCTTTGCCGAAAGGTAAAGGCTTTTTTCTTTCATAGTGAAAAGAAAAAAGCACCAATGCTCAATTAAGCATCAGTGCCGTTTCACAAGACTTGTATTTTTCAGTACAAAACGATATTTGAATTTTCTTTTGCAAGGTTTTGCATTTTTTTCCGTGTAGCCGTTGATGCAAAAGAACACAAAGTACTCATTCCTGTTTCGCTTATTCCAATTTACTTTTTTTGCCTTTTCAAGCAAGTCGTAATACACAATAACATCAAGTGGCTTTTTGGTATATTTGCATTTGCCGAAGATGATGTTATTGGAATTATCTGTTGCGACAATATCAATTTCTGTATCTTTTCTGTCCCACCATTTGCCGATTTTTGTGGGAGTGAAACCGAAAAATAAATGCTAAAAATGTTATTTTTTGTAACTTAATAAGCGGATATTTCAAATGCGTTGTTTGATTCTATATAAAACTCTTTTAAAGACGAGCTTATTATATGTGAATTGATTTTTCGTATTTTTACTCGTTTCGGTGTGATTCTCATAAAATCGGCGGCTTAAAACCGTATTGCGTTTCGTTAAACAAAAAAATCTTGATAATAAAGCGATTGTATGTTAAAATATTTTCCGTAAATTTTGACAGAGGGTGAAAAATATGTCAGGGCACTCAAAATGGAGTACTATCAAACGTAAAAAGGAAAAGACCGATAATGCCCGTGCAAAGGTATTTACTAAAATCGGCCGTGAAATAGCTGTTGCCGTCAGAGAGGGCGGACCCGACCCTGCCGGTAATTCAAAGCTTAAGGATTGCATAGCTAAGGCGAAGGCTTGCAATGTTCCGAACGATAATATCGAAAGAATCATTAAAAAGGCTGCCGGAGACGGCAATACCGATAATTACGAAAGCATAATCTACGAGGGCTACGGTCCGTCGGGTGTCGCCGTAATAGTCGAGACTCTTACAGATAACCGCAACAGAACCGCAGGCGATATGCGTCATTATTTTGATAAGTTCGGCGGCAATATGGGAACCTCGGGCTGCGTTTCGTTTATGTTTACCCGTGAGGGCGTAATTATTATAGACAAAGAGGATGTTGACGAGGAAAAACTTATGGAAGACGCTCTCGAAGCGGGTGCCACCGATTTTCTCACAGACGGCGATGTTTTCGAAGTTCGCACAGAGCCTAACGATATGGGTGCAGTACGCGACGATCTTGAGGCCAAGGGTTATAAATACCTGACAGCCGAGGTCGATTATATTCCATCTACCTATACAAAGCTCGAAAGCGAAGAGGATATAAACAATATGGGCAAAATGCTCGAAATGTTTGAAGATAACGACGATGTTCAAAATGTTTTCCATAACTGGGAAAATGAGGACGATTACGAAGGCTGACAGATTTTGAATTTAGGGAATATTCTGTTTTAAATTCAATGCGTAATTTAAGTCAAAGACGGCTTGATTTGTTTTTCAAGCTGTCTTTTTTATTTTCCTTTCGGCATTTGTCGAACAAGGTATTGTAAATTAAAATAATACAAAATAATGTTCTTTCGTAGCATAAAAATATATTAACGTACAAACCTAAAAAATATACTTGATATGATTGACATTTGACAAAACTAATTATACAATGTATCTGAGGAAGATTTGAAAAACATATTTATATATATTTTTTGGAGGTGCTTTTAAATGAGAAAAACAAAAATAATATGCACCGTCGGTCCGGCTACCGATGAGGACGGAGTCCTTGAAAAGATGATAAAAGCCGGAATGAATGTTGCGAGATTCAACTTCTCTCACGGCACTCATGAAATGCATAAAAAAAGGTTTGATGAGCTGGTGGCTCTTAGAGACAAACTTGATCTCCCCATAGCTACAATGCTTGACACTAAGGGTCCGGAGATACGTATAGGCTATTTTAAAGACCACAAAGCCGTAACGCTGAAAGATGGCGATGATTATATTCTCACCTCGCGAGATGTAGAGTGCGACGAAAAGCAGGCGAGCGTTTCCTTTAAGGAACTGCCGCAGGATGTCAGAATGGGCACGATTATCAGAATTAACGACGGTCTTGTATCTCTCAGGGTCGAAAAGGTCGAAGGCCCCGATATTTATTGTAAGGTTGTTGACGGCGGTGTTATTTCAGACCAAAAGGGCGTAAATGTTCCGGATACAAATTTATCAATGCCTTATCTTTCCGAGCACGATATGTCCGATTTGGCGTTCGGGGCAAAGCTCGGATTCGATTTCATAGCGGCTTCATTTATTCGCTCGGCCGCGGATGTTGATTATCTTCGTAATTTTACAAATTCTGTGGGGTTTCACAAGGTAAAAATAATCGCAAAAATAGAGAATATGAGCGGCGTCAACAATATTGATGAAATTATTGCCGCTGCGGACGGTATTATGATAGCGCGTGGCGATATGGGCGTCGAAATACCGTTTGAGCTTATTCCGTCAATACAGAAAAAGCTCATCAAAAAGGCATATACGGCAGGTAAGCAGGTTATAACCGCAACTCAGATGCTTGAGTCGATGATAACGAATGCCCGTCCAACAAGAGCAGAGATTACCGACGTTGCAAATGCAATTTATGACGGCACTTCGGCAATTATGCTTTCCGGTGAAACTGCCGCCGGTAAGCACCCTGTCGAGGCTGTTGAAACAATGGCACTTATAGCCGAGACCACCGAGGCAGATATAGACTATCTCACTAAATTCAAAAATGATTCGTCTGAGTACGATAACAGCATAACAAACGCTATTTCACACGCCACCGTTACAACCGCTCACGACCTCGGCGCAAAGGCGATTATTACGGTAACGAAGAGCGGTTCGACTGCCCGTATGATTTCAAAGCATCGCCCGTCCTCCATGATAATCAGCTGCACGACCGATGAAACCGTTTGCCGTCAGATGAATATGTCTTGGGGTATGATACCTCTTATGTGTGAAGAAAAAAACAACTCGGATGCACTTTTCTCTCACGCCGTTGAGGTTGCACGTAAGCACGGTCTCATTTCAAAAGGCGATATCGTTGTAATAACCGCGGGAATTCCGCTCGGGATTTCCGGCACAACGAATATGTTAAAGGTTGAGCGCATAAAGTAAACGTTTTTTGAGTTTTTCTCATGTGTATATAAAAACAAATTATACCGAAAATATTAAGGCTTCGTTATTTGCGGAGCCTTAATATTTTATGTGCGGCGGTGATATATAAATGAGCGATTATGAGATTATAAAGTATATCCTAAACGATATAAACGAGGATCTCGACGATGAAGAAAAAGTGCATCTGCTTTTGAATAAAACGGTTTCAGAAAACAACGAGTGTAAAGAAAGCTTTGGGCAAAGGGCCTCCGACAGGCTCTCATCTCTTGCCGGAAGCTGGACGTTCATTATAGGCTTCACTCTGCTTTTACTCGTTTGGATAACAGTAAATACGGTTTTGGCGGCAAAGTCATTTGACCCGTACCCGTTTATTCTGCTGAACCTTGTCTTGTCGTGCGTTTCGGCTATTCAGGCACCTCTTATTATGATGAGTCAAAAGCGACAGGACGAAAAAGACCGTCGGCGCAGCGAAAATGATTATAAAATAAATTTAAAATGTGAGATTCTGCTTAAAAATATGCATTATAAGCTCGACAGGATAATCGAATGTATTGATGAAAAATCAAAATAAGGCAGAAAAGCCGTATGACGCATAATATATAAAATTCTCGTTTTTTTAACCGAATTATTTGCATTTCTACAAATTGATGTTTTGCTTGCCCATTGATATAATTATAATCGGTATCGCGGTTATGCAATACCGATATTCTTTCTTCCAAGGTGAAATATATGCATATAAAACTACTTGCTCTTGATATAGACGGAACTCTTGTTACCACCGAAAAAAATATACCGGCAGGCAATAAGACGGCTATACGGAGATTTATGAAAAACGGCGGAATAGTCACAATAGCATCGGGTAGACCGATAAGCGGCGTTACGCGTTATGCCGAGGAGCTGGGGCTTAACGTCGGCGGCGGTTATGTTATAACATACAACGGGTCGCGCATTTTTGACGCACGTACTGGAGAGCTATTGTACGAAAAAAATCTCACGGCGGAGCAGAGTGCCCGTATTATCGATGTCGCCGAAAAGTATAATGTCCCGATAACCACATACAAGGGCGATACAGCGGTTACCGACAATGCCGACGACAAATATTTTTATCTTGAGGTAAATCTAAATAACTTGGGACTGCAAAGAGTTCAAAGTCTGCGGAAAGAGGTTACTTATCCCGTGCCTAAATATCTTATAACGGGTGAGCCCGATTATATAACCGAGACAGAAAAACTGTTTAAAAACGAGCTTAGCGGAGTTTCGGTATTTCGCTCCGAACCGTTTTTCCTTGAGATAACGCCTCTTATGGTAGATAAAGGTACCGCGCTTATGTGGCTTGCCGACAGTCTCGGTATAAGGCGCGAGCAGGTTATGGCATGCGGAGACGGATACAACGACATTACAATGATAAGCGAAGCCGGTATCGGTGTAGCTATGGAGAATGCTCAGGAGCCTGCGAAAAACGCAGCCGACTTTGTTACTCTTTCCAACGATGATAATGGCGTAGCGGCAGCAATAAAGAAGTTTGCTCTTTAATTATTCAAGCGTTGATAAGGGCTTTAAGGGGATACATAATTGGAAAACACATCTGAAAAAACACAGAATACAACTGAAAACAGCGACCCGAAAGAGGGAAAGAAAAGACTTAAAGCTTTAAAGCCTTTGCAAAAACTTAAAGCTTTAAAGCCTTCGCAAAAAATAATGCTGATTGTGGCTGTTTTTGTTTTAGCGGCGGCAATAGTATTGACGTCGGTGTTAATTGTCCGCGGCAATAAAAAGAAGCGTGCTGCAGTAATCGGCGAGACTCAGACCGAGGCCGCTGTTACCGATGCGGAGTTAGAAGTTTTCGGCGAGGATGAGTCTGTTTCGTCAGAGGAAGAAACCACCTCGGCAATTATGTTTGAAATTGATGAAAAAATGAAAAATGTGCAGATTGCCACTGGTGACAGCAAAAAAGATGAGGACGCCGAAATCAACCGTGATTACGGTACCAATTCGTCGCGCCTTGCGCCGGCAAAATCTCCGCGGCTGAACGGCAGATTAACGGGCGTTCCGCTTTCATCAGACAGTATGTACACGTCCTCTCTGCTGCCTTTAAAATACGTGAACCGTGATTTTATGTCGGGACTTATCGATATAGACGGTACACTTTTTAGTTTTGATTCGTCACACAACCCGATAAGAGGGCATAAAGCCATAAGCGATGTGCAGTATTATTTCAACGATAACGGTGCTCTTTCCTCTATGGTAGGTATTGATGTGTCTCATCATAATGGTAAGATAGATTGGGCGGCGGTGCGAGCTGCAGGCGTTGATTTTGCTATAATACGTGTCGGTTTTCGCGGATACGGCGACAATGGAACACTCAAGCTTGATTCACGCTTTAACGAAAATGTTGAGGGTGCTTTGAATAACGGCATACAGGTAGGCGTGTATTTTTACAGTCAGGCGGTTACGGTTTACGAGGCCGTTGAGGAAGCGAGCGTGGCTGTAAACTATTCGAGAAAATATAATATAACGTTACCCATATATTTTGATACGGAGTTTTCAAACAGTGAGCATTCGGGCAGAGCAGACCGCCTCACGGCAAGTCAGCGAACCAACATTGCCGTTGCATTTTGCGAGGCCGTAAAAAATGCAGGATACAAACCGGGAATTTATGCGAGCAAAACGTTTTATACCGATGAGCTGAATTTTTCGCGTCTTTCAAATTATGAAATTTGGGTTGCGCATTATACGAGTGAAACCACGGATTTTAAATATGACTATAAGGTATGGCAGTATACACCCAAGGGTAGGGTAAACGGAATCCCGAATGACACCGACATAAACATAGCTTTGTTTGATTACGGCAATAATGACGATATGAGCGACAGGGGCGGCAGCGTGGCGTTTTTTGATTCCGACACGGATATTCAAAACGCTCTGAATGCGGAGAACAGCATAAAGAAATATCAGCTGTTCAGAACACAAACACTTTATAATTCCGCGCAATCAGACATCGATTTTGTTAATCAGCCGGAAGTAAAAGCAAAGCTTTTTGATGCGCTTGAGAATTTGAAAAACAAACTGGGATTTTTGGCGGAGCCAACCACAAACAGCGAAAATGATGAAACCAACGGTGAGCCGAGTGAGGAATAGACGGATATAATATAGTTTTAAACTTCCTATTCCCGTGTGAGGCGAACTTAAAGCCTTACGGGCTTGTGTAATTTGATTGCGATTTGAGCCATGCCTACAAAAATTTAGGCTTGCCTTAGTATATCTCGGCATCATCCTTAAAACTCGTTTTTCCTCCGATTTGCCTAAAAATTGAAAACATTTAATAAAAAATCAAAATACCACTTGATTTTATCGCTCCGATATAATATAATACTAAAGCACTTCGGGGTGTGGCGAAGTTTGGTATCGCGCTTGGTTCGGGACCAAGAGGCCATGGGTTCAAGTCCCGTCACTCCGACCATATCGAGTATTCATAAGGGATTTGACTTTATGAATACTCGATTTTTATATTCTGATTTTATGTACGGAGCAAGCTTAAAGCCCGCTCCTTTTGCTTATTCGGATACCTCGTTTCTGTTATGCCGTTTTCGGCTCGGTAAGGTACTTTACGGCAACGCCCCGGCGGGTTTCGGCTTTGATATGCCGTCTGTCAGACACCTCCGGTATTTCTACATACCCGACAAAACGGTAATAGATAACGATTCTTTGGGTTCTGTTTTTGCCTGTGCCCTCCGTTTCAAACACATCAATGTGGTCAATCAGTTCACGCAGAAGCGGTGCGGTCAGCCTGTCCATTCTCATGAACCTGCGGATTGCTGAGGTAAAGGTATCACGGTCTCTTTCGCATTGTCCGCAATCGGAAAGCTTTTGACGGAGTGTTTTAATCTTTGCTTTCAGTTCCAACCGTTCTACTTCGTACTTGTGGGACAACTGCATAAACCATTCGTCACTCACCTTGCCGACAGCATTATCCTCATAAAGCTTTTCGTATAGACGGGATACGGTATCGTTCCTGGCGATTGCTTTTTGAAGTTCTGCTTCGTCGTGCTTCTTTTCCTTCAAAAGTTCTTTATCGGTCTTTTGAGCAAGCAGCTCGGCAAAGGCTTCCTCATCCGCAGCCAAAAACTCTGCTATCCTTCGCAGCTCCAGCATTACCACCTGCTCGATGGCGTCTGCTCTGACATAGTGTCTGCCGGGACATTTTCCTCGGTAATCTACCTTGTTGTTGGCACACACGAAATAGTGAATGTCCTTATTGATAGTGTTCGTATGATGACGGAGCTTACCGTGACAATCGCCGCAGAACAGCAAATCGCAGAATATGCTTTTCTCGCCGTTTTTCGGCTTTGGTGCACGGCGTTTTGTTTTGGCTATGAGTGCCTGTACCTTTTCGAAATCACCCCGTGCAATAATCGGCTCGTGAATATCCTTGAATATTGCCCAATTCTCTGGATCGTTCGGAAGTCTTGTTTTGTTCTTAAAAGACTTTGAGCAGGTCTTGAAGTTGATTACATCACCGCAGTATTCCTGCTGAGATAAAATCTTTTGAATTGTTGTCTTGCACCATTTGTACGGATTAGGCTGCGTTTTCTTTCCGCCTCTCGGCAGTCCTTTGCTTTGCCAATATGCCATAGGAACAAGTATTTGCTTCTCCTGCAATATTCGCGCGATAGTTTCGTTGCCCTTACCCTCAAGACACATTTTGAAAATGCTTTTTACCACCTCTGCCGCCTCCGGGTCGATAACCCACTTCTTTTTGTTTTCGGGAGATTTCATATATCCGTAAGGCGGCTGAGATAACGGCTCTCCCATGGAACCGCGCAAGCGGTGTGAGGAACGAATCTTCTTTGAAATATCCCTTGCATACATTTCATTAAGAATGTTCTTGAAAGGAGCAATTTCGCTTTCGCCCTCTTCGCTGTCTATGCCGTCATTAACGGCAATAAAGCGAATGTCATGATCAGGGAAATATACATCGGTGTAATTTCCTACCGAAACATAATCTCGTCCGAGTCGGGATAAGTCTTTTACCATTACGGCATAGATATATCCCATTTCGACATCGGAGAGCATCTGCTGAAATCCCGGTCGGTTGAAGTTGGTTCCCGTATATCCGTCATCAACATAGAACTTGGTATCGGTCAGTCCCTTTTCTTTTGCTTTTTGCAAGAGCAGATTCTTTTGATTCACGATGGAATTGCTTTCACCGTCCATTCCGTCGTCACGGGACAACCGGCAATAAAGCGCCGTTATCCCGATTTTGTCTTTTTTAGTTTTTGGCTGCATTGTTTTCCTCCTTTCCGGCAGCCGTACAATCATATTCAGTGTCTATTATATTATCTGCATCGACAGACGGCAAATCTGCGAAATCGCTTGTGAGATAATTCCCGATACGGTTATTCAACAAGGTGTTTTCTCTTGGATTTTTGTAATCAGGCTTTTGAAATCTTGACTCGACTACATATTTAACGCCGTTAACGGTATATTCTTTCGGTGAGCCGCCGAAGCCTACAATAAACTTATTCATAAGCCCCCTCCTTATCTCTCGTCGCGGTTGTGCTGACGGTCATAGTTTTGTTTGAAAAGCTTTATTGCAAGCTCGTAAATCTGTTGAGGAGTAAAATCTTTCGGCACATATTTACGAATATCGTCCATTGGAATTTTCAGTTTTTCCACCTGATTCGGCTTGACCTCTGCCATGATCTCGATAACGGTATCGTAATTTAATTTGCCTTCCTCAAACGCCTTTCGCATACGGCGGGCTTGTGCGTGCGACGGAAAGCTTTCGGTTTCGTCAATACGGTCAACAATATCCCGCTGAGCTTCTTCATTAAGGAAGGAAAGCTCATAAGCCGGAAGCATTTTCATTTTGCCGGTATCTACAAACTGCTGTAATTCCGGCACAAGATAGGTCAAACGGATAAGGCGTTGCACGGTTTTGTAGCTGTCGCCGCTGTCCGCTCCGACTTTTGCGGCAGTTCGATTGTTTTCCGACTTCGGGACATTCTGTCCCAAGGTTTTGCCTTGATGAGATAATGCATCCGTTTTCATCCGGTAAGAACGAGCCTTTTCCATAAGCGTCAGGTTTTCTCTTTGACAGTTTGAGTCCACCATCATCACCGTCGCCTCGTCGTGGTCGATAAAATGAACAACCGCCGGGGCTTCTTTCATTCCAAGAAGCTCGGCGGCGTGTACTCGGCGGTGACCGGATATGATTTCGTATTCCTCCGGTTTGTCTTCAAGCGGACAAACAATAATGCGGTTTAACAGTCCGTATTGCTTTATGCTTTCGATCAGCTCTGCCATGGACTCATCATCTATTACCTTGTACGGGTGATTGCGGAATGGGTGAAGCTTTTCAAGCTTAATGCTCATAAGCTTCGGTTTAGGTTGCTTTACTACCTTTTCGGCAGACATTTCGGTTTCTTTCATAAGGTTTTTCCTCCAAGTTTCAATTTCTTTTTGTCTGCCGTTTCTTTTGTAAAAAAGAGAGTATAGAAAAATATGCTTGAAACGGCAGTTTGGTTTACTTTTGTCATAATTACTGCCTTTCAATACTGTTATTTTCGGTTTTCGCCGTAGTGCGCTTCTGCGAATAATCCTTTGAAAGTGATTTCGCAATCGTAATTGTTTATTTCTTTTGATAGTTTGTAATATTTCGTTTTTATCGCTTCTGATAAAATACTGCCACCGAGCCAAATATGGGCTACATTGGTTTCCAATCTCAACATCAATCTTGTGATTTTGAAAAAGATTTCGGGCGGCTTTTCGTAGACAATCATACCGTTTAGAAGCCAATACAAAACTGTTTTCTCAGGGGCACGGCATAACTCGCTGAGCCTTAAGAAATATTCTTTTTCGGATTTTGTCATCCGAACGGGGACATAATGCTTTCCGTTTCTCAAGTGTTCACCTCCTTCGACTTTTCTATTTCAACATCCAGCTTTTCGGTTAGTTCGGCGGACAGTTCTTTTGCTGTTTTTACTGCGTCTTCGCAGAGATGATTAAACCGCGGCTCCTCCAATGTTCCGATTTGATTCAGAACAATTAAGTGGTGGTTTATTTCATCACTGATACATTTAAACCGATTATAATAGCTCTCATAATCAATGCTCGGCGTGTGTACAAGCTTGCAGTTTGCAATGATATGACGGATATATTCCGAGCGATTCATACCGAGCTTTCCTGCTTTACTGTCGATTTGCTTTAACTCCTTATCTGTCAACCAAAACTTAATTCTCTCTGTTCTTTTTTCGATAATTACCATCCTTTCTTTTCGGGGTTTTAGGGGGCGCGGGTGTCCGGTGGACACCTCTGCCGCAGGCAGAAGCGCTGACCGAGCCGGCAGGCGAGATGCCCCTAACAAGTGTGTTTGTGGTGTGTGCACCCAAACGCGATGCTTGCTAATGCGATGCCATTTGCAAGCAAGTAGAATTTGGTGCACCCAAATTCAGTGCTTGCTAAACCTATGCCATCCGCAGATGTCGTTTTAATACAATCAATTTTAATCACCTCTTTTCTGAATTTTTGCATAATTAAAGACCGACTTTTCAGCCGATCCTAATTACTATACGGCAGCAAAGCATCAAGGTGATGCTTTGGCAAATATTATCGGAAGCGGCTTCCGATATTCACCGTTCTTACCAACTGCCTGTCTTACGCACACGAATCAAATATGCTTTAATTTCTTTAACAGTATACCCCATCCGGTACAGCTTCGCAGCTATTGTTGCCGCTTCAATGACGCTGTCTTCACTGTAACCGTCCTGCACCAGCATTCTGCCGAGCTGTTCAATAATTTCACCTTTTTGATAGCAGGCCGGTCTTGAATTATCTATCCTGAAAATTTTTTCAAGATACGGAATATCGCTGTTATCCTCTAAAAGTCCAAACACGGCGCCACGGTAATATTCTGAAATATGCGTTCTGTGCGTACGGTCAATATCCGATTCACATATGGCTTTCATGTCCTCCCTATGATCTCTTTGGTATACTGTCGGTCTTCCTCGGCGTTTTTTATTTTCGGAAGCGGTTTCCGAAATTCCGATTTCCTCTTTTTTCAAAATGTTTTCCTCCTTGATTTTTTTAATTTCGTTTTTTGCTTTCCATATACAGTACAGGGTCAAAATTCAAAAATGTTCCTGTGTTCGTAAAAAATTTTTTAGGTTTTTAAAAAATATTTTCGGATATAAAAAACGGCGGTGCCCCTTATTTGGTGGAACACCGCCGTAAATTATTACTTATTCAGTTTTCAAACCCCAAAAAATCTTTGAAATTCTTATTCATTATTTTCATTCGTTTGCTGACTGCACTGTGGGTTTTGTAGCCGAGCCGTTTTGCAATTTCTTTTTGAGTAATCCCTTTTTCCGAAAGATAATATATCTCTTTGTCGGTGCTGTTCAGCGTTTTGGCGAACTCATCACGCAGGAATATATACCGCCGTTCTTCCTCGGGGTCATTTGAAAAAAACATTTTTGCGCCTTCAATATCGGTTGTTTCGTCCTCCGATAACTCGCTGAAAAGGAGCGGCGCGCCGAGCTTGGTTTTGCAATGAGTCCACTTGTTATAAAAGTTTATTTTGTCCTGATTCAACCGTTCTGTAAAATCTTCGTGTTGAGGGATTTTTTTAGAAACACCGAAAATTGCTGGAACCTGCTGACCCTGCATAACCGTTTCAATCAGCGTTTCGTCAATTACTCCGGCGACCTTTTCAACTACCGTATGTATTTCTTTGTCGGTAAGAGCGCAGGTCTCTTTGCCTACCGATTTTGCATAGCAGTCAAGCCCCAGCATAACCGGCTCGCCGTACATTTCAAAAAATCTGTCAATATATTCGTTCAGCTTGTCCGGATCCGTGTAGATTTCCGAAATCTGCTCGGAGAAATATTCCGCATCGGCATTCTCCAAAAGGTTTACCGGATAGTCTTTTGAAAAGTTTTTCATTTTCCGATTAACACCGAGCGGACGCAAATTTCCGAGCCAGTATTCACCGAAAATCTTTTTAGTGCGAACAAAAATTTCAGCCTGTTCGCCTTCGGAATTGTGCTCTCGTTCCAGTGCCATATTTGCCGTGAAGTCATTATTCTGAAAAAATGCGACTAATTCATCTTTTTGTTCGAGTGTAAGTTCAATTTTATTTGTCATGTGAGCAGCCCCCCTTTGGATTTATTACTTGCTTTGTGTATATACATCTTACAAAATTAAGTGTACCATAAAACGGATTTTAGTGGTCAAAATATTAAGCCGGCACACAACATCTAAAAGAAGTCGTATAACGACTTAATGTTTAATCTGTATTATATGGTTTTGTCAAAAACTTGTTCCAATTGGGGACGAAACGGTGTTTTCTTTGGTATATCTATAACACCATACCCGCATATATTGCCAAGTGCATGATGCCGTAACTTCGGCGATATAAATTCATTGTATAAATCCGTTGCAAACTGAAAGTTGCCCGGAGAAAGAATATTTCTACGAAGATATCCATTCATAATGCCGGCGACATAATCTGCAAGCTGAATGCCGGGACTATATAGACTATTTTCAATTAGTACACCTTGGTATAGATTTTTATATTTAACAAAATCTCCTTTAATGGTTACCTCATGACATACCGCTTTGATTTGTTTTATTGTGCCATAGTTCAATTCGTCCATAATGAATGTTGCAAAATCGTCTGAGCCCATATCCATTTGTATTCTTTGAAAAGCATCTTGAAGGTGAAAAGCATAAACTGTTTCGGGTTTTAAGTGGCACGTTCTTCCTACGATATCTGTTATCGTAAACATAAAAGCCGTAGATTCCAATTCAGTAGCAGTTTTCAGAACTTTACAAAAATAACCTTTAAGGCGTTCAGCGGACATATGCTCTATCAATGTATTTCGCGGATTATTCTTTGTTTTGCTCCACAGGTCAGACCATTTAATTTCTTCATCAAACGGAATTTCATATTCGCCATTGATTCGCTGCATTGCGATTTGATATTGCCTATAGTCATTAATAGACATTATGACGTTTGAGCGTATGTAGAACGGATGACTTCTGATATGAGCATCACTTGGACGCTTTTGATAAGCACCGGCTTCGTCGGTAAAAATAAAATAATTTTCCATGATTATCTGTGGTCGTCCAATAGAGCTTCATATGCCAATTGGTCATCTGAGCATTCTTCTTCATCGATATCAGCGCCATTCAGATCTATATCAATAGCATATTTTTCAATTATTCTTGCATCAGACACCTGAGCGGTATAATCGTCGATTTCAGGAGAGTAGTCTATTGTAATCTCACATTCAACATTTGCCTGCCCATTTTTAAATGAAATATCTGAATACGAAATAAATAGGTATTCTCTTTCTTCATGATCCCAGAAAGAACGATCTTCATTGATAATACGTGTTGAGCCAGCTACAAAAAGGTGTGCGGAACATTTAAATAGTATCGTAGAAGAAGTAATCCTCAAAGGAATAATATCATTTATATCACCAACTTTGACCGACATAATTTCGACATCTGCATTTGCAGGCATCTCGAAATCAGATAGGCTATAGCATTCGCATTCTGCCTGAAATTGTATAGCTTCTAATATTTCTATTTTACAGTCTGATACTATATAATCAATTTTTTCAGTGCTTTGAACCATTTTCAAAGCATCATCGATTGAGTCGCAAAAAGATGTTCTCTCCACTTTTTCAAAAGCCTTTTTCCAATCAAAATCTTTGCTCACGACAAGAACATTGTGAAATCTATTCTTTCTCAAATAATCATTTACACTTTCAATAATAAAGGCGTCTGGAAATTCATTCTTTTTATTACCGCTTTCTGAAAAAGGAGGACACGAACTAAAGTATTTTTCAAAAATTATTTCTGGTGATGAAAAAGAGAGCATAGTAGCATCGCAAAAAATATTGTTGTACTCGGATAACAACATTTTTTCTATGTCAAGTTCAGATAATCGTTTTATGGTATCTTCAGGCGAAACGCCGATAAGCTTATAAAACTCTTTATTGCGTTGAATATTTTGTTGCAAACCATTGATTTTTTCGAGCAATTGAGAATGAACAATATGTTTCTTTATCTCTCCGTCTAATACTGGATGGTTCAAAAGATGGATATTTTGCTCTTTAAGGAAATCAAAAAACGACGGTAATGTTTTTGTCGTCCATCCACAGAAATCAAATTGAAAATTTTCCAATGCTGATGTATCGATAATAACTGCATCAAAACAAAAATCCATACGAACCTCCTATTAAGCCCTTACCTGCAAAACTTATTCATATCAACAGGCAATCCCACATCTTGCATATCCTTTGCCAACTGCATTTTCCATGCGCCATTCTCATCCATAGGGACATAGACAACTCCGCTAATATCTCCAGGAGTTTCAACATCCCCTTTGACTAATGCACATACATGATCTCTGCCGAGCTTTGCAATTAAGTAACCATGCTCAAAAACAACATTCTGTCTCGCTCTGCTTTTTTCTTGTTCTATTGGTACATTCTTGTCACGCCCTTTATCACATTCAGTATAGAGGACAATTGCATAACCGACATCTGTATATCGCTCAATTTTTTCTATTATCGTTTTACCCGAGTTAGGTTGTTCATGAAGTATAATTGCTTCGAAATCAGATTTTTCAAGAACACGTGCCAGTTCTTGTTTTGCTTCATTATCATGACCATGGACGATGAATACTTTTTTATTGTTTTTGACAATATTCATTGAAGAAAGAATAGAAAATGTTGCATTTTCTTTTGGAGGGTAGTTCTTTGCTTGATATGATATCATTTTTCCTTGTAGTGTCCTAATGTTATGTTTGAGTGACTCTCCACTTACTTCCGGATCGTAAAAATGCTGTTCTGAAAAATACTGGTATAAGCCATTTCCAAAATTGCTAATAATGCTATCATATCTACTCGTAATTTCAACATAAAGTTGTTGTCCTGCTTTGTCGTTCGGGTGGCGAAGGAACTCCTCGCAACGCGTTATATCCTCTGCAAGTAATTGGTCAATTGTTTTTCTGTTATATATAGTCATAGTGTTTTCCCTTGAGGTTGCTTCGTTCCAAAAATCATTATCCGATGCAAGTGCTTTCAAGTATCCCATCATATCTTCGTGAGCAGATAATAACCGTTTGTGTTTTTTGCATACCTCTGCAATCTGATTATGAAGTGGATGATTTATCAAATACCGGCTATTAAATATACTAATCTCATTGAACCATTGGTCTGATTTCGGTCCGCTTATATAATCTGGCATGATAACTCCAGAATCAGAACTCGTGTGGAGTTCTTCCTTAATTATCTCATTGCCTCGTTCAATAAATGTCTCGACTTTTGATAGTGGAGAATCTGAAATCTCTGAAAATGCCAATTCACCTTCGTAAGTAGGTCTTATTATATACGTCCATCCGCTGAGTGTACTGGCATCTAATTTTTCCAGTAATCCTTGTGACACTAAATAATCAATTACTGTTTTGTTGTATTCCGGAGAAGAAACAGTTCTTTCACTCTCACTTTTGAATTGATTATATAATGCTTTCAGTGCATTTCGAGCATCGTTATTAAGATTAACCATTAACTCAACCTCATTTCAATTCATCGCACAAGGCGAGAAGTTCTTCAACTCGTTTGACAATTCGTTTTTGCTCGGCGAGGGGTGGGAGGGGATATGCAACTGATAATATTGTGTCTACACTCAAATTTTTCTGAGCGGATTTTGTTGCTTTTCTATCTAATATTTCTTGAAATGCTTCAAGCATATACATAAAATATTTATTTGAGGTTATGGGGGCATATCCATTAATCCCCACTATACTGTCTGGAAAGCAAGCGTCAATTCCTAAAACTGCAACGTCGGCAATATTTGCAGCGATTGTTAAACACAAAGTGCCAGATTTCCACAATCTGCTTTGAGCAAGCCCCTTTTCGTTGTAATATGTGTTACAATTTGTTATGATATTTTTTGCCCGAGCAACATCACCCGTTTGAATAAGCGGAATTTCTCCGTTTTCATATAACATTTTATCATTTCTGGGACGATGTTTTGATTTTCCCCGAGCAACTTCTGCGACATCAGATAATCTTACCCACTCCCAAGTCTCCGGAATATCGAACGGCTTTTCATCCTCTGTAATTTCCGGCAGAGGCTTTTCTTTTTTGATTTTGCCGGATTTCATGAGAGCTTCTTTTTCCGTCTTAATGCGTTTGATCAGTTCAGAAGCGGGTTCATCGGCAGGATCACGTTCGGTAAGCTTACCTTGAACTGCTTGCTGCAAAATGGATTTACGGAGCTTGTCCGGAAATTCGGCATTCAATTTGGTTAACTGTTCTTCTGCCTTGCCGTATTCCTCAACCAAAGGCATCAATTCTTCAATTTTTGCCACAATTCGCTCTTGTTCTGCAAGAGGGGGAATAGGGAACGGCATATTAAAAAACAGCTCTTTGTTCAAATGAGGAATGGCGGCTCCAGTCTTATTGTTGCGGAAAGCCGTTCTTTTGAAAAGTAGAAAATACAATACATATTCCTCAGACAGAACTTGGGGAAAAAACAGCACCTTAAAAGTGCTACCCATATATCCGTCTTGGGTTGAGTTAAATACCTCGCCTGAATTTTCACCATCAACTAAAATTAATCGAGTGCCTTTTTCTACAAATTTTCCTTCATTCAGTATAGTTGCATCAACTTTACCACGAAGATATTTCGCTTCAAGATATGGATGTTTTTCTCCCCTTCTTTTTACACCGTCAAGAAGTTGACACATATCTCCGAGTTTCATCCAAATCCACGATTCCGGGATATCAAATGGGCAATCATCTGCAGAGAGAGTTGAAAGTTCCTTATATTTTTTGATTATGCCCGCCTTAATGAGTGTGGATTTTTCTTGTTCAATTCGCTTCAACAATTCCGATGCCGGTTCATCCTCTTTGCACTGCGGAACCAATTTACCTTGCACCGCCAACTGCAAAATGGAGTTTTTTAATTCTTGTGCCGTCATTTATTTTCCTCCAATTTTGCGGTGATGCTTGCCAAGATACGATCAATAGAGGCATTCAGTTCGGTGCGTTCCGCTTCATATCGGGCAATCAAGTCCTTCGGTTCAAGAATTTCTTCTTCCACATGAGGAAACGGACAGCATTTATCAAAATCGTAGTTCAACGCTTCCAATTCTTCGGGTGTATAGAAGCGTGCCTTGTCAAAGCCATCGACTACAATGGCTTCTTTGTTTTCCCACCATTCACGAACGGGATCAAAATGCTTGTCCTGCATCGGCTTAGTCTTGGAGAAGCTCTTAACGCCTTCCGGATAGTCAAGACGATAGAACCATACGCCACGACTGACAACACCTTTTTTGAAGAACAAAAGATTGGTATTGACGCTCGCATACGGTTTGAACACCTGCGGCAAACGGATAATCGTATGTAATCCGTATTCCTTCAAAAGCTTCTCTTTGATCGTGTTTTTTACACCGTCTCCGAACATAAATCCGTCGGGCAGAACAACACCGGCTCTGCCGCCGTCTTTCAGCAGATTCATGATCAGTGCCATAAAAAGGTCGGCAGTTTCACTTGTCTGAAATTCGCTCGGGAAATTCTGCTTTACTGCCGCGTCTTCCGCTCCGCCGAAAGGAGGATTTGCCACGATCACATCTACACGATCTTTTGCGGTATAATCGGAAAGAGGACGGTTGAGCGAATTGATATGTTTTATCCTTGGAATTTCAATATCATGCAGAATCAAGTTGGTCATAGCAAGCAGATACGGAAGCGGCTTTTTCTCCCAACCGTTGATAGAGGTTTGCAGAGTTTCAAATTCTTCAACTGTTTTTGCGCTGCCGATATGTGCAATGGTACTTGTAAGGAATCCGCCGGTACCGCAAGCAGGGTCAAGAACATTTTCACCGAGTTTCGGATTCACTTTTTCCACAATAAAGTTGGTTACAGGGCGGGGTGTATAGAATTCTCCGGCACGACCTGCGCTCTGCAAATCCTTGAGCATGCCTTCGTAAAGCTCGTTAAAAGTATGCTTTTGCGTTGCATCAATAAAATCAACTTTCTCATTGATACGGTTAACAAGCTGACGGAGATAGACACCGGACTTCATGTAGTTGTTGATATCCTCAAACACATTACGAACGACAAATTTGCGCATATCGCCGTCGGACGTATCCAATTTTTTGAGCTTGTCAAAAAGTTCATCGATAAACTTGATTAAAGCGTCACCAGTGACACCTTCTTTGTCCTCCGCCCAATCTCTCCAACGGTAGCCATGCGGAATTACACCCTTATAGTCGGGACGAAACTCCCATTCCATTTCTTTGGCGTCAAATGCCTTTAAGAACAGCAGCCAGGTAATCTGTTCAATATACTGCGCATCACCGTTCAGACCTGCGTCCTTGCGCATAATATCTTCCAGTGATTTTATCATAGTGGACATTGCCATAGTGTTTACTCCTTACGCAGCATAAATTGCCGCTTCCAATTCTTTTATTGCTTCGCGGAATTTTGCAATACCGCCGAAAATCATATTAACGATATATACCTGTGTTCCATATTGTTTGATAGGATCGACTTTGAGCACGTTAACATTCTCAAGATCGGTAAGTCCGCTATCCGCATATTTCGTCAAAAGAGCATCCAAAATCTCTGCCGCTTGCTTGCCGTATTTTGTGAAGTAATTGCGTTTGCGAACGTTCTCTACACGTTCTTTTCTTGTAAGCGGCGGTTGATCGAATACGATATGAAGTATCATATCAAAGGGATCAAGGTCTTTGCCCACCTCGTCACAAAGATCGTCAAAGAATACACCGCGCTTTTCAAGTTCTTCAACAATGGTCTGCTTACGCTCGGCATCGCTCCATGCATTAAGGAACTCCTCCATAGATGCATATTGATTGCGAACATTACGCTTGGTATAGTCAATAAGACTTTCGGTAATCAAATTACCATCTTTGTCAAGATACTGAATATGTTTTTGTGCAACAGAAACTTTAGTGCCTCCGAGCAAATATTTAGTTTTTTTATCGCTTGGCTGCGGTGGAACCTTGGGCGGCCCGTCAGGGCCGGGGCCGGGCTTGTTCGGTTGAAAATTATCTTGCTGTTCGATTGGTCCATCAAAGTCAGGGTCATGGAACAAGCGGGTAACATCGCGGAAGTCAAATATCGTGAAATACAGTTTACCCAAATCCTCACGAACTCGTGTGCCTCTACCAATAATCTGCTTAAACTCTGTCATTGAGCGAATATTGGAATCCAAAACGATATATTTAACAGTTTGGACATCAACACCGGTAGAAAGAAGTTTTGAGGTCGTTACAAGCACCGGGTAATCTTTTTCAACGTTACGAAAGTTATCAAGTTGTTTAACGCCCGCTTCGTCATTTGCGGTAATGCGCATTACATATTTATCGTCAATAGCGCACATATCGGCATTTTCATTCACAAGTGCTTGTCGCATACGGTCTGCATGTTCTTGGTCAACGCAGAAGAATATTGTCTTATCCATACGGCAGTTATGCTTTTTTAGATAGTCAGATACTGTTTTTGCAACGAGTTTTGTGCGCTTAGCAAGAACGATGTTTTTATCAAAATCCGTTGTATTATATACTCGGTTATCAATAACCTCACCATTATCGTCAAGTTGACCGTCGTAAGGAACGAAGCCTTCAATGTCTTTATCAAAGAACACACGAATAACGCGATAAGGTGCAAGAAAGCCATCGTCTATACCTTGCTTCAACGAATATGTATATATGGGATCGCCAAAGTAATCAATATTAGATACAGAGTTGGTTTCTTTGGGAGTTGCCGTAAGGCCGATTTGAGTTGCAGAACTGAAATACTCCAACACCTCTCTCCATTGACTGTCTGCTTTCGCGCTGCCTCTATGGCATTCGTCAACTACAATTAGGTCAAAAAATCCGGGACTGAACTGTTTGAACAGACTGTTGGCATCTTCGTCTTCACCTGTTAAGCCTTGATATAGAGCGAGATATATTTCATGAGCAGTATCGAAATTCTGCTTTGTGACCCAGGTCATTTTATCCTTAAACGGAGCAAAGTCGTTTGTAAATGTCTGTGAAATCAAAGCAGTTCTGTCCGCAAGGAACAGAATACGCTTTTTGATGCCCGCTTTCCATAAACGCCAAATAATTTGGAACGCAGTATATGTTTTACCTGTTCCTGTAGCCATAACAAGTAAGATACGATCTTGACCCTTGGCAATTGTTTCTACTGTTTCGTTTATGGCATTCATCTGATAATAACGAGGTTGCTTGTCGGGATTATCAGAATAATACGGTTCGTCAATCACTTTATCTTGGGAAGGGTTAATGTGATTTTTTTCATGATACATTTCCCACAATGTTTCTGGAGATGGAAATTCGTCTAACGAGAGTGTTACCTCGACATCTCCCTCGGTGACATACTTGTTGTGAAATACAAATCCATCACCGTTTGAAGAAAAAACAAACGGAACATTCATCATTGATGCATATTGTAAAGCTTGCTGCATACCGTCAGCCATAGTGTGTTTGTTGTCCTTTGCTTCAACAATGGCAATAGGCTTATTGGGTTTGTAAAAGAGGACATAGTCAGCTTTCAATGGAGCTTCGCGCTTACAGGATTTACCGCGAGCAATAATACGGCCATTCGTAACTTTGTACTCCTCGCGCATCTGAGTAATAGAGTCCCACCCAGCATTGGTTATGGCAGGAGTAATAAATTTGGTGCGAATATCCATCTCGGATAATTCTTTTTTGTTTATAGAATTCATATTTACTCTCCTTCCTTATCCGTTATTTTGTTCTAACACTGCAAAATAATCCTCAAACCTCGCATCAACATATTCCGCGATGAGTTCAATCATAGGCATTGCATTGTCTTCTTTATAATAAGCATCAAATGCTTCGTAGTAGCGTTTACGGTCGGTAAACTTAACGTTAATAGGCGGAAAACCATTACGAATTAAATCAAGATTCATAATCAGACGTCCCGTTCTTCCGTTACCATCAATAAACGGGTGTATCCCCTCAAACTCAAGGTGGAAGCGAGCAATACGCTCAATAATGTGCATTGACTGTTCGCGACCTTCGTTTTTAGAAATAAGTTCAGCCATTTTAGGCTCAATCATATAAGGTTGAACCGGCTCGGTGTAGGCACCCATAATGCGAACAGGAATACGACGATATACGCCCTTATCATCCGGGCGATTCATCAATACTAAAGAGTGAATATTTCTGATAACCGACTCAGAGAGAGGGGTATCGTTTTGAGCAATGTCTTGCACATAGAGGAAGGCATCACGATGACCTACTGCTTCCAAATGGTCTTTAAGCGGTTTTTGGTCAATGGTCATACCTTCTAATGCCATAGCGGTTTCTTTGAGCGTTAAAGTGTTTCCCTCAATAGCATTGGAATTGTAAGTAAACTCGACCATAAATTCTTCGCGCAAACGCTCAACCTCGCCTTCAGTCAAAGGACGAAGGTGAGACAATCTTTCCTTTTTAGCATCAATAACTGCAAAAATGGCAGGACGAGCTAAACGTCCATCAGCAGGTTTGATGGCGTTAGCGGGAATCATATACAATTTACCTTTGCGGATCACACCGGGAATCTTGCCTTCGGCACAAAGAATACGCACACGGCGGGGAGAAATGCCCCAATTTTCAGCCGCCTTTGATACTTTTATATAATCCATTCGAGTTTGCCTCCGACTGATTATTCCTTATTTGTTAGTAGTATATCACATTTCGGGAATAATATCAAGAGGTTTTATATAACGAATGATGCGTTAGTTATTCCCAAAATAAAAATATCGGCTAAAATACGATTGGATGAGATTTTAGCCGAGATTCTTGTTATTTAATTTTGTTTATAGCTTTTTGACCTTCTTCTGTTTTTAGCCATTCTTCATACTCACGTTGTCCTTCTTCGGATTCAAAGAAAGCAATTATATCAGGATAAATGGCATGAGCAAAAGATTCAAGTGCTTCTTTGGGTATGGTGCAACTCATACATAAATCAACTCCTTATAAATAATCTCATTGATTCTGTCACGGATATTATTCATTTTACAAACCCAATCCATCTGATTCTCAGCTTTCAGTTGTTCGGTGATGCTCTCAATCTCGGCGTACTGTTTCATCAGCAGGTCGAACATCTCCTGTGCATCTTGATCAATATCACGCAGATACTGCTCAAGCGTTCCTTTCATCCGCATAACATTGATTACTGTCGGGCTGTGTTTTTTCAAGTAAGCATAGTGCCGCTGTCCCCAAACACCTATGTTCTTTACAAATTCATCTTTCATACTCTCACACTCACTTTCTTTGACGGTGCTTTAATGATTTTGACAAGCAAATCATCCACATCCTCAGTCGGTTTGTTTTACTCAAGATACATTGTTTTTGCGGCATTGACACAACCGATGAGCAGGCGGTGCTCAAAATCATCAAGGGTTACTTTGTGCTTAACATCTTTAACTTTCATAATGCAAAATCCTCCTTTGCAAATACATTGTACCGCAAAAGAGGACTTTTTGAAAATGTGCGTTTGGGTGAATATGATTGTACGCCCCGGCGTTGTTATTAAATCCCTTATGAACACTCGTACCAAAAAAGGTAAGTATCGTAAGATGCTTACCTTTTTTTATTTATCCGCAACTTTTTGTAGCTATGAAATTGTTTTTGTGATACAATCATTTACAGAATATACTTTGACTTGTTAAGGAGCGCGCTATGAAAAGATTATTAAAAAACGGAACGGTAGTCAATGTCTTTACGGGTGAGCTCATAAAGACGAACGTTCTTTTTGAAAACGGAATTATTTTGGGCGTGGACGACTACGGTGACGATGAAGCAGATGAAGTAATCGACGCTGCCGGAAAATATATTTGCCCTGGCTTTATAGACGGGCATATACATATCGAAAGCACAATGCTCACTTGCCCGGAATTTGCCAAAACGGCGGTTTCTCACGGTACGACCGCGGTAATAGCCGATCCGCATGAAATCGCCAATGTCAGCGGTAAAGACGGCCTTCACTATATGATTGAATCAAGTGAGGGCCTTCCGCTTACCGTGTATTTTGTAATACCGTCATGTGTTCCGGCAACAAGCTTTGACGAATCGGGCGCGGTTCTCTCGGCGGATGATATAGAGGAATTCTATTCTGAAAGTCGTGTTCTCGGGCTCGGCGAGGTTATGAATTATGTCGGCGTGGTTGCCGGGGACGGCGAGCTTGAGAAAAAAATCAAATCCGCATTGTCTCGCGGACTTGTTGTAAACGGTCATGCTCCGCTTTTGTCGGGCAAGCCGCTTGATAAATACATTTCCGCGGGAATAGGAGATGACCATGAATGCTCTTCGGCCGATGAAGCCAAGGAGCGCATACGCAAGGGGCAGAGAATAATGATAAGGCAGGGAACTGCGGCGAGAAATCTTTCGGGGCTGATTTCGTTGTTTGACGACCCGTGGGAGCAGAGATGCCTTTTGGTGACCGATGATAAACACCCGGCTGACCTTATCTCAAACGGCCATATAGACAGTATAATCCGCTCTGCCGTGCAAATGGGCAAAAGCGCCGTCACGGGTATAAGAATGGCGACCCTCCATGCTGCGGAGTGCTTCGGACTTAAAAATACAGGCGCCGTAGCACCAGGTTACAAAGCGGATTTGCTTGTCCTTGATGACCTTGATAAGGTAATCGTGCGCGATGTATACAAAAACGGAGAAAAGGTTGTTTCGGACGGCAAAACGCTTTGTTTTGATATGCCGAAAATAAATGATGCTCTCGAAAAAAAGGTGCGTAGCTCGTTTAATTTGCCCATGCTGTCTTCGTCTGATTTTGCCGTCGATTATAACGGTAAAAGAAAATGCCATGTTATTTCCCTTGTGGAAGGGCAGCTTTTGACCGATGATTTGGTATCGGATATTGATTTCGACTGCAATAACGGCATAGATATCGAGCATGATATATTGAAAATAGCCGTTATTGAAAGACATCACAACACGGGTCATATAGGAAATGCTTTTATAAAGGGTATCGGACTTAAGGAGGGTGCCATAGCATCTTCCGTGGCGCATGATTCGCACAATCTTATTGTGATAGGCACAAATACCGATGATATGGCGTTTGCCGCAAACCGTATACGTGAGCTCGGCGGCGGTATAGTTTCGGTTAAAAACGGAAAAGTCGTGGCCGAAATGCCTCTGCCGATAGGCGGACTTATGTCGTGCGAAACAGCGGAAAGAGCGGCGGAAGAAAACGAAAAGGTGCGTGAAAGCGTGTATTCTCTCGGTGTGCCGAAGGGCTTTGAGCCGTTTATGATTATGTCGTTTTTGAGCTTGCCGGTAATACCGCATTTAAAGCTTACCACCAAGGGCCTTGTTAATGTTGATGCTCAGAGAAAGGTTCCGCTTGCGGCTGAATAAATAAAATGCATTTATAAGAGCTTTTGTTGATATTATGCCGTGTGAAGCATTCTTTCACACGGCATTTTTGCGTTTAATAAATTATTAATTTTCTTGTAATTATTTGTTACTTGATTTTGTCGAACAGTGTTATATAATGGAGTTGTAAATTAAATCAAAGGATGTAATTGCGGTGGAAAAGCAAAGGTTAAGCATTGTTGTAAAACAGAATAATTTGTTTAAAAAAATGATATTTGTTCTGTCCTTGTTGATTATTTTAATCTCAATACTGCTTGCGGTGTTCGGAGTCAAATATAATAAAACCAAGCAAAATCTAAAAACGGTTGCGGCACAAAAGGCGGCTGTGGAGCAATCGCTGAGTGAACGGGAATCGTTATTTGCGGATGAAAAGGGCAGCCTGAACGGCGAAATATCAAAGCTTAATGAGCAGGTGTCGCTTAAAAGGGAACAAGAGAGCAGGGCACTCGCCGAAGCCAATGCCGGAAAAGTTGTTTACCTGACCTTTGATGACGGCCCGTCGCCTAACACTCCGAGGATAATCGATATCCTGAATGAGAACGGAGTTAAGGCGACTTTTTTTGTGAAAAACGGCGGTAAGTATAACGGGTATATGAAAAACATAACTGAATCGGGAAACCAAATCGCGCTTCATTCATATTCTCACGATTATCCGCAGGTGTATGCTTCGGAGCAGGCGTTTTTTGACGATTTGCAGAAAATATCCGATCTCGTATACAATGAAACGGGAGTCCGTACAAACATATTTCGTTTTCCCGGAGGCAGCAGCAATACCATAAGCCGCAAGTATTCGCCGGGGATTATGACGACGCTGACAAAAGAGGTGCAAGAAAAAGGATACTGCTATTTTGATTGGAACGTTTCTTCGGGTGATGCCGAATCAAGGGAACAGCCTAAAAACACTATAATAGAGAATTGTAAAAAAGTACCGAAATCCAACACAATAGTTGTGCTTATGCACGATTCTGCGGTGAAAAACACAACTGTGGAGGCACTTCCCGAGATAATCGCATATTATAAAAGTATGGGTTACAGCTTTGGCGTTTTAAGCGAAAAAACATATCCGGTACATCAAAAAGTCAATAATTGATGTGTGCCCGATTTTTTTGTGTATATTCAATATGAACTAAAGCTTGCGGTTGTTATTTTGCACAAACATTTAAAATTGTTTTGATTTGTCTTTGGAGGTACAGCCGAATTATTGCAAAATCCCCCATATATCGTGTCAAAGCCGTTGACGAGGACAAGTTTTGTGGTATAATATGTTAACGGTACGAAGAAAAAACATTATTATATATCAATATTTGGGGAGAATAACTATGTACGTTAAAGATGTTCTTGTTCAAAATCAGGTAGGACTTCATGCTCGTCCTGCAACCTTCTTCATTCAGAAAGCCAATGAGTTTAAATCTTCTATCTGGGTTGAAAAGGAAGAGAGAAGAGTTAACGCAAAGAGCCTTCTCGGCGTTCTTTCACTCGGCATAATGGGTGGCACAAAGATCAGGATCATTGCCGGCGGCCCCGATGAAGAACAGGCCGTTGAGGAGCTTGTTAAGCTTGTTGAATCAGGCTTTGCCGAGTAATTTAAATATTCAATTAAAACGGCACACCGTATTTTCTTCGGTGTGCCTTATTTTTTAACGAAGGGCGGTGAGTGCTTTGAATCCGAAAATGAAAATACTCAGAAAAAAGGCGATGAGCCTGCCTCTTTTGCCGGGCGTTTATATTATGAAAAATGCCGATGGGGAAATAATATATATCGGTAAAGCAAAAGCACTTAAAAACCGCGTCAGCCAGTATTTCGGCTCGCAAAATCGCCATCCGATAAAAGTACGTAAAATGGTGGAAAATGTCGACCGTTTTGATTATATAGTAACGGGAAGCGAATTCGAAGCTCTCGTTCTTGAGTGCAGTCTGATAAAACAGCATTCGCCGAAATACAATATTCTTTTAAAAGACGATAAGGGTTACAGCTACATTCGCATATCCGAAGGTGAATATCGCAAGATTTCCGCCGTGTTCAATAAAAAAGATGACGGTTCGGAGTATATAGGTCCGTATCTCAGTTCGTATTCGGTAAGGCAAAGTGTGGACGCGGCCAATAAAATATTCAAATTACCGCAGTGCAACAAGGTCTTTCCGCGCGATTTCGGCAAGAGCAGACCATGCCTTAATTATTATATTTCGCAGTGCTGCGGACTTTGTACGGGTAAAATAAAAAAATCTGATTATGACGAGGCGGTGGACGGCGCGATTGCGTTTTTAAAGGGTGACAGCCGCGATATAATCGCCGATTTGCGTGTCAAAATGGAAAAGGCGGCAGAGGAGCTTGATTTTGAACAGGCTGCAAAGCTGCGCGACCGCATTAACTCCATAGAGCGAATTAAAGAAAAGCAAAAGGTTGTTTATAAATCCGTCGAAGAGCAGGATGTGTTTGCAACCGCTGATATTGACGGCAGTGTGTGCCTTGCTGTTTTAAGGTTTTCAAACGGCAGACTTTTTGACAGCGAGCATTTCTTCTTCGATGACCCCGGTGATAAGGAGGGTATGCGCTCCGATTTCATCACGTCCTATTATTCTATGCGAGACAATATTCCGAAGCGCGTTACTGTAGACGGCGAGGTTGCCGACAGAGAGCTTTTGGAGCAATGGCTTTCCGAGAAAAAGGGCAAAAAAGTTACGGTCTTTGTTCCGGCAAGGGGAGAACAGCTCGAAATAGTTAATATGTGCCGTAAAAACGCCGAGGAAAAGCTGGCGATTAAAAAGGGCAGAACCGGAAGAGAAATAGCCGTTCTCGACGAACTTAAGGATTTACTCGGCCTCAAAAAGACACCGGAGTACATTGAGTCCTACGATATATCGCATACCGCAGGGCAGGATTCTGTTGCGGGTATGATAGTTTTTAAGGGCGGTAAGCCTTATCGTAAGGCGTATAAACGTTTTTCCATAAAGAGCTTTGACGGTAACGACGATTACCGCGCTATGAATGAGGTTCTTACAAGACGCTTTTCCGAATACGAAAAAAGCAAGGATTCAACCGAGGGCTTCGGTAAATTGCCGGACCTTATACTGCTTGACGGCGGCGTTGGGCAGGTCCATGCCGTAGAACCCGTGCTTCGTGAATTCGGACTTAAAATTCCGCTTTTCGGTATGGTAAAGGATAATCGACACCGCACGCGTGCCATTTCGGGTGACGGCGGCGAAATAGCCATAAATTCAAAACGACAGGTGTTTACGCTCGTTTCCGAAATACAAAATGAGGTACATCGATTTTCTGTGGCATATCATCACCAAAAGCATGCAAAACGCGGGCTTTCGCTATCTCTTACCGAGATAGAGGGCGTCGGAGAAAAAAGAGCATCCGCGCTTTTAAAATATTTTAAAACCATGACTGCAATTAAAAACGCTGAGGTCGATGAGCTTTCAAAGGCTCCGGGGATAACCTCTGCCGTTGCACAAAATATATATGATTATTACAGAACAAAGGATTGTTTAAAATGATTAACTCGGTTATATTCGATCTTGACGGAACTCTTCTTAACTCTCTCGACGACCTTGCCGACAGCACTAATTACACACTCAGAACCGCGGGCTATCCGGAAAGGACGCGCGACGAGGTGCGCAGGTTTGTCGGAAACGGTATATATAAGCTTATCGAGAGAGCTGTTCCCACAGGCACCGATAAGGCGGAAATAGATAAGTGTTTTGATATATTTTGCCGCAATTACAAAAAAAATATGGCAAATAAAACAAAACCGTATCCCGGAATTATGGATATGCTAAAAACCCTTTATGAAAACGGATTTAAGCTCGCCATAGTTACAAATAAGGCTGATTTTGCCGCACAGGAGCTTTGCGGCGAAATGTTCGGCGATTATGTAAAAACCGTTGTCGGAAGCGTAAAAGAGCGCAGAAACAAGCCCTATCCCGACAATGTTTTGTTCGCTATGGATAAGATGGGAGCCGAAAAGAGCGAGACCGTATATGTAGGCGACAGCGAGGTTGATGTCGAAACGGCAAAAAATACGGGGCTGAGTGTTATTGCCGTGCTTTGGGGCTATCGCGATATAGACGTTCTCAAAAAAGCCGGAGCGGAAAAAACCGCGAAAAATGCCGAAGAATTAAAGAATATACTCTTAAATTTAAAAAAATAGTGAAAACTGTTGACAATTGTGATAAAATAATGAAATAATATTAGAAGCATTTTATGGAGAGATCTTATGAGAGTTATTACCGGTATAGCCAGAGGACGTAAGCTTGTGACTCTTGAGGGCGAAGAAGTGGTGCGTCCCACTACCGACAGGGTAAAAGAGGCTATGTTCAGTATAATACAGTTTGATATTCCGGGGAAATCTGTGCTTGACCTTTTTGCGGGGTCGGGTCAGCTCGGAATTGAGGCTCTTTCACGCGGTGCCGAAAAGGCTGTGTTTGTTGATAAAAGCGCAGAGGCTTTTTCCGTTGTTAAGCAAAACCTTAAAACCTGCGGTTTATCCGATAAAGCAACGGTTATAAATTCCGACAGCTTTAGTTTCCTTCGCAGCACCGCAGAAAAGTTTGATATAATTCTCATTGATCCGCCGTATAGCAGGCAAATGGCAGAAACAGCTCTGCCTCTTGTCGACGGTGTTTTAAAAGACGGCGGCATTGTAATGTGCGAAACCGATTACCGCGAGGACTTGCCGGAAGAAGTCGGTGATATTAAAAAATTTAAGGAATATAAATATTCCAAGACTAAACTCACTACCTATAAAAAGTAATTCGGAGGGGTTTTCTTGAAAACGGTTATATGTCCCGGCAGTTTTGACCCTGTTACAATGGGGCACCTTGACATTATCCGCAGAAGCGCGAAAATGTTTGATAAGGTCATCGTTGTCGTAATGACAAATTATCATAAAAAAAATAATTATGCCTTCACGTCGGAGGAGAGAGTTGAGCTTTTGAAGCGCTGTACCGCAGATATGCCAAACGTCGATGTGGACCGATATGACGGTTTGCTCGCCGATTATGCGCGCCGCAAAGAGGCGGTTGCCATAGTAAAGGGCCTTCGAGCGGTTTCGGATTTTGAGTACGAATTTCAACAGGCGCTCACAAATAAAAAACTCAATAACGAGCTTGAAACGGTATTTATTACAACGCGAGCCGAGAATATGTACTTAAGCTCCAGCGTGGTAAAGCAGGTTTGTGAGCTCGGCGGTGACATTAGCACATTCGTTCCTGCTGAAATACGTGAGGACATCATCAAAAGAATAAAAAAATAAACTGAGAGACAGCAAATAAGAGGTGTAAAACAAATGACTATTGAAAGCTTAATAGAGGAGCTTGAGCAGATTATTGATGAGGGAAAATCCGTTCCCTTTACTTCAAATCAGATAGTTGACGTCGAAAGGCTCAGAACCACTATCGAGGATATGAGGCTTAATATGCCCGATGAGCTTATGCAGGCGAGAAAAATAGCCTCCGAGAGAAAGGAAATACTTACTGCGGCGCAAAGCACCGCCGAGGGGATTATTACCGCGGCAAAGAAAAAGGCCGATGAGCTTATTTCCGAGCACGAGATAACGAAGGGCGCCGAGGCCGAGGCTGAAAATATTATGGCGGAAGCACGTAAAAAGGCAAACGGTATCGTCGAGCAGGCGAGAGGGACTGCGGCGGAGCTTACAGAGCAGGCTCAAAAGTGGTCAAACGATATGCGTAAAAGCGCAGGCGATTACGTTGAGAGGGTTGTATCTATGGCAGACGAGGGTCTTACCAACTCCGTAAATGAAATAAGACGCGTGCGTCAGTCTCTCAAGGCTGCCGCTCAGCACAAAAAGGCTCCCGAAGAGAGCAAGTAATTTTTGCTGCCTTATATAGTATTTTATTTCGCCTCGTTGCATATATTTGCTTCGAGGTGAATTTATATGTTCGTATACTCCGTAAAGAAAAGGCAGGTTAAAATGGCTCTGCTTGTGTTTTTTGTGGCATTGCTTGCAGTCGCGCTGATTATTGTTTCTCATCATACGGCAGAGGCGGGGAAAACGGCGGCGCTGAATATCAGAGCAGCTTCCTCCGAAGACAGAATCGCGTATCTTTCGCAGTTTGGCTGGAGCGTAAAAGAAGATCCGGTTGAGGTTTGCGAAGTGATTATTCCCGCGGAATTTGATGATGTATACGAAAAATACAATGAGCTTCAAAAGGAACAAGGCTTTGATTTATCTTTGTATGCGTCGAAACGGGTAAAGCGTTGGACATATGAGATTACAAATTATACGGGCTACGAAAATACCGGCTTTATCCACGCAAATATTTTAGTATATGACGGCAAGGTGATAGGCGGAGATGTGTGCTCAACAGAGCTTAACGGCTTTATGCATGGCTTTGCAAAGCCTGATAACACCGGCGAATAAATAAGGAGAAACGGATGAAAAAAGAGCGGATAGATAAGCTTATAGCAGGCAGCGGTAAACTCAGCAGAAAAGATGTGGCAGGTCTGATTTCTCACGGCAATGTTACACTTAACGGCAGGACTGTCAAAAGCGGCTCCGAAAAGGCTGATGCCGATTCGGACGAGATTAAAGTATGCGGTGAAATTTTCACAATAAAAAAACATATATACATAATGCTTAATAAGCCGAAGGGCGTTGTTTCGGCAAGCGACGGAAAAGGCGAAAGAACCGTTTGTGACCTTATACCGGAGAATCTTATGCGCCGTGGGCTGTTCCCCGCCGGCAGACTCGATAAAGATACTACGGGCTTTGTGCTGATAACCGATGACGGCGAGTTCGCACACCGTATTCTCTCACCGAAAAACCACATTGATAAAACGTACGTTGTGTCTCTTCGTGACAATATCGAAGAAGAGGCCGTTTCGTTGCTCGAAAACGGCATTACTCTTCGTGACGGGACGGCTTTTTTGCCGTCAAAAATAAAAATACTCTCCGATAAAGAGTGCGAAATTACTATTTGTGAGGGTAAATATCATCAGATAAAGCGTATGTTTTGCGCCGTCGGAAACGAGGTTACAAATCTTCGCCGTATAAAAATGGGACGACTCTTCCTCGATGAAAGGCTGAGAGACGGCGAGTGCCGCGAAATAACAGCCGATGAATTAAAAATGATTTCCGAAAAAGAATAAGTTGATGCGGTATTCGCAAAGCTCCCTTTACGGGAGCTTTTTTGACGTAAAAGAACAGGACGCTCTCCGAAGGAAGCGTCCTGTTTTGCTTATTTTAGTCTATTTAATGAATTTATGACTTTCCCTTACTGCCATACTGTCGCATCGCTCATTTTCAGGATGACCCGCATGCCCCTTGAGCCAAACAATATTAAGACTGTGCTTTGATATGAGCGTCAAAAGCTCGTCCCATAAATCGGAATTCAACGCCGGCTTGCCGTCGCTCTTTTTCCAGCCCTTCCTTTTCCAGCCCTCTGCCCAGCCTTTTGTTATGGCGTCCGCAACATATTTTGAATCCGTATAAAGAGTTACGTCGCACGGCCTTTTAAGCGCCTTAAAGCCCTCTATTACCGCGGTCAGCTCCATTCTGTTGTTTGTGGTGCTGCGTTCTCCGCCTGACAGCTCTTTTTCAGCCGAACCGAAACGCAAAATTGTACCCCACCCTCCGGGACCGGGATTTCCGGAGCACGCACCGTCGGTGTACATTTCAATTTTGTCAAGCTCTTTTTTCATGTGTTCACATCCGATTTGCTATAAAATCACACGGATATTTTAACATTAAATTCGCATTAAAACAACAGATTATTTTATAGCGACGGGGCAATAATACTTTTATGCATATATCCCTCTTTTTTTCCGAAGTGCGGAATACGTATGAAAGGTTACGGTGGTTTTGTGAAAGCGGTAATAGCATCTGAAGTCAGAAACGGATTTTTTAATGATGATTTTTTCGGTACGCCTAAAATTCTTTTGCCTTTACTCGGTAAACCGCTGCTCGGCTATATGACCGATATGCTTTCTTTTTACGGAATGAACGAAATTGTGCTTTTGCTTGATGCGCAATCGGAAAAAGTAAGCGAGTATTTAAAAAATAATCCGACTTGCGGAGCAAAGGTTAAGCCGGTTATCGGAAAAAGTATAAACGACGCTTTAAACTCACTTTTCCGTTCTGATGAAAAAGAGGGTGACAACGTTTTACTGATAACCGACAACGTACTTTTTGATTTTGATTTGAGCGAAGCCGAAAAATATCACCGAAGTATGGGGGCGGATGTAACCGTAATAATCACGCATTGCGACGGAGTTACCGGAGAGAAGCTTGTTTTCACGTCACCGTCCGGCAGAATTACGGGCTTTTCGGGGAGCGTCGGCAGGTGCGGCTTTCTTACGGATAAGGCGGACACGGGCATTTATATAATTTCCGGCAAAATATTAAAAATGCTTCGCGACCGCACAATCACGGCTTTTTCAAATGAGATACTGCCTGAATTGCTCTCAAAAAATAAAAGTCTTTTTGCATTTCGGTGCGCCGGTTACAGGCGCGGTATAAATACGGTATTATCATATTTAAAATGTACTCGCGATATGCTTGACGGAAAAACAGTATTTCCTCTGTCGGAAATATGCGACGGCATATATTCAAACAGCGAACTGCCTTGCGGCAAATACAATATTACGCCGCCTGTGTTTATAGGTGAAAATACCGAAATTTCGGACGGAGCGGATTTAGGACCGTATACCGTAGTGGGCGACGGCTGTTTTATAGGCGAAAAAGCATTTGTTCGCGGCAGTATTATGCTCAATAAATCCGCAGCCTTACGCGGAGCTGATATATCGGGAGCCGTTATGGGTGTAAATTCGGTTGCGGAGGAAAACAGCAAAATGTCTTTAGGCAGCGTGCTGTGTGAGAAAGCGACTGTCGGCAGAAATATGACGGTGGGCGAAAATGTAAAAGTCACACCGAAACCGCACGGCGGTATTTTCGCGCCCGAAAGTCAGCCGCAGGCTTATTATTACGCCGAAAATATTGCCGCTTTAGGCAGCCGCGGTACCGATTCGCTTTTCGGCGATTTTGATATAGGCCTGTTTTGCAAAGTCGGCAGAGCCTTGGGCAGCTGTGAATTCGGTACGCGAACAGGAATAGGGTACGATGACAGCGTTTCTTCCGCAGCGGCGGTAAAGGCCGTTACGGCGGGACTTATATCCTCGGGCTCGCACGTGTTTGATTTCGGCAGATGCTTTTTGTCAGAAGTCGCTTTTTTCTCTTCTTTTTGTTCTCTCGGCTGCGGAATTTACATTTATTCGGAAAAGAACGGTATTCATTCGGCGTTTTACGGAAACGGCGGATTGCCGTTATCGCCCGATTTCGAGCAGGAACTTGAGCGCCGTGCAGAAAACGGAGAATTTCGCCGCTGCTCGGCACAGAATATGCGAGCCGTCTCCGATATGTCAAGCATGAGCAGTATGTATCGCCGAGAACTTTTGAGACAATCGGGAGATATGCTTTCGGGTATTTCGGCCAATGTAATGAGCGATAATAAGGACATACTTTTACTTATGGAGGATTGTCTTTTAACACTCGGCTGCGGTAAAGGCGATGATATCACGTTTAAGATAACAAGAGGCGGCACGGAGGTTTCGGCATTTTGCCGTGAATGCGGGTGGATCAATATGGATAAACTGCTTTCGTTGTGCTGTCTGTATGAGTTTCAATGTGGTCATAATGTTGCCGTGCCGTATGATGCTCCGGCAGCTATAAATGATATGGCAGACGGATATGAAAAGCGTGTTTTGCGGTACCCCGTGCAGGCAAAGACGCCTGTTCGCGATGAACTCAAATATCTGCCATCAAAACAGATTTTTTTGCGTGACGGGCTGTTTATGGCGGTAAAAATACTCGGTATAATGCGCGAGACCGGATATTCTTTCCCAAAACTGCTTTCACAGATACCTGAATTCTTTGTAAAACACAAAACTGTCAGCTTTTCCTCCGTTCCCGAGGATATTTGCAGAGCTTTCCCAAATGACACCGTTTATCCGTCTCATAACGGGGCGGTAATGTATCGCAGCGGCGGCAGAGTACTGCTGAAGCCGTCTGAAACCGGCAAAACAATCGAGATAGTCACAGAGGCACTGAACTATGAGGTGTCGTGTGAGCTGTGTGATGATATTGAAAACAAACTGAGAGATTTAGGCTCTGTTCTCAATTGACATCCGAGCCAAAAAATAGTATTATATTATAATCCATGATTATGCGGTGGAGTGGTGCCGTATCTTGATTAGGATTTTACCTGCTTTTTGTACGTTTTAAAAAGCAGGATACATATATTCATTTTTTATTAAGGAGATATTTAATGGTAAAGAAAAAAACAGAGAGACTTATTCCGCAGTCGGATCAGCCTAAAAAGCAGGTCAGCCGCGGAAAGGTAACTGTACCCAAAAACTCGAAGCAAAACGCTCTCTCTACCGAAAAAAACAGTCTTGAGAACCGCAAAACAGCAAAAAAACCAACTTCCGGCAAGAAAAATTCCGCCGGTCAGAAAAAACAAAATCCGCAAAAAACAAAAAATCAAAATTCAAAAACACAGCAAAAATCCGTTCAGAAAAACGGTACTTCAAGGCCTGTGAAAAACGAACGCAAGACAACCAAAGCAACCGGCAACTCAAAGGGCCAGAGTAAGCGCCGCGGCAAAAAGAATAATGTTCCGCTTAAAATTGCGTTTCTCGGCGGACTCAATGAAGTCGGCAAAAATATGACGCTCTATGAGTGCGGCAACGATATGATGCTTGTTGACTGCGGACTTGAATTTCCGGATACGGAAATGCTTGGTGTAGACCTTGTAATACCGGACTTTACCTATGTAACCGAGAATGCAAGCAAAATACGCGGTATAGTCATAACCCACGGTCACGAGGACCATATAGGCGGGCTTGCGTATCTTTTAAAGCAGGTTAACATTCCTGTGTACGGAACGCGCCTTACAATAGGCCTTATCGAGGGCAAGCTTAAAGAACACGGTATTTTAAAGCAGTGCAGTCTTAATGTTGCAAATCCGGGCGACCATATAAAGCTTGGCTGCTTCGACGTTGAGCTGATACACGTAAACCACTCAATTCCCGACGCCGTAGCCCTTGCTATAAAATCACCCGCCGGAACCGTTATACAGACGGGCGATTTCAAAATTGATACAACTCCTATAGACGGCGGAGTTATTGATATAGCTCGTTTATCTCAGCTCGGAACGGAAGGCGTGCTCGCACTTCTTTCAGATTCCACAAACGCGGCAAAGCCCGGCTTTACCGAGAGCGAGAGGAAAGTCGGCGAGACGTTTGAAACGCAGTTCAGAAAAGCTAACGGCAGGCGTCTTATCGTAGCAACCTTTGCGTCGAACATTCACCGTGTGCAACAGATAATCGATGTTGCCGAAAGTCTCGGAAGAAAGGTCGCTCTCTCCGGCAGAAGCCTTGAAAACGTTGTTTCAATAGCAGCCGAGATGGGTTACATCCGTATTCCCGATGGCATACTTATAGGAATCGACAGTATTAACCGCTATCCTGCGGATAAGCTTGTTATTATAACCACGGGCAGCCAGGGCGAGCCGATGTCGGCACTTTACAGAATGGCGTTTTCCGAGCACAGACGTGTTGCTATCTGCCCCAATGATTATGTAATAATCTCTGCAACGCCTATTCCCGGTAATGAAAAAATGGTCGGCAAGGTAGTTGATGAGCTCTTAAAGCAGGGCGCAGAGGTAGTGTATGAAAAAATGTATGATGTTCACGTTTCGGGTCACGCCTGCCAGGAAGAACTCAAAATAATGATGAGCATTACGAAACCCAAGTATTTTATCCCCGTGCACGGCGAGCAAAAGCATCTGCGTAAAAATGCCGGACTCGCGAAAAGTGTCGGAATACCTCCTCAGAACATCCTTATTGCCGACAACGGTAAGGAGGTTGAGTTGACGGAGGATAAAATAAGAATTTCAGGCGATGTACCGGCGGGTATGGTCTTTGTTGACGGCTCAGGCGTCGGAGATGTAGGCTCGGTTGTGCTGCGAGACAGAAAGCGACTCGCCGAGGACGGTCTTATAATTATTGTCGCCACAATAGATAAAGAAACGGGAGATGTTCTTTCGGGACCCGAAGTTATTTCACGCGGCTTTGTTTATGTACGCGAGTCAGAGCAGCTTATTGATAAGGCGAGACGGCTTTGCGACAGCGTTATAGCCGATTGTATGTTTGAGAGAGTTCACGATTGGACTACCGTTAAAAATCGCCTTCGCGACGAAGTCTCTCACCTTATGTACCACGAGACCAAGCGCAGTCCCATGATACTTCCCGTTATAATGGAAATATAACTGTTTTTTATTTGCTTTTTACAGAGTGCCGCGGTTCGTCGGGCTTTAATAGTTAAAGCTTTGATTTTACGCCGCAGTGCCAAAGGGAGTAAAAATGAAATTCAAAATAAGTCATCTTGTAAAAACCTATCCGATTACATTTTTTGCGGTTATTGCGCTGTTTACGGCTTCAGCTGTGACGGCGGCAAAAGGAGTGCTTTTGCCTCTCGCCATAGGCGAGGCGGCTCTTTCCGTTGTGCTTGCGGTTTCCGCAATCCTTAAAATGCACAACGAATTTCGTATAATAAAAAATGCGGTGATTTCACTCAATGCGTCGCTGTCGGATAAGGATATGTTAAAATATTTTCCGCTTCCTGCCGTAATATGCAAGACAAACGGGAAAATTCTTTGGTTTAACGATCTTTTTAAAGCTGCCGTTATAAGAAACCGTCAGCCGAGAGAAGACAATATATCCGTTTTTATAGGCGGTAAGGCTTTGTCGGAGCTTGCCGCAAAAAAAACATTTTCAGCGACTTATGACGGTCGAGATTACACCGTTATAAGTGAAACGCTTGACTCTTCCGGAGAGTCCTGTACGGTTTTTTACTTTGTGGATGATACCGACCTTAAGAGTATAGTCAGAGAATATCGTATGTCAAAGCCGGCCGTAGCTCTTGTTGCGGTTGACAGCATAGACGAGTTTTACAGAGTGTATAAAGAGAGCGAATATGCCGAAATAACAAGTGCTGTTGAAAGACTTACCGAAAACTGGTTTTCTGAATTCAGCGGCGTTTTCCGCAAACTCGGAACAGGGCGATTTATAGCAATAGTACCCGAATCCGAGCTTGAAAAGATGATTTCAAAAAAATTCAATGTGCTTGAAAACGTCAGAAGCTATACTTATAACGGTGCTACTGTCGGAATAACGCTTTCCGCGGGCGTCGGCAGGGGAGATAATTTAAGCGACGCCGAAGGTGCCGCACGTCAGGCTCTTGATATGGCTCTCGGCCGCGGCGGCGATCAGGTTGCCGTAAAGGATAACGATAAGTACACGTTCTTCGGAGGCGTTTCAAAGGGCGTTGAAAAGCGTACAAAGGTTCGCACAAGAGTCGTGGCTTCCGCTATGTCGGAGCTTATAAGAAATGCGTCTAATGTAGTTATAATGGGTCACAAATTCTCCGATCTTGACAGCGTCGGTGCCGCATACGGTATGTACAAAGCGGCTTTGGCGCTCGGTAAAGACGCGAAAATAGTGGTAAACAGAAAAACAACGCTTGCTCAACCTCTTATTGACTATATAGGAAAAAGTGACGATGATTGCTTCGTTTCTCCTTTAACGGGTGAGCGTCTCACAGTCAAAAAGACCTTGCTTATTGTAGTCGACACTCACAAGGCGGATTTCGTTGACTCGAAAAATGTATATGAAAAAGCTCAAAATGTAATAGTTATAGATCACCACAGGAAAACAGTCGATTACATAAATAATGCTGTTATTTTTTATCACGAACCACATGCTTCTTCAACGTGTGAAATGGTAACGGAGCTTTTGCAGTATATTAGCAAGCATCCTGTTGCAGACTCAGTTTGCGCTACGGCCTTAATGTCGGGTATTATGCTTGATACAAAGGAATTTGTTTTAAGAGCCGGAGTACGTACTTTCGAGGCGGCAGCATATCTTCGCTCCCGTGGAGCGGACACCGTAACGGTAAAATCATTTTTTGCAAATTCCATGGAGTCAAGAAAGCTTCGCGGTATGGTTGTTATGAATGCAGAAATGTATCGTGCTTGTGCGATTTCGGTTACCGATATTGAATCTGACGATATACGTGTGGTATGCGCACAAGCTGCGGATGAGCTTCTTTCTGTAAGCGGTGTCGATGCGTCATTTGTTATATTTAAGACTGATGATATCATAAATATATCGGCGCGTTCCATGGGCAAGGTAAACGTCCAGCTTATAATGGAGGCGCTCGGTGGCGGAGGACATCAGACCATGGCGGCGGTTCAACTTAAGGATATTACCGAGAGTCAAATTAAAGATATGCTTAAAACCGCCATTGATAATTATTACAGTAATTTATGATTTCGGTTCCGAAAAACGGGTGCCGTATAAAAGAAAGGATTGATAAATATGGAGGTCATTCTTAAAAAAGATGTAAAGGGACTCGGCAAAGCCGGCGAAAAAGTCAAGGCGTCCGATGGTTATGCCCGTAACTTCCTTTTTCCTAAGGGACTTGCAGTTGAGGCAAATGCTCAGACTCTCACGGAGTTTCGCAACAGCGAATCCTCCAAGCAGCATAAGATAGAGGTCGAAATAGATAATGCAAATAAAGCAAAGGCAAAGCTCGATGGCAAGACTGTAAAACTTAAGGCTAAGGCCGGTGAAAACGGCAAGCTTTTTGGCTCGGTTACGGTTAAAGAAGCTGCAGATGCAGTCGGCAAACAGCTCGGCGTTACCGTTGACAAGCGCAAGATGTCTATGGCTGACATCAAAAATTTCGGCACATATACGGCAGAGGTGAAGCTTTACAACGGAATTACCGCAAAGCTTTACGTTGAAGTCGGAGAATAAAACATAACCGGATGTGAAATAAATGGACAACCTGACTTTTGACAATTTAACAGAGCCGTATTCGCTTGAATCGGAACAGGCTGTTTTGGGCTCCGTGCTTATAGACCCGCAATGTCTTTCTGATGTAATGACGGTACTAAAGGCTGAGCATTTTTATATTCCGCAGCACCGCGATATCTATTCGGTTATTGTAACGCTTGACGCTCTCGGCTCAAAGATAGACCCGTTGATAGTTCTTGAGGAGCTCAAAAAGAACGAAGTTTATAACGATGCCGACGGCAAAAATTACCTGGCACAGCTTGCTCAGGCAGTACCGTCAACGGCAAACGTTATGAATTATGCCAAAATCGTTAAGGAAAAGTTCACTCTTCGTGAGCTTATGAATGTTTCGCACGATGTACTTCACCAGTGTTCGGAACAATCGGAAAATGCCGAAACTATACTTGATTCGGCGGAGCAGCGCATATATAACATTCGTCAGGGCAAAACAACCGACGGACCGACTAAGCTCGGCGATATAGTGATAAATGACGTTATCCCCAACGTGACATTGCTTTCAACTCCCGAGGGTAAGGACCGAAAGGGTATTCCTACAGGATTTTCCGTGCTTGATAAATATATGACAGGACTTAATAAATCCGACCTTATTCTTATCGGAGCTCGTCCTGCGATGGGTAAAACAAGCTTCGCGCTGAATATTGCACGCAATGCCGCGGTTACTTCGCGTAAAAAGGTTCTTTTCTTTTCACTCGAGATGTCAAAAGAGCAGCTTGCTCAGCGTATCCTTGCCACCGAAGCGAGAATTGAAAGCTCAAAAATGAGAACGGGCGACATTTCTCCCGAAGAGTGGGTCAGAATTGCCACGTGTTCCGACGCGCTTTCAAAGGCGGAGCTATATTTTGACGATACGTCAAATATAACCGTTCCAGAAATGAAAGCAAGAGTGCGCCGCCTTAAAGATGTTGACCTTGTAGTTATTGACTACCTTCAGCTTATGACCGGAACGAAGCGTACCGATAACCGTGCGCAAGAGGTAGCTGAAATCACAAGAAGCTTAAAGCTTATGGCAAAAGACCTTAAAATACCGGTGGTTACCTGCTCTCAGCTTAATCGTCAGTCGGCGTCGGGCAAGGGCAAGGACCACAAGCCCACTATGTCGGAGCTTCGTGAATCGGGTTCAATAGAGCAGGATGCCGATATAATTTTACTCTTGTACCGTGAATCGTATTTTGATGAGGACAAGGGTGAAAGCGTTGTTGCAGACGAGAATAAGGCGCAGGTCATAATAGCCAAAAACCGTCACGGCGGCACTACCGACGTAGACCTTAACTGGAACGGTCAGTATACTTTGTTTACGACCGCGGAGTATAACAGAAATGAACCGTGACGTATTATCGGCAACAAAAAAATACAATATGCTGTCTTACGGCGATAAAATCGTTGTGGGGCTTTCCGGCGGAGCGGATTCGGTGTGTCTTACACATGCTCTTGTTTCACTCAGGGATTCGCTTTCGCTTGAAGTCGAAGCTGTTCACGTAAACCACGGTATACGCGGCGAAGAGGCTTTGCGAGATGAAAAATTTTGTTCCGATTTTTGCAAAAGCCTGGGAATAAAATTGACCGTATTCCGCTTTAACATACCGCTTGAGTGTAAAAAGACGGGAGAGAGCGAAGAGGAGTGTGGCAGGCGAAAAAGGTATGAGTGCTTTAAAAATACGGCAGGCGAAAACGCAAAAATCGCAACGGCACATAACCTTAACGACAGTGCCGAAACCGTGCTTTTGAACATTGTACGCGGCACGGGCTGCAAGGGACTTTGCGGTATACCGCCGATACGCGGCAATATAATAAGACCGCTCATTATGACTTCGCGCGACGATATTGAATTGTACTGTAAAGAAAATTCTCTTGATTTTGTTACCGACAGCACAAATCTTCAAAACGAATATAAGAGAAATGTTATCAGAAATGTAGTTTTTCCGACTCTGCAAAAAATGAATCCGTCCGTTCTTTCGGCATTTTCCCGACTTACTGAAAATGCGACGGATGACGAAAAACTGATAGAAGAAATCGCAGAGCTTAAATACTCCGAATGTAAAACTTCGCTCGGCTTGGACGAAGAGAAGCTTTCGGGTTATCCCAAGGCATTGCGCCGCAGGATCTTAATGAAGTTTTTAAGCAAAAATATTAAAAAGGATATATCCGCAGTCCACATATATGATGCTGAAAAAGCGATGGGCACGGCTAAAAGCATAACCTTGCCGGGTAAAATAATACTCGCTCACAAGGACGGTTCGCTCGTTCTTTCCGAAAAAACAGAGGAGAATTTACCTTTTTCCGTAACGTTCAATGTAAAAGACGGCATCGTGGAATATCCGTACGGTAAGCTTAAAATTCAGATTTTCACTCAAAAAGATTTACAAAATCTTAACAAAGTACTATTGGATAATGCCGTGGATTGTGATAAAATAGGCAATGTTCTTTCGGTGCGGAGCAGAAAAGAAGGGGATAAATTCTCTTCTGCGCGCAGAAAGAATACAAAGACGCTTAAAAAGCTGTTTAACGAAGCAAAAATTCCGCAGCCGCAGAGAGTTTGTATACCGGTTGTCAGCAGCGGAGAAAAAACCGTTTGGGTTGAGGGCTTCGGTACATCATCTGAATTTCGCGTCGATAAAGGTACAAGAAAATTTATAATTATAACAGGTTTAACGGGGGAGAATTAATGAAGGTAGACTATAAGAATGACATTGAGAGTGTTCTCTTGTCCGAAGAAAAATTAAAGGAAATAGTTACGTCGCTCGGTAAGCAGATAAGCGACGATTACCGTGACAGCGGCAGGAAATTACTCTTGGTCAGCGTGTTGAAGGGCTCGGTGGTATTTATGGGCGACCTTATGCGCGCCATAGATATTCCGTGCTGTATAGACTTTATGTCGGTATCGAGCTATGGCTCGGGTACTTCAACAAGCGGCGTAGTCAAAATAATCAAGGACCTCGACACAAATGTTGTTGAGGGTGCAGATTTGCTTATAGTTGAGGATATTCTCGACAGCGGCAAAACATTGAGTTACCTTAAAGATATTCTTCTTCGCCGCAATCCGGCAAGCTTTAAGATTTGTACCTTGCTTGATAAACCGGAGCGACGCCTTGTAGACCTCAAGGCTGATTACAGCGGCGCTGTGATACCGGATGCTTTTGTTGTAGGTTACGGTCTTGACTATGACGAAAAGTACAGAAATCTTCCGTATGTAGGCATATTAAAGCCTAAGGTTTACGAAAAGTAACAACCGATAGTGCAAAATTACAACTCTGAGGAGTGATTAGTGAATTGAAAAAAATTGACTGGAAAGCAATAGCTCCGTATATCGTAATTCCGCTTATATTTGTTTTGTGTATTTCGATTTACGCAACAATGGGCGATACGCAGAGAGAAAAAAAACAATATTACGAAATAGTTGATTTGTTTGAAGATAACGAGGTGTCAGAGTACACCTTGAATCTTGCAAGCGGAAGCTTGGAGTACAAGTTATTCGGGGACGACGACACTACTTATAAATATACCGTGCCGAATGTTTCGATGTTTGTTGACGATATTCACGACAGCGTTGTTGAATACAATAAGCAAAATCCCGATAATCAGATTAAAATGGACTATAAATCGGGTAATTCGGGCTCGTGGCTTATAAGCCTGTTGCCTACGGTTGTCATAATGATAGTGTTGACCGTCATTATGCTGCTGATGTTCCGCAAAATGAATCAGTCATTCCAAAACGAGAATAACCGCACACTCTCTTTCGGAAAAGCAAGGGTTAAAGACGCCAATGACGGCAAACAGAAAAAAACCTTTGATGATGTAGCAGGAGCCGATGAAGAAAAAGAGGAACTCGAAGAGATAGTTGAATTTCTTAAAAATCCGTCGGCATTTAACGCGCTCGGCGCAAGAATACCGAAGGGTGTGCTCCTTGTAGGACCTCCCGGCACAGGTAAAACTCTTCTTGCAAAAGCGGTTGCCGGTGAAGCGGGTGTTCCGTTTTTCTCAATATCGGGTTCGGACTTCGTTGAAATGTATGTCGGCGTAGGTGCGTCAAGAGTCCGTGACCTCTTTGATCAGGCTAAAAAGAACTCTCCGTCTATAATATTTATAGATGAAATTGATGCCGTAGGACGTCACAGAGGTGCCGGTATGGGCGGCGGTCACGATGAACGTGAGCAAACTCTTAACCAGTTGCTTGTTGAAATGGACGGCTTCGGTGAAAATCAGGGAGTAATAGTTATAGCGGCAACAAACCGTCCCGATATACTTGACCCTGCGCTGTTAAGACCCGGTCGTTTTGACCGTCAGGTAACTGTTTCGTATCCGGATATTGACGGCAGAGAGGCTATTTTGAAGGTTCACGCGAAGCGTAAGCCCTTAGGACCCGACGTTGATTTGAGGTCAATAGCATCGCAGACTGTCGGTTTTACGGGTGCCGATCTTGAAAATTTGCTTAATGAGGCCGCTCTTTTGGCGGCAAGGCGCAAAAAGAAAGCTATTACAATGCCCGACATTGAAGAGGCTGCAATGAAAGTCCTTGTCGGAACAGAAAAGAAGTCGCACCGTATGACAGAGCGCGACAAGAAAATTACCGCATATCACGAGGCAGGTCATGCCGTTACCTCGTATTATCTTGAGCATAAGGATCCCGTAACGCATATTTCGATTGTTCCGCGCGGTATGGCAGGCGGCTTTACCATGTATCAGCCTGAAAAAGACGAGATGCATCTTATGAAGTCCCGTATGCTTGACGATATAGTCGGGCTCCTCGGCGGACGTGTTGCCGAAAAGATAATTTTCAACGATATTTCAACAGGTGCGTCCAACGACATCGAAAGAGCCTCCGATACGGCTCGTAAGATGATAACAAAATACGGTATGAGCGAAAAGCTCGGACCGATAACCTTCGGTACAGGAAACGATGAGGTTTTCCTCGGAAAAGATTACAATCATATGCGCAATTATTCCGAGGCGGTTGCCTGCGAGATAGATGAGGAAGTTGAGAAGATAATTCTCAAGGCTTACGACCGTACGGAGTCAATCTTAAACGAGCACATTGATAAGCTTCACGCCGTTGCAAAGGCTCTTGTCGAGAGAGAGAAGATAGACGCCGAGCAGTTTAAAATTCTTATGGAGGGCGGAACTCTTCCCCCTTATGAGCCAAAGAGTGAAAAAGTTGAAAATAAAACCGAGACTGTCGAAAAAGACAAGCCGTCAGCCGTTGATGATAAAAACGCGGACGAGGCGGTAAAGGACCTTGAAGATAATTTCAACAACGAAAAGAAATATCTTACGAAGGATGTAGCCTCAGAGGCGGAAAAGGAAGTTGATTCGGATGAAAAGAAAAATTCGTCCGATGAAACCGGTAAAGATAACTGATTTTATAAAAAATGAAAGCGTGTCCTTTTGGACACGCTTTCGTTTTTTTCCGCTTTATAAAATTCTTATTTTTATATAAAGATGCCGTTGAAAATTGCAGGTCTTAGTGTTACAATTATTTATCGCGGAAGGAGAGCAATATGAAAAAATTTCGTCTTGAAAAAATTGAAATTTTGCCCGAAAAAAGCGCAAATCCTATATACAATGAACTTGAAAGCAAAGCTCATACTGCATATGAGGCGGAAAAACTGTTCTATACCTGTATTGAACAGGGAGACACAGAGCGTCTCAGCTATACCATGGACGAATTTTTTAGCAATGGGCTCGTAATAGGCAAACTTTCCGAAAACAACTTGCGTCAAATGCAGTATTGGGCGGTAAGCTGTATAACCCTCGCTATACGGTATGCCATTGAAGGCGGGCTCTGTGAATCCGAGGCATATGAGATGAGTGACAAAATGATACGCCGCGTCGATTCCATGACTTCGTCAGAGAGTATACCGCCGTTTTTGCAGGAAAAGGCAATAGAGCTTACAAATCTTGTACGCTATTCATCGATAGGCAAGGATTATCCGCCGCCTGTGAGAAAGTGTATAAGCTATATCAAGGAAAATCTTGAAAAAAAGCTTACGCTCGCCGGGCTTTCAAAGGTGTGCTCTTTGTCCCCGGATTATCTTTCCGCGTTGTTTAAAAAAACGACGGGTCAGAATATCAGCCGTTTTATTTTGAGACAAAAATTGGAGCTTTCAAAATCATTGCTCAATGGCAAATATGATTACAGCGAGATAAGCTGTTATTTGTCATTTTGCTCCGAGAGTTATTTCATATATTGCTTTAAACGAGAGTACGGTGTGACTCCGCGCGAATATGCTAAGGCATTAAAATATTAAAAGGAGATGCTTATATGACTCAACTTGAAAAATTCTTTAAAAACCTTAAGGCAAGCTTTTTTGCTTCGGCGGCAATTTATCTTGTCACGGGAATGCTTCTTATGATTTTTCCAGAGCAGATAGCTAAAGTGGCATGTTATCTTTTCGGCGGTCTTTTTGTTCTTGCGGGTATTTATCTCGTAATTAAATTTTTTTCATGCCGGTCTGTTTCGTCGCTGTTTTCTATAACTCTTGTCAGCGGCATTATAATTGCCGCAATAGGCATTTTCCTTATGTTTAAGCAAGACGTTGTTTACTCTGTAATTCCGTTCATTTTCGGTATAGTCGCCATAATTGACGGACTTATCAATATCCAACGTGCCGTAATGCTTGCTCGCAATCATTTTCCGATGTGGTGGCTGTCGCTGCTTTTCGCCGTTGTAGCGATTGTGCTCGGGCTCATTATGGCGATAAGACCTTTTGAAACTGCTATGTTTGCGTTCCGCTTTATCGGTATCTGCTTTGTTTTCAACGGTGTTATGGATATGTGGGGCACATACAGCTTTAATAAGTTTGTTAAAGATACAAAGGACGATTATGTTATCGAAGCAAAGACGGAAGAGAAGAACGGAGAAAACAAATGAATTTTACTAAGCTTAACAATAACGGTCTTGTTGATGGGTTCGGAATACTGACAAAATGTGAAAAAAAGACAAGCTCACGAGGCGGAGCATATCTTGATATGATTCTTTCCGACAATGACGGCGAAATTTCCGCAAAGCTTTGGGACTACAATGAAAATACACACGGAAAATTTGAAACCGATATGTTTGTCAAGGTTCGCGGTACAATATCACAGTATAACGGTGCCGATCAGCTGCGCGTTGAAAAAATGCGTAAAGTAACACCCGAGGATAATGTGGATATTACCGATTATGTCAGGCACGCGGGGTACACCGGCGAATATATGTATAATAAGATCGCGGAGACAATAAACGCTTTTTCAGATGAGGATTTGAAAAAGCTTGTCGGTACAATCTTTACAGAAAACAAAGAAAAGCTTTTGAAATGGCCGGCGGCATATAAGTTACACCATGCCATACGCGGCGGACTTTTAATGCATACTCTGTCTATTGTGAAGCTTTGCGAGGGCGTATGCGAGGTTTATCCGTTTGTGGATAAAGAACTTTTGCTGTCGGGTGCCATTCTCCACGATATAGCCAAGACCCTTGAGTTTAACGTGGGGGAAACAGGGCTTGCGAACGGATATTCCGTAGAGGGCAATCTTATAGGACACCTTGTTATGGGTGCTATGATGGTACGAGAGGCAGCCGACAAGCTCGGAACTGATAAAAAACGTGAAATGCTGCTTGAGCATATGATTTTGTCTCATCACGGCGAGCCGGAATTCGGGGCAGCGGTAAGACCTCTCTTTCTTGAGGCAGAGCTTCTCTCTGAGCTTGACCTTATGGATGCGAGAGTATATCAGATACATGAGGCAATTACACCGCTTAAAGAGGATGATTTCTCCGGCCGGCTTTGGGCACTTGACAATCGAAAAATATATAATCACGGACTTGCCGATAATAAAAAGGATGTAGATTTGGACTGAGTTTAACAAAAATACGTCGACGCTTTAAAATTTGTGCATATTTTTGTTAAATTTGAGACAACTAACTATTGAAATATATTTACCTTTGAGTTACAATAATACGAGTGAATAAAAATTCAATATTCCAAAGGAGAGAGTTATGGATCAGAATTGGATGAATAATACGACCGTTATCGTAACCGGCGCGTCAGGCGGTATGGGCAAGGGAATTGCCGAATCCCTTATCGTTGATCATGGTTGCACAGTTATCGGTATCGCTCGCAGCGAGGAAAAAATGAAAAAGGTAGTTGAGGAGCTCGGCCCCAATGCCGAAAAATTCAGCTATAAGCTTTTTGACGTATCGGTTGAGCAAAATTGGATAGATTTTGCAAAGTACCTTGAGGATAATGACATTCATCCCGACATACTTGTCAATAATGCGGGAATTTTGCCGAAGTTCGACAGATTTGAACATTATTCAATGGCTGATATTGAAAAGGCTATGAATATCAATTTCTATTCGGCGGTTTATTCGATACATACGCTTCTTCCGATGATTCTCAAGTCAAAGACTCCCGGAATCATCAACATCGATAGCTCGGCTTCTCTTATGTCTCTTGCAGGTACTTCGGTATATTCCGCAAGTAAGGCTGCTCTTAAGTCTCTTTCCGAATCACTCAGAGAAGAGCTTCGCGGTAAATGCTATGTCGGCATAGTTTGTCCCGGCTTTACAAAGACAGATATATTCAGAAGTCAGGATGCTTCCGACGCAAAGGGCCAGAAGATGCTCAATGCTGTCAGCACCTCCTGCGACAGAATGGTAAAGATGATAATGCATGACATCAGAACAAGACGTCCGCTCGGCGTTCACGGTTTTGATGCTGCATTTATGAATTATTTCGGCAGACTTATGCCGGTACTCGGCGGCCATATTTTCAGCAGCGTTATGAAGATTTCAAAGCTTCCGCTCTTTGACCCCGTATTCAAGGACTGATTTAGTTTTTAATTTAGCAAAAATATATAGTTAGACAGGAGAATTGCTATGAAAATCTTTATGATCGGCGGTACAGGCCTTCTCGGCTGTGAAGCTGCCACGACTCTCATTAAGAGAGGTCACCAGGTAAAGAGCGTTGCTCTTCCGCCTCTTCCGGAGGGAGCTCCCATTCCGAAGGAAATGGAACTCGTTTTCGGCGATATCAACAAGAAGACGGATGAGGAAATTGAACAGATGCTCGAAGGCTGTGATTGCTTTATCTTCGCAGCAGGTGTTGACGAGAGAAAAGAATTCCCGGCGCCCGTAATGGATTATTACTACAAATACAACATTGCTCCGCTTGAGAGAATCTTCCCGCTCTGCAAAAAAGCAGGCGTTAAGAGAGCTGTTGTTCTTGGTTCTTACTTCTCATATCTTGCTAAAATCAAGCCTGATATGAATCTTGAAGAGAGAAACCCATATTTCAAATCTCGTCTTATTCAGGAAGATGTTTGTAAAAAGGCTTGCGATGACAACTTCAGCGTAGCAGTTCTTGAGCTTCCTTACATATTCGGTACTCAGCCGGGCAGAAGACCTGTTTGGACTGTTCTTATTGAGCAGATTGCCGGTATGGACAAGCTTCCCTTCACCCTTTATCCGAAGGGTGGTACAGCAATGCTTACTTGCCGTCAGGTTGGTCAGGCTATTGCCGGTGCCGCAACCAAAGAGGATGCCAAAGGCTTTGAGGCTATTCCGATCAGTATGTACAATATGAAGTGGGATAAATTCCTCGGTATTGTATATGAGGCTCGCGGAATGCATAACAGAAAGATTGTCGGCATACCTCCGTTTATGATGAAGCTCGGTATGTACGGTATTGTTAAAGATTATAAGAAGAGAGGCATTGATTCCGGTATGGATCCGCTTCAGCTTCCCTACATCATGGACTATGATCTCTTCATAACGGATAAGTACACCCGTGACCTCGGCGTTGAGGATGACGACATTGAGGCTGCTATAACCGATTCTATCAAGGTTTCTCAGGAATCCTATGAGGGCAAGGTTAAGCTCCTTGATATGAAGGGCGAATAATCTGCATTTTGCATTGAACAGAGTACGGTTTTCCCGTGCTCTGTTTTTTTATGTTGTAAATTATTACAAATCAAGCTATCTGGCAAAATGCACAAACAATAAATTTAATAATTATCGTTTATGTACACAAATTCAACATTTGTGAACAGTTTGTTAACAATTAAAATAAATTATTGACTGTTGGTCATTTTTGGAGTAGCATTTTGAAATGTAAAAAGTGACTAACGGTCATTTTAAAGAGCTCAGAACTTTAATTTGCGGCGGATGATAAAATTCTGTTAAGCCTCAGAAATTCAACCGAAAGAGATAGTGTAAAATGCCGAGTGTGGAAGAAAACAAACTTAAAAAACGGAATAAAATTTTAGAAGCCGCATATAACCTATTTGCAAAAAACGGTATAAACACCACACCGATAGATGAGGTTGTCAAATGTGCAGGCGTGGCAAAGGGTACGTTTTATCTCTATTTTCATGATAAATATGACCTTATGGATCAGATAATTCTTTATAAGAGCGCAGCGATTATAAAGTCTGTTATAGAGCAGATGAAAAATATAAACACCGATAACAAAATGGAGGCTGTCGATCAGCTCACATTTTTTGTTGACGCAATTATAGATTATATGATCGAAAATAAAGAAATGCTTTCCGTGATAAGCGAAAAAAGCTCAATATTGTATTCGCTGATAATTGATAACGGCGACGATAACATCAAACTCGATTTTGATTATCTTACAGATATAATAGTTAAACTCGGAAATCCTCCCGAGAATGCCAAAAAGCTGTTGTTACTTGTTTCTACAATGATATTTACAACCGCTTCGAATGCCATTCTTTCGAGATCTCCGTTTACAATAGAAGAAATAAGGCCTGAAATTCATTTGGCCGTCAAAAAAATGTTAGCTTAGTAAATTATTATAGCAAAGGGGAGATACGATGATAGACAAAATGGCAAGGGGAATTGCAAAACACCCCAAAACAGTCCTTATAGTTTGCCTTATATTATTGATACCGTCGATAATATGTTATCTTAACACATTCGTAAACTATGATATTTTGTCTTATCTGCCGGAAGACCTTAATTCGGTACAGGGCGAGCATATCCTTGATAAAACATTCAATAACGCTGCAAGTGCCATTGTTGTTATTGAAAACGAGGATCAAAAAACCGCTGTCAAGCTGAAGGAAGAAATTTCCGAAATCGACGGAGTAAGCAATGTGATGTGGGTCGATGATATCGCTGATATATCGATTCCCGAGGATATGCTTCCCGATGACTTAAAGAACGTCTTTTACAGTAAAGACGGTAATGCCACACTTATGATGGTTCAATTTACGCAGGGCGGCGCTTCCGAGTCAACAATGGATGCTATAAAGTCCATACGTAAATGTATGAACAAAAATATGTTTATGAGCGGTGTTTCCACAATAATGTATGATACTAAGGCACTTGCCGACGCGCAGGCTCCGCTGTATGTAGTTATTGCAATAGCGCTCGCTCTTATCGTTTTGATGTTTACCCTGAAATCGTATGTCTTGCCGTTTGTGCTTCTTATGGCACTGTGTACCGCGGTTGTATATAATATGGGTACAAACATTTTCTTCGGGCAAATATCATATATTACACAGTGTATAGCGGCTATACTGCAGCTCGGCGTTACCATGGACTACTCGGTATTCCTTATGGACCGTTACGAAGAGGAATGCAAGCATAATGACGACAGAACCATGGCAATGGCTTCGGCAATAAGCAGTACGTTTGTATCGCTGGCAGGCAGCTCATTGACTACGGTATTCGGTTTCCTCGCACTTTGTTTTATGAGCTTCAAGCTCGGTCTTGACATAGGTCTTGTAATGGCAAAGGGCGTATTGCTCGGTGTTATCACGGTTGTTACATTCCTTCCGGCACTTATACTTTTGCTTGACGATAAAATCGAAAAGACAAGGCATAAGAGCTTGGTTCCTCATTTCGGCAAGCTTAATGAATTCACCCTTAAGCATCGCCGTGTAATTGCAATAATCTTCCTTCTTCTTATAATTCCCGCATACGGAGCTTCAAAGAGCGTTAATGTATACTACAATATGGATAAGGCTCTTCCCTCCGACCTCGCGTCTATCGTTTCACTTCACGAAATGAAAGATAAATTCAATATGGCAACTACACATTTCATTATAGTAAGCGATGATATACCGAGCCAGAAGCTTGAAGCTATGGAGCAGGAAATTGAAGATGTTGACGGTATAACAAACGTAGTTGCAATGAACGAGTTTTTAGGTTCTGCAATACCCGCCGATATGATTCCCGATGATATTCGTAATATCTGCATTAAAGACGGTTATCAGCTTATGATGGTGAATACAAGCTACGCTACGGCAACCGATGAAGAAAATGCACAGATAGATACGCTGAAGAGTATTGTATTGAAGTATGACCCGAACGGTTATCTTACAGGCGAGGGTGCTATGACTAAGGATCTTGTTGATGTAACGAACCGAGACTTTATAATAACCAATATAATTTCCGTCGCGGCAATATTTATACTTATAGCGATTATCTTCAAGTCAATATCAATACCTGTAATACTTGTTGCGTCGATAGAGATAGCAATATTTATAAACGAGAGTTTTTCGTTTATGTTCGGCGAGACGATACCGTTTATCGCGCCTACAATAATCGGTTGCGTTCAGCTCGGCGCAACGGTTGACTATGCTATACTCATAACCTCGAGGTTCCGTGAAGAACTGAGAAAGGGTCTGTCTAAGGATGAAGCCATCAGAAAGGCTGCCAACGAATCCGACCGTTCGATTTTCCAAAGCGCAATGGTGTTCTTTGTTGCGACCTTCGGTGTTTATCTGATTTGCGATATAGAGATAGTCAAGAGCATTTGCGGTATGCTTGCACGCGGTGCAATCATAAGTGCGTTTATAATAATCTGTACTTTGCCGCCCATACTTTATATCTGTGAAAAACTCATAAACAAAACTTCGTTTAATTGGCGGACAATGCCGAAAGAAAAATTTAAGAAATCAAAGGCAAAAATAAAAGCCGTCAAGGCTAAGAAATCGGAGGCAGCAAAATGAAAAACACAAATAAAATCAAAAGCATAATCTGTGTTTTGCTTGTTTTCTCAATGCTTTGTGTCACCTTTACCGGTTGCTCGTCCAAAAAGGACGACGACACGGTAGCCGAGGTTGATAAAAAGGCTGAGGAAACTATTTACACAAACAGAATCAATAATTATAAAAAAACCGAAACGGTTTACGCTACACTTGATAACTCCGGTGCGGTTCAAAATATATCCGTTACCGATTGGATTCACACCGACACTCCCGAGGTTTACCTCAGAGATGTTACGGACCTTGAAAATGTAACAAATGTTAAGAGTGATACCGAACCCTATTTTAAGGACGGCGGCTTGTTCTGGAATATGCCGACTACCGACCTTTATTATCGCGGCACAAGCAATAAGACGCTTCCTGTAAGCATCTCAATTAAATACTATCTTAATGATGAAGAAATAGCCGCCTCCGATCTTGCCGGCAAGAGCGGTAAGGTAAAGATAGAAATACAGATGACAAACAACATCTTTAAAACCGAAAAAATCAACGGTAAGGATGTCAAGGTTTGTAATCCCGTGCTGGCCGTCGGCGGTATGATTCTTCCCGAAACCAACTTTCAAAACGTAAAAGTGGAAAACGGCATTTCTCAGGGAGACGGTTCAAAGGAAGTAGCTGTGGTGGCCGGCTTCCCCGGAATTAACGAGACGCTTGGCTTAGATTCCAAAACTCTCAAAGACGCTGCCGATATCACCTTTAACGATAACTTTACAATTACCGCCGATGTAACGGATTTTGAACTTACAAATATGTATTTTGCGATCCTTCCTCTTTCGGCAGTAAGTAATAATATGGCTGTTCCTTCAAGCGTTGATGATTTAAAATCAAGCCTTAATCAGCTCAAGGAAATTGAATCCTCGATTAAGTCAATAGATCCCAATAACGTCTTATCGACTCTTATGTCAAATCCCGACAAGCTCGGCGAGCTTGCACAGATGATAAATGATGCAACATCGCTTTATGAGAGTAATAAGCCTCTTATTGATGTTCTTTCCAAGAACCTTACTCCGCAAAATATAGAAACGCTTAAAACTCTTCTTGATTCATCAAATAATTCCGACCTCCAGAAGATGATAAAACTGCTTTCTGACCCCAATGTACAGCAGTTCTTAAGCCTTCTTCCGTCGGCTTCAGGTGAGTTTAAAGACGCACTTCCGCTTCTTCAGAGTCTATCAAACGATATGCAGGATCCGGAGGTACAGGCCGCAATAGATAATTTGCCTGATACCATGAGTAAGATTTCGGATATCCAGAGCGAACTTGATAGCAACCAGGAGCTTCTTAACAGTCTCAGCACTTTGTTAAATGAAGACAATATGACAAAGATAACAAATCTGATGAATTCCGTCAGCGCGGCTGATTTTGCATCAAAGCTTGAAAAATACGGTGTGCTTACCGATAATTCCGATGAGCTTTTACAGAAAGCCACCAAAATGATTGAATACGGTAACGAATATAAGATTTACTCTTCGGTTGCCGACGGTATAGAGTCAAGCGTAATGTTCGTTATGAAAACACCGAGTATTGAAAAGGCTGCGGAGGTTACTACTCAGGCAGAAAGCAGCAAACAAAATTGGTTCCAAAAGGTGTTTGGTAAAAACAAGTAAATAATTGCTTTTAAAAACGCGTTGCTCTAAAATGAGCAACGCGTTTTTTTTGTGTGAAAATGCACAAACGGAGAGCCGCAAATTTGACGTTTGCAATTTAAAGTTTACTTTTTGACCAATGTGCAATATGAAGAATTAAGCACTTCTGACAAAGATGTTTTTTCTGCAAAAAAAGAGTTGACTTTTGCCGTAACCGGAAGTAAACTATGGGCGTAGGGTAAACGATTACCCGTTATTTATCACAAACTGAGCAAACGATTACATAATTTTTCGGAGGTATTTAAATTGAAAGGGAAAATTTCAATGGTTGAGATTGCCGAAATGTCCGGTGTGTCCATCGCCACCGTTTCGCGCGTTTTAAATCATAACGGCAGATTTTCCTCAGAGACCGAAAGAAAAGTTATGAATATTGTTAATAAGTACGGCTACAAGGTAAATCTTAATGCCAAAGGGCTCAGAACCAATAAAACGCAGAGCATCGGTGTTATTGTCCCAGATATAACAAACGAATTCTTTGCTAAGATTATCCGTTCCATCGAGACGTCTCTGTTGCAAAAAGGCTATACCGTTTTTGTGTGCGACTCTAACGAGGACAGCAGCACAGAGGACAAGCATATTTCTTCGCTTGCCGCCAAAGATGTTGACGGTATAATCTATATCAGTACAAAGAGCGATGTTAAGCAGATATATAAAGATTACAAAATACCGGTAGTTCACATAGACCGTCGTCCTGAGCATGCGGGTACCCTGATAATTTCAGATAATGAGATGGGCGGTTTTTTAGCTACGGAGGCTCTTATAAAGGATGGCTGTAAGGATATATTGATGCTGAGCGACAAAAACTATTATTCTACCACACGAAACAGATATAAAGGTTATGTTGACGCTCACAAAAAGTATTCTTTGCCGCTTAACGAGGGAAATGTTATAAAAACGGATGTCAGTTACACTTCATCTTATGACGCGATAAAAAAAGTCATAGCCGACGGCAAAAAGTTTGACGGAATTTTTTGTAATAACGATATGATGGCACTCGGTGCTTTGCAGGCTCTTAAGGATTGCGGAATATCTGTGCCTGAAAAATGCAAGATCGTCGGATTTGATGACATTACTCTGTCAGAGATATGCGATCCGCCGATAACCACAATACAGCAGGATACCGATATGTTCGGTAAAAAATCAGTTGAAACTCTTTTAAATCTAATCGAGAATAATGAGACAAAAAACAAAAATGATATTTATGTTATTCCCGTAAAGCTTGTTAAAAGAACAACCGCATAAAAAATCAGCTAACATAAGCAAACGGGAAATATTATTTCCCGCATATTTTTGGAAATTGAGTAAACCTTTACCCAATAAAATGTATATACTCTTCACATACGGACACAATTAATATGTGAAAATAATAGATTTCAAGGAGGAAAAAATGAGCGCATTAGTTGAGATGAAGGGCGTCGTTAAAAAGTTCCCGGGCGTAACGGCACTTAAAGATATAACATTTGACATACAGCCCGGTGAAGTACATGTGCTGCTCGGTGAAAACGGCGCCGGAAAGTCGACACTTATGAAAATTCTCAGCGGCGTTTATCAGCCCACTGAGGGAGAAATAATTGTCGGAGGAAAAAGCTATAAAAGGCTAACTCCCAAGGATTCCGCCGAAAATGGCATCAGCGTAATTTACCAAGAACTGAGCGTCATAAACGAACTTTCAATTCAGGAAAACCTTTTTGTCGGTAAGTTGCCGATGAAAAAATACGGCCCTGTTAAGGTCGTAGATTATAAGTATATGAATGAGCGTGCAAAAGAGCTGCTCTCGAAGGTAGGATTAAAACGAGACCCCAAAACTCTTGTTGAGGATATAAGTATTTCCGAAAAACAGCAGGTTGAAATAGCCAAGGCTCTTGCCGCCGACAGTAAAGTAATCATAATGGATGAGCCTACTGCTTCTTTGACAAGTGAGGAAGTAAATCATCTGTTTAAGATAGTTCGTCAGCTTAAGGAAGAGGGCAAGGGAATAGTCTTTATTTCTCACAAGCTCGGTGAAATTATTGAAATAGGCGATAGGGTGTCGGTGCTGAAAGACGGAGCTTACGTCGGCACGAGAGACGTAAAAGGTGTTACGGCAGACGATCTTGTTACCATGATGGTAGGAAGAACAATTCAGAATACTTATCAGCATGAGGATGCTCCCGATACCTACGAGAATAAAGAAGTCATTTTTGAGGTTCGTAATTTGTCCCGTAAGGATCAAAAGGTTAAGAATGTCTCGTTTAAACTTCATAAGGGTGAAATCCTCGGATTCTCGGGACTTGTCGGTTCCGGCAGAAGTGAAATGATGAATGCAATATTCGGGTCTGAGCCTCGCTCGGCAGGAGATATATTCATTCACGGCAAACAGGTTAAAATCAATAGTCCTTACAGCGCCATAAAGAACGGTCTTGCAATGGTAACCGAAAATCGTCGTGAGACAGGCTTCTTTTATAACTTTGATATTAAGCAGAATATTTCGATTCTTCCGTTTATCAAGACTTCAAAGGGAAAAGGCACCATAGGTCTTACAAACGATAAATTTGAAAAGGAATGTGCAGAGGAGCAAAAGAAAAACCTGAATATAAAATGCGCTTCAGTTGATCAAAATATAACAGAGCTTTCCGGCGGCAACCAGCAAAAAGTCATACTCGGAAAATGGCTTGCCGCAGATTCTCAAATAATTATTTTTGATGAACCTACAAAGGGAATCGACATTGGTTCTAAAAGCGAGATTTACACTTTGATGCGTAAGCTCGCCGATGAGGGTAAGGGCGTACTTGTTGTATCATCAGAGCTTCCGGAACTTTTGTCGGTGTGTGATACCATAGCGGTTTTCCGTGAGGGTAAGATCGTAAAAACCTTCCCGCATAAAGACGCAACAGAAGAAAAAATAATTATGGCTTCAACTGCCGACCTTAAAGAAAGGACTAATTAAAATGTCACAGTCTAAAACATTAAAAAAAGAAAAATTAACCTTTAACACGATCTGGCAGAAGTACGGCACGTTTGGTATTCTTATAATCCTTCTTGCCATCTTGGCCATACTAAAACCAACATACTTTTTCTCAAGCTCTACGGCACCTCAGATTTTGGCACAGAGCTCGGTAAATATACTTATTGCAATGGGTGAGTTCTTTGCAATTCTTATTGCCGGCATCGATCTTTCAGTAGGATCTGTGGTAGCCCTGACCGGAATGTGTATGGCAAAGTTAATGGTGGCAGGGGTAAACCCGATAGTTGCTGTTCTTCTCGGAATTTTGCTCGGTGCATTCCTCGGTTTCCTTAACGGGTTACTTGTAAATGTTACTGGACTTCATCCGTTCATCATTACGCTTGGCACACAGGCAATTTATCGCGGCGTTACGCTTATAATCTCAAATTCAAGCGCGGTTTACGGCTTCCCGGCAAGTTTTACAAGAGTTATTTCAAAATCTGTTATAGGCATTCCTCTTGTTGCGATAATAGCAGTTATTGTAGCTTTGATCCTTGCGTTTCTCACTAAAAAAACGAAGCTTGGTCGTAATATCTATGCGCTCGGCGGAAACAAAGAATCCGCTTGGTATTCGGGTATAAACGTAAATCTTCATACTCTTATAGTTTTCATTATTTCCGGTATTTGCGCCGGTATAGCCGGTGTGGTTCTTCTCGGTCGTGTAGGCTCGGCAGAGCCGGCAGCGGCAACAGGCTTTGAGACTTATGCAATAGCCGCTTCGATTATCGGCGGAACAAGCTTCTTTGGAGGCAAGGGTAAGATCTTCGGAGTTGTAATGGGCGGTCTTATCATCGGCGTTATCAACTTCGGTATGAATATACTTTCACTTTCGAGTACGCTTCAGCAGGTTGTAATGGGCGCTCTTATCATCGGCTCCGTTGCTCTTGACCGATTCGTAGCTAACAAAAAATAACCGTGCAGCTTAAAGGAGGTATTTTTATGGAACCTATGTTTAACCCGTCGCTCATGTGTATGGATCTTCTTGATATTAAAAATCAGGCGGAAATATTAAATGAGCGATGTGACCTCTATCACGTCGATATAATGGACGGACATTTTGTGAAAAACATCACTTTGTCTCCGGACTTTGTAAAGGTGTTTTCAACAATCGCCAAAAAGCCTATTGATTGCCATCTTATGGTCACCGATCCCGATGATTATATTGAAGTCCTGGCTGAAAACGGAGCAGGCTATATTTGTCCGCACGCTGAAACTATAAACACCGATGCTTTCCGTATTATGAATAAAATCGAAGCATTAGGATGCAAAAAAGGTGTGGTTTTGAATCCTGCAACTCCGCTTTCTTATATCAGAGAATATATTGACCGCATAGATAAGCTTACCATTATGACGGTGGATCCCGGATTTGCCGGACAGCCTTTTATAAAAGAAATGCTCGGCAAAATCAGAGAAGCTAAGGAGCTTAAAGAAAAATACGGTTATAAGTTTTTAATCGAGATTGACGGTTCCTGCAATCAGAGGACGTTTAAGGAGCTTTACGAAGCCGGAGCCGAGGTCTTTATTGTAGGCTCGTCCGGACTTTTCTCAAAGGACAAAGACCTTAAAAAGGCTTGGGACATAATGAGAGAAGAATTTCGTACAGCAACAGGAGCATAGTATTAAAAGCAATTTTTAAAGGAGGTGACCGACCATTGGATTTTACAATCGGTATAGATATCGGCGGTACAAACTTTCGCATCGGAATGGTCGGCCGTGACGGTGAAATTATCAACTTCGAAAAAAATTCAAGCAGAATTTTTGACAAAGGCGATGTAATCGAGACCCTGTATCTTAACATTTCGGATTATATGAAAAGATATAACGCGTCAGATTCGATAAAAGCGGTAGCAATTGGATTGCCGTCCATGGTCAGTAAGGATAAAAAGACTGTTATATCCACTCCTAATCTTAAGGGATTTGATAATATACCGTTCGGAGATACGCTCAGCAAAAAGCTTGGCATACCCGTATATGTTGACCGCGATGTAAATTTTCTTCTTCAAAATGATATTGTTACATTGGGTCTTCCGAAAGATTCTACTGTTCTCGGCTTTTATATCGGAACCGGCTTTGGAAATGCCATTTATTTAAACGGCAGCTTCTACTGCGGACGCAACGGAGCGGCAGGAGAGCTCGGGCACATACCGTTTCCGAATATTGAGGAAAAGTGTACGTGCGGAAATGTCGGGTGCAGCGAAGTAATTTGCTCAGGCAAGTATCTTGAAAAGATTACCGCGGAGCTTTTTCCCGAAACCGATATAAAAAATGTTTTTTTCGAACACGGCGACGATCCGAGAATAATCAAGTATGTTAAAGATCTTGCTATTCCTATAGCTACCGAAGTCAACATACTTGATCCCGATTATATTATAATCGCCGGCGGAGTGGTATATATGAAGAATTTTCCGAAGGACATTTTGATAGATTCGGTACACTTTCATACACGAAAGCCTTACCCCGAAAAAAATCTCAGAATCCTTTTTTCGGAACATACACAACAGAGCGGAGTTTACGGGAGCGGAGACTTTGCATGGCATCAGCTTAAACAGTAGTTTCGACTGCTGAAAAAATAAGTAAAAAAGAGAGAGGAATTTATTATGAAAAGGAAAATTTTAAGTATCGTTATGGCATTGACGGTAGTTATCGGCATTGTTTTCGCTGGTTGCGGAAGTAAGACCGACGACAAGAAAACGACCGACGGTTCGGGCTCTTCTTCCGGAACCGCAGAATACGCAATCATTCTTAAACCGCTTTCTAACGATTTCTGGGCAAATATGAAAGCCGGAATAGAGAAGGAAGCTAAAGAACTCGGCGTAACCGTTGACATTTTCGCCGCGCAATCCGAGGATGATACCGAGGGTCAGCTTAAAATTCTTGAAAACTGCATCTCCAAGGGCTACAAGGCCATAGGTGTTGCACCGATTTCCCCGACTAACCTTATTAACGGTATAGTTGAGGCAAACAAAAAGGGTATTTATGTAATGAATATTGATGAAAAGATTGATATGGATACCCTTAAGAATGCCGGCGGAAGTGTTATAGCTTTTGCTACAACCGATAACGAAAAAGTCGGTGAAAAAGGCGCGAACTATATAATGGAACAGTTAAAGAACGGCGGCGAGGTTGCAATAATCGAAGGTAAGGCAGGAAACGCATCCGGTGAGTACAGAAAGAACGGTGCAACAAATGCATTTACCGCAAACAGCGCATTCAAGCTTGTGGCTTCTCAGCCGGCTGACTGGGACAGACAGAAGGCTCTTGATACTGCCGCTTCAATGATTCAGAAATATCCGAATCTTAAGGCTATATATTGCTGCAACGATACCATGGCTCTCGGTGCTTTACAGGCAGTTAAAAACGCTAACAAGCTCGGTCAGATAATGGTAGTAGGTACAGACGGTGCAGCCGAAGCCATAGACAGCGTAAAAGCAGGCGAGCTTTCAGCAACGGTAGCTCAGGACTCAGCGGGAATCGGTGCTGTTTCACTTAAAACGATGGTTGAGACAGTAAAAGCAGGCAAAGCAATTGATGTTAATGCTACTCCCGAAACTATCCCGGTTGATTCTTATATAGTTACAAAGGATAGCTAAAAAGGTGTTTTCCATCCGTTTATCAGATAAACGAACTCCCTAACTCCCAAGCTCAGACAGCACCGATTTTTCGGTGCTGTCGAGCTGTATAACGGAATATTGAAAGAGGTTTTAATATGAAAATAGCAATAGGTAGCGACCATGTAGGATACGAACTTAAAGGCAAGGTTATTGCTCACTTGAAAGAAAAGGGTATAGAGGTAAAGGATTTCGGAACGAACAGCACCGAGCGTACCGATTATCCGATTTACGGTGAGGCTGTGGCAAACGCGGTAGCATCAAAGGAATTTGACAAGGGTATACTTATATGCGGTACAGGTGTTGGTATTTCTCTTGCGGCAAATAAGGTTAACGGTATCAGAGCGGTAGTTTGCAGTGAGCCATATTCGGCACTTCTTTCAAGGCAGCATAACGATACCAATATTTTGGCTTTCGGTGCAAGAGTTGTCGGCCTTGACCTTGCACTTATGATTGTTGACACTTGGCTCTCCGGTGTTTATGAGGGCGGGAGACACGCACGTCGCGTGCAAATGATATCCGACATTGAAGAAAGACAGAAAAATAAATAAGCTTTTATTTAATTAAACAAAAGGAAGCCGCAGAAACTGTGTTTTGCGACTTCTTTTTTTCTTGAATTAGAGCTTTTTTTCTGATACAATATCAGCGTGTTTTCTACGGAACTGTAATGTTTGCAGCGATTGGTTTTTATTCTGTAAATGGAAAGGCTATGTAAGAATTATGAGTAAAATGTCAGAAGTAATGCCTAAATGGGGGCCTTATTCAAAAAAGTACAGCGGTGTGTCAAGAGTCACAGAGCACGAAACGGAAAAAGGCGTCAGGTTTGATTTCATTTCGCTTCCCGCAGTTTCAAATACCGATGCCAAGGCTCCGAATGTGACTATACCGGTGGGTGTGCATCCTTGGGATGTAAAAAGTGATTATTCTTTTTATTCTTACAGACAGGACCTGGAGTGGAAGGATGTTATTTATTCCGACGTTTCTTTTACAAAACTCAGCGATGAGAGTGTGCTTGTCAGGACAGAGATTTTCAATAATTCAGAGCTTATGCAAAATTGCCTTGTCAATTATTTTTCTTCGCTGCAATTTCCGTTTTTAACATCATACAGAGTTTCTCTTCCCAATAAATCGCTTATGTTTGACGCGCTTGATTACAGTGAGTTCACATATAAAACAAGCCGCCCGTGGGATAACGAAACTATGGATGCCATGCATAAAGGTGAGTTCTTTGATGATCGCTTTACTTCGCACAGAGGGCTCGGAGACCGTGACGACAACCGATATATATTGCCGAAATATCCGCGTCTCGGAGAAGAAAAAGGCGATAAAATCGTATATAAAATAAAAAATGATTTAAACTTTTCAGATGCTGCTTTATATGTCAAATACCGTACCGTTGATAATGAGCCTTCGGCTTTTACCGTGAACGGTGACAACGTTGTGTTTCCGCCTGCACAGGATATGGGTGAAATCACGATACCGATAGGTAATGTGGATAAAGGGGATTATACTCTCGTTCTCGTTTCCGAGGGCGAAGGCGGCATAGAATTTGATTTCTTTGCAATATGCGAAAAAGACGAAACCAATAAAATATTAGTTGAAGCAAAAAAGAATAATTTTGTCCCGGATGTTAAGGTTCGCGACGAAATAAACGGTAAAACCGTTGAGATAAAATACGAGGGCGTTGAAAAGCCCTTTGTTTTAAGAACATTTAATGATGAAACAAGACTTCGCAGCATACCCTCCGGCTGTCTTGAGGATGTACCGACTCCCCGTATATCTCAACCGGATAAAAGCTTTGACAATATGATGGAAACTTTTTCCGGAGAATTCAGTTGGAAACACAGCGACGAGGGATACTATCAGAATACTCTTGTCCACACCTTGTACATAGAGCCGGGGAAAAGTCATACCGAATATGCGGTTATTTCGTATGGCGGTGCAGAATATGAAACGCCGGAAGATTATGAAAAGATCTATTTATCGGCGTCCGGCTCGGTTGAAAAGCTAAGCTATAATGACAGCGGAAAAAAATATGAGTTTTCAAACCGCCTTTTGCGAGCTGCAATGTTCCAAAACACCGTGTATCCGCTTTATCATCACGGAGAATATGTTATACATCACACTCCCGGCAAGAGGTGGGATTCCTTTTACACATGGGATTCGGGCTTTATAGGGCTTGATATGCTTGAATTTTCACCGAAAATAGCGGATTATATCCTCGATTTGTATTTGAGCGATAAGGATAATAAGGACTATGCGTTTTTGCTGCATGGTTCTCCTGTGCCCGTCCATCTTTATCAATATTATGAAATGCTCCAAAAAGCATCTGATAAATCCGAGCTGTATGATTATTACGACCGAGCAAAGATGTTTTATGATTTCCTTGCGGGAAAAATAAACGGTTCAACCACCGCTAAATTTAAGAGCGGTCTAACAACTACATTTGAGTATTTTTACAATTGTTCCGGAATGGACGATCTTCCGCCTCAAGTTCTGATGTACAAAAATAATTTGCAACTTAAAACCGCACCGTGTATTTCTTCTTCACAGGTTATAAGAACGGCAAAGCTTCTCTCTGTGATAGCCGAGCATCTCGGTAAATCCGAAGATGTAAAAGCCTATTCGGAAGATATAAAGAGAATATCAAATGGGCTTCAGAAATATGCGTGGGATGATGAGGCGGGGTATTACTCATATGTAATTCACGATGAAAACGGCGAAGCAAAAGAACAACTGCGCTCCGAGTCGGGCGAAAATATGAATAAGACCATGGACGGTATATATCCTCTTATAGCCGGCATAACTACGGACGAGCAGACTGGCAGAATTCTGTCTCATTTGGAAAGCGAAGATGAGATGATGAGCAAGGTCGGTATAAGTGCCGTTAATATGAAGGCCGGCTATTATGCCACTAACGGCTATTGGAACGGCAACGTATGGTTTTCGCATCAATGGTTTGTTTGGAAAACCATGTTAGATATAGGTGAGGCTGATTTTGCATATAAAATAGCCAAGGTCGCGCTCGATTCGTGGAAGCGTGAGGTGGAGTATTCGTACTATACTTTTGAAATGCTTTCGATAACTACGGGCAGAGGAGGATGGTTCCATAATTTCGGAGGTCTTTCCGCTCCCGTGAACATTTGGGCTTCTGCATACTTTAAGGCGGGCACGTTTAATCTCGGCTTTGACAGCTTTTGTGAAAATTACAGCTTCGAAAACGATTTCACTCATTTTTCCGCAGACGTTTCGCATTATAACGGTAAAGACAGCATAATGCTTGTTGTTATGAATGACAAAAATAATTATGTGGTAACAGTTGACGGAGAAAAAGCCGTTTTTAACGAGCGGAGCAAAGGAACATTTGAAATAAAATTACCCTCTGATAAAAAACGTGTAAAAATTGAAATTCAGCTTGTGTAATCCTCCACAAGCTTTTGTGCTTCTTCATCGGAATAAGCCGTAACACCTACTATTATAAGCTCCCTGTCGCTTTGCGGCAGGGAATTTGTATTTACGTCAAAGATTTCTACCGGCATAGAGTATCCGCGTTTAAATAAAGCTATTTTACCGTTATAGTCGGTTATGGTGTAAAGTGCTGCAACGGTAGTTTCTTCACTTTCCGTAAAGCTGCTTTTCTTTTTAGGAGATTTTAAAATTATCACTGTTACGGCACCTAATAAAGTCAGAGCAGCCACCGATGCGGCGATACATTTAAGTAAGGCTTTTTTCATTTTATTCACTTCCGTATATTATTTTTGACAAGAATAGGAAAAATATAATATTTTTTCAAAATTATGATGAAATAATCAACGGTTTGTGTTACAATAAATCAGTATAGTTATATCGTATCCGATCTTTTAAACGGAGGACTTTAAAATATGACTCAAAAGCGACGCGCAGTCACAAAGAGAGTACCTAAAAACAGAAAAAAACGCAGTAAGGGCGCAACGGTTTTGTTGTCGGTTCTTTTTACCGTTTTGCTTACCGCGGTTATTGTATGCTTATATCTTCTTGTGTTTATGGTGTCTTACGTAAACGGCGACAGTAAGATAAATCTTGAGGAATATAAAGAGAATCAAGATCAAACCACAATTATATATGCGTATGACACAAACAACGAAGTCACCGAGCTTTCGCGCCTTCACGGTGAACAAAACCGAGTTTGGGTAACATACAGCGAAAATCCGGATGAAAGCGTTATACCGCAAAATCTTGCGAATGCGTATATTGCACTTGAGGATAAGCGTTTTTACGATCACGGCGGTGTCGATTGGTTCAGAACATTATCTTCAGCGGTTAAATACCACTTCAAGCAGGGCGGTTCGACCCTTACTCAACAGCTTATTAAAAATCTTACGGGAGAAAACGGCAAAACCGTAAATCGTAAATTTTATGAAATACTGTCTGCACTGAACCTTGAGAAAAATGCCTCTAAGCAGACAATACTTGAGGCGTATATGAATACGGTCTATATGAGCCACGGCTGTTATGGCGTACAGACTGCCTCCGAAAAGTATTTCGGAAAAAATGTGCAGGACCTTAATCTTGCTGAGTGTGCGTCTTTGGCGGCAATAACTCAATCTCCGTCAAAATATGATCCGCTTATTCACCCCGAAGAAAACAAAAAACGTCAAAAGGTCTGTCTTGACAATATGCTTAAGCAGGGCAAAATAACAGAAGACCAGTATAATGAAGCAATAAATTACACAATGGTGTTCACGAACAGTGAGGGTTATGTGCCGAGCGAAAACCTTACAAGCGCTCAGCAGCAGACCACTACCACCATTCAGAGCTACTATGTCGATTACGTTATTCAAAAAGTAATCTCAGACCTTATGGATAAATACGGCTATACAAAGCCGCAGGCGTCTACGCTCATTTATTCGGGCGGACTTCGCATCTACTCCGCTGTAGATATGAATGTTCAGAATATTCTCGAAAACGTATATGTAAACAGAATATCATTCCCGTCCTATAATAAAAATGTTCCCGATGCTCAGTCGGCTATGACAATTATGGATTACAGCGGCAGAGTGCTCGGTATGATAGGCGGAGCTGGAGAAAAGACCGAAAACCGCGGACTTAACCGTGCGGCAAATTCGTATAGGCAGCCCGGTTCATCAATAAAGCCCCTCTCTGTTTACACACCGGCAATAGAGGAAAAATATGCTTATTGGAGCACAAGAGTTAAGAACTATGGTATTCCTCACTATTACAGCGACGGCGGAGTGGGTCCCGTCAACTACGGTAATGACCCCGGTTCTCCCGATTCGTATGTAAACGTACAAAAAGCTATTTGCAAGTCTTACAATACAGTACCGGCGCAGCTTCTTAAAAAGATGGGTTATGAATTGAGCTTTAAGTATGCCAACGGCAAATTCAGACTCGATCATCTCTATGATGTTGATAAGAACGCCTCGTCACTTGCCGTAGGCGGTACAAGTAAGGGAGTATCAACTCTTCAGATGGCAGCCGCATATGCCACCTTCGGAAACGGCGGTAAATATTACGACCCGTACTGTTACTATAAAGTCACGAATTCAAGCGGTACTATGGTATACCTTCAACACGACGAGACCGATGGCGATCAGATTATGTCTCAGGATACTGCGGATATTATGAATGAGCTTCTGCAAACCGTTGTTACTGATACGGCAGGTGAAGCTACCGCGCGCAATTACGGCCTTAACAATATGAAACTGTTTGCGAAAACCGGTACCACAACCGAGGATAAGGATCGTTGGTTCTGCGGAGGTTCTCCGTATTATGTAGCTGCAGTTTGGTATGGTTGCGATACTCCTAAGCAGCTTTCGAATTATGTTTTGGGCAATCCGGCGGGTAAAATATTTGATGAGGTTTTGAACAGAGTTCATAAAGGACTCGCTTCTAAAGATTTTACAAAATTCTCATCTATTGTTGAGCAAAAAGAGTATTGTACAAAGACGGGATTGCTTGCGGGCAGCGGATGTTCGAGTCGCGCAACCGGCTGGTTCTCAAAGAGCAATATGCCGGGCTATTGTACATCTTGCTCCGGCGGCGGAAGTAAGGATGGCAAGATCGAGGGAGAGACCAAAAAGACAACCGACGGCAGCACTAAGCCGGCAGAAACAACAAAGGCGGCTGCTGAGACGACAAAAGCTCCCGAGGCTACAAACGCCGCAGAGGCTACCAAAGCTCAATAATCAAAGGAGTTTTTATGGGCAATTTGCTGTTTAAAAATGCACACGTTATAGACCCTTCACAAAAGCTTGATACTGTCGGCGACGTTCTTGTCGTCGACGGTAAGATTGCCGATTTTGGCAAGGCTTTAAGCTGCTCTGCCGATAATATCATTGATGCTTCGGGGCTTGTTTTGGCACCGGGGCTTATTGATTTACACGTGCATTTGCGTGACCCGGGTCTTGAATATAAAGAGGATATAATTTCCGGATGCCGTGCGGCGGCGGCCGGCGGCGTGACAACGGTTTGCGCCATGCCTAATACAAAACCGGTATGCGATAACGCAGAAACGGTAAAATATATACTTGAAAAAGCGGCTAATGCCGATGCTCACGTTCTCCCCATAGGTGCCGTTTCCGTCGGCGAAAACGGTGAAAAGCTCACCGATATGCAGGCTTTAAAAGAAGCTGGTTGTTGCGCTTTTTCGGATGACGGTGTTCCGGTTAAAACCGCAGAGCTTATGCGTGAAGCGCTCAAAGAGGCAGCAAGACTCGATATGCCTGTTTTTGCCCATTGCGAAGAAAAAACAATTTCACGCGACGGCATTGTGAATGAATGCGATGTTGCAAAAGACCTTAATATGCCTCAGATACCGGTTTCGGCAGAAGACGTGGGAACTGCGCGCGAGACAGCCCTTTTAATGTCAGCCCCCAAAAATGCACGGTTGCATATTTGTCACGTCAGTACGGGCAATTCAGCACTTCTTATAGCCTCCGCAAAGAGAAACGGATTTAATGTAACTGCTGAAACTTGTCCGCATTATTTTATATTTAACGATGAAAAGCTTTTGTTAAAGGATGCGGATTATCGAATGAATCCGCCGCTTCGCAGTGCCGTGGACCAGTTTTCTGTTCTCTACTCGCTTATTGACGGCGTAATAGATGTAATTGCAACCGACCACGCACCTCATTCACCGGAAGAAAAGGCAGATTTTTACAAAGCTCCCAACGGCGTTATAGGTATGGAGACATCTTTTTCCGCTTCATATACCGCGCTTGTTGCGTCGGGACTTATCAGTCTTTATGAGCTTATTGATAAAATGGCGTGTAAACCGGCCGAGATTTTAAACAGACCGATAGGCACGTTAAAAAAGGGAAGTGCTGCGGACATTATTTTGATAGATGAAAATGAAAAATTTACAGTAGACATAAATAAGCTTCACGGTAAATCCAAAAACTGCATCTTTAAAAACCGTGAGCTTCAAGGCAAGGTAAAAATGACCGTTCTCAGCGGCAGAATAGTATATAATGATTTAGGAGATTGACAAATGGCTTTTGACAGACTTATCCGTGCAATTGACGAAAAGAAAAATCCTACTGTGGCAGGGCTTGACCCGAAGCTTGACTACGTTCCCGAGTTTATAAAAAAAGACTCGCGTGAGAAATACGGAGATACGCTTGAGGCTGCGGCAGATGCGCTTTTGACATTTAACAAAGGGCTTATAGATTCTCTTTGCGATGTTGTGGCGGCCGTAAAGCCGCAATGCGCCTATTATGAAATGTACGGGTGGCAGGGAGTAAAAGCACTTTATGACACAATAGCTTACGCAAAAGAAAAAGGCCTGTTTGTAATAACCGACGGTAAAAGAAATGATATCGGCACTACCATGGAGGCGTATGCCGCCGCACATATCGGTAAAACAGAGGCTTTCGGTAAAACCTTTGAAAGCTTTTCCGCCGATGCCCTCACGGTTAACGGTTATCTCGGAAGCGACGGTATAAATCCTCTTTTAAATATTTGCAAGGAAGAGGACAAAGGCATTTTTGTGCTTGTGAAAACTTCTAATCCATCCTCCGGTGAGCTTCAGGACAGATTGCTCGGCGACAAAACCGTCTACGAAACTATGGGTGAAATGTGCGAGAACTGGGGCAAGGATTCTATAACGGATTACGGATACTCGTGTGTCGGTGCGGTCGTCGGAGCAACTTATCCGAAACAGCTTTCAAGTCTTCGCAAAGAAATGCCGCACACATTTTTCCTTGTACCGGGTTACGGTGCACAGGGCGGAGCCGCCAAAGATATTGCAGGAGCGTTTGATGAGAACGGACGCGGAGCAGTAATAAATTCCTCAAGAGGTATAATGTGCGCATACAAAAAAGGCGGCTTCGATGAAAAAGATTATGCCGTTGCCGCACGTAAAGAAGCTATCAGAATGAGGGACGAAATCAATTCCGTTTTATAAAGGGTGATTTATATGAAAAATAAAAAGGCTTACCTTGTTTTGGCTGACGGAACCGTATTTAACGGAATTTCTATGGGTAAAGAGGGAACAGCTTTAGGGGAAGTTGTTTTCAATACGTGTACGGCTTCTTACGGAGAACTGCTTTCAGACCCGACATATTACGGTCAGATAGTGGCGCAAACCTATCCTCTTGTAGGTAACAGAGGCGTAGAAAAAAGAGAAAACGGTTCAAAAATAATGGCAAGCGGCTATGTTGTGCGTGAATGGTGCGACACCGGCGATCTCGGCGAAGAAACGCTTGACAGCTATTTAAAAGAGTGCGGCATAGTAGGAATCAGCGGTATTGATACACGCCGTCTTACGCGCGCCGTCCGCGACAAAGGCTATATGAAGGGCGCTATAACAGACAATCTCAATGATTTCGACGTGCTTATTAAAAATATCAAGAATTATACAATTTCCGGGGCGGTTGAGGCTGTTACCGTAAAAGAGCCGCAGAAATTCACGGCGGAAAATCCGAAATGCAATGTTGCGGTGATTGATTACGGTTCGCCGCGCAGAACTCTTGACGGATTTTTGTCACGAGGCTGTAGTTTGACCGTCGTCCCGGCTGACTTTACGGCTGAGCAGTTAAAGAACATTTCACCGGACGGTATTTTCCTTTCCGACGGTCCTGCCGATCCTGACGATAACCCAAAGCTTATAGAAAATATCAAGGAGTTTAAAAAACTCGGTGTTCCGATGTTCGGAATAGGTCTCGGCCATCAGATGCTGGCTCTTTCGGAAGACTTTAAAATTGAAAAAATGCCGCATGGGCACCGCGGTTCAAATCAGCCTGTAGTTATAAAATCTACAGGAAAGCTCATGGTTACAGAGCAGAATCACGGCTATTCGGTTGAAGTTTCGAGCATCAGTGCCGATAAAGCCGATATTACAATGATAAATGTCAACGACGGCTCCTGTGAGGGACTTGAGTACAAAAATTTCAACGGTTTCGGGGTTCAGTTTACACCGGACAGCGACCGCGACAGCAGTACATCTTGGATATTTGACCGCTTTGTTGATATGATGGGGGAATGAGTTATGACAGAAAATAAATATTCAAAAATACTTGTTCTCGGAGCCGGCCCTGTGGTTATAGGCTCTTCCTCTGAATATGATTATTCGGCTGTATCTGTTTGCAGAGCGTTGAAGGAAGAGGGCATTTCAGTAGTTTCGGTAAACTCAAATCCGGATACAATAATGACAGATAAAAATGTTGCGGATACAGTTTATATTGAGCCATTAAACGGCGAAACAGTAAAGAAAATAATTGAAAAAGAAATTCCCGATGCCATTATTGGTACCACGGGAGGAGAAGCGGGGCTCGAAATTTGCCTTGAGCTTTTACAAAACGGTTATCTTGATGAGCACGGTACCAAGCTTCTCGGAATTAAGCCGGAAACCATAAAGGCAATAAGAAACGAGCAGGCTCTTCGAGATACTCTTGAAAATGTGGGCGAACCGTATGTATCCGCAAAGGTGTTGCCGACAGATGCGGAATGTGTGACATTCGCCGGTGAAATCGGTTTTCCCGTACTTATAAGTCCGGCATTCACGCCTGATTTTTCAGAGCCGATACGTTGCGAAAATGCAAATGATATTTTGTCAGGCTTCGGCAGTTGTGCCGAGCGGTCTCTCGTAAACGAGGTATACGTAAGAAAATGCGTCGATGATTATAAAGAAGTGGAATTTGTCGCAATGCGCGATTCCTTCGGCAACTGCATAAGCGTAAGCAGTACCGAAAATATTGACAGCGTCGGCATTCATTCCGGCGACAGTATTGTTGTTATTCCTGCGCAGACTCTTACAGACAACGAAACCGTAAGGCTTCGCAGAGCCGCAAGAAAAATAGCCGATTATTTAAATATTGAAGGAAGTTGCAATGTCCGTTTTGCAATAAATTCGGATGGCAGCGAGTATATGGTTTTGGCAGTTGAGCCACAGCTTAACCGTACTACCGCTCTTGTTTCAAAGGCTACGGGTTATCCCATAGCGCAGGTCTCTGCCAAAATTGCTCTCGGATATAAGCTTTACGAAATCAAAAACGATATAACAGGCGTTACCACAGCGGCAAATGAACCTGCCATTGATTATTGTGCCGTAAAGGTTCCGAGATGGTCTTTTGAAAACTTCGATGCCGCCACCAGAAAGCTCGGCGGAACTATGCAGGCTACGGGTGAGGCACTCGCAATCGGCACTTCGTTTGAGTTGGCTCTTATGAAAGCGATACGCTCGATGAATCCGCGTACCGAATCCGTATCAATGCCCAAAATGAAGCAAAAAACCGACGATGAGATAAAGGAGCTGCTGTTAGGCTCCGATGATGAGCGAATTTTTGCTGTTTACGAAGCTATAAGACGCGGATTTGACCTTGCTGAAATACAGTCTCTTACAAGAATAGATAATTATTATCTAACTAAGCTCAAGAATATAGCCGATACGGAAACATCTCTCGGTAACGGCTTTTCGGGTGATTTGTATTTCCGTGCAAAAACTCTCGGTTTTCTCGACAGTACAATTGAAAAAATAACCGGTGAGGAGATTTCGGCACCCATAGCTGCAGGATATAACACCGTAGACACTTGCGCAGCCGAATTTGACGTTAAAAAGCCCTATTTCTATTCTTCGTTTGACGAGGATAACGAAGCCGCAATGTTCGGAAAAGCACACCCGGCATCGAAAAAGAAAATCCTTGTAGTGGGTTCCGGCCCTACATCCATAGGTCTTGGAACAGACCGCGATTATGCGGTGGTAAACTGTATAAATACACTTAAGGACTTCGGTTACTCCACTATTTTGCTTAATAATAATCCTGCGGCTGTTTCCACAGATCCGGGAGTTGCCGATACACTTTATCTTGACCCCATTACAGACGAAGATGTTAGAAATGTTGTGCTCACCGAAAAACCGTACGGAGCTGTTTTGCCGTTCGGCGGTGGTAACGCCGTCAGAAAATCCGAAATGCTTCGTTCATTAGGCGTTAAGGTTTTCGGTTCGGATGACGAGGCTCACCGCAGACTGAAAAACAAAATTGAGTTATTTGATATCCTTGATGATCTCGGTATACGTCACACAAATAACCGACACGTTATGATTGGTAAGGGTGCCGAGGTGGATGTCCTGTCCGATGGCAGCGATATACTGGTTCCGGGAATTTGCGAGCATATTGAAAAGGCCTGTGTAAATCCCGGCGATACTACTACGGTTTTTCCGTCGATAACGCTTACCTCATCGGATAAAGCAAAGATATACGAATATACCGAAAAGCTTTGCAAAGAACTTAAAATTAAAGGGCTTATAAATATCCAGTTTGTTATATATGATAACGAAGTTTATGTTTCGTCGGCAAGCGTCGTGGCAACGCGAAACGTGCCGTTTATGACTAAGGCATCGGGGTTGCCGATAGTTGCCATGGCTACGCGGCTTATGCTCGGCGAGACGCTCGGTGATATCGGTATGGGATGCGGTATTTTACCGGAGCCTACAAGGTATTTTGTCAGAGTACCGGTATTCAGCTTTGAAAAACTTCAGGGTACCGATGTTCAGATAGGCGATACCGAAAAGTCAACGGGTGAAGTCATGGGCATAGCAGATACATTTGACGAAGCTCTTTTGAAGGGCTTGATAGCTTCGGGAATGCGTATAAAGCGCACAGGCGGAGTGCTTGTATCCGTTGCCGATACCGATAAGAGAGACAGCGTTATGCTTGCCGGTGAATTTTTAAAACAGGGCTTTAAGATATATGCTACTTCAAATACTGCTAAGCTTTTAAATTCAAATCATGTTGCGGCAAATTCCGTGCGTAAAATACATGAGGGCGAGCCGAATACAATGTCGCTTATTAAGAATAATAAATTATCATATGTTGTTTCAACTGCGGAGCAGGGGCCTAAGGTGAATGAGGACGACATTCGCATACGTCGTACCGCTCTTTTGCGCCGTATTCCGGTTCTTCCGTCGGTTGATACTGCCTTTGCATTTGCAAAGTGCCTCGAAAATAACAATATTCTTGAAGAAATAAAGGTTTGCAAGCTATAATTATAGGTGAATGATTTATGTTTCAAAAATCGTATAAAATCCTGTCGACCGAAAAACTGAATAATACAACTTTCAGCTTTGTTATTTCCTGCCCGGAGCTTGCCGAAGAAAGCTGGTGCGGAAGATTTGTAAATGTCCTATGCGGAGAAAAGACTCTGCGCCGCCCGATTTCAATTTCTGAAATTGACAAGCAAAACGGTACAATAACAATCGTATTTGAAGTCCGCGGAGACGGAACAAAATGGATGTCGGAGAGAAAAGCAGGGGACGAGCTTGATATTTTAGGACCTCTCGGCAACGGATTTTTCCCCGATAAAACAAAACGCGGAATTTTTATCGGAGGAGGTATAGGCTGCCCCCCTATGCTCGGTGCTGCAAAAGAATACGGCAGCGATGCAGAGGTGATTCTCGGCTTCAGAAGCCAAGAAAATGCAATACTTACAGATAAGTTTAAGTCTGTCGCTAAGCGGGTGGAAATTACAACAAACGACGGTACCCTCGGCGCAAAAGGCTTTGTTACCGATGTGCTTAAAAATATGGTTCAAAACGGCGAAAATGCCGTAGTTTATGCCTGCGGACCCACACCAATGTTAAAAAGCGTTGCCGCGCTCTGTAAGGAAAAAAACATTAAGTGCTACGTTTCGCTGGAGCAGCGTATGGCGTGCGGAATAGGTGCTTGCCTTTGCTGTGCACAAAAGACTCGCAATGAAGACGGCGAGCATATGAAACATGTTTGTAAAAACGGACCCGTTTTTGATTCCGAGGAGGTCGTATTCTGATGGCTGATTTAGGTGTTAATATAGCCGGAGTTCATTTTAAAAATCCAGTAATTACAGCGAGCGGAACTTTCGGATTTGGGCAGGAATATGCCCGTCTTTATGATATTTCGCGTCTCGGAGGTATATCTTGCAAGGGGACTACGCTGAAAGAACGCCCGGGAAATCCTGTTCCGCGAGTTTGTGAAACGCCGTCAGGTATACTCAACTGCGTCGGACTTCAAAATCCGGGTGTTGATGCGTTTATAAAAGATGACTTGCCTTTTTTGGAAAAGTCAGGTACCGTTATAATCGCTAACATTGCAGGAAGCGCAGAAGAAGATTACGTTGAAACCGCATCAAGGCTTAACGGTACGAGTGTGGATATGATTGAGCTTAATATTTCGTGTCCTAATGTTAAAGAGGGCGGAGCTTCTTTCGGAACAAGTGCCGCGAGCGTCGAAAAGATAACGTCGGCTGTCAAAAAAGCATCCGAAAAGCCGCTCATGGTAAAACTTACGCCTAACGTAACCGACATAACCGAAATGGCTATTGCCGCAGAGAGTGCCGGTGCAGATGCCGTTTCTCTTATAAATACGCTTACCGGAATGATTATTGATATAAACACAAAAAGACCGCTTCTTCGCAATAATACGGGCGGGATGTCAGGTGCGGCGGTTTTTCCCGTGGCACTTCGTATGGTTTGGCAAACCGCATCCAAGGTTAAAATTCCCGTTGTCGGTCTCGGAGGTATAACAAAGTGGGAGGACGCCGTACAGATGCTTTTAGCCGGAGCAAGTGCGGTTCAGGTCGGTACTGCAAGCTTTACAGACGCGTTCGCACCGCTTAAAATTATAGACGGTATAAACAATTATCTCGGCAAAAATGGGTATAAGAGTGTGTCCGAGATAGTCGGAAAGGTTGAACCATGGTAATACTTTCGGTTGATTACGGCGATGTCAGAACCGGAATTGCCATTTGCGATAAATTCGGTATGTTGGCGTCACCCGTTAAGGTTATTGTCGAGCGCGACAGCGGCGCTTTGGCAGATGAGATAACTGAAATAGCCACAGAAAAGAAGGCTGAAAAAATAGTATTAGGGCTTCCGAAAAATATGGACGGTTCAGAGGGCTTTCGTGCCGAGGCTTGTCGGCAACTGGCAGAGCTTATTTCAGAAAGGATTAATCTTCCGATAGATTTTGAAGACGAGAGATTGACTACCGTTTCGGCGCATAATGCGCTGAACGCCACAAATACCCGCGGTAAAAAGCGTAAGGCGGTTGTTGACGCTGTTTCTGCAGTTATAATTCTTGAAGATTACTTGAGAAAAACGAAAAATCAAAAATAAAATCAAAAGCAGCCCGTATGTCATATGATATACTGGCTGCTTTTGGCAAAAGAACAAAATTAAATTGTTTAAACACAATAGAAATTTGTATCCCATCCGGGAATGTACGGATGATGTCTGAAGTATATTTTATATTCGGGATTTACCTCGAGTATTTTTTCGGGCAAAATAAATATATCTTCGATTCTGTGGTATGCCGCAATGTTGAGTTTGGGCTTCAACCTTTTTAGCGTAATTTCGGCTCCGTCAAGCATTTCACTTTCCGCTCCTTCGATATCCGCTTTTATATATGTAATGCTTTCACTCTTTGAAATTTCATCCACCGAAACAGTATCTGTCTTTGCTTGTGCGGCGTTTAAAAGATATGAATTTCTGCCGCCTTTTCCCGCAAAACCCATAGTCAATTCTCCGCTCCAAATGCCCTTGTTCACAAGAGTTATATTGCTCATACTTTTTGTGTATTCCATAAGCTTTTTAAAATTCCGCGGAGCAGGTTCGACAGCTGTTATACTGCCGTATTCGTTGCCGGAGAAATGCAAAAATTCCTTTATTGTGTCGCCGTTATAAGCACCGAGATCAAGGTAATTTTCGTTTTTGCCGAGCCTTAATATATCGCTAAACACTTCTTCTTTATCGCTCTCACAGGATAGAAGTATGTCTAAGCCTCCGCTGTATTCAAAATTGACAAACTTAAAAAACACATCTTTGGATTTTTCGTCTGCAAGCAGCGAATAAATGTTACAGATGCGGCTTTTGTTGCGTTCAAAAAATTCTCTGTTTGCTATGCCGTTTCCGTAAACCGACACGCTCGGTACAAAAGTTTTGTGCTTTGCCGCAACGCTTTTAATGTTATCGGTGACCGATTTAAGCTGAGAACCGAAGCATATTACACAGTAAAAATCGCCGAATTCATTTTCACAGTCAGAGAGACTTTTAACTTTAAATCCGCGGAAGCTTCTGTCCCTGACAAAGCCGTCACTTGCCATAACGGCAGATATTTTTATACCCAGTCTTTCAAATTCGTCAAATATTTTATCGGCACCGTTTCCGGTACCGTAGCAAACTATCGGCAGGTCGGCGTCTTTTAATTTTTCCCATACAGAAGGAGATTTCAGCATTTTATCAAGCATTATAACCACTCTTTTTATTTCTGCAAAAGTTCGGTATTAATTGTAACATATAACGTGAGTTTTCACAAATGTTGTTATTTACTTTGATAAAAAAAGATATTATAATATGAGTGATGAATTCTAAGGAGGTATTATTATGAACGATATTAACTCTCTTTATAAATTATGGTGCGAAAAAGCCGTGAATGATAAAGACCTTATTCCGGAGCTTAAATCAGTTGAGGGAAATCAGGATGAGATTCTCGACAGATTTTATAAAAATCTTGAATTCGGTACGGCAGGTCTGCGCGGAGTTATAGGAGCCGGTACAAACAGAATGAATGTTTATACCGTTAATCAGGCAACACAGGGCCTCTCGGATTATCTTAACAGCGAGTTTAAAGAGCCGAGCGTTGCCATTGCCTATGATTCGCGTATAAAATCGGATGTATTTGCACGTTCCGCGGCTTCGGTGCTTGCCGCTAACGGTATTAAGGTATATATCTATCGTGAACTTGTACCGACTCCGATGCTGTCATATGCGGTTCGCAAGCTTCATTGCAGCTCGGGCATAATCATAACCGCAAGTCATAATCCCTCAAAGTACAACGGCTATAAGTGCTACGACCCAAACGGCTATCAGATGACCGATGCAGCCGCCGCCAAAACCTATGAGTTTATAAGCCGTGTTGATATGTTCTCTGGCGTTAAAACCGCCGACTTCGAAGAATGCGTCAAGAGCGGAAAAATTGAATATATCAGCGATGAGGTTTATGAGTCGTTCTTTACCGAAGTACTGAAAGCAAGAGTCAATCCCGGCATATGTGAAAAAGCGGGACTCTCGGTAATTTATACTCCGCTTAACGGCACCGGAAACAAGCCTGTCCGCAAAATCCTTAAAATGATAGGCGTAGAGGATGTAACCGTTGTTCCTGAACAGGAATTGCCTGACGGAAACTTCCCGACCTGCCCGTATCCCAATCCCGAAATCAAACAGGCCTTTGAGTGTGCAATAAACCTTTCAAAAACAAAAAAGGCAGACCTTCTTGTTGCAACCGATCCCGATTGCGACAGACTCGGCATTGCTGTGCTTGACGACGGCGAATATAAGCTTATGACCGGTAACGAAGTGGGAGCAATGTTTACAGAATATTTGCTTGAAACTCTTACTGAGCAAAATAAACTTCCGAAAGCTCCTGTTGTTGTTAAAACAATAGTTACTTCTCCGCTTATCTCGGCCATTGCTGCTGCCCACGGCGCAACTACGGCAAACTTGCTTACCGGATTTAAATATATAGGAGAGCTTGTTACAAAGCTTGAAAGTAAAAATGAGGTTGACCGTTTTGTAGTCGGTATGGAAGAATCCTACGGCTATCTCCGCGGCTCACATGCAAGAGATAAGGATGCCGTTGTAGCTTCGATGCTTGTTTGCGAAATGGCGTCATACTATAAACTTAAAGGTATGAGTCTTTATGACTTTATGCAGAGCATATACAAGAAGTACGGCCTTTATCTTAATACTCTTCTCAATTTCGGCTTTGAAGGTGCCGCGGGAATGAAAAAGATGGCTGAAATGATGGATTCACTCCGCGCTGACGGCCTTAAAAATATTGCGGGTATGGATGTCATAACATCTTCGGATTATGAGGCAAGCATCGAGACAAATCTTAAGACAGGCGAGAAGGCTAAGATTACTCTGCCGAAATCAAATGTGCTTGCATACACCCTTGAGGGCGGCAACAGCGTAATAGTTCGCCCGTCGGGAACAGAACCGAAGATAAAGATTTATATTACGGCAGTAGGCAACACGCGCGATGAGGCTAAGACTGTTACCGATAAGATAAGCGACGATATGGAAAAAATACTCGGTATTAAGAATTAAAGGAAGATTCTGAAAATGATGCAAAAGAAATGGGCCGTTCGTGTTATAGCCATAGTATTGGCTGTGCTTATGGTAGCAACAACACTTACGGTTTTGCTTAATGTTTTTTACTTTAAATAATTGAAATAACACGTCGCATTTGTCGCGGCGTGTTATTTTATATGTAAAATTTGTCATTATTGCTCGCGTTGTGTAATGTACACAAAAAGTGTGGTTGACAAATGCTTAAAATATGCTATAATAATTAAGCTTGCAGTTTTATTAGCAATGTTTAGCCAAGGGGTGTGCCTGTTTTGACTGATAATGATGATCTTCTGAGGTTGGTCAAGCTGGCATCTTCGGGCGATAATGAAGCTTTATCTCTGCTTGTATCAAAAATGATTCCCGATGTGCGTCGTGAGGCTTCTAAGTTTTCCGGAGCTGTCGGCGTCGATTCCGACGATCTTTTTCAGGAGGGTATGATAGGGCTCTTGTCTGCCGCGCGTTCCTATAAAACTGATTGTGGCGCGTCATTCAGAACTTATGCCTCGGTTTGCATACGTAACAGAATCATTTCGGCTGTAAAAAAAGCGTCAGGCGGCAAAAGTGTGCGTCGTGACCTTTTGGTTCCTTTGGAAACAGAGCTTTTATCTGTGCCGGAGCTTTCTTATGATGACGGTCTTGTTGTTAAAGAGGAATGTGACAGGCTTTTTGGCTTTATCGAAACACAGCTTTCCGAAAGAGAACGCAGCATTTTAAAATTATTCCTTAGCGGGTTAAGCTATGGCGAAATAGCCCAAAAACTCGGTTCTTCATCCAAATCCGTTGACAATGCGCTTCAAAGGGTTAGGCGAAAGCTGAAGAAGTATAACTAAGGCGGTAATTAATACTTCATCAAAAGCCCTTTTCTCATTAGGAGAGCATTTTTGCGGCGGTGCAATTCCGCTTAGGGTAAAAATAATTTTTTTCAAGCGAGGTAGCAAAATGTACGAAGACAAAACCCTTATTTGTAAGGAATGCGGTAAAGAGTTCGTTTTTACAGCAGGTGAGCAGGAGTTCTATGCTGAAAAAGGCTTTGTAAACGAGCCCCAGAGATGCAAGGCTTGCCGCGATGCAAGAAAGAACGCTGCTAAAGGCGATAGACAGATGTACACAGCAACTTGTGCACGCTGTGGCGGCGAGGCAAAGGTTCCTTTCCAGCCCAAAGATGATCGTCCTGTTTATTGTAGCGAGTGCTTTGCAAAGATGAAAGAAGAGCAGGCATAATTTTAACATAAATTAAATATATATGTTTCGCTGAGTCTGTTCGTTAATTCGGGCAGACTTCTTCTTTTTGTATTTTTTTTGAAAAATTTATGCTATTATAAATGTGGTGATATAATGAAAAAGACTGTTTCTGTTTTGCTTGTTGCAATCATGCTTTGTACATTTTCTTTTTGTGCCTTTGCGGTGGATAATACCGCATCCGTAAATATAGTTGAAACCGCAAGTAACGAATATACGGTTTATCTCGGATTTATCGATAACGGTAACGAGGTATGCGGCGGCAGTATGAATTTAGTATATAACAGCGACAAACTTAAACTTGTTGATTATTCGACGGACTCCGAAAGGTGTATGATGCTGATAAATCCGGACTATCAAAATAAAGGCAATACTGTTCGTTTCGTTTTTGCCTCGGCCAACGCTCTAAGTAATGGGGAAAATTTGGCAACAATAAAGTTTTCGTCGAGCGGTGACAAAGTTACATTGTCGGATTTTTCGGTATCCGAGTATAGACTGTATGATGTAAATTCGTCCCTCGTAGCCAACGAAAAGTCGGTTTCTCCTGCTATTTCGTTTAATGCTTTGTCTGATAAAAACAGTGTTGACACATCTGTTGTTGCGGACGGTAAGAATATAGATTCTGTTAGGGAAAGCACCGATTTTCCAAGTAATGATTCACATTTTTCTCCCGAGTCGATTGCCGAAGACATTAACAATGTATTGCCGGACGAAACTTCTGCCGGTACTCCGGTAAAACCTTCTTCCAAAAGCCGTAAAGCGCTTATCATATCGCTGATAGTTTCATTGGCTCTTGTTATTATTGCCGCAGTTATAATTTTAATTATGCGGAAGAAAAAAGGTAATCGGATTTAAAATAAAAAATATAATTTAGGGCTTGCAAAATCCCCCGTATTATGTTAATATATTCGGGCAGTAAAAAAGCATACGATTTATCGGGGTGTGGCGCAGTTGGTAGCGCACTAGACTGGGGGTCTAGGGGCCGCAAGTTCAAGTCTTGTCACTCCGACCATATCGAGTGTTCATAAGGTATTTGACCTATGGACACTCGATTTTTGTTTTTCGGTATAATTTGATGTACGGCGAGGGGTGTCCCTCGCTTTTTTGTTTATGCCGATTTTGTAATATATTCCACCGATACTCCCTTGCGTGTATCTGCCGTATAATTTTGTACTTGCGTATCAGGCAGTTCAATATATCCGATAAAGCGGTAATATATCACAATTCGCTGCGTTCGGTTTTTGCCCGTTCCCTCTGTTTCAAACACATCAATATGGTCAATAAGTTCTCGAAGGAGCGGTGCCGTAAGCTTGTCCATTTGCATAAATCTGCGTATTGCGATTATGAATTTTTCATACTCCGAATTACTGCTTTTCAATTCTTCGATTTTGCAGCGTAAATCCGTAATTTTTGATTTCAAATTCATACGCTCGGTTTCGTATTTGTGTGACAACTCGGCAAACCATTCGTCGCTGACTTTCCCCATAACATTATCCTCATAAAGTTTTTCGTAAAGATTTGAAACGGCGTTGTTGCGTGCTATCGCTTTTTGAAGCTCGCCGCTTAAAAAGTTCTGCTCGTTCTCTCTTTCTTTATCGTTCTTTTGCAGTAATAATCGGGCAAAGTTTTCTTCGTTGTGCTTTAACGCACCGGCAAGCTGCCTGAGTTCCGACTTTACAACTTCTTCAACGGCGTCTGCTCTGAGATAATGCCTTTTTGGGCATTTCCCCCTGTAATCGACGGCATTGTCCGAACAAACAAAGAAATGAATATTTTTGTTTACCGTGTTTGTGTGGTATGTCATTTTCTTGTGACAATCGCCGCAAAACAACAGGTCGCAAAAAATGCTTTTTTCTCCGTTTTCTTTCTTAGGCGCTCGACGTTTTGTGTTTGAAATCAGTTTTTGCACGGTTTCAAAAGTTTCTCGGTCAATAATCGGTTCATTTACACCTTTGAATACCGCCCAATTTTCTTTTGGGTTTTCAATTCGCCTTTTGTTTTTGAATGATTTGGAATATGTTTTGAAGTTGATAATATCTCCGCAATACTCCTGTTGAGATAGTATTTTTTGAATTGTGGTTTTGCACCATTTATACGGATTTGCCTGTGTTTTCTTTCCGCCTCTGTTAAGACCTTTCGATTGCCAATATGCCATAGGAATTAAGACTTCGTTTTCCTGCAAGGTTCTTGCAATGGTTTCGTTACCTTTTCCGTCAAGACACATTTTGAATATGCTTTTTATCACTTTGGCAGCTTCTTCGTCAACAATCCACTTCTTTTTATCGGTGGGCGATTTCATATATCCGTACGGCGGCTGTGACAGCGGCTCTCCCATACTGCCTCGCAGGCGATGAGATGAACGAACCTTTTTTGAAATATCTCTCGCATACATTTCGTTCAAGATATTCTTAAACGGTGCAATCTCGCTTTCTCCCTCATCGCTGTCTATGGCATCGTTCACGGCAATAAATCTGACATCTCTGTCTGGAAAATATGTATCTGTGTAATTGCCCACCGACACATAATCACGGCCTAACCTTGATAAATCCTTTACCAAAACCGCTTTGATATATCCCATGTCAATATCGCTTAACATTTGTTGAAATCCGGGTCTGTTAAAATTCGTTCCCGTGTATCCGTCGTCAACATAATATTTGGTTTGTTCAAAGCCTAAGTCTTTGGCTTTTTGAAGTAACAGTTTCTTTTGGTTGCCGATAGAATTGCTTTCGCTTTCCGTACCGTCGTCACGGGATAAGCGGCAGTAAAGCGCCGCTGTCCCCATATTTTCTTTTTTGTTTTTCGACTGCATTCAGTCCTCCTTTCCGACAGTCGAACAATCATATTCACCTGCCATTTTATCATCGTTATTGTTAACAGGCAATTCTGCAAAATCGCCTGTGATATATTTTTCAAGTCTTTCGTTCAGATGATTGTTACCTCTGTAATTTTTAATGTCAATTCGCTCGAACCTGTTAAAGACGATATACCTCACACCGTTTATCACATATTTCCTTGTGCCCAACCCGAGATTTACAATTTGCTTTTTCATATTATCTCTCCCTTTCACGCTGTCGGATTAAATATTTTCTGTAATGTTCGCAAGCCTTGATAATAAAATCTTCCGTCTTTTGTTTATCCATACCCTTTGGCAAGACATCACGCAGCTTGTCGGCAGATATTCGTACTTGTTCTTTCTGATTTGCTTTTTCTTCGCTAAGTACGGCAAAAACGGTATCAACGAAAATGTTGCCCTCTTCGCTTAATTTGCGCAGTCTTTGTGCTTGCGACAGCGACGGCGTTGCGTCTGTGTATTCGATTTCGTTAAGTAAAATTTCCTGTTCGTTTTCCGATAAAAACGAAAGTTCAACCGCCGGGGTAAAGGCTATCCGTCCATCATCAACGAGTTTTAACAGTTCGGGTATTAAGTATGTTAAGCGGATATATCGCTGTATTTGCCTGCCGCTTTCGGTGTTTGAAATTTTGTCTGCACTTTCTGACTTTCCGACAACTTGTCGGGAAGTAGTTTTACCTTGATGTTTAATTGCATCTAACTTCATTTTATAGGCAAAGGCTTTTTCGCTTGGCAACAGATGTTCACGGTGAATATTTGAATCTACCATTGCGATTGTTGCCTCGTCTTTGCTCATTTCTTTGATTGTCGCAGGCACTTCGGTTATTCCCAATTCTTTGCAGGCTTCAACTCGTCTGTGTCCGCTGATAATTTCGTATTTACCGGCCGGAAAAGAACGAACGATTATCGGTTCAAGCAGTCCGTTTTCTTTTATGCTTTCTGTTAATTCTTGTTGCTCAATTCCGCTTCTTTTCTTAAACGGATGATTTTCAAAAGGAACGAGCAAATCTATGCTTATGGTTTTTATCATTTTTCTGCCTCCTTTAATATTTCAACTTTTTTAAGGGAAATACCCTTATGATTTTTCTCATAAATCAATCTTAAATTTGTTCCGTTATCTATCTCGTAAAAGCCAAGATAACTCTGCCACCAAAATACAGGTGTGATTATTTTTCTTCCGTCACTTAGCCGAAGAAAAAGTCGCATCATATTTCGACTTGCCTCTGCTCGCATTATCAACTTTGCGAAGTATTCGCCCTCTTTGTCAATAAATTTGTAGTCAGAGGTAATGATGTGTTCCTCTCTCATTTCTTCTCTTGTGTAAACTTTGTTTTGAATCATAATATATCCCTTCTTAATAAATTCTCTTTATCGGAAAGTAAAAGCTATATATTTATTTATATATTTATACGGCTGCTCTACGTTTTGTTTTATTCATCGATTTATCTTTGCTTTACACCTCTATTTCTGTATTGATTTGGTACCGAAATCGGTAATTTTTCTTTTGTATCGACATTTTATTGAAAACAAGTATCGCTATATCAAATTAACCGCTGTCATCATATTCACGGCGATTTTTAACACTTTTTGCACCTCTTTTGGATTTGTACTTCGGGCAGAAAACAACGATTGCCTTGTGACTTTGCTTGCATTTGTTTTTGCATTTGAGGCAAAGGCCGTTGTATGTTCTTCTGCCTGTTTCGGGATTTATGAAAAAATCCCATTCTTGTTTTGCTTTCTTTGATAATCTCGGCATTGTAAAAACTCCCTTCACTTGTTTGAACTGAGAACGCTTTTTTTGGGGGGTGCTTTTGAAAAATTTATAAACATTTAACATTTGCTCCTCTACTCATTTGGACAAAGGGTGACGAAATGCACACCCAAAATTGCCGATTTAACGGAAATTTTTTAAAAAAATATTTTTACTCCTCTACTTGTTTGAACCGTGAACAAAAAAGTCAGGGTATTTCGGCGAAAAATTTGCAAAAAAATAAAGTCCCTCGTTTCTTGAAAGTTCAAAAAACGAAGGACCGAGTCCGTAAAAATATTAAATTGTAATTGCAATGCACAAATTTAGCGAGCAGACCGTTTGTATATCCAAACGGTAATTTTGCTATTTAGGGACTCCCTAAAACCTGTTGAAAACAGTTTATTATTACAGAAAAATACCTTCGGGTTGTTTCGTATATCGAAAATTGAATAAAACTATAATTTTGAATAAATATTTAGGGCTGTAAATACAAAAAATTGGCGTTCGCAAACTTATTGTGTTGAATATTTCTGCTCTGAATGTTATAATTGATTCAAACAGGCAAGGAGGTCAATTATGAAAGTCAGCTATGACAAATTATGGAAAATATTGATTGATAAAAAAATGAAAAAATATCAATTAAGAGAACAAGCTCACATAAGCAGCAATTCTGTTGCAAAGTTAAGTAAGGGAGAATTTGTCAGTATGGAAGTCTTGCTTAAAATATGCGAAACCCTTGATTGTGATATAGGCGATGTATGCGAATTTTATAAGGATGACGGAGAAACCGAAAATGCATAAAACAAAAGAACAAATATCATACAATATGCAACAGGTTAAATCCAAAGACACAAAGATAGAAGTTATGCTCAGAAAAGAACTTTGGTCAAGAGGTTTGCGTTATCAAAAGAACAGTAAAAAAGTGTTCGGAAAGCCCGATATTGTTTTTATTGGCAAAAAGGTTGCCGTGTTTTGCGACAGTGAATTTTGGCACGGTTATGATTGGGACAATAAGAAAAAGGAATTCAAATCACATCAAGAGTTTTGGATTCCTAAAATTGAAAAAAACATTGCTCGAGATAATTTGGTAAATGAAACACTTGAAAATTCGGGTTGGACAGTACTTAGATTTTGGGGCAATGATATAAAAAAGAATTTACAGGCGTGTGCCGATGAAATTGAGAGGACGGTAAAAAGTAAAAATGACTAAATATAAATCTATTGATTTGTTTGCGGGAATCGGTGGCATTCGTCTTGGATTTGAACGAGCCTTTGGGGATGAAATAAACACGGTTTTTGTAAGTGAGTGGGATGAATATGCACAGAAAACATACAAGGCGAATTTCAAAGATGATTTTGAAATTGCGGGAGATATAACCAAGATAAACGAAACCGATATTCCGCAATTTGATATATGTCTTGCGGGGTTTCCTTGCCAAGCATTCAGTCTTGCGGGAAAAAGACAAGGGTTTGATGATAATTATAAAGGTCTTTGCCGAGGCACTTTGTTTCTTGATGTTGCGAGAATTTGCGAAGCAGACAAACCAAAGGTTATTTTTTGTGAGAATGTCAAGGGATTAAAGATTCACGACAGAGGAAGAACATTTGAAATAATTAAAAAAACTTTTGAAGATTTGGGTTATAAAGTTTTCAGCGATGTACTTAACAGTAAAGATTTTGGAGTCCCTCAGAACAGAGAAAGAATATATATTGTGGCTTTCAGAAATGATATTGCACCCGAAAAATTTGAATTTCCAAAGGCGACGGATGATACAAAAAGGCTGAAAGATATTATAGAAGAAAAGCCTGTACCGGCTAAATATTATTTAAGTGATGTTTATGTTGAAACCCTCAGAAGACACAAAGCTCGTCACGAGGCTAAAGGTAACGGATTCGGATACGAAATTCGTGAATGGGACGGCATTGCCGGTGCTATTGTATGCGGCGGAATGGGAAGAGAACGCAATCTGCTGATTGATAAACGTCAGAAAGATTTGACACCGACAACACACATTAAAGGCGAAGTCAATAAGGAAGGTATCAGAAAAATGACACCGAGAGAATGGGCTCGTTTACAGGGATTTCCCAATACTTTCAATCTGCCTCTTGCAGATGTCCATCTTTATAAACAATTCGGAAACAGCGTAACCGTAAATGTTATTGAAGCTATTGCAAAACAAATTAAGGAGGTACTTGATAATGCCTAAACTCTCTGGAAACAAAGGCGAATGGAGCGAAATATATGCGTTTCTTCGTTTGCTTGAAATAAAGAAATTGTATGCTGCTGATGCCGAATTGAATAAAAAAGATGATATGTTTTATAACATAATCAATATCATCCGTACCGAGCCTATCGGTACACTTGAATTCAGAATAAACAGAACAGAAGATACAATAACTGTTTTTAATACCTCCGACAGCACGGAATTATTAACGCTTCCTTGTTCCGAATTCAAAAATGCAGCAGACAGACTGTACTGCGAAATAATTGAAACAAACGCTTCTGCATTTGCTTTGCCGGATACAGAAGAATTTCTTGATACATTGAACATCGGTGTGCTTAAAGCAAAGTCAACCGACAAAGCCGATATTCGGATAAAAATTCACGATATAAATACGGGCTACGAAACAGTTCAAGGCTTCAGCATAAAATCAAGACTTGGCAGTCCGTCCACTCTTGTTAACGCCGGCAAAACAACAAACTTTGTTTTTGAAGTGACAGGCAATATTGATGATGCGGTTGTGCAAGAATTTAATACTTGTTCAAAGAAATTCAAGGACAGATTTGAAATACTTGACCGTAACGGTTGTGATATAAGTTACGATTCAATGGAAAATGATGTTTTTGAGAGCAATTTACAACTCATAGACGGCGATTTGCCGAAGATTTGCGGTTATATGCTTAAAGAATATTATTCGTCGGGAGTCAACACAGTAACAAATTCACTTGAATCTTTAAATGTACATAATCCAATCGGATATGATTTATCAAAAGGTCATCCGTTTTATGAATATAAGTTCAAAAAATTTCTTGCAGAATGTGCACTCGGCATGCTTCCGTCAAAAGTTTGGGACGGTACTGCGGACGCAACAGGCGGATATATTATAGTCAGAGAAGATGGTGAGGTTTTGTGTTATCATCTGTTTAACAGAAACGAATTTGAAACCTATTTGATAAATAACACTAAATTTGAAACAGCAAGTACATCCCGTCACGAATTCGGAAGTATATACAAAGATAACGGAAAATATTATATCAAACTGAATTTGCAGGTTAGATTTATAAAATGAGGTATATATATGTTAAAGAAACTTGGAATAGTAAAGACAAAGAATAAAGGATATAAAGTATTTATGGAACATATTGCTCCGGATTTTTTAGATAATAGTATGATTCCCAGCGAGTATGTTAAGTTTTGTTGGAAAAAATACGAAACTTCCGGTGTGCCCAGAACAAATTCTTTAAACGGTACAATTTTTGAATTAATTATAGCAACATTGTTTGTCAAAGAAGGATTGGTACCCCTGCATTTACAAGCGCAAGTTGCATTTGTTCCTAATGTAAATTTTGATGCAATTTTATATACAAACGAAACAGGACCGATTGGTCTTAGTTTAAAAACAAGTTTGAGAGAAAGATACAAACAAGCTGACTTAGAGGCTATTGCGTTGAAATATGTACACAGAAAAGCCGAAAACTATCTGTTAACTATGGATGCAACAGAAGCCGGTATGGTTTCAAATAAAATAAAAAACGGAGATGTACTGGGACTTAATCAAGCAATACTTACAACATCCGATGAATTTGACAAGTTTATTGATGAATTAAAGAAGAAAAAGTTTGTTTCTCCCGGTTCAGTTGAAATAATTAAAGCCTCAAGAACAATTACAAGTGATGACATCGTAGCAGCTTGTAAAAAATAATTATGGTTATTTGCAGTTTATTCGCAGGTATCGGCGGAATTGATTTGACTTTTAAACAATCGGGTTTTGAAGTGGTATGGGCAAATGAATTTGACAAAGATGCTTGTAAAACTTACAGACATAATTTCCCCGACACCTTGTTATCCGAATGCGATATAAGAAAAGTTAATGCAAAAGATATTCCCGATTTTGATATTCTTACCGCAGGATTTCCTTGTCAGTCGTTTTCGGTTTGCGGAAACAAAAAAGGCTTTGCAGACGAGCGTGGAAATCTGTTTTTTGAAATAATGAGAATTGCCGATGAAAAACAGCCTCAAATCATTTTTCTTGAAAATGTCGCTAATCTTACCGAACACGACAACGGCAAAACTTTCAATCGTATTCACAATGAGTTGTCGGAAAGAAATTACTATATAAGATATATCATTGCAGACGCTTTCAACTACGGAATACCGCAACACAGAACGAGAACATATATCGTCGCTTTTAAGGATTTTGATATGTGTAACAAATTTCAATTTCCGAAAGAACAATCGCTTAAAAAGCACATATTTGATATTATCGATCGAAGTGTGAAAGCAGACGACAGCTTTTATCTTAAAGAGAATTCCGTACAGTATCAAAAGATGAACGCTGCTATAACAGACGAAAATCAAATATACAGGTTTTCGGATTACGGTGTTCAAAAAAGCAAAGACGGAATATCTTTTACGCTTAAAGCCAATATGGGTACATGGTATAACCGTGTCCCGATCATAAAAGATAACTTCGGAATCAGAACAATAACACCTCAAGAGTGTCTTGCCTTGCAGGGATTTCCTAAATCGTTTGATTTCCCCGATATTCCGATAAAAAGTATGTATAAACAGTGTGGGAACACAGTGGTTGTGCCAATTGTAAAAAGAATTGCAGAACAAATAGCGGTTGCCATTCAAAACAGCTTTTAAATCAATATACTCGTTGTTTGTTAAATATTTATTTTACAGTTAATGTAAGATTGAGATTGGAGAATGCATATGACAAACAATCTAGAAAACTTAAAAAATTATTTTTGCACAGAACATGAGAAAAAAATCTTCTGCACCAAACTTTGCGTAAAAGGAAAATGTTTTGACATTTTGTATGATTATGACAAAAAACATGAAATAGATAATTTTGTTTCTAATTTTTCTGAATATTTGCCGTATTATGTGTATAACGCAGACACTTTAGAATGTATTGACACTGAAGGAGATCTATCGACTATACTTAAAGAAATTTCAAAAAAGTGTTGGAATGGTCCAAATGTCCCCAGTCGCAACAAAAATGTAAACGGAATTTTCGGCGAAGTATTTTTGGATTTTTATGAAAGAATCGTAAAAAAAGCAACGGTGGCTTGTACATACGCAAGTAGACGTGATTTTAATAGCAATTATGAAAATAAAGGCTACGATAATGTTTTATTTCGTATAAAAAACAACAATGTTGAATTCGTTTTTGCCGAATCTAAGTTCGTTACAAATAAAAGCACTGCATCTTCTGCTTTGGTAAATGATATAACAGGTAAACCGGCATCTAAAGAAGAAAAAGCAATCGTAGGACATCTTACCAGAGATTTTATGAACGATTATATTACTTTCGTCGTAGAGAAAAATTCATATTTTTCTGATTCAGACAAAAAAGTATTACAACCTTTTATTAGAAATCTAAATAATGTCCTTATTAATCAGAACGGAAACTTCATTGATTTTTTAATAAATAATGATGTTTGCGTAAACTGCGTATTCTTTGCAATATTTAAGAATAAAAGTGTTAATCCAAGCGATTATGTAGATGCTTATGATAGTATTTATTCTGAAGCAGAAAAGCATCTTAAAAATATTGGATTCAAGAATTATTATATAGAAATAGTATTTATTCCTACAAAATCAAAGAGTACAGAAATTAAAGGAGCAATAAATGAATATTATAAATAGAAATGATATGGTCGAAAAATTAAACGAATATGCATTTAACAATAATATTCAGCCTGTAATTGAATGTTTAAATGTGCTTTTAGAAAACAAGCAACAATACCAGACCAACCTTGATTTAATTTTCATTGCTATCGCATCCACGCAAATGTATGGATTTTTATCTTATTTGACGGATGATGAACAACAACTTTTCTTCGAATGCGATTACTTTCGTAGTAATTCGTATAGAGGTATTGAAATACCATTCTATAATAGAGGACAGTTATCTTTTTTGTATGAACTTAATGATAATCAGAAGGTGTTTTTTTCCGCACCAACGTCGTTTGGAAAAACAAGTATTGTAACAGAGTATATATTAAACAGCACAGATAATCTTAATAATGTAGTATTTATTGTGCCCACAAATTCATTATTAGAAGAACTTTTTGAAAAATTCACTCTTTATAATTCGAAATTAGAATTAAATTATAATATTTCCACTCAGCCGGTTTATCCGTTAACCGGAAGAAATATTCTGTTTCTAACTCCTGAAAGATTTATGATTGTTGCAGAAAGTAGAATGATAAATAACTTTGATTTAATAGTTATGGATGAAACTTATAAAATAGTTGATGCTCATAATGAAACTATATCTGATTTTGTTAATCATAGAGCATTAAGGTTTAGAAAAGTAGCGGACCTTATAGCTAAATCAAATGGCAAAGTAGTATTTTTAAGTCCGTTTACATATTCTTTGACAAAATCCATGAGCGATTTTCTAACTAAGCATAATATAAAAAAGATTGATCGACAACTTGAATATGTAAAGCGCCAAATAGTAAAATTAGACAGTTCCGATGATGCTAAAAAATATTTTGGAGAACGCTTGACTTATTATAGGCGCAATTCGAGTTTAACTCAAAAAGCAAAGCTTATTTTATCAAAGTTACGTTCAAGCAGTTCTATCATATATGTTCCTAATTATTCTAAAGCATATGAACTTGCGAAGAGCATTGATTTTTCTTGCCTTAACAAAAATGATGATCCAAGATATTTAGCTTTTATAAAACATATTAAGGAAAATTATTTAGTAACTAATAGAGAATCCTGGATCGTCTATGACGCATTATGCAATGGTGTGGGAATTTATATATCCCCATTGCCTCGTTATATCAAAAAAGAAATAATAAAACTGTATGAACAAAAAGTGTTGACTACTTTAATTGTCACATCAGCATTTACAGAGGGTGTAAACACCTGTGCAAGTAATCTGATTTTTACGAGTCTTGTTAATGGTCCTAACACTAATAAATTATCAGATATCGATGTTTTAAATGTTTCAGGAAGAGCTGGTCGATTTGCAAAAAATACTATTGGCAGGATTTTTTGTGTGAACAACGATATATATAATCGAGTCATTGAACTTCAAAATACAAGCGATGTTAAATTAGAAAATTACAACTATAAAAAAGGACTGCAAAGACTTGATTTTGAAATTGAAATGATGGATGATGAGTATTTAAGTGATGCACAAAAAGAAGAATTAAAAATGCAACAATTTGAAATTGAAAAAATGGGTTTGAGTAAGTCCGACTTAAACATTTCCCTAAATGTTTCGAATAATTGGAAAATAATTTTATACAAACACTTCACAAAACTTTCTTGTGAGCAAATAGAAGAGATTTACAAAAGGATCACAGACATATTCGAACAAAAGGAAGGTGAATGTATTAATGCTTTAGATTATATTTTTAAAGATTTGAGGGATGCTTTTATAAATGCTCAAATTAATGTATTTCCGCAAGAACCTTATGAGATAAGTCCTTTTGATAAATCTGGTGATTTTACATGGGGAAGGCTATATCAAATTTATGTTTCAGGATCTCCTAAGAAAATTATTTCTAATAATATAAATTTTATATCTTACAAATTTTCCCAAATCACAGGAAACAATCATTATTCGAATAAACGTGAAGTAGAATCGTTATTTGAATCCAATAATGCTAAGTGGATTCTCAGATACTATAATAACGATTTATCTCTTAATATGAATGCTTTTTATGCTGAAACATTCAAAATAGTTTCAAACATAATCCAGTACAAAATTCCTTTTTACCTAACATTTTATGTGTCTATATTCAAATTGTTTATGAAGAAAAGAAGCACCAATAAAATTAGTGGTTCTGACTTTGATATAAATCGTCTTATAAATATTTTTGAGGACGGGGAAACTTCTGAAGAATATTCAAAACTTTTAGATTATGGTATTCCTATTACCACAATTACTAAAATTTCAAATAACAAAATTAGTATCGAAAACTTGAAAAAGCGAAACTATGATTCAAAGATTTTTGATGAATATGAAAAAATAATTATTGAAGAAACAATAAATCTTTTATGAATTTTTTAATAACATCTTTTCTTAATAAACGCAACAGATATGCTTAATTATCTCTTACTTCTTAGACTTGTTTCTGGCTTTTCAATGCTCGCAAAAAAGTAGAATAAAGCCGTCGAATATTGGTTAAGTTTTAGCGTAGTATTGATTTTATAATTTGTAGACAGGTCTTAGGGTGTCCCTAACGAGGTGTTTGGTAGTGAGGCTGTCCAAACACACCGCTTGTTTCACAACAAAGCGAAGGCGACCGATTTGGACAGCCTGTCCACAATTGGTCTGTTCGCTGAGATTGTGCAAAAGCGGGCAAGCTACCGTTTGGATATTCAAATGGTCTGCTTGCTAAGATTATGCATCGTAACCTCACAACCAAAAATCAAGGCACAGCTTTCTGGAAATATTCCGTCGGCTGTGCCTTGTTCTCAGTTAAATATTATTTGTGAATTTACAATTTCCGTTGCTCGGTTGCGGATATTGTTCATCTTTTGCATCCATAACATTGGGTTATACGATTTCAACTTTTCCGTAACATTTTCTTTTTCGGCAAGGTCTTTTACCAACCGAGAAAAAAGATTTTGAGCCTGCTCTTCGATGTCGGCAAGATATGAATCGAGCTTACCGCTTGTCAGCAAATTGTAGTAACGCACTTTATGATTTCGCTTCAAATATCGTTTCTGTCTCATTGCCCATACACCGATATTCGTTTCTTTTTCTTCTGCCGGCAACGAAAGATTAGGCAATAAATAATCGCTGACCTGCGTATAAGTACCACCGTTATTTTCAAAAATTGTTTTCATATTAAAACCTCCTTGATTTTTAGTAAGTTCATTATACAAAAAACAAAGTAAAATTGCGAATGTGCGGATTATTATTTGAATATGATGTTCGACTATCGGTAAGACTGTATTTTGCCAAATCCCTTATGAACATTCGCACCATAAAAGGATTTAGCATAAGCTAAATCCTTTTTTAGTTTTATTAGCTTTTGTTTTTGTAGAATCGGAAAGTAAGATGTGATAAAATAATAATTATTGTTGAGCGAAAGTAATTAGCTTTTTGGAATATATTGTTGTATTTCCCAAAAAGCTCGTATGGTTTTTGCTTGTTGAAAAATACTTGCATCGTAACAGGTGTTCAGTATAATTAATATATAAAAACGTGAAAGGGGTTAAAAATTATGAGCAACAAAAAAGAACGCCGCAGAATAGTAAAGGAATTGCTTGACGTTACGGATAAGGAATTTACGGATGAGGAACTGATACATCAGCTTATCAACACCGAGCTTTCCAAGGATTCGGATAAAACCGACAAACTCACTTTCGGTCAGCGTGCGGCGGATACTGTTGCGCGTTTTGCCGGAAGTTGGGCGTTTATATTCAGCTTTATAGCTATAATGTTTATTTGGATGGTTCTGAATATAGTACTTAAAGATAAGGCTTTTGACGCATATCCGTTTATCCTTTTGAATTTGGTGCTTTCTTGTATTGCGGCAGTACAGGCTCCGCTTATTATGATGAGCCAAAACAGGCAGGAGGCCAAGGACAGAGAGCGTGCGGAAAATGATTTTAAAGTCAATTTAAAAAGTGAACTTATAATCGATGATTTGCACAGAAAGATGGATCTTGTTCTTGAAAACCAAAAGAAGATAAATCGCCGCCTCGATCTTTTGGAACAGGCGGAAAATATAAGTCCCGAGCAAAAAAAGAACATCGTTTCTTCGTCGAAAAAAACACTTCCGCAGGATAATGATTCTCTCACATAAAAGTATTATATTGAGCAATGAGATTTTTTGGGGGTGAAAAATTATGACAGAAAAGGATTATTTAAAACAAATTGATTACGTTATCGAATCGGGACCTTATACCGACAGTTGGCAATCTTTATGTAAACATAAAACACCGGAATGGTATAAGAATGCTAAATTTGGGATCTTTATTCACTGGGGAATTTACAGCGTACCTGCATTCGGCAATGAGTGGTATTCGCGTGAGATGTATGATAAATCAAAGCCGGCATATCGGCACCACCGTGAAAAGTACGGTAATCAAAAGGACTTTGGATATAAGGACTTTATACCGATGTTCAAAGCCGAAAACTTCAATCCCGAAAAGTGGGCGGAGCTTTTTAAAAACAGCGGCGCAAAATACTTAATGCCGGTTGCTGAACATCACGACGGCTTTGCCATGTATAATACCGAGTTTAATCGTTGGAACAGTGTAAATATGGGACCGGAACGAGATGTTCTCGGAGAACTGAAAACGGCTGTGGAAAATATCGGACTTGCCTTTTGTGCGTCAAATCATCGTGCCGAACATTATTTCTTTATGAATATGGGCAGAACATTTGACAGCGATGTGTGCGATGAAAGATATGCCGACTTTTACGGACCTGCTTATTATTGTAAGGAGCTGTCATCCGATAAAATGGGTGTAACGGCATCAAACTGCCGTTCTGTACCTCCGACGGAGGATTTCTTAAAAGATTGGCTTGTCCGCATATGTGAGCTGATAGATAAATACAAGCCGAAAGTTGTTTACTTCGATTGGTGGATACATAACAGGGCGTTTAAACCGTATTTAAAGAAATTTGCGGCATATTATTATAACCGTGCCGCAGAATGGGGAACCGAAGTTACGATAAATTATAAGCTTCAGGCTTTTGCTCCGGGAAGTGCTACGTTTGACGTTGAACGGGGAGCTTTGACAGATATTTCGCCCGTACCGTGGCAGACCTGCACTTCAATAGCAAAAAATTCATGGGGATATACCGAAAATAACAAGTTTAAGTCGGCATACCATGTTATATGCGATTTAATCGATATTGTAAGTAAAAACGGCGTTATGCTTTTAAATGTCGGCCCGAAACCCGATGGTACGATTACAGATGAAGAAACTGCGGTTTTGAATGAAATCGGCGATTGGCTGAAGACTAACGGTGAGGGGATATACGATACGGTTCCGTGGAAAACCTTCGGCGAAGGAAAAGTCAATACAAAGGACGGGTCCTTTAAGGATAATAAGACAAAAAAGTATACCGAAAAGGATTTTCGTTTTACATATAAGGACGGAGCGGTCTACGTTTTCCAAATGAAACCGACACATGACGGTGTAATAAGAATTAAGAACTTTAAAAAGATAACGCAGGACGCAATTGTATATTCGGTAAAGCTCCTCGGTAATCACTCACCGATAATAATCAGCCGAACCGAAAAATATATGGAACTTAAACTTATGGAAATTCCGCAAACGACCTTGCCGTTATGCTTTAAAATTGTTCTTGAATAAAAAGAGTCTCAATGATTGCTTATAGCAACCGTTGAGACTCTTTTTTTAGCTTATTCGGTAATTTCGGCATCCTTTGTAAGTCTGCCGTGGTATATAGCGTTTGATATATTTGTCGGTGATAAAAAGACCTTGAGCTGTTTAAACTTTGTATCAAGCTTATTATTACTGAACGGTATGTCCGAGAGGGAATATGCCGTAATACTGTTTCTGAGCTCGGTAGTTGAAATAGAGGTGTCATTTTTAATCGTTACAGTCTTTTTCTGACCCGGAAGCAGGTCGAAAAAGTTATCGCTGAACGGCAAAGTGCTTTTGCTGCTTTCAACTTTGACAAGGCGAGCATATTTGTCGGATGACACAGTAACATTCAATCCGTCTGCCGTTTCCTCAAAAACGGTTTTAAGCTCGGCTTTTGGCAAGCGAAGCTCGTTTTCGCGGCAGAAAAGAACAGTTTTTTGCTGAATAAGGGCACTATTTTCATAAAGTCTTACTGCAATGCCTGTTCTTTTTTTATCGTATTCCGAGCAAATGAACGGAACATTTAAATCAAAAACAACTGAATTTTTTACGGCACCGACGGTTAATGTCCTTTTGTTTGTTTCAAGAGTTCCGTTTTCAAAATCAAATATTTCATATTCCGCATCGACTGTTTTGCTTTCGTTTAAATCATTCAGCACAAAAACACGTATATAGTCGCTTGTATTCTCAATCGATATGCTGAGCGGCGCGTTAAAGTGCTTTGCACCGTATTGTAAGGCTTTGTAATTGCCATAGTAATCAAGACTAGACCAAGAGCATACACCCCAACAGTCATTAAACTGCCAGTACATTGAACCGTTGCATCTGCCCTTGTTTCTGCGCCAATGTTCAGTGGCATCTGCGATACATTCGTTTTGCGTTACCTGTGACAAATAGACGTAATCCTTGAACTCCTTTGGTAAATTAAACCTTGACGCAATATAATAAATCATTTTGTCATTGCCGTTGGCACATTTTTGGTGAGACTTAAACACATCGCTAGAAAGAGAGTAGTCGGAAGGCTTTGCAAACTTTTCGATAGCCTTCATATCAGGCAGGCTTTCAAAGCCGAATTCGCTGCAAAAACGTGTCATACGTTTGCGGTAATAATTCATCGGCTTCAAACCGTGCCATACGCCCCACAGATGGGTGTCGCCTACATTGTCGCTTTCTACTCCGACGTTATGAGATTCACCTACAGGCGAACCGGGTGTGTACGGAGTGTTTTTGTCATATTTTCTTATTTCGGGTTCAAGTATATGATAGAAGAATTTCTCGGTCCATTTGACATACTTTTGCATATGTACCCAAGCCATATGCATATCTTCAATTTCATTGTTGCCGTTCCATACAGCGAGAGAGGGATGATGACAGAGGCGTTTTACATTGTATTTAACCTCTTCTTTTACATTGTCAAGAAAGTCATTATCAAAGAACGGATAGGCTTGACAGGCAAATTGAAAATCTTGCCAAACAAGTATTCCTTTTTTGTCACAGAGATTATAAAATTCGTCGCTTTCGTAGTATCCGCCGCCCCAAATGCGTATCATATTTATATTTGAAAACAGGGCTGTGTCAATTAAATATTCGAGCTTGTCGGAAGTAAACCTCGTTATGAAGCTGTCGGGCGGTATGTAATTTGCACCCTTGATGAAAAGAGGGACACCGTTTAATCTGAATTGGAAATTTCTTCCGTATTCATCTTTTTCTCTGTTTAATTCAATTTTTCTGATTCCTATTTTTTTAGAAGTGGAATCGACTTCTTTGCCGCCGGATACTACTGCTGCACTTATTTCGTACAACGGCTGCTCTGCTTTGCCGGATAATTCGTATGTCCACCAAAGCTCAGGATCGGTTATTGTAAAGTCAGTTTCTGTGCCGCTTTTTTCAAGTGTACTGCCGTCCGGCAATACAACCTTTAACGAACAATCGTAATCTTTATATGCCTTTATATCGGCTCTTACGGAGATAACGGCAGTACCGTCGGCATTGAGGGCTTGTGACGCAAAAAGATATTCAATTTTTGCACCGTTCACAAACTCAAGACTTATTTCCTTTGTTATACCGCTGCACGGCAATACGGGACCCCAGTCCCAACCGAAATGGCATTGCGGTTTGCGTATATGAACAATACCGTTCTGACCGTTTGAATTTACGGGAGTAGGACAGGACTTGTATTTTTCTTTAACATAATTTACCGGGGAACGAAACAATATTCTTATTTCGTTTTCACCCTTATCAAGACGTTCTTTTATTGATACGCTGTAAGCTCTAAAACAATTCCTAGCGGAAAAAGCAAGCATATTATTTACAAAAACATCACATATTGTATCAAGCATTTCACAGGTCAGCAGTATATCATCACAGTTTAATTCTTCTTCGGTTATTTCAAAAGTCTTTTTGTATTCCCAATTTGTTTCGCCGACCCAGTATACATCCTTTTCATTAAGGCCGATAAATGGGTCCGGAATATCTCCGTTTGCCATCAAGTCAAGATAGTTGCAGCCGGGTACGGTGGCTTCCTTGTATAGCTTATCACCGACTTTTCTGAATTGCCATTTCCCGTTTAGTGTCTTTTTCATTTTTCCAAATCCCTCTCTTTGAAACATCATTGGTATTATACTTTATCCCTTTGTATATTGTAAATGCTTTTATGCGCTTTTTATTTTATGATTTTTTATCTGCAAGTCTAAATGCAACTCTGCGGCGGATATTTCTATTGACAATTTAATATATTTCATTTAAACTGTAATGGTATTTTGTGCATTATGCCAAAAACAAGAAGAGCGTTAGGGAGCTTTTTATGGAGAAGTCAAAGAATAAAGTCGGTAGTGTTTTAAAATCGGTAAAAGAGCATTGGAAAAATCCGCCTGAGGGCCGGTATATACCGTATAAGGAGATTTTGTCTTATTCGATAGGCGGCATCGGAGTCAAATTTGTATTGTGTACGGTTTCTTATATCGGACTTTCGGCAACAAGCCTTCTTGCCGGAGCTGCGTTAGGACTTAAAAACGGAGATCTTGTAAAGCTCAATCTGATAGCAACGGTAATTGGTATGTTTTTAGGTCCGCTTCGCGGTATGATAATTGATAACACGCGCAATAAAAACGGTAAATTCAGACCGTATCTTATCTATGCCGGTATACCGTCGGCAGTTGTAACCACGGTGTTTGCTTTTTTACCGTTTGAAAGTATGAGCTATAACGAAAAACTATGGTCGCTGTTTATTACCTATATGATGCTTCAACTTTGTTATCCGTTTTACGACCAAGCGTACACGACTCTTGTGCAGGTTATGAGTCCGAATTCGACGGAGCGTGCGGATGTTATAACAATATCGACATTTATATACTCTTTGGCACCATCGGTAATGGGCTTTGTTGTACCGATAGTTGCCGGATTTGCCGGCGGACTCGAGCATATAAATGCCTATCGCGTAATTATGCCTGTTTTTGGCATAGGTGGTGCTCTTTTGGGAATTTTCAGTTATGCCGGAACTAAAGAACGTATAATTGTATCCAAGGATTATTCACCTAAAGTACCGTTTTTCCAAGGAATCGGAGCAGGTATCCAGAATAAGTACCAGTGGGCGCGCTCAATAACTTCATGGTTTATTCTTTTACAGGCTGGCGTCGGCAATGTTACAACATGGTATTTTTATTACGGTATTAAAGATACTTTAGGTCTTACAACGGAACAACAGGGCGTTTTAAACGGCACTCTTACAACAATTATTGGAGCAGCTGCAACACCGGCTATGCTTTTGTCTCCTTTTTTGATAAGAAAAATCGGTAAACGCAATTTGTTCATTATGTATGCTGTTTGTTCTGTTTTCTGCTTTGCCGGTATGTATGTTTTTATAGAGCAAATATGGGTGCTGTTTGTTTTTATATGGCTTAGGGGGTTTTTCTCGACATTTACGCTTATAACCGATGGTGCTATGAATGCCGATGTGCTTGATTATCAGCAATACAAGACGGGGGAGCGCCTTGAAGGGCTTATGAGTCAATTTGTAGGTATAATCGGAACATTTGTTTCTATGGGTGTAACTTATCTTATACAGACGATAATAATGCAAAATCATTACGGTCTTGTAAATAATTATGATGACCTTTACAATGTGTCTTTCAGAGAGCCGCTTTCAAAAGGTATGATTTCTCTTGCGGCGGTGGGATATGTAATTTCACTAATTCCGTTTATTACAATGTACACTCTAACAGAAGAGGAACACGAGGCACATATTTCCGTTCTTAAAATCAGGGCGGCACTTGAAGATTATGCGACAGAATGCTTATCGGAGGGTGAGCTTGAAGAAGCCAAAAATATTTATGCCGATGCAGTAAACGAACTCGAGATTTGTCGTGACAGAATAGACATCGTAAAGGGCAAGGAGAAGAGAAAGCTTAAAAATAAAATGAAAGCTCTTCAAATTGTTGTGAACGAAAAAGATCGTTTTAATGACCCTAAAATGATAAAGAAAACCGAAAAAGCAAAAGAGCTTTTATCTCATTCGGTAGAAGAGCTTTACGGAATATCAGAGCCCACGATGGATAAATATAACGCCGCAAATGCAATGAGCGAGTCTACAAAAGAAGAAATACGTTCAAAGTCAGCGGCACTTAAAGAAGCGTCAAAAGAGCTTGATCATTTCCATAAAAAAGCATATGCGTATATTCAGGCGCGAAAGCTTTTAAAGCAGCTTGAATACTATTCGCATTGGTCTGATATCTTTAGTTCGGAATCGGTTGAGATTTCGGAATGATTTCAGTTCCGTATTTCAGAGCGGTGTTTAACAACACCGCTCTTTTTAAGAAAAAAGTTGTCAAAATGTTAACAATTTTTATTGCACACTTTAAAACGAAGATGTATAATAATTTTCGGTGATGTGAAATGAGTAAATCAACAATTATTGCAGTTGCGGGCAAAGGCGGTGTAGGCAAAACTTCATTATCGGCTACTATCGTCAGGTGCCTCACAGAAAAGTATCCTGATAAAAAGATACTTGCCATAGACGCCGATCCGGCAGTAGGTCTTTCGACCGCTCTCGGAATAGACGTCAAAATGACCATTGATGATATTCGTAAAGAGATTATAGCTTCCGTGGACGAGGGCGATACCAGAGGAGCCGTTGAGCTTTTAGGCGAAGCCAAGTACCGTATTTTCGATGCTCTTGTCGAGACAGACGGATATTCGTTTATTGCTGTTGGAAGACCCGAGAGCGCGGGGTGCTATTGTAAAATAAACTCATATCTTAAAGAGGTTATCTCCATACTTTCCGACGAATTTGACTATGTTGTTATTGACGGCGAGGCGGGAATAGAGCAAATTAACAGACGTGTTATGGAGAGAGTAACGCATCTTATCTTAATAACGGATCCCAGCAAAAAAGGCTGCCAAGTAATAAAAACAATAAAAGCTGTTGCCGATGATCTTGTTATGTATGATAAAATCGGTGCAATAGTTAATCGTATGACGGACGAGTCTTTAAAGGATTATATTAATATCGACGGTGTTGAAGTTCTCAGTTATATTCCGAATGATACAAATCTCGCTATGTTTGATATACAGGGCGAAAATGTATTTAATTTGCCGGAATCTTCACCGGTGGTAAAGGGAGTACGGGAGACTTTAACTAAAATAGGGGTGCTGTAATGAAAGATCTGAAACATCTGATTTATTTTGAGAATCTGCTTCAGGAGGCAAACAATGAACTTGTGCAGCGGGCAATAAGCGATGGCAAAAAAGCGATTGCGTATACCTGCTATCATATCCCGGAAGTTTTGCTCAATGTCGATAATTGTTTTTCGGTAAGACTCAGAGCTCCGAGAACAGGTTCTATGGATATTGCAACATATTATCTCAGTTCGTATCTGTGCGGATATTCCAAGGCTCTTTTGGAGCGCGGTATTGAAGGCGGTTATAATTTCCTTTCCGCTCTTATAGGCTCGGAATCATGCTCGGAAATGAATCGTACATATGAGCATTTCATGCTTTTGAATCTTGTACAAAACGATAAATTCTTCGTTTCCATTGCCGATATTCCTTTTAAAATTGAGCCGCATACGGTAAGGCATTATACAGAGCAGATGAGAGTCAAGGTGCTCGATAAGCTACATGATGTTTACGGTGTTGATACAAGCGATGATATGCTTCGTAAAGCTGTTGAAGAGCATAACGAAGTTTGTCGTCTCATAACAGAAATAGGTGAATATCGCAAAGAGGAAAATCCGCGAATAACGGGATATGAATTTCACGTCATAAATCTTGTTACATATTGTTGCCCCAAGTATTTGATAATCGACAAGCTCAGAGAAACCGCAGAGGAGCTTAAAACAAGGGTTCCTGACGAAAAGAAAAATTATCGTGCTAAAGTTGTTGTCGTGGGTTCTGAAATGGACGATCCGGATTTCACAAAGCTTATCGAAGAATCCGGTGCTCTTGTAGTTGCCGATCGCTTTTGCTTCGGTTCGCTTCCCGGCAGAGAAGAAATAAAACTTAACGATACCGATGATGTTTTATCTCAGATTGTATTGCATTATATGGAAACATGCCAATGTCCACGTTATATGAGCAAGGAAAAGGTGCAAGGCAGAAAAACCTATGTTCGTGACCTTGTAAACACGTATCACGCAGACGGTGTAATATATGAGCAGATAAAGTTTTGTGAATACTGGGGATACGAAAGGGCACTTGCATCACATATAATAACAAATGAATTCGGAATTCCGTCGGTTTCGGTTGACAGACAGTATACGGCAAGTGCATCCGGTCAGCTACGAACTCGTGTTCAGGCATTTGTAGAAAGCCTTGAAATTAAGAATATTCAAAAAGCAAAGGAGGCGAAGTAACGTGGCAAATCAGCCTAAAAATCTCGGTCTGTTGCATGAAGATAAGACCGGACTTTTAAAGCACCGCGAGTGGCGTGGGCTTAAAGACACTATGTATGATTACTATCGTTGGCTCATAACTTGGAAAGATATGATAGTTATGGTTTTAAAAGCACCCGTGTCGACGATAAAGGGTCTGTGGAATTATCGCTGGATGGCAAGTTATCTCGCGGCTCCTGCGTGGATAGACCGTCATACGGAGGGTACGCGCGGAACACACCTTCGTATAGCACATCTTCATTTTAACGCGATGATTAAGCATACATGTAATATGATACATATGCTTTTTAAACATGATAAGCATTTTCATCCGAATGACAAATTTTCAGATAAAACAGTTTGTATGGATGAACTTTTCTCTTTTGAAATAATGGCGGGTTTTCCGAACTTATATGGTGTTCCCGTACAGACTATACCGATTTTTTTGTCATCGATGGTTGATCAAAACATAACGCCGCCGTATCTTGATATAACCGAGAGTTACGGTGTTCCCGCCGATGTTTGTCCTCTTCCCTCCGCGGAGGCAGGCGTGGCAATAAACGACGATTACCCGATGTTCGGTAAATGCTTTTTATCATGCAATATGCCGTGCGACGGCTCAACAATGAACTCGTCATATATCGACAGGCGCTTTAATCTTCCGTCTCATGTTGTTAATGTTCCGCTTAGATACACCGAAGAAGAAGTACAGAAATATGCCGTTGACGAGGTTAAATCTTGCATCAGATTTATCGAGGAACAGACAGGCGAAAAGTTTGACTGGGACGCATATTTTTCCGCTATGAAGATATACAACAAACAGCTTGAATATGAGCTGCAAAAATGGGATGTCAACAAAACCGATTATCCTCAGATGACCGGTGCCACATTTTGGCTGTACAGACTTTTTTACTTCCATCTCTCCGGCGGAATCGATAAGATATTTATTAAAACCGATAAAAAGGTTAATAAGCTTATGATGAAAGGCTATGAGAGAAAAGAACATGTTTCCAAGGAAATGCGACACAGAGCTATAGTTTGGTCGTGTCCTGCAAACTATTATACGAGCCTTGCAAATTGGCTCGAAAATTGCTGGGGCATAAATGTTGTTATGGATATGGAGACGATGATATCTTATATAATGTATGATACCGAGGATAAAGAAAGATCGCTTGCCACATATGCAAAAACTCTTCAGCGCACCACAATGCGTAAGCATACCAAGGGCGGTTATCAAAACGTACTTGATGAACTTTGGCGCATTTGCGATGAATATAATGCCGATACCGTAATAATGTATAATCAGATTTCATGCAAGGGAATGGATGGTCTTAACGGTATATTTGATGACCAGGCAAGAGAAAGAAATATCAATTTCATTTGGGTTGATCAGGACCTTATGGATCCAAGAACCGTTTCGCGTCGCGATATGCGTGAGCAGATCAATAAATATATGACAACTGTTCTTCAGGAAGAACCCGTTGACCCGACGCTGGTTGATTTCGACGATACAATGGCTTGGTAAAAAGATAGGAGAGTGTTTATGAAATATTTTGGCGGATGCGACGTTGGTTCAACGTATGCAAAATGTGTAATTTTGGATGAAAACGGTAAAATTATTGCCGATGCTACCGTAAGAAGTAAAATAAATCCGGTGAAGAGTGCCGAGCTTGCTCTCGGTGAGGCTATATCGAAAGTCCCGGAACTGTCTTCTCCCGAGAATCTTACGTATCTTATAGGTACCGGATACGGCAGAAATAAAGTTCCGTTTGCCGACGAAAATATATCTGAAATCAGTTGCCACGCAATGGGTGTACATGTTACAGACCCGAGTGTAAAGGCGATTATAGATATCGGCGGTCAGGATGTAAAGGGCATTGCAATAGACACCGACGGTACGGTTAAGAATTTTGCAATGAATGATAAATGTGCCGCAGGTACAGGGCGTTTTTTTGAGGCGATGGCAAACGCATTTGAAATGTCACTTCCGGATTTCTGTAAATTGTCTCTCCAAGCCAAAAATACTATTCCTATAACGGCACAATGCACTGTATTTGCCGAATCAGAGGTAATTTCTCTTGTAGGCGAGGGCAAACCCATGGATGAGATAGCAGCGGGTATTCAGCTCGCAGTTGCCAAACGTTGTTTCGTTATGGCAAAAAAAGCAGGTGCTACCGACAGCATAACGCTTACCGGCGGTTGTGCTAAAAACGAAGGTCTTAAGCGTGCTATTGAGCACGTTCTGAAAATTAAGGTTGTTGACCTTCCAATCGACCCTCAGCTTATGGGCGCGCTTGGTGCTGCCGAGTATGCAAGGCAAAAGGGGATGGCATAAATGAAAGCTTTAATTATAATTTTAATCGTTCTTGCAGCGCTTTTTGTGCTCACATTTTGCATCTATTTTTTCAATCTCGATATGAAACTTGTTCGTAAGATATATGATGCGCTCGGCAAACATTATGACTCGCTTGAAAAGGACAGAAAACTTTAATGAAACTTTATGACAAGCTTATCGGGCAAATAAAAAACCTTTTGCCGGAAAACGCCAAAAGGTTTTCTTATAGTGAACCGACGCTTAAAATAAAAAAGGACAATTCAATACTTTTATTGAAAGAAACGGCGTATGAACTCGGCGGAAGTCAAAAGCCGTGTGTAAGCACGGTCGCGGTGAGCGACAGTATAAAGTTTGACAATTGCACATATCTTTACGGAAAAGATATTCCGGAAATAAGGTCTGATTGCTGTTTCGGAAAAATAGTTTTTCTTGAAATCAAAGATATTGGTGAAGAGCAATCGGCTTTTGATAAGATAAAAGAACTCGAACGTCTTAAATATAGCTTTTGCCCTGAGGAATTTATGACAAGAGCATCTGCATTTAATATGCGGGAGCAGATAAGAGTCAGCAAAAAAGCGGTAAAAAACGGTGTGACATTCTCGGACTACGGCTCATCGCTTATTAAGGCTTATCTTGAATTCCCTGTGGTGAAGAGTGTGCAGATAATATTTATTACCGATTTCGACCGTTTTAATGAACTCGGTATGATTTGTGATAAAGTAAGGCAAACAACCGATGCTCTGAATCACATACTTGACAATGTGCTTCTTGATTGCAACACATGCAATTTAAAATCAATTTGCGACGAGGTTGAGGGTATGAAAGAACTGCATATGAAAAACGCTGCAAAGAAACAGTAAAAAAGCAGGCAAGGCCTAAAAGCTTTGCCTGCTTAAATTTTATTTGAATTCGTTTTCAACAGCCTTTTCAAGTTCTTCTTCTTTTTCTTCTTCAATTTCAAGGCGGATAAACATAATGATAAAGCTTATAAACAAAAATGCACATGAAAACCAAATTGAGCGTATACCCCATCTGTCTGCCGCAAGACTACCGAATCCGGCACCTACAGCAAACATGAATATAATGCTGAAATATTCAATTGCCTTTATAAGCAGTATTTTTTTACGTGTTTTAAAATAGCCGCACAAAGCTTCCGCGCCGCTTCTCATATTGCCGATGCACATTGTGCTTGCATAGGCGTTTCCGCGCAACTTGCGGAATGTTTGAACCTGCATTGCCGCCACAAAAGAAACAAGAGCATTAGCGAGTATGTTTAAGTTAATCGGGATAAAACCGACGGCCAAAAGTATAACTATTTCAAATGCTAAAACTATTTGACGCCAATGTATCTTTTTGTAATTTTTAAAGAAAATATGCTGTATTTCGGCAACGCATATCCCGAATATAAAAGAAATTACCGGTATAAGATAATGCAATATTAACCCGAATTCTCCCTCAAAAAAATGTGTGCTCATAAGCACAATATTTCCGGTTTGAGCGTTTGCAAAAACCTTTCCGCGGCAAAGATATGTATAAGCGTCCTGAAATCCTCCGGAAAGAGTCAGAAAAATTGCATTTGTAAAGGTGTCTGACATTTGATTAGATTTTAATCTTTCTGCCATTTTGGTTTTAATCATATTTTACCTGTCCTCTAACAAAGTTTGACAATCCCAATCTTTATTATTATAATACATACATATCTATATTTAAAATATATTGTTGATATGGCTAATATGTAATTTTTATATTGAGAGGAATTAAATGTTGGTAAATTACGAATATTACAAAATTTTTTATTATGTTGCGAAATATCAGAATTTCACAAGAGCTGCGGTTGAGCTTGATAATAATCAGCCCAATATATCAAGGTCTGTTAAAAATCTTGAAAACACACTCGGATGTGTACTATTCAGTAGGACAAGTCGCGGAGTTAAGTTGACACCAGAGGGTGAAACCCTATATTCTCATATAGTTCCTGCTATTTTACAAATTGAAGCAGGAGAAAAAGAACTCCTGATGCAAAAAGAACTTAAAAGCGGCATTGTTTCAATCGGCACTACCGAAACTGCTCTGTCCGAGGTGTTGCTTCCGGTTCTTGATATGTTTCATAAGAAGTTTCCGGATATTCGCATAAGGATAAACAATTCCACAACGCCGGCGGCTATGAACGCGCTTAAAAGCGGCTCTGTTGATTTTTCGGTCATAACATCTCCGGTTGAATATGACGATGAGTTTGAAATAGTTAATATTAAAGATTTCAACGATGTACCCGTTTGCGGAAAAGAAATGGCTTTTTTGAAAGAAAAGATAATCGGCATTGGAGAGCTTAAAGAGCATCCTCTCATAAGTCTTAGCAAAGGTAGCTCGACATATGATTTTTATAGCAAAATATTTGCCGAAAACGGGCTGAAATACGCTCCCGATACTGAAGTTGCGACAGCCGATCTTATATTACCTCTTGTCAAAAACAATCTCGGTATAGGCTTTTTGCCGAAAAATCTTGTAAAGAGCGATCTTGAAAGCGGCGAAATATTTAAACTTAATTTAAAAGAGAAAATTTCGTCAAGACAGATTTGTATTGCCGAAAATAAAAATGTCAGTCTCGGCGTTGCTGCGAGTGAGTTGAAAAATATGCTGCTTGATTATAGCCACAGCTTAGGTAATTAGCGTTTTATAAACATATTAATAATTTGCTGTTGCTTTACTGAAAAAGAAGTATAAAAATGAATGAAAATCTCGAAAAAATCTGTGCTTTTTATTGACGAATGCACGCAAAACAATTATTATTTATTTATTATTTTTTATTGAGAGGATGATTTTTTTGGGAGCGACAACAGAGAAGCATATGAATTTTAAAGAAATTGCGGCATATTCGCTCGGCCTTTTCGGGTTTCAGGCGATAGTCGGTCTTTTAAATTCATATCAAGCGGAATTTGATGCATCTATTTTAGGAGCTGACATTGCGGTTGTCGGCATACTTATTCTTGTAGCCAAAGTATTGTCTGCGGTTTTTGATCCGGTTGTAGGTAGTATGATAGATCGTTCAAAAAGTAAACGCGGAAAGTTTAAATCTATGATATTGAAGTCTATTATTCCTCTTCTTGTTATGACGGCAGCCGTTTTTATTAATGTTCCGTTTAAAGAGAATCGCACGGCAACGTACATTTGGATATTTGTTACATATCTTGTATGGAGTCTTGCTATGACGCTCGGCGATGTACCGTCTCAGGGTATAGCTTCGGTTTTAACGCCTAACCCCACAGAGCGCACAAACGTAGTGTCGATATCAAACACATTTAAGCAGATAGGGTTTTCGGCTTGTGTTGTTATTGTGCCGATAGCTTGTCTAATAATTCCCGGAGGGTCAAAAGTATTTGTTAAATCCGGCGAAACCGATATGCCTATGATAGCTCCGGAATATCTTTGGACGGCTATTCTTACGGCTGTTTTCGGCTGTGCGTTATTTGCACTTATACCGCTTTTAAACAAAGAGCGTGTTCCGTATGTATCCGGTGAAAAAACTACTGCCAAGGATATGTTTAAAGCTCTCAAAGACAACAAGCCGCTTATGCTTGTTATTGTATCATATTTTCTCGGATTCGGCAGACAGATGTCAATGGGTATACAAGTGCAGGCCGCTAATACAATACTCGGCTCACAAAATCTTGTTGCGGTACTCGGTATAGTTACTGCTGTCGGCTCTATGATAAGTATGGCGATTTGTCCATTACTTATCAAAAAGATGGGTGAGAAAAAGGTGTATATACTTCTCTCGGTATATGGCTTTGTTGCATCGGCACTATCGTTCGTTGTAGGGCACTTCTGGTTCAAAAATCCCGATAATACAGTGCTTACTGTATTATTCTATGCATCGCTGTTTTTAATCGGCCTTCAGTTTGCCGCTGTTACACTTATGCCCATGATAATGACAGCCGATTGTGTTGATTATTATGAGTTTGAGACCGGCAAACGCATGGAGGGCGCAGCATACTCTATTTTAACCCTTACCATAAAGGTTTGCCTAGCACTCGGAACCGCTCTAGGCCTTGTGTTTATACAGGTATCGGGCTATTCGGATACTGTTGCTCAAATTGCTGCCGGTACTGCAAGCGGATTTAGTGAGAAAACAAAAGACATTGTGTTTTTTGCTTATACCGTGGTGCCCGGCTTTCTTGCTCTCATTTCTATATTCCCGATTTTTAAATATGATATAGTCGGGAAGAAAAAACAAGATATAGCCGATGAGCTGCAAAAAAGAAGAACAAAAGCAACTGCGGAAATCGATAATTGAGATATATTAAGCTTAGGGCTGTACCGTTGAAAAAGCGGTATAGCCTTTTTGCTTCTATATATTTAAAATCCCATTGTTTTCATGGTATTTTCCGGAAATCAGAAGAATTCCGGCCGCAGTTAGAAGAGTGTGAATGTCGGTAATATCTGATGTTTTGGATTTTATTTCACACGGATATATATTTTTCCCGGATAAATCCTTGATAATCGTTTGTATTCCGAAGTAAATTTCTCCATCATTTAAGCTTGACAGTGTTATATCGTCTTTGAAATTAGTCCCAATGTTCAGCCTTTGTTTTATCCCGGCAGAATCATTATATATTAACGCTTCGTTAATGATATCGCCGTTTTTTGATATTTCCACGGAAATTGTATTTTTGAAACTGTTGTCAAGTTTTGCACCGATGTCTGTAATTACATATTCGGGTGTATCAATATAGCTTGCCTCTATTAAATTATTCCCGAGCAGCAATACGCCTCCGTGCTTGCTCAGCAGCTGAGAAAGTTCACCTGATAAACGGCTGTTAAAATCCTCGGAGACTACAATAAGCTTCACTTTATCACCCCGAAATATTATTTTCAAATAACATAAGGTTATTCAATGGTTAGAAACGTTTAAAATACTAGCTCAAAATATTAAAAAAATGCTAAAAAGCTATTGGAAAGTCGGTAATAATAGATTATAATATTACAATATAACAGTTAAATAAGGGAGGCTATGGGTTGGCTTCAAAGTATTCCGTTTCATTAGATAAACTAATAAAAGAATTCGGCTTTGAAACATTGTATTTGCCGGAAGACGCAAACGACCTATCCGTTACATCGCAGGATGTTAATAGGCCGGGTCTTATTCTTGCCGGACGTGATGATTATTTTGACCCGGAACGTGTGCAGTTTTTGGGGCTTTCGGAAATAGAATTTCTTAAAACTCTAAGCGATGAAATGCGTTATGAAAGCCTTAAACGGCTTGTCGAAACTCAACCGCCGTTTATTTTAATTACACGAAATTTAGAGATCCCGTCGCATCTTTCTTCACTTGTAGAAGAATACAAGGTGCCGCTCTTACGTACCGGTGAATCCACATCGAGCTGTATGTCTGCGCTTATTTCTTTTTTGGGAACAGAACTTGCCGAAAGGATAACACGACACGGAGTGCTTGTAGAAGTGTACGGCGAGGGCGTGCTGATTGTCGGCGACAGCGGCGTAGGTAAAAGTGAGACTGCGATTGAACTTATCAAGAGGGGGCACCGTCTGATTGCGGATGATGCCGTTGAAATTCGTAAGGTTTCTTCAAAAACACTTGTCGGTTCTGCACCGGACAATATCAGACATTTCATCGAACTTCGCGGTGTAGGAATTATTAATGCTCGCCGCATTTTCGGTATGGGAGCCGTAAAGCTTACCGAAAAAATAAATATGGTGGTTCAACTTGAGCCTTGGGATTCCGCTAAGGTTTATGATAGGATGGGCCTTGATAATGACTATATTTCAATTATGGACATCAAGGTGCCTGTTACTGTTGTGCCTGTAAAACCCGGCAGGAATCTTGCGATAATCATTGAAGTAGCCGCCATGAATAACAGGCAGAAAAAAATGGGATATAATGCCGCGCGCGAGCTCCTTCATCAACTCGGCATGGAAGAGGGCGAGTCAAAGGACGAAGAGCTTGAGATTTGGCAAAATTATTAAAGAGAATATAAAAACGGAGGATTATGATGTATAGAATTGGTGTTGATCTTGGAGGAACAAACATTGTAGCCGGAGTTGTTGATGAGTATTATCGCATAGTGGGCAAAGGAAAGATGCCTACTGCTTGTCCGCGTCCGTCATGGGAGATAATCAACGATGTTGCTTTGTCAATAAATATGGCTCTCGAAGAAGCAAAAATTTCGCTTGATGAGGTGGTTTCTATTGGCATAGGAACTCCCGGCTCGGTAAATAAAAAATACGGAATTATTGAGTATGCCAATAATTTAGGATTCGATAATGTTCCGGCAAAAGATATTCTTCAATCTAAGTTCAGCAAACCGATTTATCTTGAAAACGATGCTAACTGTGCGGCACTCGGCGAAGCAAAAGCAGGTGCCGGCGAGGGAGTTGCAAATTTTGTTGCAGTTACTCTCGGTACCGGTGTTGGCAGCGGAATTGTTGTAAACGGCAAGCTGCTCAACGGCTGTAATGATGCAGCAGGCGAGGCAGGCCATATGGTTATTTTTGCTGACGGAGAGCAATGCACCTGTGGCAGAAAAGGCTGTTGGGAGGCATATTCCTCAGCAACGGCACTTATTCGCCAGACGAAAGAAGCTATGGGCAAAAATCTCGATTCTGCTATGTGGACTCTTGTTGACGGAGATATAAATAAGGTCGACGGCAGAACAGCCTTTAATGCTATGCGCAAAAATGATCCGGCAGGCATAAAGGTTGTTGATACATACATACATTATCTTGCGATGGGTATTACAAATATGATTAACCTTTTCCAACCGGAAATACTCTGTGTTGGCGGCGGTATCGGTAATGAGGGTGAGTCACTTCTTGAACCTGTACGTAAAATAGTAAATCAAGAGCATTACAGCGTGCACAGCGTTGTTCAAACAAGAATATGCTCTGCTAAGCTCGGAAATGATGCCGGTATAATCGGAGCAGCACTTCTTGACGAATAATTTTGAGGGGAAATTATTTTGCTGAGTAATATAAAAGCTGTTGCAGATAAGTTTGGCTGCGAATTTCGCGAAGATGCTCCTATGAGCGATTATACGTCGTTTAAAACCGGTGGGCCTGCCGAGCTTGTTATAATGCCTAACAGCATAGAAGCTCTTTCGGCACTTATATCTGCTTGCCGTGAGAGCGAAATAAAGCCGTATATCATAGGAAACGGCAGTAATATACTTGTATCTGACAGCGGTTTGCGCGGAGTTGTTTTAAGGCTCGCAAAGGGTTTATCTGAGCTCAAGTACCTCGGTGACGGTGTGATATATGCCGATGCCGGTGTTTCTTTGTCAAAGCTTTGTGCTTTTGCTCTTTCCAACAATCTCTCGGGACTTGAATTTGCCTATGGAATTCCCGGCACAGCCGGCGGAGCCGCGTATATGAATGCCGGAGCTTACGGTGGGGAAATGAAAGATGTTCTGTGCTCTGTGTCGCACATAAATTTTGACGGTGAGGTAGGGCACTTTGAAAAAGAGAGCTTAAAGCTCGGCTATCGTTGCAGCGCGTATACCGACAGTAATCTTATTATAACCGGGCTTACACTTAAACTGAAAAACGGCGATTATGATGAAATTAAGGCTGCAATGAATTTAAATCTCAATAAGAGAAAGTCTAAACAGCCGCTAGAATATCCGAGCGCAGGCAGTACTTTCAAGCGCCCAGTGGGATATTTTGCCGGTGGACTTATAGAGCAGTGCGGTTTAAAAGGATACAGTATAGGCGGCGCCGAGGTTAGCGAAAAGCATGCCGGTTTCATAATAAATAAAGGCGGCGCAACAACTAATGATGTTTTAAGTTTGATAAAATATGTACAGAATAAGGTGTTTACCGAAACCGGTGTGCATCTCGAAACGGAAGTGAAATATATTGGGTAAGAAATCAGCAGAAAAGACAGAGCTTGTTATTGTTACGGGACTTTCGGGAGCAGGAAAGTCAAGAGCAGTTGACGCTCTTGAGGATATAGGCTTTTTTTGTGTTGATAATATGCCTCCGAAGCTCATACCTACTTTTGTCAAGTTGATTTTTAATTCTAACGAAAAACGTGACAGAGTAGCCATTGTTGCCGACATCAGACTCGGCGACTCGTTCTCTGATATTTTCGGAGTGTTGGATGAGTTAAAAGAAGATGAGATTAATTACAAAATTCTGTTTATAGATGCTGACAACGATGTAATTATGCGCCGTTACCAAGAGACAAGGCGTAAGCATCCTCTTGCCGATGAATTTAACACACCTTCAATACTTGAAGCCATCCAAAAAGAACGTGAGATACTGTTGCCTGCACGTTTACAAGCGGATTATATAGTAGATACGTCGAATGTTACAAGCTCTCAGTTTAAGGAGCGTATTGCAAAGCTTTTTCTTGATAATGCTTCGAGTTCTCTTAAAATTTACAGCATATCATTCGGCTTTAAATACGGCATACCGAAGGAAGCTGATTTGGTGTTCGATGTCAGGTGCTTACCCAACCCGTTTTATATTCCCGAACTTAAAGAGCATACCGGGCTTGAGACTCCCGTGCGTGATTTTGTTATGAAATTTGACCAGTCAAAGGCTCTCGAGAAAAAGCTGTTTGATCTTCTTGACTTTTTGTTGCCTCTTTACAGAACGGAAGGGAAAAGTCAGTTAACTATTGCGGTCGGTTGTACAGGTGGAAAACACAGGTCTGTTGTATTTGCCGAAGCAATAAATAAACATATTCTTGAAAACGGAGCTAATTCAAGCGTATTCCACAGAGATATTAAAAGGTAGTGCTATGACTTTTTCATCCAAGGTTAAAGATGAATTATTTAATGTTGAGACAATAAAGCCTTGCTGTATATTGGCTGAGTGTTACGGGCTTCTGCTTTTTGGCAGGGGTTTTTCGGCAGGTGAGGTTTATATATCCACAGAAAATAAAAATGTTGCGCTCAGATATAAAGAGCTTGTTGAGCGTTTTACGGAAAATCCGTGTAATGTTTCAGAGTCGGCATCCGGTAAAATTAAAGTCAGCGTCGGAAATAAACAGGATCGCTTAGCTGTTTTAAACGCTTTCGGATATAACGGCAAGGAGCGAACACGTAGGCTGAATTGGGCAAATATATCAGAAGACTGCTGTATAGGTTCTTTTCTGCGCGGGGTCTTTTTGGCGTGCGGAACGGTCAATTCTCCTGAAAAGAATTATCATCTCGAATTTGTTGTTCCGCATATGTATTTGAGCCGAGACCTTCAGAAGTTTTTGTCTGATAACGATATGGCGGCAAAAGAGGTTACGCGGAACGGCGCCTATGTTTTGTATTTTAAGGATAGCGGCGAAATCGAGGATATGCTGACGGTTATGGGCGCTTCAAACTGCGTTCTTGAGCTTATGGGCGTAAAAATGTATAAAGATATGCGAAATAATGTTAATCGTCGGCTTAATTTTGAAAGCGCAAATCTTGATAGAACCGTAAATGCGGCTCTTGTTCAGATAGATGCGATTAACAGACTGAAAAAGTGCGGAATGCTAAATGATTTGCCATCGGAGCTTCGTGAAATTGCCGAGTTGAGAACAGAAAATCCCGACTTTTCGCTGAAACAGATAGGCGACAGTATGAGCGTTCCAATGACTCGTTCCGGAGTTAACCATAGGCTTAAAAAGCTTTGTGCGTTAGCGGAAAAATGTAAGTAGAATATTGCTGCGAATTCAGCCGTAAACTTGAGTTGTTTACGGCTGTTTTTATGTAGGTATAAGAAAATGTGCAATTCGTTATTGCTGTATAAGACGTTTTAAAATATAACCAAAACATCATAATTCGGGCAAAATTCACAAAATATATTGACAATACATACATATATATATTATAATTTGAACAAGGGGCGGGGAATTAAAAATATATGATAATTATTAAGGCTCGCTTTTCTTATAAGTGCGGCTTTATTTTTTTAGGAGGAGCTTTTATGAAATAATTATACGGAGGCGGTTAATAGGCTTACTTTTTACAGGCAAAGTTTTTTATATCTCTTATGGCAAAAAATATCAGATGGGAGTATATAAGTGATGAAAAGCAAAACATATAAAATAACACTTGTAATTGAGGCGACAATAGCGGTGCTAATCGCTTTTTGCTTGGCTTTTTTCGGACCGCTGTCATTAAATGATATGACGTACGGCGAATTTGACATGCAGGTTTTTGAACTCTGTTTTACATATCCGGCAATCATAATTTTTATTGCTTTATTTGTTGTGCTGGCGGTAATTTCGTATAAAAAAGAACACACAAAAAAACGCTATGCAACCGAAATCGTTTTGTTTGCTGTCTTGTTGATATTTGTATATTTTTTAGGCGTGTTTGTGCCTCGTACATTCAGATATGAAGGCGTTGTTATGAATGCCGCCGAATACACTGATATTATGCATGAATTAAAGCCCTCTAAATGTTTCGAGGGTGAAAATACCGACTATATAGAAAAAATCGGAGAAAACCTTTCCGGTGAGTCGTGGTCCGTCTACGGTATGCGATATACCGAGGTCAGAAAATATGATTGGTCAATGGCGGATACCGGATACCAAGATTTATGCTCCGACTACGAATTGATATATTACAGCGGTATACCGAAGTTTATTTCCGGTGAAGTTGATTGCGTTGCAAAAATGCAAGACAGCCTCAGAGTTAAGGATATAGACAACTCGCATATCAAAGATGATAACGCAACAAATATCGGAATATACACAAACGGAACTTATGAAAATATGAAATACAGTATGTATACGAAGGACTATAACGGTCAAAAGGCAATTGTTATCTACGCCGATGAAGGTGACAAACACATTTTTCTGACGCTTCAATTGTTGGATAAATCTGCAGAATTGTCCTTAGCTGACGAAAATACTCTTTTACAGCATATATATAATGTGTTTGAAAAAGAAAATTGATTATCATCAAAACCATAAAATTTGCCGTGTGAATTTGCTGTGTAATAATATCTTATATTTTGCGTTGTTTGCTATTGATTTTTTTTGCCGGTTCGGTTATAATAGTCTCCGTCAGTTCGCCGGTGTGATGGAATTGGCAGACGTGCTGGACTCAAAATCCAGTGGTAGCGATACCGTACCGGTTCGACCCCGGTCACCGGCACCAAAAAACGGCATTCTTTGTAAAAAGAGTGCCGTTTTTTTTATTGTATTTTTTACAAATTTTTACATAAAGATTTTTATCCTATATTTTTGATTTTTACTTACTTTTTATTACTGTTTGTGATATAGTATTTATTAAAGTTAACTCTATTGGCTCTGTTTTAAGAGAGGAGAATTTATATGGGAAAAATCATAACAGTAGGTCGTGAATTCGGCAGCGGAGGACGTGAAATAGGTCGTAAGCTGGCTGAAAAACTCAGGTTTGCTTATTATGACCACGAAATCGTTGTTGAGATTGCCAAACGTACTGATCTTGCAACTGAATACATACAAAGTGTTGAGGAAAAACGTCCGTTTCCGCTTATGAGTATTACAACCGGGCATACTTTTTGGGCTTCGCCGAATCCGGTAATGGATCAGCAGCTTGAAGTACTTAAAACAGAGAGCGTTATAATAAAAGAAGTTGCCGAAAAGTCTGACTGCGTTATCGTAGGAAGATGTGCAGACTATGTTTTGCGAGACGAAGAACCGTTTCGCATATTCCTTTATGCGGAACTTGAGTTCAAAATGAAACGATGCCGCGAAAGAGGAGACGATGCTAAAAAAATGAGCGATCGAGAGCTTCAAAGACATATGGCTCAGATAGATAAAAAGCGCGCCGAATACTATGCGTTTCTCAGCGGACAAAAGTGGGGAGCAAAAGAGAATTACGATTTGTGTATCAATACCTCGACGGCTGATGAGGATAAAATTGTAAACAGTATAGCTGAGTTATATCGGTAAAATAATAACAAAATTAAAAGGAGCTGTAAAGTTGTTTTTACAGCTCCTTCTGTTTTTTATAGGCCCGCCCGACCGTACACGGCAATAATTAACCTGCATTCAAAAGCAGGTGGGGATCTATCGTCAGCATTCGTGCTCCCAACATCCGCCGAATGGGCGGGAGGTCTGCTCCACAGCATCGGAATCCGAACCCCTAAAATATAGGTGTTGGGTCAATATTGTCCGTATATTTATCGCATCGGGCAGGTATGTATATTTTACGATTTTAATCAGCTTTTATTCTTGTCATCATCTTTAATAAAATAAAGATCTTGAAGTCTATCCTCAAAAATTTCGGCTATTTCGTCGTATTCTTTTTGATTTTCGATAGGCTCCAAATAAATGTCATCGCTTTCATCATTTACTTTGACAATAATAAGTTCACCGTCACCGTCAAGAATTTCTTCTGCGTCGTCATATACAGGTGTCAGCGCAAGGTATTTCCCGTCATCGGTTTCTATTCTGTCAAGCTCTTCAAAAGTATGCGTAACGCCGTCTTCATCTTCAATTGTTACAAGATCGGCAGTAAATTCGTTATCAGCCATATATTTCACCTCCGATTGCTTTATATTTTACCGCGAAACTATACTTTCGTCAACCTGAAAAGGCTTTTTGTTTCAAAAAACATAGATTAAATGTTGAATCATTTTTTATATTTCTCCCAACAGCAAGGCCATCACAGTATCGCTCTATTGATGTTTTTTATTATTGCGAGATTATATTGTATGTGGTATAAAAGTTTAAGTACAAAGAGATAAAATTAATAAAAAATATAAAAAAATTATAAAAAAACTATTGACATTATATAGATATGAGTTATAATATAATCAGACAAGGGAAAGAAAAACAAAATAAATCCCTTGAATATTTTAAAGGAGGCGTTTCCGATGTACTGTTCAGAGGGCATAGAGCCGCAGACATCATGTTTCGCCGCTCATCCGATCTCGTAGAGACAGAGTTAATAAAGTGAGTACTTAAATATCGTATAGGCAAAATTATTGAATGTTCTACTTCGGTTGACCGGTACATAATAATAACGAATTTGCGTTACTGTAATGTGATCGGATGAGTGGCAAAGTAAAATTCAATATATATGTAAGCCAGAAAGTAAACACAGTTTATAAAGTTAGAGGAACCGATTAAAAACCGGTTCCTCGTTTTTTAGTCCTCTTTAAACTCAGCACTCCACGAAAATTCAAATTTTTTACCCGAACTCAGCTTTTGAATACCTCGTTTTTTTGAAAAATCCGTAGCTTTTTCATAAGAGTCGTTTACACCGTACCACGGTTCTATGCAGACAAAGGGCGCAGCCGGCTTTGCCCATATTGCAAGGAACGGAGAGGCGCCGAACGTGAACCTTATGTGTTTGCCCGCCTTTTTTTCGTTAAGGATAACGTAATTGGATTTTACATTTGGAAAAATCAGTGCGTCCTTATCAAACAGATGCTCCGTTAATTCTATTTTATTGCTATTTTGCAATATAAGATCCTTATCTCCCGTAATTACCGAATCGCGGTCGATTCTTTCGGAATAAAGAGTCTCATCATATTCGAAAGTTAATGTGTCACCGAGATTGCAGTTAAATGCAGGGTGAGCTCCGATTGAAAAATACATTTCTTCGGAGTTTGTATTTATGACCTTGTGAGTAACAGTCAGTTTATTATCGGTAATTTTAAAAGCGATATAAAGCTCATATTTGTAAGGATAGCATTTCAGCGTATCCGCATTTTCCTTTTGTAAGAACACAATCTCGTTTTCTGTCAATACTACCGGTTCAAACTCTCTGTGCCTTGCAAGACCGTGACGGATTACGCTGTATGTTTTCCCGTTGATAATACATTCATCATTTAACAGCTTACCGATTATTGGAAACAGAATAGGGGACTGACCGTTCCACACCGTCGGATTGCCTTGCCATAAAAACTCATATCCGCTTTTTTTCGAAACGATACTTGTAAGGGTGGCACCGAAGCTTTTAACGCCGACTTTGATAATACCGTTGTCAATATAATTTGTCATATAATCAACTCCTTTTTGAGTGTTAATTAATATTATCATTACTGATTGAAAAAGTCCATAATATATAAAAAGACGCTGTAAAAATACAGCGTCTTTTTAGGAGCGTTTTAAATTAACTTATTCCGCAGCGGATATTTCCTTATCCTTTGGAAGGATTGAGTTGGTAATTATACCGAGGATAAGCGCACAAGCGATGGAAGTGAGCGTTACGCTGCCGAAGTTTATTGTGAGTCCGCCTATGCCGGCTATGAGAATGACTGCTACAACAAAAAGGTTGCGGTTTTCGTCAAGGTTTACCTTCTGTATCATCTTAAGACCGCTTACGGCAATGAAGCCGTAAAGAGTAATGCAAACGCCGCCCATTACACAGTTGGGTATGGAGGCAAGAAATGTAACAAACGGGCCGAAGAATGAAATGATAATTGCCATTATAGCAGTAGCGAGAATTGTAACAACAGAAGCGTTGCCGGTAATTGCGACGCAACCAACCGATTCACCATATGTTGTGTTCGGGCAGCCGCCGAAAACAGCACCTACCATTGAACCTACGCCGTCACCGAGAAGAGTTCTGTGAAGGCCGGGCTCCTCAAGAAGGTCTTTATTAATAATGGATGAAAGGTTTTTGTGGTCGGCGATATGCTCGGCAAAAACAACAAATGCAACCGGAACATAAGCTACGGCGATGGTGGCTACATACTGGCCGGTTATTTCTTTTGTTCCTTTAAGAGCCTCAATAAATGTGAAGTCCGGAACAGCAAAGAGCTTCATATTTGAAAATACACTGAAATCAATTATTTGAAGAGCGGTATTGTTTGTTTTTATGCCGATAGCGGTAAATATGGCAGCGGCAACATAGCCTGCGAGAATGCCTATGATGAAGGGGATGAGCTTCATCATTTTTTTGCCGTATACGGAGCAAAGAATAACGGTGAAAAGGGTGACAAGTCCGCAAATGAGTGCAACATACGGGCTTGCGGTCGATACTTGAGTCACCTTATCAACAATAGTACCGTTTTCAACAACCTGCTCTACCGAGTCTGCCATAACCTTGCCCTGTGTAAGGTCGGAAATAGCATTGCCGGCAAGCGAAAGACCTATGATCGAAACTGTGGGACCGATGACAACTGCCGGCATAAGCTTGTTAATCCATTTTACGCCGGAAATCTTTACGGCAATGGCAATTACAACATAAACAAGGCCTGCGAAGAATGCACCTAATATAAGGCCTAAATATCCAAGTTGCATTGAGATGCTGCCTGCAAACGCCGCGAGCATTGATCCTATGAATGCAAATGAAGAACCAAGGAAAACCGGGCTTCTGAACTTTGTGAAGAGAAGGTATACGATTGTGCCTATGCCGGCACCGAAAAGTGCCGCCGATTGGCTCATATCGTGACCGATTATCGCCGGTACTGCAATTGTAGCTGCAAGAATCGCAAGCAACTGTTGAAATGCAAAAACGATTACTTGCCCGAATTTGGGTTTGTCTTTGATGTCGTAAATAAGTTTCATTTACTACGCCTCCTGAATTTATTTAGGCTCGGATAAAATCACGAGACCTTATTAACTGTTTTTGTAAAGCTCAGCTCTGAATGCTCCGTCAATTTCATTTACCTTAACACTTACGAACTCATCGCTTGATGTAGGTATGTTTTTACCGACGTAGTTTGCACATATCGGAAGTTCTCTGTGGCCTCGGTCTATTATGACTGCAAGTTGAATTTTAGCGGGTCTGCCGAGCTTGATTATTGCATCCATTGCGGCTCTTGCTGTGCGACCGGTAAAAAGCACATCGTCCACCAAAATGATATTTTTATTTGTTACATCAAAATCAATTTGAGTACCGTTTAGCTGTGGAGAGGAATATTTTTCTGACAAATCATCTCTGTATAAAGTTATGTCAAGCTCGCCGAGGTGCACTTTCAAATTTGAAAAACTCTCAATATTAGTTTTGAGCATTTTAGCAAGCGGTACGCCGCGTCGTTTAATTCCCACAAGATAGACCTCTTCATAGCCTTCACTGTGTTCAATTATTTCATGAGCAAGGCGAGCTAATGTTCTTGTCAAAGTTTGGGTGTCAATAATTATCTTTGAGCTCATCTTTAATACCATCCGCGCAACAAAAAATACCTTGACGCAATGCGACAAGGTACACCTACACAAATATTTCTTCGCGTTACCTTGTCGGCATCTCGTACCGAATTAAAGGACTGCTTTACTTTTTGGTATAATACCATATCAAAGTGTAAAAGTAAATAGGAAAAAGTCGTTTTTTGAAACTTTGTGTAAACCTATTTTGCTTTTGGCCTTTATGCGCGATTGACAAAACCGATGTGTGTAATTATAATTAAAGGACTTTAAATAATCATTTGAACGGGAGGGTTTTTATGCAGCCCATAATCAATTATGCTATATGTGCCGTTTCGGCCTATCTTATAGGCTCGCTGAGCTTCGGTATAATTATATCAAAACTGTTTTATCATAAGGATATTCGCAATTTTGGCTCTAAAAGCGCGGGTATGACCAATATGCTCAGAACCTTCGGAAAAGCCCCGGCAATAGCTACTTTTATATGTGATGTCGGAAAAGGGATAGTTGCTGTTGTTTTGGCAAAAAAACTGCTTTGCGGAGATGCTGACCCACTGGTCTGCGGATATATTGCTGCCGTCTTTTCAATACTCGGTCATATGTTTCCTATCTACTTTAAATTTAGAGGAGGAAAGGGTGTCGCTACTGCTCTCGGAGTTACAACAGCTCTCGCATGGCAAACATTTCCGATAGTGATGATTCCGTTTGTTATTATTGTTGCCGTCTCTAAAATGATTTCTCTCGGTTCAATTATTTCGGCGGTAATATTACCGATAGCGACTTATTTTGTATATTACTTTTGGTATCCAGAATGTTCTCCGGTTGTTCCGACCGTTGCAACTGCCGTTATAGCCTTACTCATAATTTTTATGCATCGGACGAATATCAAGCGAATGGTTCGCGGTGAAGAAAACAAGCTCGGAGCCAAGAAGTCGGACGAATAATGATTTAATATAACAAAAAGCCTGTTCTTAAGAACAGGCTTTAACTATTAAAATTTACAATATGTAAACGCCGGATTCAAGCACGGCTATTTCTCTGCCGCAGACTCTGAGATAACGATAAATCGGTTCGTCAAAAAGGCGAAAATCATTTACCGAAAAATCTTTAAGGTTGATAGTTCTTATCTTGCAAGAGCCGGCATTGCAGATAAACAACTCGTTACCGTATATACTGAGCGAATAGGGATTATCAAAAGCCGTTGAAGAATCTCCACCGATACGCAAACTGAATTTTTTGTGTGTAACAGAGTAATTTATAATTGCATTTTGCTCAGGTACGGTACACCAAATTAAAGGACCGTCGGCAGCGACGCCTTGAACAGGGGAGTCATGATAAAATAAATCCCCGCTCCATTTACTGTTGCCGTCCTTATCAAAAATTCCGGTTTCGCCACTCGGATAGACAACTGCAATATCCTTATTTCTCATTACAGCCGTGTCGCAGGAGATATAATCACCTATATTATCGCAAATCGCCTTAAAAGCATTGCCGAATTTATTAAGCTGATAAACGCTTTTTGTGACCGGAATCGGTTTCGCTCTTTTTATATCATACCCATAAAACGTAACCTTGCATCTGTTGTCGTCAAGCATTTCTTTTTTAGCAAAAATAATTCCGTTTGAATACGGAACTATATCGCAGATTTCAAAATCCACTATTTTTTTCATTTTTATATCACCATTATATGTAAAAAACTAATATTATATTTAATTACATAATATAATACTCGTTTTTTTCCCTTCGGTCAACCGCATTTGACTATTTTTGCGTAGTTTTTGAAAATTTGTAATATTTTAATCTCTCTATACTCTTGCAGTTGCTTTTACAATCGGTACAACCGCGACATTTTAAAATCCTTTTACCGTCATTCAGTATTCTTTCTTCAACAATTATATTTTTGTCAAGCTTTTTGCAAAATTGCTCGAATGTGTTTATTATTTCTCTCATAAAATCACCTACTTAAAATATAGCGATATTTCACCGGTTGGGAAAAAACGGCACTTTTGTCATAAAAGCATATGTTGTCCTCATAGTATAGCGTATGAAGGGGAGAATGTAATGACAACTGCAATATATATTGTTCTCGGTATATTCGGTTTTATCATAATTATTTCGATGTTCCGCACAAAGAAATTTTTATTATCGCTTTTCATGACGGCTTTACAGGGTATAGCCTCACTTATAGCCGCAAATTTTATCGGGGGATTTTTCGGCGTGCATTTAAGTGTTAATGCTTTTTCACTCGGTGTGTGCGGCCTCGGCGGACTGCCCGGAACCGTAATGCTGCTTATAACCGATACACTTTTTAAAATATAGAAAAACCTCTTGATTTTTATTGATGCATATTGTATAATAACACCCGTCGCCGATATGGACGTTTAGCTCAGTTGGTAGAGCATTCGCTTGACGTGCGAAGGGTCAGCGGTTCGAGTCCGTTAACGTCCACCATTTTAAAAAGGACTTTAATTTGTTCGTAAGCAAAAAGTACCGTTTTTATAGCATCCGCTTTAGCCGGGTGTTATTTTTTTTGCCTGATTTGTGTTGACTGTGATTATTTGAAATGGTAATATTATTCTTAATATTTTGTATATGAGGAGTAGCCTATGGGGCCAAAAAACAAGTTCAAAGCAATATTTTTGATAGTACTTGCTTTTGCGGTGTCTTTAATGCTTGTTTTCGGGACGATTGATTATATAGCAAATCACCGCACCTTTGAATCGGGTGTTATAGCCGGATGTTTGACAGAAGAATATAATTTTAATAAATGAAATTTGCTTTAAATGTCTTTTCAAAATGAAAAGGCATTTTTCTTTTTTTGCTTTAATATACATTATCGGGTGATTTAAATGTATAACGCTTACGAGCATGAGCCTAACGGTATCGCCTCCGGCAAAAAATACGATTATTGTGAATACCGAAGAGGACACGAGTCCGGGGAACCCAAAGTGAAAACAGACTTCTTGCTGCCTGTTTTGAAGGTGCAAATTATACTCTGCATTGCAATAGGAATTTTTATGATTATAATGTTTAAAACTCAATCGTCTGTCTTTTTATTTCTTCGTGAGTCCTATTATAATATTTCATCTACCGATATCCCGTTTGCGGAGGTTGTGAAAAGCATTAAAAAATCTGCCGATTTTGTTTTTGAGCCTATAAACGATACCGACAAAGTCAAAAAAAACGACGAAACCGAATCGTATAGCCAAGAAGCTTTCTCACTTACTTCGTATGATGATAACGAGCTTACCGGAATCGGCGGAGAGGATATATTGACCGCAAAAGAAAAAACATCATTTGCGCCGGTAAGTATGTCTCAAAAAGCTGTAATGCCGGTAGAAAATGCAAAAATCACATCAAAATTCGGCTATCGTGTAAATCCTGTTACGGAGGAATATGGCTTTCACACCGGACTCGATTTGGCGGTGCGGGAGGGTACGCCTATAAGAGCGACCTTCGGCGGAACCGTCATAAAAGCACAGGAATCCAAGCTTCGCGGCAACTATGTTGTCATTTCTCATTCAGATAATGTCGAAACTGTTTATTGCCACTGCAAAGAGCTTTTTGTTTCGGAAGGTGACATCGTTTCGGCAGGTGACATCATTGCGCTTGCAGGCATGACCGGGCAGGCTACAGGACCGCATCTCCATTTTGAACTCAAAATAAACGGGTTGTGGTGTAACCCTGTTTGGATACTTGATATCTGATGTCTTTTTTTATTAAAGATACCGAAATTAAAATCGGCTTTTTGTTCGCGGCATCTGTTGCAGCACTTTTGTGTTTTGATGTCGGACCGCAGGTACAATTGTCCGTCCTCTCGGGAATTCTCCACGAGGGCGGACATGTTTTTTCGCTTTTGCTTTTAGGAGAACGTCCGCAGAAAATCTGTTTTGGCCTTTTCGGTCTCACCGTTTTGCGTCGTAACGATATTAAGCTAAATTATAAAAACGAAATAATTACCGCTTTTTGCGGACCTTTTGTGAATATAGCAATTGGTGTATGTGCACTGTTGTTCTATCTTAATTACAGAGATAATCAAGCTTTGTTTTCGGTTGTTGCTATAAATGCTGCACTTGCTTTGTTTAACCTTTTGCCTGTGTCGGGGCTTGATGGCGGCAGAATACTCGAGTGTGTGCTTTTGAAAAGATTTTCTGTCGAAAAATCCGAAATAATATTATGTATTACGTCGCTTGTTGTTTTAATTCCGCTTACGGTGGCGGGATTTTTGACACTTGTAAAAAGCAGATATAATTTTTCGTTGTTATTGCTGTCTGTTTATCTTTTGATTCTTCTTGTTTTTAAAGGGTTAAAATAAGCTTAGCGGTTGCATAAAATCTGCATTTGTTGTATGATATCTCTACTAATTTTTATGAGGTATGGTATGCTGTCAAAAAAACAAGAGTTTCTTTTGCAAAAAGTGCAAAAGCCGGCACGATATATCGGCGGCGAAGTAAACAGCGTTGTAAAAGATAAAAGTAAAATTAAATTTAGGTATGCCTTTTGCTTTCCGGACAACTATGAAATAGGTATGTCACATCTCGGTATGAAAATACTTTACAGTCTTGTTAATGAACGCGAAGATGCATGGTGTGAGCGAGTCTTTGCTCCTTGGGTGGATATGGAAGAGGAGATGAGAAGGAACAATGTTCCTCTGTTCGCTCTTGAAAGCGGCGACAGCTTGTCCGAATTTGATATGATAGGATTTACGCTGCAGTATGAGTTAAGTTATACTAATATTCTTAATATGTTGGATTTGGGCGGCATTCCGGTTAAAAGTAAGGACAGAAAAAGTCTCACTCCGCTTGTGGTGGCAGGGGGTCCCTGCGCCTGCAATCCGGAGCCTATAGCGGATTTTATTGATTTGTTTATGCTCGGAGAGGGCGAAGAGGTTACAAACGAGCTTATTGACCTTTTGGAAAAACACAAGGAAATGGGCTCGGATAAATATGAATTTTTATGTGAAGCGGCCAAAATACAGGGCGTATATGTACCGTCACTGTATGATGTAAGTTATAACGCCGATGGTACGGTTAAAAATATTGAGAATAAAGCCACTGCACCGAAACGAGTAAAAAAACGTATTATCAGTGATCTTGACAAGGTTTATTATCCTGACAGGTTTGTTGTGCCGTTTATTGATGTTGTGCACGACCGAGCTGTTTGCGAGATTTTTCGCGGATGTATTCGAGGCTGCAGATTTTGTCAGGCAGGGTTTATCTATCGTCCGATTCGTGAAAAAAACTACGAAACCGCAAACCGTCAGGCCAAAAGACTCTGCGACTCCACCGGATATGATGAAATATCGCTTTGTTCGCTCAGTACAAGCGACTATACGGGAATAGACAAGTTGATACCGGAAATGTTTTCTTGGGCGCTAAAAGAAAATATAAATGTTTCGCTCCCTTCGCTCAGAGTCGATAATTTTTCTGATGAACTTATGGACGAGCTTAAAAAAATCCGTCGCAGCGGTCTTACGTTTGCGCCGGAAGCCGGTACGCAAAGATTGCGTGATGCCATTAACAAAAACGTAACGGAAAAAGAGGTTATAAACACTTGTGAAAAGGCTTTTGCAGGCGGATGGACTGCCGTAAAGCTGTATTTTATGATGGGCTTGCCAACGGAAACTCTTGACGATATCGCAGGAATAGCCGAGCTTGCTCAAAAGGTGGTTGAGCTTTATTACAGTAATCCAAATAAGCCTAAAGGCAAAGGTGTTACCGTCAGCATAAGTGTAGCCTCATTTGTTCCGAAGCCGCACACTCCTTTTCAGTGGGAACCGCAAGATACCATGGATATGCTCGTCGAAAAACAAAAGCATTTGTTGTCTTCCGTACATTCAAAAAAAATTCAGGTGTCATGGCATCAGTCTCCCACAAGTTTTCTTGAGGGCGTTTTGGCTCGCGGTGACCGAAAAATCTGTGACGTTATTTATTCCGCATGGAAAAAAGGTTGCAAATTCGACAGCTGGGATGAATTTTTCGATTTCGATAAATGGATGAAAGCGTTCGAAGAGTGCGGCGTCAATCCTTCCTTTTATGCCAATCGTAAACGTGAGTATGATGAGATCCTTCCATGGGATCATCTTGATTACGGTATAAGAAAAGAATTTCTTGTTGATGAAAATAAGAAAGCGCATATGAGCGTTACAACTCCAAATTGCAGACAAAAGTGCGCCGCCTGCGGTGCAGCAAAGCTTAACGGAGGAAAATGCGATGCAAAATGTTAGAGTCTTTTTTGAAAAAACAGGTATGACGAAATATATATCGCATCTTGATCTTATGCGTTGTATGACGCGTGCCATAAAACGTGCGGCGATACCCGCATGGTATACGGAGGGCTTTAATCCGCACCTTTTTATTACGTTCGCTTTACCGTTGACTCTCGGAGTTGAAAGCTTGTGTGAATCCATGGATATCAGGCTAACGGAGGAAATGGGCTTTGAGGAGGTTAAAAACAGACTGAATGTTAATTTGCCTGACGGCATCAGAATAACTAATGTTGCCGTGCCGGTTTACAAAGCAAACGACATAGCTTTTGCCGAATATAAAATTACGTTCCACACAAGAAAAAACGAAAAGATAAAAAATGAAATAGAAGAGAAACTGTTATGCGATGAACTGCTTGCTGAAAAGATGGGAAAACAAGGGAAGAGAAAAGTGCTGAAAACAATCAATCTGAAAGAGTTCGTCAATTCATACAGCGTTATTTCTTTAAATGATAAGACAGTGCTTACTGCAGTACTTACGGCAGGCAGTAAAAATAACATCAATCCAAATCTTTTTGTTGACGCGCTTAAGCTCGGAGATGATGTTGGTTTTTGCGAAATATTAAAGCAAAAAATGATGACTGAAGATCTCAAAAGCTTTGAATAATATTTTTTAAACAATAAATTTTATAATCATTTAAAAAGTGCTTGCTTTTAGAAAAACAATGTGATAATATATATAAGCATTTTGTGCGTTGGGTTTTTATAAACACTAACGGCAGTTAATGGCAACATTAAAGCTGACGGTCCTCTGCATTTGTATTTAGTGCACGAACGTCTGATAAAAATTAGGAGGACATTATGGACGCATTAAAAGTTATTACCGATGGTATGATCAAGGAAGAACGCCCTCATATCAAAGTCGGCGACGTTGTAAAGGTACACGTTAAGATTCGCGAGGGCGAAAGAGAAAGAATTCAGGTTTTTGAAGGTACTATAATAGCTCGCAAGGGCAGCGGTGTTTCTGAGACGTTTACCGTTCGCCGTGTTTCTTACGGTGTTGGTATTGAGAGAGTATTCCCCGTAAATTCTCCCAACGTTGCTAAGGTAGAACTTGTCAGAACCGGTAAGGTACGCAGAAGCAAGCTTTATTATCTTCGTGACAGAGTCGGTAAGGCTGCTAAGGTTAAAGAGCGTATATAAGCTGATTGAAAAAGAGGGTGGCTTTTTGCCGCCCTTTATTTTTTTTAAAATGCTTTGCTTTTTCAGCGTTTTTGTTGTAAAATATTTAATAATGCTAAAATGTAAGTTGGTGAGTTTTTTTGAGAAAAGTAGAGCAGTTCGAAGTCGATTATCGTGAGCTTTGCAGAGCTCCGGCGGCACACACAAAGCACATAAAGGCTGTATTTGATTGGTTCGATTCGGTTATATATGCTCTGCTTGCTATTTTTGTGATATTTGCTTTTCTTTTCAGACTCGTCGGTGTGAGTGGGCAATCTATGGAACCGACCTTACATAACGGCGATTGGCTTGCGGTGCGCGCTGTTAATACAAAAATAAACCGTGGGGAAATAGTGGTTGTGACGCAGCCCAACAAGCTGAATGAGCCTATTATAAAACGTGTGATAGCTGTTGCCGGTGATACAGTTGATATTGATTTTCATACAGGTAAGGTTACTGTTAACGGAGTTGTCTCGGATGAGCCGTACATAGCGGAAAAAACCGAGAGATCATTTGATACATCTTTTCCGTTGACTGTTCCGCAAAACTGTGTTTTTGTGATGGGTGACAACAGAAATCACTCGCTTGACAGTCGATCATCCGTGATAGGATTTATAGACACGAGGTATATTCTCGGTGTTGCTGAGTTTAGATTAATCCCTGTGGGAGATTGGAAGATAGATAGCAATGGAAAATAACAAAAAAAGAGCAAGCGGTATTTATGATTTTGCTTCGGTACTTGTAAGCGCAATTATCGCGGTAACGTTTATATTTACTTTTCTGTTTAAAATATCTTCGGTTAACGGCCCGTCGATGTTGGATTCGTTTCACAACGGAGACAGAGTCTTTATTACTGCTGCCGGATATCAGCCGAAGTACGGTGATGTTGTTATAATATCTCAGCCCAATCAATATAATGAGGTGCTTATTAAAAGAATCATAGCGGTTGGCGGTCAAACTGTTGATGTGGACGCGACTGCGGGTACTGTTACGGTTGACGGCAAAGTTTTATATGAACCGTATATAAGAGAGCAAACTTTAACGCAGGGCAATATGAATTTTCCGCTGACGGTTCCTGAGGGATATGTTTTTGTAATGGGTGATAACCGTAATCATTCTACGGACAGTCGCTATAAATCAATCGGACTTATTGATGAAAGATATATAATGGGCAAGGCTTTTTACAGGGTAGGGGATAAAACGCTTTTGCCGAGCTATGGTGTTAGTTATGAATGATACTATAAAACAAAATGTACAATGGTTTCCCGGGCATATGGCGAAAACGCGCCGAAAGATAAAGGAAAGCCTGCCGCTTGTTGATGCAGTCGTTGAAATACTTGATGCTCGCATTCCGCGAAGCAGCCAAAATCCGGAAATTGCTGAAATAATCGGAGAAAAGCCGCATATAGCAATACTTAATAAGTGTGATATCGCAGATGATGCGGCTACAAAAAAATGGCTTGAATATTTTCGGCAAAACGGTATATATGCTTTGGCACTTGATTGTAAAACCGGTAAGGGCTTAAATCGATTTGTTCCGCTTGTAAATGAAGTCCTCAAAGATAAAATACAGAGTAATATAGATAAAGGCATGGCCGGTAGACAAATACGTCTTATGGTAGTCGGTATTCCCAATACAGGTAAATCGTCATTTATAAACAAAATGGCCGGCAAAAAACGAGCCGAGGTTGCGGATAAAGCGGGAGTTACAAGGCATAACCAATGGTTTGCAATAGGCGGAGGGCTTGAGCTTCTGGATACTCCGGGCGTTTTGTGGCCTAAATTTGAAGATCCGGAAGTCGGCGATAAATTAGCTTTTGTCGGGTCGGTTAAAGATCAAGTTGTTGATATTGAAACGCTTGCTGTTCGTTTTCTTCGCGTTATGCGCGATTTTTATCCCGAAAGGCTCGCCGAAAGATATAAAATTGAAAACTTTGAAGAGCTTGAACCGTATGAAATACTTGAGCTTATAGGCAAAAAACGCGGTATGATTATGCGCGGCGGCGTGGTTGATACCGAGAGAGCTTCCGTAATGCTGCTCGACGAGTACCGTGGGGGTAAGCTCGGAAAAATTACTTTGGACGGAATTTATTGATGGTGAATTTTGAAATTGAAAAAGAATACATTTCCGATGGCTTTAACTGTATTTGCGGAGTGGACGAAGCAGGACGCGGACCGCTTGCGGGACCTGTATGTGCTGCTGCGGTTATACTGCCTGTGGGAGCCGTGATACCCGGGCTTGACGACTCGAAAAAGCTGACCGAAAAAAAGCGCGAGGCACTCTATGACGTTATTAAAGAAACGGCTGTGTCTTACGGTATCGCTTTTGCAAGCGAAAATGAAATTGACGAAATGAATATACTTAACGCAACTTTCCTTGCTATGAAACGCGCCGTGGAAAAACTTGGCGTGAAACCTGATTTGGCGCTGATAGACGGAAATCAAAAGCCGCATACGGGCATTAACGAAGTTACCGTTATTAAAGGCGACGGCAAGTCGATGTCAATAGCGGCAGCGTCGGTCCTTGCCAAGGTAACGCGTGACAGATATATGCTTGAACTTGATAAGAAGTATCCGCAATATGAGTTTAGAAAGCACAAGGGTTACGGGACCAAGCTCCATTATGAGAAGATCTTAGAATACGGCATTTCGGATGTACACCGCAAGACTTTTCTTAAAAATTTGGAGGACAAAAGGTGAATAAGGCTGTTACGGGAAAGCTCGGTGAACTTGCGGTCGGCAGATATCTGCGTGAAAACGGATATGAAATAATTACCGCCAATTACCGATGCCGTCTTGGAGAAATTGACATAATTGCAAAGCAAAACAAATATATATGCTTTGTTGAGGTTAAAACGAGATCTGAAAATTATAAGTACGCACCTGCCGACGCCGTTACTTTTTCTAAAAGGAAAAAGATAATAGCGGCGGCAAAGCTATATATTGCGTCACACAATGTTGATTTGCAACCGAGATTTGATGTCGCAGAGGTGTTCGTTGAGAAAAATCAGGTTGCAAAGATTAACCTTATTACAAATGCTTTTGACGGAGAGGGAAAATGAATCTTATTGATTTTCATTGCGACACCTTAAGTGAATGTTATAACAGAAAGTCCGAGCTTTATAAAAATGACCTTCATATAGATTTAGAGCGCGGAAAAAGAGTATTCAATAAATATTGTCAGGTGTTTGCCGTTTGGATACCGGATGAAAAAAGAGGCGACGAGGCATACGACTATTTTAATAATGTTTACGCTTTCTTTGAAAAACAGCTTTTAAAGAATTATAATACTGTGGCATTCTGCCGTTCTTCCGGTGAAATGGACAATGCCTTCGGAGAAAATAAAATTGCTGCGTTTTTGTCTGTTGAGGGCGGTGCGGTTCTCGGCGGCGACACAGATGTGATCGATGCATTGTATGAAAAGGGCGTTAGAATTCTTACCCTTACATGGAACGGTCAAAACGAGCTCGGCGACGGCTGCTTTACCGAAAATGCAAAAGGACTCTCACCGTTTGGTGTTAACTGCGTCAAGAAATTGCAGAAAAAAGGAATCATTGTTGACGTTTCGCATTTAAGTGAACGTGGCTTCTATGATGTGGCGGAGTATTCCGAAAAACCTTTTATTGCAACCCATTCGGATTGTGATATTGTTGATAATCCGTTTGCCGAAAAACGCAATCTTACAGACGCTCAGATTAGAATTATTACAGAGCAAAAGGGTATAATCGGACTTAATCTTTATGAGAAATTTCTCGGTGTGGAAAACGGAGCAGGCCTTTGTTCGGTTATCAGACAGATAGAGCATTTTTGCTCGCTTGGAGCTGAACACACTATTTGCTTTGGGTGCGATTTTGACGGATGCACAGTAAGCGATGACCTTTGCGGGATAGATAAACTGTACAAAATAGCTAACGGGCTTGCAAGAGAAAATTACAGCGATGAATTGATAAACGGCATTTTCTTCGATAATGCAAACGCTTTTATCGTTGCAAATATGTAATTTATATGTTAAAATACATCTGATTTTTCAGTTAGGAAGTGCAAATTTATGTATTACACAAGTACGAGAGACAAATCAATCAGGATTTCTTCGGCTGAGGCTATTACAAAAGGTATTTCGGCCGAGGGCGGACTTTTTGTTCCCACGGAAATTCCGCATATTACGCTTGATGATATAAAGAGAATAGGTACACTTCCGTATACCGGCAGGGCAAAAGAGATTTTGAAGCTCTATCTTACCGATTTTACCGAGGATGAGCTCAATTATTGCGTAGAGGGTGCATATAAAAAGTCGAGCTTCAGCTCCGAAAAAATTGCGCCGCTTTATAAGATATCTGATAAGGAAAGCATACTTGAACTTTGGCGCGGTCCCACATGCGCTTTTAAGGATATGGCTTTGCAGCTTTTACCGTATCTTCTTTCTGTATCTGCTTCCAAGACTCTCAAGGATACTAAGATTGTTATTCTTGTCGCAACCTCGGGTGACACAGGAAAAGCAGCACTTGAGGGCTTTAAAGATGTGGATAATACTCAAATACTTGTCTTTTACCCTGTTGACGGTGTGAGTCCTATGCAAAAGCTTCAGATGACTACACAAGAGGGTAATAATGTAAGTGTGTGTGCTATCAAAGGCAATTTCGATGATGCACAAAGCGGAGTTAAGTCTATATTTACAAATTTGGAAATTAAGAAGAAATTTGCAGAAAACCATCTCGCGTTTTCATCGGCTAACTCAATTAACTGGGGCAGGCTTGTTCCTCAGATAGTATATTATGTATCGGCATATTGTGATATGGTCGAGAACGGTTCGCTAAAGCTCGGTGAGGAAATGAATGTTGTAGTTCCTACCGGAAATTTCGGCAACATCCTTGCCGCTTATTATGCCAAGAGAATGGGCGTGCCGATAGGTAAGCTTATTTGTGCATCCAACTCTAATAATGTACTGACTGATTTCCTTAAAACAGGTACATATGACAAAAATCGTAATTTCTATTGCACGGCATCTCCGTCGATGGATATACTTATTTCAAGTAATCTTGAAAGGCTTTTGTTCCATCTTTCGGGTGAAAATGATGCTGAAGTAAGAGAATATATGAAATTGCTTGCAAACAGCGGTAAATATACTGTAGGGGAACAGCTCTTTGAAAAAATCAAAGAATTATTCAGAGCCGGCTATTGTGATGATACCTTGACAAAGGCGACTATCAAGGAAAACTTTGATAAATATCATTATCTTTGCGATACGCACACGGCTGTTGCTGTCAAAGTTTATGAGGATTATGTCAGCGAAAGCGGCGATAAAACGCCTACAGTAATAGCGTCTACTGCAAATCCGTATAAATTCTCCGCAAGTGTTTTGTCAGCTCTTACAAGCGATGTTCAATCTGCCGACGAATTCTCTATGGTTGATGAATTGCACACGCTTACAGGCGAACCCGTACCGCCGCAGCTTGCTACGCTTAAAGATAAGAAAGTAAGATTCGGTGATGTAACGACTAAAGACGATATGGCAAATGTAGTATTCAAAATGCTCAACATTTAATCTGTTCATTTCCGGATTTTTGTTGTCTGAACGGAGCTTTGGTATGTCATTATTTGCTATCGGCGATACCCATTTGTCGCTCGGCACAGATAAGCCGATGAATATTTTTCGCGGATGGGACAACTATGTTGAAAGACTCGTTTCAAATTGGAATAGGGTAGTTGACCAGGGTGATACTGTTGTTATAATGGGTGATGTGTCTTGGGGAATGTCTCTTTCCGAAGCATACAAGGACTTTGAACTGCTGAATTCTTTGCCCGGCAAAAAGATAATAATGAAGGGCAATCACGATTATTGGTGGAACACCAAGAAAAAAATGGACGAGTTTTTTTTCAAAAACAAATTTGAAACTCTGTCTGTTTTGCATAACAATGCATACAGGGTCGGTGACATCAGTATTTGCGGAACGAGAGGTTGGTTTTTTGACGCGGAGAGCGATCTCGACAAAAAAGTTGTAAAACGTGAAGCCGAAAGACTTCGCCGCTCAATAGAGTGCGGAGAAAAATTAGGCGGTGAACCTGTTGTATTTTTACACTATCCGCCGATAAACAACTTGCAAATCTGCGACATGATTTATGATGTGCTGGTTGAAAAGAATATAAAGAGATGTTATTATGCACATCTTCACAGTGCCTCTGTTCATAATTCTTTTAACGGTGAAAAAGACGGTATTCATTTTCAACTTTTATCGGCAGATTATCTTAAATTCTGCCCTAAACTGATAGAAAAAATAAATTAATAAAAAAGTATGGTAATTTAAGGTCTTATCTGTTATAATACCATAGTTACTGTAAATATTCAGGAGGAATTTGTATGAGTTTAAAATCTTCAAACAAGGTGGATACCAATGTTTGGGAGCTTGAAGTAAGCGTAGATGGCGACACTTTTAAGGATGCCGTTACAAAGGCTTATCTTAAGCAGAGAAAGAACATTACCATTCCGGGATTTAGAAAAGGAAAGGCTCCGCGTGCTTTTATTGAAAAATATTACGGCGAGGGTGTGTTCTATGAGGACGCTCTTGAGGCTATATATCCCGATGCGGTAGCTTCCGCTATTGAGGAAGCGAAGCTTGAACCGGTTGATACACCTTATGACCTTGAAATTCCCGAGATGGGCAATGACGGTGTAACCATGAAGTTCAAAGTAACTGTTAAGCCTGAGGTTGAGCTCGGCGAGTATAAGGGCCTTAAGGCTATAAAGAAATCTACCAAGGTTACGGCAGATGAAGTTAAAGCTGAGCTTGCAAGGATGCAGGAGCAGAATTCAACTGTTTCGGATGTTGATGACAGAGCGGTTAAAAAGAACGATATAGTTGTTATCGACTTTGAGGGCTTTGTTGACGGCAAGGCGTTTGAGGGCGGAAAGGCTGAAAAATATGAGCTTACTATAGGCTCAAATCAGTTTATTCCCGGCTTTGAAGATCAGATTATCGGTCACAAAATCGGGGACGAGTTTGATATTAATGTTAAATTCCCTGAGGATTATCAGGCTGATCTCGCTTCTAAGGATGCTGTGTTCAAAATTAAGCTTCACGGTATAAAGGTTAAGGACGTACCGGCACTTGATGATGAATTTGCTAAGGATGTCAGTGAATTCGATACTCTTGACGAGCTTAAAAAAGATATTAAGAAGCAGCTTGAAAAGAGAAAAAATGATGATGCCGAAAACGAGCTTCATAATACACTCCTTGAGGAAGTTGCAAAGGGTATAAAAGCTGAAATTCCCGAGGCAATGATAGAAAAAACGATTGATGATGACGTTAATGAGTATTCATATCGTCTTCAGTCACAGGGCTTAAAGCTCGAAACATACCTCAAATATACCGGTATGGATATGAAGGGCTTCCGCGAAGGCTTCAAAGAGAGAGCAGAAACACAGGTAAGACTTAATTTGGCTCTTGAAAAAATAATTGAAAAAGAAAAAATTGAGGTTACCGAAGAGGATATCGAAGCGGAATACAAGAAATATGCAGATGCATATAATATGGATATAGACACTATCAAAAAGGCTGTTTCCGCTGAGTCTCTCAAGCCGGAGCTCGCTTCCAGAAAAGCAATTGATTTAATTGTTGACAGCGCTGTTGTCACAGAGGAAAAAGCTACAAAGAAGACAGCTGAAAAGAAGCCGGCAACAAAAAAGACCACCGCAAAGAAACCGGCAGCCAAAAAGACTTCTGAAAAGGCTGATGATAAAAAGTCGGCTGATAAAGCGGAATAAGATTCGAATTTTATTCCAATAATCTAAATGCTATTTTATGCGGCGGGCGCTTTTGCGTTTCGCCGCAGGATTTTAGGAGGAAAAACCATGGCTTTAGTCCCCTATGTAATTGAACAGTCATCTCGCGGAGAGCGTTCGTATGATATTTTTTCCCGTCTTTTAAATGACAGGATAATAGTTTTATCCGATGAAGTAAATGATGCTACTGCAAGTCTTGTTGTTGCACAGCTTTTATACCTTGAGGGGCAGGATCCCGAAAAGGATATCAGTCTTTACATTAACAGCCCGGGTGGTTCTGTTACTGCCGGATTTGCCATATATGATACTATGCAGTATATTAAGTGTGACGTATCGACAATCTGCATGGGTATGGCTGCCAGCATGGGAGCATTTCTCCTTTCTTCCGGTACAAAGGGAAAGAGATTTGCGTTGCCCAACAGTGAAATAATGATTCATCAGCCCTCAGGCGGAGCTCAAGGGCAGGCTACCGAGATTGAAATTACCGCAAAGCAGATTCTTAAGATAAGAGAAAGACTTAATAAGATACTTGCCGATAATACAGGTAAGCCCATAGATATAATTGCTAAAGACACAGAGCGCGATAACTTTATGTCTGCTGATGAAGCACTTGATTACGGTCTTGTTGATAAAATACTTTACAAAAGATAATTTCGGAGGATTTTTTGATGTCAAGAGATAATGACAGCAAAGGTAAGACCATGCGTTGCTCTTTTTGCGGTAAAACGCAGGATGAAGTCGGTAAGCTTGTTGCCGGTCCCGGCGGTGTATGCATTTGTGATAACTGTATTGAACTTTGTCTCGAGATAATTGAAGACGGCGGCGGATTTAAACACGTCAGAAAAAACAGAGCGCAAACCGATAAACCGCTTCCGAAGCCTCACGACATAAAAAAACTTCTCGACGAATACGTTGTAGGGCAAGACGATGCAAAAGTTGCATTGAGCGTTGCGGTATATAACCATTATAAAAGAATATATTACGGTGCTAAAAGTGACGTGGACATACAAAAGAGCAATGTTATTCTTTTGGGTCCCACAGGTGTAGGCAAAACAATGCTTGCCCAAACCCTTGCTAAAATCCTGGATGTGCCGTTTGCAATTGCTGATGCCACAACTCTTACCGAAGCGGGCTATGTCGGTGAAGATGTTGAAAATATTTTGCTGCGTCTTATTCAGGCGGCCGACTACGATGTTGAAAAAGCCGAAAAGGGCATCATATATGTTGACGAAATAGATAAAATTGCAAGAAAATCTGAAAATCCGTCAATTACACGTGATGTCAGCGGTGAGGGCGTTCAACAAGCCTTGCTGAAGATTCTTGAGGGAACTGTTTCCAATGTTCCGCCTCAAGGCGGCAGAAAGCATCCTCAGCAGGAGTTCATTCAAATAGACACAACTAACATTCTGTTTATCTGCGGCGGCGCTTTTGACGGAATAGAAAAAATCGTTGAAAATCGTACCGGCAAGTCTACTCTCGGTTTTGGCGGTAAAGTTTTGGATAAATCCAATTTGGAAACTGAAAAGATATATTCGAAGATTATTCCTCAGGATTTGGTAAAATTCGGTCTTATACCGGAGCTTGTCGGCAGACTTCCCGTTATAACAACGCTTAACAATCTTGACAGAGAAGCACTTATAAGAATTTTAACCGAACCTAAGAACGCGCTTCTTAAACAGTTTAAGGAACTCTTTAAAATGGATGGAGTTGAGTTGGAGTTTTGTGATGACGCGCTGTCTGCGGTTGCGGATTTAACCCTTGAAAAAAAGACCGGAGCAAGAGGTCTTCGTTCGATAATTGAGAAAACTTTATTACCTATTATGTATGATATTCCGTCCGACAGCGATGTAAAAAAGGTCGTTATAACAAAGGAGTGCGTACTGAACGGTGATAAGCCGCTCACCGAAACAGCTAAAACATCTGTTAAGGAAAAATTCAGAGCTAAAACTTCTGCCGGACCTAAAAATGTTGGTTGAATGTATGACCGGTTGCTTTTGCAGCCGGCCTTTTTTGTGTTGGCAGCTTCTTTACTATTTACGGCAAAGATTAAATTGCCTCTATAGCATCTTTAATTATTGCTGTATTTGTGTTATAATGTAATCTAATTATTATAGGGCGGTGAGAAGATGAAACCTAAGAAAAAAATACGTAATTTGGATTTTTCGAGTGAAAAACAAGCCAAACAGAAAAAAATGCGTTCTTTTATCATCGCCTTTTCTTCTTTTGTTATCATATTGGGAACAATTTCGGTATTTATATTTATGAAGTCGGTTGATTTTAATTTGAACAATTTAGTTCAAAGTACGACCGTCTCGGACGAATCAACTTCAGATTTGACAACCGCATCATATGCTTTATCGGGGAGGGTAGGTATTTTACTTGTATTTACCGATGATTCCGGGGAATTGATCAGCGTTTCAGCTCTCGACTGTAATATGGACATCAAGTGTATTTCCGTGGTGCAATTGCCGGCTGAAACCTCAATGGGTTCCGACAGTCTTAAAGCCATTTATCAAAAGGGCGGTGCTGCCGCACTTGAAAAGCCGATTACGGATATATCGGGGCTCAGCTTTACTAAGTATATTAAAATGAGTCAGACACAGCTTAAAAAGGTTGTATCGAAAATAGGTGATGTTACTGTTCGAATCCCGTCTGACATTAATTATAAAGGTGCGGATTTTTCTCTGTTGCTTGATGCAGGTGATCAAAATCTTACTTCCGACTTGTTTTGTAAGTACTTTTTATATGCCGATAATTCAGGTAAGCGAGATGCAACGGTCTCCTTACTGAATGCTTTAATGACAGCAAAGAATGTTACCGCGCAGGATACCTTATTTAACTTTATAATGAATAATACAGATACTGATATTTCCGTTGTGGATTATTCGAAGGTTTCCTCCGCTTTGACGCTGTTTGTGCAGGAAAAGAGCGGAAATGTTGCTTCTGCCGCAAATGAATTTCCGGAGGTAACAAAGAAAAAATGAAAAGTAGAACCAGCTTTTTGTTACTGTTATCCTTGTGCTTGGCGTTGTTATTATCGTCGTGCGGATTTTCAAATTATAACCTTCCGACCGATTTTTCATCGGTCGAGTTAATATACGAAAATGACCCGTCAAGATATTACTATAATCAGCTTACTGATGACGGTAAGACAGCGTACACTCTTATTGTAAATAATATCAGCGAACATCCGGAAAAAATTGAAATTCCTCAAATTGATGAGGATGAATTCGGCAAAGTGTTTTATGCGGTTACATATGATAATCCGGGAATTTTATGTTTCGGTATGACAAGTTCTGTTAAAGCTGACGGAAATAAATTCTTTTATGTGCCGGAATATTCGGCAAATAAGGAAGAATGTGACAAAAAAACAAATGAACTTAATACAGCTGTTTCGGAGTTCTTAAAGACTGTTCCGGAGAACAGCAGTGATTATGAAAAAGAATTGCTTACACATGATTATATCTGCGACAAGTGCATTTATGTATATAATGAGGGTGAAAGCTTAAAGGGTTCGTCTTATGATGCGATTATAAACGGCGAGGCTGTGTGTGAAGGCTATGCGCGGGCTGCAAAGCTGTTTCTTGATAAACTGTCTGTAATCAATTATTTGATTTGCGGTGATGCTACTAATTCGGATGGCAAAACCGAAAGTCATATGTGGAATATTGTAAATATTGACGGTAAAAACTATCATCTTGATTTAACTTGGGACGATTATGATAACGATAGTGCGGCAGTAAGTCATTCATATTTTAATTTATCCGATGATATGATTAAAGCAAATCATTTCAATCTTGCTCCGAGTGATAACAATTGTGTTTCGACTGATGCAAACTATTTTAAAGTAAATAATTTGATGTTCGAGAGTTTTACCAAAAACGAAAAGAAAGCTATGACTTCTACTGCGGTAAAAAATGTGAGAAACAGCTGTAACCAAGTAGAAGTGTGTTTTGTTAACGCTTACGAATTCAATAAGGCTATTACCGATTTAGCTGATAAAAGCGGTATTTATGATGTCTTAGATGATGTCAATAAGCAATGCGGCAAAAAGTTCTCTTCTGTTACATATGCCGAAGACGATGATATATATACGTTACAGTTTGTTTTTGAATAGAGGTTAATTAAATGGATAAAGCAAGAATCGAAAAAGCTGTCAGAGAAATTCTGATAGCAATAGGTGAGGACCCCGACAGGGAAGGCCTTGTTGAAACACCTAAACGTGTAGCTAATATGTATGAAGAGATATTTGCAGGACTTGACAGCGATCCTCATAGGCTGCTAAAGGTGTTTGATGAGGGCGATAATGATGAAATGGTTGTAGTTAGGGATATACCCATGTATTCTATGTGTGAGCACCATTTACTTCCTTTTATCGGCAAAGCTCATATCGCATATATTCCGGCAGACGGAAAGGTGATAGGGCTTTCAAAGCTTGCAAGGATTGTTTCGGATTTTGCTAAAAGGCCACAGCTGCAAGAACGTCTTACTTCGCAGATTGCCGACTTTCTCGAGGAAAATCTTTCTCCGAAGGGCGTTGCGGTGGTTGTTGAGGCAGAACACCTCTGTATGACAATGCGCGGAGCGAGAGCGGCAGGAGCCACTACCTTTACGTCGGCACTGCGTGGTTCAATGCGAAAAGATGCCAGAACGCGCGCAGAAGTAATGTCGCTTTTGAGAGGAGCAAAATAAAGTGTTCTTTTTTCGAGGAAAAAACTTCAGCTTTGAGTTAAATACACGTACATATGTAATGGGCATTTTAAATGTAACTCCTGATTCGTTTTATGACGGCGGTAAATGGAATTCGCCCGGTGCAGCACTTAACCACGCTTTACAAATGCAAAATGACGGAGCCGATATAATAGATATAGGTGCGCAATCCACAAGACCGGGGCACAAAGAGCTTTCGGAAAACGAGGAGCTTTCGATTATAAAAGAGTATATTGATGCGATAATTCCGCAGCTCTCGGTACCGACTTCTGTTGACACTTTTTATCCGGCGGTAGCTGAATACTGCTTAATGCACGGAGTGGCTGTTGTAAATGACGTAAGCGGAAGATTCAATCCGGATATTGCTTCCTTAGTGAAAAATCACAATGCCGGTTGGATAGTCATGCATACAGGCGGCGGTGATGCCGACAGAATGACCGATTACGAAGATAATGTTGTCGGAAATGTCAATGCTTTTTTTGACTATATGTTGGAAAAGAGTGAAAACTTCGGCATAAAAAGAGAACAGATATGTCTTGATATGGGCATCGGATTCGGTAAAGATTATGAGGATAATCTTACTCTTATAAAAAATATAAAGCGGTTGAAAAGGCAGGATGTTATGTTGCTTACCGCTCTTTCAAATAAACGTGTAATTAAAGCGGCATCACACTCCGACGCGGAAAACTGTTTGTTTGGAACGATAGCCGCAGATACAGCTGCTGTTTTCGGCGGAACGGATATGATACGTGTGCATGAAGTAAAGGAGTCGAAAATTGCGGCGGATATGGCTGATGCCGTTTTCAGAGGGTGATGCAATGGATAAAATAATCGTAAACGGATTAAAGCTTTATGCATATCACGGTGTAAATCCCGAAGAGAAGGAAGACGGACAGCTTTTTATTTTAGATATAACCGCATTTCTTTCTCTTTATGTTCCGTGCCAAACGGATATGGTGGAGAATACCGTGAGCTATGCTAAAATAATAAAAACGGCGCGTAGAGCTTTTTTAAGCGGAAAATTTGATTTGCTCGAAAAGGCGGCACAAACAGTTGCCGACGCTGTATTAAATGAGTTTTCCGAAATTAAAGCTTTGAAAATAACTGTTAAGAAACCTCAAGCGCCTATTAAGGCTGATTTTGATTATGTTGCGGTTGAAATTGAGCGCAACAGAAACGGAGTGGCAGTATGAAAGCAGTAATCGGTGTCGGAACAAATGTAGGAGATCGACTTCAAAATATCAGAGACGCAAAAAAAGCGTTTGGGCTTGTTCCCGAAACAAAAGTTACGGAGGTTTCTTTTGTTTACGAAACAGAACCTTGGGGATATGACCAACAGGATAATTTTTTAAATTGTGTTATGACTGTTGAAACCAATCTGTCTTCACGTGCTTTGCTCGGTGTTTGCCTTGGAATTGAAGCGGGGATAGGAAGAGTGCGCACAATTAAAAACGGGCCGCGTGTTATTGATCTTGATTTGCTGTTTTATGAAAATGAGACGGCGGATACACCGGAGTTGATGTTGCCGCATCCGGGAGTAAAAGAAAGAGCGTTTGTTCTTTATCCGTTGCATGATGTTTTTCCGGATATGAAAATATTTGGATATGATTATTCGGAAAATTTCAAAAACTGTGATGGCAATACGGTTACTTTTTATTCGGAATTATAAGATGATTAAGGAGCATTAAAGCTATTTATGCAGTTTATTATAATGGACCTCGAATGGAATAATGCATATTGCAAAAAGCTAAAGGGGTATATAAATGAAATTATAGAATTCGGTGCCTGTAAGGTAGATAAAGATTTTAATGTGATTGATGAGTTTTCGGTAATTGTAAAAGCACAGGTCGGAAAGAAGCTACAGGGTAGGGTAAAAGCACTTACGCATATTACCAATGAGGATATATCTAACGGAGTTCCGTTTTTTAAAGCCCTTTCAATGTTTAGAAATTGGGTCGGTGACGATGAAAATGTGTTCTTTTCTTGGGGAGACGGAGACATCAGAACTCTAATAAAAAACTATGAGTTCTTTTTAAAGAAAAATCGTATTCCGTTTGTTAATAACTATTGTGACGCACAAAAATATTGTCAGTCTTTTATACCCTCGGCTTCGTCTTCGCAACAAATCGGGCTTTCTGCCGCTGCTTTCGAGCTTGGAGTTAATCCGGATGAATTTCCGCATCACAGGGCACTTGATGACAGCTTGCTTACTGCAGCTTGTTTGAAAATGGTAAACGACTCGGAGAGACTAAAGCGGTTCATTACCCCGTGCAATCGCGTGTTTTATGAAAAGCTTGCATATAAACCGCACATTATACGTGATATAGATAATCCGATAGTTGACCGTTCGGTGTTTAACTGCGTTTGCGATGTTTGCGGCGGAAAAGTTAAAAAGAAGAAGGACTGGCGTTTTGTCAATCAATCTTTCAGAGCGGATTTTTATTGTCCCAATTGCGATCGCAACTTTAAGCTGTGCGTAAGATTTAAGCAGTATTATGACCGCATTGATATTAAAAGAACTTTTTCCGAAATTGTCAAAGTAGATAAATCTCAAGAAAATGTTAAAGCTTAATAAGTGTTAAATACAAAAAGAAACCGGCTTCAAAATGAAGTCGGTTTCCTTTTTGTATTTTTTATTTAAAGTAGCTTTTATTTGATGACTCTTACTCTTATGGCGAAGTCCTGAGACGAAATTGCGGTTATTGCATCGTTTGAAACCTCTGTATCGGTATCAAGCATGGTATATGCATATTCTCCGCGTGATTTATTCACCATGTTATCAATGTTTATATTTTCTTCGGCGACGATTGCTGTAATGCGGCTGATAACATTAGGGACATTTTTATGAATGATGGTAATTCTTGTTCTGCCGCTTCTCGGTACAGATACAGCGGGCATATTTACGGAATTTGTTATATTGCCGTTTTCTATATAGTCCTTTAATTCGTCAACGGCCATAACGGCACAATTGTCTTCAGATTCCGGTGTAGAAGCTCCGAGATGCGGGATTGTTATCACACCGGTTGCGTCAATTAATTCATCTTTAAGAAAATCTGTGGCGTAAGCGGCAACTTTACCGTCAGCGAGAGCGTTAATAATATCCCCGGTATTGACGAGATCTCCTCTAGCAAAATTAAGTATGCGTACCGAGTTCTTCATTTTGGCGATTGTTTCGGCATTTATAAAGCCGCGAGTTTCGTCAGTCAGCGGAACATGAAGCGTTATATAGTCGCAATTTGCATAAATATCATCAAGGGTAGCGGCGTGCTTTACGGCGCGGGAAAGCTTCCATGCCGCATCAACAGAAAGAAAAGGATCGTAACCGTAAACTTCCATTCCGAGAGAATGAGCTGCGTTTGCTACAAGCACCCCGATTGCGCCAAGACCGATAACGCCGAGCTTTTTACCCTTGATTTCCGGTCCTGAAAAAGCTGATTTTCCTTTTTCGACAAGCTTGGAAACTGCATCTCCCTCACCCTTGAGCGTTTTTGACCATTCGATTGCGGGCACGATTTTTCTTGATGATAAAAACAGTGCACACAAAACAAGTTCTTTAACAGCATTCGCGTTAGCACCAGGAGTATTAAAAACTACTATTCCCTGTTCGCTGCATTTTTCAAGGGGAATATTGTTGACTCCGGCTCCGGCTCTTGCTATTGCAAGAGTATTTTCCGAAAAATCATATTCGTGCATTGATGCCGAACGGACAAGTATCGCGTCCGGGTCTTTTACGTCATTCGAGCATACATAGCGTTCACCGAATCTGTCGAGTCCGTTTTTTGAAATTTTGTTTAGTGTTAAAATATTGTTCATTGTGACTTTCTCCTGAGTTATGAATTAGCTTTTTCGAAATCGGACATAAAATTAACCAGCTTTTCTACGCCATCGTAAGGCATGGCATTATAAATTGATGCTCTCATACCGCCCACTGTTCGATGTCCTTTAAGATTAACGAGACCGTTTTTGGTTGCTTCTTCAATAAATTTTGCGTTGAGTTCGTCACTGTCGGTAACAAAAGGTACATTCATTAAAGAACGATCCTCCGGAACAACCGTACCTCTGAACATTTTACTGTTATCGAGGAAATCATAGAGAAGCTTTGCCTTTTTATCATTGCGTTCTTTCATTTTTTCAAGACCGCCGAGCTTTTCTATCCATTCAAGAACAAGCTTACATATATATATTGTGTAGCAGGGTGGTGTATTGTAAAGCGAGTTTGCGTCTGCGTGAATTTTATAGTTGAGCATTGTTGGTGTTATGTCTCGTGCATTGCCAAGCATATCTTCTCGTATTATGCAAATCGTAAGACCTGCGGGGGCAACATTTTTTTGTGCTCCGCCGTAAAGCATGGCGAATTTTGTTACATCTATAGGCTCCGAAAGGAAACAAGATGAAATATCCGCGATGAGAGGAATGTCACCCGTATCCGGAATTTCGTGATAAACGGTTCCGTAGATAGTGTTATTCATACAAATATATACATAATCCGCATCGCTTCTGAACATCGATTTATCAAGCTTTGGTATATATGAGAACGTTTTGTCAGCAGAAGAAGCAACGGCTTTTGCATCACCGTATTTTTGAGCCTCGGCAAATGCCTTTTTAGCCCACTGACCGGTGATAACATAATCGGCTTTGTTTGAACCGTTCATAAAGTTCAGCGGTATTGCCGCAAATTGCGTTGAAGCTCCGCCTTGCAAAAACAGAACTTTGTAGTTGTCGGGTATATTCATAAGCTCCCTGAGAAGCCTTTCAGCTGTTTTTATGATATTGTCATAAACTTTGGATCTGTGGCTCATCTCCATTACCGATTGACCCGAACCCTCATAGTCAAGCATTTCGGATGCGGCCTTTTTTAAGACCTCTTCCGGCAACATAGACGGACCTGCTGAAAAATTGTAAACTCTGGACATGTTGATATTGCCTCCAAAAATTATTTCTGCTACATTATATCAATCTGTGTTAATAAAAGTCAACGAATTGACAAAAAAATAACAAAGAAAAATGCATATTCTGCGTTTTGTACATAAAAGTTGTTGCAAAAATTAACAATCTTACTAAAATTTTAGCTTATTCTTTATTTGTTGACACTTTTTTATTGCAGATAAATCTTATTCATTGTATAATAAACTCTAATTAATTAAGTAGGAGATTACATAAATGGACCTTTTTGACAATAATGCTCTTAATATGCCTATGGTTGCATTGAGAGGATTGGTTGTTTTCCCTAATATAACATTGCACTTTGATGTTGGCAGGAAAAAAAGTATTTCTGCCGTCAAAACAGCAATGATAACAAAGCAGGACATATTTCTTTCTACACAAAAGGATATGTCGGATGAGGCCGAAAATATTGATGCGGTGTACGATATAGGCGTTGTTTGCGAAATAAAGCAAATTGTAAGAATACCCTCAAGCGATTGCTTAAGAGTAATAGTTGAAGGAAAGTACAGAGCAGAATTATTGGCTTTTTCGGATGTGAACCCATATCTTACGGCTGTTGTCAAACGAATTGACAGTATTCCTTATTCGGAAAAGTACAATTTGAGAGCAGAGGCTCTTGTCAGATATGCCAAAGGGTTGTTTAACGAGTATTCTGTTATAGCTCAGAAACTCCCAAATGATATAAATATGGGTGTTGCCAAGCTGTCTGAGCCAGGTGCGCTTGCCGATTATATTGCCGGCAATATTCCTCTTGATTATCCGCAGAAGCAGGAGGTTTTATCCGAAATTGATTCGCTTAAGAGAATACAAAAACTTGTAGATGTACTCGGCAAAGAGGTTAAGCTTCTTCAGCTTGAAGAGGATATAAATGACCGAGTACAGAGCCAAATAGATGAAAATCAAAAGGAATATTACCTTCATGAGCAGTTAAAGGCTATTAACGCCGAACTCGGCGAGGGAGACAATCCAGCTTCCGAGGCTGACGGCTATCGCGAAAAAATACTCAAGCTGCATCTTGATGCCGACAGCGAAAAGAAGCTGCTAAATGAGTGCGACAGGCTTAAATATGTGCAGCCGAGCAGCCCCGAAAGTGCAGTATCAAGAAATTATCTTGATAAGATTTTGGAACTTCCGTGGCATATTTACTCAAAAGAAAATCTTAATATCGATAATGCTCGAAGAATACTTGACAGAGATCATTACGGACTTAAAGACGTTAAAGAGCGAATTCTTGAATTTATTGCTGTGAGAAAACTGTCGCCAAATATTAAAGGACAGATAATATGTCTTGTCGGCCCTCCAGGCGTCGGTAAAACCTCAGTTGCAAAGTCTCTTGCAAAGGCGCTGAACAGAAAGTATGAGAGAATATCTCTCGGCGGTGTTCACGACGAGGCGGAGATAAGAGGTCACAGAAAGACTTATATCGGTGCAATGCCGGGCAGTATAATTGAAGCTGTTATCAGGACTAAAACCTCAAATCCTTTGATTTTACTTGATGAAATTGACAAGCTCGCCAGCGACTATAAAGGTGATCCGTCAAGTGCTTTATTAGAAGCTCTTGATCCCGAGCAGAACAATACATTCCGTGATCACTATATTGAAATCCCGTTTGATTTGAGCAAGGTGCTTTTTGTTACAACAGCTAACGATAAGAACGAAATACCGGCTCCCTTATTGGATAGAATGGAAGTTATTGAACTTTTCAGTTACACACACGAGGAAAAGTTCAATATAGCCAAAAAACATCTTATACCGAAACAACTCAAGGAAAACGGCATCAAAGCGTCGCAGCTTCACTTTACCGATAATGCCATACACAGTATAATAGACGGTTATACAAGAGAAGCCGGAGTCAGAACGCTTGAACGAACTTTTGCAAAGGTAATGCGTAAAGCTGCTGTTAAAATAACCGAAGGCTATACCGGAAAAATCTCTGTGAAGCCGACCGGCCTTGAGGCCTATCTCGGTCCCAAAAAATATAAGCCGGAATCTCAGGGCCATAAGGATGAAGTCGGTGTTGTAAACGGTCTTGCATGGACTTCTGTAGGAGGAGAAATGCTGAAGGTCGAGGCAGTTAAGATGCCGGGAACGGGAAAGCTTGAACTTACCGGTTCTTTGGGCGATGTTATGAAAGAATCCGCAAGGACGGCATACAGTTATATCCGGAGTATTTCGGAAGCATTGCCTCTTGATATGGATTTTTATAAAAATACTGACATTCATATTCATTTCCCCGAGGGAGCTGTTCCTAAAGACGGCCCTTCTGCCGGAATAGCAATAACAACTGCGGTTGTTTCCGCACTCACGGGTATACCGGTAAGAGCCGATATTGCTATGACGGGTGAAGTTACTTTGACCGGTAATGTATTGCCGATCGGCGGATTGAAAGAAAAAACAATGGCGGCATACAGAAACGGAATTAAAACCGTTCTTATTCCGGAGGAAAATGTTTCGGATTTGAAAGAAATCGATGATGCCGTTAAAGAAAATGTCGATTTCATATCGGTGTCAAAAGCCGACGAGGTATTGTCTCTCGCGCTATCCAAAAATGTAGTCGTCAAAGATAATAAACAAAGGAGCATAAAGCTCAAACAGGACAGAAGCCAAACGGCCTCTGTATGCCAACAGAACTAAGAGGTAAAAAATGAATTTGAATAAAGCTGAATTTGAAGCGGCATTTGGAACATCGTCGCAGCTGCCGTCTTCCGATTTGCCGGAAATAGCTTTTGCGGGTAGATCAAATGTGGGAAAATCATCTTTGCTTAATCGCCTTTTTAACAGAAAGGCACTTGCAAGAGTGAGCTCAGTTCCCGGCAAAACCGCTACGATAAACTTCTACAAGGTTGACGATGCCAGATTTGTAGATTTACCTGGATACGGATATGCAAAAGTATCGAAATCCGAGAAAATAAGATGGGCTGAAATGCTTGAAGGCTATTTTAAAACGGGCCGTAACATAAGACTTGTCGTTCAGCTTATCGATATGAGGCACAAACCGAGCGCAGACGATCTTATGATGATTGAATTTTTGCGCTCAACCGGTTATCCGTTTGTTATTGTTATGACTAAGAGCGATAAACTTAACAAAACGCAGTTTGCCGAAAGATCAGCGGCAATTTACGATGAAATACCGGATTCTGAAAATGTTACTATTATTCCTTTTTCTGCAACTAACGGATTGGGCAGGGAAGAGATAACCGAGTATATAAATAATGCACTTTAAAAGGAGAGAACCAAATGTTTGTATCAGACGGATTAGGAGTTAATGAGAGCGGCCATTTGACCGTCGGCGGTTGCGATACCGTATCTCTTGCAAAAAAATACGGGACACCGTATATGTGCTATGATGAGAATATGATAAGAAAAAACTGCCGTGAATTTGTAAAATCAATGGAAGAAAACTACGACGGTAACGGGCTTGTATGCTATGCGAGCAAGGCTTTTTCCTGCCTTGAAATGTGCAGAATATGCAAAGAAGAAAAGATGGGATTAGACGTTGTTTCTGGCGGAGAAATTTTTACCGCCGTTAAGGCCGGTTTCCCGTCGGAACGTATTTGTTTCCACGGCAACAATAAGACTAATGATGAGCTTACAATGGCTCTTGACAATAATGTCGGCAGAATAGTTGTCGATAATGTGGAGGAACTTAAAAGGCTGAGCACGTTGGCTTCGAAAACCGGTAAGGTTGCAAAGATAATGCTGAGAATCAAACCCGGTATAGATGCGCATACACATTCTTTTATAAGAACCGGTCAGATTGATTCTAAATTCGGCTTTGCTCTTGAGACGGGCGAAGCTATGACCGCAGTTAAGCTTGCGGTTGAAACCGACAGCATTGACCTCTGCGGACTTCACTGCCATATCGGTTCGCAGATATTTGATATTGCGCCGTTTGAACTTGCTGCAAAGGTTATGATTGATTTTATTTCTGAAATCAAAGAAACCGTAGGATATGAAATCAGAGAACTCAACCTCGGCGGAGGATTCGGCATTAAGTATCTTGAATCGGATACCCCGAAGCCGTTTTCGGAATATATGAAGAGAGTTTCTGTTGTTGTCAAGAAGGAAGCAGAGAAGAAAAATGTTAAGCTTCCGTTTATACTTATTGAGCCCGGTCGTTCTGTGGTCGGAGCAGAAGGCGTTACCGTTTATACAGTCGGAGCCGTTAAGCATATTCCGAATATCAGAACCTATGTTTCGGTAGACGGAGGAATGACCGACAATCCGCGCTATATTCTCTATCAATCGGATTATGATGTAATGTGCGCCAACAAAGCAAACGAGCCCAAGACTGAAAAAGTAACCGTTGCCGGTAAATGCTGCGAAAGCGGTGACCTTATACAAGAGAATACTCCGATACAAAAAGTTGAGGCAGGAGACCTTTTAGCTGTGCTTTCGACAGGTGCTTATAACTACTCAATGGCTTCAAATTATAACAGAATTCCGCGTCCTATAGTAATAATGGCAAAGGATGGAGAATCGCGTATAATTATAAGACGTGAAACATACGAAGATATTACACGTAATGATGTTTAAAATGAAAGGAATTTAAATGTCTTTTACTCATTTGCATCTTCACACAGAATACAGTCTGCTCGACGGCACCTGCCGTATAGGACAGCTTGTTGATGCTGCAAAAGAGCTCAACATGGATTCTTTAGCCATAACAGACCACGGAAATATGTTCGGTGCCGTTGAGTTTTATAAAGCAGCTAAAGAAAATGGGATAAAGCCCATTATCGGTTGTGAAGTTTATGTTGCTCCACGTTCGCGCCTTGATAAAGTTCACGGTATTGATAACGAGCGTTTTCATCTTGTTTTGCTCTGTAAAAATAATACGGGATATGAAAATCTTATCAAAATTGTGTCTGAATCGTGGGTGACGGGATTTTATACAAAGCCGCGTATTGATAAACAGCTCCTCGAGAAATATCACGAGGGGCTTATTGCTCTATCTGCCTGTCTTGCGGGAGAAATTCCGAGAAAACTGTTGCAAGACGATTATGACGGAGCTAAGGAAGCTGCACTTTGGTATGACAAGACTTTCGGTCGCGGAAATTATTATCTCGAAATACAGAATCACGGAATTGCCGAGCAACTCAGGGTTTTGCCTCAGATAGTTAAAATTTCGTGTGAAACCGGTATACCGCTTGTCGCTACAAACGATGTCCATTATATAAAAAAAGAAAACGCAAAAGTACAAAAAGTTCTTATCTGTATTCAAACTAACCATACAATAGATGAAGATACGGGTTTGGAATTTGGAACCGATGATTTTTATCTCAAATCCGAAGATGAAATGCGTGAATTATTCGAAGATTATCCGGATGCGGTTGATAATACTTCTGTTATAGCTGATATGTGTAACGTTGAGTTTGAGTTTCACAAAACCAAACTACCGCATTTTGATGTTCCCGATAATATGGACCATTTTGAATATTTTCGTAATGAGTGCTATAAGGGCTTGCGCAGAAATTACGGAATTGCTCCGGAGCAGAAATATATCGACAGACTCGAATACGAACTTTCGGTTATCAATAAAATGGGCTATGTTGACTATTTCCTTATTGTTGCCGATTTTATCAGCTATGCAAAACGCCATGGTATTCCCGTAGGTCCCGGCAGGGGGTCGGGAGCCGGCAGTATAGCCGCTTATTGTATGGGAATTACGGGTATAGACCCAATTAAATACAATCTGCTGTTTGAGCGTTTTTTAAATCCGGAGCGTGTAAGTATGCCGGATATTGATGTTGATTTTTGTTATGAACGCCGCGAAGAAGTAATTGATTACGTTATAAGAAAATATGGCTCGGATCACGTTGCGCAAATAGTGACTTTCGGTACTTTGGCCGCAAGAGCGTCTATTCGCGATGTCGGCAGAGCTCTCGGGATACCGTACAATACCGTTGATACGGTTTCCAAAATGATTCCGCGCGAGCTCGGCATGACAATAGAAAAGGCTCTTACGAAAAATCAGGAGCTTAAAGCGCTTTACGATAAGGACACCAAAATCAGGGAGCTTGTCGATACGGCAAAATCAGTTGAGGGTATGCCAAGGCACACCTCAACTCATGCGGCGGGCGTTGTTATAACCGATAAACCTGTTGATCGATATGTTCCGTTAGCAAGAAATGATGAGTCCGTGGTTACGCAGTATACCATGACTACCATTGAAGAACTCGGACTGCTTAAAATGGACTTTCTCGGGCTCAGAACACTTACGGTAATAAGTGATACCGTAAAATCGGTAAGAGAAAACAATATTCCCGATTTTGATATTGAAAAAATTTCGCTTGACGATAAGGCGACATATGATATGCTGTCGGCAGGGTATACTTATGGTGTATTTCAATGTGAGTCGGCGGGAATAAGAAATGTTATAACCCGTCTGAAACCGCAGAATATAGAGGATATAATTGCTGTTATTTCTTTGTACAGACCCGGCCCTATGGATTCGATTGATATGTATATAAATAACAGACATAATCCGAAAAGCATCAGATATAAGACGCCGCAACTTAAAAATATTCTTGATGTTACTTACGGCTGTATGGTATATCAAGAGCAGGTTATGCAAATATTCCGGGAACTTGCGGGATATTCTTTCGGACGAGCCGACGTTGTAAGACGAGCTATGTCAAAGAAAAAGCACAAGGTAATGGAGCAGGAGAGGGAGTATTTTGTAAACGGATTGAAAAATTCCGACGGTACTTATGCGTGTGACGGATGCGTAAGGCGCGGAATACCTGCCGAAGTTGCCAACAGCATTTTCGACGATATGTCATCTTTCGCTTCATATGCGTTCAATAAGTCTCATTCTGCCGCATATGCTGTCATTGCATATCGTACGGCATATCTGAAATGCCATTTTCCGGCGCAATTCACTGCCGCACTTCTCACGAGTGTTATTGATGATTCAACAAAAATAGCGCTTTATATAGACGATTTGGCAAGGCTGAAAATAAACGTTCTGTCACCGAGCGTCAACGAGAGTTTCAGAGCATTTACCTCTGACGGCAAGAGCGTTCGTTTTGGGCTACTTGCTATTAAAAATCTCGGCTACAATTTTATTGATACTATTGTCAAAGAAAGAAGCTCTAACGGAAAATACAAATCACTTTATGATTTTTGTAAAAGAACATATGGCAAGGATTTTAATAAACGAGCCGTTGAGGGTTTAATTAAAAGCGGAGCACTTGACGGACTCGGACTTAATCGTCGTGAAATGCTTACAAATTTACCTCTGATTGTTGAGAATATCGAGCGTGACAAGAGAAATAATGTTGACGGACAACTCGGCTTGTTTGATTTGAGCGGAGTAGCTTCTGGCGGCAATGAACCGCAATGCAAGCATTGTGATGAATTTCCGGCACTTGAACTTTTATCGATGGAAAAAGAAATGACCGGTTTGTATCTTACGGGGCATCCTATGGTTCAGTACGAGACGCTTTCTAAAAAGCTTCATTCCGACAGCGTCCTTGAAATTGTGAATACGGAAGAAAATGTTTCGGGGAAATATACGGATAACAGCCCTGTACGTGTCCTCGGAATAATAACTTCTATAAAGAAAAAAGTTACAAAATCAGACAGTACTATGGCTTTTTTAGGCTTTGAAGATGTTCATGCAGCTATTGAAGTCATAGTGTTTCCCAAACTTTTGCTCAAGTATTCAGAGCTTTTAAATGTCGGAAGCGTTGTATTGCTGTGCGGCAGATTGTCTCTCAGAGAGGACGAAGAACCGAAAATAGTTATGGACAGCGTTTCTTTACCTCCGGATGAAAACAGTATTGTTACCGCCGACACAGCTTCTCAAAATTCCGACAAGCCGAAAAAATCGGTGAGAAAGGGCCTTTTTGTGAGATTTTGTACAAAGAACTGTGAGGAAGTTAAAAAGAGTACAAATCTGATTACTATTTTTGAGGGGATGTTACCCGTGTATTACTATTTTGATGATGCTAAAAGCTACGAGAGACAACTATTTTCGACGACTGCCAATGACCCTATGATTTCAGAGTTGAAAAGAATTAACGGTGAAAAAAATGTTGTTATACAACTCTAAGAAAAATGTCAAAATTGCTTGACAATATTTTTCATTAGTGTATCATTATATTTTGAATGTATTTATTTGAGGTGATTTTTAATGAAAACGATTGGCGTATTGACAAGCGGCGGAGATGCTCCGGGCATGAATGCCGCAATCAGAGCCGTTGTAAGATCGGGTTGTGAAAACGGCTTCCGTGTAATGGGAATCAGAAGAGGCTGGAACGGTCTTATGCATGGTGATATGTATGAAATGAATCTTCGCAGTGTTTCTAATATTATTAACCGAGGCGGTACAATTCTTTATTCTGCAAGAAGTCCAGAATTCAAGACCGAAGAAGGTATGAAAAAGGCAATTGAAATATGCAAAGAGCATAATATGGAGGGCGTAGTTGTTATAGGCGGAGACGGTTCTTTCCGCGGCGCTCGTGACCTTTCGCTCAGAGGCATCCCTTGTGTGGGTATTCCCGGAACGATTGACAATGATATTGCTTGCTGTGATTACACAATAGGTTATGATACCGCAATGAACACGGCTATGGAAATGGTTGACAGACTTCGTGACACGACAGAGTCTCATGATCGTTGCTCGGTTGTTGAAGTTATGGGAAGACGTGCGGGCTATATAGCACTCAACGCCGGTATAGCTTGCGGTGCAACAACAATTCTTATTCCGGAAGTTGATTTCGATTTTGAGCGTGACGTTATCGACAGAATGAAGAAAACTCAAAAAACAGGAAAAAGACACTTTATAATCATTGTTGCCGAAGGCGTCGGCGGCATAGAAGAAATGGCGAAAAAAATCGAAGCGGAAATGGGCGTAGAATCCCGTGCAACTGTTTTAGGCCATGTGCAGCGCGGCGGCTCACCGACAGTTCGCGACAGAGTTGTTGCAAGCCAAATGGGTTATAAAGCGGTTGAGCTCTTAAAGCAGGGGATAGGTAATCGTGTGGTAGCTATGCAAAAGGATGAAATTGTTGACTTTGACATATTCGAAGCTCTCAATATGAAAAAGTCGATTGATCTTGACCTTTATAAGATGGCTCATGAGATATCTATCTAATGAAAAATATTGTTTTAATCGGAATGCCGGCTTCGGGCAAAAGCACAGTCGGCGTTATTCTTGCAAAGACTCTTGGTATTGGCTTTGTAGATACTGATCTTGTAATACAGCAGCGTGAAAATGCACTTTTGCAGGACATTATAAACGAAAAAGGGCTTCAATGCTTTCTTGATAAAGAAAGAGACGCAATATTGTCGCTTGAGTGTGAAAATTGTGTTGTTGCGACCGGCGGAAGCGTTGTTTTTCGCGATGAAGCTATGCAAAAGCTTAAGCGTAATTCCGTGATTGTCTTTATAGATGTTCCGCTTAAAAATGTAAAGGCAAGGCTTAAAAATATCAAAACGCGAGGCGTTGCTGCACCTAAAAATCAGACAATAGACGATATTTTTTTTGAGAGACTTCCTCTTTATAAAAAGTATGCCGATATTACCGTTGACACAGCGGATTTATCTCCGGAAGAAACGGTTTCAAGGATTATTTTTTCATTAAAAAATTAATTATATTATATGCAGGCTTTACGGTTTATTCGGAAATAATATTTCCGTGTAAATTAACCGTAAAGCCTTATTTTTTCATAACATAAAATCCGCAAAAAAGTAAAAATTATAAATGCAGTGATCACTGTATATACGGAGGTGAAAAATGAAAAAATTTTTTAAAGTTCTCAGCATTTTCGGATTGTTAGCTGCCTCTGTTATATTTGCATTTGTAATTTACGGTATAAAAAGCATTCCGGATAGTATTCACCTGGTGAGTGACGAAAAGCTGAAATTTAACGAGATATATTCATACCGGATATCAAGCGGTGACGTTTCGGTTTCCGTTAATTCCGAGAATGCGGCAAAGGGCACTCTGCTTAGTGAATACACTGTGGATATTTCCGCTCTGAAGGTTATTCCGGTAAAATCCGCCGATGTTATTGTTTCTGAGAGAAAATATGTAATTCCCTCAGGTGATGTATTTGGCATACGCATGTTTACAAAAGGCGTTGTGGTTGTCGGTTCTGATGACGTCTATACTGAAGAAGGAATTTCAAATCCCTCTAAAACAGCGGGCCTTAATGCCGGGGATATAATATTGACTGTAAACGGAAACAATGTGAACTCAACATTGGAAATTGAAAAAGCGGTACAGGAAAACGGCGGTAATGAATTGAAGCTGTCGGTAAAGCGCGGAAAAAAAGTTCTGAATCTGAAATTGACTCCTGCTCTGTCTAAAAATGATAATTGTTATAAAGCCGGTATATGGGTCAGGGACAGTATGGCGGGGGTAGGCACGATAACTTTTATTGACTCCGCCAGCAAAGTGTTCGGCGGACTCGGACATGCGGTATGTGATGTTGATACAGGTATAGTTATGCCGCTTGCCGACGGCGATGCCGTCAAAACAAAGATAACCGGTTGCTATAAAGGTTCTTGCGGTTCAACAGGTGAGCTTTGCGGCGTATTTCAGGATACTAATATAGGAACACTTTCGTTGAATACAGCTTGCGGAGTATACGGTTTTTTGAATAATATCGTTTCAACAAATGAGGCCGTACCCATTGCAACAAAGCAAGAGGTTAAAACCGGTTCGGCAAAAATAATATCCACTGTCGATGAAAAAGGCCCGCAGTACTATGATGTAAGAATCGTGAGAATTTGTAATAACGACAGCAGCTCATCTAAAAATATGATAATTGAAATTACTGACAGCTCTTTAATAGAAAAAACAGGCGGTATAATTCAAGGTATGAGCGGCAGTCCCATTATTCAAGACGGTATGCTTATCGGTGCTGTAACGCATGTGTTTGTTAATGATCCGATTCGCGGATATGCTGTTTTTGCCGATAATATGCTAAAAGTATCCGAAGCCTTAAATGCTGAGAGGCTGCTTGAAAAAGCATCGTGAAAGGTACCGGAACGGTATTTGCCGTTCCGGTACTTTAATAACGGTATGATATTGCGTAAAAAATAACAGCTGCCTTTATTGCACTTTTTTCTGTTGTTGTGGCGATAATAGAATTAATTTGAAAAAAATATAAGCTTTTTATAAAAAAGCTCTTGTCAAGATATAACTAATATGGTAAAATATGTCAGAAATAAAAAATTTGGAGGTATACAAAATGAAAAGCGGTTTAAAAGTAATGATGGTGTCGGAGGGCAATGATTTCGGGCAGACTTGTGCGGGAGTTCTGCGCTCTTACGGTTGCGATGTGAAAATGGTGCCGAAAAACGGTGCTGAAATATTACATAAAACCGAGACCGAAAAGCCTGATGTCGTTGTTATGGACGCATTTATGACAGCAATCGATGCTTTAGGTGTGCTGAAAGAAATGCCGAAGATGAAAATCGAAAAGAAGCCTTTAATGATGGTTATGTCAAGCGTCGACAATCAAAGATTTGAGCAGGAATTATTATCTGCCGGGGCAGATTATTATTTTCTGAAACCTTTTGATATGAATATGATGGCTGAAAGAATAACTCAGTTGACAGGCTGGAGAGACAATTCGAAGTTCGGGAAACTTCACCCTGCTGACAGTTCTGCTGATTTGGAAGTCGTTGTCAGCGATATTATGCATCAAATTGGTGTTCCGGCTCATATAAAAGGTTATCAGTATTTGCGAGAGGCAATTATTTTATCAATAAACGACAGCGAAATGATGAACTCTGTAACAAAAGTTTTGTATCCAACTGTTGCTAAAACTTTTTCAACAACTTCTTCAAGAGTTGAACGTGCCATACGCCACGCAATAGAAGTTGCATGGGATAGAGGCGACGTTGACGTTCTTAGTTCTTACTTCGGCTATACAATACAAAACTCTCGCGGAAAGCCCACTAACTCTGAGTTTATTGCCATGATAAGCGATAAATTAAGACTCAGTATGAAAATATCATAAAACAGTTAATTAAAATGACCGCCCGGATTAATTTGCCGAGCGGTCATTTTTTTGTTATAAATATTTGATTAAACCTTTGCTTTTTTCCACACGCCTGAGAGATACAGCGCAAGAGAAGCTAAGCTTGCGACTATCCAACCTATCGGCCATGACCACCAAATTCCGAGTTGCCCGATATGCGGTGTGAGAATAAATGCGAATATAACGCGGAGTATGAGGTCGGTGAAGGTTGAAACCATAAAGCTTAGCATAGCTCCGGATCCACGTAATATGCCGTCAACAATTATTTTAACTGTTGCTAAGAAATAGAACGGTGATACGATTTTTAAAAATTGGACGCCGGCTGTTATAACATCGGTATTATTACGTGTGACAAATATCATCATCATATATTTCGGAAAAATGAAAAATGCTATAAAAAACGGAATAGCAACCAATAATGCGATTTTCAGTCCCGATCCGAACCCTTTCTTTACTCTTTCGGTATTATGTGCTCCGATATTTTGCGCTGTGTAGCTTGAAATGCCGTTGCTTAATGTGACAAGTGTTGTTATTGTAAATGTATTCAGCTTCATTGCTGCAGCGAAACCTGCAACAACGGCAGCACCAAAACTATTAATAAGGCCTTGTATGAATACATTGCCTACCGAGACGAAGCTTTGCTGCAATATGCTGGGTACGGCAACCTTTGTAATTCTCAGCAACATTCTTCCCGAAAAAAATTTAGGCTTTTCACTTTCGATATTACTTATCTTTTTCAGCAATGCAATAAAAGCTAAAATGCCAGACACTCCTTGCGCAATGAACGTTGCCCAAGCAACTCCGGCAACTCCCATTTTCATAGGACCGGCAAATATTAAATCGAGCGCAATATTAGTAAGAGAAGAAAAAATTAAAAAGTACAATGGCGTTTTTGAATCACCGAGAGCCGTAAAAACAGCTGTACTTATATTGTATATAAACAGAAAAGCCATTCCGGCGGCGTAAATATTAAGATAAGTAACCGAATCAGCCATTATATTATCCGGTGTTCCCATTGCCTTTAAAAGCACTTTTGATGATGAAAGACCGACTGCAGTCAGTATAAGAGATAAAATAAGAGATGAGATAATAGAGGTATTGACAGCCGTTTTCATATGCGTAATGCGTTTCCCGCCGAACAACTGTGAGATTACAACAGAGCATCCGATATTTGAACCGTTTGCGACAGCGATAAAAAGCATTGTGATGGGATATGACGCGCCGACAGCGGCAAGTGCGTTAACGCCGGCAAACTGACCTGCCACTATACTGTCAACAGTGCTGTAAAGCTGCTGAAACATAACGCTGATTATCATTGGCAATGTAAATTTCCAAAGTGTTTTATCAGGATTTCCCTTAGTCAGATCTGTGACCATTTTTTTCCTCCATTGCTTTTGTATTAGTAATTATACCTAAAAGAAAGCAATTTGTGAACATAAAATGATAAATTCAGACAGATTTACAGTTTTCTCGAGTTTTAGTTGAAATGTTTGTAAAGTTAATGTATAATAATAACATATTTTTACGTGGGGCGATTTTATTGAAACTGCTTGAAGACAGAATTGTAAAAGACGGTATTGTTAAGCCCGGCAATGTACTCAAAGTTGATTCTTTTTTGAATCATCAGATGGACATTTCTCTGTTTAATGATATGGGCAAGGAATTTAAACGCCTTTTCAATGATACCCCTATAAATAAAATACTGACCATTGAAGCCTCTGGTATCGGTATAGCTTGTGTTGCGGCGCAGTATTTTGATAATGTTCCTGTGGTTTTTGCAAAAAAATCTCAGACTGTTAATATTGACGGCGAGGTTTATTCCACTAAAATTGAATCATTTACTCATAAAAGGGTGTATGATGTTATACTTTCAAAGAAATATCTTTCTTCAAAAGATCACGTCCTTATTATTGATGACTTTTTAGCTAACGGGTGCGCTCTGAATGGACTTTTGGATATTGCACAAAAAGCCGGTGCTACTGTTGAAGGCGTTGGTATTGCGGTTGAAAAGGGTTTTCAACGCGGTGGCGAACTTATTAGGCAAAAAGGTATACGTGTCGAGTCTCTTGCCATTATTGAGAGCATGGATGCGGATAGTGGAAACATCGTATTTAAGGAACAGTGACCTTTTATTTTGTATGATACAGGGGGAGAGCTTCTGTTCATAATATTATGTCAAAAAACTGGAGGAAACACAAATGAAAAAGGTTCTCAGCATTCTTTTGTCAGTTGCTATGATCGTTCTTTGTTTTGCAGCGTGCGGCAAGACAGACGGCGATAAAAGCTCGACTGACAAAGCAGCAAATGTCAAAGTAGGATTCATATTCCTGCATGACGAAAACTCAACCTATGACAAGAACTTTATTACTGCAGCTGAAGAGGCTTGCAAAAAAGCAGGTGTTGAAATTCTTAAAAAGACCAACATCAGTGAAACACAGGCTTGCTATGATGCAGCAGCAGAGCTTGTTGACGAAGGATGCAATGTCATCTTCGCGGACAGCTTCGGCCATGAGCCTTATATAATTCAGGCAGCTAAAAAGTTCCCGGAGGTTCAGTTCTTACATGCAACAGGAACTAAAGCTCATACCGAAGGCCTTTCTAATTATCACAATGCTTTTGCTTCAATATATGAAGGCAGATACCTTGCGGGTGTTGCTGCCGGAATGAAGCTTAACGAAATGATTTCTTCCGGTAAGATTACAGCTGACAAAGCCAAGATGGGTTATGTCGGTGCTTATACTTACGCAGAAGTTATTTCTGGCTACACTTCTTTCTATCTCGGTGCTAAGAGCGTTTGCCCGTCAGTTACCATGGAGGTTACCTTTACCGGTTCTTGGTATGATGAGACTGCCGAGAAAGAAGCCGCTCAGAAGCTTATAAACAATGGTTGCGTACTTATCAGCCAGCATGCTGACTCAATGGGTGCTCCGACTGCTTGCGAAGCTGCAGGTGTTCCCAATGTTTCATACAATGGTTCAACAGTAAGTGCTTGCCCCAACACATTTATTGTATCTTCAAGAATAGATTGGGCTCCTTATCTTGAGTATGCTATTGATTGCGTTAAAAACGGCAAAGCAATTGACACCGATTGGACAGGTACTCTCAGCACAGGATCTGTTGTTCTTACCGATGTTAACACTAAGGCAGCTGCCGAAGGTACACAGGCTAAGATTGATGAAGTTAAGGCAGAGCTTGAAGGCGGTAAGCTTCACGTATTTGATACCTCTGCATTCACTGTAACCGTATCTGACAGCAAAAACAAGAATGCTACTGTTGATGCTGACGGTCATCTTACCGGATACAAGGCTGATATTGACTCCGATGCAGATAACACCGGTGATACCGAGGTCGTTTCTGACGGTTACTTCCATGAGTCAGAAAAGCGTTCTGCTCCTTGCTTCGATGTACAGATAGACGGTATCACTCTTCTTGATACAAAGTTCTAAGATTAAATACACAGATTTATACTGTATCCGTGGCCGATGAAAATCGGCCACGGTATAGTTATTTATTGGGAAATAGTTTTTCAACTGTTTTCAATTATTTTTCAGGACCTTATTCTCGAATGAGCATGGTTTTGAATTTTAAATTTGCGTGAGAAAGGCTGTGTGGATATTTATGGGTTCTCCTTTTGCCTTGGAGTTGAAAGGGATAACTAAGACATTCGGCAGTACAATAGCTAACAAAGACGTTGACCTACAAGTAAAAAACGGTGAAATACTATCTATACTCGGAGAAAACGGCTCCGGTAAGACAACACTTATGAATATGGTTTCGGGAATATATTACCCGGATTCCGGCGAGATTTATGTAGGCGGTAAGGAAGTTGTTATTAAATCTCCGAAAGATGCTTTTGATTTAAAGATTGGAATGATACATCAACATTTTAAGCTTGTTGATGTTTTTAACGCTGTCCAAAATATTGTTTTGGGTGTAAAAGACGGAAACAAATATAATCTGAAAGAGGCCGAAAAGAGAGTTAAGGCTATATGTGATAAATACGGTTTCGTCATTGACTTTGATAAGAAAATTTATGAAATGTCTGTTTCGGAAAAGCAGACAGTGGAAATAATTAAGGTGCTTTACAGAGGTGCTGATATACTAATTCTTGATGAACCGACCGCTGTTTTAACACCGCAGGAAACTGAAAAATTATTCGACGTTCTCAGAAGAATGCGTGAGGATAATAAGTCGATTATAATAATTACACACAAGCTGCATGAGGTGCTTGAAATATCCGATAGGGTAACAATTCTCAGAAAAGGTATGTATGTCGGAACGGTTGAGACGAAAGATGCAACGGAACAATCCCTTACGGAAATGATGATGGGTGAAAAAGTCACTCTCAATATAAAGAGAACTGAGCCTAAGAATACCGAACTACGTATTGATGTTAAGAATCTTTCCGTTAAAAATCACGAGGGCAAGCTTGTGCTTGATAACATCAACTTTACTGCTAACAGCGGCGAAATACTCGGTATTGCCGGTATTTCCGGATGCGGGCAAAAAGAATTACTTGAGTCAATAGCGGGATTACAGCAGACTGTAAAGGGCTCAAGCATATTGTACAAGTCTAAAGACGGAGAAGAAAGTCAGTTAGTCGGGAAATCTCCCAAAGAAATCAGAAAGCTTGGAGTTGCTCTTTCTTTTGTTCCGGAGGATAGGCTCGGAATGGGTCTTGTCGGCAATATGGATATTATTGATAATATGATGTTGAGATCTTATAAGGGCGGTCATACGGCTTTTCTTGAACGCAAAGCCCCTAAGGATCTCGCGAATGCGATTATCAAAGATCTTGAAGTTGTTACGCCGAGTGCAGAAACTCCGGTTCGTCGGCTTTCCGGCGGTAATGTTCAAAAGGTTCTTGTTGGTAGAGAAATTGCGTCAAATCCGACAGTTTTAATGGTTGCATATCCCGTCCGCGGACTTGACGTAAATTCTTCATATCTGATATATGACCTTCTCAACAAACAAAAAGAGCACGGGACATCCGTTATATTTGTAGGAGAGGACCTTGATGTTCTTATTGAGCTCTGCGACAGAATAATGGTTATGAACAGCGGAAAAGTAACAGGTATAGTTGACGGCAGAACTGCGAAAAAAGATGAGATTGGCATTCTTATGACGAAAAATACTGACGTGGAGGGAAAAGCATGAGTAATAAAAGTGTTCGTGAACCTCTTTTTCACGTTGCAAAAAGAGGCTATGTTCCCAAATATAAATCTTGGGCTATACGCCTAGGTTCAATTGTTGCTGCTCTTTTGGTATGTGCTGTTGTTACTATGCTTTTAACCGGTGAAAATCCGATAAGCGTTTACAAAACTATGTTTGAGGGTGCGTTCGGAACCGAAAGAAAAATTTGGAAGCTTTTACAAAGTCTTGCAATGCTTCTGTGTGTTTCGCTTGCAATTACGCCGGCGTTTAAAATGCGATTTTGGAATATCGGCGGTGAAGGGCAAGTGCTTATCGGAGGTCTTGCTACCGCGGCGTGTATGATTTTGCTCGGCGGCAAAGTCCCCAATGCACTTTTGATTATTATAATGCTTGTTGCAAGTATTATTGCAGGTGCCGTTTGGGCTTTGATTCCCGCGGTATTTAAAGCTAAGTTTAATACAAATGAAACTTTATTTACCTTAATGATGAACTATGTTGCAATTCAGATTGTTTCGTATTTCTGTATGTATTGGGAAAATCCCAAGGGCTCCGGCAAGATCGGCGTTATTAACAGCAATACCATGGACGGTTGGCTTCCCACAATCGGAAAGTATGATTATCTTCTGAATATAATAATTGTTTTGATAATAACGATTGCTATGTATGTATATCTCAAGTACAGTAAGCACGGCTATGAGATTTCGGTTGTAGGTGAATCTGAAAATACGGCAAGATACATAGGTATCAATGTAAAAAAAGTTATTATGAGAACCTTGTTCCTTTCGGGTGCTATTTGCGGTATAGCCGGATTTTTACTTGTTGGCGGAACCGATCATACCATTTCGTCGACAACGGCAGACGGTAGGGGATTTACTGCAATAATGGTATCCTGGCTTGCAAAGTTTAATCCGATTTATATGATTTTGACATCATTCCTACTTGTTTTCCTCGATGCGGGTGCCAGTCAGATTTCAATGGTGTTTAATCTCAATGAATCATTTTCTGATATATTGACCGGTATAATTCTTTTCTTTATCATAGGTAGTGAATTCTTTATTAACTACGAATTGAAGTTCAGAAAAACGAAAAAGGAGGTAAAGTAAAATGTTTTCACTGATTACTTTTCTCCATAGAGCTATAATGCAGGGTATACCGCTCCTTTTTGGTTCGACGGGCGAAATTATGACTGAAAAGTCCGGAAACCTTAATCTCGGTATCCCGGGTGTTATGTATATCGGCGGTATGAGCGGTGTTATAGGTGCGTTTCTTTATGAAAATTCGCTCTCATCTCCATCCGATGCAGTCGGATTTCTTGCGGTTATGATTCCGCTTTTGTGCTGCGCTTTGGGTTCTTTACTCGCAGGTTTGATTTATTGTTTCCTCACAGTTACTTTACGAGCCAATCAGAATGTAACGGGTCTTGCACTTACTACTTTTGGTACGGGCTTTGGTAACTTTTTCGGAGGATCTCTTATTAAACTTGTAGGTTCAGACGTTCCGTCGGTAGCACTTACAACAACAAGCAATTACTTCAGAACAACATTACCGGGAGCAGAAACCACCGGATGGTTCGGTAAGCTGTTTTTATCGTACGGATTTTTGGCATATGCAGCTGTAATAATAGCAATTATCTGTTCATATTTCCTGAATCATACCCGTCACGGATTAAATCTTCGTGCGGTAGGCGAAAATCCTGCAACAGCAGATGCTGCAGGAATAAACGTAAACAGAGCCAAATATCTCTCTACCTGTATAGGAAGTGTTATTGCGGGCTTCGGAGGTCTTTATTATGTAATGGATTACGCCAACGGCGTTTGGTCAAATGACGGCTTCGGCGACAGAGGCTGGCTTGCAATTGCGCTTGTTATATTCGCTATTTGGCGTCCGAATCTCAGCATACTCGGTTCTATAGTATTCGGCGGACTCTATATTGTTTATCTTTATGTTCCGGGTGCACTCCGCACACAAGAACTTTACAAGATGATACCCTATGTAGTCACAATAATTGTTCTTATCCTTGTAAGTGTAAGAGATAAGAAAGAAAACCAGGGACCGGCATCACTCGGACTTTCATATTTCAGAGAGGATCGATAATTCAAGTAATTATACTTTCTAAACCGTCTGTTGTTTTAAATAGACGGATTACAGCAAAATATTAATCAAAAAAGACAGCATAAAGAGTATTTTTTACTCTCTGTGCTGTCTTTTATTATCTGAAGGAATATTTTATTTGCATCTTTTAATTTAAGTCTGTTCACGGTCGGGGAAAAACAAAAAAATTAAGTTGCGTCAACATGGTTTTTACCAAATCTTTACTATTTTGTTATTAAAAAGTAATACGAAAGACCTATAATCAATGTATGTAAAATAATAAATACCGGTAAACCTATCATAAATTTTTTATGAAGAGTTTTATGCCTTATTGCCTTCATAGTTACATACATTGCGGCAGCTCCTCCGAGGGCGGCAAAAGTCATAAGAGTCCTTTCGGGAATTCTCACGGCTTTTTTTATTGCAGCTATTTTGTCGTAAACGGTTATAATTACCGACGGGATTGAAATAGAAATGTAGTAGACAAGTATGTATTGCCAAGCGTCCATAATATCACCGTTACTATAATATAATTTAATCATTTGCTTGTCAATGCGAAAAGGAAGGCTTTAAATGTTTAAAAAAGTTACTGTTATTTTATTTGTGTTGCTGCTTCTATCGTCATGCAGCCTGAAGAACATAAATCTTACTGAACCAGAAAGCGCATCATTTGACAGCGGTAACGACAACTTTCCTAACACCGATGATATTATCGCTGACGAATATCGCGGCGTGTGGATAAACTACAATGAATTGTCAATGAAATCAGTCGGTGGCGGAACTGCCGAAGACTTTAAAAATAAGATCGATACAATGTTTGAAAATATCAAAGCATTCGGGCTTAATACTGTTATTTTTCAGGTCAGACCCTTTTCTGACAGCTTCTGCTCCTCCGAAATTTTTCCATGGTCATCATATATAACAGGCGAGCAGGGAAAGAATCCCGGATATGATCCGTTTCTTATAGCAACAAATGAAGCTGAAAAATACGGATTGAAAATTGAGGCGTGGATAAATCCGTACCGCGTAAGCTATAAAGATAATTTTGACGACTTAAGCGAATCAAACCCGGCTAAACAATGGTACACAGATAATCCTTTGACGGATGATCTGATAATAACGGGCAGCGGAATTTATTATAATCCATCATCAAAAAGAGCACAGAAAATAATCATCGACGGCGTTCGCGAAATAGTGAAAAATTACAATATATCGGCTATACATATGGATGATTATTTTTATCCGACCGTCGATGAAGGAATTGATGTTGATTTATATACAAATTATCGCAATGAAGGGGGAGAGCTGTCTCTTGATGATTGGCGCAGGGAAAATGTTAATACTTTTATAAGTGGGCTGTATTCCTCCGTTAAGTCAATAAAACAAGACGTGAAAGTTGTGATAAGTCCTGCAGGGGATATAGAAAAAAATTACTCAATGTTGTACGCGGACGTTTTAAAGTGGTGCTCACAAGGAGGATATGCGGACATTATTATGCCACAGCTTTATTATGGTTTTAAAAACAGCAGTAAGCCGTTTTTAAAAATGTTAAATCTATGGTCGGAGGCGGTTAAAAGCGGTAATGTTAAGCTGTGTGTAGGTCTGGCGTATTATAAAAGCGGAAAAACGGACGACAATGCGGGGGACGGAATAAATGAATGGTGCGAAAACGGCAATATATGTTCCGAAGAAATAAGATATTCAAGAAGGAAGGATAATTATTGCGGTTTTTCCGTGTACTCCTATTCTTATTTATTTGCGGAAAACAAGTCGGAAAATGCCGAAAAGGAATACCTAAACATGAAAAATGTGTTATAATAATTAAAATTGATGTGGGATGTTAAGATGCAAGGATTAAAAGAATTGTTTAATAAACAACGTGTAATACTCATATTGTGTATCGTTATTTTAACGGCGGCAATTGCACTGTTTGCTGTCAGTTCAAATAGTGCTGAGTCATTACCTGTTTTTCGTTATACCGATAATAATTCCGCTGCGAAAAATATTTCTTATACTGATGATTATGGATTGGGACAGGCAAAGCTGTGTATAATAAACGTTCCTTATTCCGAAACTATACCTGCCGACAGCGTGAGTGATAAATCGGATCCGCATTGTTCACCGCTTCCGGACGGTACGATTGATTACTATGTTGATGAAAAAATCATTGATAATAAAGAATATGTGTTTCTCGGTTCAGGCAAAATAATAAATAAAGATGAGTGCAATGTTGTTGACGGCTTTGTTTTGCCTGAAAATTCAATAAGCGTTGCCTCCGTAAACACAGAAAATCAGACAGTTTTATTGCTTAAAACTGATTGGAAAGTACCGTTTAATACAGATTTTCCCGATCAACAATACTATACCGGTTATCTTGAACGTGCATATAATGTTAAATTTTTTAATGCATCGTATTTGGATTTTACTTTTTACTATACTGACAGTGCTGTCGGAAAACTCAATTTTAACGGCAGTAAAATAATAGATCGCGGCGAATGGCTAAAATGTGATAACGGAACTTGTGTATTGCGTCTGTATCTTAAAACACCGGGTGTGTTTTACGGTTACACCGTTTCCTATACGGCAGACGGCAAGCTGTCAATTGTTTTTAAGGATGCGCCGGACAAACTGTCAGATGCAATCGTAGCACTTGATGCCGGCCATGGAGGTAAGGATTGCGGAACTATCGGTGTGAACGGTATATATGAGTCGGAGGTTAACCTTAATATAACTATTTTGGTTAAGGAAAAATTGGAAAAAGCAGGAGTTAATGTTGTATTGACACGTTCCGATAATACTTTTTTGTCTGTTGATAAAAGACAGTCTATGGCTCGTTACAGCGGCGCTGATTTGTTTGTTTCGGTACATAACAATTTTTCCGAGAGTGTTTCGTCTCTTTCGGGTCCCGAAGTGTATTATTACAGAGCAAATTCTGAATTACCTGCACGTCTTATTTTAAACGGACTTGAAGAGAGTTGGAAAAATATTTATGCAGATAACCCCGGTATGAGAGCTAAAATTATACAGCCGGACGGCAGTAAGCGCTTCTTTCCGTATAAGGTTACAAGAATTGAGGAATGTCCGTCGGTTCTTGTGGAGTGCGGTTATTTTTCAAATCCCACAGAGTGTACCGTACTCAGCAACCGTAATTCACAAGAAGTTATAGCTGACGGTATAGCAAAAGGCATAATTTGCTATTTGAATGATATGATATCCGAAAATAAGACTTGATTATTTGTCGATATTTTGTTATTTTATTGTTATAAATAATAAAAGGACAGTATTATGAAAAGCCGCAGAATTTTTAAAATAATATTAATTACAGCCGTATTGGTGATTATTCTGTCTATTCCGGCTTTTGCGACTGCAAAAAACGGTGTAGTTAAAAGTCAAGCGAATGTCAGAAGCGGGCCCGGAACTTCGTACTCATTGGTTTACAAAGATCTTCCGGCGAACACCCAAATAATTATTATCGACAGGGTCAAGTGTAACGACGGAACAACTTCTAAAGATTGGTACAAAGTTGAATTTAATTACGGCGGTAAGTTTTACGAAAACTGTTATGTTTCAACAGGACTTGTTACCGTTACAAGCGACAGCGGTATCTCGGACGAAGTCCCCGAACTCTATAAAAGCTATATAGATAATCTAAAAAAAGCACATTCGAATTGGAATTTTAAGTTTTTATACACCGGTCTTTCGTGGGATGAGGTGCTTGAAAATGAAAACGTTAGCGGCAGAAGTGCTCTTCAAGTCCCTCCGTACGATAAAAAATACTTATCCACGACAGATAAAACATATAATCCGTCAACAGGCACTTGGACACCGATTGACGGCAAGACTTGGTTTCAAGCGTCAAGCGATGTTGTCTCATATTATCTTGATCCGAGAAACTTTTTGACAAAAGAAAGTGACATTTTCCAATTTGAAACATTGTCCTATGATAAAAATGCACAAACGCTTTCCGGCGTCGAATCAATGTTAAAAGGTACTTTTATGGAAAAAACCAAAATCAGTACCGGAGAAAAAGAGAATGTCGGAGGCTCTTGTGATTTAAATTCGGACAATAAAACCGACATAGCGGACGCCATGATGCTGTTTCAGTATTCTGCAGGCAACCTTGCTGACTTAGGCAGCGGCAAAGATATTGCCGACCTTAACGGAGACGGTGAGATTGATGTTGCCGATGCTATGATATTATTTCAATATGTAGGCGGTTCAAGAAAAACAATCGGCAATAATGCAGAGACTGATGTTACGGTAACATATGCACAGGCGTTTATGAACGCCGCCGAATCGTATAACGTCAGCCCATATCATTTGGTATCGCGAGTTATTCAGGAGGTTGGCTCTAACGGCAGTCGCTCCGTAAGCGGTACAGAGCCGGGGTATGAGGGAATATATAATTATTATAATATCGGTGCTTATCAAAGCAGTGATCCGGTAATAAATGCGCTTAAATGGGCTTCAACGCCCTCATCCAATGAAAAATACTTGCGTCCTTGGAACAGCAGATATAAAGCGATACTCGGCGGGGCTAAATACATAGCTACGGGCTATATCAGTGTCGGTCAAAATACTCTGTATCTTCAAAAGTTTGATGTGGTTGCAAACGGCGGTCTGTATTCACATCAGTACATGTCAAACATAATGGCCGCAAGCTCAGAAGGAATAAGAACATATAATAAGTACAGTAATATGGGGCAGCTTTCAAATTCATTTACTTTTCTTATTCCGGTTTACGATAATATGCCGAATCTTCCTGCCGGAGTTAAGCCGACAAGATAATATTAAAAAGCTCTGAGATATCTCAGAGCTTTTTTTCGTAAAGCGTATAATCTTGATTTGCCAGAGTGTCTAAAAGTATTTTATTCGAAGTAATTTCACGTCTGCTGATAATTCCGGCAAGTCCCTCATTTCCTTTTTGATGGTGGTCTGATCCGGCTGTCTTTTTTAGCCCGAATTTTTCCGCCCAAAGAGCAGCAATGTCGTTGTGTGAGTCATGTTCAATATTTCTGTTGCACACTTCAATACCGTCAAGATATTTGACATTTGTTATTTTCATTCCGAATCTGAACGGATGAGCCTGATATATCATTAAGCCGTTTTTTCGCGCAAGCGCGGAAAAGCTTGATATATTCATATTTAAAAGATCTTTATTATCTCTCAAAAAACTCTCTTCTACGCCGTAAACGAGATAATCATTCGGGTCACTATCGGAATCAAAACGAAGCTCCATGCCCAGTAATATGTTTATTCGTCCGTTTGCCGCTTCTTTGGCTGAATTAAAGCCCTTCAAAAAAATGTCAACTTTATCCTGCCAATTAAGACTGTCATAATTATATTTGTAATAAGTGTGTGTGCTGAAATGATCGGTTACAACTATTGTATTATATCCGAGATATATATAGCTTTCAACTGTTTCCGCCGCCGGCATTTTACCGCAATTACTGGTTTCTTTTGTGTGCAAATGCATTTCAGTTAAATATTTATTTATCATATATACACCTCTGAAAAAACTTATTTTATTTTACAACTTTTTCGTCTGTGTGTCGATAGTTAACAGCTTTTTGCTAAAGTTACAATATTTTTAAATTGCTTTTTTTGTGATTGTATATTATTATATTTTTAAGTTTAACTGACCTTGGAGGAAGAAATCATGAGTCCATGTAATTGCGATAAGAATAAAATCAATCTTTCGCTGATTGACGATGTGTTGGATGAATATGCAGCCGTTCCCGGCAGCCTTATTACAATACTGCAAAAAGCACAGGATATTTACGGCTATCTGCCGACCGACGTAATAAAATACATTTCAGATAAAACGGGTATAAAACCCGCTAAGATAATGGGCGTTGCGACTTTTTATACTCAATTCAGATTAAAACCCGTCGGCAAATACCTTATTATGTTGTGTAAGGGTACTGCGTGTCACGTAAACAATTCCGATCTGATTGAAAAAACTATTATAGAAACCCTCGGCATACACGACGGTGAAACAACCGACGACGGTCTGTTTTCGCTTAAAAATGTTGCGTGCCTCGGCTGCTGCAGTCTTTCTCCGGTTATGATGATTAACGGTGAAACATACGGTTCGCTTACCCCGGATAAGACAAAAAAAATAATCAACGATATAAGAGATAAGGAGTGCGCCTTATGAAAATTGTAGTTGGAGAAGGCAGCTGCGGTATAGCTGCAGGAGCAGCTAAGGTCTATGACAAGCTTGCGTCTGCTTTGGACAAGAGTAACGAACTTACCATAACAGGATGTATAGGTATGTGCTTCTTGGAGCCGATTGTTGACATTTACGATAACGGCACTCTTACGCGGCTTGTAAAGGTTTCGGAAAACGACTGCGAGAGAATAGCAAAGGCAGTTAACTCCGATGATTTGTCAACGGTAGAGGACCTTAAAATATCCGAGGACGACGAGCTCTTTTTAAAAAAGCAGACTCGAATTGCTTTGAGGCATTGCGGCATTATAAATCCCGAAAAGATCAGCGACTACGAAAATACAGACGGATATAGGGCTGTAAGAAAAGTTCTTTCCGAAATGACGCCTGAGCAGGTCATTGAGGAAATCAAAATTTCCGGCCTTGCCGGTCGCGGCGGTGCCGGGTTTCCGACGTGGTTTAAATGGAATGCCGCGCGTTCTTCGGACGGCACGGAAAAATATTTGATTTGTAATGCGGATGAGGGCGACCCGGGCGCATTTATGGACAGGGCTGTTATTGAGGGCGATCCGCATAACCTGATAGAGGGTATGCTTATAGGTGCATATGCCATAGGTGCGAAAGAAGCAATTGTTTATGTAAGGGCGGAATATCCGCTTGCTATAAAACGACTCGAAAAAGCCATAAAACAAGCAACCGAAAAAGGTTATCTCGGCAACAATATTTTCGGTAGCGGATTTTCTTGTAAAATGCGAATTAAGGCAGGAGCCGGTGCTTTTGTGTGCGGAGAAGAAACCGCGCTTATTGAGTCTCTTGAAGGTTCACGCGGTATGCCGCGCCTCAAGCCTCCTTTTCCGGCACAGGCCGGTTACTGGCATAAGCCGTCTAATATAAATAATGTTGAAACCTTTGCCAATGTTTCGTGGATAATATTAAACGGCGGAGCCGCTTTTGCCTCTATGGGAACCGCCGACAGTAAGGGTACAAAGGTATTTGCGCTTACAGGTAAAATTAAAAAAGGCGGTCTTGTTGAGATTCCGATGGGAAAAACCTTACGTGATGTTATCTTTGACATCGGCGGAGGAATTAAATCAGATAAAAAATTTAAAGCCGTTCAGATGGGCGGTCCTTCCGGCGGATGTATTCCGAATGACTTACTTGATACCGTTATTGATTATAAAGCACTCGGTGCTACCGGGGCAATTATGGGCTCGGGCGGTATGGTTGTTATGGATGAGAGCACGTGTATGGTCGGTATGGCAAAATTCTTCCTTGATTTTACCGCTAAAGAGTCATGCGGTAAATGTGTGCACTGCCGTCTCGGAACAAAGCGTATGCTTGAAATCCTTACGCGAATAGTTGACGGTAAAGGGGAGAAAGGCGATATAGAGCTACTTGAGGAGCTTTGCTATGCCGTTAAAGATGGTGCGCTTTGCGGCCTTGGGCAAACTGCACCTAACCCGGTGCTTACGACGCTTAAATATTTCAGGAATGAATATGAAGCGCATATTAAAGATAAAAAATGCCCTGCCGGCGAATGCACAGCGTTGGTTACTTATAAAATAGATAAAAATAAATGTGTCGGATGTACATTATGTGCAAGGAACTGTCCTGTATCTGCAATAAGCGGTACTGTGAAAAAACCGCACGAAATAGATTCGCTTAAATGCATTAAGTGTGGTAAATGTAAAGAAAACTGTCGTTTCGGTGCGATAGAGGTGTTATGATGAAAGAAATCAGTATTATTATTGACGGTAAAAAAATAAAAGTACCCGAAGGCACTACAGTGTTACGGGCTGCTGCCGACAACGGCATAGAAATACCGAATCTCTGTTTTGACGGAAGAGTTGAGCTGTACGGTGCCTGCGGACTTTGTGTTGTTGAGGCTGAGGGAATACCGAAGCTTTTACGTGCTTGCTCAACAAAGCTTAATGACGGTATGATTATACATACTGAAAGTGAGCGAATCCTGCGTGCCCGTAAAACGGCTTTAGAGCTTCTTTTATCGGATCATGACGGAGACTGTAAAGCACCGTGTACACTCGCTTGCCCGGCTAATACGGACTGTCAAGGGTATGTTGGGCTTATTGCAAACGGGGAATATAAAGAAGCGGTTAAGCTGATAAAAGATAAAATTCCTCTGCCGTCTTCCATAGGTAGAATCTGTCCGCATCCTTGTGAAAAAAAGTGCAGAAGACAATTTGTTGACGAACCTATTTCAATAGCCGGTCTCAAAGCTTTTGCTTCGGATATGGATATGGCAAGCAACGACAAGTATGTGCCTTATGTCGAGCCTGACACAGGCAAATGTGTTGCAATTGTCGGCGGCGGGCCGGGAGGACTGACAGCCGCCTATTTTCTCAGGAGGCTGGGGCACAGCGTCAATGTGTTTGATATGATGCCTAAAATGGGCGGAATGCTCCGATACGGTATACCTGAGTACAGACTGCCTAAAAAGCTTCTGGACAGAGAAATTTCACAGATAGAAGCCCTCGGAGTTAATTTAAAAAATAATATTAAGCTCGGCCGCGACATTGAACTTGAAGAATTACGACACGATTTTGATGCCGTAGTTGTAGCTGCCGGAGCTTGGAAAAGCAGCTCAATGAGAATTCCCGGTGAAGAATTGAACGGTGTTTTTGGCGGTATTGATTTCTTGCGAGAAGTGTCGCTTGGGAATGCTCCGGTAATAGGCAAAACTGTTGCCGTTATAGGCGGCGGAAACACCGCAATGGATGCGTGCCGCACCGCAGTTCGTCTCGGGGCTGAAAAGGTTTATGTTATTTATCGCCGTACAAGAAATGAAATGCCTGCCGAAGAGCTTGAGATAACTGAAGCAACCGAAGAGGGTGTTGAGTTTAAATTTCTTAATAACCCCATTGAATTTATTGGCGAAAACGGAAAGCTTAAAGCCGTAAATTTGCAAAAAATGAAGCTCGGCGAGCCGGATTCGGGCGGAAGGCGCAGGCCTGAACCGATTGTCGGTGACACGGAAATGTTATATCTAGACTCTGCCGTTATGGCTATCGGTCAACATCCGGATTTATCAGGTTTTGACGGTTTGGATACGACAAAACGTAATACTATATTTGCCGATGAGGGAACATTCAGAACGTCGCTTGACGGAGTTTTTGCAGTAGGTGACATTACAAATAAAGGCGCCGATATTGCAATTTCGGCTATCGGAGAAGCACAAAAAGCAGCTGTGGTTATTGACAGATTTTTAAATGGTGAAAGCGTAAAATACAAAAAGCCTTTCCGGGTTGAAAGAGAATTGCCATCGGATTATTTTGCCCGATTTGAAAAAGCAAAACGCCAGACTGCAGATGTTTTACCTGCACTCGAGAGGAAAAACAGCTTTAAGGAAGTCTCTAAGGGATTTACCGAGGAGCAGGCCAAAGCCGAGGCAATGCGCTGCCTTGAATGCGGTTGCCATGATTTCTTTGATTGTAAGCTTATAAAGTATGCAAATAAATATAATGTTAAGCCGGAAAAATTTAATGGAACGAAGCACAGCAGAAACAATGAAAACAAATCTTCGCTTATAATAAGAAATGTTGACAAGTGCATTCTTTGCGGACTTTGCGTCAGAGTCTGTGACGAAGCAATGGGCAATACGGCATTAGGTCTTATCGGCCGCGGATTTGATACTGTTGTTTCGCCTGAGTTTGGACTGCCACTCGAAAAAACGGATTGCTCTTTTTGCGGTCAGTGCGCGGTTGTTTGTCCGACGGGTGCAATTATCGAAAAGCAGCCGTGTGTCAAAAATCTTACCGTTAAGGAAGAAATCGTAAATTCCGTGTGTAATCTTTGCTCCGCACTTTGCAAAACCGAAATCCACAAAATCGGAAATACTGTAATTCGAATTAAACCGTCAGGGGAAAACGGTCTGCTGTGCAAAGCGGGTAAGTTCTCTGTGTTTGCCCTTAATGACTTAAAAGCCCAGATGTTAACCACCCAAAGTGAAATGCTGCATGAGGTCAAAAAGGTTGTTTCGGAGGCTGACAGAAGTAATATTTCGGTTGTTCTCGGTCCATCTGTCACCGTGGAAGAAATCAAGTCTGCATTTAATATTACAGATAATGTTTTTGCAGAGCTTAATCCGTCTGCCGCTGCATTCAGAGCTTTTGAAAAATACGGGGTAAAATCGGTTGATGATATGCCTTATAATGATGTATGTATTCTTGTAAAGAGCTCATTCGATAATGTTAAAAAAGGCACTTTAATTGCAATTGACTTTAAACAAAATGCGGAAGCCGATATTTCAATGGTGTGCGCGCCTTTTGTCTCAGAATGCGGAACATATATTGATACTGATGGTGTTAAGCATTTGAATTGCGCGATAAAAAGTGCTCTGCCGACGGCTTTGTCGGTTATGAAGGCACTTGTAAACAAAAACTTTGATGAAAAATCCGAAGATGTTCATGAAAGCTCAGCGATTCACAAAGAAATAATCAGGAAGGGCGGAGCGTACAGGCAGAACCTAAGCGATTCGTTTGTAAAGACTTTTACAGATATTTACTAAAATATTTATCTGTGAGATTTATAAAGGAGTTTTCACTATGAAAAGAAAAACAAGTAAATTTTTTGCAGCGTTAATATCGGTAATTGTTGCCATTTCGGTATTGACTGTTACTGTTTTTGCTGCGGACACAAATGGCCTTTCGTCGGGTCTTAAAAAATATCTTTCAAATCCCGAAAACACACAATTTGATTTTTCGGATACCTCGGTTGTTGACAATGACGCCGATTGGACTGTTTTTGTACTTTCAAGATGCAGCGAAAAAGATGTATATCCGGAATATTCGGAATACATAAATAACGCAGTCAAAGAAAATTATGCGTCATTAAAGCCGAGTGATTTAGCAAGAATTACGCTCTCGGTTAAAGCGTATGGATTGGATCCTGAAAATATCGGAGGAAAAGACCTCATTTCCGCACTGAAGTCAGTTGATTATTCCTCGCAAACCTATATGAGCAGCATTACTTATCCTCTTATGGCTCTTAACTTTGCAGAAGAAAATATAAGTACCGAGATGCTTGACGCAATGCTTAAAACAATAATAGCCGGTCAGCAAAGCGACGGTGGATTCCCTTATTGCACCGTAGATATGGGATACGGAATATCATCGGACGTTGATACAACCGCTATGACCGTTCAGGCCTTGGCTAAATACTATAATACCGACGAAAGAGTTAAAGACTCTGTTGACAAAGCCCTCGCTTATATCAAAACCCAACAGTTTGATGACGGTTCTTTTGGATATGTGGCTTGGAACTCTAAAAGCGGCGAGAGCACCTCTCAGGTGATAATCGCACTTTGCATGCTTGGAATTGATCCCACGGGAAGCGAATATTCTAAAGCTGACGGCAACCCCGTGTCTGCATTGGCTCAGTTCGTCGATTCTTCTACGGGTGCGGCGCTTGACTACAGCAATCAGCCGAATACACTCTCTTCTTATCAAATGCTTATGGCTCTTAATTCCTACGAGAGATTTAAAAACGGCGAGGTCAACATTTACACATTTGAGCATGCTTCGACTCCGGAACCCGGCTCTGATAAGACGTTAGGTACCACATCGGTTACCAAAACCGAAACGGCTGAAGCAACAACCGTTAAGACTGTCGACATTCCGAGAACAGGCAGTTCAAACATAATTTTAATGTCTTCTGCCGCTTTAATGGTACTTTCGGGTGTCATTATTGCTTCAAAAAAGAATAATGAAGAGCAGTAATCTCAAAAGGTTCTGCTATGTTGTTTTAGCCTTTATATTAGCATTTTCAATGTCTTCATGTAAACGTGAAGACATTGTTTCAAATACAGTTGTTGACAGCACAGAAAGTACGTCGCTGTGTGAAACAGAATCCGCAACTGAAAATGCCGATGAAAGCTTTAGTGCTGATTCGGAACCGGTGAGTGAATTACGCTCTATCGAAAAAACTTCTGCCAAACAGAAGCACATAAAAAATGATAACGGCACTGTTAAGGAGACTGACGACAACAATAACATCGGCAACGATGCGGAACAAATCGAAAACAATACAGCTAACACTTATACATTATCAATAACCTGTATTAATGCGGTTAACTATGCGAACAGCCATAATATGTCTTTGCCTGCCGCAATTCCGTCTGACGGTGTAATACTGAAATCTGTTACAGACGAATTTAACGCCGGAGATTCTGTTATGAAAGTGTTAAAAAGCACATTAAAGGCTAACGGCATTTCTTATCAGATTACATCAGGAGGATATGTAAGAAGTATAAGCGGTCTTGCAGAATTTGATTGCGGTCAGGGAAGCGGATGGATGTATAAGGTTAACGGTGTGCTGCCAAATGTTTCATGCAAAAGCTACAAGCTGACGAACGGTGACAAAATAGAGTTCGTTTTTACATGTAACCTCGGTAATGATGTTTGATTTTTACAATAAAAAGCTTCGGGTGACATTCTTTTCACCCGAGGTTTTTCTTTTTTTATCCATTGTTTTGTTAACAAAGTGTAAATTTCGTTGATAAATCAGTGTTTTTACTTGTCTATTATTTTTTGCTATGCTATTATATAAAAATATAAAAGTAAATTTGGAGTGACCGTTTTTGTTAATAACCGAGACATTTAAGGACAACGGATTGTCAACGTCATTTGAAGTTTTTCCGCCTAAAAATAATGCACCTTATAAGCCGGTAGAGGACGCCGTTGACAAGCTTGCCGTTTATCATCCCGACTTCATCAGCGTTACATACGGGGCAGGCGGGGGTACATCTGTTAATACTCCGAAAATAGCCGCTCATATACAAAATGACCTCTCTATTCCTGCACTTGCTCACCTTACGTGTGCTTCTTCTACCAAAAAAGAGCTTGACAAAATTATAAATGATCTCGGTGCTGCCGGCGTTAATAATATACTTGCTCTTCGCGGAGATCTTCCGGACGGATATGACCCTGATAATCCCGATTATTATCATTACGCATATGAATTGATTGAAGCTATTAAATCAAAAGGTGACTTTTGCATAGGTGCTGCATGCTATCCGGAATGTCACCCGGAAGCCGAAAGTCTGCAAAAGGATATTGAAAATTTGAAAATAAAAGTTGACAGCGGCGTCGATTTTTTAGTTACACAAATGTTTTTTGATAACAATGTAATGTACAGCTTTCTTTACAGAGCATTGAAAGCGGGCATAGATGTTCCGGTTATAGCAGGCGTTATGCCTGTAATTAACGCTAAACAAATTAAGCGTTCCTGCGCTCTTTCTCAGACCTCATTACCGCCGCGATTCAGACGTATGATGGACAGATTTATTGATGATCCGGAAGCTTTAAAGCAAGCCGGTATAGCATACGCCACGGAGCAAATAATAGATTTGATATCTAACGGCGTAAGCGGCATACACATATATACAATGAATAAACCGGAGGTTGCCGGAAAGATAATGGAGAACTTGTCCTCGGTACTTTCTGCGAGGTGATTTGCATGTTCGGCTACGTAAGGATTTATAAGCCTGAGCTGAAGATTAAAGATTACGAAATCTATAAAGCCGCTTATTGCTCGGTATGCCGTGCGCTCGGAAGACATTACGGCGTTATTGCAAGAGGTCTTTTGAGCTATGATGCAACCTTTCTTTATTTGTACAGAGCTGCAATTTCCGAAGCTGCGGATTGCAAATACGAAAAAGGTGTGTGTCCGTTTAATCCTCTCAAGAAATGCGGCTATATATGCGGGCAAGACAAAGCGTTTGAGTTTGTTGCGTCGGTTACAGTAATTTTATCGTATTTTAAATTGATTGACAGTATTAACGACAGCGGCTTTTTCAAAAGATTTTTTTGTCGACTCGCATTACCGTATATGAAAAGAAAATATAAAAAAGCAAAAGCTCTTTATCCGGATTTGTGTGCCGTTATAGAAAAAACTATGAACGAACAAGCTCAAATTGAAAATGAAAAGACTTTATCAACAGATCTTGCGGCCGATCCAAGTGCAAAGGCTTTGGCTGCTATAATGACTTACGGCATACAAAACGAAGAAAAGAGACTCATATCGAAAAGAGTCGGTTATTGCCTCGGCAGATGGGTATATCTGACCGATGCATACGATGATATTACAAAAGATTTAAAGAGTCATAATTACAATCCGTTCATTGAGAAATATAAGATTGAAAGCAAAGCGTTTGATCGTGAACCTATAATCAAATCATTGCGGCTTACCGCAAATGAAGCTGCGCTTGCTTTTAATTTGCTCGATATAAAATGCTATAAAGAAATTCTTGAAAACATTATTTTTGATGGTCTTGAGAATCAACAAAAAATGATTACTGAAAAAGATAAAGAGGTGAGCAGATAAATGAATACAGATCCGTACAGAGTTCTCGGTGTCGGCAGAAATGCCTCAAACGATGAAATAAAAGAAGCATACCGAACGTTATCCAGAAAGTATCAGTCGGACAATTATTCGAGCAGTCCGCTCTCCGATATTGCCGAGAAAAAAATGGATGAACTTGACAGAGCATACGATGCCATCATGGCCGAACGCTATGGAGACAACGCTGCATCTTATGGTCCTTCTTACAACACTTCCGCTCAACACAACGGTTATTACGGTGCTGATAACGGCTATGGAAATTCACAGTATCCGGATGTAAGAGCGCAAATTCGGTCCGGAAGAATTGATGATGCTGAAACGATTCTTGACGGTATTCCGAAGGATATCAGAAATGCCGAGTGGTATTTTTTAAAAGGTCAGGTTCAGCAGAGGCGCGGTTGGTTTGATGAAGCATATAAAAATTACTCCACCGCTTGCAGTATGGAACCTCAGAATCGAGAATACACAGATGCTTTTAACAATTTGAATAATAACGCATCAGGCGGATACCGTACTTCTCATGAAAAAGGAACAGGGTGTAGTGCTTGTGACATTTGTTCGGGACTTATGTGTGCCGATTGCTGTTGCGAATGTATGGGCGGCGATTTAATCCCATGGTGCTGAGCTATGAATAAGAGCTTTTATAAAAATTCGACGAAAACCGCAATCGGCGGTATTATTGCCGCTTTGTCAATTGTTCTTATGCTTTTGACTTCGGCGATACCGACACTTACGTATGCCATACCTGCTATTGCCGGCCTTTTGCTTGTTATAATAGTTATTGAAGTTAACAAAAAATGGGCTTTTGGTGTTTATTTCGTAGTCGGCGTGCTCTCGATGTTGCTTGTTGCCGATAAAGAGGCGGCCGTTATGTATGTGATGTTTTTCGGCTACTATCCGATTATTAAGGCTATGGTTGAGAAAAAACTCAACAAAGCACTGTCTTGGACCGTTAAATTTATAATATTTAATATCTCGATGATATTGGCGTTTTTGATTGTCACCTATGTATTCAAGGTTCCGTTTGAAGAGATGAAAAAGTATGGTGCCGCAGCCGCTTGGATTTTGTTGGCTCTCGGCAATGTTGTGTTTTTAATCTATGATATAGCTCTTACGCGTCTCATTACTTTATATATGCTGAAGTGGCGTAAAAGCTTTAAAAGGATATTTAAATCATAAACGGAACTTTTTTACGCTTGTTTCTCTTTTCAAAAGAGAAAATATGAGTTATAATATAAAAAAACATTTCGGAGGTTAATTATGCTTTCTAAAGAAAGAGTACTTGAGGTATTAAAAGAAGCAGGTGTTTTACAGGAAGGACATTTCCTTTTAACATCAGGCAGACACTCAAATAAATATCTTCAGTGTGCAAAGATTTTCTGTAATACAAAGTACAGCGAAGAGCTCTGCGCAGATCTTGCTAATAAGTTCAAAAATGACGATGTGGAAGTAGTAATCGGCCCCGCCATGGGAGCAGTCCAAATGGCGTATGAAGTCAGCCGCGCTCTCAAATGTAAAAACTTTTTTACCGAGCGTGATGAAAACGGCAAGATGACTCTCAGACGAGGCTTTGTTATTGAGAAGGGTCAGCGTGTCCTTGTTGTAGAGGATGTTGTGACCACAGGTGGCTCTGTTCGAGAAGTAATAAATCTTGTCAACGAAGCAGGCGGTGTTGTTGTCGGTGTTGGTTCTATTGTAGACAGAACCGACGGAAAAATTGATTTCGGCGTTCCGTATAAGGCTGTATATTCGGCTGATGTTGTTTCGTGGGAAGCTGCTAATTGTCCGCTTTGCCGTGAAAGCGGATTACCGCTTGTCAAGCCAGGCAGCAGAAAGATAAAATAAAATGTCTGACTCAAGCCGTAATTTGCACGAAAACCATCGAGCAAGAGTAAGGAAAAGATTTGAACACGAAGGTTTGAAAACTTTTGCCGACCATAATGTGCTTGAACTTTTACTTTTTTATTCCATTCCGCAAAAGGATACAAATGATATTGCTCACAGATTGCTTGACGAATTCGGCTCTCTTTCGGCTGTGTTTGATGCACCTAAAGATGTGCTTATGAATATTGTCGGTGTAGGAGAGAATACAGCTACCTTAATTAAGCTTATGCCGGAACTGTTTTCTCGTTATGAGCAGGATAAAATCAAAAACGAAAGTATTGTTCTTAATTCTGCCGAGGCTGCCGGTAAATATTTTATGTCGCGGTTCATCGGGGCTAATACCGAAAAGCTTTATGCTGTTTGTCTTGATAATAATTGCAAAGTGAAAAAGTTTGTTGAAGTTTCGGAAGGTAATCCTGATTACACCGATCTTAATATGCGAAAGCTTGTAAGTGAGGCTATCAACACAAATTCCTCTTCGGTAATTATATCGCATAATCATCCATCTGGAGTTGCGGCTCCTTCTGCTGCCGACGTTGATGCGACGCGAGCCCTTATTTTGATGCTGAAAAAGCTTGGAATTAGGGTAAATGACCATATAATAGTTGCAGGAAAAAATTACTTTTCAATGGCAACCAGCCGAAAATTCGAGTATTTGTTTATGTAATAAAAAACGCTCTCTAATGAGAGCGTTTTTTAATTATTGGTTAGAATCGATATTAAATATATTTTTTTATTTTCTGATTTATTTTTTCGCGATTTTCAAGCAGCCAAGAATTACTGTGCGGATATTCGGAAAAGGTTATAGGATTGTCTGTAGAATCCTCCATAAGCTTAACAACGGCTTCTTTTCCGATTTTTGTTTCTAAAAGCTGCAATGCCATCATATCCTGCAGTCCGTCATAAAACACATTTAGCCTTAGTGAATTTAATGGCGTAAAGTTATCTCCCGGATAAACTACGAAAGAATCTCCCGAAGCAAAAGCTTTTCCGGCATCGGTCACCTTATATGGGTCAATAGGCTTTCTTGAATACTGGCTGAAGTAAAAATTGTAGCCCCAGTGAAGAAATCCTTTGACTGAGTATTTGTACATTTGGTAACCGAGAATTCTGTTCCTAACAGACGGCATTGAAAAAAATCTGTTAGAAACATTTTTTGACGATTGTGCGCTGCAATAATATGTCCAAAGCTCTTCGGTTTTCCCTATAAAGCTATCAATATAGTCGTTAGCAGGTATCGGGTAGCGAACATTGCAAATTTTAGCAAGCGGATAAGAAGACATCGCATCTATTATTTTGTATTCCGGGAAAAGATGATGGATTATTCTGCTTGCTTTTTTATATGACATAAGACAACTGAACGGGGGCTCATCAGATACATGAACCAATACATTGTTTTCAAGATTTTCTTTTCGCAAAAAACTTTTTAACGCAAAGGCAAATTGACGTAAAAAGTGTTTGTATTCAATTCCGGTTGCTTTTGTGTTCCACCCGAAGATTTTCTCCTCTTTCCCATTTACGCAAGCTTCTATTTTTGGCGCGTGTTTCGCTCCCCATTGTGTGAAGAAGTGTGACAACTCAAAGTATTCGATTCCACACTCTTTAGAGATGCTTATCCACTTTTTCAATAGCGAAAAATCAAAAGAGTAAGCACCGTTTCCGGCAGTATTTATCTTAACGAGTTGAACGGTAGGACGTTCCTTGCCGATTTCGGTATCAAGCGGCGGTGTGAAAATCGGTGTTAAAACGCAGTTCATACCGTATTTTACGGCTTTATTCAAATAATTACGCAATGCTTCCCAATATTCATCGGTAAATGCTTTGAAGCCGTAATACGTCATAAGGCAGTCGGTGTGAATCCAATTTGTGTAAATAAGAGTTTGCTTTGGCAAAAGTGCGTCAATTACTTCAACAGATAACTCTGTTTTATATGTGATGCTTTTTGTTCTTGCTGTTACTACTATATTGTGGTTGCCGCTCGGTAAAAGTTTTTCCCCGCTAGGAGAAATTTCAATCCAAAAGGCGAAGGTTCCTGAAGAGTCAAAAGAACAGCCTTCGGAAACAGGAAGTAAAAGATCGGGATATAGTCCCGGTACTTTTTTTATGTAAAAGTTATCGGTTCTTTTCGGTGCTGCCAAGTCGCTAGGCACGTTTTTGACAACAGAGATGTTAAGAAAATCATTTAGCGAGGAGGCTATATCAATATTTATAAATTCACTATCAGTTATATCTAAAGCTATTTGAAAAGACTTTTTTTCATTTTTCAGCATTGAAAAATGCTTTAACTCCGTGAGGTCCGATACATCTGAATCGATAAAAATTTTTTCAAGTGATGAGACTGCTTTAATTGATTTTAACAAAATTAACACATCCGGATACTTTTTTGTCTATTTTACAAAAAATTGAGCCGTTTGTAAAGCCGCAATTGTGTTATAATTTGCTTGCACATATTAAACAGTAATGGTAAAATATATGTCTGTGAAAAAATTTGTGAGGGTGAATAGTTTGAAATACAGAGAAAATCTCAGAAACGTAGCCATTATAGCTCACGTTGACCACGGTAAAACTACACTTGTGGATCAGCTCTTAAGACAGAGCGGTACATTTAGGGATAATGAGGTGGTTCAGGAGCGCGTTATGGATTCAAATGATATTGAACGCGAGCGCGGAATTACCATTCTTTCCAAAAATACATCTGTTCATTATAAAGGAATAAAAATCAATATTGTCGATACTCCCGGTCATGCCGATTTCGGCGGTGAGGTTGAACGTATACTCACAATGGTTGACGGTGTTCTTTTGCTTGTTGATGCCTTTGAGGGCTGTATGCCGCAGACAAGGTTTGTTTTAAAAAAGGCACTTGCACTTAATAAAAAAGTAGTAGTCGTTGTTAATAAGATTGACAGGCCGGGGGCTCGTCCTGCCGAAGTTATAGACGAGGTCCTTGATTTGTTTATCGAACTCGGCGCGAATGACGATCAGCTTGAGTTCCCGGTTATATATGCTTCCGCTAAAGACGGATATGCATCGCATAATCCCGATGACAGAAGCGGTGATATGCGACCGCTTTTTGAAGAAATTATCAGTGAAATTCAGCCGCCTGAGGGCGATGTTGAAGATCCGCTTCAGTGTCTTTTCTCAAGCTTGGATTATGATGATTATATCGGACGTATAGGTGTCGGCAGAGTCCAGCGCGGCAGAATAACGGTTAATGATAAAGTCGTGCTTTGCAGAACCGACGGTACGCAGGAAAACGTCAAAATCTCTCGCCTTTATCAGTTTGAAGGCCTTAAAAGAGTTGAAGTTAATGAGGCTGCTGCAGGAGATATTATTTGTGTTTCCGGTATAGCGGACCTCAATATCGGGGAAACTATATGTGACCCCGAATGTGTAGAACCATTGCCTTTTGTTAAAATAGACGAGCCTACTCTTTCAATGAACTTTATGGTAAATGACAGTCCGTTTGCAGGAAGAGAAGGAAAATTTGTCACTTCTCGAAATCTTCGTGACAGATTGTTTAAAGAAGTTGAAACTAATGTCAGCATGAAGGTTGAGGAGACTGATTCCACAGACTGCTTTAAGGTTTCCGGCAGAGGCGAACTACATCTTTCTATTCTTATTGAGACAATGAGACGTCAGGGATATGAGTTTCAGGTTTCTCGTCCGCAGGTTATCACAAAGGTTGAAAACGGGCAGCTTTTAGAGCCTATTGAACTTTTGATAATTGAGGTACCCGAGGAATATGTAGGGACTGTAATGCAGAAAATAGGCTCCAGAAGAGGCGAACTCGAGAATATGGGAACGCGCGACGGCGGTTCAACACATCTGGAATTTAAAATACCTGCAAGAGGTCTTATCGGTTATCGTTCCGAGTTTATGACAGATACTAACGGTAACGGCATTATGAATAACGTGTTTTCGGGATATGAGCCTTACAAGGGCGATATTGAAACCCGTGAGCGTGGCTCGATAATCGCTCATGAAACAGGCGAGAGCACAGGCTACGGCCTGTTTAATACGCAGGACAGAGGTCGACTTTTCATAGGTCCCGGTGTTGAAGTTTATGAGGGTATGATTGTCGGCGAAAGCTCACGAAACGAGGATATTGTTTGTAATGTTTGCAAAAAGAAGCAAATGACAAATACCCGTGCGGCAGGCTCTGACGATGCACTTCGTCTTGTTCCTCATACCGTGCTCAGCCTTGAACAGTGTATGGAGTTTATCAAAGATGATGAACTTTTGGAGGTCACTCCCGAATCTTTAAGGCTCCGTAAACGTATACTCGCAAAGGATCAGCGACTTAAACAGCAATTCAGAAAGAAGTGATTGTTTGATTATAGATTTCCATACTCATGTTTTTCCCGACAAAGTTGCGGCTAAGGCACTTTCTAAGCTTGCTGCGGGTTCAGGTGGTATGGAGCCTGTTTATGATGCAACCGTTGACGGTCTTGAATCGTTTCTTAGTAAAAACGGTATAGACAAAGCGGTTGCTCTCAACATTTCTACTAATACGCATCAGCAAAAAAGTGTTAACGACTTTGCTGTTTCGCTTCTTAAAAGTGACAGAATAATTCCCTTCGGAAGCGTTCATCCCGACAGCCCCGATGTTTTCGACGAATTGGAAAGGTTAAAAGCGGCCGGTATAAAAGGAATTAAACTTCATCCCGACTATCAAGGCTTTTTCGTGGACGAAAAACGTATGCTGCCAATTTATAAAAAGATTTCGGAGCTGGGCTTTATTACCGTATTTCACGCCGGTGTTGACATAGGATTTCCGGAGCCGGTGCATTGCACACCTACGATGCTTTTGAGAGTCTTAGACGCTTTCGGCGACGCACCGGTTGTTGCCGCGCATTTCGGCGGATATCTTCTGTGGAAAGAAGTTTATGATGTTCTCTGCGGCACCGATATTTATCTTGATACCGCGTTTTCATCGGGCAAAATGCCTCCGCGATACGCAAAAGAAATTATCGACAAACATTCTCCCGATAGGATTTTATTCGGCAGTGATATGCCTTGGAGTTCTTCTGTTAATGAAGTTAACTTTATTAAAAGTCTTGGATTAAATGCTCGGGATGAAGAGAAAATATTGTCGGGTAACGCTGAAAGGCTGTTAAATTTATAATAAATAAAATAACCTCTTGACTAATTTTGGTTAAGAGGTTACAATTATGCCATTACGCTTTAACGGATAAAAGCTTTAAAGCACAAAATCATTAAAGAGGAATGAAGAGATGGAAAATAACACCGTTTTATGGATTACCATTGCAGCATACATAATTTGTCTTGTTGTAATAGGTATTGTGGAAGGCAGAAAGGCAAAAAGCATTGCCGATTTGACGGTAGGCGGCAGAAATGCAGGCGCGTGGCTTTCGGCATTGTCTTACGGAACAGCTTATTTTTCGGCTGTAATGTTTGTAGGATATGCAGGCAAAACAGGTCTCAGCTTTGGACTTTGGGGCGTTCTTGCAGGTCTCGGAAATGCTGTTTTCGGCTCATTACTCGCATGGCTCGTATTAGCGAGAAGAACGCGCGAGATTTCCGGAAGACTTAAAATACATACAATGCCCGATTTCTTTGAAAAAAGATATAACAGCAGAGCCATGAGAATTTTTTCGGCTGTGGTTATCTTTGTATTTCTTATTCCGTATTCGGCATCAGTTTACAGCGGTCTTGCCAGCGTTGCTGATGTTTTACTCGGAATAGACGATACGATTTTCCTTATAATAATTGCCGTTCTTGCAATACTTTTGGTAACTCTCGGCGGCTATCTTGTACAGGCACGTGCCGATTTTGTGCAGGGTATTGTTATGATGTTCGGTGTTGTTTTCCTGATAGTTGCAATTGTAAGATGCGATAAGGTCGGCGGAATTGACGGCCTAATTGAATATGCGCATACAGACGCAGGTCTGCCTAAATTAAACGGTTCGCAATGGGTTTCGCTTATGGCAACGGTCCTTATGACGAGCTTCGGTACATGGGGTCTTCCGCAAATGATACAGAAATACTTTGGTATAAAGGATGACAAACAGGCGAAAAGGGGAGTTGTTATATCAACCTTTTTTGCATTGCTTGTTGCGGGCGGCGGATACTTTATCGGTTCGCTTTGCCATCGCTACTTCACGGTAGGTGTAGATATGCCGTCAGCCGATTACATTGTACCTAATATGCTTAAAGCCGCTAATCTTTCTTCGATACTTCTCGGAATAATAGTTGTGCTTTTACTGTCGGCTTCGGTTTCGACGCTTTGTTCCATAACTCTTTCGGCAAGCTCTACGCTTACCATTGATCTTGTTGCGACGAAAATAAAGCCTGATATTGACGATAAAGGAAAAAGCAGGCTTACAAAAATTTTCTGTGTGCTGTTTATTATTCTTTCTTATGTGGTCGCAAATACAAAGACCCCGATACTTGATATGATGAGCTATTCTTGGGGCATAATCTCCGGCTCGTTTCTTGCTCCGTATGTACTCGCTTTGTACAGTAAAAAGCTTAATAAACAGGGCGCGTGGGCAGGCATTATAGCCGGATTTGTAATTGCGATAATTCCTGCCGGATGCAAAATACTTAACCTCTGCGGTGTAAATAGCAGTCTTGTTTTAAAATTACTTGCACAAGGGCCGCTTTATGCGTGCATAGCTATGATAGCTTCAATAATTATGTGCCTTGTTGTAAGCCTTGTCACAAAAAACAAAACAGATAAAGAAAATGTCGAATTCTTTTATAATGGTGTTGTAGACAACGAATAATTATGCTATAATTATTTAAATTTATATATTCTGCCGCAGCTGATAACTGCGGCTTGTTGTCTGTATAAATTCAGAAGATTGGAAATGGTAAAATGTTTTTTCAAAAAGATGTCGAAACAATGAAAAGAAAGGATATTGAGGCTCTTCAGCTCGAAAAGCTTCGTCATATGGTAGATTATTGTTATCGTAATGTTCCTTTCTACACAAAAAAGCTTGATGAAGCTCATGTTACGGCTGATAAAATCAAGTCTCTTTCTGACATTAAGTACATACCTCCTACAACCAAGGCAGATTTGCGAGACAATTATCCGTTTGGGATGTTTGCAGTGCCCATGAGCGATATTGTCAGAATCCATGCTTCATCCGGCACTACCGGTAAACCGACCGTTGTAGGGTATACAAAAAATGACCTTGATATGTGGTCGGATTGTGTTGCTCGTATCGCCGTAGCGGCAGGGGCAACAAAAGAAGATATAGTTCAGATTTCTTTCGGTTATGGTATGTTTACCGGTGCTCTTGGGCTTCATTTCGGTCTTGAAAAAATAGGATGTGCCGTTGTTCCGAATTCGAGCGGCAATACGGAAAAAGCTCTTATGTTTATGCGCGATTTTAAGACCACCGCGCTTGTTGCTACACCTTCGTATGCCCTTTATATGGCAGAAACCGCAAAAAAACTCGAATATCCAATGAGTGATTATCATCTGCGTCTCGGTCTTTTTGGTTCCGAAGGATGCACACCGGAAATGAGAACACAAATCGAAAAAGGTTGGGGACTTTTTGCAACCGATAACTACGGAATGAGTGAGCTTATAGGTCCGGGTGTTTCGGGTGAATGTACCGAGAGATGCGGCCTTCACATTAACGAGGACCATTTCCTTGTTGAGGTTGTTGACCCGGAAACTCTTGAACCCGTTGACGAGGGTGAGGACGGTGAACTTATTGTAACGCCGCTTTCCAAGGAAGCTTTCCCGTTATTGAGGTACAGAACAAGAGACATTTCCAATGTTATATATGAACCTTGCAAATGTGGAAGAACATTTGCGAGGATGGAAAAAATTAAGGGCAGAAGCGACGATATGCTTAAAATACGCGGAGTTAACGTATTCCCGTCACAAATTGAGAGCGTACTTGTCGGAATGAAAAATGTCAGTCCGCATTATCAGCTTATCGTCAGAAGAGAAGGTTTTGCTGACACTCTTGAAGTTCAGGTTGAGCTTTCCGATAATTCTCTTCTTGAAAGTTTCGGTATGATTCAGGATCTCCAGAATTCCATAAAACATAATCTTCATACGGTTCTCGGCATTCAGTGTAAGGTCAGCATTGTAGAGCCGATGACAATTGAGAGATTTGTCGGAAAAGCAAAAAGAGTGATAGATTTAAGACATGAAAAAGACTAATTTGGGGTGAAATAATGAGTAAAAAACTTTTAATCGGTAATGAGGCTGTTGCCTGCGGACTTTACGAGGGCGGCCTTAGGGTAGCTTCAAGTTATCCCGGTACGCCAAGCACAGAAATAACGGAATGCATCGCAAAATATGATGATGTTTACAGTGAATGGGCTCCTAACGAAAAAGTAGCCATGGAGGTTGCTGTCGGTTCATCTATCGCCGGCGCACGTTCTTTCTGCGGTATGAAACACGTTGGGCTTAATGTGGCTGCCGATCCGTTGTTTACCGCTTCTTATACAGGTGTTAATGCAGGTATGGTTATTGCCGTTGCTGATGATCCGGGGATGCATTCCTCACAGAATGAACAGGACAGCCGTCATTACGCAAAAGCTGCTAAAATAATGATGCTTGAGCCGTCGGACTCCGAGGAATGTCTCGAGTATGCCAAAGCGGCTTATGAGCTTTCGGAAAAGTTTGATACTCCCGTCATATTAAGATTGACAACAAGAGTCGCCCATTCAAGAAGCATAGTTAATATCGGTGAAAGAAACGATATAGGCGTTAAGGAATATGTTAAAAATCCGGGTAAATATGTTATGATGCCTGCCATGGCAAAGAAAAGACATATTGTTGTAGAGGACAGAATGGTTGCAGAGCGCGAATGGGCTGAAACCGCCTCTATAAATACCGTTGAATATAACGATAAGAAAATCGGTGTTATCTCTTCAGGTATTTGCTATCAATATGCAAAAGAGGCATTGGGCGACCGCGTTTCGTATCTTAAACTCGGCTGTGTAAATCCGCTTCCGATTGAACTTATTAAGAACTTTGCCGCTAACTGTGACAAGGTCTATGTTCTTGAAGAGCTTGACCCGTTTATTGAGGAGCATTGCAAGCAGATAGGAATAGATGTTATAGGTAAAGACGCTTTCACATTACAGGGCGAATACTCACAAAACCTTATAGCAAAAGTCATTTTCGGTGAAACAAAGCCGACTATGAAAGCGGATATTGATATTCCCGCACGTCCGCCCGTGCTTTGTGCCGGTTGTCCTCATAGAGGTCTTTATTATGCGCTGAAAAAATTAAAATTGACGGTAAGCGGCGATATAGGCTGCTATACTCTCGGTGCACTTCCGCCTATCGGTATGATGGATACCTGTGTTTGTATGGGTGCTTCTGTATCTGCGCTTCACGGCAGGAATAAGGCTGATGAAAACAACTGCAAGAACTCTGTAGCGGTTATCGGCGATTCAACGTTTATTCATTCCGGTATTACAGGACTTATTGATATTGCTTATAATCAAAGTAACTCAACCGTTATCATACTTGATAACAGCATTACGGGTATGACCGGTCACCAGGACAATCCGACTACAGGAAAGACGATTAAGGGCGACCCAACTACCGCAGTCAGCTTAGAGCTTCTTGCAAAGGCTGTCGGTATCGACAGAGTCAGAGTAGTAGACCCGTATAACCTTAAAGAGTGTGAAGATGTAATCCGTGAAGACGTTGCCGCAGACGAGCCGTCGGTTGTAATTTCGAGAAGGCCTTGTGCTCTTTTAAAATATGTTAAACATAATCCTCCGCTTAAGATAAACAAAGATAAATGCGTCGGTTGTAAAATGTGTATGAAGATAGGCTGCCCGGCTATCAGCATGAGAGACGGAAAGTCGGAGATTGATTTTACACAATGTGTCGGCTGTAATGTATGCAGTCAGCTCTGCAAATTTGACGCAATAGAGGAGGGCAAATAACATGGAAACAAAAAGTATTATGATTGTCGGGGTCGGCGGGCAGGGCACTCTTCTTGCCAGCAGAATACTTGGCGCGGCGCTTATAAGTAACGGCTTCGACGTTAAGGTTTCGGAGGTCCACGGTATGAGTCAGCGCGGCGGCTCTGTTGTTACATATGTTAAGTATGGGTCAAAAGTTAATTCACCCATAGTTAATGAGGGCGAAGCCGATTTGATTCTTGCATTTGAGCAGCTTGAAGCTGCAAGATGGCTTCAGTATCTTAAAAAAGACGGAACACTTATAATAAACACGCAAAAAATCGACCCGATGTCGGTAATAATCGGCAATTCGATTTATCCTGACGGTGTACTTGATGCTATTAATAAAGCAGGAGCAAAAACTACAAATCTTGATGCACTTTCTCTGGCTGTCTCAGCAGGCTCTGCCAAAGCCGTAAATGTCGTTCTTATCGGTGTTATGGCCTCACATATGGATTTGAATCGTGATGTTTGGATTAACGCTATTAAGAATACTGTACCTGAGAAATTCCTTGAGATGAATCTCAAAGCATTTGACCTCGGTTACAATTATAATAAGTAAGAAAGAACGGAGATATTCAAATGCAAAACTATTTCACCCCGGACATTGAAACCGCTTCAAGAGATTATCTTACTGCTATACAGTCTGCAAGACTGATTAAAATGGTTGAAAACTGCTACAAGCACGTGCCCTTTTATAAGCAGAAGTTTGATGAGATCGGTCTTCTGCCCGGTGATATTAAATCAATAGCGGATATAACTAAGCTGCCTTTTACGATTAAACAGGATCTTCGCGATAATTATCCTTTCGGCCTTTTTGCCGTTCCAAAAGAAAAGCTTGTACGAGTTCATGCTTCTTCGGGAACGACAGGCAAACAGACTGTTGTGGGCTATACTAAGCATGATATTTCCATTTGGAGCGAAAGTGCTGCACGAGCTTTATCGGCAGCAGGTGCTACAAAAGGTGATTATATACATATATCTTATGGCTACGGCCTTTTTACGGGCGGCCTCGGACTGCATTATGCCGCAGAAAAGCTTGGTGCAACTGCTATTCCCGTTTCGTCAGGCAATACTAACAGACAGATGCAAATTTTGCAGGATTTCGGTTCAGACATTATTTGCTGTACTCCGTCGTATGCCATGTATATCGGCGAATCACTGAAAGCTGCCGGTGTTGATTCCACGAAGCTGCCTTTAAGAGTGGGGATTTTCGGTGCGGAAGCATGGAGTGAAAATATGCGCAAGGAAATCGAAAGGTCACTTAATATCAAAGCTTATGATATTTACGGTCTTTCAGAAATTGCAGGACCCGGCGTCGCTTTTGAATGCTCTGAGCAAAACGGTATGCATATTAACGAAGATTATTTTTATCCCGAGATTGTTGATCCTGATACGCTTGAAGTTTTGCCGGACGGAGTATTCGGCGAGCTTGTGTTTACGTGCATTGGGAAAGAAGCTCTTCCTTTAGTGAGGTACAGAACACATGATATTTCCGCCCTTACTCACGAAAAATGTGATTGCGGAAGAACGCTTGTAAAAATGCTTAAACCCAAGGGCAGATGTGATGATATGCTCATAATCAGAGGCGTTAATGTTTTCCCGTCGCAAATTGAGCATGTAATTCTGTCTCTCGGCATGGAGCCGAATTATCAAATAGTTGTTGATCGAAAGAATAATCTTGACATAATGACGGTCAAAATTGAAATGTCGGATGCTCTTTTCTCTGACTCGGTTCGTGTGATTGAAGAACAGGAGAAAAGGATTAAAGACGCAATGCATGCAACTCTCGGTATCTCTGCAATTATTAAGCTTGTTGAACCTCGCTCTCTTCCTCGTTCGGATGGCAAGGCAGTAAGAGTAATAGATAATAGACACATTTAAGGAGGCAAATGTTATGGCAATTAAGCAGATCTCAGTTTTTGTTGAAAACAAACCCGGCAGGCTTGCCGATATTACGGGCTTTTTGGCTGACGGCGGAATAAGCATCCGTGCTTTTTCAATTGCCGATACAACGGATTTCGGCATTTTGAGACTTATTGTGTCGGATACCGATAAGGCTGCAAAAGTATTGAAGGAACACGGTGTTGCCGTTTCCATAACAGAGGTTGTCGGGATTTCTATTCCGGATGTTACCGGTGCTTTTGCCAAAGTTGTCAAGCTTCTTTCCGATGCAGGAGAAAATGTTGAATATGCTTATGCTTTCTTAACTCCGGAAGAAGGGCATGCCTATGTTATTTTCAGAGTTGATAATAACGAAAAAGCTTGCGAGCACCTTAAGGAAAACGGCGTCGATGTTATCGAAGAAAACTCTCTGCTGTAATTCAATCAGTTTAAAGCCCGGTGCTGTTGCATCGGGCTTTTTCTGCAAATTTGCGGACGTTTTTAATTTACTTTTTTTATTCGCTGTGATAAAATATTTAATAATAAAATTGTAGGTAGGTGATTAAGAATGATAGGAACAAATATAGCAATTGACTTTGGTTCTTCCTCAACGGAATTATATGTTCAGGGGAAAGGCGTCATTCTTGATGAGCCTACTATGATTGCTGTTGATGTTGAAACCGGTATGCCGATAGCAATAGGCAATGCGGCATACACTATAAATGGTAGAACAGATGATAGTATTGAGGTTATAAGTCCGATTGTAGGAGGTATTATCTCTAATTATACTATGGCGGAGCATATACTGAAGTATTATTTGCAAAAGATTTTAAAAAACAGCGTTATAAAGCCGAATGTCGTAATATCGATACCGAGCGGAGCTACGGGGCTTGAAAGACGTACTTTCCTAGATGTTGTTACGGCAGCCGGTGCCGGGCGTGCTTGCCTGATTGAAGAGTCACTTGCTTCTGCCGTCGGCATCGGAATAAAAAATGACTCTCTTTCCGGCAGATTGCTTGTAAATATGGGCGGCGGCTCAATCGATGTTTCGGTTGTAACCATGGGCAGTATTGCTGTGGCTAAGTCGCTGAAAATAGGCGGAATTTCAATTGATGAGGCAATAATGCGTTATTTAAAGAAAAATCGTGATATTTTAATCGGTCCTCAAACTGCTGAAAGACTGAAAATATGCTTAGGCAGTGCTGTTCCGCGTGAAGAGGAGCTTGCGGTTATAGCCTCCGGCAAAAGCTGCCTTGACAATATGCCTATATCCTTTGAAGTTACTTCCACTGAGATTTTTGACTCAATAAGCGAGCAAATAAATATGATGATACAAGGTATAAAAGATGTGTTGGAAAAAACACCTCCTGAGCTTGTTGGAGACATTTCGGATAACGGAGTTACTTTGACAGGCGGTACTTCTCTTTTGTGGGGAATGGATAAGCTTGTTGAAAACGAAACCGGTATAGAAACAAAAATTGCCGAGGACGCCATGTACTCAACAGTTAACGGCGCCGCTGCGGCAATCAATGATATTGAATATTTAACCAATAACGGTTATACATTTCAAACGGTACGCGAAGTATAATCAGATTTTGATGCCTTCGCTTGCATTTTTGAGAAGCTCACAGGATTCTTTGAGCTTCTTTTCTTCTTCAGCTGTTATGTCAAGAGTAACTATTTCTCTGACTCCGTCTCTTCCTATAATGCTCGGTATACCGGCATATACTCCGTTGATGTCATATTCTCCGCGGAACATTGAAGAAACGGTTAATACGCTTTTTTCATCGCCGAATATAGCTTTTACAATTCTTACCAAAGCCATTCCTATTCCGTAATAGGTGGCTTTTTTTGCTTCTATTATTTTTTGTGCAGCTCCAGTAACATCTTTTGCTATTTCATCAAGGTCGGTAAGCTTGAATCTATCCGGATTGTTTTCAACAATGCTCATTATGCTTTTTGTGCCGACGAAAGCTTGCGACCAAGGTACCATCTCACTGTCTCCGTGCTCGCCGATAACGTATGCGTGAACATTTTTCGGATCAACGTTAAAATAATCGCCGAGAAGATAACGAAGTCTTGCCGTATCAAGCGTAGTACCGGTGCCTATAACTTTTTTGCAGTCGAATCCGGAAAGCTGCCATGTAATCTTAGTCATAATGTCAACGGGATTGGTTGCCACAAGGAAAATTCCGTTAAAACCCGAATATATTATAGGAGAAATTATTGTTTTGAAAACCTCAGTATTTCGTTGAAGCAACGACAGCCTGTCTTCTCCGGGCTTTTGACCTACGCCGGCGCATATAACTACTATGTCCGCATCTCGGCAATCGGTATAAGAGCCTGCATATATTTTCATATTTGTTTTAGCAAAGGATAAACCGTGATTAAGGTCCATGGCCTCTCCTTCAGCTTTTTGTTTGTTTACATCAATCAACACAAGCTCATCGCAAACACTTTCGCAAAGCATAGCGTATGCAAAACTCATTCCTACAAAACCGGTGCCAACCAAGGCTATTTTCTTTGTAAATCCGTATGTGTTCATTTGTTTCATCCTTTCTTTGCTTGTTGTTGTACTTTTTTTATACAACATTACTTTTTTAGTATATCATTAAGCCTGTAAAAAATAAACAAAATTCACTTGTTTAGGAAAAGTTTCAGCATATTATTCATATGCAAGAGAAAAAAACAATTTATACTATTGAATATTATGAATAAATGATGCAAAATCCGCGGATTTTTTATCGCCGCTATTCTTTTATATTGAAATCCGGCATTGCTTGTGATATAATTAACAAAATGTTGAAGTTGAGCAAGTGTAATTTATATAATTTGCTGCAATTAACCCAAAAATATAAAAAGGGGTTGTTATTTATGGTCTTAACAAAAGAGCAACAAGCACTTTTGGACGGCGAAAAAGGCGAAACCATGGCAAAGGTTATGAAAACTCTTGTTATGTACGGTGAAGCCTTCGGCGCAGAGCGTATGGTTCCCGTTACAAGCAAGTATGGGCATACAGTTATCAGCTTCGGAATAGGGGTTATGAAGCCGATATATGAGCTGTATGATACTCTTCTTGAAGCCGGTGCTGTCAGTAAGCAGCCATTTTCGGCCGACCCGAGACCGCTTGATAAAAACGTGCCGTCATCATTTTTGCAGGACATTGTATTTAAGTTTATGTACAGTCAGCAAGAGAGGTATGAGTCACAGCTCAAACACTTCGGACTGATGGGTGATAAGGCGTATACGTGCGCCTGTTATCTTCCGGAGGTTGGTAATACTCCTAAACGCGGTGAAATTCTGTCCTGGGCTGAGTCCTCGGCTGTTGTATATGCCAACAGCGTTCTCGGAGCGAGGTGCAACAGAAATTCAGGTATTATTGAGTTGATGGGTTCAATAGCAGGATTTGTTCCTGAATTTGGATTGCTTACCGATGAAGGCAGAAAAGCAGATTGGATAATAGAAATTAAAACGACCAAAAAGCCTGAGGCCCAGATACTCGGTTCTGCCATAGGAATGAAGGTAATGGAAAAAGTACCTTATATAAGGGGCCTTGATAAATGGATAGGAACCGAATTGAATGACGAGGCCTGTGCCTATCTCAAGGATTTCGGTGCCGCAACAGCATCCAACGGCTCTGTCGGTCTGTATCATATAGAAAACCTGACGCCGGAAGCCGTTGACTACGGTAAAAAGCTTTTAAGGGATAACGCGCCTACATACATTATTGATGACGCGGAGCTCGAGCGAGTAAAAAACAGTTATCCTTGTATTTGGAAAGACCCGAATGCAACGCCTAAGCTTTGCTTTATGGGCTGTCCGCATATGACATTGAAACAACTTGAAATGTGGACGGAACGCGTTGAAAACGGCTTAAAGGAGTCAGGAAATAAAAAGGTTCTTGTTCCGACGGTATTTACATCCGCTCCGGATATAATAGAAGAGTTTAACAAAACCGAGTATGCCGAGCGACTTAAAAATACCGGCGTTATATTGAGCTATATTTGCCCGCTTATGTATATGAATAATCCGTTATCTAAGAAGATGCCTGTTATTACTTCATCAAATAAGCTTCGTACATATACAAGCGCAAAGTTTTATTCTGATGACGAAATTGTACGTATTATAACAAAGGAGGGCAAATAAGATGAGTAAATCATTTAAAGGTCGCGTTGTTACTCCCGGCAGAGTTAAAGCCGAAGCCCTCGTTTCACACGGCGGTTTTAATACGCTTGCAAGCTTTCAAATGGCTTTAATGTTCGGCGATAAGCAGGTTAAGTGCGGTGACCAAAATAACAGTGATATTTATAAAAAGCCCATGATAGGCAAAGCACTTTGCTTACCGGAGACCATCGGTTCAACAACAGGTGGAATGGTACTTTATGCGGCTTGTGCTCTCTCTAAGCAGCCCGCTTGTATGTTGTTCTCTAAGCCGATTGATTCGCTTGCTGCCTCCGGTGCGATACTTGCGGCAAATTGGACAAATGCGTCTATGCCGGTAGTTGATATGCTCGGTGATGAATTTCTTGACTATGTCAAGGACGGTATGACGGTCTCAATCGGGGATGATGGACTCGTCACGGTAGAATAACGATTGTAAAATTTTATAGGACGGTGATAATATGAAACAAGAATATGAGGCGTTGTTTACGCCGTGGCACATAGGCAATGTAGAAATTAAAAACCGTATTGTTCAATGCTCAATGGGCGGTACTTCTATATTCGGCTGGATGGAGCCTAACCATTTTGACAAAGAGGCTGCAAATTTTTTACTTGAAAGAGCTAAAAACAATGTCGGTTTGATTTTGCCGGGTATAGCACCTATACGCGACACCTTCGGTGGTAAATGGTTATATCAGAATACAGGGAAATTCAAGCAGCTTAAAGCTTTTATGGAAGAGTACCATAAAACCGGCGCAAAGCTTTTTATACAGTTAACGGCGGGCTTTGGTCGTTCTATGGCAGTAAATGACCTTATGGAAAAGGTATATTGCAACAAAGCTTTACGTGTGCTTGCAAAGCCCGTCCTAGATGTTGAGTACCTTTGTGCAAGCGCATCTCCCAATCCGAACAGATGGAGCGATAAGGTCCCGTCGAGAGCCTTAACAATCAAGGAAATCGACGAAATGATTGACGCTTTTGCGAAAACCGCTAAATTGTGTAAGGAAGCAGGAGTGGATGGTATTGAAATTCACGCTGTGCATGAGGGCTATTTGCTTGACCAGTTCACGATTAAATATACCAATCAGCGCACAGACGAATACGGCGGTTCTTTTGAAAACCGTTACCGTTTCCCCGTTGAAATAGTAAAAGCCGTAAAAAAGGCGTGCGGAAAAGAATTTCCGGTTTCCCTCAGATATTCGGTTGTTTCAAAGACCAAGGGCTTCCGCCAAGGGGCATTGCCCGGCGAAGAGTATACGGAAGTTGGCAGAGATATGGAAGAATCTGAGCGTGCCGCAAAATACTTGCAGGACGCAGGTTATGATATGCTCAACTGCGACAACGGTACATATGATGCTTGGTATTGGGCTCATCCTCCTGGATATATGCCGGAGAACTGTAATTTGAAAGATGTAGAACATATAAAAAAGTTTGTTGACATACCTGTTGTTTGTGCCGGCAGAATGACTCCTCAAGAGGGAGCGAGCGCTGTTAAAGAAAATAAAATTGACGCTGTCGGATTTGCAAGACAGTTTCTTACCGATCCCGCATGGGTTACAAAACTGATGGAAGACAGAGAAGAAGATATCAAGCCGTGTATCTGCTGTCATAACGCCTGCTTTAATATGGCACATTATGAGGGTGTGCCGAATATTCAAGATATGGATGACACTTCGAATATGTCTCGCTGCGCGCTTAATCCGATGACAATGCAGTCAAAGAAATATAAGATTGTCCCGGCAAGAGTTTCAAAATCCGTTGCTGTTATCGGTGGCGGTATCGGAGGTATGGAGACTGCTTTAGTTGCCGCTGCACGCGGTCATGCTGTTACTCTTTATGAAAAGACCGATAGACTCGGAGGTATATTTATTGAAGCTGCCGCTCCTTCATTTAAGGAGAAAGACCGTGATTTAATTCAATGGTACAGGCGAGCAATAAATAATTCGTCCGTAACAGTTAAGCTTAACAGTGAGATTAAAAGATTTTCAGATATTTCTGCAGATGAGATTATTGTTGCTACCGGCTCGGCAGCTAATAAACCTCTGATTCCGGGAATTGAGTATGCAATGGACGCAACAACATATCTTGACGGCATAGATGTAGGGGAGGAGGTTGCAATTATCGGCGGCGGCTTAACCGGCTGCGAAATTGCTTACGACTTAATCCTCAAAGGCAAAAAGCCGACTGTTATCGAAATGAAAAATGACCTTATAGCAGTTAAGGGCGTTTGTCTTGCCAATTCATCGTTTCTCAGAGAAATGTTAAAATACAAAAAAGCTCCTGTTTATCTAAATACAAAGGTTAAAGAGATATTAAAGGACGGAGTAATTGTTGAAACAAGCGACGGTAAAACACATAAAATATCTGTTGATTCAGTTATTTTGTCTGTAGGTTATCATTCAATGCCTTTATTCCCCGAGAGCAAAAATGTCCATTTGGTTGGCGACGCGGATCACGTCGGCAACTTGCGTACCGTTATATGGCGTGCTTGGGACGTAGCTATGAAACTTTGATTTTATAATACTGTAAAAACATTAAATCCCGACAGAATTGTTATCTGTCGGGATTTTTTATCGGTACGTTATTGATTTATTTGCACTTTTATTATAAAATGTGGAAAGATTTTTTATGAGGTTCCGAACGATGAAAAAAAGCTATAAATCAACAATGTGTGCTTGCTTTACAGGGTATATTGTGCAAGCAATTATTAATAATTTTGCGCCGCTTTTATTTGTAACATTTCAAAAAACATTTGATATACCGTTATCGCAGATAACCGCTCTGATTACGGTTAACTTTGTCATACAGCTGCTGATTGACCTCTTATCGGCAGGATTTATCGATAAAATAGGTTATCGGGCATCGGCTGTATTATCGCACGTATTTGCCGCGGTCGGTCTGATTTTGTTAACGGTACTTCCCGAGGTATTTGCATCGCCTTTTGTCGGGCTTTTAATAGCTGTTATCATATATGCCGTCGGCGGCGGTTTACTTGAGGTCTTGGTAAGCCCGATTATGGAGGCGTGCCCTACCGAAAACAAAGAAAAAGCTATGAGCTTACTTCATTCATTTTACTGTTGGGGACATATGGCTGTTGTTTTGTTTTCGACATTGTTTTTTATGGTTGTAGGTATATCAAATTGGAAAATATTAGCGATAATGTGGGCTTTAATTCCAATAGTAAACGCCATATTTTTTACACAGGTACCTATATATTCTTTGCAGGAGGAAGGGGAAAAAGGTTTAACGCTAAAGGAACTTTGCCGCAACAAGGTTTTTTGGCTAATGATGATAATGATGGTGTGTTCCGGAGCCAGCGAACAGGCAATAAGTCAATGGGCGTCAACATTTGCGGAGCAAGGTCTCGGAGTCAGCAAAACCGTCGGTGATCTCGCAGGACCGCTTGCTTTCGCCGCTCTTATGGGAACTTCACGTCTGTTATACGGCAAATTCGGTGATAAATTAAATCTCAATAAGTGTATGTTTTTTTCAGCGTGTCTTTGCGTTATTTCATATCTATGTATTGCGTTGATTCCCGTTCCTGCAATAGGTCTTATAGGCTGTGCTTTGTGCGGTTTTTCTGTCGGCGTATTATGGCCGGGCACGTTCAGCAAATCTTCTGCAGCAATCAAAAGAGGCGGAACTGTTATGTTTGCAATGTTGGCTCTTGCGGGAGATCTCGGATGCTCCGGCGGTCCTACTCTTGCCGGTTTAGTTTCGGGAAACTTTAACAATAATCTCCATATTGGTATTTTGTCGGCAATTATCTTCCCGGCGATTATGCTTTTATGCTTATTGATAAGCAAGTATAAATTATCGAAATCATAATACTTTTCTATACAGTAGTTGAATAACGTGTAAATCCTGTCACAATGAGATTCCGTAAATAGAGAAATAGAGAATATCAAAAAGGAGTAATGTTCATAATATAAAGGAACGACAATCTTACGTTGAAGATTGTCGTTCCTTTTTTGGTAGAGACAGGGGGATTTGAACCCTCGACCTCACGGATGTGAACCGTGCGCTCTAACCAACTGAGCTATGCCTCCGAATACTATATAATTATAGCACGAAAACAAAAAAGTGCAAGAAAAAAATCAACTGTTAAAGAGAGCACAATTTACAAAAATATTGAACATAATGCAATTTTATGTTATCTTATTTATTAGAAAATCCAAGGAGGAAAAAATGGAAAACTTTGCAGATTATATCGACGGATTTATGACCGGTGCAGTAAAATATAAGCCGTATGTTCTGCTTTCGGCAACCTCTCTTAACGGTGAGCTTACCTTATCAATGTGTGTCAGAGGAAATGAAAAAGACAAAACTGTAGTTGAAAAGTTCTTTGATCTTATGGAAAAGAACATAAAAGTGATTGCCGAAGAAAAAATATAAACAATTTTTTGCTAAATGATTAAAATAAGCGGTTGTTTTGTCATACAATCGCTTGTTTTTTTATAATCAGCAATTGTGTGTTGCGTTTTTTTGTGTTATAATACAAAAGAGGTTTTGAAAATGGTTTTAATTTTATATGGTTTTGTTGTTTTTTTGGCGACACTTTTAGGGTCGTTTGTAGGACTCGGCGGCGGAGTTATAATCAAGCCGGTCCTCGATGTTATCAATGCACACTCTCTAACCGAAATTTCTTTCTTTTCGTCTTGTGCTGTTTTTGCGATGTCGATAACATCAACTACACGTCACATCATTAAAAAAACGCCGATAAAGCCGTCTATTGTGTTGTTGGTTGCTGTGGGCTCGGTCGGCGGCGGTCTGCTCGGAAATTATCTTTTTAATTATGCGTTAAGTGTTTCTTCAACTCCGAATGCCGTAAGAGGCATACAGTCTGCAATATTGGCTGTTTTTTTAGTGTGCGTTATTATTTTTGTATCCGGTAATTTCAAAACATTTAATGTTAAAAATCCCATAGCAATTTTGCTGTCCGGATTACTGCTCGGTACCGCGGCGGCATTTCTGGGTATTGGCGGCGGACCGATAAATGTTGCTTTTTTAACTCTTATGTTTTCGTTTACGATGAGAGATGCAGCAGTGTATTCGGTGGCTGTTATTTTCTTTTCCCAATGCGCAAACATTATATCCACATATATAAAAACGGGCTTTTCCGGATTCGATATGAAGGTACTGCTTGTGATTATCCCTGTTGCGGTTATCGGAGGGTTCATAGGTTCGATTTTAAACAGGAAATGCAATGAAAAAGCAATTAAAGTCACGTTTACAATTGCCGTATCTTCGGTTGCGGCATTATCTTTATACAATGCTGTAATGTCATTTATATAATATAACGGAGGAACATAATGAGGCCAAATATTATTTTTTATTTCAGCGATCAACAGAGATGGGACACTGTTAATGAAACCGTTACTCCAAATCTTATGAAGCTTGCCGAAAACGGTGTGAATTTTACAAATTCATATACGTGTCAACCGGTTTGCGGACCGGCTCGCGCTTGCCTTCAAACCGGTCTTTATGCGACGCAAAACCAATGCTATTGGAATGGAATTCCGCTTCCGCAAAACATTAAGCCGTTAGCGGAATACTTCAACGAAGCAGGATACGAAACAGCTTATGTCGGGAAGTGGCACTTAGCCTCCGACAGACTGCCGAACGTAGGCTTCCATTGCGAAAAAAGCGCAATTCCGGAGAACCTGCGCGGCGGTTATAAAGATTGGTGGCGTGCATCCGATGTTCTTGAGTTTACATCACACGGATATGACGGATATGTCTTTGACAATGAAAACAGAAAAGTTGATTTCAAGGGCTACCGCGCTGATTGCATAAACGATTTCGCCCTTCAATATCTTGAGCAAAAGACATCTGATAAGCCGTTTTTTATGTTTGTATCTCATATTGAACCACATCATCAAAATGATCATCATTGTTATGAAGGCCCTAAGGATACTGTAGATAAATTTAAAGACTATCCTATACCACCCGACTTGTCGTTTTTACCCGGCGATTATAATAAAATGTATCCGGATTACATAGCTGCAATAAACAGGCTTGATGATAATGTCGGTAAGCTCGTTAAAAAGCTGAAGGAAAAGGGACTCTACGATAACACAATTATTATTTATACAAGCGATCACGGCTCTCATTTTAAGACCCGCAATCTTGAGTATAAGAGAAGTTGCCACGACAGCGCAACGCACACGCCGCTGATTATCAGCGGAGGGATGTTCAAAGGCGGTGTAGTTGATGACAGGCTTGTCAGTCTTATAGATCTTCCTCCGACATTGCTTGATATGGCAGGAATACCGATACCGAAAAGCTATTCGGGCATATCGCTGCTCAAGGAAATGCGTGAAAACAAGGAACGCGACTGCGTATTTATTCAAATAAGTGAAAGTCAGTGCGGAAGAGCTATACGCACCAAAAAGTACAAGTATTCCGTAAGGACTCTTGCTCCTACCGGATATGTTGCCCACAACTCAGATGTATATTTTGAAGATTATTTATACGATCTTTCAGTTGATCCGATTGAGAAAAACAACCTAATAAAATCTCCGGAGTATGCTTCCGTAAGGGCTGAACTCAAAGATATGCTGATAAACGAAATGGTCAAAGCAGGGGAGCGTAAGCCAAAAATTTTACCGGCTTTATTTGTAAGAAAAAAATAACAGGAGTTAAGGGAATGGAAAAGAAATATTTAACTTTAAAAGAAAAAATATGTTTTCCGCTTTCTGCTTTCGGCAGAAGCGGAATATATACTATAATGACAATGTTCTACCTTGTCTTTTTGGTTGACGTTGCTAAGCTAAATGCTGTTACAGCAAGTGCTATTATACTCGGCGGTCGTATTTTTGATGCGCTTAACGACCCAATAATGGGAATGATAGTGGATAAGACGAGAAGTAAATGGGGAAAAATGCGTCCGTATTTGCTTTTCTCTCCGATACCGGTTTGTGTGTCGACCATCCTTTTGTTTATTGCTCCTTTTCAAAGCAGCGCCGCGGCTACTGTATATGCTGCGTGTACATATGTGCTTTGGGGTGTTTGCTTTACGATACAAGACGTTCCTTTTTGGGGACTGACTTCGGTTATAACTCCAAACGAAAAAGAACGTACACAGTTTATTTCAAACGGACGTTTGGGTTCTACATTTGGTGGTATTCTTCCGGCACTTCTTATTCCTATTTTACGACAGTCTTCTCTCGGATTGCGCGGCGGTTATCTTTTCGGCGCAATTCTCTTTGGTGTCATGGGCGCGCTTCTTTCAAGTCTTGCGTTCTTTACTACTAAAGAGCGAATAGAGCCGTCAACAACGACACCTACTTTTAAAGAGACTGTTCATGTTGTCGGTCAAAACAAACTGCTTTTACTTGTAATCGCAGCAGCGATACTCGGTTCTACAATGGTTATTGCCAATATATCTGCCGACTATATAGCTAACTATTTAATAATTCAAGGTTACACGGACTTTGATGTTCTTGCTTCTACAAATGATGTTGTAGCCGCTTATAAAGCAGGCGGATTTTGGATACCGCGCGGAACTATTCTCACGACTTTAACTGTTGCCATTGGTGCCGGTATGGTGCCGGCCATGGTCGTATTCCCGATGCTTCGCAAGAAATTTGATTTGAAGCAGATTTACATCGGCTCGTCTATTTTCGGAGTCATTGCACACTGTGTTTGCTATTTCCTCTTTATGAATGATCCGGGGCATATTAATATTTATATCCTTTGGGTATGTCTGTTCTTAATGGGATTCCCTCTCGGAATTTATAATGTAATTACATATGCTTTCATAGCTGACTCGGTTGATTATATGCAATGGAAAACAGGTAAACGATCTGAGGGTGTGTGTTTTGCTTTCCAGACATTCCTTTCAAAGGTTACAGCAGGTATAGCCGGAGTTGTAACAGGTTGGGTTCTCGAAATAGGTAAGTATCAAAAGCCGATTGACGGTAATCTTGACATAAACGGCAAACAGATTTTGGCTCAGCAAACACCTTTCACTCAAAAATGGCTTCTGATTATGGTAACTCTTCTTCCTGCTCTTGGGTTCCTTTTAACTATGATACCGATGTTTTTCAATGATTATACCGGAAAGAAGAAAGAAAAAATACAAAATGAACTTGAAGAGATACGTAAAAAAGAGCATGAGTTGAGTTCCGCTGTAAAAGACTGAACTATTATTTATTTAAAATAGACAAAAAGACAAGCTGTATGTTTGACAGCTTGTCTTTTTTTATAATTATTGCAAGAATTAAAAACAAATATTGCAAAACCGAGTAAAATATTATAAAATCTATAAGGTTAAAAAAGTATTTTTAAATCTTGGAGGCAAGAATAATGCAATACAGCAAAATGAATAGGGAAGAACTTGAGGATTTAAAAAGCGAGCTTAAGAAACAATACGATGACGTTAAGTCACAAAATCTTAAACTCAATATGGCGAGAGGTAAGCCGTCGCCCGAGCAGTTGGAGCTTTCCATGGATATGCTTAATTCGTCGATTTCAGCTTCCGATTGGGTATCAGAAGACGGTACGGATGTCCGCAATTACGGCGGCCTTGACGGTATTCCGGAATGCAAAAAGCTTTTTGCGGATGAGCTCGGTGTCGCTCCAGAAAACATCATTGTCGGCGGCGCATCAAGTTTGAATCTTATGTATGACTATATTTCACAGTGTTATACGCACGGTGCAGGTGCCGAGCCATGGTGCCGTCAGGGCGATGTTAAATTCATATGTAATGTTCCCGGATATGACAGACATTTCGGTATATGCGAGCATTTCGGCATTAAAATGATAAATGTCAGAATGACAGAAACAGGACCTGATGTTGCAAAAATTGCCGAGCTTGTTAAAGATCCTTCTGTAAAAGGTATGTTCTGCGTACCGAAGTATTCCAATCCCGACGGAATAACGTATTCGGATGAAACAGTTCGTGCGTTGGCCGCTTTAAAACCGTCTGCGCCCGATTTCCGTGTAATATGGGACAACGCTTATATTGTGCACGACCTTTGCGATGATGCTGATACTTTGCTCAATATTTTTGACGCCTGCAAGGAATTCGGAACAGAGGATAATTTCATTGAATTTACTTCAACATCAAAAATAACCTTCCCCGGAGCAGGTATTTCGGCAATAGCTGCTTCACCTAAGAACATTGCGATGATTAAAGACAGATTAAAGTCGCAGACAATAAGCTATGATAAGATGAATCAGTTAAGACACGTTAAATACTTCAAAAATGCCGATGGTATTAAGGCACATATGAAGAAACACGCTGAACTTCTTGCACCTAAATTTAATATAGTGCTTGAAACGCTTGAAAAAGAGCTTAAAGACAATGATCTTGCATCCTGGTCATCTCCTAAAGGCGGATATTTTATAAGTCTTGACGTTAACCATTGCAGCGCAAAACGCGTGGGTGAAATTTGTAAAGAACTCGGTGTTGTTCTTACTACCGTAGGTGCAACCTTCCCGTACGGAATAGATCCCGATGACAGAAATATCAGAATAGCACCTTCTTATCCTTCAACTGATGAGCTTCAAAAAGCAGCCGATATTCTTTGCCTTGCAGTTAAGCTTGCAACTATAGAGGCTTTGGTGTAAAATATACTCATAAAATCTATTTGTTTGCCCTAAGTATTACAAAGGGGTTATGAGTATGTTTAAAACAAAAAAATATAATAATGAGGCAGCTTCTTATCCGTATGTTTCCGCGATTATTGTAGCTGCCGGAAATTCAACAAGAATGGGCGGCGTCAATAAGCAGTTTTTGCTAATTGACGGCGTCCCTGTGCTTATCAGGACTTTGAAGGCATTTGAAAATTCGGATCTTATTAAGGAAATAATCATATCGGCACGCGAAGAGGACATTCCTCAAATTTTTGCTATGGTAAAAGATTATTCGGTTAATAAGATCAGTAATATCGTTAAAGGCGGCTGTACGCGCCAGGAAAGCGTTTTTAATGCTGTTAGGTGTTGTATGACAGAGTCCGATTATATTGCCATACACGACGGTGCAAGACCGCTTGTGAATAGAGAAACAATTGAAAAAACAATTATTGCGGCTTTTGATTTTGATGCCGCTGCGCCCGGTATCCCGGTTAAAGATACAATAAAAACCGTTAGTGATGAAGGAATAGTAACTTCAACGCCGGCGAGGGATTCACTAAGGGCAATTCAAACGCCACAGGTATTTAATAAAAAAATGTACTTAAGCGCTATGCAGGGCGTTCCGAACAGTGAACTTTTTACGGATGATTGCGGCTTAATTGAAGCATACGGTAAACGTGTCAAAATTGTTGATGGAGATAATACAAACATCAAAATTACGACTCCTGAGGATTTAATCATTGCCGAAGCAATTATCAACAAAGGAGAAAAAGATGAATTATAGAATCGGGCATGGATATGATGTTCATAAGCTTCAAAAGGGTAGAGAATTAATATTAGGCGGAGTTCATATTGAAAATGATGGAATTGGCCTATTGGGCCATTCAGACGCAGATGTACTTGCCCACGCTGTTAGTGACGCTTTACTCGGTGCAGCTGCGCTCGGTGATATCGGAAAGCATTTTCCCGATACAGACGATGCCTATAAAAATGCCGACAGTATGGTTCTTTTATCTAAAGTGTGTGATTTGCTTAAGAAGAACGGCTATTCTGTCGGAAATATAGATGCCACGGTTTTGGCTCAAAGCCCGAAGCTTGCGCCGTATATTGCGGCGATGCGCACAAACATTGCAAAAGCATGTAAAATACCGTTGTCTGATGTCAGCGTAAAAGCGACAACAGAAGAGGGGCTTGGCTTTACAGGAGCAAAGGAAGGAATTGCGGCGCATAGTGTGTGTATTATAATTAAAGAGAAGGAGATAAAATTTATATAATATGCAAACTCAAAAAACATTGATGTTGATATTGAACTTTACCATAATATGTTGTGTTTTATTCAGCGCTGTTTTATTAAAAAATCTTTATAAAAAAACCAAAAGAGAAAATGCAACAGCTCCGGACGATAAAACCGCAAAAAAATATCTGCGTTTTCTTATGGTAATTTTGATAATTCTGATTGTTTTAAGTGTTATCGCAATGATGTTAGGCATATTCAGTAAAATTCACATTTATAGCTAAAACCACTCGTTTATGACGAGTGGTTTTGTATTTTATTGACAAATATTTGCTCTTTTGTTAATATGTTTATAAAGAATTTATTGGGGAGAATTATATGGATAAAATCATTGAAATATCTCATTTGAGCAAGTCGTATGGAGACATAAAGGCTGTTAATGATTTATCCTTTAGCGTTTATCACGGTGAATTGTTTGCATTTCTCGGCGTAAACGGCGCAGGAAAGTCCACAACCATTTCAATTATGTGTGGGCAGATAAAAAAGGACAGCGGAAAAATAGTAATCTGCGGCAAAGATACTGAGAAAAATTTCAACAGTGTTTCATCGGATATCGGTGTAGTTTTTCAAAACTCCGTACTTGATAAAGCGTTGTCGGTAAAAGATAATCTGCGCAGTCGTGCCGCTCTGTATGGCATAACGGGCAAAGAATTTAAAAATCGTCTTGATGAGTTATCGGTACTTCTCGGTTTTGAAGATATTCTTAACAGAACCGTCGGAAAACTGTCCGGAGGGCAAAGACGACGTATTGATATAGCAAGAGCTTTGCTTCACAATCCCAAAATACTGATCCTTGATGAGCCGACAACAGGACTTGACCCTCAAACAAGACAGCTTTTATGGTCGGTTATAACAATGCTTCGCAAAACTCATGGGCTTACCGTCTTTCTCACAACACATTACATGGAAGAGTCGGCGGACTCCGATTATGTAGTGATACTTGATGCCGGGCAAATTTCGGCAGAGGGGACTCCGTTAGAACTGAAAAATAAATATACAGGTGACTTTATTACTCTGTATGGGGAATCAGCCGCTCTTGCCGAGAGTCTTGAACTGCCGTCGGAAAAATTGAACGGCGCCGTTCGCATTGCTGTTCCGAATTCCGAAAAAGCAACCGAACTGATAATTAAAAATCCTGATATATTTAAAGACTATGAGGTAATTAAAGGAAAAATGGATGATGTTTTTATGGCGGTTACAGGTAAAAACCTGAGTGGAGGTGACGTAAAATGATGGGTCTCGGCAATCTTATCAGAAGAAACAGCAAACTGTTTTTCAAAGATAAGGCAATGTTTTTTACTTCACTTATAACTCCGATTATATTGCTCATTTTATATACAACTTTTCTCGGAAATGTTTACAAGCAAAGCTTTTTATCCGCAATACCTACAGGCTTTGAGTTGTCGGAAAAACTCATAAATGCGGTCGTTGCAGGCCAGCTTGTGTCATCACTTCTTGCCGTATGCTGCGTAACTGTTTCGTTTTGTTCAAATATGCTCATGGTTCAGGATAAGGTCAGCGGCGCGCGTGCAGATTTAACCGTAACTCCTGTAAAAAAATCAACGCTTGCCGTAAGTTATTATATCTCGACGCTTATTTCTACACTTGCAATATGTGTTGCGGCTTCAGTTATTTGTTTTATTTATTTGTCAAATATTGGCTGGTATCTTTCATTTAAAGAGACGGTTTTATTCTTACTAGATGTGATATTACTTGTAATGTTCGGAACAGCGCTTAGCTCTATAATCAACTTCTTTTTAAACTCACAAGGTCAGATTTCCGCAGTAGGGACCATCGTCAGCGCAGGATATGGATTTATCTGTGGCGCATATATGCCCGTCTCAAGCTTTTCTGCCGGACTGCAAAAAGTTATTTCTTTTTTGCCGGGTACATACGGCACGGGACTTTTACGCAATCACGCTTTAAACGGTGTTTTCAGTGAACTGTCCGAAATGGGTATACCGAAGGAATTTGTCACCGTATTTAAAGACAGTATTGACTGTAACTTGTACTTTTTCGATAAATGCGTCAGTATAGAAGCGATGTATGCTGTACTGTGTTGTTCGGTGGTTGTGCTGGTGTTAGCATATATTATATTAAATGTTGCAGTCAAGAAAAGATAAATAAGTTTTCAATTGTTATATCACAGAATATATAAAAAGGTCACGGTAACTAAATTTGTTGCCGTGACCTTTTCTATAACTTAATAATTATTTACCAAAAGTAAGAAGTAAATATCCGGCTGCAACAGCAGAACCGATAACTCCTGCAACATTCGGACCCATAGCGTGCATTAAAAGGAAGTTAGAGGGATTGTATTTTCTTCCCTCAACCTGAGATACACGAGCCGCCATAGGAACAGCCGAAACACCTGCGGAACCTATAAGCGGATTAACTTTACCATGAGTTACGAGGTTCATAAGTTTGCCGAACAATACGCCGCCTGCGGTTGAGAAAGCAAATGCGACAAGACCGATTACTATTACAAGTATAGTTTTGGTAGCGAGGAATGTTTTGCCTTCTGCTGTGGCGCCTACGGTAGTACCGAGCATTATTGTTACGATATTGCAAAGAGAATTCTGAGCAGTATCACTGAGGCGTTCGGTTACGCCACATTCTTTGAAAAGATTGCCGAGCATAAACATACCGATAAGCGGAGCGACCGACGGAAGAACAAGTACGCAAAGAACAGTAACAACAATCGGGAAAATGATTTTTTCTGTTTTGCTTACGGTTCTAAGCTGATCCATCTTGATTTCGCGCTCTTTTTTGGTAGTTAAAAGCTTCATAATAGGGGGCTGAATCAGCGGTATAAGAGCCATATAAGAGTATGCCGCTACAGCAATGGGTCCTAATAGCTGCGGAGCGAGCTTACTCGTTAAATAAATAGCTGTCGGTCCGTCTGCACCGCCGATTATAGCTATTGAAGCTGCTTCCTGAGGCGTAAAGCCCTCAAAACCGGGGATAAGGTTGGTTGCGATTGAAATAAGAAAAGCAACATAAATACCAAGCTGAGCAGCAGCGCCGAGAAGAAGACTTGAAGGATTCGCAAGAAGCGGTCCGAAGTCGGTCATAGCACCTACACCCATAAAGATAAGGCAGGGGAATATACTCGATTTAACACCTGCGTAAATCAGTCGCAAGACGCCGGTATCATACCAATGGGCACCTTCAACAACTTGGCCGCTGTATGACGACATCATAAGCGGATCATACATAATATCAGGATATATGTTAACAAGTAACATACCGAAAGCAATCGGAACTAAGAGAAGCGGTTCAAATTTTTTGACAATAGCCAAATATAAAAGAACAAAGGAGACTAAAATCATAACCCAGTTTTGCCATGATAACGATACAAAACCGGAGCTTTGAAATATCTCCACCAAAGCATTTACAACAGACATTTATTGACCTCCTCAGTTCAAATAAGCAAGGACGTCATCAGTTGCAACCGAGCTGCCTTTTGCGGCTACAACCTGTGAAACTGTACCATCCGAGGGAGCTACAATTTCGTTTTCCATCTTCATTGCTTCAAGAATAAACATAATGTCGCCGGCCTTAACGCTCTGACCTGCGGTAACATTTACTTTAAGTATTGTTCCGGGCATGGGAGCCTTAACAGCGGTTCCGCTTCCTGAAACAGGAGCAGGTGCGGGAGTAGCAGGTGCCGAGGGCTGTGTAGCCACAGGTGCTGCCGGAGCAGAAACCGCGGTAGGCGCAACGCTTGTTACTATTGCCTCACTTAACTCGTCAACTTCGACTTCATAGTCTTTTCCGTTTAAAGTAACTACATATTTCATATTGTTAACCCCTTACTTGTTTTCTATAAGCTTAATTGAATTGAATTTTAATCTGTTCAAAGGAACTCCGCTTTCTTTGCTGACTATTGCCATAATTACAGCCGCAGTCTTTTCATCGGTTTTATAAAGATTCAACGTTCCCAATGTTTGATTTTCCGGAAGAGCAACACCGCCTTGGGGTTTTACAACCTCTTTAACGGCATCGGATTTTTTTGCGTTCTTTGCATTCGGCTCCTTTACAAACAATCTGATGAGCTTAGAAAGAAGCTGAACAAGAACTGCCAAAACAACAAGGACAATGAACACAACTACAATGCCGGTTATTGAAACATTAAGAGCTTCACCTATGGACATAACACTGTCTAATAAATACATCTTAACACCCCTTAGTCAATTCTTTTTATTGAATATTTAAAAGTATTTTTTTCTTTTTCTTCGCGTTTATCAAAAAATGCTTCAGCTTGAGTCGGGAATGCAATATAAGAAAGAACATCTTCGTCGCTCTTTGCCTTTTCTCCGATTTCTTTTTTAGCCTTTTCAAAGCCGGGTTCGAGAGAGTCGGCAAATCTGCCCTTAATAGGTTCTTCGTCGCCGAGAACCTTTTTCATAAGGTCCTTATCGATTTCGCCGGGGGCACGACCGTATTCACCCTTAATATAAGCTTTTACTTCTTTGGAAATATTCTTATATCTCTCTCCGACAAGAACGTTAACAGTTGCCTGAACGCCGACCATCTGACTCATAGGTGTTACAAGCGGGGGATAACCGAGATCCTTTCTAACCTTGGGGGTTTCAAGGAGAACATCATTAAACTTATCCATTTTGTTCTGTGCGGTAAGCTGTGCAACAAGGTTAGAGAGCATTCCACCGGGAATCTGATAATTGAGTGCATTTGTGTCGGTTGAAAGCACAAGAGGATTTAAAGAGCCTTTTTTTAAATATTCATCTTTTATAGGCTTAAAGAAGTCGTTGATATCTTTAAGAACAGAAAAATCGAGGTCAATATCATAACCTTCCTGTTTTAAAGCATAAGCCATAGTTTCCGTAGGAGCCTGTGAAGTGCCGCCGGAGAATGAGGATATAGCAGTATCGATTACATCACATCCTGCTTCAACGGCTTTCTGAAGAGTAAGCATACCGAGTCCTGTGGTACAGTGTGTATGAAGAATAATGGGAGTTTTTACATTTTCCTTAAGAGCTTTTACCATATCATAAGCTTCTTTTGGACCTAAAATGCCTGCCATATCCTTAATGCATATAGTCTGGCAACCGAGCTCTTCCATCTGCTTGGCAAGCCTGATGTATGATTCAAGATTGTGTATTGGGCTTTGAGTATAGCAAATTGCGCCGGATGCAATGGCACCGTTCTTTAAAGTCTCGTCAACTGCAACTTCAATATTTCTAACGTCGTTAAGAGCATCGAATATTCTTATGATATCAATGCCGTTTTCAATTGATTTTTTAACGAACATTCTTACTACATCATCGGGATAATGGTGGTATCCGAGCAAATTTTGACCTCTTAAAAGCATTTGAAGTTTTGTATTGGGGCATTTCGCTCTGATTTTGCGGAGTCTTTCCCACGGATCTTCGTCGAGGTAGCGAAGGCAGGAGTCAAATGTTGCACCGCCCCAGCATTCAAGTGAATAATAACCCGCTTTGTCCATTGTTTCAAGAATGCCGTCAAATTCGGAGTAAGGCAATCTTGTTGCAATAAGAGACTGATTTGCGTCTCTTAAAACGGTTTCAGTAAACTGTACTTTCATATATATTACCTCCAAAAAAGTAACAAAATAATATCAAACACAATATAAAATCCAAATTGCTCCAATTTAAAATTAATTATACAATATATAGTTTTGTTTATCAACATAAAAAATACATCAAAAATAAATTTGGTCAAAAAGAAAAAAAGAGAGACTTTACGGCCTCCCTTTTTTGTTAATTTTATAACGATATGTTTTTGGCTAAATATTTTTGCAAAGCTCATACGCCTGAGAGGTTGCATCTGCAATTCGGCCTGTTTTTTCAGCATCGCCAATGAGATAAACATTTTTAAGTTTGCCGTTTATATCATCGTAAAGCTTATTTTCGGGTCTTACGCCGAGAGACAGAACAACATAGTCCGCATCGACCAAAAGTATGTTCTCCGTATCCACCTTATTAAGCTCTATTCCTCTGTCGGTGATTTCCGTAAGCTTATGACCTACAATAAACTTAACGCCGTGTGCTTTAAGTCTCGGCATACAATCATCAATGTGCTGCATCCAAGTGCCGGGAGCTATCGAATCAGCCATTTCAACCACGGTAATATCATTGCCGTTTTCAGCCAACATTTCAGATGTTTCAAGGCCCGTCATGCCGGAGCCTATGACTGCAACCTTCTTATTTTTTAGCACTACCGAACCATCAAGAATATCGGTTGTCGTGAAAACGTTATCTTTATCGGAGCCCTTAATTGATTTAGGCTTAATTGCTTTACCGCCTGTAGCTATTATAACAGCATATGGATTGTATGACTTTATAATACTTTCGTCGGCAATTACATTATATTTAATTTCGGCACCGTAATGTGTTGCGTTTGTAACCAAGTCCTCAATGCACCAATTGATTTTTTCCTTAAGAGGGGGCTTATTAGCGAGTTGTAGTTGCCCACCGGGGAAAGCGTTCTTTTCAAGAACTATCGGTTTAAATCCTCGCTTAGCTAAAACTTCCGCGCTCATTAGACCGGCAGGACCGGCTCCGACAATTACAACAGTTCTGCCGTTGCCGTTGGCAATTGGATGCTCCGATTCCTTGCCCAATTTAGGATTCACAGAACAATGGGCATGTGTTCCTTTGTATGCGTTTTTCTGCATACTTTCCATACAATACAGGCAACAGATGCATCTTTTGATTTCATCCTCTTTGCCTGCCTTAACCTTGTTTACCCAGTGCGGATCGGCTATGTGAGTTCTGCCGAGGCAGACAAAATCTTGAATACCTTCCTCGAGCTGTTCTTCCGCTTGCTTAGGAGAGCGAATTAGGTTAGCAGCCAATACAGGGATTTTTACTTCCTTTTTTACTGCTGCGGCCATATATTTTCTCCAGCCGGGCTCAAAAGAGGTAGGCTCCAACCAATAATTATATGTATCATAACCGGCACAGGAGACATCAATGGCATCAATCCCTTCTTTTTCAAGAACTTTCGCCATCCTAACTCCGTCTTCAAGCTTATAGCCGATTTCGGGTTTACCGATCATAGAATAACATTCATCAACAGATAAACGAACAACAATCGGGAAATCATTGCCGCATGCAGCTTTAATTCCATTGATAATATCGATTAAGAATTTCATTCTTTTTTCAAAGCTTCCGCCGTATTCGTCATTCCGCGTATTCGTGTAAGGACTCAAAAATTGCTGAATCAAATAGCCGTGTGCCGCATGTAATTCTACACCGTCCGCACCGGCCTTCTGCGCACGAACCGCACCACCTATAAATTCTGAAATTATCTTTTTGATTTCCTTAACGGACATTTCCCTGTTTAAACTCTCAGCAGAGTATGCTCTGTCACATTTTGACGGAGAAAATGTACGAAGCACAAGGTCTTTCTGCATGAGCATTTTTCCGGCAGGAGCAACCTTATAAAACATTTTATCATATAGCTTACCCATTATTCTTTCGGCACCTATCGATACCGGTACGGTACCCATAAGTAAGCCCAGATTTTGTCTGCCGGGGTGGTGAAGCTGAATGAACATTTTGCAACCATGTGAGTGAACTCTGCTTATCATTTCCGCAAGAGGTTTAATATGATAGTCGTGGCTGATTGCAAGTTGGGCGAAAGCCGATGCTCCACTGAAATCATCAACTCTCGTTATCTCGGTAATAATAAGCCCGGCTCCTCCGATAGCACGTTCCTCGTAATAATCCATCATTTCCTTTGTCGGACAACCGTTAAACTGACCGAAACCAAGCATCATAGGGGGCATAACAACACGGTTTTTAATTTGAACCGTACCGATATTCATAGGGGTGAATAGCATCTTATATTCCATTTTGGCACTCTCCTAATCTTTTTTCGGGAAATGTTTTTCCTTTATTTTAACATAAAACCGGACACTTAACAATGATTTATTCTTTTTTTACAGACTTTATGAGGGAAAAGATGCCGGACAGCAATAAAAATGCTGCAAACATCTTTCTAACAATCGCGCTGCTAATATGAGATAATGCTGTGTAGCCGACAATAACCCCAGCAATTCCGCCTAAAACAATCGGCCAAATATATTTAAAGCTGATAATTTTCTTTCCGGCATAAACTATCACAGATATAACAGCGCATGGAAGAAAAATCAATAAATTATAGCCTTGAGCAGTAAATTGCTCAGTGTCAGTAAAAAATGTTAGATATAAAATGTAAAAACTACCGCCGCCGAGACCCATCGAAGTTATTATCGAAGATACGAAAATGGCAAGCAAATTCACAAAATCGTTCATTTAAATAATAACCTTATTCCGGCATAGATCATAAAAAAAGAAAATGCTACCGACAAGAATCTGTTTGAAAGCTTAGAGAAAACAACCGTACCTATAATCGCTCCCAAAGCCGAAGCGGGAAGAATTGTAATTATACTGTTAAAGCTTGTAAATCCCTTTTTAATATACATATAAAATGATATTACGGAGAGAGGCAGAATAATAGCGATCGTATTTGCCTGAGCCTGTTTTTGTGGCATACCGGCAGCTTTAAGAATCGGAACCGATATGATTCCTCCGCCTGCGCCGAGAGTGACGTTTATGATACCTATCGGAATGCCGATCAGGAATTTCTTTATCGTACTAATATTTATCACCGATGTTATATTTTACCGCAAAAAATATTATATTCATAAAAAACAGCGAAGTGAAAAATCACTTCGCTGAAAAATTATTATTTTGCTATTTATCTTTTTTACTGAACAAGGCATCTCTGATAACACTATTCGGGTCCTTTATCAGCAATATAATTATCCAAACAATGAGACCCAATGCAATAATCGAAAAACCTAAAAACGCATCGTTCAGCATATCCTCCGGAGCAGGAGTAAAATATGCTGCCTTCAACTCGGAGTACTCAAAAACCGCATCAACGAACCACATAACGGAAGCACCCCAAAAGATATAGCACGGAACGTTAAGCAAATATTTTTTTCGTTCAGCACAAAAGTACCAAACAACAGTTGAAATAATTGCTGCAAATACGCTGATAAGTAATGTCATTATTCCATTAATTCCTTTTCTTTGGAAATTTTTGTTTCTTTAATCTTAACGACCAAAAGCATAATTCCCCAAACGGCAGTAACCAAAAGAGACATTGCAACACCGACGGTTGCCATTTCATGAAGCATTGTAGCTGTATCCTCGGCGTTTGATGCGCCTGTAAGGAAGGGGAAATAAGGAGTTAACTCTCCGTGCCAAAGGTGTTCAAAGGCAAGAAGTAAAACACCGCCCCAAAGTAAATTGCGAAGCCAAGAAAGTTTTCTTGAAACCGAAATTTTATACTCAGGAGCCTGGACAGCACCCTCAGGCAGCTTACATTCAAGCTTCTCCTGTGAAATTTCATGCTTTTTTGCGATTTGCACAGCTGCGGTTGCAATAACAGCTTCTGCAACCGGTACTACGAAACAAGCCATAATTTACCTCCGGTAAAGTAAAATTTGAATGATAAAAGTTTATCAATACATATAATATGATAATTCTTTAATAGAAGTTTGTCAATTGAAAATTGTCTAAAATTTCATAAATAAACAGTTTTTTTGTTTTTGACTTATTTTCTTATGATTATTGACAATTGTATGAATAAAAGCGTAAAATATATCCAAATAAATTTTATCGGGTGAATATTATGGATAAAGTAAGAGTAATTGAAATAAAACAAAGTGTTTTTAAAAATAATGACGAACAAGCCGAAAAGCTGAGAGGCGAGCTTAAATCCAAAGGGGTATTTTTATTAAACCTTATGTCCTCTCCCGGTTCAGGTAAAACCACCACACTGAAAGCTACAATAAATGCGCTTAAAGATAAGCTGAAAATCGGTGTTATGGAAGCAGATATTGACAGCGATGTTGATGCAATAAAAATTGCCGAAACAGGTGTAAAATCAATTCAGCTGCACACAGGAGGGATGTGCCACCTTGATGCAGCTATGACTAAGCAAGGTGTTGAGGCTCTCGGCACCGATGGGGTTGAACTTGCAATTCTCGAAAATGTCGGAAATCTTGTTTGTCCCGCAGAATTTGACACAGGTGCCGTTAAAAATGTAATGATATTATCTGTTCCCGAGGGTGACGATAAACCGCTTAAATATCCTCTTATGTTTAAGGTAAGCGATGTTGTGCTTATCAACAAAATCGATGTTTTACCATATTTTGATTTTGATATTGAAAAGTGCAAGGAATATATCAAGCACAGAAACCCAAACGCAAAAATCTTTCTTATCTGCGCCAAAACAGGCGAGGGGATTGAAGAATGGGCTACTTGGCTTAATAATGAAGTCAGAGAATGGATTGACAAATAAAATAAATGATAATAAAAAACGCTTGATGAAAATCAAGCGTTTTTTATGTCCAGATCAATTTAATTGTTAAAAGCGCCTTTAATTGACTCCAACGTTGCTGTAAGGTCACTCTGAGGAACAAGCATTGATATATCTACTTCCGAAGTAGTTATCATTATTATGTCTGTATTAGCTTTTGCGGCAGCCGCAAACACCTTGGCGGCTACACCGGGTTGACCTTTCATAGCTTCTCCGAAGACAGATATTTTGCAGTTCCCGTTGCTTACCGAAAGTTTAACATCGGGATACAAATCTCTTATTTTAGCGGAAAGCTCCAAAATCTTTCCCAAATCGTCACCGCTGACGGTAAATGACAAATGCGGCTTGTTGCTGTGCGGCGGTGTTTGAGAAATCATATCAACATCAATATTATTTGTCGAAATCATATCGAAAATTTTTGATATGGTATTCATATCGGCAGGTGAATCGTTGAGTGAAACAAGCGTCACATCTTCGACTACTGATATATTTTGAATGGTTTTCATACAAACGACCTCCTTATTTAGCATCAACAAGCTGACGCATATTGTATAGTCCTGCAGGTTTTCCCTCTAAGAAGAGAGCGGCATTTATTGCACCTGTTGCAAAAAGCTCCTTGGAACGCGCTGAATGAGAAATTGTAATTATCTCATCATGACCCGCAAAAATTATTTCATGCTCACCGACTATTGTTCCGCCGCGAATCGAATGAATGCCGATTTCGTTTTTGCTGCGCTTTGCTCTTTTCGAGTGTCTGTCAAACTCATATTTCGGTTTAACAGACAATGCATCGGATATGCTGTCTGCAAGCATAAGAGCTGTTCCTGAGGGCGCGTCAATCTTTTGATTATGGTGCGCTTCGACAATTTCAATATCAAAAGAGCCTTCAAGTACACGTGCAGCCTTGGCGGCAAGCTCCGATATTAAATTTACGCCGATAGACATATTCGCCGAGAAAAACATAGGGACTGTTTTTGAGCACTCATTTATATCGGCAATTTGCTCTTCGCTGAGGCCTGTGGTAGCTACAACCGCAGGGCACTTTTTTGCGGAAGCATATTTCAAAAGTCCGCTCAAAACAGACGGGTGAGAGAAATCAATTATCACATCGGCATCAACACCGCTGATTGAGTCAAAAGATTTAAACACCGGAAATTCCGCTTTTCCGTCACCTATATCTACGCCGGCGACTATTTCGCAGTCGTTTCTCGAGGAAACACAGTCTCGTATAACATGGCCCATTTTGCCGAAGCAACCGCTTAAGATTATTCTTATCATTTTTTCACATCCGTAAATCTTAATAATTACTTAATAAGTCCGTACTTTGCCAAAACTTTTCTCAAGTGTTCGGTCTTTTCCTCGGACATATCGCATAACGGCAGTCTGAGAGGACCGACGTCAAAGCCCATCATACGCATTGCAACCTTGACGGGGATGGGATTAACATCCATAAACAGAGCGTTGCAAAGCTCGAGATACTTAAGCTGAAGCTCGGCACTCTTTTTAAAGTCACCGTCAAGTGCGGCAGCGGCAATATCATGAGCCTCCTGCGGCATAACATTTGAAAGAACCGAGATAACGCCCTTGCCGCCGAGAGACATAATCGGAGTTATTTGATCATCATTACCTGAATAAACGGCAAAATCATCGCTGCAAAGGGAAATGGTTTTTGCTATTGAAGACAAATTTCCTGTAGCCTCTTTAGCGGCATAAATGTTTTTATGCTTTGAAAGTTCGGCATAAGTTTCCGGTTTAATTTCACAACCGGTTCTACTCGGTACATTGTACAAAATAATCGGTGTGGAGACACGATCGGCTACATAAGTAAAGTGTTTAATAAGACCTTCCTGAGAAGCTTTGTTATAGTAAGGAGTTACCATAAGCAGACCGTCAACGCCGGCTTTTTCGGCCTCATTTGACAAATTCAAAGCATATGCTGTGTCATTGCTTCCGGTTCCTGCTACTACGGGAATTCTTCCGGCAACAACATCAACTGCGTACTTGATTACTTCTGTGTGCTCCTCATGAGAAAGTGTGGCACTTTCACCTGTGGTACCGCATATAACGATACAATCGGTTGAATTAGCTATTTGGTATTCAAGAATTTCTTTAAGTGCCGGATAGTTCACCTTACCGTCAGAAGTAAACGGGGTAATTATCGCAACACCTGCACCTGTAAAAATCGGCTTTTTCATTGTTATCCCTCCGAATAAAATCAGTCCATGTAGCCTTCGGCACAAAGAAGTTCCGCAAGGAGAACAGCTCCGCCTGCAGCGCCTCTCAGCGTGTTATGAGAAAGGCATACAAATTTATAGTCGTACTGGGTATCTTCACGAAGTCTGCCAATTGATATAGCCATACCGTGTTCAAGCCCTCTCTGCAGTTTCGTCTGAGGAAGATTATCCTCGGTAAAATAGTTAAGGAACTGTTTGGGAGCACTGGGGAGCTCGAGCTCCTGGGGTCTGCCTTTGAAATTCTTCCAAATTTCAAGCATTTGCTCCTTGGTGGGCTTATTTTCAAATCTTACGAAAACCGCGCCCATATGACCGTTTGAAACGGGAACACGAAGACACTGAGCAGTAAAATTGGGGGAGGTGGCGTCAACAATTTTGTCGCCCTCAATGTGACCCCAAATTTTAAGCGGTTCTTTTTCGGATTTTTCTTCCTCGCCTCCGATAAAAGGTATTACGTTATCGACCATCTCGGGCCACGTATCAAACGTTTTTCCTGCTCCGGAAATAGCTTGATAAGTGCAAACCAAAACATCTTTTACACCGAATTTCGAGAGCGGGAACAAGGCGGGAACATAACCCTGAAGCGAGCAGTTAGGCTTAACGGCAATAAAACCGCGCTTTGTACCGAGACGCTTTCTCTGTGACGGTATAATTTCTATGTGTTCTGGATTAAGCTCGGGAAGAACCATAGGAACATCGGGGGTGTGTCTGTGAGCACTGTTGTTTGAGACAACGGGGCACTCGGCCTTTGCATATCTCTCTTCCAATGCTTTTATCTCATCTTTTTTCATATCTACGGCACAGAAAACAAAATCAACCATAGAAGCGATTTTTTCAACATCTTCCGTAGCATTCATTACTACCATATCTTTAACGGCGTCGGGAATATCCTCATCCATGCACCATTTGGCTCCTACAGCCTCTTTATACGGTTTGCCGGCTGATCTTGAGCTTGCGGCAAGTACCTTTATGTTGAACCAAGGATGTTCGCTCAGCAATGTGATAAATCTTTGTCCTACCATGCCGGTCGCACCGATAATACCAACATTATAATTTTTTCCCACTTGTATTTACCTCCAAAAAATGTTATTCTATTGTCTGCAAAAAAAGACCGGTTAAAAAACCGGTCATCATTTGTTAAAATAAGGCTTGCATTATCAGGAACGATAATGTCGATAGCTCTCCATCACAACAAAATGATGACAGTCGCATTGCTGTTAACAATGTGCCCAAAAAGCATTGCCCGGAGCAATTGCTTTTTTCGGCAAAAATCCCTTTCACATATCGGTTATCAACGTCCGGCGTCTGTCAAAATGCTACTGATGATTTCTGCACCTCTATCGCAGTTTTACTTATAATATCATTTTTATTATATATAGTCAAATATTTTTGAAAAATTTATATACATATCGGAGATAAGCCATGAAAAAGCATGATTTTTATTATGATTTACCAAACGAACTTATTGCGCAGACTCCTATTGAGCCTCGTGATGCGTCAAGAATGATGGTTGTTAATAGGCAAACAGGGGAAATTGAGCACAAGCATTTTTATGATGTTGTAGACTATTTAAATCCCGGCGACTGCCTTATTTTAAATGACACCAAGGTTTTGCCGGCACGACTTTACGGTATTAAAGATGAAACCGGCGCAAAGGTTGAATTTCTGCTTTTAATGCAAAAAGAAAAAGACGTATGGGAAGTAATTACCGGCCCCGGAAAGAAAGCAAAGACCGGCTCCAAATTTACATTTAACGACGGTATATTATATGCCGAAATAACCGCTGTGCTTGACAACGGAGACAGAATCGCTAAATTTACGTACGATACCGATAAATTCGGTAATTTCTTTGAGGTACTTGACAAAATCGGTGAAATGCCGCTTCCGCATTACATCACGCACAAGCTCGAGAACGCTGACCGTTATCAAACGGTATATGCTAAGGAGCTCGGATCTGCCGCAGCTCCTACGGCGGGTCTTCATTTTACGCCGGAGGTTTTACAAAAGATAAAGGATAAAGGCGTAAAAATCGGCTATGTAACCTTACACGTAGGCATAGGCACTTTCAGACCGGTTAAAACCGAAAATATCGAAGAACATAAAATGCATTCGGAGCACTATCATCTTCCAAAAGAGACGGCAGATCTCATAAACGAAACACACAATAACGGCGGAAGAGTGGTAGCGGTCGGAACTACCTGTTGCCGTACTCTCGAAAGCGTGGCAACATACTGCGGTGAAATATGTGAAAAGGATGATTGGACAAGCATTTTCATATATCCGGGTTATAAATTCAAATGCATTGATGCGCTTATTACAAATTTTCATCTACCGGAAAGTACGCTTATAATGCTTGTATCGGCTTTTTATAACAGAGACGACGTTTTGAAGGCATACGAAGAAGCAGTTAAAGAGAAATACAGATTTTTCAGTTTTGGCGACTGTATGCTCATTGTTTGATTTAAGGAGATTTTATGTTAAAAGTTATTAAAAAGGTCGGCAATGCAAGGCTTTGCGATTTTGAAACCGTACACGGAACCATACACACCCCGGCATTTATGAACGTAGCAACGGCGGGCGCAATAAAAGGCGGTCTTTCTGCCGTTGATCTTGAAAATATCGAAACACAGGTTATGCTGTGCAACACATACCACCTTCACGTAAGACCGGGGGATGATTTAATTCACGACCTCGGCGGTCTTCACAAATTCACGGGGTGGAGCGGTCCTATTCTTACAGACAGCGGCGGATTTCAGGTCTTTTCGCTTGCTAAACTCCGCAAAATAAAAGAAGAGGGCGTCAGCTTTAATTCTCATGTAGACGGTCGCCGTATTTTTATGGGACCGGAAGAAAGTATGCAAATACAATCTCATTTGGGCTCTACCATTGCCATGGCTTTTGACGAGTGTGTTGAAAATCCTGCCGAATATTCATACTCCAAACAGTCATGCGCACGAACTGTAAGATGGCTTAAAAGATGTAAGGCTGAAATGGAAAGACTGAATTCTCTGCCTGACACCATAAATAAAAACCAACTCTTATTCGGAATCAATCAAGGGTGCACTTTTGATGATTTGCGCATAGAAAATATGAAAGAGATTGCCGATTTGGATCTTGACGGATATGCCATAGGCGGGCTTGCCGTCGGCGAACCCAAGGAAGATATGTATCGTATCATTTCTGCTGTTGAGCCGTATATGCCTGCGCAAAAACCGCGGTATCTTATGGGTGTAGGCACGCCCGGCAATATAATCGAAGGGGTAAGCAGAGGCGTTGACCTTTTTGACTGCGTAATGCCGAGCCGCAATGCAAGGCACGGTCATCTTTTTACTCACGCCGGCATTATAAATCTCAATAATGAAAAATATAAAAGAGATGATACCCCGATTGAGCCGGGCTGTAACTGTCCGACCTGTCGGAATCACTCAAAGGCCTATATAAGACATTTGTTTAAAGCAGGGGAAATGCTTGCATTCAGACTTGCCGTAACACACAATCTTTATTTCTATAATAAATTGATGGCCGACATCAGATTATCTTTAGAAAATGATACATTCCCCGAGTTTAAGAAGCAATATGTTGATATACTTGACACAAGAATATAATTCGTCTTATTTTATATCTATGTTGTATTTATCTATAATATAAACATAAAAAAGAATTCGTATCTGCTGTTCGTTTTGAATGGCAGATTTTTTCTTTAGAACCAAAACCGAGCATTAAAAAGATATTTAACGCTTAATATAATCAGTAAAACACCCTCCACTTTCATAAAAAAGTAGAGAGTACTTTAATTGTTGCGTTAAGAGTTAAGTATATTAACAATTAAATTATTTCAACTTCTTTTCTTGTTAATATATCCAGCAATAAATGATATAACAAGATATACACCGCCTATTGTTAAAGTTACAGCAAAGCTGACATTATATAAATGAGTATCTGGTGCGTATTCCTCTATAACTCTGTTTATGGCCAAAACTATCAATAATACTGGATTTCCATATACTATCACTTTCCAAGGAGCCTTTACTTTCCTGTACTTTATAAAAGCGTAAACATCCATTCCGAAAATTACCAACAACATAATCATGTATGTCGGCACATCCATGGAATTTATTATGGTCATTATATAATTCTCCTTTTAATTGCCAATCCATGATTTTTTCCACAGAGGTACTTGCTTGAATAGCACAAATCAATAAAAACAAACCTTATGCCAATCTCCAAGATGCAATAACGGTCTTGATTTTTGGTTGTAAGGCATAATAATTTGATTGCCCTTGGCACTTGCCTCTTTGCAAACTGTAGCAAGACCGCTGCCGTTTCGATAAGGGGAAAACTCCTGATTAGATAATACTATGAAGTCAGCTCTTGAATATACTCCTTCAATCAGCGGCACAATTTGATAGTAAATAGGTTCATCAGAATTAACGGCACGTTTCCGCTTTCCGCTAAATGAACACTGAGTAAATTGATTATTGCTTACTTCAACATAATCAAGAATGTATATTGTTTTTGATTGCACATAGCTAACACTACCAATATAAACTAATGAACCGATTATCATAATAATGTCAGCATCTCTATATTCAATACAAAATACAACAGTTGCAACGACAACAGCCACCTCCACACATACCAAACTTATATGGTCCGCTATCCAGTATTTTGACAAATATATTTTCATACAATCACCTCTGATTAAAACAAGTCAATAATAGATTGCAGTATGGAAATGTTGCCGCCCATCGCAAAATTAGCCGCAAACCCTTTTATCGTCATCATTATACATTTTATAATACAAGCGGTCAAGATTATCGTATAAAACGTATAAAATCCGAGTTATCGTTTAGCAAAGAAGCTGCTTACCGGTAGACAATTTAAGAAAGCATAAGGATATATGCGAAAATATTTAATAAACAGTTTATTAATTTTAATGTTAATAGTTGCAAATTTTTATATTTATATGTATAATAATTTGGAATTATAAATTGGAGGAACTCAAATGAACAATTATTTAATGTTATTAGAGGCCAGTACTTCAGCCTCGGGCAAAGGCTCTTTTCAAATGATTATTTTGATGGTCTTGCTTTTTGTCGGTATGTATTTTCTGATGATTCGTCCTCAGAAAAAACAGCAAAAAAAAGAGCAGGAGATTCGTGAGAATACTCAGGTTGGCGACGAAATAACAACCATCGGCGGTATAGTCGGCAAGGTTGTTACCGTTAAAGAGGATTCTCTTATAATCGAAACGGGCGCAGACAAAAACAAGATGAAAATAACCCGTTGGGCTATTCAAACAAATGTTACTGCAAATGAGAAGATTAAAGCCGAAAGGGAAGCTGCAAAGGCTGCCGCTCTTAAAGCTAAAGAAGAAAAGGCAAAAGAAAAGGCAGATAAAAAGAACAAAGACTGAGAATAAGCGTTATAAAAGAATTCACCCTCTCATAGTAATCTATGAGGGGGTGTTTTTATGCGTAAACAAAAAAATTATGTTTTACCGTTTTGGCTCAAAAGCATTATAGCGGGATTTATATCATTCATTTTTGAATCCCTAATGTTTTTGGGCGCATCAGCCTTTATACTGAAATCAGAATCATTTTCGGCCAATCGTTATCCATTAATATCCTATGCTGTTTTTGCCGTTTCGGTTATAGTTTGTTCGTTATTAACTATGAATAGAACTAAAATCAAGGCGGCACTCTGCTGTTTTATATCGGAATTCTGCTTATTGCTGCTAAATTTTCTGACAATAGCAATTATAAATGATTTAACGCTGAATATTAAAAGCTTATTGCTTATTCCAATCTGTTTTGTCTTGTCGGCTGTGATTGTTGTTATAGTCAAAGTAAAAAAATAATAGGCATTAACCGCAAGATTCAGTCATAAAATGTACAAGTTTAAACAGGAGGAATTGAAATGGAAATCAAAGCTTTAAGAACAAAAAAGATAAAAGCCGCAAAGATTGGAATATTGAGCCAAAAAATGTTTTTGCTTATGACGGTTTTTATTATAGGACTTGTTTTTGGCACTATGAGCTTAAGAAATCCGGGAGATGATTATACACTAAAAATTCAATCTTTCATTAAGAATTATTTTCTTGCCAAATCGTCACAGTCGTTATTCACTATTTTTGCCACGACGCTACTTCGCGACTGTGTGTTTTTATTAATACCGTTTATATTCGGATTATGTCTTATAGGCGAACCCATAGCGTGGCTTGAGCCGGTTTTTCGCGGACTCGGAATAGGCTTGATATCCGGATATTTATACAGAACATATAATATTGACGGTATGAAATTTTACGGCATTGTTATGTTAATTCCGTTTGTACTGTCTTCATCAATAATGCTGGCGGCGTGCCATGAAAGCATACTTATGTGCAGAGACATAAACAGGAAAATTAAGGATAATACCGTGATACCGAACAAATTTATAAAGCTGTATTTGATTAGATATGCGGTTTTGCTTGTATCCGAAATACTGATTTCAATAATTTCGACAATAAATATAAGATTTTTAGCCGAAAAACTCACTCTTCCTTTTTAGAAGGATTTTTATTCGCTTTACTTGCTCTAACCTCAGCCAACGGATTAGCTTCGGAGGCTTTTCTTAGTTGTTCATCAACAATATGAGTATAAATCTCCGTTGTGCCGAGATTTTCATGACCTAATATATCCTTTAATACCAATACATCAACATGCCCGTGCTGGTACATAAGAGTTGCGGCGGTATGGCGAAGCTTATGTGCCGAAAAGCCTCTGTTGCCAAGACCCGCTTTGTCCAAATACTCATAAACAATATGCTGAACGGTTTTAGGACTTATGCGTTGAAGCCGTGAGCTTAAAAACAACGCGTCTTTGTCCTTTTCTTTTAAACCGTCTTTGGGCCGAACCGCAATATAGTTTTTAATAGCATCCATACAAGCGTCATTTAAATATATTGTACGTTGCTTATTGCCTTTACCTGTTATCGTAATTGTGTTATTGTCTCTTATATCATTATAGTTGATTGAAACAAGCTCTGACAAACGCAGTCCGCAATTTAAAAACAAAACAAGTATGCAATAATCCCGCTCTTTATGTTTTCCGTCAACGCTGCCGAGCAATTTAAGGCTCTCATCAAGAGTCAGATACTTCGGCTGTGATTTTTTGAGCTTAGGCGTTTCGAGCTCAAGCATTGGGTTTTCCTTAAAAAACATTCTCTGTACAGTCAGATATTTATAGAACATTCTGATTGAAGTAACTTTACGTGCTCTTGCCGCCGAATCATTATTGCGCTCATTTTTGCAATATGATAAAAAGGCATATGCATCCATTAAAGTCACATTTTTCAGAAAATCTATATCAACATCTGTTATGTCAATCTTGTCAAACTCCTCGGAGGAGGGGACAAGCGCTTTTTGCCTCTTCAAAAATCGCAAAAACATTTTTAAATCCAACGCATATTCGTCAATGGTAAGCGATGATTTATTTTTAACAACATAAATGTGGTTTAAAAATTCTTTAAGTATAATAGGCAGATCGTCAGCAGTACTGTATTTCATTATTAAAGAGCACCTCCGTGTGAAACCGTTTCACATATGCTGATTGAATATATGAATTTGCCATAACACCGAACCGGAGTTCGTAAATTATGCCCAGGCAAATAAAGTAAGGATAATACGTTATTAAATTATTACTGTATCAATTATACAATAAACTGCAAGAATTGTCTATTTATAGAATAATTTAGCTTATGCTAATTCTGCAAATCCAAACAAAAATAATCATTAAGACAATGCAATGAATTAACATAGAGAAAACTAATTAAGGAAATAATTATTAAAATTATTTATAATATTTTTTATAAAGTAAATAATGCCGTAATTTAAGTAAAATGTAGATAACATTGCAGATAAAGTTAACAACGCCGACTTAAGCCATATATTACTTTTAAAGGCAAAAAACACCATCAATAACCCTAAAACCACGTAATTTAAGGACTTTTTCTGTTTTAACTCCCCTCTATTATACAAAACATTTATTTTGTATAATCATATAGGCAATTGTAACAGTTTTTCCAAATCGCCCGAAAACGCTTTAAAATCTTGGTACCGTTGCTCTGCCCTAAGTAAATTATAACAATCTTGCAAGCTGTGGAAGCTTCGGCGGTCAAAATCATTTCGAATTGATATTAGCTCGTTATGTATGTGCCATTCTGTATTGATAAGCCACTTATAAAGAGTTATTTTAAATTCATCATTCATCATGATTAACCCCCATTTGTTTAAATCGAAATGAGCGTATATAAGATTGAATAATAAGAGAAGTGCCGGGTTGACATAACACAGGATGCCACGTATCAAAATGCTCTGTACGGGCAATGTCGGCGATGTCCTGAAACTCTGTTATAAGATTGTTTGTTATATACTCCTCTATATCTGATATAATCTCGTAACGCTCAGAGGCAGACGGTACCAAATAATCATCAACATTAGCGCCGCCATGACATTTAAGCTCAGTAACAGAATATTGATGTTTCTCTGGGTTGTCCCAATGCATGAAATAGCGAACAAGCGATTTAACATTATGACATTTTTGTGGGTATGTACATCCTTTTATAGAGCCTGTATCAGAAATACCAAAAGAATCAGCACACATATTAGATATTTGGTCAAATGACTTTACATTAGTAAACAAAGCAAGTATATGTATATGCGGTTTCTTCTCCTCCCCTGTCGGATTTAAATCGAGACAATGAAAAGGACTTTCAACCCATTCTATATGCAACATATCAAGCTGCTCACGCCAATCATCTCTGATGTCACCGGGATAAACTATAAAAGTCCAAGCACGCGCGCGTCCGTCCATATATATACCTCCTACTTACGATATACCAAGCATAGGTATCTTTTTAACAACCCAAAGTACAAAATGATACACGCCTAAACCCAATTCAATAGCAACTACAATGGTTATAAGCACTTTAGCAACATCATACGGAAACACCAAATCGAGCATTGAAGAAGCATATGTAATCATCAAATCAATGTGTTCATTGACAGATGAAAGCACATCTTCGGGTATTTGTGATATGTGCAAGGGTTTTAAAGGTGTTGTAATCAACAAAATAATAAGATTACAAAGAGAAGTCACTATCATTTAATCACCACCAAAAATAGTTATATACTTATGCCGAAGATAAGCAAGAAAAGCAACAAACATTGACACAATCGAAAAACCCCGATAAAACTTATAAAAAGTATACAACGGGTGTGAAGAATCAGACACCCAGGAAAAAGAATATTGTATAGGCTCTGTAAGCTGTATCAACTTACCTTTCCAATAAAATTGTATCGCAGGCATTGTAATAGACGGCTCATCGGGAGAAATCGAAAGTACTTTTTTAATTAAATTAATAAGAACGGTAGGACCCTGATAAAGCGCGCCGAGATGTTCAGTACAAAATGTATCAAGTTGCATTTGTAAACTTGAAAAGTAATAATCAGGCGGTATAAAAAGACTTTTAATATCCTCTACCAATTGAACAAAAAAGCCCTTAATTCGGTCACCGAGTTCAGAAAAAAATGTAGACAAATTCTCTTTTAAATCAGCGAAAAAGCCTTTTATTGACTCTGTTAAATTTGTAAAAAAAGAGCCTATTTTTTCTCCAAGTTCAGCGAAAAAACCGCTTATACGGTCTCCTAATGAATTAAAAAATTCAGATATATTATCTGATAAATTGGTAAAAAAGCTACCTATACGGTCACCAAGAGCCGTAAACTTTTCTAATATCTTACCAAGCCAACCGGGATTATCTGTGTTATCGTTAAATCCAATATTTTTAGAAAGCAAAAAACCTGCATTTTGTCCCTTCTCCCCGTAGTGATAAGCTTCACCAATTGAACATTCAATACGAATTGAAGTATCAGAAGTCGCGAAATCAGGAGCCTTAAAATTTATTGAGATTTTCTTGGCACCTGCACCGTTAATCGTATCTGAATAAATTAAAGTGCTGTTCAAATATACTTCTATTTTAGTTCTAGCATTGAAATTAACACCCGTTGCAAAGCTTAATTGATATTCGTGGCCAGCTACAAGAGACGGGCTTTGAAAAGCCGATATAATTTTAGTAGCACCTACAGGCCAAAAACCCGAATAATTAACGGGCTTATAATAATTACATTCAATACCGTTACTTTTTAATGACTCGGTAGTAAAAGTGAAATAATCGGTAGTAGTACCACCGGAACTATTATTAGTTTGTCTACCAAGCAAAACATTAAAATCATCAGCGTGTAAATCGTCTGCTGCAAAGGACGGCACAGAAAAAAGAAAAAGGAAACAAAGCAATACCGGAAGTACTCTATTTATGAATTTTCCACGTATAGAGGAAACAAAAGACGAAAAGGAAAACTGCGATAATATAAAATGTTGCTTGTTGATATCCATTTTGCTGTACCTCCTTTACAATTACATCAGGCATTACAAGAGACGAAGAAAAAGAAACATTAGTATAAACGTGCTCATAAACAGGTATAGACACTTTGCCCGAAAAATTAAACAAAGATAACCTATCGGAATTATCAGCATAATTGCCGGAACTATAATTCCCTGTGCGATATAAAATTTTGACACTATCTTGCGCTATATATTCGTAAGCCGAAGTGCCGACAATATCAGTTTTTGAAAAAATAAAGCACAAATCGGGTTTAACTGAGTAATAACCGTCTGTATTAGTGAGCGTATACACTATGTAAGATTTATAGCCTTGCGCCATATATGACGGCACTAACTCATCTATAATTTGTTGTTGAGCAGTACTAAACATCAATACGCCCCCTCGTAAATGCACCAATCAGTACGTTAATACCCTTTGCCATAATAGCCATAGCAAAAGCCAAAATCCCAGCGTCTTCAAATAAATCAACTAAAACATCTTTAATAAATAAGATAGCCATTATTTATTATCACTTCCTTTTACTGTAAAATTGAACGTAGAAGAAGGTTCATGCTTATGTCCTTGCCACTCTTTGTTATACCGTTTCATTTTAGCGAAGGTATCATAACGCTGATAATATGACGGCTTATGTATCCATATACAATGCTTTTTAACTGTACATTGCAATTTACCGTCCTTCTCTGTTGCCGTCTCTCCGTCTATGACCTTGTTAAATTGAAGAAATCCGAAATAATTTTTACAAAGTACGACATCAAATATTTGCTCCCGAAGAGGCTTAGCTAATCTCATATACACTTGAGAAGTACCTACTATATGTTTGCGCTGCTTACGTTGTTGCGAAATCTCAGTCATTACATCAATATCAATGTTTTTACTTTCCAAACTGTTAAGCTCAAGGTGCAGCTCATCGATAAGATAGATAACTCCGAAATATGAATTACATATATACTTTAAAGTATCAAGACCATCATACTCTATCACACGCCCGTGCCCGTAATTGCCTAAATCATTAAGTTGCAACACTTCTTTTGTAGCAAGGTCAAAAAGGTGACAAACACCAGCTTTATCCACCGAATAACCTGTATTAAATGGGTAATCAGTTATTTTTACATTAGTAACGAGAAGAGCCGAAGGAAAATCACGAAGAACGTTGCAAACATAATTAACAGCACTTAACGTTTTACCACTACCCTGTGAGCCACAAAAAATCATTGTTCCAATAGGCTCAAAATAGCCAGGGTGAGAGCGACGAAATTCCTTTAAAAACTTCTGCCGACGGAATATGTCCGCAATCGAGCTATCACAATCTAACGCACTTTTATACATTTAATCACCTCAAATAAAAAAAGGGTGGAGAACTCTCCACCCAATGCCGGAATGTTAAACACGAAGCTTGCCGCGGAGTGCACTCTTAATCATTGATATAACCTTACGAAGACCAAACCAACCGAGAACGAGAAGAGCAGCAGCAGCGATTGCAATACCTATCATTGATATGATATTTGCAAAACTGAATGTACCCGAAACCGTATCAAAAACAGTTTTTACACCAGATACAACAGAAGACGAGTCAGCAGGTGCAGGGTCGGCAGCGAAAGAAGTAACAACACCCGCGCCCGCAGCACTAAGAGCAGTTGACACAGCGGCAACCTTACGAACAAAACCGCTTTGCTTTATACGCTCTTTAAGAGAAGAAAAGAATTTATTCATCAGATAACCCCCTTTCCTTAAAATTCATCATCGGCAGAAGAGATTGAATAAGAAACAAGCTTAGCTCGTCTGCCGTCGAAGTCATACTCAAGATTAACATAAGAGCCTACATCGGGGACAAAGCCAACCTTTGATATAACTTGATTACTTAGCCATATCTTAGCAACATCAGAGCCAACAAGACTTTCACTTGAAGACTTCATAACACATTTAAGAGATACACCTTGCACCCTGTGCCCGTCACCGTCTTTGAAATCACAAGATTGATAACCTACTACATGAACTTTCATTGTTCAACCTCCAAAAAATTATTGAATAACACCGTTTGGTATTATCTGTAAACAATAATAACACCGTATGATGTTATTGTCAATAGTATCATACGATATTATTATAAAATATTTACGAGGTGATTATATATGCTAACAGCACAAAGAATTAGAGACCTAAGAGAAGACAAAGACCTAACACAAGAACAAATTGCAAAATATCTAAATACATCACAAACAGTATATAGTAGATATGAAAGAAACGAAAGAGACCTACCAATTACATATTTATATGAATTGTGCAAATTCTACAATGTAAGTGCAGATTATATATTAGGTTTTACCAATAAAATAAGGAAAATATATCCGTGAGCACTGAGCATTATGGGGGGTCGTAGTACCCCCATAATGCTTTTAAGCCCCCCTCTCAGTCGAGAGGGGGGCTTACACCCCCCAAAAAAACAACATACAGCGCGCACGATAGTGAGTGCAAAAACAAAGAGATTGCCACAAGGCGTGCTGAATAACAGAGGGTGAACGTGGAAGAAACAACAAACAGCGTGCACGATAGAGAGTGCAAAAATAAAGAGATTGCCACAAGGCGGAAAAGGTGAAGCCCCTACGGGGCATTCATTATAGCTGCTGAATACAGGGGGATAATTTCTGCCACGCAGAAAGGTACACGCACCCTGTACCCAAACAACCGACAGCCACGCAAAAACCCGTCATAGCAGAGCTACAACGGGTTGTACAATATAACAATAAATCATTATAATATTACATTTATTTTGTATAATTATCAATTTCAAAAAAGCCTAAGAGCTTTAGCACCTGCTCCGGTTGAAGCAACTAAAAGCAAATGCTATAAATCGAAAAATGGGATTAAGTCAAACACTGCGATTTAATCCCATTTACTTCATCTTTTTAATTACAGCTTCAGCTTATATCCGCTGCATTTCTGTTCTAACATGGCTTTAATCACATCCACAGCATAAGCCGCAGCTTCTACCGGAGGCATACCGAATCTGCTTATATTTGAAATTACCGTATAATCGCTTTCGCTCATTTCCGGATGAGGTTTGTATGCAATATACGCGCTCATACTTTCTTCTGTAAGAAGTCCCGGTCTTTCTCCTATAAGCACGCAAACAACTTTTGCGTTTAGCAAAGGGCCTATTTCACGGGCTGTATTTACTCTGCAATACCGTACAAAGAACGGCTTTCCAACACTTATGCCTTCTTCTTCAAGTCCGAGATGCAGTATCGGTAACATATTTGGAACGTTTGCTTTTATTGACGGTGCAGACAACCCATCACCGCAATAAATTTGAACATCAGCACCGTATGTCGCGTTTTTTAGCAGAAAGTCTTTAGTTTCTTCGTCAAACAATCTTCCGTAATCAGGACGTGTTAACATCTCATATTTATCGTGACATTTTGTCCTTACTTCAAAAACACCGAGATCATCTAAGGTTTCTTTGCTGACTTCACTCATAACTGCATCGTTTGCCGCAGCATGTGCCGCCCTGAAGTCAAGATATGCTTTTGTTTTATATCTGCTGCCTGCCCTGCCTATTTCCAATCGCGCAGGCGTTGCACTTCTTAGACTGTCAAAATAATCGCCCATACCTTACACCGTCCGTTTACAGAAATATTCGCGGATTCCCCGCGTTTTTGCCAAGATGGCCGTTTTCCCAAATGCCGTAACCCTCAAGCCATTGCTTGAACTCTTCTATTGGCGATAGGCCAAGCATTTCCCGTATCGCCGCGATATCATGGTAAGAGGTTGATTGGTACATAAGCATTACATCATCGCTCTGCGGAATCGCCATAACATAATGACATCCCGCAGAAGCCAACATAACCAATAGTGAATCGCTGTCATTTTGATCAGCCTTCATATGATTAGTGTAGCAAATATCACAGCCCATAGGCAAACCGTGCATGTGTCCGCAAAAATTATCCTCAAGAGCGGCGCGTATCAGTTCCTTAGTATGATAAATATATTCGGGTCCTATAAAGCCTACGACTGTGTTGACAAGAAAAGGATTGTAATGACGAGCAAGGCCATAGCACCTACTCTCCATAACAAGCTGGTCTGCGCCGTTATGAGAATTAGATGACAACTCACTTCCCTGCCCTGTCTCAAAATACATATAATTAGGACCGATTGACGTAGCCTTACTTGCCATCAATTCGTTCGCTTCCGCGAGCATGTCAACATCTGTTCCGAAAGAAGCGAGAGCTTTTTCGCTCCCGGCGATTGACTGAAAACAGAGATCCATGGGTACTCCGCTTTTTAAAGCCTTTAATTGTGTCGTGATATGGCTCAAGACGCATATTTGAGTGGGTATTTTTAAACGGCTCTTTACATCGTTAAACAGATTGAGAATATCAGTTGTGCTCTTGACATTATCCATGGCAGGGTTAAGGCCTAAAACCGCATCACCTGCACCGTATGATAAACCCTCAAGCAGCGAAGCTGTTACGCCTTTTACATTATCGGTAGGATGATTAGGTTGTAAACGTACTGCAAATGTTCCTTTTTTGCCTATCGTCGTATTACATGTAGCCTCAATATGCAATTTGCGTGAAACGTACATCAGATCGAGATTCCCCATAAGTTTAGCCAAAGCGGCTATAACCTCGGAGGTCATACCACGGGCTTTTTTTAGAATTTCATCTCCGCTAATCATATTGTCGAGTATAGCTTCACGTAATTCACCTATTGTAAGTGATTTGATTTTGTCATATTCTTTTGTGTCAAGATCACCGAGAATTATTCTTGTTACCGCATCTTCATTTGCAGGAACAGCAGGCTCTGCCGTAATTTCTTCGACTGTTAAATCGCTCAAAACTTCTTTTGCGGCTATTCGTTCTTTGGCGTTAGCGGCAGCAATCCCTGCGAGCGAATCACCGCTTTTTTGCTCATTGGCTTTAGCCAAAACCTCTTTAATTGAAGAGAATTTATACCTGTTGCCCAAAAGTACAGTTTCTAACTTCATTTCTTTTTTCCTCCGAAAACAAGGGTTTTAACAACTACCGGTACGGCCTTATTGCCTGCAATAGGTTCACCGATATCTATATAATCGTCTGACTTACACTCGATACCGTCAAGACAAATAAAGGGATACTTTGGAGGCAACCGTCTGCGAAGACATTGCCCCAAGGCTTTTGAAAAATCTTCTTTAAGAATCACAACTAATGTTGTATTGTTATTAATCAATTCTTTACAAGCAGTTACTATCTTTTCAGAAAGAGTATCGACATCTTTGAATGACGGGGATTTTTCTCCTCTTATGCATATGGCGCACGCCTTATCGGATACACGCTCAAGCGATTCGATACACGGCAGATTTTTAATCGGTAATGCAACATCGGCATACTGTATGGTGCTTCCCGAAATATCCATACTGAATTGGCCTGCTCCGATAACTGTCGCCCGTATAGGATTATCAAGCTCAGTTATAACCTTGCACGGATAAGTTTCGGTGTCATTTCTAATTTCATCGGCAAGAATAACGCCGATATCACCGTATTTAAATGAATTATCCGTTTTTTCCTGCATACATTCAGAAACGCCGCCTGAAAAAGTAATGATTTTGGGGATGTATTTCCCGGATAGCAAACTATCGGTTATTAACTCGGTTTCAATAGTTTTTTCTTTACAAAAACCCAAAGCCTCTTTGATTTTTGAGGCAAGTATAGAGCAAAGCTTATGAATCGAATTTATACTATCCGCATCATCAAAGCTTTTTATTTTTATGTCATTTGCGCGGCACAAATTTAATAACGACGATGATATAAAAATACCATCGTCGTTACTTTTTCGTACGAGTCTGCCGCCGATATTTAAGCAACAGGTTTCCACACAACTTCCGTTTACAAATACCGAGATGTTGGTAGTGCCGCCGCCTATGTCAACATTAGCGGTACATTTTCCCTCGTTTTCGCTGATAACGTCTGCCCCGGCGCCTTTGCCGGAAAGATAAGATTCAAGCTCACTACCTGCCTGGGCTGCAATAAAATCGCCTGCAAATTCAGATACGGAAGAAATAACCTCTGAGGCGTTTTCTCTGCTGGCACTCTCGCCTGTAACTATAACAGCCCCGCATTTCAGCTCATCCGGTGTTACGCCGGCTTTTTTATATTGTTCTTTAATAATTGCTGTAACGGCACGGGCGTCAATTTTACCGTCGGGTAAAAGCGGTGTAAAAACAACATCACTTTTAAATAAAACCTTTTTTGATGTTATATGCACGCTCGGAACTGTACCGAAGCCCTCCGTCACACCTATGCCGATGCGGCTTATAACAAGATGAGTGGTTGTAGTGCCGATGTCTATTCCGGCACTCAGCATACTTTCCGTTTTCATATTAAGCCTCTTCGACCGCAGATGATGATTCTGCCGCCATTTCTGCTTCTATTGTTGATTTTTTTCTGCGATGAATAATGAATCTGTTGCACGGATAAGTCCATAATGTCGGAATCGTCATTCCGATAAGCTTTATAACCAGATCCCAAAGGTTGCCGGTAAGGTTGTGAGATTGTGCAAAGGTTGTCATTGCAGACCCTATCCAACCGTTGGCAAAAATTGTAAACACAACCATAATTGCATATAAAATCATACTAAGCGTCGGATTCACATCAGCTTTAAATGTAATTTTTCGATTGAGAATAAATGCAATTGCATATCCGATTGTTGTAGAAATGAGATAAGTATAAAGATAGCCTTTTGAGGTTATACCGATCATATTAAGTGCATCATTCACAACAGGCACTGAAGTAAGAACTTTAAATGCTGTATTCAGTAAAACCATATGTACAATCAACTCAACAGCAGATGAACTGCCCCCGGCAATCGAGAATTTAATAAACTTCCAAAGCTCAGCATGTTTTTTTGACCAACGCGTAAATCCGTTATCTTTTTTAGTTTCGCTCATTTTTATCCTCCGGTAATTATAAGAATTTTGCAAGTAAAATGATTAGAATTATAATTGCAGCAATAATACCGATTGTTTTAACAATCATGGGTATGGCGGCATCGACCGTAGTCGGAGCTTTACTGGAAAGATTATCAAAAACAGGTCTTGACACTTTTTTGCCGACTAAATCTTCATATGTTCTCGAGTATGTCTTATAGCTGTCAGGTTCCTTTTCATCAAGTATAAAACATCTGACACCACGCTTAGTTCTGTTACCGTAAGCATTAAATCCGGATGACGGGGTAAAACCGAGATCGACGTTTTTATAAGTACCGATAAAATTATTTTTATGGTCGTGACCTACATAGACTGCCATTATATCACCGCATTCTGAAAGGGCGTCGAATTCGCCGCTGTTGACATCGGGAATTGACGGCGGCTCTTTAAAAGTTCCGCCGACTCTGCATGTTTTTCCGAGTCTGTAATACTCGTGTTTATGCGTCCTGTATGCTTGAACAGCTTTTCTTTCATTCTTTTTAACTCTTCTTAGAATACAATAGTATTCCGGAAGCGGTATATGCTGGAAAACTATCGAAGGCACATATTTTCCGTTTTTCTCTTTAAGCTCATCACGTTTTGCTTTATACCAAGAAATTATTTTTTTATCAAATGCTTCATATCCGCCACATTTTGCATCGGTGCCGCTGTCAAAAAGATACAGATTGAAAGCATCTCTGTCGGAACCGTCCGAGGCTTTAATAGGTATATTATATGTACCGCCGCCGTCTATGCCTTCGGCTTGAGTTCCTATGCAATTTGGCAGGGCTTTATATATATCGTTGAACTGGTCTTTATTGGAGATACCAACCTGCCTATCGTGATTACCGAAGGTTACGGCAAAAGGTATGTTACGTTTTGTAACAGGTTCAAGCAAGGTGTTGATTGTTTTTGCAACGGCGTTCTCAAGTTCTTTCCCTTTTCCCTTGTACGACACTCCATATCCTTTGATTTGGTCACCGGTATACACAACAAGATCCGGTTTTTCATCTTCAATTGCCGCATCGAGCAGAGCCATAGTATCAGGCGATACTTTAGGTATCTCCTGCATATCGGTAATCTGCATAATTTTAAATAGCCCGTCTTTGTTCATTCTCATAAGACATTTCTCCTGCAAACATAAAAATAAAGGGACACGATGAGTATAAGCCATACTCATTGCGTCCCCTTTGACGTTGTATATTCAAGTACATTAAGATAGTACCACGTTAAAAGCTGTTTTGTCAACCTTATTTAAGTTAAATTATTGTAAAATGTCGATTTTACGTGAATTTAAAATCATTCACGATTTTGCCGCAGACCGTTATCGGAATCTTTTTTATTTTTGCTGAGAAGCGCAAACAGCTTGTCCTGAGCCTTTGCCCCATCGCCGAAAATCCTGCCTGCCGCATAGTCAAGAAGATATAATCCGTTAATGCTGATACCCTTATATTTCTGACCGTATTTCTTTGCAACGTGCTTTGCTGAAAGTGCGACGGTAGAGACGGTACCTATTGCCAAAATATCACCGAAAAGATTTGACCATCTGTTTTTTCTCATTATAATCACGTAGTCCTTTCTTTTTTATAACTGCTGTTCCGATAGAGGTATTATACTACCTATATCTGTTAGGACATCGCCGTTTAACGACTGCGGCGTTATTCCATAGTTTTGCAAAAATGCTTTTATTCGGTCTTTATCGCTGTGCATTTCAAAATTGCCCAAAAAAAGCAAAATATCTCGCGAAATCATCGCGGAACACCCACCTATAAATCCGTAATCAAACCCATTCAGCCTAACACTGCCTTTGCTGACTTTTAAAACATCGTATCCGTTATTGAGTAGGACTTTTTCTATGCCCGAGTCATCGGTTATTACGGCGTTTTCTCTTACAGGACACAGCGAACACTTTGTATAACCCTGTTTAACATCGATTATACGCAAATTTCTGGATATGGCAACACCTAAAATTTGCGGCGAAACTGTTTTACTGTTGCATATAAAATCGGTCCCGATGATAACGCAGTTAAAAGGCACATCCAAAGGGTATTCGTAACCTAAATTTTCATCGTCGATAATAGCTTTACCTCCGACGGAATCAATCCACTCCCCTATCCTGCGCTGTGTCTTGCTTAAATAATACAAGCCACTGCCAAACGACATAACCGACATATCAATATGCCCTCTCACGGGAGCTTGTAAAGCTTTTTCGGAGTCTCCAACAATAGTTTTAATACCCAAAGTGTTAAAATCGTTTATAAAGGGCTCTGCGGCGGCACCTACTATTATTTCTTTTAAATCAGAGTCGGGCAAAAACGGATTTTTTAAGAAATGCTTCATGTTAATTTATTATTGCTTCAAACGCTTGTCTTATGTTGCTTACACCGATTACTTCAATATCGACTTTTAAGTTTCCGGCAATTTTCTTTAGATTGTATTTTGGAACTATGCATTTTCCAAAGCCCAATTTTGCCGCCTCTTTAATGCGCTGTTCGCAGGAGTTTACCGCTCTTATTTCGCCGCCGAGGCCGATTTCTCCGAATGCGAGAACATCCTCCGGCACAGGCTTGTCCTTAAGACTTGAAACAATCGCTAACGCAATAGAGAGATCCGACGCAGGTTCATCAACTTTAAGTCCGCCTATAATATTTATATAGCAATCCATATTGCCGAGAAAATAGCCGGCACGCTTTTCAAGAACGGCTATCAGCATTGACATTCTGTTATAGTCGACTCCGTTTGCCATTCTTCTCGGAGTGCCGAAGCCGGTAGGCGTTACAAGACTTTGCACCTCAGCCATTATCGGTCTTGAGCCCTCCATAATGCAAGCGACGCACGAGCCGGAAGTGTTTTTCGGTCGCCCGGAAATGAGCATCATCGACGGATTTTCCACCTCGTTAAGTCCGCTGTCAAGCATTTCAAAAACGCCTATTTCGTTTGTGGAACCGTATCTGTTTTTCACGGCACGCAAAATACGGTATGAAAAGTTTCGGTCGCCCTCAAAATATAAAACCGCGTCAACTATATGTTCCAAAACCTTGGGTCCTGCAATATTGCCGTCCTTATTCACATGACCAACTATTATTATGGGAATATTCAAAGTCTTTGCTGTACGCATAAACATATTTGTGGTTTCTCTTACCTGAGTTATGCTTCCCGAAGAAGAGCTGAGTTCCGCAATATTCATTGTCTGTATTGAATCTATCATAACAATATCAGGTTTTTCCGCGGAAATAAGTTCACATATATACTGTGCGTCCGTCTCGCAAAGAAGTGAAAGGTTATCGGCGGTTACCCCAAGTCTTGAGGCGCGAAGCTTTAACTGGTGTGCTGATTCCTCTCCCGAAACATATAAGATTTTAAGATTACTGTCTAAATACTGACATATCTGCAAAAGCATTGTGGATTTGCCGATACCGGGGTCGCCGCTTAAAAGGACAAGCGAGCCCTTAACCAAACCGCCGCCGAGGACGCGGTTAAGTTCGTGCAGTCCTGTGTCGTATCTATGCTCGGTATCAGTAACAATATCGTTTAATTTATATACTTTTCCGTGGAAATTGTCCGAATAGGCTCTTTTTGCCGTAACGGTTTGCGGAGCTTGCACTTCCTCGTTCATTGTGTCCCACTCATGGCATCCGGGGCACTGTCCGAACCATTTTGCAGACTCATACCCGCATTTTGAACACACAAAAACCGTTTTTAACTTTGATGCCACTATTACACATCCTTTGTATTTATATATTCCATTATTCCGAAAGCAATGGAAAATGCCATTTTTCTTTGATAATCCGAGTTCTCAAGCAATTTGTTTTCTTGAGGATTTGAAACAAATCCGCACTCAACAAGCACAGCAGTTCTTTTTGCGTAATACAGCAAATAAATATTACTTCCTGATTTCTTAATAACACGCTTATTATCATTTTGCAAAAGACTGCAAACAGAATTTTGTATGCAATTCGCCAAAACTGCACTATCGGTAGTGTTAGGCGAATAAAAAACCTGAGTACCCCAAAGCGAACTGTTGGAAAATTTATTTTGATGGATACTGACGAAGATATTGTTTTCGTCTGATTCCATTATCGACATACGCTTATGTATATCGGAAACTTTCTGCTCACGCAGAGTTTTTGCGTTACTGTCGTGTATCGACTCGTCGTCTGTTCTTGTCATAACGGTATTAAGCCCGTATGCTCTGAGGATATAATTCAGCTTATATGCGATTTCCAAATTGATTATCTTTTCCGATATGCCGTCACTCGCAACTGCTCCGCCGTCGGCACCGCCGTGCCCGGCGTCAATCACGATTGTGTATTCACATTTTCCCGGTGAATTTTCAGCCGACACATTACTTGTGGCACGTAGAAATTCAAAAACATAAAAGCCTACACAAAAAAAGCATAAAATAAATATACATATGGGAAACACCCTTTTGCTCATAAAACATCACCCGTTAAATTTTATGAGCTTTTCGTGCCGATTATTATATCTATCAGTATATCATATATTTTGCCGTTTTCAATTAAAACGTCCTATATATGTGATGGTTTTGTTCTTCATGCAAAGGTGTTCTTACACGCTAAAATTATCATTATAAATTGTATCATAATGCACTTTTGTTTTCAACAAAAAAAGAGCAAGCCTCTTGGCTTGCTCTTTATCTTTAATATCAGAAAATATTAGCCCTTAACCATATTGGCAATTTCATCGGCAAAGTTTTCTTCTTTCTTCTCAAGGCCCTCGCCCTTAGCATAGCGGATGAAAGAGGTAACCTTGATATCTGCACCGAGCTTCTTAGCTACGGAGTCAACATACTTCTGAACATTCATGCTACCGTCCTTAACGAACTCCTGTTCAAGAAGACAGTTTTCTTTATAATACTTGCCGACTTTACCCTCGGCAATCTTAGCAAGAACCTGATCGGGCTTGCCTGCCATCTTAGGATCCTCAGCAAGCTGAGCCTTTATTATCTCGCTCTCATGTTCAATAACGCTTGCGGGAACGCTTGCTCTGTCAAGATAAGCGGGAGACATTGCGGCAATCTGCATTGCAACGTCCTTGCCCATCTCCTTAAATTCAGCAGCAGCGGCAGTCTTTTCATCGGTATCAAAAGATACAAGAACGCCTACTGCACCGCCCGCATGAATGTAAGTTGCGGCAATACCGGTAACTCTTTCAAAACGGCGAATCTTCATATTCTCACCGATAGCAAGAACCATATCCTGAAGATTTTCCTGAACTGTTCTGTCGCTTCCGTCAAGCTTCTTTGTAAGAAGATCGTCAACATCTTTGGGATCTTCATTTATAACAGTCTTAGCAACGCTGAGAACAAAGCTCTGGAACTTATCGTTCTTTGCAACGAAATCGGTCTCGGAATTAACCTCGATAATAACGCTTGTCTGCTTTGCTTCATCGGTGTAAGCCATAACTACGCCCTCGGCAGCAATTCTGCTTGCCTTCTTGGTAGCTGCGGCAAGACCTTTTTCTCTGAGAAAATCTATTGCCTTATCCATATCGCCGTCAGACTCAACGAGTGCTTTTTTGCAATCCATCATGCCAACGCCGGTTTTCTCGCGAAGAGCTTTTACATCACTTGCAGTAAATGCCATAATTTATTCCTCCAGTTAATTAAACTTAAACAGAGCCCGCACTAAAGCACGGGCTTTGCTTCCTTCAAAATTATTCCGCAGCAGCTTCGGTTTCTGCATCGGCGTTGTCTTCAGCTTCTGCAGCTGCAGCGCCCTGCATACCCTGCTTGCCCTCGATAACCGCGTCAGCCATAGCACCGGCAATAAGTTTTACGGCACGGATAGCGTCATCGTTACCGGGGATAACATAATCGATTTCATCGGGATCGCAGTTTGTGTCAACAATAGCGATAATCGGAATGTGAAGCTTCTTAGCCTCTGCAACAGCTATTCTCTCTTTTCTCGGGTCTACTATAAACATAGCAGCCGGCTGTTTCTTCATTTCGGTTATACCGCCCATAAACTTTTCAAGCTTTTCGATTTCAAGCTCGAGCTTAGCAACTTCTTTCTTGGGAAGCATATCGAATGTGCCGTCCTCTTTCATTGCCTCAAGCTGACCGAGTCTCTTAATTCTCTGCTTAATTGTAGTGAAGTTGGTAAGCATACCGCCGAGCCAACGAGCGTTAACATAAGGCATTTCGCAACGAGCGGCTTCTTCTTTAATAGAATCCTGAGCCTGTTTTTTGGTACCTACGAAAAGGATTTCCTCACCGTTGGCTGCAAGATCACGAACAAACATATAAGCTTCTTCAAGCTTTTTGACCGTTTTCTGAAGGTCGATGATATAAATTCCGTTTCTTTCTGTGAAAATGTACTCAGCCATTTTCGGGTTCCATCTTCTTGTCTGATGACCGAAATGTACACCGGCTTCAAGAAGCTGTTTCATTGATACTACTGACATTGTTTTGTCCTCCTTATTTTATCCTCCGCACAGATCACTTTAACGCAAGACATAAAAATGCAATTTTGCGATAATCACCATGCGTGCGAATTGCGGAAACATTATACCATTATTTAAATGTAAATGCAAGTCTTTTTCACCTATTACCGAAAATTTTTTCCTGAAGAGAATAGGCTTGAGCTTTTCTTTTTTTCTCTTCGTCATTTGACAATGTAAATGTACCGTCCGATTGTTTTAATAAAACATTGCCCTCTCTGACTTTAAAAGGCAATGAATTAACCTCAACATTTAAGAACTTACCGTCGGGGCACTCTAAAACCGCAATATTGTTTTCAACCCTGTCTACAACAAAAAACTCATCCATAGCTATTTCTCCGTTGATACATAAATGTGTTCACCGTCGCTGCCAACAACAATCGTACCGCTCACATCGGTGCGCTTATACTGAATACCGAGCTTATCGAGCATATCGAGAGTTTTTTCAGACGGCAGATTATATTGATTATTCACGCCGCAAGATATAATTGCAAGCGTAGGGTTAACAGATTTCAGAAAAACTTCCGAAGAAGATGTCTTACTGCCGTGATGCCCGAGCTTTATCACATCCGCCGAAACATCAAATCCGGCATTTAAAATATCTTTTTCTGATTTTTTCTCGGCATCGCCCATAAACAAAAATGAATTTTTACCGTAAGTCGCCTTAATAACCACCGAAGAATTATTCAGCTCCTCATAATCGGCATTAGGTGCCAAAACAGAAAAGCAAAATCCGTTTAAATCATATCTGTCTCCGGGAGTTGCGGCATAAGCCGTTGCACCGCTCTCGGATATAGTCTTAAGCAAATTTGTATAAATGTTTGTATCGGGCATATTCTGCTCTGTATAACGCGGCATAATTATATTGGTGATTTCAAAATTTTGAATAATTTTTGCGGCACTGCCGATATGGTCGGAATGTGCATGTGTCAAAATAAAATAGTCTATTTTTTTAATGTCAAGAGCATTAAGATATGCGGCAACTTTATCGTATGCGTCTATATCTCCGGAATCAATCAGGACGGCTTGACCGCCGCAGGTTATAAGCTCACAATCAGCTTGACCGACGTCCAAATAGCTTACCATAAACGGATATGTGTCTGTACTCGCAGTCTCATTCACTCCGGCATAACGGTAAATCGAACTCCAAGTAGGAAATACCTTTCCCGGGAAATATGTAATTACAACGGAAACCATAACCAAAACAGCGATAATTGCGAATATCAATATCTGCTTTTTATTTGTTTTTCTTCTTTTTGCCATATCTGTTGTTACCATTTTTACCGTAAGATTGTTTTGCTTTGGTTTGTTTTGTTCCGGGACGCGGCTTTATAAGGCAATTGCTTCCGAGGCCGATTAAATCCTGTCTCCCGGCGCGTTTAAGTGCCTCTTCAACAAGATCATAATTTTTCGGATTAAAATACTGCATTAGTGCTCTTTGCATGGCCTTATCATGCGGATTTTTCGCCACATACACAGGCTCAAGTGTATATGGGTCAAGTTCCGTATAAAACATTGCAGTTGAAATTGTTCCCGGAGTTGGATAATAATCCTGCACCTGCTCCGGGTGTAAATGTTCTTTTTTTATAAATTCCGCAAGCTTAACCGCATCCTTTAGAGTGGCTCCCGGATGTGAAGACATTAGATATGGAACAAGATACTGTTCCTTCCCAATACGTTTGGTATAATCAAAATACTTTTTTGAAAATTCTATGTAAGCGTCTATATGCGGTTTACCCATTTTGTCGAGAACTGCAGCGGAGCAATGCTCCGGTGCAACCTTTAGCTGCCCGCTTATATGATATTTTACAAGTTCTTTGAAAAAATCATTATTTTTATCCTTTAGCATAAAATCATATCTTATACCGGAGCGAATAAAAACTTTTTTGATGCCCGGAATCCTTCTCAGCTCTCTTAAAATATCTAAATATTCAGTTTCATCCGCTTTAAGAGCGGGACAAGCACTCGGAGCCAAGCATTTTTTACCTTTACACAAGCCGTTTTTTAACTGTTTTTCACACGAAGGATACCTAAAGTTTGCGGTTGGGCCTCCTACATCATGTATATACCCTTTAAAATCAGGTAATTGTTTCAGTTTTTCAGCCTCGGCGAGAACGGATGTTTTGCTTCTTGATGTAACAAACCGCCCCTGGTGAAATGCTAATGAGCAAAAGTTGCACGCGCCGAAACAACCGCGGTTGTGTGTTATCGAAAACTTAACTTCTTCAAGTCCCGGAACTCCGCCAAATTCTTCATACATAGGGTGATACTCACGAGTATAAGGAAGAGAATAAACGAAGTCAAGCTCATCTCTTGTTAACGGAGACATCGGCGGATTCTGCACAAGCATCATATTACCGTGACGCTGCTTCAAAAGCTTTCCGCGAATATGATCCTGCTCATCCTGCTCAATTCTCACGGAAACAGCATATTCCTTTTTGGATTTCAATACATTCTCGTAAGATGGACATTCTTTACCGTACAGCGGAGTTTCGGAAACAGGAACAGCATAGCATGTTCCGTTAATGTCATGCATTAGATGTATATCTTCACCGTTTTTCAGCCTGTTCGCCACTTCAAGCGTTTGCTTTTCTCCCATTCCGTAAATAAGCAAATCAGCCCCCGAGTCAAAAAGAATCGAGGGTCGTAGCTTATCTTCCCAATAATCGTAATGAGCAAATCTGCGAAGCGAAGCCTCAAGCCCGCCTATTATTATAGGAATGTTATTATAAGCTTCTCTGATTTTTTTACAATAAACGATTACGGCTCTATCAGGTCTTTTCCCCATTTTTCCGCCGGGAGAATACGCGTCCTTACTTCGAGGCTTTTTAGCTACGGTGTAATGAGCAACCATAGAATCAATATTGCCGGAAGAGAGCAAAAAACCATACTTAGGCCTGCCGAAACGCATAAAATCGCATGTGTTTTTCCAATTAGGCTGCGACAGCATACACACCCTAAATCCTTGAGATGCCAGCACACGTGTAATTATAGCCGCACCAAAGCTGGGATGGTCCACATATGCGTCACCGGAAACATAAACAAAATCAGGGCTATCCCATCCGAGCGCAATCATTTCTTCTTTTGTTACAGGTAAGAAACCATTCATAATTTACTCCGGAATTTCCGTATCATCGTTTTTTTCATCGGAGGCAGTGTAATCTTTTGCAGCTCCACCCTGTGCCAAAGCATTCATCTCATACCACTGTTGCTTTGTTACGAGGACTTTTCTCGGTTTACTGCCTTCATACGGACCTATAATATTTCGCTCTTCAAGAGTATCTATAATTCTTGCGGCTCTTGCATAACCGAGCTTAAGTTTTCTTTGAAGCAGGGTTGTAGAAGCCATCTGCGCATCAACGACAACCTCTATTGCTTTCGGAACCATTTCGTCTGTTTCGCCGTCGGAATCATCACCGTCCGAAACAGCTCCGCCGTTTTTCTTCTTTTCCATTGCAGCCTGTCGCTCGATTTCATTCATTACTTCATCGTCATAAGAAGATTTCTCCTGCTTTTTAATGAAGTCAACAACAGTTTCTACTTCTTTATCCGAAAGAAAACAACCCTGTATACGTTGAGGCTTTGCAATTCCTACCGGGTAGAATAAAAGATCGCCATTACCTAAAAGCTTTTCAGCTCCTGCCGTATCAATTATGGTGCGCGAATCGATTTGGGAGGAAACCTTTAATGAAATACGACTGGGAATATTAGCTTTAATAAGACCTGTAATTACGTCAACAGACGGTCTTTGAGTGGCAATAACAAGGTGCATTCCCGCAGCACGTGCCATTTGAGCAAGACGACAAATTGAATCTTCTACCTCGTGCGGCGCTGCCATCATAAGGTCTGATAGCTCATCAATAAAAATAACGATTTGCGGCATTTTTTTCTGACCGATACTCTCGCATATGCTGTTATAACCGCTGATGTCGCGCACATTGTTATCCGAAAAAGTTTTGTATCTTGACAACATTTCGGTAACCGCCCATGCAAGAGCACCCGAGGCTTTACGCGGGTCCGATACAACAGGAACTATAAGATGCGGAATTCCGTTATAGACCGTAAATTCAACCTGCTTCGGGTCTATCATAAGAAGCTTAACTTCATCGGGTTTTGCATTATAAAGTATGCTGACAATCATCGAGTTAAGGCATACAGATTTACCTGAACCGGTAGTGCCGGCAACCAAAAGGTGCGGCATTTTGGCAAGGTCTGCATATGTGCAATTTCCTGCAATATCTTTGCCCAACGCGACAAAGAGCTTTGATTTCGCATTTCTGTATTGATCTGTATCTATAATTTCGCGCAGAGTAACCGTAGAACGGTTTTTATTCGGCACTTCTATTCCGACAGCCGCCTTATTAGGTATCGGAGCTTCAATTCTGACACCCGAAGCTGCAAGGTTTAATGCTATATCGTCCGAGAGATTGGTTATTCGGCTGATTTTAACACCTGCGGCAGGCTGGATTTCATAGCGAGTTACCGACGGTCCCCTGCTTATATCAACAATTCTTGTTTCAACCCCAAAACTCTTAAGAGTATCAACAAGCTTAGTGGCATTCGCCTTGAGTTCGTCCTCATATTTAACATTTCGGCCGTTTTTAGGCTCGGCCAGACAATCTAACGAAGGCAATTGATATTCGGCTTTCGGTTTGTCATTTTCATCATCGGATAAGGTGCCTTTTACCGATTTTAACGCAGAAGCAGACGCAGAGCTTTTTGCAGCTTCTTCTATCGGTTTTGAAATTTGTGAATTTGCTTCGTCCCCGTTCATCTTTTTAATTATATCATCAAGAAGCACCGGTTTTGATTCCGTAAGTTCATTTGTTTCGGCTTCGTCTTGTTCTTTTTTATCCACATTATCAAATTGGACAATATCGGCTTTTTTCTTTGATTTCTTTGCTGATTTTTCCGTAACCGGCTCCGGGCCTAAATCAACATCGGGATTAAATGACTCTCGATTTCGCTCTTCCGCACTCGCGAGCTGCTCAAGCTTTTCCTCACGATACTCACTGACTTTCTTGACAGGACTGTAAACACCCTTCATCAATTTTTTTAAGGTTGTCCCGGTCATCAGCATTAAAAACAAGAACATTAATATCAAAATAATAGCTATCGCAGCCGGCTTGCTGCTGCCGGTAGCAAGCAATATCGCACCGCCTATTATTGCGCCGACAGCGCCGCTGCCGACAAGTGAACCGTCAAATCTATAAGCATTGTAGGCATCTATAACATTTTCCGAAAAGTCAACAACCCCGTGAAAGCCGAAAATATGTATAGCAGCGGATAAAAGTATTATCAGCATTGCGGCCTCAAAAATCTTAACTCCGATTTTTTGGTCGGTCTTATCAAGCGTAGCCATAACTGCAACATATATTAAAACCAACGGCCATATAAATGCCGAGAAGCCGAAAAGGCCAAAACTGAGAGTCCGTAAACCACCCCACAAGCCTCCTCCGTTAATAAACGAAAGACATATAAAAAAGACCGAAACGGCAAAAAGAATTATTGCGGCAAGCTGCCTGTTAGCCGCCGCTTTTTCTTCATTTTGTTTTGTGCTTTTTGTAGGAGAAGGTCTTTTGCCTCTTTTCGGCGGAGAAACTTTCTTATTTTTTGTTGCCGGCATTTAATTCAGCTCCATTAAAATCATTAAAAGTGAATTTTGAATATCTGGCACGCAAGCGTAAATATACCGATTGCTATGCAGTAATATCCGAAATATTTAAACATATCTTTTTTTAGTATCCATTGAAGTAATTTTATGCAAAGAACACCTACTACCATTGCAGTAATTATGCCTATTACGGTAGGCAACACTTCGATGCTTTGATGAATTTCAATTGCATCTTTAGTCTGAGATATATTAGCGGCAATTATTGCAGGAATACCAAGAATGAACGAATACTGAACCATATACTCCTTGTTTACGCCGCACATCATACCAGTTGATATCGTCGATCCGGAACGTGAAAGCCCGGGAAAAGCCGCAGCAAACGCCTGAGCTACACCTACGGCAAACGCATCTGTTGTATTGACCTCTCTCACAAGTTTCTTTTTCTTTGATATATATGTAGAAGTGAGAAGTAATACAGCTGTTAACAGAAAACTGAATCCCTCGACCCAAAGGTTATCATCCTCAGCAAAACTGCCGCAAACGTCCATAAGTTTTTGACCGCCGCCCACAGGTATAAGCAAGAAAAGCAACGGAATACACGAAAACACAAACATGATCAGCATTTTTCTTGTTCCGGTAATTTCCTTAAATTTAAATTTACCGGTAAAAATGTCCTTGATTAGTTTAAAGAACTCAATAACAAGAGCCCAAATAGTTTTGTAATAAACAATAAAGACTGCGATTAAAGTTCCCAAGTGAAGCATTACATCAAACAAAAGGGATGTATCGCTTGTGGTTCCCAACAGATAATGAAAGAGTGATAAATGTCCACTGCTCGAAACCGGTAGAAATTCGGTAACGCCCTGCACTATGCCCAAAATAATAGCTTTTAAAACACTCATAATATCCTCCGATAATGAATTTTTGGATTAAAATATTTTGAAGATATATAATCATACGGATTTGTAGAACGCAAAGAAACTGCTGTACATTCTCCGTTAATATTCCTATATTCCACATAACCACCGTCAATAGACTTTACTGAATTTTCCGGCGCCGTAAAAGGAAAAATCTCATATGGCGAAATCACAGAATAAAGAACCACTACCTATTCTCCTTTGTTATCATACCGTAAAGGCAATCAAGTGCATCGGATAAACCGCCGAGACTATCAATAAGGCCTTCTTTTACAGCGCTTTCTCCGTCAAGAACCGTACCGACATCCATAACGAGTTCTCCGGTTGCAGTCATAAGTTCTCTGAATCTTTCTGATTTCATCGAAGAATTATCTGCGACAAATCTTACTATTCTTTCCTGCATCTTATCAAAATAAGATAATGTTTGAGGAACGCCGAGTACAAGCCCGTTCATTCGCACCGGATGCACAGTCATTGTTGCCGACGGCACAATAAAAGACTTTTTTGCGGAAACCGCCAACGGCACGCCGATTGAATGCCCCCCGCCGAGGACAAGCGATACAGTAGGTTTTCTCATACCGCTTAAAAGTTCCGCAAGTGCAAGCCCGGCTTCAATGTCTCCGCCGACGGTATTCAAAATTATAATCAGACCTTCTATATCTCTACTTTCTTCTATAGCAACAAGCTGAGGTATAACGTGCTCATATTTTGTTGTTTTGTTTTGCGGAGGCAATATAAAATGCCCTTCAATCTGCCCTATCACAGTAAGGCAATGAATATAATGACCGTCTTTGGAAACAGTAACCGAACCCGTCTCAACAATCTGTTTTATATCGCCGTCCGTATTGTCATCTCCGTCTACCGAAGCATCCGGAAATTCCGCGGGAGATTCTTTTGGAGAAATAGGTTCAATCAAATTACTATAAGTCATAACAATACCCCCATATAAAGTCAAATATCATTATGCCCATAATAACTCATTTTATAACTGTAGTTATTTTAGCACAAATGTTTTTTTATAGCAATAGCTGTTCCAGGTTGATATTTAAAATACTGTTATTGCTATTAGTGTAAAAAAGCACTTGTTTTTTACTTTTTCTCAAATTCAAATCAAAAATTCATTTAATTTATAAAAGAATTTGAACTTTTTTAAAATTTTTATTGACTTTTTCCATTATGACGTATATAATTTAGTTTATTGAGGGGATCAAATATTTCTGGGCAAAAAAATATTGTTTACCGCCTTTTTAAGCGGTAAGCTTTATTTTTTTGCTTTTTTTAGGTTATTTTGTTTTCAAGCGCAAAGCAGTACATATAAACCTCTTATATTTATGCAGACTTGCTATGATATAATCTCTGTTTCCCTATTATTAAAGAAAATCAGGTTATATGATGAAAATTCACTTGATAATTCATTGACAAAGTATTTTATATGGATTAAAATAAGATTGTTAAAAATGTGAAAAAGTTAGGAGCGATCTATATGGGTTACACAGTAGCTCAAAAGCTTATTAAGTCACATCTTGTCAGCGGAGAAATGAAAGTCGGCAGTGAGGTCGGTCTCAAAATAGACCAGACTCTTACTCAGGATGCAACCGGCACTATGGCATATCTTGAATTTGAAGCCATGGGCATTAAAAGAGTTAAAACAGAGCTTTCGGTTGCTTATGTTGACCATAATACCTTGCAGACAGGATTTGAGAATGCAGATGACCATCGTTTTATAGGCAGTGTTGCAAAGAAACGCGGAATTAGATTTTCTCGTCCGGGAAACGGTATTTGCCATCAAGTACACTTAGAACGTTTCGGCAAACCCGGAAAAACGCTTATTGGCTCTGACAGCCACACACCCACAGGCGGCGGTATAGGTATGCTCGCTATGGGTGCAGGTGGACTTGACGTAGCTGTTGCAATGGGCGGCGGCACATACTATATTACCATGCCGAAAATCGTCAATGTACATCTTACCGGAAAACTCAGCCCTTATGTTACGGCCAAAGACGTAATCCTTGAAGTCCTCAGAAGAATGACTGTTAAGGGCGGTGTAGGCAAAATAATCGAGTATACAGGCGAAGGCGTTAAAGCTTTATCCGTTCCGGAGAGAGCAACTATAACTAATATGGGTGCTGAGCTTGGAGCAACAACGTCGGTTTTCCCGTCAGATGAAATAACCAAGGCGTTTCTTGAAGCACAAGGCAGAGTTGATGATTGGACAGAGCTTTCTGCCGACAGCGATGCGGTATACGACGAATTTATTGAAATAGACCTTTCTTCTCTTGAGCCTCTTGCAGCTATGCCGCATATGCCCGATAAAGTAAAAAAGGTTTCTGAAATAGGTAAAATTAAAATTGACCAGGTATGCATAGGCTCATGCACAAATTCCTCTTTAATGGATATGCTGAAAGTCGCGGCTATATTAAAGGGACATACCGTTGCCGAAAACGTCAGCCTGAGCATCGCTCCGGGTTCAAAGCAGGTGCTTAATATGCTTGCACTCAACGGAGCACTCTCGGATATGATAAATGCGGGTGCCAGAATTCTCGAAAGCGCTTGCGGACCATGTATAGGTATGGGTCAGTCGCCTAATTCAAAAGGTATTTCTCTCAGAACGTTCAACAGAAACTTTGAGGGACGTTCCGGAACCGCAGACGCAGGAATATACCTTGTAAGCCCAGAGACTGCCGCGGTATCGGCAATCGCCGGTGTATTGACCGATCCGAGAGAAAACGGAGAACCGCTTCACATCCTTATGCCCGACAAATTTATTGTTAATGACAATATGATAGAAATGCCCGCTTCAGAAGCAGACGCAGACAAGGTTGAGGTTATTTACGGTCCAAACATCAAACCGTTCCCAAAAACCGAAAAATTACCGGAGAGCATTGAAGCTAAAGCACTTCTCAAAGTCGGAGATGATATAACCACCGATCATATTATGCCGGCAGGTGCCAAGATACTACCCTATCGCTCAAATATACCTTACCTTTCGCAGTTCTGCTTCGGAGTGTGCGACAAGGAATTCCCCGACAGATGTAAAAAAGAAGGCAAAGGAATTATAATCGGCGGTGCCAACTACGGTCAGGGCTCTTCTCGTGAACATGCGGCTTTGGTTCCGCTTTATCTCGGTATAAAGGCAGTTATCACAAAATCATTTGCAAGAATTCACTGTGCAAATCTTATTAATGCCGGTATATTGCCTCTCAACTTTAAAAACCCCGATGATTACGACAAGATTTCCGAGGGCGACCTTCTCAGCCTTGAAAAAGTAAAAGACGAGATACTCTCAGACAAACCCGTGATGTTGCTTAACGAAACAACCGGCGAAAAGTTCGAGCTTAAATATGATTTATCAACACGCCAAAAGGATATTATCCTTGCAGGCGGTCTTCTCAACTACACAAGAGAATCATTATAATAGGAGGATAAAAATGACTGAAGAAAATTTGCAGGAAGCTTTAAAAAAGTTTGAAGCACTCGTTCGCGAGCAATCGGAACGTTCAGACAGAATTAAAGCTCAAAAGGACAGTATTGACTATGATAAACTTGATAAAATAGTCATCGGCGTTTGCGGCGGAGACGGCATTGGACCGATTATAACAAAAGAATCGGCACGAGTTCTTGAGTATATGCTTGAAGACGATGTTAAAGCCGGAAAAGTTGAGTTTAAAGTCATCGACGGACTTACAATAGAAAACAGAATTGCCCATATGCAGGCTATTCCCGACGATGTTCTGGAAGAGCTTAAATCATGTCACGTTATTTTAAAAGGCCCAACAACGACACCGCAAGCAGGCAGCGGTATGCCCAACATTGAAAGTGCCAATGTTGCCATGAGAAAAGCTCTTGATTTATTTGCAAATGTTCGCCCTGTAAAAGTTCCTGAAAAAGGAATAGATTGGACATTTTTCCGCGAAAATACCGAGGGTGCTTATGCCGTAGGTTCAAAGGGCATAAATGTTGACGACGATCTTGCATTTGATTTTGTTGTAGCAACAAGTGAAGGTTCGGAAAGAATTGCCAAAATGGCGTATGAGTATGCTCGTAAGAATCACAAAGATCGCGTATCAATTATCAACAAAGCTAATGTTATTAAAACGACAGACGGTAAATTCCTCAACATATGCAAAAATATCGGCAAGGAGTACCCTGAAATCACTACTGATGAATGGTATATCGACATAACCACAGCAAAGCTTATTGATGAAAAGCGCCGCAAAGACTTTAAAGTTTTTGTTCTCCCGAATCTATACGGCGATATTATAACCGACGAAGCTGCCGAATTCCAAGGCGGCGTCGGCACGGCAGGAAGTGCTAATCTCGGGAAAAGATATGCAATGTTCGAAGCTATACACGGTTCTGCTCCGCGTATGATTTCCGAAGGAAGAGGTCAATATGCCGATCCTTGCTCCATGCTTCGTGCTACAGTTATGCTTCTTTCGCACATCGGTAAACAAGACAAAGCAGATCTTCTTGAAAAGGCTCTGGATTACTGTATGTTCACCGATAAAAAATATGTAATTACCGGACGAGAAGACGGTGCAACGTGCAGCGAATTCGGAGATTATGTAATGGAAACCGTTCAAAAGCTTTCAAAGTGAGGTGAACTGAGTAATGGCAAAAAATGATTCGGTATCGTTATCTGTTGTTAAAAGACTTCCGAGATATTATCGCTTTTTAGGTGAAATAAAAAAGAACGGAACAGTTCGTATATCATCCGGTGAGTTATCAAAAAGAATGGGTTTTACCGCTTCACAAATTCGCCAGGATCTTAATTGCTTCGGTGGCTTCGGTCAGCAAGGATACGGATATAATGTTGAACAGCTGTACAAAGAAATAGGTTCTATACTCGGTGTCAACAATCATCTTAAGACTATACTAATAGGTGCAGGAAATCTCGGTCACGCCATAGCTTCTCATATGTCTTTTGAAGCACGTGGGTTTAACCTCATCGGTATTTTTGATAAAAACGAAGCACTTGCAGGCAAGCTTGTACGTAACATACCCGTAAGACATATTAACGGTCTGTATGATTTTTGTCGCGACAACTCCCCTGCCGTTGCAGTGCTTTGCATACCAAGCGATAATGCAAAAGAAATTGTTGATGAGCTTGTTAAGCTCGGTGTAAAAGGATTTTGGAATTTCAGTCATTATGATATTGCTTCGGATTACCCAAATGTTGCAGTTGAAAATGTACATCTTTCCGACAGCCTTATGACTCTCAGTTATCATGTAAGTAACCTTTAATTACAATCAATACAAAAAAACGATATCGAAGTTAAATCTTCGATATCGTTTTTTATTTATTCTCAATTAAACTTTTAAGAGACCTTAAAAAATCTTCATTTTGAAAATCTTTTCGTTTATGCGGTCCTTTTGTTCTGCCGCCAGACATACGAATTTCACGAGAAATATGCCTTGACTGCAAAAGATAGTCAATGTTATTGTCAGTATAAATCAAACCGTTTTGATTTATAGCCCTTGCATTCTTTGCAAGGCACATAGCAGCAAGACCATAATCCTGCGTTACCACAATATCGCCGGGAGATATAAGATTGACTATTTTGTAATCTGCACTGTCTTTGCCTTTTGAAACTGTAATAACACTTGCATAATTAAACGAAAATTCATGAGAAGTATCACATACAACATAGCACTCTATATTGTGTTGTTTGGCAAAATTAATGGCTGATTCGGTGACAGGACATCCGTCGGCATCAATAAAAACACGCATTTTATTCTTCTGCAAGTGCATTTAGTTTTTCAATACACTGCTTACAAATTTTATTTCCTTTATACTCTACAATATCATCTACACTATCGCAAAAAATACACGCCGGAACATATTTTTTTAAAACGATGGAGTCGTCATCAGTATATATCTCTACGGCACTTTTACCTGCTACGAGGTTCAAAAGCTTACGGGTCTCGGTCGGCAGTACCACCCTGCCCATTTTATCAATTCCACGGACCATGCCCGTAGATTTCATAATATTCACTCCTAACATTCAACAAAAAGCAACATTCGGAACTTCCTTTTGACATAATATAGCATTTTAAAATTATTATGTCAACGAAAATGCAATATCTATTTATCATTTCATATGAATATACATGGTATCGGTGATAGAAGTGATGAATTATATATGGTGTGCCATAATTCTTCTAAGCGTAATATTTTCATTTATTTGTGGCAGTACAGAGAGCTTATCAAGTGCTATTATTGCATCCGGCAAACAATCGGTTGAATTTTTGCTATCTGTATTAGGGGTATTTTGCTTTTGGGGTGGCATTATGAATATTATAGAAAAATCAGGATTAAATAAATTGTTTTCGAAGGCCCTGTCCCCTATTATTAAGCTTTTATTTAAAGATGTAAAACCCAAAAGCAAACTTTTTGACGCAATAAGTCTCAGCATGGCAGCAGGACTGTTAGGACTTGGAAACGCCTCGACTCCGCTTGGTATATTGGTTATGAAAGAGTTTGCAAAAGACAGACCTAACGGATATACAGCCACAAACAATATGGTTATGTTTGTAGTCTTAAACTCAACAGCTTTAAAGGTGTTTCCGTCCACAATAGCAGCTGTAAGGCAAAATAACGGTGCCGCAAATCCCTTGGACTTTGTGGCGGCTTCGCTCGTAGCCTCATTTGCATCGGTCGCAACAGGTATTATTTTGACAAAGATGCTCGGTGGTAAAAAATATGAATAAAATAGGTGCTTACATATTCATTATTTTCATTGCAGGGACAGTATGTTATTCGCTCTTGAAAAAGAGAAACGTCTTTCAGGATTTTACCGATGGCGTGCCGTCAGGACTCAAAACCGGATTGGCCATCTTCCCGGCGATTACGGCAATGATGCTGGCAGTAAATATGTTTACAAAATCGGGTCTCTGCGATTACTTCACAAAACTTATAACGCCTGTTTTTACAAATATCGGTATCCCTGCCGAACTGATACCTCTGATAACACTAACTCCGCTGTCAGGCAGCGGGTCCCTAAGCATATTTGAAAATCTGCTCAAAGACTATGGCTGCGACTCATTTATAGGCAGATGTGCTTCCGCTGTAATGGCGTCAACTGAAACCACTTTTTATGTAATAACAGTTTATTACGGAGCAATAGGTATAAAAAAGATAAGGCACACAGCTTTTGCTTCGCTGTGTGCCAATATGGTTAGTGTAATTACAGCAACCCTAATGGTGAAGCTTATTACTTTTCAATAAGAGAAACACCTGTCATCTCAGCAGGTTTTGCAAGTCCCATAATGTCAAGCATTGTAGGCGCAAGGTCGCAGAGTCTGCCGCCATTTTGTTTGAGCTTGCAATCATAACCTACTACAATCAACGGAACGGGATTGGTTGTGTGGGCAGTAAACGGTGTTCCGTCCTCAGCATACATTTTATCTGCATTACCGTGGTCCGCGGTTATAAGTGTAACGCCGCCCATCTTATTGACTGCATCAACAAGCTTGCCGACGCATTCATCAACAGTTTCAACAGCTTTTACCGCCGCAGGGAAAACACCCGTGTGCCCCACCATATCACAGTTAGCGTAGTTAAGAATTACAACATCATATTTTCCGCTGAGTATTCTCTCACAAGCGGCGTCGCAGACCTCATAAGCACTCATCTCAGGCTTCAAGTCAAATGTTGAAATTTTGGGTGAGTCGATAAGGACTCTGTCTTCGCCCGGATATACTTTTTCTTCTCCGCCGTTAAAGAAAAATGTAACGTGCGCATATTTTTGTGTCTCAGCTATACGAAGCTGTGTTTTGCCGAGAGAAGAAAGGTATTCTCCCATAGTATTTTTAAGAGCTTCAGGTGCAAAAGCTACCTTAACATTCGGCATAGTCTCATCATACTGAGTCATGCAAACATAATAAAGAGGGAAATATTTCCTTTCGAATCCCTTAAATTCAGGATCCACAAAAGCTCTTGTTATTTCTCTTGCACGGTCCGGACGGAAATTAAAGAATACCACAGAATCATTTTCTTTAATTTTGCCGTCTTCGGAGCATACTGTGGGCATAACAAATTCGTCTGTAAGATGCTTACCGTCACCATCGATTGTCTCATAAGACTTTTCGACTGCATCAACGGCGTTTGAATTGTGTATGCCTTCACCGTTGACCATAGCCCTGTATGCCATTCCGACTCTGTCCCACATATTGTCACGGTCCATAGCATAAAATCTGCCCATTAAGGTAGCAATTTTGCCAACACCGATTTCGCTCATTTTATCTTCAAGCTCTTTTATATACTCAACGCCGGATGCCGGCGGTACGTCACGACCGTCAAGAAGACAATGAACATAAACGTCCTTAATGCCGTTACGTTTAGCGAGTTCCAGTAAGGCATAAAGATGAGTATTGTGGCTGTGTACACCGCCGTCGGATAAAAGGCCTATCAAGTGAAGAGACGTACCGTATTTTTTGCAATTTTCAACCGCACCAATAAATGCCGGATTCTTAAAGAAATCACCGTCGGTTATTGCCTTAGTAATTCTTGTGAGTTCCTGATAAACAACTCTGCCGGCACCGATATTTGTATGACCTACCTCGCTGTTACCCATTTGACCGTCCGGAAGGCCTACATCCATTCCTGAAGCCCCGATATATGTCATGGGATCATTCTTAATAAATTCATCTAACCGCGGAGTATTAGCAGCTTTTATCGCATTGCCGTAATCGGACGGGTTGTGGCCGAAGCCGTCCATTATACATAAAACAACAGGTTTTTTCATTCAAATCACCTTATCTTACTATTCAATCATTATTTAGAAGCAGCGGCAACTATTACGGAGAAATCCTGGGCTTTAAGAGACGCACCACCGATAAGTCCGCCGTCAACATTTACTTTAGAAAGAAGTTCTTCGGCATTTTTTGCATTCATTGAACCGCCGTACTGAACCGTTACGCTCTCAGCAGCATCTTTACCGTAGGCTTCCTCGATAGCAGCTCTTACAAAGCCGTTACCCTCATCAGCCTGATCGGATGTGGCTGTTACGCCGGTACCGATTGCCCAAACAGGTTCATAAGCGATTATGACATTTGCAAGCTGTTCCTTTGTTACATTTGTAAGTGCCATCTTAGTCTGGAATTTCAAAAGAGTTTCAGTATAACCAAGTTCTCTCTGCTCAAGTGTTTCGCCGACACAAATAATAGTCTTAAAGCCTGCGTTCAAAGCTGCAAGAGCACGAAGGTTAACGGTCTGGTCGGTTTCACCGAAGTATGTTCTTCTCTCCGAGTGACCGACAATAACGTATTCAACTCCTGCTTCCTTGAGCATATCTGCCGAAACCTCGCCGGTAAATGCACCCGAAGCCTTAAAGTGAATATTTTCCGCACCGATTTTTATATTGGAACCTTTAGCGGCCTCAACAGCGGCGGGGATATCAATATAAGGTACGCAGAGAACAACATCACAATCTGCATTTTTTACAAGCGGCTTCATCTCCTCAATAAGAGCCTTAGCTTCACTCGGAGTCTTGTTCATTTTCCAGTTACCTGCGATAACAGCTTTACGAAGTGCTTTATTCATAATTATTTCTCCTTTATCATAATTAACAGGTGAGTAAAAATACTCACCTGTATTTTTATTATTTCTTGTCGTTAAGCGCTGCAATACCGGGAAGTTCTTTGCCTTCAAGATATTCAAGCGAAGCACCGCCACCGGTCGATATATGAGACATCTTATCAGCAAAGCCAAGCTTCTGTATGGCTGCCGCAGAGTCTCCGCCACCTATAATCGAAATGGCATCACTGTCAGCAATGGCGGTAGCAACTGCTATTGTTCCGGCTGCGAAGTTGTCCCACTCGGAAACGCCCATAGGCCCGTTCCAAATTACGGTACCGGCATCTTTAACAGCGTCGGCAAAGAGCTGCTGAGTCTTAGGTCCTATGTCAAGTCCCATCCAACCGTCGGGAATTTCGTCGGAATTAACAACCATTGCTTCGGTATCGGGTTTATACTCTTTACCCACCTTATTATCAACAGGAATAAGGAATTTAATACCTTTAGCTTTAGCCTTATCCATCATTTCCTTAGCAAGGTCAACTTTATCAGCCTCGAGAAGAGAATCACCTATACTGTGGCCGAGAGCTTTCATAAATGTATAAGCCATACCGCCGCCGATGATAAGAGTATCACACTTGTCAATTAAATTTGTGATTACGCCGATTTTATCAGAAACCTTTGCTCCGCCGAGAATTGCAACAAGCGGTCTCTTCGGATTTTCCAAAGCTCCGCCGATAAACTTAATTTCTTTCTGAATAAGATATCCGCATGCTGCGGGAAGATATGCGGCAACGCCGGCAGTTGAAGAATGAGCTCTGTGCGCAGAACCGAAAGCATCATTTACATAAAGATCTGCAAGAGAAGCAAATGCCTTTGAAAGCTCGGGATCATTTTTAGTCTCGCCGGGTTCAAAACGAACATTTTCAAGAAGCATTACTTCGCCGTCTTTAAGCGAGGCGGCAAGAGCTTGAGCGCTCGGGCCGACAACATCGTCAGCCATTTTAACTTCCTGACCGAGAAGCTCAGAGAGGCGAGCTGCAACGGGCTTCATAGAAAACTCGGGATTTACCTGTCCTTTCGGTCTGCCGAGATGTGAGCAAAGAATAACCTTGGCTCCGTTCTTTATAAGATACTGAATTGTGGGAAGAGAAGCTACTATTCTCTTGTCGCTTGTTATAAAGCCGTTTTCCATTTTAACGTTAAAGTCGCAACGAACGAGAACTCTCTTACCTTTGACATCGAAATCTTCGACTGTCATTTTGTTTAAAGCACTACTCATTTTTTACATCCTTTCGGTTGTTAATTAACATTTTTCATCTTGTTTATTTTATAACAAACTTAGATTTTTTTCAAGTATCGCTATGGATAATGGACAGAAAATATTGATTATTTTTTGTAAATTTTGCACAACAATCAAATTGTATATGCAGACTTGATTTCTTCCGCCCTTTTAAGCACCATATTTTTCAGCTCATTTGGAGAGGTTACTTGAATTTTTCCTCCGAATTGAATAATCCATGAAACTAATCCGTCATTTACGGCTGAATTGGCATTTAAAACAAATTTTGACGGACCGTTTTTGTGTATATTAGCATCCTCTCCGAATCTGTCAAGCACATTTTCGACAATTTCATTACTGCACAATAAAGAAATCGGCTTAGGTTCGCCGGAAAACATACCGAAGTGCTTGCTTGCATAATCGGCGGAATCAAAGCTGAATTTGTAAGGAGACACTTCCGAAAACGGTCGGGAAAAAGAATCGTCAATAATCTCTGTGTGTTTGATTCTGTCAATTCTCATAATCATAAGATTATCGTATTTTTCTTTGTTACCGACAAGATAATAGTGGTCACTTGACCAAATTAAAGAATAAGGACTTATTATATGCTCTTTTTCCTCATAAGCTTGGTCAGGATTGTCCGATAATATACGTCTGCGATATATTATTTTTACTTTACGGTTATCGTTTATAGCACGGTCAAGCTTATCAATTGTATAATACAGCTCTTCATTTTTACATTTCGGCCTATTATCAACATAGACCTGGGATTTGATTTTTTTTGCCTGCTCTGCGCTTGTAAGAGTAAATATCTTATTCAGAAGCTGTTTTGTTTTCTTAGCAGAAATAAAATTTGCAGCTTGAACCGCATCACTTAACAGTCTCAGCTCGGCAAGCTCAAAGTCACGACTTGCAAGGAAGTAGCCGCCGCCGGAACCGTTACTCTTAATTATATCATATCCAAAATCAATAAGGATTGAAATATCGCTGTATATTGATTTCCGCTCTGCGGCAATATCGTGATTTAACAAGTAAAGCTTTATATCCTCGGCATGCGCAATGTGATTCTCATCGGTATTCTCCTGCAAAAACTTCAGTATATAAAGAAGTTTAAGTTTTTGATTGTTTGTCGCCGCCATATATATCCTCTCAATATCTTAACTGACTGTTAATGTCCTTCAAAACATTCTCATCAATTTTTAAAACTGCTCTGTCATATGTATAAATTCCGTTAACTTCATTTTCAACATCGCTAACTTGAGTATAAACGGTACCGGACAGGCCCTTATCTATTATCGGAATAATTTGTCTGTCAAGCAATTTTTTATAAGCCTTCGTAAGACTTTCTTTGGATTTAAACATAAGATATCCGAATGCTTTTTTCTCATTCCAAGTATGGCCCCGAACTATATTCGAATAGCCGCCAAATTCAGTAACAACAAAAGCACGCTTTTTTGATTTTCTCAGGTGAATCGGGAGGATATATTTATGCATACTGTCAATATCTCCGCCTCCCTGATCATACCAACCGCTTGCGTGGTCAATAACACGATGGCTGTCAAGGCTTCTGACAAAATCGCAGACTTTCAAAGCATCAAACTGCCCCCATGCCTCATTAAACGGAACCCAGCAGTAAATTGACGTGACGCTGTAAAGCTGTTTTATCATTTCTTCAAGCTCTTCATAGTAGTTGCGACGCCATTTTTTATCGCCGCGGCTGAATCTGTTGTATTTGTTATCCTTGAGTTTGTAAATACCGACATTAGGTAAAACTCCCGCGTAGAAATCTCCGATGTACGCTCCGCCGCTTACCATATCCTGCCAAACAAGCATGCCGAGTCTGTCGCAATGATAATACCAACGCATCGGCTCAACCTTAATATGTTTTCTCAACATATTAAATCCGAGACGTTTCATTTCAGAAATATCAAATATCATAGCCTCATCCGTAGGCGCCGTAAGTCCTCCGTCGCACCAATAGCCCTGATCCAAAAGTCCCTTTTGGAAATACGGTTCATTGTTAAGGAAAAGACGTGTTATTCCCTTTTTGTCACGCCCTATTGAGAACTTTCTCATGCCGAAATAGCTTTTAACAGAATCTACCGCTTTATCTCCAACGGAAACGGTAATAAACAAATCATAAAGTTTGGGATTTTCGGGCGACCAATATTCGTACTTTTTAAGCTTGATTTCGTCATGCTGCTTAACTGTTTTCTCGGCTAAAACGCTGTCGCCGTCCATTATCCGGGCTTTAATTTTAACGCCTTTCATTTCGGCGGATAAGTCTATATCGATTGATATAAGATTGTTATCAATATCGGGAACAACATCAAGCTTTCTGATATAACAGCTGTCAACCGCCTCCAGCCAAACGGTCTGCCAAATACCGGATGTAGCCGTATACCAAAAGCCGTGCGTCTTGTTAACCTGTTTTCCTCGTTGCTGCCAGCCCGAATCCGTCGGGTCAAATACACAAACGGAAAGTTCATTTTCACCGTCACATAAAAAGTCGGTAATATCAAAAGTAAACGCGCAATAACCGCCGATATGTGAACCTACAAAGGTGTCGTTAATATATACTTTGCATTCCCAATCAACTGCTCCGAAATGCAAAAGAATACTCTTTCCTTTCAAATTGTCGTTTAATGAAAATTTTTTAAAATACCAAAGTCTTTCGGTGGACTTTAATCCCTTTTCGACCTTTGACAAAAAACACTCGGGAGCAAATGGAACTAAAATCTTTCCGTCAATATCATTCGGCTTTTTCTCACTGCTGTCTGATATTTTATAATCATAAAGGCCGTTAAGATTTTGCCATCCGTCGCGCACAAGCTGAGGGCGCGGATATTCCGGCAGCGGCATCGTGTCTGAAACCTTGTCGGTGAAAATGCTTCTCATTGCTACAACTCCCTTTTGTACAATAATTGATAATTATTATATAACAAAATGTCTAATTTGTCTATTGATAATGAAAAAAACATTTGGTATAATAACGGAAATTTGCGGATATGGTGAAATTGGCAGACACGCAAGATTTAGGATCTTGTGCCGAAAAGCGTGCAGGTTCAAGTCCTGTTATCCGCACCATCGCTTCGCGGCTGCAACCGTGAACTACGAAGAACAAGCGTGAATATAGGCGTATCAAAGAGCTTTTTTAGACGATTCTGCCCTTTCAATCCCCTACATTCACTCTTGTGCACTCCATAACTGCAGTAAAATTGCAGTACAAAAGCCATACTATATTTTACTGAAATTTTGGAAAATCAAGAAATATAAACCGGTTATTTTCGACCGGTTTATATTTTTGTCCTTTTCAGACCGCTAATTCAGCACTATAAGTTATAGCATAAAAGCGCCCCTCCTGATGTGCAACCTACATCAAGAGGGGTATATTATATTACGAACGACAAAAATATTACGTATCAGCACAAATGTAGTTAATAAATGTCTGAAGTGTGCTGATACGTAACATTTTAATAGCATTTACAACATCTTGCGTGTCTATTTTTGATATATCAAATGACATTCTTTACACCTCTTTCACATCTACTAATGCAGATTTCAGATTTATCCAAATCTTACACGTGCCTTTGTATTTTATAGGGCAAAAGTTTTCGTATGAACAAATACAACACGGATTGCTTTTCACAAAAAAACGTTTAATTTGCCCTTAAATGCAAAAAAACACCCTCCACTTTCATTAAAAAAGCAGAGAGTACTTTACATGCTTAAAAACAATTTACTTGGACGCAAAGGCCGCAAGTATCAGCTATATTTTGTTATTGGCAGCTTTACATCTTCGCCATTAAGGGCAATAACATATTCGCTATCCATATTATTTATGCAAGCATAGTAATGATAAACCGGTTCAATATCTGCTGACTGATTCTGTATTACGGAGATGAAGTTGGAACCACGATTGTCAGTTATATTGATTTGACCGCCATCAGTATTAAACACCGCGATATAATAATCCGAAGAGTTTTTATATCTGTATATATGAATAGATATTCCGTTGCAAAAATACTGAAACATATCTTTTGTTGCCAATGTACTGCTAATTTTCCAGCCTTTTTGCGTTTTAGGGACAATTTTATAAGTATTCACATTGTTTTTGCTTGCAATCACAAAGCTTGTTTCTGTTCCGCTGACTATATTGTCTATATCCCAGGAGTTTGTATAATGAAATGCTTTCTCAGGAGAAGAAAAGGTAATAAATGCGTTTTCAAACGGAATCAGGTACAACAAGCTGACAGTTATTGAAACAGCTATAAATGCTGCAATACAACATTTACGCTTATCTATTGTTTTTGTATATTTAATAAGGACAAAGAGAACAATAGCAATTATGAACCCAATGCCTAATCTGAACATTCCATACAACATTTTTTTCTCCTTTCTTACTACTGTGCCGGCACCGGTTGTGGAAACGTTTCCGGAGCTTGGGCTGGCTCACCTGAGGTTAGATAATAGGCAAGGGCTAAAAGCGCATATCCACTAAAACCTACATCGGTATATATTGTTTCCGTGGTTTTATCATCCCACTTAATTTCTGTAGTTCCAGTATATACAGCAGTTAAATTTGTGAAATTAACCTTTTGCCCAAAGCTTTTAGTAATGTCGCCGTTTATTATACCTCCTGTTATGCTAAGATTATCAACGGATAAGTTGATTTGAAGATAAGATTTGTAAGTGATAATTTTCACTCCGGCTGATGATGACCGAATAGGGTGTGTGGCATTTTTGTTCGCATATGCAGTTACTGCTTTAGTTTTTTTCTTACCAACACTACTTGTTACTGTTGTTGTACGTGCTCCAGTTTCTGCAGTAATCGGACAATAATTTGGGATAACAACGTCAACTGATTCTGAGGATGTTACCACCGTGTCGGTATTTGTCCCAAATGTATTACCTACAAAATTCTTAAATGCGTTCCACCTTTTTGAAAACCATTTCTTTACATCTTCCCAAGCATTACCGTTATTGCCTCTTCTGTTTACAGGATTGTTGCCACAATATGCAAACATATTTTTGTCTAACAATCCCTGTCCGGTTTGCACGTAACCGTCAGCATTCAAGAACCTGCCGACTTCGGGAGAATAATAGCGTGATTTGAGGTGGTAATAACCCGTCTCGCTGTCGTAATAGTAGCTTCTGTACCGCAGAGGGTTCGTTTGAGCCAAGGCGGTGTTGCCGGTTATTCGGGTTACGTTACCCCAAGCGTCGTAAATATCTCCGTTTTTATCGGCTATTGCGACTATATCGTTTTGTATATTCTACATATCAGCACAAATGTTGTTAAATATCTCCGTTCGTTGGCATTGGCGGTTACGTGCTAACTTTGTACTACTTTTAACTTGCCGACGGAATGATATAGGCTTTTGAAGCCGGACTATACGTGTAAATGGATGTTACATACAACCATTTGTTTTGCTGTAAATCATATTCCAAAAGAACAGCATATGCACCGCCTAAATCATCTGTGCATTCACCGAACGCATAGATTTTTCCGTTAATATACTGAATGGCATTGTCAACGAAAAAATCGTTTATGAAGTTACAACTGGTAACACGGATTTTTCTGTCTTTAAAAGAATAAACGGTTGAAACTCCGGTGCTTTCTTGGCTTATGTCATAAAATGAAAACGTCTTTTCCCATTGCGGAGTATGAATCTTTATGGCATTATCGCCGGCATACTCACCGTATATTTCCTGTACGGGAAATTCAAAATCGTCATAACCGTATTCTTTTGCCGAGCCCGATTTTAAATCGTATTCCCAGACAGAAGCATAGTCGTTGAGTACAATTTTACCGTCAAAATAATATCCGTTTCGCTTGCTGTATTCTGCTAAATTCATAAAATCGTCATACGCTGCGGCAGGATTTTCAAACACAAAATGAGTCTGAATAATATGCGTCTTTAAATCTACGGAAGATATACACCACTGCTTATTTGTTTTATCCGACTCGGAACATATAAAATAAGCTCTGTTATCGTAAATACAAAGTGTATCATAATAAGTTTTATGCTTCTTTTCACACAAATCAAAAAGCGAAATTACTTTTTTGCCCTTATATATATTGCCGTATGCTTCAACATAAGGAATATCCTCGCTTTCGCAAGATATAACGGTAATTTCCTTGTTAAAAGACTTAACGGGACGCGTTGCCGCGTTTGCAATATGCGGAATGGATACATAGAATAATACGGCGAGAACCAAAACACCCAATATAATCAGCAGTGTATAAACTCTTTCCTTGTTCATAATTACTCACTTCCTAAAATTTCCAATACTTTTGTTGGAATATACACATAAGGTCTACAATCACCTGTATATTCAATGTCAGCATCTGCTGTTGATTTGCGTTTAAGATGTAATTTATAGGCAATGTTATAAAATAGCCATTCTGATGACATATTGAACATTCTTTATGTAGTAATATTCTTCGCCGTTATAGGTGAAACCGAAAGCGTCGCCGTTGTGATACCGCAAAGGCAAAACTTGTCAGGAGTACTGCCGAAATCTTTAGAAACTTGGAATTATCCCAGCGGTTGCCTTTTGCCCCAAAAGGCGTTGCGTGCTGGTATAAGTTATTTAAGAACAGTTTAACAGAATTTCATATCCAACCGGATTTTTCTTTAACTGAATTAAACATTGCCATTATGGTAATTCCATTCAATACTCTATTGGTTGTGATAACCACCTCTCCACCGCAAAATACACCGCTTTTTTGCGAACCTTTGTACGGTGTTATCTTAATATTACTGTCAATAATACAGTATAATCTTTAAAGCCATGCTTTAAAATTGTCTATCATATATGTCTCGAAACGTTTCCAATTTACATTGTATGAATTTAAATCTTCATTATCTACTCGCTTGATATTACCTACATTCCCCAAAAATGTCAGTTGATTTTTAGGTATTGCTCTTGATGATGTGTTAAGTAGTGTTAATAAATATTGCTTTTTCATACCAGGATTATTTTTATATGCTATTGGCTTATAAAATTGGGGTATAAAGTCAATATTGTTTAACGAAGTTATGTCCGATAAAACACTATCAACTTTTTTGTAAAAATACACAACAGGTACTACGTGACCTGGATACCACGTGTTTTCGGCTACTTTCACAAAATAAACATACTTCTGATAAAAATCATTTTCTTTGGCATATTCACTATTGAATTGATAGGCAAAAACATCCCCTATTTTCCAGTCACACTTATAAAGACGGTGCTGAGAAATTTTCTTTTCAGGAGGTTGAGGGGAATTTAGCTTTTGTTGCAAATCCCTCAATACCTTTTCTCTTGTGACCGCAAGTTCAGGATTTTCTTCTTGCCAAACCGCTAAATCTCCACCTTTGTCAAGCCATGCAAGAGCCTGTTCTTTTACCTCTGGTAATAACCGCCCTAAATTCCATTGAGTGTCTGCCAAAGCAAACCAGAAAACTGGTGCACAAAAGACATCATCTAACTCGCAAGTGTACTCTTCAATCAACTCATTTGTGATTTGCTGGACAGTTTTTCCTTTTCGCAAATCAGCAAATCGGTCTTTAATATCAAGTGCTGTATCATTTTCATATAATCTTGCTCCCCAAGTTCCCATTTTCTCATCTCCTTAATATTCAGTCCAATAAAGAATTTCATTAGATACTTGATTCCACGCATAACCTAACATACCAACAGCGGCTTCTTTTTAAACACCTAACTTGGGATTAAAAGGACTTATTCCATTGATTTGATTATTGATTTTGTTCGCCGTATTTATCGTATGATAGTATGCCATAGCAGCTTGTTCTACTGCTCTAGCCTGAACATAATTGAGATTAGGCTGAATAACTTCTAGTTTCAAGCCTGCACGCGCCGGATTTGCTTCATGGGCTTTTTCTCGCTTAGCCACATCTGTAGTTCGCCCCACCTATTGAACTGTTCCGGTGTCATCTTTTAAAACATATACTGAATGATTTCGTTTTGCTGTTTTCTCTACCGTTTTTTCTGCAACAGCCGACGTTACAGCTGCTACCGTTGAAACACCTGCGACAATCATTGCGCCCGTTGCTACGCTTGCTGCGGTAGCAGCTGCTCCAGCTGATATTCCTCCAATTATGCCACCACCTGCAACGGCTAAAGCAGGGGCAGCTGCTCCACAGGTCGCTACAGTTACCGCTACAGCAGCTACAGCAACAGCAGCTACCGCAACTACTGTAAAAATTGTGCTTAACTTAGGCCAATTACCAGTTGGATCAGACATATTTACAGGGTTATTAAAACAATAGGCAAACATATTTGTGCCTTGAACATTTCCGATTTGTCCAATAGCAGCATCCGCGTTAATAAATCTACCGATCTCAGGATCGTAATAACGGCTGGATACATAGTAGAATCCCGTCTCGCTGTCGTAATAGTAGCTTCTGTACCGCAGAGGGTTCGTTTGAGCCAAGGCGGTGTATTATAAAATAAATATACACACTTCAACTGTTTCGCACGGCTTTCAACACCCAGAACCGTTCTCTCTATTATTATCTGCCAACAATTTGACGTCTTGCTCGTAATCGGTGTCAACGGAAATGGTTTCAACCATTTCCAAATCAATTACGGTAACACCGCTGTATTTACCGTAGTCATTTACGGTTTCAAGCTCAATTTGGGTGTCGGAAAAGCTTTTCAAAAAACCGGTTACGCTGTTCTCTTCATCCTCCAACGAAACCAAAAGTTTGCTGTTTTCGGCAAATTTCAGCAATGAAAAGAGAATGTTTTCTTCATCAGGTTCAAATTGCGGGTGACTTTGATGTTTTAATTTATACAGCGTCCCGATTTTATCTTCATACTCTCCGTCATAATCAACACGATAAACATTGCTTGCATATTCATATACAAATCCGTCGTATTCGCCACGTGTGTTAATGTGGGCTATCAGCACCTCGTCATCATTACAGGCGGTAATATATCCCGTCAGATGATGGCATGTGTCCTCTTTATCGAGGTATACGCTTGCAACCTTTCGCTTGTCTCGACAAAATTTTATGCTGTTTATAATATCCATATTATTTTACCTCCTTCTTTTCCAAGACGGTTTCATCTTTTTCTTTTCACTTTGACGCCCCGGTCTTGGTCTTGTATGTTTGTCATTAGTTTTTCTCTTTGAACCATTTTTAGTAGTCCTGTGTCCGGCAGACTGTGAACCATTTTTAGTAGTTTTTTTCCCAGATGTTTTATCGTAAACTATTTTTATTGCTAATAAAATAGTTACAACAGCCATTCCAACAAGTACTACTTGACCAATAATATTCCATGCATTTGCCCCGGCAAACGCCCATACATATAAACCATAACCTCCTACTATAGCTATTGCGCTATTTCCATCATAATCAACCATATTTACAGGATTATTAAGGCAATATGCAAATAAATTATTCTAAAGAACATTATTTTGGTCTTCATCAAGTACATCAACACTATCAGCATTTATAAACGTGCACAATTCTGGGTTGTAGTACCTTGATTTGAGGTGGTAATAGCCCATCTCGGATGGGTTCTGTTATGTACCCGAAGGGGGTGTCCCCTCCGGGGCCGTGTCTTTTCGGACGGTTACCTGCTGAAACAAAATGCCGTCTACCGGCAAGTAGCGCCGCTCGAATACCATGGCACTTTTATTTAACTATATATGAGCCTAACTTCTTTCTGCAAACAAAAACGTCCACAATGTTGCTTTATATTTTATATATTATTTAAGTATTCCGAGCTGTTATTAATATCACCTGTCACATTAAAGCATAATTTTTCATTTTCCATATAAGTTGAAATCGTGTATTCGTGCTCCAATCCGGTATAAGTCAAGCTATAATTACTGATGTCTTTAATATAAACTGTAGTTGTGCTTGATATGTTGCCGTTGGCAAAATTAAATTTGTGATTTTCAGAATCCGACACACTATCAGGAGCAACACTGCCGAAAATAGTCAAATAATAATCGTTAGTATCTTTTAGGTGGTAAAAGCTTACACTAACCCCTGAACCTGAACAATAGTAAATACGTTGGTTCTTTTTAGGAAATCCGACTATATATTTTCCGTCCTTTTTCAAAATCACTGCAGACCTAAACCTATTGGGAGAGGATTTCTGCCTGAATGAAACAAATGCCGAATCCTGACCGTATTCTATAAAGTCGATATTTCCCGAATACATATAATCAAATACCTCTTCAACATTATCGTATTTATGTATTTGTTCAATCGGAAAAACAACAGAAAGCTGATATAAAACCGCAACCATAACAAGTACAATAGCAACAATGCGTTTTCTATTTTTAGTACGTTTTGTAAAAAGCAATGCAAGCAAAACAGCAATACACGCTATAACAAGTCTTATTATATAAAACATAATGACACCACTTTTTTAATTATTCGGTTGTGGCTGCAATTGAGGATAACCGCTATATTCAGGCACATTTGTTATCCCAGCCAATGTGCCTACAGCTACAATTGGCCAAATCATACTTATATTACAGTAAATATAGTCAGTATTTTCAATTTGGTTATCTGCGCTCCAAGTATTACCTACAAAATTCTTAAATGCGTTCCACCTTTTTGAAAACCATTTCTTTACATCTTCCCAAGCATTACCGTTATTGCCTCTTCTGTTTACAGGATTGTTGCCACAATATGCAAACATATTTTTGTCTAACAATCCCTGTCCGGTTTGCGCATAGCCGTCTGCATTCAAGAACCTGCCGACTTCGGGAGAATAATAGCGTGATTTGAGGTGGTAATAACCCGTCTCGGCTGGATTCTGCTATGTACCGGCAAGCATCGCCGCTCGAATACCACGCACTTGTCAGGAATTCCTTGAAACCTTTAATGGCTTGGGATTATCCCAGTAGAATGTTAAAAATTTGTCGTTAATATTTCAATGAAATACTTATCCACCTCCTGACTTTCGTCAAAATATTCTGATATATGTTCTCTGACTCTTTTCCGTTTCCTTTCAATTTCTTTATCAGAACGGTTCTCCAACGCAAATAGTAGTTGTGCAAACATGTTCCCATTTTTGCTTGCTTTTTCAATTTGAATTTTCCCTTGTTGTTCTATTGCAGTATACTCCACTCCGGAATTGAGAAACAAATCTGGTCTAACTTCCATCATATATCCAAATAGCCATTGGCAGTTCTCATTAGCAGAAAATGCAGAATTGAAATACTTGAAACAATGACACAACATATCGGTCAATGTGTCATATTCGCCTTTTTTCAATGAAAGTACCGGTCCATCTAAAGTCAAGATATACCAAGTGTTAACCGATAGTTTCAAAAACAGCGAAACATTTTTTCTATCTGCTGTCAGCTTTTCATGCGAATACCGGACACAATCAATCCATTTTCCCTCAAGCTCAAGCTTTCGAGTATATTCATCGCTGTATAAAATCATATTATCACCTTGTTTTCACCCATGCATCAGATATTTTAATTACACCGTCAATATTAGCATATCGGACGACAACATTATTTCTAACTTGCTTCGTAAATTAAAGCTCTACCTTGTCTGTTAATCAGCGTCGTTGCACCTTTTTTATAGTAGTGTTAATTAAACCTTTAACATTTTTCCAAGTAGCATTTCTAAAGACTCGTCCTCATGCATGTTTGCTTTGCATAATATGATGTATTGTGTTTCTACTTACAGATGAAAGCGACCTTGAAACAGATTTTATAACTAATCCACTTGAGGTTTTTGCCCCCAGAGCAACACCTACGCCATAGCGTACAAATCCCCCTATTGCACCTCCAATAACTGCACCAACCAAACCACATCCAACAACGTACCTCCAACGCTGTCCTTTTGGAATATTGCTTTTTACAGTACGGTGCCATTTTTATCGGCTATTGCGACTATATCGTTTTGTACATTCTTTATGTAGCAATATTCTTCGCCGTTATAAATGAAACCGAAAGCGTCGCCGTTATCATCATACATAAAGATAAGCGTTTCGCCGCTCGTCTTTTGACCTGCCAATATGCTTCCGTTATAGAAATATTCGGTCTTTACGCCGTTTACGGTTTTGCTTACTCTGGTTAATAAAGGTGTTACGTATCAGCACAAATATAGTTAATATATATCTAAAATGTCCCGACACGTAACAAGGTTGAAAAACGTTGTCAAACTATGGCTTTTGCAATACTATTTCAGTACCGTTTACAGTTAAGCTGTATGACGAATCGAAGTTAGGAATATGAGCATAGTAAGTAGTATACGTCTGTCCGAGAGAATCTTCGCCACTTTTAAGAGGTTCAAATTCGCTATTGTACTTATCGGAAATAATCAAGTCTTTGTCGGTTTTATTAAGGATAGTTATAAAATAATCTTTTGTGCCTTTGCTTTGGTAAACATCTAAAAAACCGAAATCATAATTTTGTACAATTATTCTTTTGGCATTGATATTTTTACTTGCTTTCCATCCGTCAGCGGTTTTGGGCATAAATGCATACGTTACCTTGTCCTTGTCTTTTTGGCTGCCGACAACAAAATCGCAATCGTCTCCTTCTACAACAAGTTCAATGTCGGATTTGCCATAAACATAATGATAAGCCGAGTCGAGAGATTTAAATGTTATAAAACTGTTTTCAAACGGTATAAACGATAACACCGTCGGCAGTATTCCCGACAAACATAAAAAAACAATATACAGGGCTTTTTTATGAACGGTTTTTGACCTTTTTATCAACACGAAAGAACATATTAAAAATATACATCCGATTAGCAGTCTGATAAAGCTATACATTTTTATAATACCTCTCGATTAGTATATATGCGAATTGGTGTTTTTGCGCCTGTATCAGTTTTTAGTTTGACTGTTTCCTCACTATTTTACCGTCAAACAATTCTTCAAACTGCTCGATTGTGCCAATATAGTTTATAAATTATTAAACTTGCTTTCTGCCGTTTTAAATACATAGTTGCTTTTAAGGAAAATACATATAAGCAATAATTCTATAAAAACAGACACGACAAATAATAATTTAACTGTAAATTCTTTGGCAGAGGTTTCATATAAAACATTTTTGTTTTTATCAATAATTTTATATCGCCCGAAATTATTTTTTAAAAAATATTCATTGTCAGATGTCACGAAATGTTTTTTTGACTTCTCTATATCGGTATATGTTTTTGAATTAACATCTTCACTTTTTTTAATTACATTACCTTTCAAATCAATTTCATACACGAATTCTGCCGTAGATAATACAATAGTATCATCGGTTACAGTAAAAGCATATGACCGAGAAGTTTGAGGATTTATCTCTAAAATCTTCTCTGTTCCGCTATAAACCTCTATTGCATTATCTCTTCCTACGTATAATAATTTTTGACTGTCAAGGGCAAATCCGCAAAAAGAAAAAGTGTGAAAAGCGCCAAGAAAAACTGAAAGAACAGTTAGGAAACCAAATAATACGAAGCAAAAAATAAGTTTAGTATTCTTCACATTCATCACCATTCCATTATCCTATTGTAAATATTATTCATTTCATCGTAAATATTAAATCCATACACCCACGAATAACCTATCTCTCCATGTATTTCTGCCGGAATGCATGAAACGCCAAAACCGGTAGAAATAGTTGTCCCTTGATAAACATCATTAGTTGTTGAATCGGGAAAGACTACATATTTCAGTCCTAAAGATGCTCCTATATCTATACTACCACCAATTTGTGCCGAAGTCCCTTTTTGATGATAAATTGTCGGGGCGTTAGTTTTGCTTTTATATTTAGAAAGTGAGGCAGATGGTGTTCCTCCTCCGGTATTAGCCGATACAATAATGCCAACATTTCCTTTCCTATCTTTCGTCACACAGAACCGCCCCCGTGTTAATTTTTCTGTTATTTTATTCGTTAAGGGTGATCAACGATATTAGCATAATCGCTATAAACAATAACATTTGCGTAATATAATGCTTGGCGTTCGTAATAATTATTCAAAATATCATCCGCATAACACCATTCATCATGATGTTTTATCCATTGAAAATAATGAGTTAATTCATGAGTTATTGATACAAGAATTACAGCTAATGCATCATCTTTGCCACTCCTATTTAGCAAATCATAATAGTCGCCAACAGCAACTCTGATAAAAGGTTCGTTCTTTATATCAAATGGGCCAAAAAAAGAAGCACTGGCTTTCTCTCCGGCACAGCTTATAATTTCACAACTGGATTTTAAATATATTGGCACTCGAATTGGGAAGTAGTATTGCGTACGTAGCCAATTAACATATTGCTTACATGCACGTTTCACTTCAGGGTCTACATTCTTATCAAATTTCAGTCGAATTCCGGGTCTTGATTTTTCGCAAATATATTCATTCCAATTGTTTGACGTCCATAATTTTCTCATTATTTATCAAGATAATTCTTATAATATATTCCGAGAATTATTACTATTATAATAACAACAGGTGACACAAACAAGCCTATTGTCAAAACCTTTTGAAAAGCCATCGGCATACTCAAACTTGCAAAAGATAGGATTAAAAATATAACATTCGGTATCATAGAAAAAGTATATATATGGTCTAATTTATCATACAATTTGGGGTCGGGAGCATTACTCCTCATCCATGCACGAAAACTATTTTGCAAGTTTTGCCTGCCCGTAGACTGTTGCATAAGCTCGCCTCTTTTTTCTCTAACTCCCTCAGGGGTTGTTCCACCGGCTTTACATACCGATTTCCATAATATTTTGCGGCTTAATGAAGTTATCACCTGCATAACAATAAAAAATACAAGATAAAAAATTACTTTGTTTTCAATATTCATAATTATTCCTCCAAACTAATCTCCTACATAGCCTAATTTTGAGGCCATTTTCAATACTTCGCTTTCTCTGCCTACTGTTGATATAGCATAGAATAATGTGTTGTCGCCGTCGGTTATACGCTCAAGCTGCCCGCCGCACCACTCAAACGACTTGCTGCCGAAAGTGATGGGATTGCCGATTTCGTTATAGATCACAGCCTGACCGTTAAAGTATGTGTTACGTACATTTCCAAACACTTATGTTTTTAGTTTGACTGTTTCCTCACTATTTTACCGTCAAACAGTTCTTCGAACTGCTCGATTGTGCCATTTGTTAAAAGGGCTTTTTGGCAATTTAATTCTGTCACGGGTGCTCTCTGGTTGTGGCGTACTCATCTATTATATAACGTGCATATCTGCTTGCCTGTCGCTCTCTGCCCAATGATGTTAGTTGAAGATTATTTATCCACTGATAGTAGTGAGTCAATTCATGAGCCAATGAAATAAGAATTGAAGCAAGGGCATTATCTTTTCCGTTCTTGCTTAGCAATTCCTCATAATCGCCTGTTGCAATTCTGATATATGGTTCATCATAGTATGAATAGGGCTCAAAAAAGGTTCCAACTACATAATCGCCGTCTTTTGCTCGAATCCTTTCTGCCTCTTTAACATAAACAACAATCCTTACCGGAAAGTAATACTCTGCACGCAACCATTTTCCTAATTGTAAGCATGCACGTTTAACTTCCGGGTCAACATTTTTGTCACATCGAAACCGTAACCCAGTTCGCCCGGAGCCGTCTTTCGGCAAAATCTTTTCCCAGTTATCTAATCTCCAAATATGCATATTATTTATACTTTCTATGTCCTCTGCCGGGTGTATGTTCCGTTTGCGGTTTCGAGGGACTTGACCGTTGTCGACGTTCTGTTGCCGACAATTATCAAAAACTAAAAAAACGGACAATATCATAGATATTATCCGTGCGTAAATTTAAAGTTTTTTAATTTGCCGCACGTTTTTTATCAAGCCGTGAAATTTTACCGCATGGGGCTTGCACTCCCGTTCAGCTGTATTTTAAACGTTGTTTACTGTAACGGCATGTTATCATATTAACAGAATGTATTAAAAAAGTCAATAAATGTTCGTATTATCAAAATCGATATCAAAAAGCGTTGTCAAACAGAATCATATAAATTATTGAATTTGCAAGCATTTTTTGATAAAATATCTATAAAGGAGGTCTTATGATGATACTCAAATTAAAACCCGCGTTCAAAGATTATATTTGGGGAGGAACAAAACTTCGGGATGATTTCGGATTTAAAAGCGACTTAAAAAAAATCGCTGAGGGTTGGATGCTGTCTTGTCATAAAGACGGCGAAAATATTATTGACGGCGGAAAATTTGACGGTAAAACATTGTCCGAAGTCATTAAAGAAACAGGGAAAGATATACTCGGAACAAAGGCACAAAAATATGACTTTTTCCCCATTCTCATAAAACTGATTGACGCTAAAGATAATTTATCCGTACAGGTGCATCCAAATAATGATTATGCGCTTCGAGTTGAAGGCGAATACGGAAAAACCGAATGCTGGTATGTGATTGATTGTGACGAAGGCGCTGAACTGATATACGGATTCAAGAAAAAAATTTCAAATGAAGAATTCAAAAAACGCATTGAGAACAATACATTTTTAGATGTAGTAAATCATGTGAAGGTTAAAAAGGGTGAATTTTTCTTTATCGAATCCGGCACACTACATGCAATCGGAAAAGGAATTCTTCTTGCGGAAATTCAGCAAAATTCCAATACGACATATCGCGTATACGATTACAACCGTTTGGGAGCTGACGGAAAGCCAAGAGAGCTACACACCGAAAAAGCCCTCGACGTTACAAAATGCGAACCACCGAAAAATAACGGTGTAATGCCACCTGTTGTTAAGAAAGATGGCTATGACGAAAAACACCTCACTTCGTGCGAACTGTTCTCGGTCAAAGACATTACCGTAAACAAAAGCTATTCCTCCGTAGCCGACAGCAATTCGTTTGTATCCATTCTCGTTATCGACGGCAACGGCTCTTTGATTTGCGAAAACGAAACATTTCCGTTGTGCAAAGGCGACAGTTATTTTATAAGTGCCGATAGCGGAGAATTCAAAATATGCGGAAATGTAAATTTAATTGAAACAAGGGTATGACTTTTTAAATTGACATATTGACAATATATCTGTACCGTCATATAATGTTAATGCAAAATATTGCTGTCTTCGAGGCGGGGTGAAATTCCCCACCGGTGGTAAAAGTCCACAAGCTTCGGCTGATCGGGTGAAACTCCCGAACCGACGGTACAGTCCGGATGAAAGAAGATGTACTTAAGCTACACTTTCACCTCGCAGGTTATATCTGCGAGGTTTTTATTTTGTTTGGCAGCATATTTCAGCAAAAATATGAAAGGTCTGATACCATGTCAAACAACAAAAATGAAAAGAAAAAAATAATGTCGGGATTTCAAATCAGAAAAATGACTGTAACAGCCATTTTAGCGGCTGTTTCAACCGTCCTTATGTTTCTGAGCTTTAATGTTCCGTTTATGCCGAGCTTTATCAAAATGGATTTTTCAGAGCTTCCGGCGCTGATTGCTGCGTTTGCATACGGCCCGTTAAGCGGTGTTATTGTTTGTCTGATTAAAAATCTGATTAATCTTTTAAGTACACAAACCGGCGGAGTCGGTGAACTATCCAACTTTATTTTGGGATGTGCATTTGTGCTTCCCGCGGGACTGATTTATAAGCACAAGAAAACCAAAAAAAGTGCTGTTCTCGGCGCACTTCTCGGAGCCGTAATAATGGCAGCATTCAGTATGGTTTCAAACTATTATATTGTTTATCCGATTTATACCAAGTTTATGCCGATGGACGTTATAATTGCTGCATACAGTTCTATTTTGCCTTCGATTAAAAATCTTTGGCAGGCTTTATTTGTATTTAATTTACCATTCACTTTTGCTAAAGGTCTTGTAAATGTTCTGATAGCAACGCTTATTTATAAGCCGCTGTCCCCTATTTTAAAAGGCAAGAATATTTGAGTTGATTTTATTGACAAACGTTGACAAAAATAGTAGAATATAATCAAATAAATAACAATCCTTATAAAGAGTGGCGGAGGGATCGGCCCTGTGAAGCCCGGCAACCTGCACTTAGATGCAAGGTGCTAAATCCCGCAGCATTTTGTGCTGAGAGATAAGGTGAGTTCTATGGGACGCCTTATGCGGATTCAGCACGGGCGTTCTTTTTTTGATTGTTAAACATAAAGGAGTAATTTTAAAAATGGCGAAACATCTTTTTACATCAGAATCGGTTACAGAAGGACATCCTGATAAAATATGCGATAATATATCCGATGCCGTTCTTGATGCTATTCTCGCACAAGATCCTGACGGCAGAGTTGCTTGCGAAACAACTTGTATAACCGACCAAATAATGGTTATGGGTGAAATAACCACGAAGGCAAAAATCGATATTGAGAAAATTGCAAGAGATGTTGTTTGTGAGATAGGCTACGACTCACCTGAAAAAGGCTTTGACGGACATACCTGTAAGGTTCAAATCGCTATTGACAAGCAGTCCCCGGACATAGCTCTCGGCGTAGATAAATCATACGAGCTGAAAGAAGGGTATGATGACAGTTATAATCTTCACGGTGCCGGTGATCAGGGTATGATGTTTGGTTACGCCTGCGACGAAACCGAAGAGCTTATGCCGCTGTCAATTTCACTTTCACATAAGCTTGCAAAGCAACTTACAAATGTCAGAAAAGACGGCACACTCCCCTATCTCCGTCCGGACGGCAAAACACAGGTTACCGTTGAATACGATGAAAGCGGTGCGCCCAAAAGAGTTGACACTATTGTTATTTCCTCTCAGCACAGTGCTGATGTCTCTCTTGATCAAATCAGAAGTGACATAGTAAAATATGTTATCAAGCCCATTGTTCCCGAAAATCTTTTAGATGACGATACAATTATTTATGTGAATCCTACGGGCAGATTTGTCACAGGCGGCCCTGCAGGTGACAGCGGTCTTACAGGAAGAAAAATTATTGTTGACACATACGGCGGTATCGGTCGTCACGGCGGCGGTTGCTTCTCAGGAAAGGACCCCACAAAAGTAGACCGTTCTGCTGCTTATGCTGCGCGATATGTCGCCAAAAATATTGTTGCGGCAGGTCTTGCAAAAAAATGTGAAATTCAAATTGCTTACGCAATCGGCGTAGCACATCCTGTTTCTGTTATGATTGATACATTCGGAACAGGCATAATTTCCGACGATACTTTAAGTGAAATTGTCACCGAAACATTTGATTTGCGTCCGGCGGCTATAATTGACAGCCTCGACTTACGCAGACCTATTTATCGTCAGCTCGCTGCATATGGTCACATGGGCAGAACCGACCTTGATCTTCCGTGGGAAAAGACCGATAAAGCCGTTGAGTTGAAGCAAGCGGCCGGAATTTAAGAAACTGTATAAAACTCTTTTTTTGGTTCATAATAACAATGAACTATTTAAAGGAGTTGAAAACTGATGTTAGACAGAATTGCGTTAATCCTTGTTATCATCGGCGGTATCAATTGGGGTTCAATCGGACTTTTCAAGTTTGATATTGTCGGATGGATATGTGGCGGTCAAGATGCAGTTATCAGCAGAATAATATACACTCTTGTTGCGTTGGCGGCAGTATGGTGTATATCATTGCTATTCAAGCAAAATGAAATTCTATCCTCCGATAACGGCGAAAAAAGTGCATAAAACTAAAAGTCCGGCTCAGCCGGACTTTTTTTCTGTAATCTTTGTTTTATCTGCAATGACGTAAATCATATTGTTTGTGTAATACACGACTTTACCGGGTAGTGCTCCCGACGGCTTTTTAACATTTTTTACTAATGTATAATCAACCGGTACCTTAGTATTTTCCTTTGCAGAACTATTACAAGCCGCTATAATCGCAGCCTCCGAAATTGCAAGGTCTGTAAATTCACGTTTATCGGAAACAAGTATTGTATGTGAACCCGGAACACCTTTGGTGTGAAACCACATATCATAATTTTTGGCTGTTTTAAATGTAAGTTTATCGTTTTGCAAATTATTCCTACCGACAAGAACCCTGAAGCCCTCACTTGTTACATATTCAAGCGGAGGAAGTTCTCGAGGCTGTTTTTGCTTTGCGATTTTATGCTTCTTTATAAAACCGCCTAAAACAAGCTCATTTCGTATACTTGCAATTTCACTCTCTGTTTCGGCACGCATAAGGCTGTCTTTTACCGAGTCAATATAAGATAATTCCTGTTCACCGGATTCAATTAAATCGGCGAGCATTTTTTCTGCAGTATGCGCTTTTTTATACTCCTTGTAGTATTTCTGTGAGTTTTTTGCGGGAGATAAAGCCGGATTTACAGGTATTTTAACAAGACGATTGTTGTCATAATAATTTTCAACCTCATAATACGAACAGCCGGAGCTTAATTTATATTGGTTAGCACTTATAAGCTCTGCATATGTTTTCAACGTGTCTTTATCATCACACTTTTGCAATTCCGCCCTTTGGTTAGCTATTTTACGGACAAGGCGTTCTGTCGTATTATTCAGAATTTTTATTATATCCCTAGCCTTCACCTTCATACGCAACGCAAGGTCTCGTTCATAATAAAAAACATCAAGAGCTTCCGAGACCGACGCAAAAGTCTTTTTGCTAAAGAGCCTACCGTATTGCTTGATATCAATTATCGAAAAATCATATGGTTTACCGTCAACATCAAACAATACGGTAACACCGACTTTATCGCTCACCAAATATACCTTTAATTCGGATACAGCTTTTTTGAGTATATCGCTGTCGCACTCCGAAACCGCAAGATCTTCTTCAAAAGCTTCGTACGCAATTTCTCGACACATAAGAGGCGAAGAACCCTCTATTGAAAACAACAAAGACTTGCTCATTTTCAAATGAGAATTCAACAGTACCGAAGTACAAATATCTTTGACTTCGTCCTTGAGAATATTGCATTTTTTCTGCTGCGGCGGCAACACATATGTTACGGAAGGCAATATTTCTCTGACGGATGATTTATTTTCGTCAACCCTTTTTACCGCATCGATTATTTTCCTGTCATTGCCGATAAGTATAATATTACTGTGTTGAGCCATTATCTCGACACAAACCGAGAGATTAACCTTATCTCCTATTTCGTTAACTGCATCAAAATCAAAAAACAGTATTCTGTCAAGGCCCGATTGACGAATGTTTCGGAGAATTGCTCCTGTAAGTTTTTTTCTAAAAAGCATACAAAGCATTGGCGGTTTTTGCGGGTTTTCAAGCGAATGAGAGGTCAAATGCACCCTTGCCGAGCTCGGTTCTGCCGACATAAGCAGTTTATATGCACCGTTTCTTGTTCGCATATTAAAGACCAATTCAAGCCTTGACGGCTGATTGACCCGTTCAACTCTCGCTCCTATTAACTTTTCGGCTATTTCGTCTTTAATAAAATGTAATGTAATACCGTCAAGAGCCATAATGATATATCCTCAAATATTCTTAATCGGAGTTTTTTGTTCCGCAATTTTAAATTGTATATCTTTAAACTTATCCTCAAGCAATTTACACAAGCTCACTACAGCCGGAAACTCAGTCTCATAATGCCCGGCAGAAACAAGTAATATTCCTTCATCGGTTGCATCCAGAAACTCATGATATTTTCCGTCTCCCGTAACAAGTGCATCAGCGCCGGCTTTTTTTGCGTCAGATGCAAAATCCGAGCCTGCACCGCCGCATACCGCAACAGTCTTTATTTCTTTTGTACAGTCATTATATCTAAGGTGCGCCGAAAGACATTTGCTCACATATTCCGAGAACATATCCGAGGACATCGGTTTATCAAGCTCACCTATCATAAAGCAGCTGTCATTACTTGAAACAACATTATGCAAATTCAGTTTTTGTGCCAGAACCTTATTTACACCAATGGGAGATAAATCATAGTTAGTGTGGGCGGAAATAACCGATATGCCGTTTTTAAAGCAAATTGCTGCCGGTGTTTTTTCGGTAAGTGCAGACAAAGAACCGAAAATTACCGGATGGTGGGAAACAATAAGGTCATACTTTCCGTCAATCGCTTCATTCAAAACTTCTGCAGTAATATCAAGCGTAACCAAAGCCTTTGAAATAACACAGTTACCGCAATTTACCAAAATACCGCTGTTATCCCATTCAAGTTGTAAAGAAAACGGTGAAAAACTGTCAATATAGTCATATATTTCGCTTAGCCTGCTCATATTTAATTTCCTCCAAAATTTTGCCTATTTTGTTTGCATCATAACCGGAATTTATAAGCGCCGTATACTTTTTTTCAAGCCTGTTTACAATTCTATTACAAAATTCAATTTCATCCGGATTATTGCTGTAAATCAGATTTCCGACATAGAAGTACCACTCGCCAAAATCAGCCTCTTCTTCGGTATATTCGGCGGACAGTGCAAGATACAGTCTTTTACCTTCTCTTACAACCGTTTCCTTTGTAATTTTATAACCGTTATCGCACAAAAAAGCCCTCAAATCTTCAAAATGAGTCATTGGCTGCATAATAATCTGTTTATTATTTTTAAGCCATGGTGCGTCACCGATTATTTTAGCTATAAGTTCACCGCCCATACCCGCTATAACAACGGCGTCGGCTTCGGTCTCTTCAATATTTTCAAGTCCGTCGGAAAGCCGTAAAACCACTCTATCTTCAAAACCGTATTGTTTAACGGTTTTTGCCGCATTATTTAACGGTCCTTCGTTTATATCAGAGGCCACAACAGTTTCAGCAAGATCATTTTGTAATGCGTAGACCGGTATGTATGCGTGATCGGTTCCGATGTCGGCAAGCTTTTTGCACGGAGTAATCAATTCTGCTGTTTTCAGCAAACGAGGAGTTAAGTTAATCATAATTACCGTAATTTAAAGGCTGTGTTTTGAGCACAGCCTTTCTAAGTCAGTTATTTTTTCCTTTTAAAAATTCGTTGATATTCTCAACAAGCACGTCCGGGTCAACACCGTGAACCATACAAGCCTGCTCTACTGTTTCGCCGCGCGAAGCCGGGCAACCCAAGCAATGCATACCCATTTCAAGGAAAAAAGGAGCTGTATCTCTCTCGGCATCAAGAATGTCGCCGATTGTCATATCTTTATTGATTTCTGTCATAAATAAAACCTCCGATTATGCTTTTGCGACCGCTAATTTGACTTTACCGTCGCCTATCTCTACTTCTTTGGTAAGATCCGCGTCAGAAAGAGTTCCGCCGAGGATAAGTTCATCGGCAAGAAGCTCCGACTTAATGTATTCGGTCTTTTCTTTGAGAGCACCAATAACGGCTGTGTCAAGAGACTCAATTGCCATTTTAACTCTCTGCTCTACCTCATACCCTGCTTCTTTTCTTATAAGCTGGCACTGTCTTACCGTATCACGTACCAAGCCCTCTTTAATGAGTTCGTCGGTAAGCACGGTATCCAACGCCACAACGCCCTTATTATTCTGAAGCTCGGCAGATACAATACCCTCTTTAGTTTTTGTCTGGACACTGAATATATCAGCGGCAAATTTATTGTCCCAACCGGGAACGGAAACTTCATCTCCCTGTTCAACTGCAGAAACAAGCTTCGTCATATCATCCTTTGAAAGTGTTTCAAGGGTTTGCTTCATCTTGTTAACATTCTGCTTAAGAACAGCACCGGCTACCTTAAAGTTTACGGTCAGATATTTATCCTCAAGAACATTAACATCATCAATATATTTAATATTCTTAATGTTAAGCTCATCAAGTATTATCTTTTCAAATACACCTATTTTATTTGCCGTTTCGCTGTCACAACAAACATAAAGTGTTGAAAGAGGCTGGCGAACCTTGAGCTGCTGCTCATTGCGAAGTCTCATTGCGGTAGCTATTATCTCTCTTGAGACAGCCGTTTTTTCAACAATTCCGTCATCCTCAAATCCCTCAATCGGCTTCGGCCAATCGCAGAGATGTACGGAAATCGGTGACGAAGGCATAACTTTTCTCGTAAAGTTCTGCCAAATATGCTCTGTCATAAACGGAATAACAGGTGACATAACAAGAGTTGCAGTATTAAGAGCGTAATAAAGCACCCAATAAGCAGTCATCTTATCTTTTTCATCGCCGGTTTTCCAGAAGCGACGACGATTTGTCCTTATATACCAATTTGATATATCGTCAACAAATACCTCAAATTCTTTTACAAGCATATAAACTTTATAGTCATCATAAAGCGCTTTAGCTTTTTTCAGGAATTCATTGGTACGAACAACAAGCCATATATCCGTAGGAGTCATCGCAGACTTGTCCGGTGTGTAATTTTCAAAATTAGGCTTATCGATTTTTGCATATGTCTCAAAAAACGTAAAAATATTCCAATATGAAAGAAGCTTTCTTCTCGCCTCATCGCCGAGATTATAACCAAAACGAACATCGTTTGACACAGGAGCACCTGCATATAAATAGCGGACTGTGTCAGCACCTATTTTTTCAGCCGCCTCATCGAATTTAATCATAAATCCGGTTTTCGAGAACTTTCTGCCATCTTCGGCTATTACGGCACTATTAGTGAGAACTCTCTCATAAGGAGCTTTACCCTCAAGCACAACACTCATAAAGAGCTGTGAATAGAACCAAAGTCTAACCTGCTCGTGCATTTCGGTAACCCACTCTGCGGGGAAGTTCTTTTTCCATTCTTCCTTATCACGGAAATAGCCGAATGTTGAGTAAGGAACAATGCCGGCATCAAGCCAAACATCACCGATTTCAGATATACGCGAAACCTCTTTGCCGCAATGCGGGCATTTAATTTTAATCTTATCCACCCAAGGTCTGTGAAGCTCGGGCAGTTCATCAACAAGTTTAGGGTCAACCGCAAGAGAACGAAGCTCTTCCTTAGAACCTACAACGGTTACATGACCGCAATCACAAGGGTAAAACGGAAGCGGCATACCGTAATAACGCTTACGGGAGATGTTCCAGTCTCCCATATTATTTAACCAATCGTTCATACGTTTGCCGTTTGATGCAGGCTCCCACTTAACGGTATTGGCGGCTTCGATAAGCTTCGGACGTAATTCATCTGTTCTGATGTACCAAGCCGGTACAAGTCTGAACACAACCTCCGATTTACATCTCCAGCATACGGGATAGCTATGCTCATGCGGTTCAACCTTATAGAGCTTATCATCAGCTTTAAGGTGCTCAAACACCTCATCTGCAACGGTATGGCTGTCTTTTCCGGTCATCCAGCCGAAGCCGTCAAGATATATACCCATATCATCAATGGGCATTACTTTTGCGAGACCGAGTTTTTCACCAAGCTCAAAGTCTTCGACGCCGCAACCAGGAGCTATATGCACTATGCCGGTACCTTCGTCTGCGGCAACGTCCTCCCAAGCAACGATTTTATGGTCAATACCGCTTTGGGCGGGAATATCCGGGAAACATGTTTCATAATGATAGCCTACAAGCTCAGATCCCTTAAACGCACGAAGCACTTCGACTTTATCGTCGCCGAGATAACCTATTGCATTCTTAGCGAGAATCAGAGTTTTTTCATCGCTTTTAACCTTTACTTCAACATAATCAATTTCGGGATTGACTGCAAGCGCAACATTAGAAGAAAGCGTCCATGGAGTTGTTGTCCAAACAAGCATTTTGGACGGTATTTCTTTAATCGGGAGCTTAAAATATACCGAATTGTGCGTCATCATTTTGTATGAGCCTGTCATTTCGTGCTCGGATAGCGATGTTCCGCATCTAGGACACCAAGGCATAGGCTTATACTCACGCTGAATCCATCCGTGCTCATCACATTTTTTAAGGAAATACCAAATACCGCCTATATTTTCATCGGTGTTAGTATAGTAGGAATGGTCCCAATCCATCCATTGGCCGAGTCGTTTGGACTGTTCGGTAATAATCCCCGAAAAATGCTTGACACGGTCTTTACAAGCTTTTGTAAACTTGTCCATACCGTAGTTTTCAATATCCTTTTTAGTCTTAAAACCAAGGGCTTTTTCAACCTCAACTTCGACCCATAGTCCCTGTGAGTCAAATCCGTTTTGGTAACGGCAATCACATCCTTGCATTGCATGATAGCGAATAAAAATATCTTTTATACTTCTGCCCCAAGCGTGGTGAATACCCATAGGGTTATTAGCTGTTATAGGACCGTCAAGGAATCGGAACATTTTGTGACCACGATTTTTTTCGCGGAGCTTTTCAAAGCACTTTTCCTTTTCCCAAAAATCCATGACTTCATGTTCCATATCTACGAACATATTTTTTTCATCTGCCACTTTATTTTTTCCCCTTTCAGAGCACAATTATTAAAGCCATAATATTTAGATTATATCTAAAAAAGTCAATATTTACAAGGCTTTTTACTTATTTTTTTCATTAAATTTCGGAATGATGTTAGTTTCATCGACAATATATATAGGGCGGTTTTTCACTTCAAGATAAATTCGAGAAATATACTCGCCCGCTACGCCGAGAGACAGCAATATGAGGCCCCCTATAACAAACACGGCACATATCAATGAAGGATACCCGGGTACGTCAGAACCATAGATTAAAGTTCGTATAAAAATATAAATCGCATAAACTATTCCGATCAAGCTGAATACAGACCCTATATACAGCGAAATCTTTAAGGGTGCAGTCGAAAATCCTATAATACCGTCAAGCGCGTATCGCAGCAATTTCCAAAATGACCATTTCGTCTCACCTGCCACGCGGCTGTTGTTCTCATGTTCAAACCATTTCGTCTTAAATCCTACCCAACTGAATATCCCTTTGGAAAATCTGTTATATTCCGGCATAGAAATTATTGCATCGACAACCTTACGCTTCATTATTCTGAAATCCTGCGCACCGTCCTCAATACCCGTGTCCGAAATTTTATTGATAAGTTTATAAAACTGCTTTGAGAAAACACTTTTAAGCTTTGCCTCGCCTTTTCTGTCTATGCGCCTTGCGGCAGCTATATCGTAATCTTCGTTAATAAGCACATTCATCATATCCGGAATCAAATTCGGTGAGTGCTGCAAATCGGCGTCCAAAATTCCGACATATTCTGCGTCCGACATCTTCATACCGGCAAGCATGGCGGCTTCTTTGCCAAAATTGCGCGAAAAAGAAATATATTTTACATAATCATATTTTTCCGCATAATCACGCAGTAAACCGAGTGTATTATCGCGGCTGCCGTCGTTAACAAAAATAAACCTTACCGAAACATCATTCATTTTATCTTTGACATCTTTTAACGCTTCAAAAAAAATAGGTAAAGACTCCTGCTCGTTAAAGCAAGGAATCACAAGATCAAGCTTTCTCAAAGATATGCACATCCTTTAATTGGTCTTATGATAGTATAACATATTATACGTTAAAAAAAAACAAAAATATAAGCGGTATAAAAACCGCTTAAAATTTTAGTTTTATTGTTTTTTCTCGGATAAGTATTTTTGCTTTGTTGCCTGACCGCCTCTTATATGTCGTTCGGCTTTATTAACCTCCAAAACCTCTCTGACTTCTGTATACAAACCCGGATTTATCCTCCTAAGTCGCTCGGCAACATCCATATGTACTGTTGATTTGCTCACCGAAAACACCTTAGCTGCCGCTCTTACGGTGGCTCTGTTTTCAACAATATATTCTCCCAAGATCACAGCGCGTTCTTCAACAGTATCGTTCAAAACAAATCCCTCCTTAGTCTATCAATAATTGATATGACAAAGGAGGGACAAATATTCTTAAATTATTTTAGGCGTAAATTACTTTGTGCCGAATATTCTGTCACCGGCATCACCAAGACCGGGAATAATGTAGCTGTGCTCATTAAGTCTCTCATCAAGAGCAGCGCAGAAAATATCAACATCGGGATGAGCCGTCGTAAGAGCTTCAAGACCCTCGGGAGCGGCAATAATACCCATAAATTTAATTGATTTCGGATGGAAAGTCTTTATCTGATCTATTGCATCAATAGCGGAACCGCCTGTTGCAAGCATAGGATCAAGCACGATTACTTCACGCTCCGAAATATCAGACGGTAACTTGCAATAATACGGAACGGGCTTTACCGTAACCGGATCACGATACATGCCGATGTGGCCAACCTTTGCCGAGGGAACAAGCGCCAAGACGCCGTCAAGCATTCCGGTTCCGGCTCTGAGTATCGGAACGAATGCGAGTTTTTTACCCGAAATAACTTTAGCTTTAGCAATGGCAATAGGAGTTTCGATTTCGACTTCCTCAAGAGGAAGATCGCGAGTAGCCTCGTAGCACATAAGCGTTGCTATCTCTGAAACAAGTGCTCTGAATTCTTTAGAACCGGTATTTTTATCTCGGAGCAACGTCAGTTTGTGCTGAATAAGCGGATGGTTGGTAATAGTAACCTTACCCATAATTAGCCTCCAATAATTTAAATTTCTAAAATATTATATAACAGCCGTCAATAAAAGACAAGATATTTTTATTTGTTTTCGATATCGGTTATTTGGTCTATTCTTCTTTGATGGCGGCCTCCCTCAAATTCGGTTTTCAAAAAGACATCAGCCAGTTCTGCAGCAAGGCCGGCACCGACTACCCTGCCGCCAAGACAAAGAATATTAGCATTATTGTGAAGTCTTGTATATTTAGCACTAAAATAGTCGGAACAACAAGCTGCGCGTATACCCTTGACTTTATTTGCCGCCATAGACATACCTATACCGGTTCCGCAACACAGAATCCCGAGGCTGCCTTCATCTGATAAAACACTTAAGCAAGTCTTTTCGGCTATAGGCGCATAATCCACCGATTGTGTAGAATCAGTTCCGCAGTCTATTACTTTATCGCCTTCTGCATCAAGATGTACCTTCAATGCCTCTTTCAATTCAAATCCGCCGTGATCTGCTCCTAAATAAACCGTCATTTCTTAAGCTCCTTTTTCTTTTTTAATTCTCGCTCTGCCTGAGGCAGTCTTAAATAAACCGGTAAAAGCTCGTTGGCGCTAACCGGTAATTTACCTGAGTTGATATATTTTTCAGTAAGAAATGCAACGCTTGATGCGCGCTGATACCTGTTTTGCGCATCCGCCAATATGATATTGTCAAAGCTGTCCGAAAGCTTTTCATAGGTTACTGCGGCACCGTCGCCTGCAAATAAAATAGGCTTGTCTATGCTTTTTAAGCTGTCAGCCAATTCAGATATGAGCATCGCACTGTCCGGAGTAAGCCTTTTCCCATTTTCAAAAAGAGCTGTATACACCTGAGAACATCTTGCGTCCATAAGAGAACAAACAACACAGTTTCGGTCAAAAAAGGGATACGCTATCGTCTCAAGAGTAGAAATGCCATAGCATGGCTTGCCGACTCCATCGGCCATTCCCTTTACGGCAGCCACGCCGATTCTGACACCTGTAAAAGAACCCGGTCCGTTTGAAACAGCAAATACATCCACTGTGCCTATATCGGTTTTAGTATTATCAAGTATATTTTTCACCATCGGCATAAGAGTTTCGCTGTGTGTCAGTTTAACGTTTGTGAACTCTTCACCTATAAGTACCCCATTATCAGAAAGCGCAACACTGCAAGAAGCAGCTGAGCTTTCAACAGAGAGAATTTTCATCTTTAACACCATCTATTCTAATAATACGAGCATTATCGGAACCGCCTTTTTCCATATATACCCTCACAGTATTCTCAGGCAATGCGTTTTCAACATTTTCACTCCACTCAACACACAAAACCGAGCCCATATCTATATAGTCAAAAAAGCCGGTAGAATAAAGATCGTCCCAGCTCTCAACACGGTACATATCAAAATGACAAAGCTCATTATGCTCACCGTAAACATTTACAATTGCAAATGTCGGGCTTGAAACATTACAAGTGAGCCCCATACCCTTTGCAATACCGCTGATAAGAGTTGTCTTGCCCATTCCGAGACCGCCGTAAAAAGCCACAACCGTTCCGCAGTCAAGCTTTTTTGCCAGTTTTTCGCCTAAGGCAATTGTTTCCTTGGCGGATTTACTTGAAAACTCTATCATTTAATCACCTTAGTTATTTTAGCATTAAATTTATTATCAGTAAATACTTTTTTGCTTGAAAATATCAGCTCACCATAATATAATATTAAATAATAAATTCGGAGGTAAAAAAATGAAAAAGGTTTTTTCGACAATAAAAAGCTTTTTGAAGGAAACTGATATTTTGTTGTTTTCTCTTTGTGTGATTACCTCCGCATTTGGATTGTTAATGGTTTACAGCGCTACCCGATACACTCTTAAAGACGGAGCTCATTTTTCGAGAGAATTTATAATAATGCTGCTTGCGATTTTCCTCGGAATCATTGCTGCGTTGTTCTTATCATATTTCGATTACCAAGTATATACCAAGTTTTGGCCGGTTATAGCTGTTTTCTGTGTTATCATAATGCTTGTTCTCTTCAAATGGGGCACAGGGCCGTCTTCAAGACCGGACGCCAGAACATGGCTTTCAATAGGACCTGTAAATTTTCAACCATCAGAACTTGTAAAAATCGGATTTATTATAACGTTCGGTGTGCATTTGGATAAAGTGAAAGAAAAAATCAACAACATTTTCAGTATCCTTCAACTCGGTGCACACGCTGCCGTACCGATAGTTCTTGTTGCGGCAACCGGCGATATGGGTTCTGCACTCGTATTTATGGTTATTGCCATTGTCATGATGTTTGTAGCAGGCGTTCATTGGGGATATTTTCTCGGCGGTATAGCTTTAGTCGGAGCGGCAACTCCTCTTATTTGGACTTATGTTTTAAAGCAGCTCCAAAAAGACAGATTTTTAGCTCTTATTTATCCAGATTTATATCCTGATATTATATATCAGCAGCAACGCGGTCTTAACGCCATCGGTGCCGGCGGTATTACGGGGCAAGGCTTGTTTAAGGGAGCTTACACACAGGCAGGAGCTGTCCCGGAGAGCCAAAATGATATGATTTTTTCCGTTGTCGGTGAAGAATTGGGATTTATCGGCTGTATAACCGCGCTGCTTCTTATAGTTTTAATAACTGTGAGAATTATTTATGTCGGAAAAAAGTCAAGCGAACAATCCACCAATCTAATCTGTACGGGAATGGCTGCAATGATAATCGGGCAAATGATTATAAACGTCGGCATGTGTTTAATGCTGTTACCAGTCATCGGTATAACGCTTCCGTTTTTCAGTGCCGGCGGTTCTTCCAACCTTTGTGTCTATTTAGGTATAGGTATAGTTATGAGCATTTACAGACACAACTGCGATACGGGTGCCGTAAATATAAGAGTATATGATTCATTAAAAAAATAGTCTGCTGTTTATACAGCACCAAATAAAACTAAATAAAGCAAAAGAGCACGGACAAACTCATGTTTTGTCCGTGCTCTTTTGAGTGAGCGCAAAAAACAACCAGTCCAGCCCCTCAAAAACTAAATGCTGTCTTTTGCGCAAAATGCGGACTACCGTTTTTCAGGTAGCAAGTTTATTATAATCCATTAAAAAGAAAAGGTCAATATTTTTTCGACAAAAAAGCCTCTTTTTCGCAACTAAAATATTTTTACACCTTTTGAAGCTTTGCAAGACGTGCCATAATTTTCTTCGTGCCGGCTTTAACGAAGGCAATTTCGAGCAGCAAATCGTTTCCCATAGATGTTGTTTTTGTAATAACGCCTTCCCCGAACACCTTGTGAATAATCGTGTCACCGACTTTATAATCAATATCTCCCGTTGTGACTTTCTGAGGAGCTTTTCCGGAACCGCTGAAGCCGCGATCTATATGGTGTTCTCTTGCAGAAGCAACATACGACGAGTGTTTTGCGGCCCTATCGAGTCCTGCCATTGCTCTGAATCCCGTCTCCTGCCTGATGTTCAGTAAATTCTCGGGGATTTCGGAGATAAATCTGGATTGATGGAAATAGTTAGTAGAGCCGTACAACATTCTGCTTTTAGCCTTCGTAATATAAAGCTTTTCTTTAGCCCTTGTTATTCCTACGTATGCAAGCCTGCGTTCTTCTTCAACTTCAGTTTCATTATACATACTCTGTATCCCGGGGAATATTCCCTCTTCAAGTCCGGGCATAAATACCACCGGAAACTCAAGCCCTTTTGCCGAATGAAGCGTCATAAGAACGACGGCATCTTCACCCGCGTTATAATTGTCAATATCGGTAAGTAAAGCTATTTCTTCGAGATAATCGTTGAGGGTTGCATCTTCATTATCTTCTTCGTATCTGACAAGGTTTGATTTAAGCTCGTTTATATTTTGCATACGGTCGTCGAACTTTTCGGGATTGGACCGAAGATAGCCTACATAACCGGTTTCTTCTATAATACTGTCATATAGCTCCGGCAAGCCCTCTGTTTCGGAGAGAGACATCAGTCTATCCATCATTGCAGTAAATTGAATCAGCTTTCCAGAGGTACGCTTTAACACCTCGTACTGATCGGCGGTTTTTAAAACCTCATATAGCGTAATACCGAGAGTTTCGGCTATTTCGCCGGCTTTGGCAACCGTTGAGTCTCCTATGCCGCGTTTCGGAACATTTATGATTCGTCTCAATCTTACAGAATCGGACGGATTGTTTATAACGTTAAGATAGGCATGTATGTCTTTGATTTCGGCTCTGTCATAGAACTTATGACCGCCTATAATCCTGTACGGAATGGCATTTTTTACAAGTGCGCGCTCAATAGAGTTTGACATTGCGTTCATCCTGTAAAGAACAGCATGATCGCTCCACTTTCTGCCCTTCGCCACAGAATTTAAAATTTGCTCGGCAATATAACGTGCCTCATCTGTCTCATCCGCAGCGGTGCTCAGTTCTATTTTTTCTCCGCTGCCGTTTGCCGTCCATAAATTTTTACCCTTACGTTCGGTATTGTTGGCTATAACCGCATTTGCGGCATCAAGAATGTTCTGTGTGGATCTGTAATTCTGCTCAAGTCGTATTACAACTGCATCTTCATATCTATTTTCAAAGCTCAAAATGTTTTCAATAGTAGCGCCCCTGAAACGATAAATGCTCTGATCGTCATCACCGACAACACAGATATTTTTATATTTGTCCGCGAGCAGAGATGTAAGTACATATTGAGCATGGTTCGTATCTTGATACTCGTCTACCATTATATATTTAAATCTGTTTTGGTAATAGTCAAGAACATCGGGTTCGTTTTGTAAAAGCGCAACTGTATTGGCTATAATATCATCAAAGTCCATAGCATCGGCATTTTTTAAAAGTTGCTGATACTTTTTATAACACTCGCCCATTTTGCGAAGTCTGACATCATTACCTGCCGCTTTTAAATAATCGTCGGGAGATATTAACGAATCCTTGGCCCTACTGATTTCGTTCAGTATAGTTTTATGCGACAGAAATTTATCGTCAACACCGAGCAATTTCTGACATTCTTTCATTACGCGCTTGCTGTCGTCAGTGTCATAGATTGTAAAATGAGATGAAAAACCGAGTTTGTCGCCGTTTCTTCTCAGAATACGCAAACAAGCAGAATGAAACGTGCATGCCCAAATATCCGCAGCATTATCCCCTAACATTTTAACGAGGCGTTCTTTAAGCTCATTTGCGGCTTTATTGGTAAATGTTATAGCGAGAATTTGCCACGGCATGGGAGCATCATAGGATAATACATCACGTATTTCATGGTACACAGAGCTGTCACCTGCAAGATAGCGCTGCATTAGCTCAACATCGTACTCATCCGGAGTCCTTGAAGATTTTTCCGTATTGTAAGCATCGCCGTATTTGAGCAGATTTGAAATTCGATTAACAAGCACGGTTGTTTTTCCCGAACCTGCGCCTGCGAGAATTAAAAGCGGTCCTTTTACTCTAAAGACCGCTTTTTTTTGCATATCATTCATTCGAGAAAACTCTTTCTCGATTATGTTTTTTCTTATATTCAAAAAGTTGTTATAATCCATCTGTTTTATATCTCCGATATTATTGTTTAAAAAGATTTCCTCCATGACAGTCAATGGCAACGGTAAGCGGGAACTCGCAGAATTCAAGCTTTTTGACAGATTCGCAACCAAGCTCCGAAAATGCAATAACTTCACAACTCTTTATGCATTTTGACGCAAGTGCACCGGCACCGCCTACGGCGCAAAAGTATACAGAGCCGTTGCGTACGATAGCTTTGCAAACCTCATCGGAGCGCGGTCCTTTGCCTATCATCGCTCCAAGGCCCATATCTAAAAGTTTTGGAGAAAAAACATCCATTCTGCTTGAAGTCGTAGGTCCGCAGCTGCCTATTGCCAATCCCTCCGGAGTCGGAGTAGGACCTGCAAAATACTGTACAGCCCCATTTATATCATAAGGAAGAGCTGCTCCTTTATTTATAAGTTCAAATATTCTTTTGTGGGCAGCGTCACGCGACGTATACACGATTCCGCTCAAATATACCGTATCGCCGGCGTTAAGGGTTTGTGCAGCCGCCTTGATATTCTTTGTATTAATGTGGTAAAGAGCCAACCTTATCCCTCTTTATGTTTGTTAAAATTAAAAACCGTTGAGGAATCGAGATTAAACCCGTCCTCTATTTTCTTTGAATTATCATCTACTGTATTTTGCAGCGTTATATTGTTTTCATCATCGATTTTAATTGATACATCCGGCACAAAGGAAGGTGCATTTTTTCTCTTGGAAAGCTCATTTGCAGAAACGGACATTTTATTGGCAAGCGCAGCGATGCTTGAATGCAATTCATCAATAGAGCGATTAAATCTTTCGGATATCGCATTGACCTCTGCCGTAAGCTTACTTATCTCAACAGCTTGTTCCGATATTTCAGCCGAAGCCTTTGCCGAAATATCAGAGGCTTTAACATTGGCAGCCGATACAATTTCATCGGAATACTTGCGCGCATCCAAAAATGCCGCACCGAGCTGAGCCTCTGCGGTTTTAATTTTTTGCTCTTTAAGCTCAAATTCGCTGACGGATTCATCATACTTATCAGAAATACTCTGCAATTCGGAGACCTTGTTATTCAGCTCAACGTTTTCATTTTTCAAAGCTTCAACAGTATCGCACTGAACATTGTATTTCTCTTGCAGATCATTTAAAGACGCGCATTTCTCGGTTAAATCGCCGACTTTATCTTCAAGCTCATTAATCTTTGTTTCCTTATCGGCATACTTCCTTTGAAGATCACTTATCTCATTTCTCAGGTCCTCAATATAAGAAATAACATCTGAACGATTAAATCCGCCGAATACGGCAGAACGAAATATTTTTTCGGATGCCATCAAAATTCCTCCAATTTAATATTACACAAAATATTTTATCAGATTTCTACGACAAAAACAACACATATTTTAATTTCAACATTTGATTTTAATAGACTTTTGTTGTATAATAAAAAGCAGTTAATGATTTAGAGGTGAGACTATGGCAAACACAACCGGCAAAAAAATAAAAGACGCTGCGATAATCGGTGGATGCGCATCACTGATATATCTCACAATCGGAGATATTTCTTACAGACTTTCACTTTCAAGAGGAGGCCTAAACAGCAAACTTATTACCGATATGGTGGCTAAAAGTGCCGCAAAAAAGCCAAAGAACGAATACAAGGAAAAGCTTGACAGTATGATTGATGACGGTGCCGACTGGTTTATGCATCAAGATACAGAAAAAATTATAATCGAAAAAAAGCATAGACAGTCTCTTTATGCCGATCTTATTCGTCCTGATAAGCCCAGTAACGTATACATTATATGCATTCACGGCTACACTTCTTCACCTGCAAATATGGGTATTTATGCAAAAAAATACCATGAATTGGGTTATAATGTCTTACTGCCGAGCCTTCGCGGACACGGAGATTCGGAGCAGGATTTCATAACAATGGGCTGGAACGACCGCCTCGATGTAATTGAATGGATAAACTACATTGCTGAGCGTCATCCAGAATCAAAAATAATTCTGCACGGAGTGTCAATGGGTGCTGCAACCACCATGATGGCAACCGGAGAAAAGCTGCCTGAAAATGTAAAAGCGGCAATAGAAGATTGTGGGTACACCTCCGCTTGGGATATATTAGGCATAAGGCTTACCAAGAGCATTAAACTACCGAGATTCCCGTTTTTATATAGTGCTAACATTGTAAATCTTCTCAGAGAAAACTTTAATCTTAGAAACGCTTCATCTGTAAAACAGGTTAAGAAAAGCGTTACGCCTACTTTGTTCATTCACGGTGAAGCCGATACCTTTGTTCCGTATGAAATGCTCGACAAGGTTTATTCTGCTGCCGCTTGCGAAAAGGAAATGCTGTCTGTTCCCGATGCTCCTCACGCAAGAAGCGTTTGTGCTCATCCGGAACTCTATTGGAAAGCTGTAACCGGCTTTATCAATAAACATATTTAATCATTCTTTGATATTTCAACAAAAACAGCTCTGTTACAAAAAACAGAGCTGTTTTTTCTGTTAAATTGTTAAATCGTAGCTTAAATCAAGTAAATCACATATTTCGTTCTTTGGAACCGTACCGTCAAGAAAAATCGTAATCCATTTTTCCTTATTCATATGGTACGCCGGAAAAAAGCCCTCTTTAAGTCTTAATGAACCGATTAAAAAGGGATCACTTTTAAGATTTAATATATCAACCGCATTATCGCTCTTAATGCCGAATTTGCTTTTTGACACTCTCATAACAAGTGCAAACCACTTCCTGTTTTCCGGATGCCTCAACACCGCACTTGCATCGTCACCAAACGGGTAATCCGGCTCAATTCCGTAGTGCTCATTTACAAAACTAAATAAAGCATCTTTCCCGAAAATCTCACTCATTTAAGTTTGATTGCCTCTTTTGCTTTTTCTTCAATGTGAGCGGCATCAAGGCCGTAAATATGCAAAAGCTCAACAGCGGGACCGGATCTGCCGAAAACATCTTCAACACCTACTCTGAGGACAGGGGCAGGACACTTTTCGCATACAACTTCAGTTACGGCACTTCCGAGGCCACCGATAATATTGTGTTCTTCGGCAGTAACAACAGCACCGGTCTTTTTAACACTGTCAACTATAATATCGCTGTCAATCGGCTTAATGGTTGCCATATTTACAACTCTGGCGGATATGCCGTCAGCCTTTAAATTCTCAGCGGCAATGAGAGCCTCGTTTACCATAAGGCCGGTTGCGATAATGGTAACATCGGATCCGTCGACAAGCACATTGCCCTTACCGATTTCGAAGTTATAATTATCATCAAAAACTCTCGGAACCGCAAGTCTTCCGAATCTCATATAAACAGGTCCGTCATGCTCTGCCGCAGCAAGTACACAAAGGCGAGCTTCAACGTCATCGGCAGGATTTAAAATAACCATATTGGGTATGGAACGCATAAGTGCAACATCCTCACAGCACTGATGGCTTGCACCATCCTCGCCAACCGAAATACCGGCGTGAGTGGCACCGATTTTAACATTGAGATTAGGATAAGCAATAGAGTTTCTGATTTGCTCAAAGGCTCTCCCGGCAGCGAACATTGCAAACGAACTTGCAAATACGGTATGACCTGTCGCAGCTAAACCGGCAGCAATACACATCATATCACATTCAGCTATGCCGGAGTCAAAAAATCTATCGGGGAATTCCTTCTTAAACTTTCCGGTTCTTGTAGCTTCTGCAAGATCGGAATCCATAACAATAACATTTTTATCCTTATGCCCAAGCTCAATAAGAGCTTTGCCGTAAGCGTCTCTTGTAGCAGTTTTAATTATATCAGCCATTGTTTACGCCTCCAATTCTGCCAAAGCGGATTTAAGTTCATCCATGGCTTTGTTATATAATTCTTCGTTAGGAGCTGCTCCGTGCCAATTCACGGCATTTTCCATATAGGAAACTCCTTTACCTTTAACAGTTTTCATAATAACGGCAGTAGGCATTCCCTTGCAGGCTTTAGCATCATCAACAGCCTTTTTTATAGCATCGAAGTCGTGGCCGTCAATTTCAATGGTATTCCACTTGAAAGCGGCAAACTTTTCGGCTATCGGATAAGCCGAGTTAACTTCATCAATGGTACCGTCAATCTGAAGTCCGTTATAGTCAACAAATGCGGTGAGATTATCAAGATGGTGGTTGCCGGCAAACATAGCTGCTTCCCAAACCTGACCTTCTTCAATTTCTCCGTCGCCGAGAATTGTGTATACTCTGTAATTCTCTTTGTCTATTTTTCCGCCGAGAGCCATACCGACAGCGCACGATATACCCTGTCCGAGAGAACCGGTGCTCATATCAACTCCCGGCACCTTATTCATATTGGGGTGACCCTGTAAATACGAATCGGACTTGCGGAGGGTTTTGAGGTCCCCTACCGGAAAATAACCTTTAAGTGCAAGAGTAGCATAAAGAGCCGGAGCTGCATGACCCTTTGACAAGACAAGTCTGTCTCTTTTGGGGTCTTGCGGATTTTTAGGATCTACATTCATTTCAACATTATAAAGATATGAAAGCAGATCGCATATCGACAAAGAGCCGCCCGGATGCCCTGCTTTAGCACAATAAATGCCGTCTATGGCACCTATACGAGCTTTACAGGCAAAAATTTTCAACTGTTTTTTTAAGTTTTCGTCCATAACATTAGTCCTCCTTATAATTATACATAATATAGTTTAACAAGTCTGCAACAGCGCCATTATTACAATGACAAGCTTCAAATTTCACTATGTCATGTATTGCCTTTGGTGCTTGCCCGCAGCAAGCGGATAAATATACACTTTTAAGCATTTCATAATCATTGAAATAGTCCCCGATGGCTGCGGTGTGTTTGTGCTGAATTCCGTAAAGCTCTGCAATTTTCTTAACACCTACGCCCTTGTGTACACCTTTATCAAGCATTTCAAAGGAAGATATGCTCGATGACATAAAATTAACTTGAGGGTTTTCAATTGAAAGCAGGTATTTTTTTACGGAAGCGATTACTGTCGGTAGGCCTAAGAATATAACCTTGCCCCACTCTTCCGGCGGAACTTGACTGATTTTTGAAAATCTTTTATGCGGCAACAATCTGTCGGCATGCAGCATTACATTTGCAAACACATGTGCATTAACAGCATATGCTTTGTCCTTAGTTAATATTTCAACCTCCACCGAAGGGAATTTTTTCATAACAGCACTGACGATTTCATAGCCTGCGGGATTTATCTCTTGAAACCAAAGCATTTTTTCATGCTCGTAGTCATAAACTCCCGCGCCGTTTAATATAACAGCCGGTGTTGATGTAATCGGCAGTCTCATAAAAGGGCCTCGCATTGTTGCAACATTTCTGCCGGACGCCAAAGTGAAATGCCCCTTTTTATTGACAACAAACTCTTTTATTGCATCATAATTTCGCTGCGGAAGTTTTCTGAATTTATTATTAAGGGTCCCGTCAATATCAGAAGCTACAAGCCACTCTGAAAAATCGGTTTTAGTTTCATTCGTCAACAGTCAAGCCCCCTATAAACTTTTTAAAGTACAATGGCAAATCAGATGTAAACTCCACATATTCATTTGTTCTCGGATGAATAAAACCGATAAGCCCGGCGTGCAGGCATTGTCCGTTAAGAGCAAGCTCTTCTTTTGTTCTCGGAGTTCCATAAACAAAATCGCCTGCTATCGGATGGCCTAAATAAGCCATATGTACGCGTATCTGGTGCGTCCTACCTGTTTCAAGCCTAAGCTTTAACAGAGAATATCCCCTGTATTCTCGCAAAACCTCATAATTAGTGACCGCATTCTTTGAATTCTTATCAGTTACCGCCATTTTTTTGCGATCCCTCGGATTTCTTCCGATTGGTGCCACAACTCTGCCGGACGACTCTTTTAAATGGCCTATTGTAACAGCTCTATACTCACGCGTAAAACTGTGAGCCTTAATTTGCTCCGCCAAAGCCCTGTGAGAAAAATCATTTTTTGCAACTATAAGCAATCCGCTTGTATCTTTATCGATTCTATGAACAATACCCGGTCTTAAAACGCCGTTAATTCCCGAAAGACTGTCTTTGCAATGAAAAAGCAAAGCATTGACAAGTGTATTCTCATAATTCCCCGGTGCCGGATGCACAACCATACCTTTTGGCTTGTTTACCACAAGCAAATCATCATCTTCATATACAATATCAAGAGGTATGTTTTGAGCTTTAACTTCAAGCTTTACAGGCTCTAACGGAATATATTCAATTCTTTCGTCGGTTTTAAGCTTATAATTCTTGGCAACAGTCTTTCCGTTTACACTTACATTTCCACAGTCAATGGCTTTTTGAATAAAAGAGCGAGACAAATCGGGAAACACCACGGATAAGTATTTATCAATACGTACACCGTCAAATTCACTGTCGGCAAAAATACTGATGCTATTCATCTTTTTTTCCTTTTGAAGACCCGGTTTTTGATTCTTTGGCAGTATCATATATCAAATAAACTATGAGAATTGCGGCACCGACAGTAACAAGAATATCGGCAAAATTGAAAACCGCGAAATTCACAAACAAAGGCTCAATATAATCTATAACATACCCTCTGAATATTCTGTCAATAAGATTACCGAGACCTCCGGAAACTATTAAAGTAATCGCCGAATACGCAACTCCGAATTTAAGCCTTTTGGAGAGCAAGAAAATTATAAGTGCCGCCAAAATAACAGCTGTAAATACTGATAAAACAGCAGTATATTTACCAAAAGAACCGAAAGCTGCTCCGGTATTTTCAAGATATGAAAGCTGAATCACTTTCGGAATGACCGTTAAGCTGCCAATCGGTTCTAAGTATTTTAATACAGCGAGCTTTATCAACTGATCAATTACCACCAAAACAGCAATTATGAATACGGTGAGAAATTGAATCATCAGTTCACCTCAACTATTTATTTCTTATTTCTTTTTAAAGAAGCTTTTGAACGATACGGGCTCATCGTCCTCGTCATCATCAGCCTCACCGCTGTCATCGTCGGACAAATCGTTTTCCGCTACAGAGTTGTTCTCTGTCGAATCATCTTCATCATCGAACTCAGCATCCGAAACATTCAGAGAAAAACCTGAATCTGAATCATCATCGAAGCGTGAATCTGACGAAATATCATCATATTCATCAGCGGGGCCTATATCTGAAAGTGAAAACCGCTCCAATCCTGAATCGTCATCTTCTTTTTCGTCAGCTTCCTCCTGAATTACCTCGGGTTCCGTATTCTCAGCAGGCTCATCGGGTTCATCAATTTTTTCCTGTTCAGGCTCGACCTCCGGCTTTTCATCCTCTTTAGGAGCGAGAGCAGCTTCCTTCTTTTCAATTTCCGCAAGCTTTTCTTCAGCTAAGGCAGGAAGATCGTTTATAAGATTTAAGTGTTCCTTGTACATCGAGATAAGCTTTGAGCGAAAATCCGAGGACTCCTTCTGCAGCATATCAAAAGCGAGGCTTTCCTGAGTTACTTTTCTGTTAACCGTTCCGAGAATTTCGTCGGCTTGTTTTTTAGCCTGAAGAATTGTTCCGTCGGCTTCGTTTTTAGCCTTTGCCACTATATCGGCAGCCTCACCCTTCGCGGACGAAAGCATACCATCAACTTTATCCTGTGCATCGGCAAGATCGCTTTTAATTTTCTCTTTAGCATCGGCAACAATCTTATCGGCAAGCTTTTGAGCCGCTAAAAGTGCTTCCTTCAAAGAATTCTCGTCCTTTTTATATTCTTCCACTTTATTGGCGAGAAGGCTTATCTTCTTAACAAGCTCTCCGTTCTCTTTAAACATCTGTTCGTATGAAGAGCTCACTTCAGCCAAAAAGCTATCAACATCGTCGGCTCTGTAAGAACCGCGACCTGTCGTTTGAAATTCTTTTTCTTTGATTTTATCAGGATTGAGCATAGTTTTACCCCTTATTAAATTTATTTAAATTCAAATTAAAAAAACATACCGTTGTTCTCGAGTTCATCCAAAAGATCACCCATAACATCAACGTTGTACGGTGTGATTATAAACGTACTGTTTGCAACACGTTTAAACTGACCGCCGTTGGCATATGCAACGCCGCTCAAAAAGTCTACAAGACGTCTTGCTACATCTCTGTTTGCAGATTCAAGGTTTAAAACCACAGTTCTCTTCTCGTTAAGGTTATCCGCAACAGCCTTGGCCTCTTCAAAACTCTCGGGCTTTGCAAGAACAACCTGAAGCTGAGCCGTAGTATTAATGTTTACAACTTTATTGGGATCATTTCTGTCTCTATCTCTGTCTCTTGAAAAAGAACGTGATGAACGCGGTGCGGGAACATCGTCGTCATCGTCCCTGTCTTTTGATGAGTAATCGCCGGAGTCCAGATCATCATAATATTCCTCTTCAGATACATTGACCATATTTTTGACTTTGTCCAAAAAACTCATTTTTTCAGTCCTCCGCTTAATATATTCTCGGTCCGAATATCTTTGAACCGATTCTTACGTGATTTGAACCTTCAAGGATTGCGGTTTTATAATCGCCCGACATACCCATTGAAAGCACATTCATACATACATTATCTATTTTTTTGCTCTTAATGTCAACATACATATTGTAGATATTCTCAAAAAATTTACAAAGTTCAGTATTTTCTTCGCAAATAGGCGGTATTGTCATAAGTCCGCATATATGAATACCGTTAATTTCTGCAGCTTCATAAAGTACACTGTCAAGCTCCTCCGGCATTATTCCTGTTTTGCTCTCCTCGCGGCCGATATTGACCTCGAGTAAAACATCGGTAACCAGACCCTTTTTAACAGACTGCTTTCCTATTTCCTTGGCTATCTTAATCGAGTCAACAGACTCAATCATGTCAACCTCGCCTACTATTTGAGACGCCTTGTTTGTTTGTAAATGTCCGATAAGATTTTTTCTGACACCGGTAAGCTTAAGGTTTGGCTTTTTACGAAGCATTTCTTGCACCTTGTTTTCACCGATAAGCGTAATCCCACAGTCGATGGCATGATTTATGTACATCTCATCTACGGTTTTTGTTACCGCCATAAAATCGATATCCTCAGGACGCCTGCCGCTCTTTATCGCTGCCTCGGCTATATCCTCACGGATTGCTTTAAGATTGTATTCGATATCGGAAAATTTCTCGTCAATCAAGGATTTTTCCGTCATAAAGATCAGTCCCTTCTACTATAATTTCATCATATTGTTTTAAATATCCGCTCTCACCGTCGGGAACGGAACAAATTGAATACTCAGAGTCGGAATAAACAATGTTTATCTTTTTGAATTTTACTATATTACCGTTTAAAACATAAACACCTTTTTGCCCGTTGATTTCGCGAACAGCCTTATTGTTTACCTGATATCCCGTATATGTATTAAAAATAAGTTTAACGGGATTTTTACGTAAAACCGCATATTTTTTGTTCATGAGATTGCATTTAAGAATAATTGACGTTCTTCCGTCCGCAGCGTCATTGATTTTTACAACATCAGCCGACAGCGGTTCGGCAGTCGTTCCCGTAAATTCAACGGTTATCTTTCCTCCGACCTTTAATGATGCGGCATCCTTATAATCTATAACACAGAGGATATACCAGTTAAAAGCGTCAACAAGCTTACCCATATAACTTGAATTGTCGGCGTTCGGCAATGTACTGCCGTCAATCAATGCATCGATTTTGTCGGTGGTCAGATTTAAAACACCTGTATAAGATACTGCATTTTCGTACCCGTCAACAGTGCTTATATAATACCCGGGGTTGTTTGCCTGTATTTTTGTATAGCCGCCCTCATTCTTTTGGAGCTCGTTTAGTCTTGTGTTTAATTCACTCAGTTTTTGCGTTGGGTCTATAACTGTTCCTGTTGATAATTGACGTGAAGTAATGGCGTCTCTCAGCGTGCTTTCCTTTTCCGAGTAATTATCAACTTCTCCGGTATTTATCGCCGAAACCAAATCATCGCAAGCGGAATAAATCCTGTTATCAAGCGTTTCAACATCATTTGTCTGAACGCCGACTTTGTTTTGAAGCGATGAGTAATACGCAATATCCTCTTTTACTTTTTTCAGTTCATTATAATTTCTTGCCGCATTTTCGGAATCGAACACAACTGCAACGTCGTCACCGTTTGCCACACGCTTACCGTCTTCGACAAGCGGAACCAAAGTTCCCGTAACATTCGCCTTTATAGGTGTTTCGTCGCGTACCACAAATGCCGAAGTAGATACCGAATTTGACACAGTTTTTTCAAGGGCTATTTCGGTCTTTACAGGGCTGTAATTGATTTTATACACCTGATACATAAATATGCCGACAATAATCAAAGCAAATATCGCATATAAAAACGGCAGATATTTTTTCTTCTTTTTTCGTCCGCCGAGCTTTACGACTTTTTCATCGCTCAAGAATACCCGCCCTTTCTATAATTTCATAAACTTTGTTCAGCATTTTATCTCTTGTATCATACTCATCGGGATAAATCCAATTGATATTTTGATTTCTGCGAAACCATGTTAATTGCCGTTTAGCATAATTGCGCGTTGCACGTTTTAGGTTTTCAACGCACTGAGAAAGCTCGGCTTCACCCGAAAGATAAGGCTTTAGCTCCTTATATCCTATTGCCTGAACAGCTGTACTACCCATATTACCTAAATACGTCTCTGCTTCTTTTAAAAGTCCCTTGTCAAGCATTAAATCAACACGTTTATCAATGCGTTCATACAACTTTGCCCTGTCTCTGTAATTTATCCCGATAAAAAACGGTTCATATTGAGACGGCTCCGATATTGATTTTTTCAATGCAGAGCTCATATTTTCTCCCGTAGAATAATAAATTTCCAAAGCCCTGATTATTCTTTTGACATTGTTGGGGTGTAGCGAAGCGGCATAATCCGGGTCAATCGCACGAAGCCTTGACAGCATAGCTTCGCTCCCCTTTTCTTCACATTCCGTTTGTAATTTTACACGTAATTCATTGTCGGTAGGCGACTGTGTAAATTTTATATTATTTACAAGACTGTCAATATAAAGTCCGGTACCTCCGACGATTATAGGCAATTTCCCACGCACATGAATATCTTTAATATACTTTCCCGCATCACAGACATAATCTGCTACGCTGTATGTTTTATCGGCAGGCAAAAAGCCTATCATATAATGCTTTATGCCGTGCATTTCATCTGCGGTCGGCTTAGCAGTAGCTATATCCAAGCCCTCATATATTTGCATTGAGTCCGCAGATACAATTTCACCGCCAAACTTTTCGGCGCAGGATATCGAAAGTGCCGTTTTTCCCGAAGCGGTCGGACCGACAATTACCAATATTTTAATTTTATCCATTACTGGATTCTCCCGAATTGCTTATCTAATTCATACTTTGTCATTTCAACAATAACAGGTCTGCCGTGAGGGCAATACCGAACATCTTTGTCGGCAAGCAATTTTTTTACAAAACGCATTAGCTCATAGTCGCTGTTATCGTTGCCTGCTTTAATAGCAGCTCGGCACGCTATTGAGTGATAAATCCAATCGAGTTTTTCGGGCAAAATATCTCTTTGATTTTTGAGCAAATATCCTGCTATTTCAGTAATCAAAGAAACAATATTTTCCTTTTCGAGATTTAAAGGACAAGCCCTGACAATCACGGTTCCTTCACCGAAATCGTCAATTTCAAACCCGCTCTCTCTCACGGTGTCTATATTCTCCAATATTGCAGTATACTCTTCTTTACTCAAAGTAACGCTTATAGGAGACAAAAGCATTTGGCTGCCGTTTTTTCCGTTTTCTTTTTTCAGCTTGTTAAACAACATTCTTTCATGAGCCGCATGCTTATCTATTATTATAAGCTTTCCGTCAAATTCGGCAAATATATATGTCTTAAATGCTTCGCCGATATAACGTATATCCACAGCCTTTTCATTGTCATCAACAATTTTAACTCCGAACTCTTCGGATATTTCCGTTTTGTTTTCGCTTATCGGAGGCTTAACAGACTGAGTCGGTATAGCTGTTCTTACCGACAAATCTATTGTGTCGTCATCATTGCTTTTATTGTAATTCGTTTTTCCGCTGTCGTAAAAAATTTGTTGCGGTTTATTCGGAATATAAGCATTCCGGTGTTTCTCCGCGAAAGAATTATAACCGATATCGGAACTAGATGCGACAGGCGAAGTCTCATCAATTATAAGTCTTTCCTGTACGGGCTCTGATTTTGCAGGCTCAAGCAATTCATTGCGTTTAAAGCTTGCCTGCGGCCTTGAATCATCACAGTTCAACGCATTTTTCGCCGCATAATAAATTACGTCAAAAATCGCTTTTTCATTTGAAAAGCGAACCTCGGTTTTGGCGGGATGGACATTAACATCAACAGCCTGAGGAGGCGTTGTAATAAACAAAACACAAGCAGGATATCGCCCTACCATAACGGAGTTTTTGTACGCCTCGTTAAGCGCGGCGCACGCAGTTCTGCTTTTTATAAATCTGTCGTTTACAAAAAAAGTCTGCATTGAATTTGAGCCGCGTGAATTAAAAGGTTTGGATATATAACCGCGAACGGTTATTCCGTTTATGTCATATGATGCAGGAATCAATGTTTCGGCAAACTCTTTACCGAATACCGAATATATCGCTGAATAGAGCTCACCGTTTCCGGAAGTGCATAAAAGTTGCTTACCGTCTTTAATAAATCTAAAAGATATTTCGGGATGTGAAAGTGCGATTTTATCCACGATTCCCGCAACAGCCATTCCCTCCGAACGATCTGTTTTTAAAAATTTCATTCTTGCGGGAGTGTTGTAAAAAAGGTCTCTTATAACTATTGTTGTACCGACAGGACAGCCTGCATCCTCACATTTTGAAAATTCACCGCCTGATACGGTCATTCTTGTGCCTATATTACTGTCATTTGTCCTTGTGAGCATTTCGGTATGCGAAACAGCCGAAATTGAGGCAAGCGCCTCACCTCTAAAGCCAAGTGTACCTATTGAAAAAAGGTCCTCTTCCCTTGATATTTTACTTGTCGCATGACTTGTAAATGCAAGCGGTACATCCTCGCGAGAAATTCCGCAGCCGTTGTCGGTTATACGTATGTACTTGATTCCGCCGTTTTGTATTTCGACCGTAATGTCTTTTGCGCCTGCGTCGATTGAATTTTCAACAAGCTCTTTGACAACCGAAGCCGGTCGTTCAACAACCTCTCCGGCGGCAATCAGTTCATATATACTTTTGGGTAATCGGTTAATTTTCGGCATAATAACACCTATTGCTTTGCTTTATTTGAAAGTTCGTATAATTTTGACATAGCTTCAATCGGAGTAAGAGTATTGACATCCAACGCTTTAAGTTCGTCCAGGATTTCGTCGTTATTGTTTTGCTCGAACGAAAGCTGAAAATCGCTGCCGGATTCGGACTTATTATCATCACGGAATTCTTTTTTCGGAATTCCCTCTGCCTCAAGTGATTTAAGAATAGCTCGCGCTCTTCTTACAACGCTTTCCGGTACGCCGGCAAGCTTTGCCACGTCTATACCGTAACTGCCGTCGGCACCGCCGCGTACAATTCTGCGTAAAAATGTTATGTCATCGCCGCGCTTTTTAACGGCAATATTGTAATTTTTAACGCCATCAAGAGTATTTTCGAGCTCTGTCAGTTCGTGATAATGCGTTGCAAACAGAGTTTTTCCACCGATTTTATGCTTGTCCGTAACATATTCAAGAACAGCCTTTGCTATACTCATTCCATCATATGTCGATGTACCTCTGCCGATTTCGTCGAGTATAATCAAACTCTTCTTTGTGGCATTCTCAAGGATTTCGGCAACCTCATTCATTTCAACCATAAAAGTCGATTGCCCCGACGCCAAATCATCGGATGCGCCTACACGTGTAAAAATACTGTCAACAAGCCCTATTTCGGCACTCTCGGCAGGAACAAAGCTTCCCATTTGAGACATAAGAACAATTATGGCAACCTGACGCATATAGGTAGACTTACCTGCCATATTCGGTCCGGTTATTATAAGCGTTCGATTATCTGTACAATCAAGAGTCGTATCATTCGGTACAAATGGCGCACCGCCGAGCATTTTTTCTATGACAGGATGTCTTCCGTTAACTATGCTTATACGATCTCCTGCATTGACTGTAGGGCGAGAATAATTATTTGAAACAGCAACAAAAGCGAGACTGCAGAGCGCATCAAGGGTCGCTATTGCCTTTGAAGTGCGCTGAGTGCGCTCATACTGCTCACCGATTTTTTTACGCACAGAGCTGAATACTTCATATTCAAGGCTGACTATTCGTTCCTGAGCTCCGAGGACTTTGGTTTCAAGTGCTTTTAGTTCCTCCGATATGTATCTTTCACAATTTGTCAGAGTTTGCTTTCTTATGTATTCATCGGGAACAAGCTCTTTGAAAGCATTAGGTACTTCATAAAAATAACCGAACACCCGGTTGTATCCGATTTTAAGCTTCTTAATGCCGGTTTTTTCCTGCTCATTTTTTTCAAGCTCGGCAAGATAAGTCTTTCCGCCGTTTACTATATCGCGAAGCTCGTCAAGCTCGGCATTGAAATTATCCTTAATCATACCGCCCTCTCTTACGGAAAACGGTGCATCCTCACTTATCGCGTCATTGACAAGATTATAAACGTCTTCGAGAAGGTCAATATTATCATAGACAGATTTCAGCATAGAAGATGTACAGCCGGAGAGCAACCCTCTGATTTTAGGCAACGGAGACAGCGTAGACTTCAGCGACAAAAGCTCCTTCGCATTTGCCGTATTATAAAGGACGCGGGTCATAAGCCTTTCCATATCATATATTCCGCCCATAAGTGACATAAGTTCTTCACGTAACGGCGTGTTTCCGTAAAGCTCATCGACCGCATTTTGCCGCCTTATTATTGCGGCACAGTCATACAACGGACATTCCGTCCAATTGCGAATAAGCCTTTTGCCCATAGCTGTTTTGGTTTTATCCAATACCCACAGAAGAGACCCCTTTTTCTCGCGGTCACGCATAGTTTCGGTGATTTCAAGGTTGCGTCTTGTGGAAAGACCGATTTTCATAAACCTCGAATCGGAGTAGAAATTTATACTTTTTATGTTATTGAGGTCATTTCTCTGAGCGTTATATAAGTATGAAAGTGCAGCGCCCAAAGCGCAAACGGCACTTTTCTTATTTTCAAGATCAAGTGAATCAAGACTGCTCTTCTCAAAATGGGAAAGAACGATATTTTTACATTTTTCAAAGTCGAATTCGGATGATGATAATGTTTCGGCGGTGGCCTCCGTCTTTTTGCTGACAAAGGTACAAAATCTTTTAAGAGTTGAGGTTTCTTTATTCATAAGTATCTCGCTCGGCATAAACCTCGCGAGTTCATCTACCGCTTTTTCATCATAATTTTCGGAAAACTCAGTTAAATACAGTTCGCCTGTTGAAACATCAACAAAACAAAGCCCTAAGCCGTCAAACAAAAGACAGCAAGAGCAAAGATAGTTGTTTTTTGTTTCATCGAGCATACTGCTTTCGATAACAGTACCTGCAGTAATAACACGTATTACATCTCGTTTTACTATACCTTTAGCCGTTTTAGGGTCCTCAAGCTGTTCACATACGGCAACCTTGTACCCCTTACTGACAAGCTTAGCAATATACCCGTCGGCACTGTGAAAAGGAACGCCGCACATGGGCGCGCGTTCCTCCTGGCCACAGTCACGACCCGTTAAAACAAGGTCAAGTTCTTTGGACGCCGTTTTGGCATCATCAAAAAACATTTCATAAAAATCGCCGAGACGAAACATAAGGATAGTATCGCCGTAATCCTTTTTTATTTCAAAATATTGTTTCATCATAGGTGATAATTCAGCCATTTTTTTACCTCGGTAAAATCAAAAATTTATCAATGATCGCAGCCGCTGCACGAAGAGCATTCGCCGCCGCAATCATGCTGATGAGCTCTCGGATCGCAAGTCTCGGGATCCTCACCGTTTACGCAAAGGCCGAGAATACCGGTAATATAATTCATCATATCGTCAACAGCCTGTCTCGCTTTTTCGTATTCCTGCATATTCTTGTTAGCCATTATCTGAGAATAAACACCCTGAAATTCCTGGTTAAAACCATTCATTTTATCCTCATCGGGCTCATCCTTGGCAGCCTCAACCTGATAAGACATCTGTATAAGTCTTATTTTGCCCATAAGGTCGTTGAGCTCCTCGTCAGCCTCATTTGCAAGTCTTGCTTTTTCAAAATTAAGATAAGCCTCGTCCTGCTGAATAGCAGCGCCGAGCTGCCTTGCCATTTTTTCAAGTTCCATTTTTAACTCCTTTAAAAGATGTTTTTAAATAACCCTCACGGGATAATTTACTGTTGCAATTCGCCCTTTAATATCCAATTAAGCGGTTCGGTAACTTTAACATTTCTGAATGAACCTATCAAACTGCTGTCACCGGAAAATTCGATAATAATATTTCCTTCGGTCCTGCCCGAAAGCATACCGGGATGATTTTTAGATTCGGATTCGACAAGAACCTTATATATATTGTCTTTCATTTTAGCGGTTCTTTTTGACGCAATTGACTCCTGTAGGTCACAAAGTTCCTTAAACCATCTTGATTTTTCATCTTTTGTTACAGGATCTTCCATCGACGCCGCTTTTGTACCCTCACGCGGAGAATAAATGAACGTAAAAAGTGATGTAAATTCCACTTCTTTTATAAGCGACAACGTGTCTTTGAATTCCTCGTAAGTTTCACCCGGAAATCCGACAATAACATCGCTTGTAAGCGATAAATCAGGAATCTTTTCTTTTGCATAATTTATCAGTTCAAGATATTTTTTACGGTCATAATGCCTGTTCATCGCTTTTAAAACACGATCGTTTCCCGATTGAAAAGGCAAGTGTAAATGCTTGGCAATCTTATCGTTCTCCGCCATTACATCTATTAGCTCTTTTGTACAATCCTTTGGGTGTGAAGTCATAAACCTTACCCAAAAATCGCCGTCAAGGTTAGCTACTTCACGGAGAAGTCCTGCAAAATTCATATCGGAAACATTGTTTTTTCCGTACGAGTTAACATTCTGCCCCAAAAGCGTTATATCTTTATATCCATTTGCGATGATATCCTCTGCTTCGTTCAGAACTGCCTGAGGTTCTCTGCTTCTCTCTCGGCCGCGAACATACGGCACTATGCAGTATGTGCAAAAATTATCGCAGCCATACATTATAGGTAACCAAGCTTTAATACCTCTGTCACGGTAAATCGGTATATCCTCCGCAATTTCGCCGTGACTATCCGGTGCATAAAAAACACGTTTACTTCCCGAAAGCGTCCTGTAAAGCAATTCAGGGAGCGATGTAACCGCGTGTGTACCGAATACAAGGTCGACAAACGGATAACTGCTGTATATCTTATTTCTTATATGCTCCTGCTGCATCATACAACCGCAAAGAGCAATAATAAGATGCGGATTGTCCTTTTTATATTTCTTTACTGCTCCGACGTTTCCGAAGACTCTGTCCTCGGCGTGTTCGCGCACGGCACAGGTATTATAAAGGATTAAATCGGCCTTTGACGCATCATTTGTAAACTCATAGCCCATCTCTTTAAGCATACCCATTATGCGTTCGCTGTCGGAAACATTTCCTTGACAACCGTATGTATGGATAAATGCTTTAGGAGAGCACTCGTAAAACTCAGCCGCCAAGACTGTCTTAACTTTATCCGCAAACTCTGCCTGTCTTATTTTTTCTTCTTTTGAAACATTATACTTTTCTGACAATTAAACAACCTCATTTGGCAACATATTGTGAATCGAGCCAAGCTAAAACGTCATGGTACACAACGTCCTTATCGCTTTCCATAAGTATTTCATGCCTGTCGCCGGGGTACAGAACCACCGTAGGCTCTTTTCCGGCTAAAACCAAATTATCCGAAACAGCCATAACGCCCTTGCCGTTAAGACCCACAGGATCAAGCGCGCCGGAAATAATTAAAATCGGAAGATCAAGAGGAACCTCAGACGCCCACTCCTTGCGTGATGCATCATTGGCAATCGCAAAAAGGTCTCTGTAACCGCCGAGTGTGAACGTAAATCCGCAAAGCGGGTCATCCTTATATGCTTCAATATTATCTGCATTTGCACTGATCCATGATAACGGCGAAGTTTTATCGGGAACCATCACATTAAAAAAAGCATTCATAGCACTGCCCATAATCTCATATTTAGTGTGTGGGCCGAGCTTTTCACAAAGCTTGTTTATCGGTTCCTGTAAAGCGGCGGCAACTGCCGGAAGCTCCCCGGTTCCGCAAAAAACAGCTCCGTTCAGCTCATCGCCGAAATGGGCTGTATAAACTCTTGCACAAAAAGAACCCATGCTGTGACCAAAAAGGAAATACGGTAAGTCCGGATATTTCTTTTTCATAATCTTAGTAAGTATATGCATATCGTCTACAAGCCGCTTATCACCGTTCTTTTCGGCAATAAATCCGAGTTCGGAAACATCGTTTACCGATTTACCGTGGCCTAAATGGTCATTTCCGCATACAACAAATCCGTTAGAAGCAATATACTTAGCAAACTCATCGTAGCGTCCTATGTGCTCAGCCATTCCGTGCGCTATCTGGAATACGCCGCGCGGAGTGAGTTCATCATCTTTCCAAATAAGCGTTCTTATTTTGTTAATTCCGTTCGAAGAATTAAAATATGCTTCGGTACGAACAATCGCCATGGCATTTTCCTCCACTTTATATACATTTTCATATTAAAGTATTATACATTATTTTCAGCCGTTTGTCATCATTTTTTAATTGCAAAAGATAAATTAATAGAAGTGTCTGTTTACTCGGCTTTTCTGTCGTCAATAATCGACATATTAAGCATTTTGTATATTTTTTGAATAAAATCTTAGTAATAATATATATAAAAAACGTCTGTTTGACGATTAAATAAACTTGCATACCATTTATTAAAGTGATAAAATTATAATAACAAATTAAAAAGGAGTTAATATTTATGACTTACGAACAAATCGTATCAAAAGTTAAAGCGAAATATGCAGATGCAGATGCTTCTTCTCTTAGCGGAACCGTTGCTATTCAGATAAATCTTACAGGCAAAAATGTGGAAGGTATTTTCTACATAGAAGCAAAAGACGGCAAGGTTAATGTTGAGCCTTACGATTATCATGACAACAAAGCTATCGTAACCGTAGCACCTACCAATCTCTTAAAGATACTCGACGGTAAGCTTAAACCCGCTATCGCTTATACAACCGGCAGAGTTTCGGTCGACGGTGATGTAAATGCCGTACTTCAGCTTATAGACCTTGCAGTAAAATAATAAATACAAATTCAACAAAAAGCACCACACGATTTCAAGAATCTGCGGTGCTTTTTTTGTGTTAAGAATCTGACGTGTTAATATTTTTTGTGATTTTATCGTTTATTATTACCTTATCGCCCGTCCTGACTGTAGGACCGTCATTCCTTACCGTAACTCCGTTATAATCCACAATCTTTACTGAGTTGGAGATATTTTTGTATGCGGAATATAGGTTTCCGGCGGTTTCTGTATCTTTGCAAAACAGCGTTTCGCTATCATAGTTATAAACATTAATAAACCCGCTGTATGACAGACTGCCTCTTGATGCACCGTCGGTACCGTATGACTTACCGGATATTTTAATTTGCGGGCGCACATCGGATTTTAATATTTTAAGCTCAACTCTCATAACCGCACCGTTTACATTAAGGGCGTCATAACTGTCAACAGAGCCGGTAAACCTAACGATGTTGCCGCCGGAAAGCACAGTTGATGAATTATAATTAAACCTGAGACCCGCAACAAATGTTCTCGCCGAAACAAATTCCAGAGCAGTATCGTCATATTCAAGGTCAATATAAACAGAACCGATATCTTTACCGCTTAAATACACATCAACATTTATTATATCACCGGCGGCTCCACTCTCGCTTACCGCAAATGCGGAATCATTGTTTGAAGCCGCGAAAGCTACCGAACAAAGTACACATAAAAGTGCGGCTGACAAAGCCAATATTGAAACTGTTTTTCGCAAATGCTTCACGTCGTCAACTCCTTTGTGTTTTTTATATAATAACATACTTTTCTCGTAGAAACAATTTTATTTTTCACATTATGACTTTATTTTACAAAAAGATTGATGTATAATCCATTTAAAATATTTAAGGAGGTCTGTTTCGTGCGTAATCAGCCTATCACAGCCGTTATTGTGGGAGCCGGTCACAGGGCTTTTGTATATTCAAAGCTTGCCCTTACCGATCCGGACAAATTAAAAATTGTCGGCGTTGCCGACCCGGACAAAATTCGACAAAAAAAGGCAATGGAAATGTTCGGTTTTCCAAAAGAGAACTGCTTTGACTCGGCACTTGAGCTCTCCAGAGTTCCTAAATTTGCAGACGCCGTAATCAACGGTACAATGGATGAACAGCATGTTGAAACATCTATTCCCCTGCTGAAAAAGGGATATGATATGCTTCTCGAAAAGCCCTTTGCAACAAATGAAAAAGAGATGCGCGAGCTTGTGTCATGTGTAAAAGAAAACGGCAACAAAGTTATGATATGCCACGTACTGAGATATACGCCGTTTTATCTGTCAATTAAAGAAAGAGTAGCATCAGGAGAAATCGGCGACATTATAAACATACAAACCTGCGAGCACGTGAGCTATCATCACTTGTCAACATCGTATGTAAGAGGAAAATGGGCTAACTCCGATGTTTGCCACACATCTATGCTACTTGCAAAATGCTGCCACGATATAGACCTGATGATGTGGATGATGTCCGATACACAGCCGAGTATGATATCAAGTTTTGGCAGCAAGTTCCAATTCAAGCCGGAAAATGCACCGAAAGAAGCCGGCACAAAATGTCTTGTAGACTGCCCGCTTGTTGACACATGCCGATATTCAGCAAAAAGACTCTACCTTGATCAGCCTAAGCGTTGGGCATTTTATATTTGGGATAAGCTTGAGGGAATTGAAAACCCCACAGATGAAGACAGGATAAATCTGCTTAAAGGCGACAGCAACTACGGCAGATGTATATACAAATGCGACAACAATGTTGTGGACCACCAGTCGGTACTCGTAAACTTCAAAAACGGAGCAACCGGTACGCATAATATGGTCGGCGGTTCGGCAGGACCGATGAGAAGAATACATATTATAGGTACAAAAGGCGAAATCTACGGTGATTTTGAAGAATCTAAATTCACCGTGGCTAAAATTCATCCTACTAAAACTGATGAAAAAACGGTCGAAGTTGTTGATCTAAATGTAAACGGTGATATGGTAGGCGCTTACGGAGGTCACGGCGGTGGCGACGAAAAGCTTGCGGCTGATTTCGTCGAGTTTTTAAGAGGAGGTAAACCCTCTCTCGCCTGCACCTCAATATTTGATTCGGTGGCAGGTCATCTGTGCGTTTATCTCGCAGATAAATCACGCGAAGAAAACGGTATGCCGCAAAAAGTAAATTTGTAATATAAAACGGCAGCAAAATAACCCTCGGTCAACTCCGAGGGTTATTTTTATTGTAATCTCTTTAACGCATCATATTATTTTTTATTTTTAATATAGAGTGCCGCACCCAATGCTACTGCCGCAACGCCTCCTGCAATTGCGCCTTTTTTTATAAGCGGTATTACGGATTCAAAACTCGGCGGAGCAAATTTGTAATAAGCATATTTCAGTTTATCATGTAAGTCCTTTGATGTGTAAAAGTCCTTATACATTACCGTATGTGTTTTGAACTCTCGCACATTGTTTTCGTCTAAGTCAATTACACGCACGCCTCTGTTTAAATCGGGACCGTAAACATTAAATCCGCAGCCCTGTGTATAACCGAGAATAACATTTTTATAACGTGCAATAAAGCTGTTATTGTGGTCATGGCCGAAAAACATGGCAAGTACATCGCCCTTTTCCGCCGCCGCATTAAATTCGCCGCTGTTTTTCTCAGGTGTAGCCGGAGTTTCAAGCAAGAAATCGCAGTTACCCGGGATAAGATATTTCTCATCCATCCAATAGTATTTTCCGTAATGAGACCTATATCCGACAGCGTGCGGCTTATGTGATTTCGGGACTTCTTTCAGCACGTTCCACATTTCGGGTACCGGTATATGCTGGAACAATAAAGACGGCACGTAATCCCCTGTTTCGTCTTTTAAATAATCTCTGACACTCTTGTACCAAGCAATCTGCTCCTCGGAAACCGCACTGCAATGGCCGTCAAGACTTGCGGAAAGAGAGTCTATAAGATATATATTAAATAATATTTTTTTACCGTCCGAGCTTAGAATATTTATGTAATGGTTACCGTATCCGCTGATAGAAGGATCGCCGGGTTCTGCAAGACAGGTAGGAAAGCTCTTGTATACTATCATCTGCTTTTCCTTGGAAATACCGAAAGCCTGATCATCATGATTACCGAATACAAATGTAAACGGAATGTTTCTTTCGGCAACCGGTGTTACGATATTACGTATTGCTTCAGCAACCTTTTTGTCGCGATTACCCGTGGCAAAACTGAGGCCATAGCCTTTTATCTGGTCACCCGTAAACACTACAAGGTCGGGGGTTTCGCTGTCGAGCGCTTTACCGATAAATTCCACAGTGTTTTTTGACGTGATGTTTGTATCTTGAGTGTCGGCTATCTGCATAATGCGGAAAGTGCCGTCTTTCTTAAATTTTAAGCTTTTCGCTTTGCCTAACGGAGAAGCCATAACGCACCAACTTTCTTTTTTATGTCAAAAGTATAACACATAATCGCGCAAAATAAAAGTCAAAACTCACAGCAGAACACACTTTATCTATATGAACATAAAAAATCACCGCACAGCAATAACTGTGCGGTGATTGAAAAATTTTAACTTATTTAAGGTTTGCCTTAAGAGTTTCAAGACTCTCTTTAAGCTCCTTGGGAAGCTTGTCGCCAAACTTCTTGAAGAACTCTTCAATACCGTTTGCTTCCTCTTCCCAAAGATTCTTATCAACATCAAGAATCTTTTCAAGCGATTCGAGTGAAACTTCACCTTCAAGGCCTTCAATGTTAATGTCTTTTGCATAAGGAATATAGCCGATAGCTGTTTCCTGAGCATCAACTTTACCTTCACAGCGTTTAATGATCCATTCAAGGACACGAAGGTTATCACCGAATCCGGGCCACATAAAGTTACCTTCGTCATCTTTTCTGAACCAGTTAACATTAAATATCTTCGGAGCTTTATCAGGGTCAAGAGTAGCACCGATATCAATCCAATGCTGCCAATAATCAGCCATATTGTAACCGCAGAACGGAAGCATAGCCATAGGATCACGACGAACTACACCGACAGCACCTGCAGCTGCAGCCGTTGTCTCCGAAGCCATGGTGGCACCTACAAATACGCCGTGGTTCCAATCTCTTGACTGATATACCAGCGGAGCGAGCTTAGCACGTCTGCCGCCGAATACAAATGCAGAAATCGGAACACCGTTCGGATTGTCAAACTCTTTGCTGAGGCACGGGCAGTTTCTTGCGGGAGCGGTAAAACGGCTGTTCGGATGAGCAAGGTTTTTGCCCTCGGCCTTCCACTCTACGCCGTTAACCTTTTTACCTGTCCATTCTTCTGCATTAACGGGCGGATTCTTGTCAAGACCTTCCCACCAAACGGTGTTATCGTCAAGATTTAATGCTACGTTCGTAAAAATTGCGCCTTTCTTTGTTGAAGCAAGTGCGTTCGGGTTTGATTTATCATTAGTTCCGGGTGCAACACCAAAGAAACCGTTCTCAGGGTTAATTGCATAAAGACGTCCGTCCGCACCCTTCTTAATCCAAGAAATGTCGTCGCCGACAGTCCAAACCTTGTAGCCTTTTTTACGATATCCCTCCGGAGGAATAAGCATTGCAAGATTGGTCTTGCCGCAAGCCGACGGGAAAGCCGCACAGATATATTTAACTTCGCCCTTCGGATTTTCAATACCGAGGATAAGCATATGCTCTGCCTGCCAGCCTTCGTTCTTGCCCTGGTAAGAAGCTATACGAAGTGCAAAGCACTTTTTACCGAGAAGAACGTTTCCGCCGTAAGCCGAGTTAACGGAAATAATTGTATTGTCCTCGGGGAACTGGCAAATCCATCTCTTTTCGGGATCCACATTGCATTTGCAATGAAGTCCGCGAACCCAGTCATTGCTGTCACCGAGAACGTCAAGAACCTTCTTGCCGACTCTGGTCATAATTGACATATTAAGAACAACATAAATTGAATCGGTAAGCTCAATGCCTGCCTTAGCGAGCGGTGAACCTACGGGACCCATCGAATAAGGGATTACATACATTGTTCTGCCCTTATAGCTGTCTTTTGCGATAGCATAGAGCATTTCATAAGCTTTGCCGGGCTCCATCCAATGGTTTGTGGGACCGGCATCTTCCTCTTTCTTTGAGCAAATAAGAGTTCTGTCTTCAACACGAGCAACATCGTTGGGAGCCGTTCTGTGGTACAGACATCCCGGAAGTAAATCCTCATTTAATTTACGCATCTCACCTGACTTGCAAGCTTCCTCGCGAAGCTTTTCAAGTTGCTCTTCGCTACCGTCAATCCAAACGATTTCGTCGGGCTTAACAAGAGCTGCTTTTTCGTCAATCCATGACAAAATGCTTTTGTTAGTTGTAAGTGCTGCCATAGTATTATCTCCTTTTTAACTAATTCGGCACAGCCGAAATATTTAACTGATTCAGACGAATTTTCAGGGTTTTCCCAACCTCCGCCATTATGAATTATTATAGTCTAAAACTTTCATTTTGGCAAGCAAAAAAGTGTTAAATAGTTGTCAATATTTATCGTATTTTTGATGAACAATAAACAAATAGAAATGATATGACAAATATCACATAATGATATAGCAAAAGTTATTGAACACTGTCGATATCAAGCGTTGCTCTGGCGTTTAGTGTCATATCGCCGCGAGTGCCGGAAACATACTCAAAATACCCTTGTGCCCCGACCATTGCCGCGTTGTCTCCACACAGTGAAAGCTCGGGAAAATAGATTTCGACGTTTTTCTCTTTTGCAAGAGAGAGCATACGTTCTCTCAAAACAGAATTAGCGGAAACACCGCCTGCCAAAACAAGCTTGTCGTATCCGGTAGAGTCAAGGGCTTTTCTGACGTTGTCTTCCAAAGAATCCACAACGGCCTTTAAAAACGATGCCCCGACATCGGGCACACTGACAGTCTCCCCTTTTTGTTCTGCATTATGTATCAGGTTAATCACCGAAGTCTTAAGCCCCGAAAAGCTGAAATCAAGCGGAGAACCGTCAACGTGCGGTCTTGGAAATTTATATGAGTCGGAATTCCCGTTCTTTGCAATTTTATCAAGATTCACACCGCCCGGATAATCAAGTCCCAATGTACGCGCAGCCTTATCGAGTGCCTCTCCCGCCGCATCGTCTCGTGTTCTGCCGAGAATTTTAAAGTCCGTATAATCCTTAACTTCTGTTATCAGTGTATTCCCGCCGGAGACTACAAGGCACAAAAACGGAGGCTTCAAATTTTCATAAGATAAATAGTTAGCGGCAATATGAGAACGAAGATGATGCACGGGAACCAACGGTACTCCGGATGAAAGAGACAAGCCCTTTGCGTAATTTACACCGACAAGTAATGCGCCTATCAGACCCGGTGCATAGGTTACAGCTATGGCATCAATATCGGACATTTTGCAATTTGCGTCGGATAACGCTTGTTTTGTAACCGCACATATTGCTTCCGTGTGCATTCTTGAAGCTATTTCAGGTACTACGCCGCCGAATATTTTATGTTTTTCAATCTGTGTCGCCACTACAGATGAAACTATTTTTCTGCCGTTTTCTACAACGGCAGCCGCAGTTTCGTCGCAGGAGCTTTCTATTCCGAGAATTAACATTAAACCACCACATTCCATTAAAAAGACTGACGTTCAGTTGCTTCTTATAAATATTTTGTCATTATCAACGCATCTTCGCGCGGATTTTCGTAAAAGTTTTTCCTGATACCTATTTTTCCAAAACCCAGCTTACCGTAGAGCGATATTGCCGGTGTATTAGAACACCTGACTTCAAGAGAAACAAATTCGGATTCGGCCTCTTTTGCCAAATCGATAAGCTCCGAGAGCAAACCCACAGCTACACCCTTTCTCCTGTATTTGTTTTTTACGGCAACATTAGTTATATACACTTCGCCGGAAAGAAAATATGAACCGACATATCCCGCCGTTTCTCCGTTTATTTCAGCCAAAAGAAATCGCGCATTTGCATTTTGGAGTTCTTCGGAAATTGATTTTATACTCCACGGCACGCTAAAGCACTCTCTTTCAAGCTCATACACCGACATCACATCTTTATCCGTCATAGAATGAAATGACAAAACATCATCATGCTTTAGCACCATACCAACTCTCTCCCGAATGTGCGTCGCTTTTAAGCAAAACTTTCATTTTACATGCGTTTTCCATTTCTTCTTTAACAATCAGCTCGGCTTTTGTTTTTTCATTCTCCGGTGCCTCTACTATAAGTTCATCGTGAATCTGCAATATCAGACGAGCATTGAGATTTTCTTCTTTAAGCCTTGTATATACCCTTATCATGGCAATTTTAATAATATCGGCAGCAGTTCCCTGTATCGGCATATTCCTTGCCACCCTCTCTCCAAACGCTCTCAACATACCGTTTGAGGAAGACAACTCAGGAAGATATCTGCGTCTTCCAAACAAAGTTTTGACATAACCGTTTTTCTTTGCTTCTTCAACCACTTCGTTCATATATCGGTCAACGCCGGAGTAATGGTGTAGATAATCCTTAATATATCTGTCTGCTTCGGCTCTGCTGACGCCGATATCCTTTGCCAAAGAGAACGCACCTATGCCATATACTATCCCGAAATTGACCGCTTTGGCACGACTTCTCATAAGCGGCGTCACCATTTGCAAAGGCATTTTAAATACCTGCGACGCTGTAATAGCGTGAATATCATCACCATTATTAAAAGCGTCAATCATAGCTTTGTCATCGGCTATATCAGAGAGAACCCTTAACTCTATCTGCGAATAATCCGCATCGACAAGCACTTTGCCGTCATCAGCAATGAAGAACTTTCGCATTTCTCTGCCCAGTTCTGTCCTGACGGGAATATTCTGAAGGTTCGGTTCGGTAGACGAAATACGACCGGTTCTTGTCTCGGTCTGATTAAATGTCGAGTGGATGCGTCCGTCGGCGGCTATTTCTTTGAGCAAACCGTCACAATAAGTAGACTTCAGCTTTGTGTAGGTTCTATACTCTAAAATAAACTTGACTATTTCATATTCATCGGCAAGCTTTTCCAAAACTTCGGCATTTGTGGAAAATCCGCTTTTTGTTTTCTTTTTAGTCGGTATGGCAAGCTTAACGAAAAGGATTTCTCCGAGCTGTTTCGGAGAATTTATATTAAATTCTTCACCTGCAAGTTCATATATGCGGCTTTGAAGCCCTTTTATTCTCTCACCGAGCATATCTCCGAAAGCTTCAATGCCGCTTTTATCTACTTTTACACCGATTTTTTCCATGGAGGCAAGGACCTCTGCCAACGGCAATTCAATATTGCTTAAAAGTTCTGTTTGGTCCCGTTCCTCCAACAAAGCCGAAAGCTTCACCGTAAGAGGATATACGGTTTCGGAAAGTGCCGAAAAGCCGCCATCAGCTTCATAGTACACATTGTACTCTGCCGCCAATTTTTCAATGTCATAATCCTTAGCCGACGGATTAAGCAAATACGCCGCGAGCATTAAATCCATTTTTACATTTTTAATTTCAAATCCGTGAGAAAATGCATACGCATACAGCGGCTTTATATTAAATGTATATTTCTCTGTATTTTCATCCTCGAGAATGTTTATAAAAGCTTCGACTTCGCTGTCATTCTCGGTATTTACTTCACATATGTCATCACCGTTGCAAACGGCAAGACTTTCAAATCTACCGTCTTTAACAGAGTATACAAAGTAAAGCTTATTCGCTTTTAACAAAAAATCATTTAAGCTGTTTACCCTTTTATATTCCTTTACAGTCGTATTTTCCGGCTTAGCGTCATACGTGACGGTATTTAAGCCGATTTTGTCTATCAGCTTATACATTTCAAGAGAACGCAAAATAGACAAAGCCTCACCCTTGTCTCCTTCGTCCGGAACATAAAAAGAGTAATCGGTCTCAATCGGAACACTTTTGCAAATCTCGCCGAGCTTGTAGCTCATAAAAGCCGCGTCTTTATCGTTTTTCAACTTATTGCGTAAAGTTTCCCTTATGTCAATAGTATCAATGTTATCATAAATATTTTGTATTGAGCCAAGCTCGGAAATGAGACTCTGAGCTGTTTTTTGCCCAACGCCCGATACTCCAGGAATATTATCGGAGCTGTCACCCATAAGAGCCTTAATGTCTATCAATTGATGAGGAGTAACACCGTAATCATCTTTAATTCTTTTAACATCATAAATATTGGTTTCAGGTCTGCCCATTTTCGTTGACGCAAGCAATACCTTTACATTATCTCCGACAAGCTGTAAGCTGTCACGGTCTCCGGTGGCAATATAACATTCATCGCCGTCCTTACAGGAAAAAGCAAGAGTACCGAGAATATCGTCTGCCTCATACCCCTCTTTTGTTACTATCTTATATCCGAGCGCCCTGAGCAGGTCTTTAAGGACCGGCATCTGTTCCGCAAGTTCGGGAGGCATGGGCTTACGTCCCGCCTTATACTCATCATACATTTTGTGCCTGAATGTGGGAGCCTTTAAATCGAAAGCGAATGCAACGCTGTCGGGATGAAGCTCGTCGCACAGCTTATAAAATATATTCATAAATCCATAAATGGCATTGGTATATCTACCATCCTTGGTTGTCAGAAGCTTTATACCGTAAAAAGCACGGTTAATAATACTGTTCCCGTCCAAAACCAGCAGTTTCATTTGTCATTCTCCTAATAAATTTTCATTATATTGTATCATAAAACACATACGAATGCACTATATTTTTAAGTTGTTAATATTTTTAGTATGTGATATACTTTATAAAAAACTATTGAAAGCTGTTATTATGAATATCGGAAATTTACACATAGATGGATTTGCGGCATTGGCTCCTATGGCAGGCGTTGCCGACAGAGCATTCAGAGAAATTTGCAGAGGTTACGGTGCCGCTTTTACAGAGAGCGAAATGATAAGTGCCAAAGCACTTTCCATGGGCGACAAAAAATCATACGAGCTTATGCATATAACAAACGGTGAACGCCCGACAGGTATACAATTATTCGGAAATTCACCGGAAGTTATAGAAAAAGCTGTGAAATCGGTTGAAACCGAAAATCCGGATTTTATTGATTTTAACTTTGGATGTCCCGCGCCTAAAATAGCCGGTAACGGCTCCGGCTCGGCTCTTTTGAAAACGCCTGATGTAATCGGAGAAATACTGAAAAGTGCCTACTCTGTTGCAGATAAACCAATAACCGCTAAAATCAGAATCGGTTGGGATAACGAAACGAAAAATGCTGTTAAAACGGCAACAACGATTGAGAAAAACGGTGCGGTCGCAATAACAGTACACGGAAGAACGCGCGCACAAATGTATGCTCCCCCCGTTGATACGGAAGCAATTCGCGAAGTAAAAAATGCCGTTTCAATACCTGTAATAGGCAATGGTGACATTACAGACGGTCAAAGTGCTGCGCTTATGTTTGAAAAAACGAACTGCGACTTCCTGATGGTCGGCAGAGGTGCTCTCGGCAGACCGTGGGTTTTCGCACAAATAAACGCTTATATGACAGATGGCAGAATTTTACCGGAGCCGCCCGTTTCAGAACGTATGCGCGTTATGGTAAACCATGTAAAAAAAATATGCGAATATAAGGGCGAAAAAATCGGCATAAAGGAAGCCCGTAAACACGCCGCATGGTACATAAAAGGCATAAGAAATGCCGCCGAATACCGCCAAAGCGTAGGACTCCTTGAGAGCATTGAGCAGCTTGAAGAAATTGCATATAAAATATCAATATCAAATTAAAGCTTTTACATCAAAACAGCCGCCATAAGGCGGCTGTTTTCTCATATACAATGTTGCTTCTAAATAATTATCATCTTAATATGCCTATGGTGATAATTTCAAACGGCTTATAATCAATTTCATCTGTCAAATACAGTTTATCTTCGAGCATATTAAGGACATAAACCTGCTGTGGGAATTTCATTTTGCCGCGTCTGCCGTTCTGTTCGGATAAACGAACAACAACCATTTCGCCGTCTTCGGAAAGTTTCATCGCCTGCAAGAACATTCCGTCAAATGTATTTTGGCATGAAACATCAGCCCTTGTCAGCGGGATATTAAATTCAAATGCGATGTCATTTATATGAGCGTCAACCGCCGAACCGGAATGCGGATAAATAAGGTAAGCGAAGCTGTGCTTGCCTATGTCGCTTTCAGGGTCAGGTCGCTCGGTAGCGCGAAGCAAGCTAAGCGATAAAGTGTTTTCCGAAATACCTATTCCGTATTTTGAGTCGTTTATCACAGCTATACCGCCGTCAGTTTCCGAAACATCAAACCATTTGTGATGGCAACATTCAAAGCGGGCACTTTGCCAAGATGTGTTTTTATGAGTTTCACGCGCGATAAATCCCGCACCGGTATCACAAAGAACCTCACGGCTTAAAACATTCGGAGAAAACAGTACCTTAGCGAGCTTATGTTTTTCGTGCCAATCAACATTGTTTTCGACTTCGATTTTTGGAGAACGTCTGAATATCCTGATTATTCTCTCCCATTTGCTGTTTTCTGTGCCGAGTGTTACTCTAAAGGAACAAGCCTCTCCGCTTTTTTCCGTAAGCTTCAGCGGTGAAACTACCTTTAGCGAAATTATTTTATCGGTATAATTTGGTAAAATATCCCATGCATCATATACACCCGGATTATCCTCATATATTTCAAGGCGATTAAATGCTCCGTTTACCCACTCCCTGTCAAGGCTCTTATCATACAGACCGGTGATAGAACCGTCAGGAGCAAATTTGATTTTATAAAACGGTGTTTCTGCCGAATTACCGTTAACAATGCACCATTCTTCGCTGAATTCTTCGTCGGGCTTTTCGATAACTGTACAGTCAAGAGGAGCTATGTTGGGTACAGTCCAAAAACCTTTTTTCCCGAATCTTGTCTCGGTTCCGTCCTCATCTTCAAAGAAAGTCAATTCTTTACGCTTAAAGTTAAGCGAATTAAAATAAGCTTCGCCGTAGCCGATAATTCCGCTCAGAGTTTTATCAACGTATACATAATCTGCCAAGGCGTCATTATAAACAGGGTTTATATGGCTGCCGGGTAAAATATCGTGAAATTGATTGATAAGAAGCTTTTTATAGCATTCCTTGAGTTTTTCTCCGGGATAATCAAAGCCCGACATTGCACGCAACGTAGAAATGATTTCCGCCTCTCGTATTTTATACTCAAGCCTTCTGTTTAATTTTTTTAAGTTCGCCTTTGTTGTGAATGTCCCCCTATGCATTTCAAGGTACAGTTCACCGTCCCACTTAGCGAGTGAAGTATTGTCTTTAAGATTTTTTTCCAAAAATTCGGCTCCACCCATATGCTTTGTTTTAGGCATAACGGAAATTTTATCAAAACGCCTCATAACCTCAAGCATTTCTTCGGTAACACCGCTTCCGCCGTCGCCGTAGCCAAACATAGACATAGTTTGTCCGCCTGAATTTTTATCCTGATACGCCTCCCAATTTTCCTGTATTTGGCTAGGCATATTCCAAGTAATAAAATGTGTGGGCGGAACGCATGCATATACTTCGCTGCCGTCTATTCCTTTCCATATAAAATTATTGTGAGGAAAACGGTTAGTATCGTTCCAAGTGGACATTTTATTAGAGACAAAATAGTCCACTCCGCATTTTTTCAGTATTTGAGGAAGTATCCAACTGTTACCGAAAACATCAGGCAGCCAGCAATTGTTTATGGTTTTTCCGAAATTCTCCCTGAAAAACAGTTGCCCGTAAAAGCACTGCCTTATTAAGCTCTCGGCTGACGGAATATTACAATCAGGCTCGATATACATAGCTCCTACGGGTTCAAATCTTCCTTCTTTAACTCTTTTTTTGAGTTCTACAAAGACTTCGGGATAATACTGCTTTAAGGATTCATAAGTATATGCCTGAGTATGCGTATATTTAAATTCGGGATATCTGTCCATAAGGCGAAGCTGTATCAAAACAGTGCGCAAATTCTTTTGAACAGCATGAATTCTGCGCCAATAATACGCTATATCAAGATGTGAATGTGCTACAAGTGCAACATCGCCGCTACCCTTATAGTCTCTATTTGCAAAAATGACGTCATTGACATATTTTTTTGCTTCTTTTATCCCGGTAGGTCTGCTGTCCGTATCAAAATCAATCAGATTAAGCGCATTGTTCAGCTCGGTATTTACAAATTTTCGATAGTCCTCGTTAAACAGTTCCGACTTAGCTATATCCAAAAGTGTTTCAATATCGTATACAAGGCTTTGTATATCACGGTCAATTGTTACGAGGTACGCGCCGTTAAAAATCTGCCTGCAACCGCGAACCGCTAACGACTCCGGATTTCTTTCATCATCGGGTTTGGAACGGTTGTATCCCTGCATTTCAAATTTAATTTTATCGGGAGTACCAATATACGGGGTAAGAAGCACTCTGTCTCGGTTTGGGTCTATACCTCCAACGAACTTACCGTTAGCCTTGACGATAATTTCGGCAGCCGTTTTGAGGTAAAGCCAAAGTTCTTTGTTTTTTAAGCTGTCGGGCACTTCCTTTTCTGCTTTTATAAATGCTGTGCCGTCCGGAGTAAAATACAAGTCTCCTTTTTTCAGCGGTCTGAATTCGTCGGAATAAAACTCATAGTTGTTTTCCGTAACCTGACGGGCATCTTTAATAACTATATTATCTATCGGTAATTTGTCATTTATAATATATCTTTTGAGCCAACCGAATCTGAGATCATTCCATTCTTCGGGACGCATACTGCGCCTGACGACTTTAATATGTGCCATAATTACTCCTCTCAGTTATCCCAAAAATACGGTTTTTTACGAACTGCCTTTATTTTTACAAGCTTACTTGTATTTTTCAGCACTTCCTCCGCTATCCAGTCAACGCATCTGTTCAAGATAAGGCATTTAGAACATTCTCCTCTGAAAATCAAAGTTAACGTCCCGTCATCAGACAATGACTCAAATTCAACCTCACCGCCGTCGCCCTGAATTTTAGGCCTTATTATTTTTTTTATATATGTTTCAATATCCATACCCATTATTCCGTTTATAATTGTTCGGATATTCTGAAGCGAACGCTCGCACGTTGAAGAGTCAATACCCCTTACGGAATAATACATTTTTAATTTCGGCTCTGTTCCCGATGGTCTGACGGCAATCCAAGAACCGCCTTTAAGGAAAAACTTTAAAACATTTGATTTCGGTAAATCGCCGATGCCCGTACTATAGTCCTTAACATCTGTAATGTTTGGAAAAACGGTTGCTTTATTAGCCCTGAAATAAGACATAATATTCTTTATACGCGAGGCACCGTCTTTCCCTTTTAGAACAAAAGAATCAAGCGCATCAAGATAAAACCCGTATTCCGAATAAAGAACATTTAAAGCGTCTACCAACGTCATTTTATTTTTCTTATAATATGCCGCCATCTCGCATATTAGCATTGAAGCGATAACCGCATCTTTGTCTCGCGCATATGTTCCGACGAGGTAGCCATAGCTCTCTTCATACCCTATCAAGAACTCGTTCTTGCCTGTTTTTTCATACTTGGTAATCTGATCACCGATATATTTAAATCCGGTCAAAGTCTCAACAACATTCAAGCCGTTTTTCCGTGCAATTTCCGCACCCAAATCATTTGTAACAATCGTTTTAACAAGTGTTGACTTCGGATTTAAGCTTTGTTTCTTAAATTTGAGATAAAAATCCACAAGCAATGCTCCGGTTTGATTGCCGGTAAGTAAAGTATATTCCCCGTTATGTAAAACACCTACACCAACTCGATCACAATCCGGATCGGTTCCTATAACCAAATCGGCATTTGCTCTTTTGGCTTGTTCAAGTGCCATATTAAGCGCATCCTTCTCTTCCGGGTTCGGTGATCTGACTGTTGTGAAATTACCGTCGGCAACAGCCTGCTCCTTGACAACAGAGACGTCAAACGACATATCGGACAATACTTTCCTGACGGGAATATTGCCTGTTCCGTGCAAAGGGGTATAAACTATCTTTAAGTTGGACGTTTCTTTGTAAACAGCCATTTTTTCAACTTCCGAAATATAGCTGTTAAGCACTTCATCTCCTATATAGGTCAAATAACCGTTTGACAGTGCCATATTTAAATTCATATGCTTTACGGACTTTATATCTTTAACATTGTTGATATACGATATAACCTTATCGGCATATTGCGGAACAAGCTGACAACCGTATTTATCATACACTTTATAACCGTTGTATTCTTTCGGATTATGACTTGCGGTAATAACTATTCCGGCATTACAATTTAAGTATCTTACTGAAAAAGAGAGTACGGGAGTGGGCATAATCTCCTCAAAAAGAAAGGTCTTAATCCCGTTATAGCACAGAACCTCTGCGGCGCATTCCGCAAAAGCCTTCGAATTATTGCGTGAATCATAAGCAATAACAACGCGTCTTTCTCCTGCAAACTCGTTTTTTAAATACTCACAAAGACCTTTTGTAGCTTTGCCGACAGTATACTTGTTCATTCTGTTGGCACCTGCTCCCATAATGCCTCTCAAGCCACCGGTACCAAATTCCAAATCCTTATAGAATCTATCCTCAATCTCTTTTTTATCTGTTATTGATTCCAGTTCATTTTTGGTATTGTCATCAAACGTCAGCCAATACTCGTATTTTTCGTGAATATCCAATGTTGCTCATCTCCGATAGCTTTTTATTGATTTTAACACAAGGACTTTTCCTCGTCAAACAAATTAAAAAAATGATGAATATTATTTTTTGTTATGCTATAATAAAAAAGGTTTAGCATAAACCGAGCGAGACTATTAAAATTCTCACGGAACACAAAGGAGGAACCCATGGAAAAATTCAAGCTCAATTTGGAATATAAGGTAGGAAAAGCTGTTTTTTCCACCAATCTTTTTGAAACCGAACATTTCAAAATTACTTATAAAGCAACCAAAAGCCATATTTCACTTAAAATGGCAGCTTTTGTCCCATTGGAAATTTTAAATCTGACAGCAAGCATTCCATACAACTTCAAAGCTGACAGCAGAGTTTTTGCCAATGGGTATCAGTCTTGGACTGAATGTCGTGAAATGTTTAAAGATGAGAGACAGTCACACACATTCGGACCTATAAGCTTTGCTTACAGGCGCACACTCCTCGGAGCGGCGGGAGCTTATACATTCGATGACAATGTAAGTCGTCGCGGCGTCTTTCAGGGCTTTTCTTATATGTATGTAAGGAACGGTGAAGAATACGATCTTTTCGCCTCATTGACTGAGAGAACCGGATATACAATATTTACCGCCGATTTCAACAGCAATATGATAACCGTACAAAAAGACCTTGAAGGAGTAATTGTTGACGGTGAATATGAAGTTTTAAATTTCGCAGAATATGTGGGCGACGAGGATTTCGTTTTCGATAATTGGTTTGACGAGCTTAATATACCCAAGCCTTCTGTGACCCCCAAAAACGGATATACCACATGGTATAACTATTACAGCAAAATTAATGAAAAAATAGTATCTGACGATCTCGAGGCGTTATCAAAGGTGAAATCCGATATCGATATATTTCAGATAGACGACGGATATCAATCGGCAACCGGTGATTGGCTCTCTATAGACAATAAGAAATTCCCTAACGGTATGAAATCTGTTGCCGACAAGATTCATTCAACAGGAATGCTTGCAGGCCTTTGGCTGGCTCCTTTCGGCGCAGAGTTCACTTCCAAGGCCGCTACGCAGCACCACGATTGGCTCATTCGCAAGAAAAACGGTCATCCGGTAACTTGCGGAATTAACTGGGGAGGCTTTTACGCCCTTGACATTGAAGTTCCGGAGGTTAAAAACTATATCAAACACTTTTTCGATGTCATTCTGAATGATTGGGGATTTGACTTAGTTAAGCTTGACTTTTTATATGCTGCCGCAATAATACCGAATCACGGCAAAAGCCGCGGCCAGCTTATGTGTGAGGCTATGGATTTTCTGCGCGAATGTGTCGGCGAAAAAATGATACTCGGTTGCGGCGTTCCGTTGATGCCGGCATTCGGCAAAGTAGATTATTGCCGTATCGGTGCGGATATGGGGCTTAGATGGAAAGTTCCGTTCTTTTCTAACAGAGAATTCATCTCAACGTACCACACCCTCGGCAATTCCATATTCCGCCGACAGCTTGACGGCAGAGCATTTCTCAACGACCCGGACGTTTTCCTCTTGAGAGACGAAAACATCCATTGCACGTTTGAGCAGCGCAAGATAATAGCAACTGTAAACAAGGTTTTCGGCAGCGTTTTATTTACATCTGATAATGTCGGAAAATATAGCGATGAGCAAATGTCAGTACTTCTCGACACATTTAAAAAGAGCAAAATCGATGTTAAAAGCGCCGAGTTTTTAAATGAGAACAAACGAATAATGAAATTCGTATACACACAGGACGGTATTGAACACACCTTTAAGTTTAATATTGATAAAGGCACAATAGTATAAAAAGGAATCCGCAGAGCCAAAGCTCTGCGGATTTTAAGTAATCATCTAAATTATTTATATTTTTAAACTGTGGTATTCTTCTCCGTCAAGTGTTTTCCAAATAAACTCTTCATTTTCAAGAAGCATATATCCGTGAGCACTGTTTTCTTTCGGAATTGAAACCGAACCGGGATTCAAATAAAGATTATTTTCTCCGAATTCTTCCCATGCGGGAATATGAGTGTGTCCGTGAAGCAAAATATCACCACTGCAAAGCGGCGGAAGGTTATTCAAATTAAAATTATGACCGTGAGTTGCATAAACAAGCCTATCGCCTACCGGTATTATACAGTAATCGGCAAGTATCGGGAAGTTAAGAACCATTTGGTCTACTTCGGTATCGCAGTTGCCGCGCACACAAAAAAGCCTGTCTCTCACATCGTTAAGCATAGAAATCACCTTTTTCGGTGCATACTCTTCCGGCAAATCGTTTCTCGGTCCGTGATATAAAATATCGCCGAGCAAAAGAAGTCGGTCAGCCTTTTCGCGGTCAAACGCTTCCATTAAATTTTTGCAATACATCGCCGAGCCGTGTATGTCGGAGGCTATCATAAGTTTCATTTTACCACATCCGTTTAAATAAGCGGCAGGCTGCCACCTGCCACTTATTTTTTATTATTTTGTTTCGAGGATAATCTCATCGCCGTCTGCAGACAAGTTAATAGACTTCAACGGTTTATCATAATTGTCAACTAAATAATTAGATATTTTATCCTCAACATTACGTCGAATAACATTTCTGAGATCTCTAGCACCTCTTACGGTACCATCCATTTTTGAAACCAAAAGAGCCGGAACATCGTCGCTGTACCCGAACGATATGCTTTTTTCCTTTAGAGAGTCGGAAAGCTCCGAAAGCATCAGCTTCGCAATATCTTTATAGTTATCCTCAGTCAACTCATTAAATACAACTATTTCGTCAACTCTGCCAATAAATTCCGGTCTTAAAAATTCTCTAAGCCCCTTAATGGCATTTTCTTTTTTAATATCGGACGGAGCTTTAGCAAAGCCGAGTGCACTTTCTCTTCTTTCGCTGCCGGCGTTGGAGGTCATAATAATAACGGTATTTGCAAAGCTGACGGTTCTTCCGTGAGCGTCATTTGTCTTTCCTTCGTCAAGGATTTGCAAAAGTATATTCATAACATCAGGATGAGCTTTTTCAATCTCATCAAACAGAATAATGGAATACGGCTTTCTTCTGACCTTTTCGGTTAACTGACCTGCCTCGTCGTATCCCACATATCCCGGAGGAGATCCGATAAGTCTTGATACGGAATGCTTTTCCATAAACTCTGACATATCAAGCCTGATAAGAGTTTCAGGCGTGTCAAAAAGTTCTTTCGAGAGCAGCTTAACAAGTTCGGTCTTTCCGACACCGGTAGGACCGACAAAAATGAACGAAGCGGGTCTTCTCTGGACGGATAATTGCACCCTGTTGCGCTTAATAGCCGCAACAACAAGGTCCACTGCCTCATCCTGACCGATGAGATGTGCTTTAAGTCTATCCTCAAGCCCGGCAAGGCGCTTTATGTCGCCCTCCATAACTTTGGTAACGGGAATACCTGTCCAAAGATTTATAACCTTTGCCAAGTCTTCCTCTTTTACATCGTTGTGAGAGGCTTTTTCTTTTAATTCGTCTTCTTTTCCGTCATACGACAGTAATTCGGTTTTAACCGTTGCCAAGTCCTTATACACCTTATCGCGTTCGGCATCCTCTGTGGTTGTTTCTGCCTTAGACGTAAGCTCTTCCTCTTCGCTCTTTAATTCATCACGCTTTTTAAGGAATAACTCATAGTCACTTATAGCCTTGTTTCTAAGGTTCGCACAAGTGCAAGCTTCGTCAAGCAAATCTATGGCTTTATCCGGCAAAAATCTGTCGGTAATATATCTTTCGGACAAAGTAACGGCTCGATAAACCAAATCATCAGAGATTTTCACCTTATGATAATCCTCGTAATACTTCTTAATTCCAAGGAGCATATCATACGTATCGTTGATTGACGGTTCTTCTACCTTAACTGGCTGAAAACGGCGTTCCAACGCTGCATCTTTTTCGATATTGTTACGGTACTCATTAAAGGTCGTTGCACCGATGACCTGTATTTCGCCACGTGAAAGAGCAGGCTTTAAAATATTAGCGGCATTCATTGTTCCTTCGCTGTCGCCTGTTCCGACAAGATTGTGAACCTCATCGATAAAGAGGATAATATTACCCTCGTTTTTAACCTCCTCTATAAGTCCTTTAATACGGCTCTCAAACTGACCGCGGAATTGTGTTCCGGCAACTAACGCGGTAAGGTCTAACAAATGAATTTCCTTGTCGGCTATTTTTGCAGGAACATCGCCTGCTGCAATTTTAAGAGCGAGCCCTTCGGCAATGGCAGTCTTACCGACACCGGGTTCACCTATAAGACAAGGGTTGTTCTTTGTTCTGCGGCACAGTATTTGAATCGTTCTGTAAATTTCCTTATCTCTGCCGATAATTCTATCAAGCTTACCCTCTCTTGCGCGTTCCGTAAGATCGGTACAATAAAGATTTAAATACTTTCTTTTCTTGTTTTTTGTACCTTTCCTCTTTTTGCCTTTTGTATTATCCCCATCGTTTGATGTATCTTCCGGCTCCGAGCCGTCGGAACCGTCTTCGGTATCATCGCTTTTCTCCGGAAACATTCCTTGTAAAAATGATAACGGCAACGCACCGCCGGGTTGAAACCCTTCAATACCGTCCGGATTTTCCATCATCTGATTCATCTGCTCGGCAACGTCGTTCATCTCATCTTCCGAGATACCCATTTGATCCATTATTTGCTTTACGGGACCGATGTTCAGCTCCATAGCACATTTTATACAAAGGCCCTCATTGGTGGTTTTGTCGCCGTCTATTTTTGAGATGAAAAATACAGCAGGATTTTTATGGCATCTGCTGCACAGCATATTTTTGTTCATCTGATTATTAATCCTCTTTCTTAGTTTGCTTTTTTAATTTTTTCTCTTTAAATTGCTGCATAGTATTAGGTACATAACTGAGAAGAGCGGCAAATGTCAAAAGAGCGGCAATTATTACAAGAGCTATCATAACAGGATCAGGAAGCGTAAAATACGCTCTGAGAGCTCCGACTTCCGGTCCGAATGCAATAACAAGAATCATAACACCGTAAAATGCCGTTGTTGCAACCTTGCCCCACATTACCGCTGCACTCGGGCGAAGACCGATGCCTATCATAATTGCACCGACAAGCACCATAAGCAATTCTTTTGCAATAAAGAAAAGAAATACCCATTTGAACCATTTCATAGTAGGATTGGTTGATTTATTAAACTCAAGGAAAAGCACAACAGCTATAGTCATCTGTGTCAGCTTATCTGCTATGGGATCAAGTATTTTCCCAAGCTCACTGACCTGATTAAAGCGACGGGCAATCTTACCGTCGAACAAATCTGTAAGTCCTGACACTGCCAAAACTATTACCGCTGCCAATACATGGTCATGATAAAATAACACCCCGAATACGGGAATTAATATTATTCTGATAAGTGACAAAAGATTTGGAACGGTAAGACAGCCTGTAAACAGTCTTTTTAAATTTTCTTTCATAAGTTTACCCCTTAAATTATTATTTTAATACTTAATTATGTAGTATCTCACCCGATGGGTACAACACTGTGGTTCTGTATAATTGTAATAATAGCAGAATTATTTACAGCTTCATAAAAAGAAGTATTTTGCTTGCTGTTCGCGGATAAAAGCAACAGAATAATACCGATAAAATATACCGCGATAAGCCCTTTAAGTATTCCGAAAACACCTCCTAAAACAGTATTTGCAGTCCCTATAAGGGGCAACTTGCATATTTTATTGAGCCATTTTGCCACTACACTTAAAAGCAAAGACAAAACAATGCTCAAAAGCAGAAAAATAACAGGCGAAAGTACCGTTACCGCTATCGGTTTTGCAATATCACTGCTCAATTTTTCAGCAGCGTCGGTGCCGGAAAAATCCCCGTTCAATATTTCGCTCGTAATGTTGTTTTCATCAGGATCTGTTCGTAAGATATAATCCTTTATAATCTTCGGTAAATTATCTACCACAGCAGATGCTTTGCCGGCAGATGACATAATATCAGAGTTTTCCAAAAGAGATGCAGATACTTTTTCGGTGATATTAGGGCCTATAAAAGTGTCATAAATACTATTCGCCGCGGGCTTGCACAAATTTGCGGCTGAAATAACGGCAATCGCAAAAACAAGCACCTCCAAAAGAGTAATCAAGAAGCCTCTTTTTGCCGAAACAATAAGAAAAATCAACATAATTGCTAAAAGTGCCATATCTATATAAATGCCCAAATTATCACCACCGTAACAAATATTATACTACCATACAACAGCCCAAAAGACAAATTAACAAAATGTTAACTATCATCATTGACTGTTGCCGTGTCATCCTCGGAATTGCTGTTTGTACTATATGCGGAAATCTTAGACGTAGAATATACATACGTATAAGTACCGTCAGAAAAACAGCGTATACCATCACTTTCAACCGAATGTCTGCTGACTTCGTTTCCCTTCATATCAAAACAAATCAATTCCGAATCGGTCAACACACTCACTCGTTGATTATCACACGAAACCGATTTAACGGCACTTGCTATATCAACGGTAAACAGCTTTTCCCCATTTCTGTTATACACATTTAAAATTTTGGCTGAAGAACTGCCGTATTTTGAGAGCACAGCCGCAACCACATTGTTATCCGAAACGGAAATACGCGAAAGAGAATTTAAAGAAAGGTCCTCGTCTTGCTTGTCTGTCTTGTTTTTTACAATAGAAAAAACATTCTCGCCGGTTATAAGAAGTGTATCTCCTTTTAAGAAGTTCACTCCTGAGATTATATCAGAACCAAAATCAAATTCGCTTACTGCCTCTTCGTATGAAAAATCAAAAATAAGTACTCTCGAATAAAGCTCTCCGTTCTCAGCACCGACAACGGATACTGCAGCAAGCTTACCGTTATCAGATATGTCAATTGCTACAATATTTTCTTTTGCACACTTCCAACTGAATATCACTCTTTGATTTTTATTATAAACGGTTAAATCCGACTGTGAATTTGTTCCGCGCGTAGCAATTGCCGCAGTACCGTTTTTACCTATTGCAGCCGATATTATTTTCTTATCTGTTGTCCCCTCGTAAAGAGTTTTGGTCTTGGACATAATTTTAAATGTATTGCCTCCAATATCGGCAAGCAAAACTCTACCCGAGTTCCCATAACACAAAGGGGACGAATATGTATGCTGTATTTCACTTACCTTACGAGCTGTAGAATCAAGCACCACAGTCGAAGAATCATTGATGAGTATAAGATCTGAGCCTATCGCTTTAACGTCCTTCACCTGCAAGCTGTCAAATAAGTACGGGTAACCGTCTCCGCGTTTTGTCCCCGAAACTGCGGACGATATATAGTCGCCAACCGAAGAAAAAGTGATATTACCGAATTTATCAGCCATAATAAACAGCAAAATCAGTATTACCAACACAGTCGAAACAGATTTTATCAGTTTGACTATATGCTCCTGTCCCTTGCTCTTTTTTCTTGCAGACGCTTTTCTTTCGCCGTCTTTCATAATGCACCTCGTGTTCAGTCGTAATTTACACGATTAAGATAAAGCCCCTCCGGTGCCGCCGTGGCTCCGGCTTGGTTTCTGTCTTTACTTTCTATTATTTGAGGAATACTGCCGGGTACTATTTTCCCGCGATTTATATCAAGAAGAGTTCCTACCATTATTCTCACCATATTATAGAGAAAGCCATCAGCCTCAAAAGTAACCTCAATGATTTCATTATTTCTGATTACAGAAGCATTTTTAACAGTGCGTATTTTACCTTCAACGCTGCTTCCTGCGGCGCAAAAAGCTGAAAAGTCATGCGTACCGATAAAATCCTGAGCTTCACTATTCAGCATATCCGTATCAATATAATACGGATAATACAGCGCACGCTTAAACAAAAACGGATTTCTGTAATCACTGTTTAAAAGCAAATATTTATATTCTTTTGATGTACAGTCATACCTGGCATGGAAAGAGTACGGTACTTCACCGCAGTTCTTAACAGATATACTCGATGGAAGTAAGGCATTCAGCGCCTTTTTCAGTTTTTCCGGAGAGATATCCGAATCGGTTCTCATATTACAACAAAACATATTTGCGTGAACACCGCTGTCAGTTCTGCTGCAGCCTATGATGTTCTCTCTTTTGCCGAGTATTTTTTCAATTGTGTCCTGTAATGTCTGCTGAATAGTAACGGCATTATCTTGTACCTGCCAACCGTGAAAGTCGGCTCCGTCAAACATCAATGTAATTAAAATATTTCTCATTGAGAAAAACATTCCTTTCGGAAGCTAAACTAAATCAGATAACGGCAGGGATAAATTTATTTGCAACTATAATTCCAGCGGTAAGCAAAATAATAACGGCAACCGCCACATAATCTCTGCCCTCAAGACGCATAACCTTAAGTCTTGTTCTGCCCTCTCCGCCTCTGTAGCAACGGCACTCCATTGCAAACGCAAGTTCATATGCCCTTCTGAACGAATTTATAAATAAGGGTATGAATATGGGAACAAGTGCTTTTCCGCGCTTGATAATTCCGCCGCTCTCTATATCGGCACCTCTCGCCTTTTGAGCTGACATTATCTTATCAACTTCGTCAATAAGAGTTGGTATAAATCTTAAGGCTATCGTCATCATCATAGCTATTGAGTGAACGTTTATTTTAATAACCTTTAGCGGCGAAAACAGACGTTCCATAGCGTCGGTAAGCATAGTGGGAGACGTAGTGTAAGTAAGCATAGAGCTTGCTATAACAAGACATATAATTCGTACCGTAGTAAAAATAGCCATATAAAGCCCCCCGGTATATAACGAAAATTTACCGATTGTAAAAAGCACAGTTCCGTCTTTATTGTAGAAAATCTGTAAAAGCGACGTAATAGCGATAATAATAAATATCGGTTTTACACTTTTCCAAATCAGCTTCGGTGAAATCTTAGATAAAAGTATTACCACTGTTAACGCTACTACAATGGAAGCAAGTGAAACAAAGTTTTTGCACAGAAAAACAATAACAATATATACGAAAGTTAAAACAAGTTTTATTCTCGGATCAAGCTTGTGGATAACTGAATTACCCGGAAAAAACTGTCCTATTGTTATATCCTTAATCACGATAAAACGCCCTCCTCTCGCAAAAGGCGCAACAGCTCAACCTCGGCGTTTTTAATAGTATATATATCTGTACGGACAGCCATACCGTTATGTTTTAAGTTTAAAAATATTTGTGTTAACTGCGGAACGTTAAGTCCTATATCCGCAAGGCGCTCAACCTTAGAGAATACCTCGTTTACAGTACCGAACATCTCAACCTCGGATTTATTCATAACGAGCACCTTATCAGCACTTTTCGCAACATCTTCCATACTGTGAGAAACAATAATAACCGTGCTTCCGGTAGTCTTACGATAGCTTGAAATCATTTCAGCTATCATATCGCGGCCGCGCGGATCGAGTCCCGCCGACGGCTCATCAAGGATCAAAATTTCGGGTTCCATAGCCATGACACCGGCTATGGCTACACGTCTTTTTTCTCCGCCGGACAAATCAAAAGGAGACTTATTTAACATATCCGGCTTTAATCCGACAAAATCAGCGGCTTTTTTCACACGATTATCAATTTCATCTTCAGACAATCCCATATTTTTGGGTCCAAAAGAGATATCTTTATATACGGTACTCTCGAATAATTGATATTCAGGATATTGGAAACACAGACCTACTTTAAATCTTGCCTGTCTACGTGTTATTTTTGATTCGTTTATATTTTTCCCGTCAAGCAAAACCTCACCAGAGGATGGCGTTAAAAGCCCGTTCAAATGCTGAACCAATGTACTTTTTCCCGAACCTGTGTGCCCTATTATGCCGACAAATTCGCCTTTTTCAATAGATATATTTACATTATTTATTGCAGTTACGCGAAAAGGCGTTCCGTCCGAATAAACATATGAAAGGTTTTTTGTTTCTAAAATGGGCATTATTTTCTCCTAAGTAGTTTTAATATTTCATCAGAAAATTCATCAGCCGAAAGTATATCTTCAGGAAGAGGAGCTCCGCTCTCACGCAAGTCATTTGCAAGCTTCGCCGTCTCCGGAACGTCAAGACCGACTTTTTTGAGAAGCTCCGAATTATGAAAAACCTGTTTCGGTGTTCCGTCCAAAATTATTTTTGCATCATCCATTACAATAACACGGTTGGCTAAAACTGCTTCTTCCATAAAATGAGTTATAAACACAACGGTCATACCCATCTCTCTGTTAAGCTTTATGCAAGTATCCATTACTTCTTTTCTGCCGCGCGGATCAAGCATTGCGGTAGGCTCGTCCAAAACAATACACTCCGGCAGCATTGCTATTATTCCGGCTATGGCAACTCGTTGTTTTTGCCCGCCTGAAAGCTTATGCGGCTCATGGCCACGGTATTCATACATACCTACAGCTTTTAAAGCATTGTCAACACGTTTTCTTATTTCCTCCGGAGGCACTCCGAGGTTTTCGGGCCCGAACGCAACATCCTCCTCGACTATTGTGGCAACAATTTGGTTATCCGGATTTTGAAAGACTACACCTACCGTACGCCTAATGTCATACGACAAATCCTCGTCTGCGGTATCCATTCCGTTAACGAGCACCTTGCCACTCTCCGGAATCAAAATCGAATTGGAAAGCTTGGCAAGTGTTGATTTACCGGACCCATTGTGGCCGAGAATTGCGATAAAATCGCCTTTTTTAAAATTTAAACTAATATTATTTACAACAAGCGGCAGTTTTTCTTCGCCATCATCCGCCTCATATCGATAAGACACATTTTGAAATTCTATTATGTTATCGTTTTGCATCTTGACATCCTTAAACCGTTTTTTTATTTGTCCAAATAGCTGATGCTCCGCACGGAAGTACCATTCCTGTACTTTTTACAGGCAGCCCTATTTCATCACTTGATACGGTTCCGCCGAATTTTTTCGCTACAGCGGAGCCTAAAATATACTGCATAACAGACGGTGAAAGCCCCGTAGTGTATGAATTTATCAACATCAAAAGAGGATCGTCCGACAATACGTCTTTACACAAATCCACAAATCCGTATACTTCATTCTCAAGTTTCCAGACTTCTCCGCCGGGGCCTCTGCCGTATGACGGTGGATCCATTATGATAATGTCATATCGATTACCTCGACGTATTTCTCTCTTTACGAATTTAATACAATCGTCAACTATCCAGCGCACGGATTTATCCGCAACAGCACTTGAGGCAGCGTTTTCTTTTGCCCACTGCACCATTCCCTTGGAAGCATCAACGTGCACCACCGAAGCACCTGCCTTTAATGCAGCCACTGTGGCAGCACCTGTATATGCAAAAAGATTAAGTACTTTTACTTCTCTGTTTTGGGCTTTAATAAGCTTACTTACCATATCCCAATTGACGGCTTGTTCAGGAAAAATACCCGTATGCTTAAAGCCCATGGTTTTCACATTAAACGTAAGGTCCTTATAAGCGATTTTCCAACTTTGCGGAAGTGCTCCGTTAACCTGCCAATGACCGCCGCCGGTGTTTGACCTGTGATACACAGCGTCTGCCCTGCTCCAAAGTTGCATATCCTTAGGCGTATTCCAAATAACCTGCGGATCGGGTCTTATCAGAATTTTATCGCCCCATCTTTCGAGTCTCTCGCCGGAGGAGCAATCTATAAGCTCGTAATCTTTCCAAGCGGATGAATAACGCATTAAACTAACCTTTCTCTTACAACATCGGCTATTGCTTCGCCGAGCGACTGTATTTTAGCCTTATCTTTGCCCTCAAGCATTACGCGCACAAGAGGTTCCGTACCGGAAACTCTAACAAGCACGCGCCCGTCATTACCAAGCTCATTTTCCGCGCGCTTAATAGCATTCTTTATTTCCATATCGCTTGTGAAACGGACTCTGCCGTATTTTGACACCTTAACATTTATAAGAACCTGCGGGAATATTTCCATTTCTCCTGCAAGCTCCTTGAGAGTTTTGCCGGTGTTTTTAATTACTTTTAAAACCTGGAGTGCCGAAACCTGACCGTCTCCGGTTGTAGCGTAATCAAGAAAAATAACATGGCCAGACTGCTCGCCGCCTATTGAATATCCGTTTTCGAGCATATTTTCAAGCACATATCTGTCGCCGACTTTAGTCTTTTCACAATACATACCGTTATCATCGCAAAATTTGAAAAAGCCCATATTACTCATCACGGTCACAACCGCAGTATCTTTTTTGAGAGTACCGACGGACTTCATATATTTGGCGCAGAGCGCAATAACTTGATCGCCGTCAACGACATTACCTTCGTTGTCAACAGCCAACATTCTGTCAGCGTCGCCGTCAAATGCAAAACCGAGATCACAGTGATTATCGATTACACATTTTCTCAATCCGTCCATATGCGTCGAACCGCAATCGGCATTTATATTTACACCGTTGGGCTCGGCGTTTATAATTATGCAATCCGCTCCGAGGGATTCAAATATACGTTTTGCGGAAACGCTTGAAGAACCATTTGCGCAGTCTATGGCTATTTTAAGGTTTTCACATCTTACGTCAATAGTAGACAGTACATGTTTAATATAGTCATCTGCCGCCGTATCGGAGCGTGTTATTCTTCCGACATCTCCGCCAATCATAACAGGCGGAACCTTTGCGTCATCAAGGATAATACTCTCTATTTCATTTTCAAGTTCATCCGGCAATTTATAACCCGTGGACTGGAAAATTTTTATACCGTTATATTCGCATGGGTTATGCGATGCGGAAATCATAACACCCGCATCGTACCCGTATTCCTTAACCAAAAAAGCAACAGCCGGAGTCGGCACAACACCTAAAAGAAGTGCGTCCGCACCGACAGAGCAAAGACCTGCCGCTATTGAAGCCTCGAGCATCTCCGAAGAAGCCCTTGTATCCATACCTATCATAACTTTAGGCCTGTGAGAAAGATTTTCCGTAAGCACCATTGCTGCGGCTCTTCCTATCTGCATTGATAATTCACATGTAAGTTCACTGTTCGCAACGCCTCTTGCGCCGTCAGTTCCGAATAATCTGCCCATTTTACATTCTCCTATCCGTATAATTAAATATCGAGTTTTTGCTGACCGTTCATCGGCAGCTTTAAATGCTCATAAGCTTTTACCGTAACAACCCTGCCGCGCGGGGTCTTTGAAAGAAATCCTATCTGCATAAGGTAAGGCTCGTATACATCTTCGATGGTTACCGCTTCTTCGCCTATGGTTGCTGCGATTGTTTCAAGACCAACAGGTCCGCCGTTATAGTTTTTTATCATTGAAGTCAAAAGAAGTCGGTCGATAAGGTCAAGACCCAATTCGTCTATTTCCATTCTGCCGAGTGCTATTTTAGCAGTATCGCCTGTTATAACTCCGTTACCCATAACTTCCGCAAAATCTCTGGCGCGTTTTAAAAGACGGTTGGCAATACGCGGAGTGCCTCTTGATCTTGACGCTATTTCTCTTGCTCCGTCCTCGTCTATGGGTATTTCAAGTATTCCCGCACTTCTCTTAACTATAAGAGACAACTGTTCGGGCGTGTACATTTCAAGTCTCAATATTACTCCGAATCTGTCGCGCAAAGGAGCGGTAAGCTGCCCTGCACGCGTTGTGGCACCGACTAATGTGAATCTCGGTAAATCAAGTCTTATTGAGCGCGCCGAAGGTCCTTTGCCGATAATAATATCAAGCGCATGATCCTCCATTGCGGGATAGAGCACTTCCTCAACGCTTTTTGAGAGACGGTGTATTTCATCAATAAATAAAACGTCTCCGTCGCCGAGGTTTGTAAGAAGTGCCGCAAGGTCTCCCGGTTTTTCTATTGCCGGACCGGATGTCACTCTTATTTGTACGCCCATCTCGTTGGCAATTATACCTGCAAGCGTTGTTTTACCGAGCCCGGGAGGTCCGTAAAGCAATACATGATCGAGCACGTCGCCTCGAGTTTTTGCTGCTTCAATATATATTTTCAGATTCTCTTTTGCTTTTTCCTGCCCGATATACTCGTTAAGAGTGTGCGGACGAAGCGATAATTCAATATCCTTATCGGTTTCCTCAAGGTCCGGAGATATTATTCTGTTTTCGTTATCAAAATCCATTTATTATACCTGCCTTGAGAGAATTTTTAACGCCTGTTTTATTATTTCCTCTACCGATAAATTTTCATCGATTTTCGCAACGGCAACCGACGCTTCGCTTTGTGTATAGCCTAACATAGTAAGAGCACTCACCGCTTCGGCTTGATTGCCGGAGGAGCTTACGGAATTCACCGCGGACACATCAATTGTATTCACCGATAAATCAAGACCTTTAGCAAGCTTATCTTTAAGCTCAAGTACAATTCTCTGTGCAATTTTGGGTCCTACCCCCTGCGCTCTTGTAATTGCCTTATTGTCACCTGAAGCTATACAAATTACAAGCTTTTCCGGTGTAAGCTCTGAGAGTATGGCAATTCCGGCTTTAGGTCCCACACCGGAAACCGAAATCAACGCTTTAAAGCACTCGAGCTCCTGCTCTGTCGAAAATCCATATAAATCAAGCGCATCTTCCTTTACGCTCAAATATGTATAAAGAGTAGCCTTGGTGCCCTTTTCACCGATTTGTTTTAAAGTATTAAGACTTGTAAAGCATCTAAAAGCTACTCCGTTGCAATCCAATGCAACACTTACCGAATCGACATAGCATATAGTGCCTGTGATAGAATAGAACATTATCTTATCCCCATACTGTTAAGTTTACCCATAAGCGAGCCGCTCGCGTGAGCGTGGCAAATAGCCATTGCGAGAGCGTCGGCTGTATCATCCGGTTTCGGTATTTTAGCAAGCTTCAAAATAATACGCGTCATTTCCTGAACCTGTTTTTTCTCCGCTCTGCCGTAGCCGACAACACTCTGTTTAACCTGAAGCGGCGTATATTCAAATATGGGTATATTATTTTTTTTTGCCGCAAGAACAGTTACCCCTCTTGCCTGAGCAACGTCGATAACCGTCTTAGCATTTGTGTTATAAAAGAGCTTTTCTATTGACATAGCCTCCGGATGAAACTTTCCCATAAGAAGATTTAAGTCATCATAAATCAGTTCAAGGCGTCTTTCAAACGGCGTACCGGCGTTTGTTGTTATCGCACCGTAATCAACAACCGAAAAGCGATTTGATTTGAATTCAATTACGCCGTAACCGACAATCGCATAACCCGGATCAATACCCAATATAATCATAACAGCCCTATTTCACCTAATAAAAATATTTTAAAAATTTTACCATACTTCAGCTGAAATATCAAGGAAAATACCTATAAATAAAAACATTCCGCCTTTGAAACAAATCAAAGACAGAATGTAACAGTAATTTTTCTTAATCAGCAATATTTATCAAGCTCTGTTTCACATTTTTCATATTTTTTAACAGGCTTTTCTTTATAAACCTTCCCTCTTGCCACTACCATATAAGGAACCGCCATATTTTTGAAATCGTCGAGAGGATTTTTATCTGCTACTAAAATATCGGCGGATTTCCCTACCTCAATGCTGCCGGTTATCGCATCAAGCCCGGCTATCTCGGCATTACCGAGCGTGGCGGTATAGAGCGCAAATTCGGGAGTAACACCGACATATTTGGTAAAATATTTAAGCTCACGCCACATATTGTAATGTGTTGTGTAAGGACATCCCGTATCGGTTCCCAGCCCTACCTTAACTCCGTTTTCCAATGCAGCTTTTGTACCGGCTACCATATTATTGAACACAACATTTGAATTATACTGAACAACGTCGGTAATGCCCAATATCTCGCGCGGGAACTTTGCCATCGGCAGTGCCGGAGACAACGTGCAAACCAATGATGCATTTTTTTCTTTGAACGCATCAATTTCATGCGAAGTTAAAACAGAACCGTGTTCAATGGTATCTACACCGTTGCGAACGGCAGCTCTTACTCCGTCGGGGCTTTGCACATGAGCCGCAACGGGCAGATTATGTTTATGTGCGGCATCACAGCAAGCCTTTATCATATCGGGCTTCATCATAAGTATGCCAGGCTCACCCTTAACCTTGGCATCCATAACACCTCCGGTTATCATTAACTTTATCAAATCAACATTGTGAGATGCAAGGTCTTCAACCATTGCTACGGCTTCATCAACCGAAGAAGCAACTCTTGATACCGAACCTGCCATATGACCGTTCGGTACACAGATTGCATAATCGGCAGCAAGTATGCGCGGTCCGTTCATACCCTCTTCAATTTTATCTCTAAGACGCGTATCAAGATCTCCGAGACCTCCGACAGCCCTTACGGTAGTTACACCGGAGAGCAAATCCTGCATAGCATATGCGTGGCACAATTTCAGCACAACAGATTTTATCAACTCGTTTGAAAGAGCAAATTTCGCAAGTTTTTCAGCCTTCAGCGGCTTATTTTTCGGCTTACCGCCCGCAGGTAAGTGAACGTGAAGATTGATAAGACCCGGCATAACATATTTACCGTTAAGGTCATAGCAAACATCGCCTTTTTTCGCATTAACCTTGCCGATTTCCGTAATCTTTCCGTTTTCAAACGCAATATCCATATCGTTTTGAATCAGCATATCTTTTGTACCGTCAAGTAAAGTACAATTTTTTAAAACAATGCGCATACTATAACTCCCATCTTAAAAAACAACTGAATACACAAGACGAAATCCCCACGTATTCAGCTGTTTAATCACTTCGTATCCTTTTTGCCGTTGCGCTTTTCACGCTCTCTTACGACATATCTTGTGGGCGTTCCCTCAAGCCCGAAGACCTCACGTATTTGGTTGTCAATATATCTTTGATAACTGTAATGGAACAGGTCTTTGCTGTTGACAAAGCATACAAATGTAGGCGGTCTTGTGGAGGCCTGCGTCATATAATATATTTTCAGTCTTCTGCCTTTATCCGTAGGCGGCTGAACTCGGGTAGTTGCGGCGGACAAAACATCGTTCAGTTTACCGGTGGAAATACGCATTGCATTCTGCGTATCAACAAACTTGATAAGCTCAAAAAGCCTGTCAAGTCGCTGACCCGTTTTAGCGGAGATGAATATAATCGGCGCATAGCTCATAAATGAAAAGTCATTCATAAGCTTTTTGCGTTGAACGTCCATTGTAGTACCGGTTTTCTCTACGGCGTCCCATTTATTGACGGCAATAATACAAGCCTTGCCGAGATCATGGGCGATTCCCGCGACTTTTGAATCCTGTTCGGTAAAGCCCTCATTCGCGTCAATCATAATTACACAGACGTCCGCTCTTTCGACAGCCATTCTGGCTCTGATTACAGAATATTTTTCGATTTGATCCTCTACCTTGCTTTTGCGTCTCAGACCTGCGGTGTCAATAAACACAAAATCTCCGTGAGAATTGTGTATAACCGTATCGGTAGCATCGCGAGTAGTACCTGCAATATCGGATACAATTGCTCGCTCTTCACCCGAAATTTTGTTTATAAGCGAGGATTTGCCGACATTTGGCTTACCAATAACCGCAACTTTAACAATATCTTCATCCGTGTCGTCAAAGCTGCCCTCAGGGATATTTTTGATGACCTCATCAAGAAGGTCCCCTGTTCCGTGTCCGTGAACAGAAGATACCGCTATCGGATCGCCGAGTCCCAAATTATAGAATTCATAAAATTCCGGCGGAAGAGCACCTATATTATCAACCTTATTTACGCAGAGAATTATCGGCTTACCGCTCTTTTGCAGCATTGAAGCAACTTCGCTGTCGGCGGCTACAACGCCGGAGCGTATATCGGTTACGAATATTATTACATCTGCACTCGTTATGGCGAGCTCTGCCTGTCTTCTCATCTGAGAAAGTATAACGTCATCGGAAAACGGTTCTATACCGCCGGTGTCAACAAGAAGCATATTATGCCCGAGCCATTCGCAATTTCCGTATATGCGGTCACGCGTTACGCCCGGTGTATTGTCGACGATTGAAAGACGTTTTCCGATAAGCTTATTAAAGAGTGTACTTTTACCTACGTTAGGTCTGCCCACAATTGCAACAACCGGTCTTGCCATTCTATTTCACTCCCAATATATTATAAAGTAAATCCTGCCCGTTATTTTTTACGGGAATAATTTTAACATTCAGTGCTTTTTCCGCTTCTTTCAGCGTTATATCGTCAAGAAACTTATTGTTCTCTGTTGAATGAGACGTATAATCTATAGTCATAACAATAGGAATCAGTAAAACTTCGCCTCGTATTTTACCCCTCATCTGTTCAATAAGGTCAGTTCCCGTAAGAAGCCCAGCAACCGTAATATTTTCTCCGAAAAAATTATTGATTATTTTTTCGGTCTGTACATCAATACCGAACTTTTCATGCGCCGCGTCGCAAAGCTCTTTTATAAGTGGATAAGCCGCAACACCGGTTATAACGGTAACACTTTTATGCGTCGGTGCCTTTTCACAGACAGATAATTCGTAAAAGAACTCGTCACGAAGCGATGTCCAAAGGCCAACACCGTTGTCAATCTGCGGATAGTCATCGTAATACTCCTCGGATGGCATCGGACGTTCCGCTTTTAAGAAGAACTCGTCCGACGGGTAACAAACACGTACTCCGTACTGCTTTTTAAATTTTTCCGAATACTCCTCGATGATGTCAATGACCTCTCCCGCAGTCTTTTTTGTATACGGCTGCATCGGGAAAAGCCCGTCTCTGTATTTTGTAAGGCCTACCGGCACACAGGCTATGCTTTGAACCGTAGGCATATATTTTGACAATTCTTCAATACTGTAACGAAGCTCGTCTCCGTCATTTATACCCGGGCACAAAACAAGCTGAGCATTCATTTTTATTCCCGCATCGGACAATCGTTTAATAATCGATAAACACTTACCCGCGTTTTTGTTTTTCATCATCTTTACGCGAAGCTCCGGATTCATGGTGTGAACCGAAATGTTTATCGGGCTTATATGCATACGTATGATACGGTCAACCTCATGCTCAGTAATGTTTGTAAGTGTTACGTAATTGCCAAACAAAAACGATAATCTGCTGTCATCATCCTTAAAATAAAGACTTTCGCGCATTCCTTTCGGCAGCTGGTCTATAAAGCAAAAGATACAGCCGTTTTTACAGTGATGCTGCTGGTCCATAAGATAAGTGCGGAACTTCAGACCCGTATCGTCATTTTTAAACGGAATATCTATAAGCTTACCGGAGGCGGTTCTGAAATTCAAAACCACGGGCGGGAAGCTCAAATAGAAATCGTAGTCAAGGATATCGGTAACTTCCTTGCCGTCTACGGACAAAAGCTCGTCGCCGCTTTTAATACCGTGAAACCAGCATTTTGAAAACGGCTTAACACTGCTTATTTTAACCGACAACAAAGTCACCTCCCATTTTTAAAGACGACAAAAAGGCGGGGAAGAAAACCTTCTCCACCTTTTAACACTCAAACAAAGGTATAAGATAAATTATGCTTCTTCCTTTTTAGAGAGGACCTGTCTGCCGTTATACATACCACATGCCGGGCAAACTCTGTGAGCTCTCTTATATTCGCCGCAGTTAGGGCACTTCTGAAGCTCGGGAGCCTCCATTTTCCAAACGTTTGAACGTCTCTTATCTCTTCTTGCTGATGAAACTCTTCTCTTCGGTACTGCCATTTTTAGCTCTCCTTATGTTAAAATAAATAATTTATTCATCTATCAGCAGATCTGCCAGTGCCTGAAGCCTTGGGTCAATCGGCTTTTTGCACGAACAGCTGCCGAGATTAAGATTTTTACCGCAATACTGACACAAGCCCTTGCAATCGTCACGGCACAAAATCTTAGCCGGCAAGGCTAAAATCATATCTTCTCGAACAAGCGAATCAAGGTCAAGCTTTAGATCCTCGACCAAAATAAACTCATCATTATCTTCATCATTAAGATGAGAAATAAGGATGTGCTCAATCGGAACCTCAGTTTTCCTTTCAACCGGAGCACCGCATCTGTCGCAATTTGTTTTCAGAACATACTTTGCAACAGCCTTAACGGAGACAATATCCGTATTGTTAACGACTTCGCCTTCTACCGAAACATTATCGGTAAAATCAATTCCGTCGGGAACAAAGCTGTAAGAAAACTTTTTTGAGCTGCCTACATTATTAAAAATCGGCTCTAATTCGATAAACATAACATACCTCGTCAAACTTACGCAAAGGATATTATATATTTAAAGGCGCATTTTGTCAATAAAAATTTATATTTAGCCTTTAAACGGCGTCAATCTTCGCCTTCAATCAGGATATCCCCGTCCTGAGACGAAACAGCGGTTTCCGTAAGGCTGTCGTAAATCGTTGTTAGTTGCTGTTTAACCGACAAATCCGGATTATAATATTTCCCGTCAACACAAATAAATGCATCGGAAAATAAATAACTGTGACCGTCATAAGTAACCGTTATATCCGTATCTCCGGAAGTATAATCTGTTTTATCGTGCGACGCCGCCGAATATGAGCAAGCTTCAACAATGCCTTTAATCTTAGCAGAATCGTCATTGTTGCTTACATTTTTATATTCGTTATTGCCCTTACCTATCACCAACGATACCGACGGCGTGTTTTCGGCTTCACTTCCGTCATCGGTAACATTTAAAGAAACTTTAAGCTTGTCTGATATGTCGGAAGCGTTTACCTGCACCAAGAAAAGCCTCAAGCTCTTTTCTGCATTTCCGCCGCTGCGTAATTCGGCATTTATGATTCCGCCGGTTTTACCGACCGAAAAGCTGTCAATAATCATTTCTGAATCGGTTGCAAAGTTTTTTCTTACAATTATAAGACTTTTATTTTCAAAAAAGCTTGTATTGTAAACCGATAGTTTTTGAGAAACAGTTGCGGTACCGTCACCCTGAACGCTCTTTTCGGTGTCAACGGTAGAGGCAAGCTTTGTTTTATACTTATTGAGGTCGTCCACAGAGCTTACAACCGTTATATCGTCGGAGGTTTCATACATAACGCTGTCGGTACATTTCACACAGGAATAAGTAAACACTATATCTCTTTCGGAACTGCCCGCTTCGGACACGGAATTGTCTTTTTTCGGCGTACAACCGAAAAATGCCGTAAGCATAAAAATTATTAAAAACAGAGATAAAACTTTTTTCATAAATAATACCGCAAAATATATGCCGCTGTGTTTTCGGCACAGCGGCAAGGAATTTCAGACTGTTGTCAATTTACCTTTTCGCAATACTCGAATATTCTTTCGGGAAGATTTTCAAGATCGGTTGAAACGGTAAATGTAAACGCTGTATCGGTAATCTTAGAAAGCTCATCAACCTTCTTAAGAAAGTCTGCAAAAGCTTCATAATCTCTGCCGCCTATTCTAAAGGTAGCGTCAACAAAGACGTCTGTAATATCATGGTCACCGGCGCAAAGACCGCTAAGGAAACCATAAAGCGAGTCAAACCCGGAAACAGAAAAACTGTCAGCTGCGACAAGTCTTGCACGATAGTTTACATCGTATGTAAGTTTAGTCTCTTTTTCGACACAGATAACATTGCCGTTTGACTTTTCAACGGCTGCATTAACTCTGTCAACCAAAAGTTTTGTTTTTCCTGAGCCCTTGTGGCCAATTATAAGAGATACCATAGAATCTCCTCCTGTTTATTAATATCCGCCCTTGCGGGATTTAACTGAATTTATTTGCCGAGGCGAGCCTCAAGCTCTGCTTTTTGATCTTCATAGCCAGGTTTACCGAGAAGAGCAAACATATTTTTCTTGTAGCTTTCTACACCCGGCTGATTAAACGGATTCACACCGAGAGTATACCCTGATACGGCACAAGCCTTTTCAAGGAAGTAAACAAGGTAACCGAAGTTATACTCATCCATTTTGGGAAGCTCCAAAATGATATTCGGGACGCCTCCGTCAACGTGAGCCAACACAGTCCCTTCAAACGCTTTACGGTTTACATAGCTCATGGTTTTGCCTGCAAGGAAATTAAGTCCGTCAGAATTTGATTTTTCCTCTTTAATTGTTACTTCGTGCTTTGGTTCGTCAAATACAACCGCGGTCTCAAACATAAGTCTGGTACCGTCCTGTATAAATTGGCCCATTGAATGAAGGTCGGTGGAAAATACCGCAGACGCCGGGAATATTCCCTTATGGTCCTTACCTTCGCTTTCTCCGAAGAGCTGCTTGAACCACTCGTTCATCATTGTATAATCGGGCTCGTATGAGACCATCATTTCAACCGACTTGCCTTTTCTGTAAAGAATGTTGCGTAATGCAGCATACTTATAGCAGTCGTTTTTATCTAAATCTTCGTCACAGTAAGCTTTTCTCGCATCCGCTGCGCCCTGCATCATCTTATCAATGTCACAGCCGGAAACCGCTATCGGGAGAAGACCCACCGCTGTAAGAACCGAATATCTGCCTCCGACATCATCGGGAACAACAAAGGTCTCATATCCGACTTTATTAGAAAGCTCCTTTAATGTCCCTTTACATTTATCGGTAGTTACATAAATTCGCTTTGCAGCCTCTTCTTCGCCGTACTTGCTCTCAAGCAGCTCTCTGAAAATTCTAAATGCAACGGCCGGCTCGGTAGTTGTACCCGATTTGGATATAACATTAATAGAAAAGTCCTTATTCTCACAAAGAGAAACAATATCGGAAAGAGCCGAAGAGCTTATACTGTTTCCGGTGAAGAATATCTGCGGCGTATCTTTGCATACCAAATTGTAATTCTGTGATTTACAAAATTCAACAGCCGCTCTTGCGCCGAGATAGCTTCCTCCTATACCTATAACAATAAGAACCTGCGAGTCCGATCGTATTTTTTCGGCTGCTTTTTTTATTCTTTCAAATTCCTCTTTATCATAATTCTCCGGAAGATCCACCCATCCGAGGAAATCATTTCCCGCACCTGATTTTTCAGTGAGAGTCTTGTGAGCTTTTTTGATTTCGGGTGCGATGCTCTCAAGATCGGTTTTAGACACAAAATCTTCAGTGTATTTTGTGTTCAGTTTAATAGACATTGCTGATTGTTACCCCTTTTAATGTTTCAACATCTTGTATAATTTGCTTTTATTTTACCCTAATCCCGGCAATATTTCAATATCATTTTGTTAATTTTCTAAAAATAAAAGTGTTTTTATAAGATATTAAACAATTCGGTCTTAAAAGAACTTTTAACAAGGATTATTCAAAGCGGAAAACAATCTTAAAACAACATCTCTCAATGACAGCTTTTCAACTCTTATCGGGCTTGTAAGCGGTATTTCACATTGTTTTTCTCCATCAAGCGACAGCACAACAGCACCGAGTTTTTGCCCTTTTTCAACAGGCGCGGAAACATCTTCCGAAAGAACAACTTCGTTGCTTAGCTTACTCATATCTTCTTTTTTCAGCACCACGGTCATTTCCTTTGACAAAAACGGCGTAATATAATCCTCGGTTCCCCCCAGTACTCTGACACTCGTAATTTTGTCGCAATCTACGGATACAGTCACTTTGGAGTAATTGGCAAAGCCCCAATCAAGCATTGCTCTTGCGGCGGAAAAGCGATCTTTGCTGTTATCACTTCCGAGGACTACCGCTATCAGCGACATTCCGTCGCGTTCCGCCGTCGCCGACACACAGCATCCGGCTTTATCTGTTGTTCCGGTTTTAAGACCTGTTGCACCGTTATAGAAGCGAATGAGCTTATTAGTGTTGACAAGCTGCGTTTTACCGCCGCGAAGAGTGTCCATCCATATTGTCGTATAATTCGTTATCATTTTGTGCTTTAACAATTCCCGTGACATCAAAGCTATATCATAACAGCTTGTGTAATGCTGTGTTACCGTGTCATCCAAGCCGGTGCAATTTTCAAAATTTGTGTCGTTCATTCCGAGCTCTTTTGCTCTTTCATTCATCATTCGCACAAAAGCGGATGTGCTTCCGCCGATATATTCCGAAAGTGCCGTACAGGCATCGTTGGCACTGTATACCGCCGTCGCCTTTAACAAATCGTCAACGGTCATAACCTCGTTCTCTTTAAGCCAAATTTGCGAGCCGCCCATTTTGGAGGCCTCTGTGCTCACGGTGACCTCATCCGTAAGTGATATTTTTCCATCATCAATCGCCTCTGCCACTAACAGCATAGACATAATTTTAGTAACGGACGCCGGAGGCAGTTTTTCGTGCGGATCAGAAGCCATTAAAACCTTACCGGTCTCAGCCTCCATTAGTAAAGCGGCCTTGGCATTTATTTCAACCTGCATAGGCGGAAAATCTTCGGCAGACGTATTTGCCGCAAACGTGCCTACCGAAAAAATCAAAATAAAAATTACGGTTGCCGTCATTATAGATACTGCCCTTTTCATAGTTTACACCATACCCCTTTCAAGCGGTTACTTGCCCATAGTAAAAAATTCCTTGCTTATATTTCGCCGCACGATGTTTTTCGAAAAATTTAATTTATTTTCCCTAAAAACATTCAATAATAAATATGAAAGCGGAATTGAAATAATTATATTTTATGTTACAATATCTGTAAACTGTTTTCGGAGGGCACAAATGAATTACGAAGATACGGTAAAGAGAGCCGAAAAGCTCAGAAAAGATTTAACTTATTACAGCTATCGCTACTATGTTGACAATGAAAATGACATTGACGACTATGAATACGATATGATGATGCGCGAATTAAAAGCGATAGAGGAAGAATATCCGGAGCTTATAACACCGGACTCCCCCACACGCAGAGTCGGCGGCGAAGCGACAAATATGTTTGAAAGCGTAGCCCATACCGTAAAAATGGAAAGCCTTCAGGATGCCTTTTCTTTTGACGAAATAAGAGATTTTGACAGAAGAGTTAAAGACGCTGTAACAAACGCAACCTATGTTGTTGAACCTAAAATCGACGGGCTGTCTGTTTCTCTCGAATACCGCGACGGTGTATTTGTTCGTGGGTCTACAAGGGGCGACGGCTCTGAGGGCGAAGATATAACCGCCAACCTCAGAACTGTACGTTCAATACCGCTTCGTCTGAAAACAGATTTGCCGTTTATAGAAGTGCGCGGCGAAGTGTATATGCCTCACAGCGTTTTTCACAAATTAGTTGAAGAACAGGAATTAAATGAAGAAAAGCCTTTTAAAAATCCGCGCAATGCCGCAGCGGGAAGCCTGAGGCAAAAAAACCCGAAAATTACAGCAAAAAGAAAGCTTGACATTTTTGTCTTTAATGTGCAGCAAATAGACGGTCACTCATTAAGCAACCACAAGCAGTCTCTTGATTATCTCAAAGAGCTCGGATTCAAAACGATTCCGTTCTATACCGAATTTAAAAATATTGACGGTGCAATAGATGAACTGAAACGCATAGCAGATATTCGTTACACTCTCCCCTTTGACATCGACGGAGCGGTTATAAAGGTAAACGACTTTGAGAAACGGAGAATTCTCGGCAGCACAGCTAAATTTCCGAAGTGGGCCATTGCTTTTAAGTATCCGCCTGAAGAAAAAGAGACAAAGCTATTAAGCATTGAGGTAAATGTAGGCAGAACCGGCGTTCTGACTCCGACAGCGGTATTTTTACCTGTGCTTATAGCAGGATCAACCGTAAGCAGAGCGACACTTCACAATGAAGATTTCATTAAGGAAAAAGGTATTTGCATAGGCGATACAATAATTATACGCAAAGCCGGAGACGTCATACCGGAGGTCGTATCGGTAAAAGAGCACATTCCCGACGCAGTTCCGTACAGAATGCCGGAAATATGTCCGTCGTGCGGAGCAAAAGCCGTCAGAGAAGACGGCGAAGCTGCGATACGTTGCAATAACCCCGACTGTCCGGCGCAGCTTCTGCGTATGCTCATTCATTTTTGTTCTCGCGACGCTATGGATATAGAAGGACTCGGTGACGCTTTACTTAATAAGCTTGTAGAGCAAAATATGATAAAAACCGCCGCAGATATCTATTCGCTTGACTTCGGCAAAATTGCCGAAATGGATAAAATGGGCAAAAAAAGCGCCGAAAATTTAAAGAAGGCCATTGAGAAATCAAAGGAAAACGATTTGAGCAAGCTGGTATTTGCACTCGGTATACGTCATGTCGGTGCAAAAGCCGCCAAGCTTTTATCCGATAATTTCAGAGATATTGACAGCATAATGAATTCGTCGGCAGAAGATATTTCAAAGATAGACGGCTTCGGCCTTGTAATGGCTCAATCCGTGGTTGATTTTATGTCTATGCCTCAATCACAAAAGCTTATTGCGGACCTTAAAGCTGCCGGGGTTAATATGAAAGCCGAGGATACTCATATTGACAACAGATTTTCGGGGAAAACATTTGTCCTTACCGGCACACTTACAAAATACACAAGAAGCGAAGCGAGCCGGATAATAGAAAACTACGGCGGCAAAGCCTCCTCTTCGGTATCTAAAAAAACAGATTATGTTTTAGCCGGAGAAGCAGCAGGCAGTAAGCTTGCAAAAGCAACTGAACTTGGAATTAAGATCATAAATGAAGATGAATTTGCCGAAATGATACAATGATATTTCTATTTATTCAAGCTTAATAAACAACATAAAAGAGCGCACAGATTTTTTAATAAAATCTGTGCGCTCTTTTCAAATGGATTTATGCGTTACTGTCGGAGTTTGGAGTTGCGCCGAAATTTGAGTTGTCATTCAAACCCGCACCGTCTGTCTGTTGTTTGATATCCTCAGGCAACATTGATCCCGAAATGCACATGGCATATGCTGTTTTTTCATTTTCTTCTCCGGCAATCTCAAAGGTCACTAAATAATCATCCTGAATGCTAACTATATGACGCATTACCGAAACAGAATAGAGCTTGTCTATCACATTTTTATCTGTCGATTTATATTGATATTCGCCGCCCGGATATACAGACTGACCAAGTGCCTCTTTGCCCATTGATAATCTCGATACATATCTTGTGTAGTTGTTACTGTTATAAAGATCGGATATTTTAGAAACATACACAGCTTTAATATTATTTTTTGTGTTGAGTGCAGCATCCAAGAAGCCGAGTTCTTTTAAATATGCAACGGTTTCTTTCATATCGGGAGTGATATATATAACAGGTGCGGATTGTGAAGGAGTATCAAACTGCGCTACTCCGGTGGCATAGGCAAGGCTGCCTGAATAATAATCGCTTGACATATAGGAATCCTGTGCTTCGAAGGAATTCGGTACTGCGGTAAAAGCCAACGCTCCGTATGTCTCGGTAGGATTATAGAGCTTTGCAGGAGACAAGGTTGATATATCATTGTAAATATGAGCCAGAAGGTTTTTCCTTTCCTCGGATGAAATTTCGAGCTCGGTACCAAACGCAGACTTGTTATAAAACGTAATTGTACTGCTGTCGTCCTGTAGTGCCCTTTTATAGGTATTAAAGTTGTATTGAGAGGTATATTCAAGATCGCGCTTTTCCACGGCATCTTTATAAGCCTTTATGTCATCCTTTGAATATTGAGCTTCGGTTTTGTATTTACCGAAAAAGGCATCATAAAGACGGGCAGTACGATAATCGGATTTGTCAAGGTCTAAAAGCATATTATAGATATCCTGATTCACTCCGTAATATGCGCGCTTAACCTGCTTTCCGTCATTTAGCGTATACACAATTTTGATGTACATGGGATGAATATCGCTGTTGTAGGTATCCGCAACCGTTAGCAAGCCGCATTTTGCGAGCGCATTATGAATATCCAGTATTTTTTGTTTATCGGCATCCGATTCAAATTCGCCGCTCGGATAAAAGCATCCGCTAAAGCTGAAATTGTTAAGTCCGTAATAGCTGCTGTCGGACTCTGCATCATCAGAGTAGCTTGTGTACCCCGATGTTATTTTTATATTGCTTATTTTTTCAATTTTCGGTGTTTTGCTCGCTGCTCCGAAATATCCGGTAGCAAAGAATGCAAATATCAACAGAGCCGCTGCAAGATGTATCGGAAGCTTATATAGACCTTTGGCAAAAAGCTTTAGGTTTCTTATAAATATAATATCCAACACAAAATATATAACTGCAAATATCAAGCAAGAGATTGCAAGCGACGGCCATTTGCCGATATATGTCGACGAAAAGCTGTATGCCAATACAAATCCGTAAAATCCGATTGTAAAGGTGCACAGGAAATTAAGCACATTGTTTTTGCCGATAAAGCCGCCTATTTCCGCTTTACGTTTTTTGTAAACAATCATAGCACAGAAAAACAATACAACCGTTATTCCGAACCATAATAATATGCTTCTGAAATCCGGAGTGGTCCAATCAACTAATTTTCCTGTTTCGTATCCGGCTATTTTCCCCTTTGCATTGGCATACATATTTTGATATAAGCCTTTGGAAAGATAGGTAAACGGTGTACACCACGGAAGCTTATTAAATATTGATTCTTCGCTGCCCGAATATCCCGACAGCGAAAAAACCACACCGAACGGCGTTCCCGGCACAAGTCTTATGATAAAAGACTGAACGCAATAAAGAATAATTGCGGGCATAGACACTATAATACCGGAAAATACCACGCCCTCAAAAACAGTTCCGACTGCGCTGAAAACCATCGCCGTAAGCGAATATGAAAGGGCTGACAAAGAAAATAAACCCAAGAAATAAAAAAGTGCGGAAAACAAGAGTTTAGAGGACATTCCGAGCTTTACGGTATTCATTATTACATCTGCCAATATCGGCAAAAAAATCGCAACCGCCATAAGCGTAAGTCCGGAAAGATACTTGGCTGTAAAAAGATGTGTCCGCTTTATGCCGAGACTGTAATAAACATTCATAGTCTTCTTTCCGGTCATAAACTTAAACGTCACTATTCCCATTATAATGCCAAGTATCAAAAAAGCAGCAATAAGTAAATAACGAAGATACTGCATATTATCGGTCAAATAAAAAGAGTAATCGTTTTTTACGTTATAGCTTTCAATTTTGCCTGACGCAGAGTCAGCGGCGACCTTTTTAAACAGCGCCTTAGCCGGTACATATACAAATGCCAATGCACCTATAAAAAACTGTATAAGTGCTACGGCAATGTTGCTTTTAAGACCTGTGCGATATGCAAAGCCGAAATTGTTTTTAAAAGATTTTTGAGAAGTCATAATTTGTTCCCTCCATTTCATCGAGAAATACCTCTTCAAGTGAAAGCGGCATAGGTTCAACCATTATCGGCGAAAGAGTATTAAGTTTCGCAGCGGTTTCTTTTTCACTGCCCTTAACTGTTATAACAATGATTCTGCCGTCACGCTTGAGCGACTTCACATTGATTCCGATGCTCTTTATATCTTCCTCTGTAACATCATCCTTAAAAACAATACGAAATTTCGCTCTTCCCTCGCTCAATTCTTTTATAGACGAATCAAGCACAAGCTTTTTGCCGTTGATAAGGCCGAAATGGTCACAAAGCCCTTCAAGTTCATGAAGGTCATGTGAAGAAACAATAACGGATGCATTTGTATCTTCCATATATTCATTAAGCAAATTCTTAATAAGTGCTCGCTTAGCAGGGTCAAGGCCGTCAAATGTTTCATCAAAAAGAATAAAATCCGGCTTTGTGGAAATACCGAGTACTATCTCTGCCTGCCTTTGCATACCCTTTGAAAATCCGTTGATGCGTGCTTTTGTGTCAAGACCGAACACCTCCGATAGCTTTCGGAATGTGTCAAAGCTGAAGTCAGGATAAAAGCCGTTATAAAACTTAGCCATTTTTTCCATATTAGCATACGGAGCGAAATAAATGTCATCAGGCACATAAAACATATGCTGCTTCATTTTTGCATTGTCAAAAGCATTTTCTCCGTCGAGACGAACCTCTCCGCCGTCAGGCTTGTAAACTCCCGTTATAGTTTTTAAAAGAGTTGTTTTTCCGGCACCGTTATATCCGATAAGACCGTAAATAGAACCGTCACTGACCTTAAAATTTAAATCTTGTATAGCTGTGAAGTCTCCGAATTTTTTTGTAACATTAACAACCTCAATCAAGAGTTATTCCTCCTTTTGGTTTGGTTTACAAGCTCAATATATCATTATATATTTGTATCGTCAATTATAAACGCCGTTTTGTTATCATTTTTTAACAAAACGGCGTTTTATGAAAAAAATTTTAATATGATTGTAATAATTAAGCGATAAAAAGGTTATGCATAACTCATACCGATTTTGCATAACAGTAATCCTTGTCGCTGTCGGTAATTTTAACAAGTACTGTTTTTCCTATTGTATCTTTGCTCACCTTAGCCATAACCGGAGTATAGTTTTCGGTATATCCGAATACAAAACCTTCCTTTCCGTGAGTTTCCGGAATGATACTTACGGTTTTACCGATTTGCGAGCGAAGAAAAGCACTTCTGATTTTTTCGGCTGTAACGGCAAGCGCGGCAGCTCTTTTCTCTTTAACGTGCTTTTCGATTTGCGGTTTCATAAGAGCCGCCCGTGTTCCCGTGCGTACTGAATAAGGGAAAATGTGTATCTTCTCGAACCCGACTTTTTCTGCAAAAGCCACAGTCTCCTCAAAATCTTTTTCCGTTTCGGTCGGAAAGCCCACCATTATATCGGTAGTAAGAGTACAATTTTTAAAAGTGTTGCGAAGCTTCATTGCCAACTCGTAATATTCTTCGGCGGTATAATGTCTGTTCATTGCTTTAAGGGTAGAATTGCTTCCGCTCTGAAGAGAGATATGGAATTGAGGACAAAGCTTATCTATTTTGGCGAGATTACAGAGAACCTCATCGGTAAGGTGGTCAGGTTCGAGTGAACCGAGACGTACTCTCTTTATGCCATCAACATCGGCGGCAGCCTTAACGGCATCATAAAACCTTTCTCCAGTATCCTTACCATACGCAGAAAGATTGATTCCCACAAGTACAACCTCCGTAAAGCCGGAAGCCGCTAAAGCCTCGGTCTCTTTAACAATATCTTCAATCGGCTTTGAGCGGACCCTGCCCCTTGCCTTCGGTATAATGCAATACGAACAAAACCTGTCACAGCCGTCTTCTATTTTTACTATTGCTCTTGTACGTTCGGAAAAAGCATTTATACTCGTTTTGTAAAACTTTTCTCCGGTACAATGCTGCTCAATATCAATCATTCTTTCATGTGAAGATAAGTAGCGGCGGAGCTTCGGAAGTATCTCTGCATTGTTTTTATTGCCGATAACTATATCAGCTTCCTCAAGTCCCTGAGCCATTTCCGGAAACGCCTGCGGCATACAGCCGGTAAGTATAACGATGCTGTTCGGATGATTATGTTTCAGTCTGCGAACAGTTTGGCGCGTTTTACGGTCGCTTTCCGATGTAACCGTACAGGAATTAACCACAAATATGTCGGCATCGTCATCAGATAAAGTTATTTCATATCCGTTTTTTAAAAAATCCTCGGTTATCGATTCGGTTTCATACTGATTAACCTTGCAGCCGAGAGTGTGCATTTTGACTTTCATTTTAGCTCCTAAAAATCCAATTTAAGCTAGTAACGTACTGTATTTTATTATTGTAACATAATAGTAAGTTTTTTTCCATACTCACGGTATATAAAACGCCTAAGCTCACAAAATATTTTCGGTGATTTTAATGGCAAAGACACGTGAATATGCATTTGTCTACCTGTTCGGCGGTATTATGTACGGCCTTATGGAAATAATATGGCGCGGACACACGCACTGGACAATGACTCTGACAGGAGGTACAGCTCTTTTAATACTGTATATAATCAATATCAAGATGAGTAACTGCAATATTTTTTTGAAATGCCTGATAGGTGCATCTGCAATAACATTGCTGGAGTTTACGGTAGGCGTTATTATAAATATTATATTAAAATGGAATGTTTGGGATTATTCAAATAGGCCATTGAATATTTTGGGACAGGTATGCCCTCTTTTTTTCTTTTTTTGGTACCTACTATGTTTTCCGGGATTTACCATCTGCCGCCTTGTCAAAAAAGAAAACAGAAACAGATGTCGCAACAACCCGATTTTTTATAATGAGTCTTTTTCGAAGGGATAGCTATCAGCATAACAACAAAATTCCCCGCGAATAACGACGATGCATATTCGCGGGGGATTTAGCGTTGTTAAAATAATTAAAAAGTATTTTGTCAAATAGATTTGACTCTGTAAACCTTAACACCGTGAGACGGTACATCTGCCGTTATCTTATCGTTGGTAACGGATATTTCATTATCCCAGAGCTCTGTGTACTGATAATTGCCGCTGTTATTAAGGTCTACAAACGCCTCATCGGCAATAGACCTTAAGGAAACGGTCATATTCAAAGTTGATGGGGATTTATTAAAAAGACACACAGCAACTTCGCCGCCTTCAAGAGGCTTTACCAAAACATCGGAAATTACATTTGTTTTTACTCTGCGGCATTGGCAGCCTTTTTTATCCTGGTCTATTGCAATAAGCTCTTTATTTTTGAGGATTGAAAGAACTTTATTGCTCTCATCAACTTTGCCGTCGGAATTGATAAAAGTTCTTATATCATTTCCCAAAATCAACGGAGAGGCCATCATACACCACAAAGAAAAATGGGATTTATTCTCTTCGTACGTAAGCTTGCCGTTCCCGACTTCAAGCATATCGGGATCATTCCACGCACCGACACTTGCATACTTATAAAGCCTGACATTTGCTTCATAAATAGCTAAAACCGATGGCCATATAGGTTTTATGTCCGGTGTAGTTCTCCAAAGGTTACCGGCTTCCGCTCCCCATTTCCACGGCTGATTTGTGCCCCATTCGCAAATAGAATAAACAATAGGTTTCTCCGGCACATTATGCTTTTCGGCATAAAGTTTTGTCGCACGTTTAAGCTCTTTCCCCATATTTTTGTATTGTGTAGCAGCACTGTCCATAGGTGAACCAATCGGATTTTTTAACTCTATTGTGTTATCACCCTTATTAAGAGAAATAAACGTCTGAGTACGTCCTTCACGCGAACAAGCCTTTGTTTCCGGAAATTCCATAGGATAGCTTTCGTCGGCGTTCACGGTAATTTCAAGATATTTTTTCTTTTTATTTGCCGATTTCACAAATACAACCGTGAGAACATACTCACCGTCTTCAGGAACATTAACAAAGCTGAATCTGACAGAGCCGTTACCGCTGTCAAGATGCGAAATATATGAGCCTTTTGCATCGGTTATAACCTTTGCTGTTCCGTAAAGCTCACCGTTTTCGGCTTCAAGAACAATGTCCTCTGTAAGCTTATCTCCTGAAATGATTATTTTATCTATGTTAGGAGCAAGAGAAGAGATCAGCTTATGATGGCAATAATCATATTTAAAATATTCTATTCCCCAATCAGCAAACGTCTCGGCGTCAATTCTTTCATTTCCGAGAGACGCCGGCAAATCCTCACACGTAAGAGTACCGTTTGACGAATAAATACCGGCTTTAAAACCTTTTTCGTTTAATTGCTGCACAAGCGACTTAATACCCGAGGAAAATAACTTAAGATCGCCTTGAAGCCTGCCGTCTTTGTCGCGTACCGAGCTGTGCCAACAATCGTCAAGGTTCACATATTGATAGCCTGCATCAAGCAAGCCGCTTTTTTTCATAGCATCGGCAGTATCAAGAATCAGCTGCTCATTTATATTGTTCCTAAAAGTATTCCAGCTCGACCAGCCCATGGGAGGTGTAAGAGCAGCATTATTTCCGTATTCTCCCGCGGCTTTAATATGCACACCGCATTTTGATATAAGTTTTTTTACCTCGCATACGGGGCAAATGTTCTTCTTTTTCATAGCTGTTACGCCTGCAGCCGCAGTAAAAACAGCAGCGGCAGAAATAATCTTTCCTATCATTTTATTCCTCCGTTATTCCTTTTTATACACAAAAAGGGAGTCAGCTAAAGCCGACTCCCAAAAATCGCAATAATTATTCTTCGGTCTTTTCTTCCTCAGCGGGAGCTTCATCGGCAACCGGAGCATCAAGCAATGCTTTTCTTGAAAGGCTGACACGTTTTTTGTCAAAATCAACGTCAAGAATTTTAACCTTAACGGTGTCGCCGACTTTAAGAACCTCAGCAGGATTTGCTATATGCTCATGAGCAATTTCAGAAATGTGGATAAGGCCGTCAATTCCGGGAAGAATGTTGGCAAACGCACCAAATGTAGTGAGTCCGACAATCTTAGCTTCACATTCGGTTCCGACGGGATAATCACGCTTGAGAATCTCCCAAGGATTGTCCTCAACCTTTTTATAACCGAGAGAAATCTTCTTATTCTCTCTGTCAAGAGCCTTTATGTATACTTCAACGGTATCACCGACTTTAACTACATCAGACGGATGCTTAATTCTTGTCCAAGAAAGCTCTGAGATGTGAATCATACCGTCTACGCCGCCAAGGTCTACAAATGCGCCGTAAGAAGTAAGTGAACGAACTACACCGTGATAAACCTGGCCTTCTTCAGCCTGTGCCCAGAATTTTTCTTCGGCAGCCTTTCTCTCTTCTTTAGCAACAGCTCTGATAGAACCTACAACGCGCTTTCTTTTTTTATCTACCTCGATAATCTTGAACTTAACAGTCGTTTTAACCATGTCTTCAAGGGAATCGCTGCGATTAGCCTTTGCAAGTGAAGCGGGTATAAATACTCTTATTCCGCCGTACTGTACAAAGAGACCTTTGCCGTCTCCTACAACGCCTGTAACCGTTCCTTCTACGACCTGATCGCTCTCTTCGGAAAGCTCATCCCAAGCCTTAGCCGCGTCGTAACGCCTCTTGGAAAGCATCATAGTGCCTTCTTGATCGTTAGTCTTCATAATTATAAGATCAAGCTTGTCACCGACTTTAACTTCCTTCTGAGGATCGGCATTCGGGTCGGCACTGTATTCGTCAAGCGGAATATAGCCTGCGTGTTTTCTGCCGGCAATCTCAACCTGAATCTCGGTAGGTGTAACGCCTACTACATAACCGACAACTTTTTGGTCTGAGCTTGAATCTATATATTCGTCAACCAAATCAGCGAAACTCTCACCGGACGGCTTCTCTTGCTCCTCCTTTTCGACTGATGTTGATGCGTTTTTGATTTCTTCGTTTTCGGACATTGTTTTCAGTACCTCCTTAATAATACTGTCGGGAGTTGAAGCTCCGGCAGTAACGCCAACTGAATGAAACCGCGACAAATCAATATCTTGCAGCTCTGCGGCAGTCTCAATTAAAAAAGTCGGACAATTGGATTCGCAAACAGATTTAAGCTTCGCGGTATTGCTGCTCTGCCTCCCGCCAATTATGACCATTGCATCATTGGTCAGCGAAAGTGCCGCAGCTTCCTTTTGTCTTTCTTCAGTCGCACAACATATTGTATCAAAAATTACGGCATTTGTATATACCATTTTTATTTTTTTTACACATTTTTCAAAAATTTTTGTACTGAAAGTGGTCTGAGAAACCAAAATCAAGCCGTTTTTTGATAAATCCGGATGATTTTCAATGATTTGGTCAAGTTCTTTTTCACTGTTAAACACAAAGGAACGACCGTTACAGTAGCTTCTGATTCCGATAACCTCCGGATGCGATTTATCACCCGCTATCAAGGTTACATTCTCTTTCAATGAATTTTCGCTTACTATTTTATGTATTTTTGTAACGAAAGGACATGTGGCGTTACAATAATTCGGAGAAATACTCTTCACCTTTTCCATCATATCCTTGGGTATACCGTGCGTTCTGACAACGATTAAGTCGCCTTCTTTGCACTCGTCCGGACTGTCAATAATACGTACGCCCTTATTCTCAAAATGCTTTATAACCTGAGGATTGTGAATTATAGGACCCAATGTAAAAACATTTTGATTCTTTTTTACAAGCTCTTCAAGCAATTTTACGGCACGATTGACTCCGAAACAAAAGCCTGCACTTTCAGCTAAAGTTATTCTTTGCAATTTTCTTCCTCCCAGAGCGCGGTAATTTCCTCCATAATCTTTTCAGAGGCTTTTGTTACCTCTTCATGAGAATCGCTGTCGGTAAACCCAAACTCCTCATTTTTAATGACCTTACCGAAACGCACGGTAAGCAGCGTTCCGCTCTTGTAATTGTTATCACTGTAAATGCTACATGGAAGAACATCAGCATGGGTCACCTTTGCTATCAAAGCCGCTCCGGCTTTCGGCTTGCCCGGTTTTCCGTCGTGATTACGTGTACCTTCCGGAAAAATTCCGAGCACCCATCCGTTTTTTATAAGCCGCTCCGCATAATCAATAGCCGTCTTATCGTTATGACCTCGCTTAATCGGGAATGCATTAAGATGAGTTAAAAACCATGCGGAAAACGGATTTTTAAACAACTCCGATTTTGACATAAAATGTATCGGTCTGACATTAGAGCCGCCGAGTGCTATCGGATCAAAATTGCTTGAATGATTGCAAGCAAGAATAAAGCCGCCTTCCTTCGGAACATTTTCCTTGCCTATGTACTGAACCTTCATTTTTGTTTTACATACCGCAAGGCAAATCGGCATTAAAATATGATACATTTTATATTCTTTCAGCTTATCGAAATTGAACTTCATGGTTCACATATGCTCCCTAATAATATCTGTTATTTTTTTTATTGACTCCTCAAGCGTAAAAAGCGTCGTATCCACCGTAATGCTGTCTTTTGCGGGCTTCAACGGGGCAATTTTTCTATGTGAATCATTGTAATCTCGTTCTTTAAGGTCTGCTAAAACCTCATCATAACCAACCGAAGCACCTTTTTCCTTAAGCTCCTTATAACGTCTCATGGCACGTGACTCCGGCGATGCGGTTAAGAATATTTTAACATCTGCATTAGGCAATACGACTGTTCCTATATCCCTGCCGTCCATAATACAATTATTCTTTACCGCTATATCTCTTTGTAAATCAAAAAGAAAGCTTCTGACCTCCGGCACGGCAGAAACGTCGGAAGCCGCCATAGAAGCTTTTGGTGTACGTATTTCTTCTGAAACATCCTCGCCGTTTAAATAAACGTGCTGGACGCCGTCTTTAAAGACGAGCTCAACCTTTATATCGGGTAATGCCTTTTTAAGCTGTTCACCTGATTTTGTGTTTATTCCGTTCCTCAACGCATAAACACCTACAGAGCGATACAACGCTCCGGTATCTACATATATAAAGCCCAGCTTGTCGGCAGCAGCTCTTGAAATAGTGCTTTTCCCGGCACCTGCAGGACCGTCAATAGCAACATTTATCATATTTTTATCTCCTGTATACATTATTGCGCGTTGCCTGCGGCAAATCCGGTGGAAAAGGCGATTTGGAGGTTGAATCCCCCTGTATATGCATCAACATCAATAACCTCACCGGCAAAATACAAATTACGACACAGCTTACTCTCCATAGTTTTGGGAGAAAGCTCATTAACATCGACTCCGCCCGAGGTTATAACAGCCTCGCTGATAGGTCTGAATCTGAGGACAGTCAGCTTTAAATTCTTAATTGTGTGAGCAAGCCTTTTTCTTTCTTCCTTTGTGAGTTGATTGCACTTTGTTGAGTTTTTAATTCCGGAAAGGCGCACAACGGGATTAATTATGGCTCTCGGTAACAAAAGCCCCACGAGATTTGAAATAGCCTTATTGCTGTTTTCCGACATCTCACGTAAAATGCGAGCATCGAGCTTTTCGTCATCGAGTGCCGGTTTCATATCAACATATATTTCATAGCGGCAGGGCTCCATATTTCGCATATGTGCACTTGCAGATAAAATCATTGGGCCGGACACGCCGAAATGTGTAAAAAGCATTTCTCCGAAATCAGAGTAAACCTGCTTTCCTGTTTTGGTGTCAATAATCTTCAAGGCGCAGTTACGAAGCGACAAGCCCATTGCCTCTCCGCAAAATCCCTCTCGGCATTCCAGAGCAACAAGTGAAGGCAGACAGGCGGTTACCGTGTGACCGGCTTGCTTTGCAAAAGAATACCCATCTCCGGTAGAACCTGTTTTCGGATAAGACAGGCCGCCTGTTGCGACTATAACGGAGTCTGCATAATGTATAAGACCGTCTTCGGTTTTTACACCTCTTACCTCTCCGTCGGAAATCATCAAGGATTTAACGCGCGAGGTTTTTCGCTTAACTCCGTTTACGGTTACAAACTTATTGAGCGCATCGACTATATCCACCGCTTTATCTGAAACCGGGAAGACTCTGTTTCCTCTTTCAACTTTAAGAGGCACGCCAAGCTCTTCGAAGAAATCCATTGTATCTCTTGCGGAAAACTCAGAAAAAGCGCTGTATAAAAATCTGCCGTTCCGCGGAACATTATCAATGAGACTTTTAGTATCAAAGGTGGCATTTGTGACGTTACAACGTCCTTTACCGGTTATCATTATTTTTCTGCCGACCTTATCATTTCGTTCAAAAAGAATTACGTCGTTACCGTTTTTTGCCGCTGTGCCGGCAGCCATAAGTCCCGAGGCTCCGGCTCCTACAACTATAACTTTTTTATTCATTTTCGGAAATATCCTCTGCTTTTTCGTATACCTGGTATTCGTCCCAAATACTCTCGAGCTTATTGAAATTGTTGATTACCTCTTCACGCTTACTCAGCGTTACAGCAACAATAAGCGCATTTATAAGACTAAGCGGTGCAACAAGAGAATCAACTACGGATGCCATATCGGAGCGTGCTACAAGCAGGCAATCGGCATATGACGCTATAGGAGACGTGCCCGAATCGGTTATCGCCACTATTTTGGCTCCTCTGTCCGATACAAATCTTATTGCATTTACAGTCTGCTTTGAATATCTCGGAAAGCTTATGGCTATGCACACGTCCTCTTTATCTATTCTGAACATCTGTTCAAACATTTCGGACGCGCTTGATGTATCTATAAGCTCAACCGAATCAAAGACAAGATTAAAATAGAAACCGAGAAAACTTGCAAGTGCCGCAGAAGAACGGACGCCGAGAATATATATTTTGCGAGCCTTATTTATGGTAGATACGGCTTTTGCAAAATCCTCCCTTGATGTCTTCTCGTAGGTTTCGCGAATCAAATCAATATCCCCGTTAAGAACGGTTCTGACAATATCGTTGTCACCTATAAGGCTTTCCGAAACCTCCATTCTTTGAACTGCGGTCAGCTTTGATTTTATCATCTGCTGAAGCTCTTTTTGAAGCTCCGGATAGCCCTTAAATCCAAGCTCCGTTGCAAACCGCACGACGGTACTCTCGCTGACCCCGACTTTTCGGCCGAGGGCAGAAGCTGTCATAAATGCGGCTTTATCATAGTTTTCTTTAATATACGAGGCGATCTTCTTATGTCCCTTAGAGAGCTTTCTGACGTTTGAATCAAGCTTTGAAAGAAAAGAACCCTTCACTGTACAGCGCTTCCTTATCTTACATAATAATGCCGCATTCGATGCAGCAACACTATTATTATAATGTCTATTATACAAAAATCAAGCAAAAATGCAGGATTCGCTGCAAAATTATTCAATCCTGACTAAATTATCCGTCATATCAGTTCCGCTTTGCCTAATTTTAGGCAATGTCATATTGAAAATGTCCGTAGTTCTGCATTCAAGGGAGTATAATCTTTCAGAAAGACCTCCTAACTTTTTGACGTCGCCGACAGTCATAACAATCGGTAAGGATGCGTTTTTCCTCGCAATTCGCAATATGTCTTTGCCCTTGTGTGTAAATCCGAGCACACGAATATACGGAGGGTCTGACAAGGTGATATCGTTTGTTATACCGAAAAACGAATTTAGAACGACGCGCCGAATACGCGAATGAGTAAAGCGCTTTGTTTTTGCAAAATCATAAAGCTCCGTTAGGTTTCGCGCGGATGCGGCTGCTGAGAGCAAACGGTTTTCTATTCCCTCGCCGACGCCGTAAATATTATTAAAATCAGACGGAGTTTTAAGCTTTAAGGACGCTATTACGGCGTTTCCTATTCTGTTCATATCGGACGGTGCCGCTCCGATTGCGATTTCATTAGTTAAAACAGCTTGAGAGTCAGACGGCAAAAACAAGCCGGTATGCGCGTTGCTGCGTATCAGCTCTCTGATTTTAGAAGCGGAGGCGATATTACCGACGTATTCGTCCGAATCATGCGACGCACCGGTTCGCTTTACGGTATGAGGTTTTATATCCGAAGATAACGCTTTAAGCGCTTTTATATACTCTACCGCCAAAATGTTGTTAGGCTCCGAAATGACTGCAGCTGTTTCCGCTCCGAACACGTCTCTTACCGCGGCAAACCTCGCCGCCGGATAGCTTACACCGTTTTTAAGTTCGGCTTTCAGCTTTAAATTGACATTTTCCTCGTATAAAGCCTCAACCGCTTTTTGTAAAAGGCTTATACTGCCGCATTCACTGCCGAATGAAATATCAGTAACCGCTCCGAGGGAATTTAAAATATGCACGGAAGAATAGGCAAAACGCTCAGCAGATGATATGGCATATGGCATCGGAAGCTCAAGCACAAGGTCAACTCCGCTGAGCAGGGCGGCTTTTGCCCTCGCGTACTTTGACATCACAGCCGTTTCGGCTCTCTGAACGTAATTACCGCTCATCACCGAAACTATCGCGCAGTCCCCAGCCTTTTTGCGTATTTCGTCTATCTGGAATTTATGTCCGTTATGGAACGGATTATACTCTGCCACAATACCGTAAACTTTCATAGATAATCTCCGTCAAATCAAGTACTGTACCGGTCAAGCCGGCAAAACTTCAAATTAAACATATTTTATAATATCGGCGAAATTTAGTCAAATCTCTTCGGCACATATTATTCCTTGAAAAATCTGTCGAAACAGTATATAATATCTTCGATAACTTTATTAGCTATTTGGGAGGTATTATTTTTGAAAATTCTTGTTATCAATGCAGGCAGTTCATCGCTTAAATATCAGCTTATCGATATGGACGACGAGAGTGTTATTGCAAAAGGCATCTGCGAAAGAATAGGCAATGAGGGATCTTGCATCAGCGGTAAGATTCACGGTAAATCGGAAAAGTTTGAAAAGACCGTTGTAATGAAAAATCACACCGAAGCTTTCAACGAAGTTAAGAAAGTTCTTACCGAAGGTGAATACAAGGTTATAAACGACATTTCGGAAATAGCTGCTGTCGGTCACAGAATAGTACAGGGCGGTGCTCTTTTCAACCACAGCGTTTTAGTAGATGACGACGTTATTAAGGGCATTGAGAGTCTTTGCGACCTTGCTCCGCTTCACAACGCAGCGCATATTCAAGGTATTAAAGCAAGTATCGAGCTGTTCGGCAAAGATGTTCCGCAGGTAGTTGTGTTCGATAATGCATTCCACAGCACCATGCCGCCGGAAGCATATATGTTCGGCCTCCCCTATGAATATTATGAAAAATACGCACTCAGAAAATACGGCTTCCACGGCACTTCGCACCGTTTTGTAAGTGCTCGCTGCGCAGATGTTATGGGCGAAGATATCAAAAAGCTTAAAATCGTTACATGCCATCTCGGAAACGGTTCTTCGATTACGGCTGTTAAATACGGTAAATGCATAGATACATCTATGGGTCTTACCCCACTCGACGGCGAAATAATGGGAACAAGAACAGGCAGCATAGACCCGTCTGCCGTTCTTTACATTATGAAAAAAGAGGGTAAGACTCCCGATGAAATGAGCAACCTTCTCAACAAAAAGTCCGGTATTCTCGGTGTATCGGGTCTCTCTTCCGATGACAGAGACGTTAAAGTAGCTGCCGCCGAGGGCAACAAGAGAGCCAAGCTCGCAAGAGATATGCAGATATACGAAATAAAGAAATATATCGGTTCTTACACCGCTGCCATGGATGGCGTTGACGCAATAGTTTTCACAGGCGGTATCGGTGAAAATGCCGACGATATGAGAGCTACCGTATGTGACGGTCTCACCTTCCTTGGTATCAAAATCGACAAAGAATTTAACAAGACTCTTGTAAAGGGCAAAGAGGGAGAAATTTCCACACCCGACTCAAAGGTTCGCGTTTTCGTTCTTCCGACAAACGAGGAGCTTGTTATAGCAAGAGACACAAAAGAGATTGTTACAAATCTTAAAAAATAATCTTCTTAAATAGATTGCAGTTATTCATTATATTTCAAGAAGCACCTCAGGCTTATACTTGAGGTGCTTCTTTTTTATTTAAGTATCTTTTTAAGATACATTCCGGTATATGATTTTTTGCAGGCGGCAACCTTTTCCGGCGTTCCGCAAACAACAATTTTGCCGCCGTTATCGCCGCCCTCCGGTCCTAAATCTATAATATGGTCGGCAACCTTTATCACATCGAGATTATGCTCGATTACAACAACCGTATTACCTGCGTCAACAAGCTTCTGGAGAACGTCAATCAGCTTGTGAACATCGGCTGTGTGAAGTCCGGTGGTAGGCTCGTCGAGAATATATATAGTTCTGCCGGTCGGCCTTTTTGAAAGCTCGGTAGCAAGCTTCACGCGCTGTGCTTCACCGCCTGAAAGAGTGGTTGCAGGCTGGCCGAGCTTAATATAGCCCAAACCGACATCATACAGGGTTTGCAGTTTACGCGCAATTTTCGGCATATTACGGAAGAACTCAAGGCCCTCCTCAACCGTCATCTCAAGGACATCATATATGGATTTACCCTTGTACTTTACCTCGAGAGTTTCACGGTTGTATCTTGCGCCCTTACATATTTCACACGGCACGTACACATCCGCCAAAAAATGCATTTCGATTTTTACTATGCCGTCGCCCTGACACGCCTCACATCTGCCGCCTTTTACATTGAAAGAAAATCTGCTCGACGTAAATCCGCGGATTTTAGCGTCTTGTGTTTGCGCAAACAGTGTTCTTATATCCGTAAAAACACCCGTATAGGTAGCCGGATTCGAACGCGGAGTTCTGCCTATCGGCGATTGGTCAATATTTATTACCTTATCTAAAAACTCAAGTCCCTCAATCGACTTATGCTTACCTGCCGGCTTTTTTGCGCCGTTTAAATCATTCGCAAGCTGTTTATAAAGTATTTCATTTATAAGTGAAGATTTGCCCGAACCCGATACTCCGGTTACGCAAATAAATTCGCCGAGAGGAAAAGAGACGTTTATATTTTTCAGGTTATTTTCGGCAGCTCCGATTACCTTCAGTACATTGCCGTTTCCGCTGCGTCTCTTTTCGGGGACCTCGATTTTTCGCTTACCGCTTAAATACTGGCCTGTAAGCGAACGGTCACATTTCAAAATATCATCAAGCGAGCCCGCGCAAACCACCTCGCCGCCATGAACGCCCGCTCCGGGGCCGATATCGACTATATAATCGGCCGCGCGCATGGTGTCTTCATCGTGTTCAACAACTATGAGCGTATTACCGAGGTCACGCATACGCTTAAGCGTTCCGATAAGCTTATCATTATCGCGCTGATGAAGTCCTATGCTCGGCTCGTCAAGAATATACAACACTCCCATAAGAGACGAGCCTATTTGAGTAGCAAGTCTTATGCGCTGGCTCTCTCCTCCGGAAAGCGTACCTGCAGAACGAGACAGCGTAAGATAATCAAGACCGACATTTTGAAGAAAGCTCAGACGGCTTTTAATTTCTTTCAAAATCAACGACGCAATCATCTGCTCACGGTCGGTCAAAACCAAAGTGTTTATAAAATCAAGTTCCTTTGTCACCGACAGCTTTGTAAGCTCGTAGATATTAAGTCCGCCCACCGTAACGGAAAGAGACTCTTTTTTTAATCTCGCGCCCTTACAATCGGGACAATCGCAGGCTGTCATAACCTGCTCTATCTCCCAACGCGCCCAATCGCTTGTACTCTCTTTATAGCGGCGTTCCATATTGTTTACGATGCCCTCAAACTCGGTATTGTAGGTACCTGTGCCGTAAACGTTTTTACGCTGCATTTTCAGCTTTTTGCCGCCGGTTCCGTAGAGAAGCGCATTATACGCTTCATTGGAGAAGTCGCAAATGGGTGTGTCGAGAGTAAAACCGTATTCCTTACCGAGTGCCAGATAGTACATTTCGGCTATTGTGCCGCTGTCGGCATTTGACCATCCGCTTGCCCTTATCGCGCCTTCTCTTATGGAAAGCTTTTTATTCGGAATTATAAGATTAGGGTCTACCTTAAGAAAAATGCCGAGCCCGGTACAAGTCGGACACGCACCGAAAGGATTATTGAACGAGAACATACGCGGCGACAACTCATCAATACAAGCACCATGTTCGGGACACGCGAAATTCTGTGAAAACAGCAATTCATCTCCGCCGATAACATCAACAATGACATTTCCGCCCGTAAGAGTTGACGACATCTCTATCGCCTCGGCAAGACGGCTACGTATATCATCGTTTATAACAATCCTGTCAACTACTATTTCAATGTTATGCTTTATATTTTTTTCAAGCTTAATATCCTCGGAAAGGTCATACAAATTACCGTCTATACGCACACGTACAAATCCCGACTTTCTTGCGGAATCAAGCTCTTTTTGATGTTCGCCCTTTCGTCCTTTTACCACAGGTGCCAAAATCTGTATTTTTGTGCCGCCATCAAGCGCCATAACCTTATCGACTATAACGTCTACACTCTGCTTTGATATTTCCCTACCGCAAATCGGACAATGCGGAATACCTATACGTGCATATAAAAGCCTTAGGTAATCATAAATCTCCGTAACCGTGCCGACTGTTGAGCGTGGGTTTTTTGAAGTGGTTTTTTGGTCTATGGATATAGCCGGAGAAAGACCGTCTATATAATCGACATTTGGTTTTTCCATCTGCCCCAAAAACATACGCGCATATGAAGAAAGTGATTCAACGTATCTGCGCTGACCCTCGGCATAAATTGTGTCAAACGCAAGCGAGGACTTTCCGGAACCCGAAAGCCCCGTAAATACCACAAGCTTGTCTCGCGGTATTTCAAGGTCAATATTTTTTAAGTTGTGCTCTTTTGCACCTTTAATAATGATTTTATTACTTGCCATTATTTACCTTCTCTTAATTTTTGTATCTTATCGCGCAGCATAGCGGCGTGTTCAAATTCAAGAATTTTTGCAGCCGCTTTCATCTCTGCCGTCAATTTAACTATAAGAGCCTCACGTTCACGCGCGCTGAGACGCTTTTTGGGTTTATCGTCAGCGTGAGTTGATATTTCAATAATATCGCGCACGTCTTTTTTAATCGTTTTAGGCGTTATATGATGTTCCTTATTATAAGCCGTTTGTATCTCACGCCTGCGATACGTTTCGGATATTGCTTTTTCCATAGACGGAGTTACTGAATCGGCATACATTATTACCTGCCCGTCGGCATTTCGCGCGGCACGGCCTATGGTTTGTATAAGAGACGTTTCGGAACGTAAAAATCCTTCTTTATCGGCGTCTAGTATTGCCACAAGCGAAACCTCGGGAATATCAAGTCCCTCACGTAAAAGGTTTATTCCCACGAGCACGTCAAATTCGCCGAGACGAAGATCACGAATTATCTCCATTCTCTCAATTGTATCGACATCGTAATGCATATAGCGAACCTTTATACCGTGTGTATCCAAAAACTCAGTCAGGCTCTCAGCCATTTTTTTGGTCAAGGTTGTTACAAGCACACGTTCCTTACGCTCGATACGGATATTTATTTCTGAAATCAAGTCCTCTATTTGACCGTCGGGGGGCTTGACGATAATTTCGGGGTCTAAAAGCCCTGTCGGCCTTATAACCTGCTCAACTATCTGCGAACTCTTTTCCCGTTCAAAATCACCCGGTGTGGCGCTTACAAAAATCTTTTGACCGACACGGGAATAAAATTCATCGAAGGTCAGCGGTCGGTTGTCGTATGCGGATGGGAGACGGAAGCCGAAATCAATAAGCGCGTCTTTGCGCGAACGGTCACCGCCGTACATTGCTCTGACCTGAGGCAAGGTTACGTGCGATTCGTCCACAAAAAGCACAAAGTCCTTGGGGAAATAATCAAGGAGCGTAAACGGCGCCGAACCCGGTGCTCTGCCCGACATAATACGGGAATAATTTTCAATGCCCTTACAAAAGCCCGTTTCTTTGAGCATCTCCATATCGTATTCTGTGCGCTGCTTTATTCGCTGTGCCTCCAACAGCTTTCCCTGTTTTGTGAACTCCTCTACCCGCTCTTCCATTTCCTTTAAGATTTCATCAATGGCGCGCTCAAGCTTTTCGGGTGCAACAACATAGTGCGAAGCCGGATATATTGCAACATGGGACACGGTATTTTTAACCTGCCCAGTCAGAGCATTTATTTCACAAATTCGGTCAATCTCATCGCCGAAAAATTCGACTCTTATTGCCGTATCATTTGAATATACCGGGAAAATATCCACAACATCGCCGTGAACACGGAATTTATTACGGATAAAGTTAATATCGTTGCGCTCATACTGTATGTCAACAAGCTTAGCAAGCAGCTCATCACGGGACTTCGTCATACCCTGCCTAAGCGAAATTACCATGTTTCGATAATCTATCGGGTCACCGAGCGAATATATACATGAAACGCTTGCGACTATAATGACATCTCTACGCTCCGAAAGCGACGATGTTGCCGAATGACGAAGCTTGTCTATTTCATCGTTAATAGCGGAATCTTTTTCGATATAGGTATCGGTAGTAGGAATATACGCTTCGGGCTGATAATAGTCATAATATGATACGAAATACTCTACCGCATTTTCCGGGAAAAATTCGCGAAATTCAGAACAAAGCTGTGCGGCTAAGGTTTTATTGTGAGCGAGTACAAGCGTAGGACGGTTTATGTTTGCAATGATATTTGCCATTGTAAATGTTTTGCCGGAACCCGTAACGCCGAGTAATGTTTGCTCCTTGTACCCGGCATTTATCCCCTCGGTTAATTTTTCAATCGCTTCCGGCTGATCTCCTGTCGGTTTATATTTTGAATGTAACACAAAACGATCCATACGCACCTCGTATTTACCAAACAAATGTTTACCAAAATTATATCATATACAATAATTATTGTAAACCAAATTATTTAAAATAAGGTATCCAAAATAAGACTGTGAATCGGTCATAAAATAAGCACCATCGGCAAATCGGCTCTCATCAGAGCCGAAGTACCGTTGATGCTGTAAAATAAATCGTCAGCCGCACTCGCTTGTATTGAAGCTGCATTTTCAAGCACTATTTACACCGCGATTTTGCATAATCAGAAAAAAATCCAAGCATATCGGAAATTGTTTCCTTACCCGGGACGGAAAACGGGTCTATAACCGAAAAGACGTGAGGCAAATTTTTTCCGTTATATTTATCGCGGTTTTCAAGCTTACACTTAACGCCCTCTCCGCACAATAAATTATACATCTTAATTGTGGGCAGTCTACCGACAGCATCGCCCGAGCTCGTCACAAGGAACGTCGGCGGCATTGACCCCTTATTTAAAACGGCATCAAAATTCTCAAATCCGCACAGCGTACTCTCCGAAAACTCCTTTCCCTTAACACGGCTGTAATACACATCCTGAAAAGTGTGCGTATTCATAAAACAAACAGGCGAAGTTAAGCCACACGCTCTGAACTCAAGTCCGCTTTCGGTGACTCTGAATATTTTTCTAAGCTTATCCGACGAATTCAGCAATGCGGAATATGCCGCCAAAAATCCACCGGCCGAATCACCGGTAACAAAGACATTGTTTAGATCACCGCCGTATTTTTCTATGTTTGTGCTTACCCATTTAAAGGCGAAAAAGCAATCTCTGAGTTGGTCGGCAACTGAAAAATCCGGAGCTAATCTGTAATTAATATTGACAACAACATAATCGTTTTGTGCAAGGACAAGACAATAATTTTTATTTATTTCTTTCGTCCCGTACATCCACCCACCGCCGTGAATGTCAATTATGACAGGACGATGTGAGAGCTTACCGGATTTAGAGTAAACATCAAGTCTGTGCTGCCATAACCCGTCGTCTATGTATTGAATATCGCAAAATTGTTCGATTTCGGTAGGCGGGGTTTGAGAATTGATCCTTCTCGCATCCTTCCTTTCGACAGTTTTCCAAAAAAGCTTGAAAATCTCAGACAGCATAAAAGATCACTCCATTTATAATATATCAAGTAATTCGTGAAGGGAATTCACAATAAAATCCGGAATACAACCGAATTTCTCGGGGCTTTGCAAACCACCGTACCCTTGCCTTATCCAAACAGTATTTATACCGAGAGATTTAGCAGGCGCAATATCATTATCAATTCTGTCGCCTATCATAAAGGCCTCGTAGGCGTAGCAACCGGCTTTTTCGAGTGCCGATTCAAATATAACCGGATTAGGTTTTGAAACGCCTACATCGCTTGAGGCGAGGACAAATTTGAAATCGTCATATATACCGAAATTCTTTAATCTTTTATCCGTCCCCGCAAACTGATTTGCTATAACCGCCAAATCATATTTGTTTTTGAGTGCCGACAACACAGGTACTGTGTCATCATAGAGCACTTCAAATTCCGCAGGATACGGTATGAAAACATCATCATGAGAAAATTTTGAAAATGCAGTAATAAAAGGAGACTTGAAATTTCGCGAAGCATTTTGCACTTCATGATAAAATTGCTCGTATGTAACACTTACACTTACAGAATTTAAATACGAAACAGCGTTCTCTATGCGTTTACGCTGCGACACATCCTCATTGACCAATGTATGACCGAGATCAAAAAACAACCACTTAATATTTTTCATATCTAACAAAAATCAGAACATATACCCGTCATATCCCCATTTATCGGAGAATTCAAATTTAACGTAAGATCTGTCGGACGGTACACCTGCATCTTCACTCAAAATGTCGCAAACAGCCGCCGTAAGATTTTCACAATCGGACTTTGCGGCAGAACCGAAAATACTGACGTCGGTAAATGCAGTCGGTTTGTCGATTGTCCCTTTAAAATACAGCTTGCAATTATCCTGAATATTCACCATAAGCCAAGCTTCGCTTTTTCCCGGGATAAGAGAAATGGCTTCGCCGAGCCTTGATTTAATATTATCGACTTGGGTGTCGGATAAATTCTCGGAAATCTTGACATTTATAAACGGCATAAAAACACTCCTTAGTTATAATTCAATATAATAATTAAAATAACACAAAATATAAAAATATACAAGAAAAAAGGACCTGCAAATGCAGATCCTTTTTTAATTACACCCTAAAAACTGAACAAAGGAAAGAGAGAAAGGAGAAGAGGAAGAAAC